>Ga0255338_1000063_pt1 | contig 464710 bp, 435 predicted proteins | sample MeOH1_35cm_T4_19_FD_203715 | JGI IMG/M metagenome (GOLD analysis project Ga0255338, IMG submission 203715) | Sandy soil microbial communities from University of British Columbia, Vancouver, Canada - MeOH1_35cm_T4_195 | ecosystem: Engineered > Artificial ecosystem > Sand microcosm >...
GGCGCTGCGCCCGCAGCTGCACCAGTAATAGTCCTTGCCGGCTTCCACGTCGGCCGCGAACGGCGACTTGGCGGCGATGATGGCTTTTCCTACGCTCATGGGAGTCCTTGCTGTCGTGAAGAGGATGATGGATGCGGCCGGCGGCATGGCCGGCGCGCGGCGCTCTCTGCGGAGCGTGACTCCCTGAGTGAATCGGTCAGTAGCCGCCCGAGTCCTGGGCCGCCTTGACGGCCAGTCCGATGGTCACCACCACCGGGATCGCGGTGAGCACGGCGGCCGTGGCCCAGCCCGCCGCGTCGCTGCCTTCCGGCCGCGCCCGCCGGAAGGCCGACAGCAGCGGGTCGGCCACGACGGCCGCGACCAGCAAGGCGACGTAGCCGAGCGAGAAGCCGGCGTACAGATGCGCGTTGGCCAGCAGCACGCCCAGCATCAACACCGCCAGACCGGCCGCAGCGGGGCTGAACGCGGCGCGCACGCGCGGCACGTTGAAGGCCAGGCAGGCGGCCAGCACCGAGGCCAGGCCGCCGTTCAACTGGCCGATCGATTGGCTCGAATCGAGCATCAGCGTGAGACCGGCGCCACCGGCCACCACGGCCAGCATCAGCGGCGGCGTCGGGCGGCGGGCCGCGGCGTGTGCCTTGAGGGTCCATGCGGCCGCGACCAGCACGCCGATCGCCAGCGTGGCCAGCGCGGCCTTCGGCGCGCCCAGGCTCTGCAGGGCCGGCCACACGACCAGCGCTGCGGCAGCCAGCGACACCGTCAGGCGCGCCAGGCGGCGGGCTGGCGCGTGGCGGATGTTCTCCGTGACCAGCGCGGCCACGGCGCCGGCCACCACGATCAGGGGCACCCAGTCGAGGGCCACCTTGGGCAGCGGCGACCACTGCGCGTGCAGCGTGGCGAAATAGGAGGCCAGGAAGCCCGCCGCCGCCGCGACGACCGGCGCCGCGGCGCCGAACCGCCGGCGGCCGGCCACCAGCAGCACCAGGGCGACGGCGAACGGCAGCAGGGCGCTCTGCAGGACCAGGGGCAGTACGAACGAGACGTCAGGCACTCGGGCTCTCCTCGGATGCGGGACGCCGGCCCGGGGGCCGGCTTGGGGACTTACTGCTTGATGGCTTCGATGTTGATGCGCAGGTCGACCTCGTCGGTCGCCGCACCCGGCACGCCGTAGCCCATGCCGAAATCGGTGCGCTTGATGGTGGCCGTGGCGACGTAACCCACGCGCTGCTCGCCCTTCATGCCCTTGCCGCTGCCGACATGGCGCAGGCGGAAGGTCACGGGCTTGGTCACGCCGTGCAGGTTCAGGTTGCCGGCCACGGTGCCTTCGCCCGCGGCGTTCAGCGTGACGGCGGAGGACGTGAAGGTCATGGTCGGGAACTGCACCGCGTTGAAGAAGTCGGGGCTCTTCAGGTGCTTGTCCAGGCCTTCGTGCTTGCTGTCGATGCTGTCGGTCTTGACGTCGACCTTGATCTTGCTCTTCTCGGGCGCGGCGTCGACCACGAGGTCGCCGCTGATGTCGTTGAAGCGGGCCATGAAGCGGCTGACGCCGCCGAGGTGGCCGACCTCGAAGTAGGCGACGGAGTGCGCCGCGTCGATCTTGTAGTTGCCGGCCGGCGCGGGCGCGGCGGCCATGGAGGCGGCGGAGAACGCCAGTCCCGCCACGGCGAGTGCGAGCGAGATGGAACGGCGGGTCGTCGAGATGGACATGTGTGGATCCGTCGGTTGATGGAATCTGGTGGGTGGGTTGCGTGCTCCGGCAGTCCGCCCGGATGGCGCGTTCCTGCATGAGACGCGCAGATTCTATTGCGCACTTCTGCGGGACGAACCAGCTGAACCGGAATGCACTGTTTCGACAACAAGAACAATCAGCCCAGGCCCTCCGCCGGCGCCCCGCCGGTTCCTTGCACCAGATCAAGACGCGCCGCGCGCAACCGCCTTATAAGCGCGGGTCCCGCAATCTTTGTCTGCTGACCGCCTCCCGATGGAATCCCCCGTTCTCTTCACGCCCCGCACCGCGCTCGACCCGATCCCCGGCCATCGGGTCGAACTGCAATTGCTCACCACCCTCAAGTGCAACCTGAAGTGCAGCTACTGCTCACTCGGCGTGGGCGACGTGCTGGGTTCGCAGACGCAGGTCGCCTACGGCATCGACCAGCTCGCCGCGTTCGCGGCCACGCACCTGGCCGGCAAGGAGGTGTACGTCACGTTCTACGGCGGCGAGCCGACCTTGAACCGGCCGATGATGGCCGAGGTGATGCAGCGCTTTCCGCAGTGGCGCTTCCAGCTGCAGACCAACGGCACGCTGATCGACGACGTGCCGCCCGAAATCCTGGGACGGCTCTCCAACGTGCTGGTCTCGATCGACGGCGGCCAGGCGATCACCGACGGCTACCGCGGCCGCGGCATCTACCGGCAGGTGCTGAAGAACCTGGGCCTGGTGCGTCACCACATCGGCGGCAGCGTCACCGCCCGCGTCACCTGGGGCAACCCGGCGACCACCTTCGAGGAGCTCGACGCGCTGGTGGCGGACGACACCCCGTTCGACTACCTGTACTGGCAGTTCGTGGCCGACGCGCAGTACGGCGGCGACGCCGTGGCCCGGCGCCAGGACGTGCTGCGCCGGCTGGTCGACCGCTTCTTCTCGCGCACCGACACGCTGTACCCCCTGATCCCGATCATGGGGATCGTGCGCAACAAGCTGCTGCCGGGGCGCGCGCAGGAACTCTATGCCGGCCGGTCGCAGTGCCGCGCGTCGTCCCACCTGCTCAACGTGATGCCCGACGGCCAGGTCTTCCCCTGCCCCGACCTGCTGTACGAGCCGAGCATGCTGATGGGAAACATCCAGGGCAACTGGCTGCGGGCCAGCCCGCTGCAGCTGGCCGACGCGATGCCTTGCGGCGGCTGCGAGGCGTTCGCCTGGTGCCGCGGCAACTGCATGAAGAACCTGCACCTGGCCTACGTCAAGGGCGACCAGCGCTATCGCCAGGACGTGGTCGACCCGATCTGCGAGCTCGTGCGCTTCCTGGGCCGTGAGATCGACCGGCACGAGCCCCATGCATGGTTCGCCCGGCTGCCGCTGCCCCTGCGGCGCCAGATCACCGACTGCGAGGTCTACGAATACGTCGAGATCATGCCGTGACGCGGCCGGGCGCCCGGGAGGGCGCCCGGCCGCCGTCGCCCCGGCGCGGGTCAGCCGGTGATGATCAGCTGGTTGTCGACCGACTTCACGCCCTTGATCGAGCGGGCAAGCTCTTCCGCCTTCTTGCGCAGCGCGAACGTCTTGACTTCACCCTTGAGGCGCACGTTGCCCTGGGTGGTGTCGACGTTGATCTTCAGCGCGCTCAGTTGCGGATCCGCGGCCAGCGCGGCTTTCAGCTTGGTGCCGATCGTCGCGTCGTCCACGGCCTCGCCGACCGTGCGCTGGGTCCCGCCGCCGCCCATGCTGCCGCAGCCGGCCAACGCAACGGCCATCATCGCCGCGATCAGGAGCTTCTTTGTCATCTCTCGTTCCTTTGAAGTTGGTTGATCCGTCGCCGTTCGTGTTTGTATCCGACAGCGGCGACACCGCACGAGGGCGAGCCCCGCATGGCGCTGTAGGACGGCACCGAAGAGTTCGAGGCCGCCCCGCGCCGGATGTTAGCTGACGCTGCGGCGCCCCGGGTTGCGTTGTTCACTCCGCCACGATGCCCATGTCGCGCGTCAGGCGGCGGTAGGTGGGCCACGAGCGGCCGATGAACTGCTGCAGCGCCTGCCCCGTGAGCGGCGTGTCGTCCGCCGAGAGCGTTTCGCGGACCTGCTTCACTTTCGCCGAGTCGGTCACCGACTCCTGGACCATCCTGGCCAGCTGTTCCACGATCGACGCGGGCGTTCCGGCCGGCGCCATCAGCATGTTCATCTCGGCGAGATCCTCGTACGCGGGTCCGCGGAACCCGGCATCGACCCAGGTGGGAATGCCGGGCAGGCGCTGCGAGCGCTGGCCGACCACGATCACCATCGGCCGCACGTTGCCCTTCTGCAGGCCACCGCCCAGCCCCGCCAGCGAGCCCGCGCCGAGGTCGATCTGGCCGCCGTACAGGTCCATCAGCATGGCGCCCGTGCCCTTGTAGTTCACCACGTTGAGCTGCGCGCCGGTGTCCTTCGCCAGCTGGGCCAGTTGCATCTGCCAGCCCGAGCCGATCGCGTAGTTGCCGACGTTGACCGGCTTCCTCTTGGCGTAGGCGATCAGCTCGGCCAGGTTGTTGACCGGGAAGTCCTTGTGCACGACCGCGACCACGGGACCGACGCCGATGGCCGCGATCGGCACCAGGTCCTTGTCCGGATCGATGGGCGTCTTCTTCAGCAGCACCGGGGCCTGGGCCGGCTGGCTCTGCAGCGTCACCAGCAGCGTGTGTCCGTCCGGCGCCGAGCGGGCCACCGTCTCGGCGGCGATCATGCCCACGCCGCCCGGCCGGTTCTCCACCACCACCGGGACCTTCAGCCGCTGGCTGAAGTATTCGGCATACGCGCGCGAAGTCGCGTCGGTGGAAGCGCCTGGCGCCTGGGCACACACGATGCGGATCGACTTGCTCGGCCAGGCTTGCGCCCGCGCCGGCAGGGCGCCCGACAACAGCAGGCCGCCGCCCGCGGCAATGACCTGGCGGCGCGACACGGACGCGCTCGTGGAATGGGAAATCCGGACCTGCTTCATTGGGGGTCTTTCGTCGGCTGTGGGAAGTCAACGAGCCGCGGGGCGGCGAGCGCCGTCCCGATGTCTCCTTGTACGTACAAGCTCAGCGTACAGGCCGGCCGTTCGCATGTCAACGCGGGAGACCCGGGGGCCGCGTCCCCGCGCGGCCGTTCAGCCGGCGTGGTCCAGCCGCACGTGCATCGAGTACCTGAAGGAGCCCGCCGGGTGCACCGAACGCGCCACTTCGAGGAGCTTCGCGGCCTTGCCGAAGTAGCGGCGCGTGATCTCCAGCCCCGGCGCGCCCTCGGCCAGTCCGAGCAGGCGCCCCTCCCGCGCCGTGACGGCCACCGCCGCGATGTCCTGGCGGATCTCCAGGATCGGCTCGTTGAACACTTCGCTGATCAGCGAGTAGATCGGCTTGCGGCTCTTGCCGAGGTGCGCCAGCGCGCCGCCGAACGCCGCCGGCACGAAGACGTCCGACGAGGCGATCACCGCGCCGCTGCCGGCGTCGGCACGCTCGGTACGCACGCGCCACCAGCGCTCGCCGGGCTTGCATCCGAGGTAGGCGGCCAGTTGCGGCTCGACCTCTTCCTCCTGGGTGCCGAGCACCCGCACCTTCGTCGCGGTGGCGTACTGCATCAGGTCGCTGGCCGAGTTGAAGGCGTACTGGTAGCGCGAGCCGACGCTTTCGCGCCGCACTTCGGTACCCACCCCCTGGCGGCTGGCGACCAGGCCGAGGGCGTGCAGCGACTGCAGCGCCACCCGCACCGTGTGGCGGCTCACGCCGAACGCGGCGCTCAGCTCGGGCTCGGAGGGCAGCAGGTCGCCCACCTTGTAGTGGCCGCGCCGGATGTCGGCCGCGAGGGTGTCGGCCAGCAGGGCGTGCTTGGAAACGCGGCGGGGCGCGGGTCGGCTGGTCTTGGTGGTCGGCACGGGTCGCGGTCCTCCGCAAGGCTGGGACGGGGGCGGATCAGGCCAGCGGCAGGCCACCGTCCTTGAGCACCCGCAGGACGAAATGCGACTTGCTGTGGCGGATGCCGGGAATCTTGTACAGCTGCTCGCGCAGCAGCCGCTCGTAGTCGCGCGTGTCGCGCACGGCGATGCGGATGTAGTAGTCGTATTCGCCCGAGACCAGGTAGGCGTCCATCACCTCGGGGATGGAGGCGAGGACGCGGCCGAACTGGTAGAGCGTCTCGTCGGTGTGGCTCTCCAGGGTGAGTTGCACGATCACCGTCTCCTGCCACCCCAGTTTGGCGCGGTCGAGCTCCAGGCTGTAGCGCTTGATGACGCCGTCGCCCTCCATGCGCTTGATGCGGCTCCAGCAGGTGGTGGCCGACAGCTTCACGGCGGCGCCGATCTGCTGCAGGGTCTTGCGCGAATCGGCGAGCAGCTCGCGCAGGATGGCCAGGTCGAACTTGTCGTAGGTCGCCGATTGATTTTCCCTGATTGGCGGCGTAGGTGGATTCCTTTTCGGCATCTGGTCCAATTCGATCGACAAATGTCGAACTCATTTTGCCGCATCCGGGCCAGAATGCCCACATGTACGCACAAGTCCTCGATCATCCCGCGCCGGCGGCCGGCCCCGGGTCCGCCGCCTCCGACGCGCCCACCGGCGCGCAAGTCCTGCTGGACACCCTGATCGAGTGCGGCATCGACACCATCTTCGGCTATCCGGGCGGCGCCGCGCTGCCGCTCTATGACGCGCTGCACGCGCGGCCGGCGCTGCGCCACGTGCTGGTGCGCCACGAACAGGCGGCGGTCCACGCCGCCGAAGGCTACGCGCGCAGCACCGGCCGCGTCGGCGTCGTGCTGGTCACGTCCGGCCCGGGCGTGAGCAACACCGTCACCGGCCTGCTCGACGCCATCAGCGACTCGATCCCGGTGCTGTGCATCAGCGGCCAGGTGCCGACACCCGTGATCGGCACCCAGGCGTTCCAGGAATGCGACGCGCTGGCCCTCACGCGCCCGGTGACCAAGTGGAACTTCCAGATCCGCAGCGCGGGCGAGGCGGCATCCGCCGTGCGCCACGCGCTGCACGTCGCCCGGTCGGGCCGCCCCGGCCCGGTGCTGCTCGACATGCCCAAGGACGTGCAGTCGCAGCGCGCCGCCGTGCCGGTGCGCCTGCCGGTGCCGCCGCCCGCGCCGGCCGCGCATCGCGCCGTCGCCGGCGACCTCGGGCGCGCGGCGGCCCTGCTCGCGGGCGCGAGCCGGCCGGTCCTGTACGGCGGCGGCGGCCTGGTCAGCGCCGGGCCCGCCGCCTGCGACGCCTTCGCCCGGCTGGTACAGCGGCTGAACGCGCCCTGCACCCTGACGCTGATGGGCCTGGGCGCCTTTCCGGCGTCGGACCCGCGCTTCCTTGGCATGCTGGGCATGCACGGCACGCTGGAGGCCAACCTGGCCATGCACCAGGCCGACCTGGTCGTCTGCGTCGGCGCGCGCTTCGACGACCGCGTGACGGGCAAGGTGGACGGCTTCAGCCCCCACGCGCGCAAGATCCACGTCGACATCGACCCCGGCGCCAACAGGACGGTGCCGGTGGACGTCGCGCTGGCCGGCGATTGCGGCGACGTGCTGGCCGCCCTGCTGGCGCACCCGCTGCTGCAGCGCGCGGGCGGCGGCCTGGCCGACTGGTGGCGGCGCATCGAGGGCTGGCGCGCACGCGACTGCCTTGCCTACGCGCCGCGCAGCGACGCGATCCTGCCGCAGCACCTGCTGGGCACCTTGCAGACGCTGCTGGATGGCCGCGACGCGATCGTCGCCACCGACGTCGGGCAGCACCAGATGTGGACCGCCCAGCACCTGCGCATCGAGGCGCCGCGCCGCTGGCTCACCTCGGGCGGTGCCGGCACCATGGGCTATGGCCTGCCGGCGGCGATCGGCGCCCAGATCGCGCATCCGGGCCGGCTGGTCGTGTGCGTCAGCGGCGACGCCTCGATCCTGATGAACATCCAGGAGCTCGCCACCGCCACCCAGCACGGCACGCCGGTGAAGGTGGTGCTGGTCAACAACGGCCACATGGGCATGGTGCGGCAGTGGCAGCAACTGGTCCACGGCAACCGCCTCAGCCACAGCGTCCACGCGTCGCAGCCGGACTTCGTGGCGCTGGCGCGTTCCTTCGGCTGGGCCGGCGCCCGCATCGGCGATCCAGGCGAACTGCGCGGCGCGCTGCAGGCGTGCCTGGACCATGACGGCCCCTACTTCCTGGACGTGCGCGTGGTGGGCGAGGAGAACTGCTACCCGATGATCCCGGCCGGCGAGTCGCATGACCGCGTGCTGCTCGGCGAGGGCCAGTGGTACGAGGAGCCGACCGGCTAGCGGAGCTGGCGGACAATCGGCACGATGGTCCGTCTTTGCCCGCCATACCGCCGGCCCGGCCACTGGCTGGCCTGGCTCCTGCTGCTGGTCGTCCTGCGCGCGGCGCACGCCGCGCCGGCGCATCTTGAACTCGACATCAGTCTCGATCCCGAGCGCCGCAGCATCCGCGTCGGCGCGACGCTGACGGCCACGGAAGGGACGCCGGACTTCAGGCTGCATCCGCGCTTCGCGATTTCGAGCGCCAGCGTGGACGGCCGGCCGGTCGCCGTCGCCGACCTGCGGCGCCTGCCCCCCACCGCCGGCACGCCGCGGCGCTATGCCGTCGAATACGCCGGCACGCTGCCGCCGCTGCCGGACGGCCTGCAGCGCCAGTCGCCGAATCCTGCGGCGCTCTACGCCACGCCCGACGGCACCTACCTGGCGCCCGAGGCGCGCTGGTACCCCGATCCCGGCGCTGCGTTCAGCTACACGGTCAGGCTGTCGCTGCCCGCCGGCCAGAAAGGACTGGTGCCGGGACGGCAGACCGGCGCGCAGGAAGCGGGCGGGCGCTGGGTCGCCGACTATGCCTTCGAGCATCCCGCCGAAGGCATCTGGCTGATGGCCGGACCGTACCAGCTGGCCGAGCAACGCACGGCCCTGGACGACGGCACGCCGGTCACGGTGCGCACCTGGTTCCATCCGGAGCTGGCCGAACTCGCTCCGGGGTACCTGCAGGACAGCGCGCGCTACCTGCAGCGCTACAGCCGGCAGATCGGCGCGTACCCCTTCGGCGACTTCAGCGTGGTCTCCAGCCCGCTGCCGCACGGCCTGGGCATGCCCAGCCTCACCTACCTCGGGCGCGACGTCCTGCGGCTGCCGTTCATCCGGGCGACCTCGCTGGGCCACGAAGTGCTGCACAACTGGTGGGGCAACGGCGTCATGCCCGACTGGGCCAGCGGCAACTGGTCGGAGGGACTGACCACCTTCATGGCCGACTACGCCTACCGCGAGGACCAGGGGCAGGCTGCCTCCCGCGAGATGCGGCTGCAATGGCTGCGCGACCTGGCGGCGGTGGCGCCCGCCCATGAAACCGCGCTGGCCGCCTTCACGGCGCGCCAGCACGGCATTTCGTCGGTGATCGGCTATGGCAAGTCGGCCATGGTGTTCCTGATGCTGCGCGACGAGCTCGGCCAGCCCGCGTTCGAGCAGGGCCTGCGGGCGCTGTGGCGCCAGTACCGGTTCCGCGCCGCCGGCTGGAAGGACCTCGAGCAGGTATTCGCGCAGGCGAGCGGCCGCGACCTGTCGCGCTTCTTCGCGCAATGGACGCGGCGCGCCGCCTCGCCCGGCCTGGCGCTGGCGCGCGTGGATACGGCCGGCCGGTTCCGCGTGACGCAGGCCGGCGAGCCGTTCGATCTTCTCGTTGCGCTGCGCCTGCGCCTGGCCACGGGCGAGGCACGCGAAGCGACGGTGCGCCTGCGCGACCGCGAGACCCTCGTCGATGCCGCCGCGCTGGGCGCGCCCGGCGCCACCGCCGTCGAACTCGATCCCGACCTGCGCCTGTGGCGGCGGCTCGATCCGGCGAGCGTGCCGCCGATCCTGCGCGACGCGTTCATCGCCCCGCGTGCGCAACTGCATGTCGCGGCTGCAGGCGATGACTGGCTGGCCCCGGCCGTGGCGCTGGCCGGGCGGCTGCTCGACGCCCAGGCGCCGCGGGTGCCGCAGGACGCCTTGCTGTCGTCGCCCGACGTGCCCGCGCTGGTGATCGGCGACCGCGCCGGCATCGACGGGGTGCTGGCGCGACTGGGCCTGGCGGGGGTGCCGCCGGCCCTGCTGCAGGAGCGCGCCAGCGGCGCCGCCCTGCCGCCCAGGGCCTCGGCCCGTGCCTGGGTCGCGCGCAGCGGCACCGGCAAGACGCTGCTGTTCGTCGTCGCCGACACGCCGGCCGCGGTCGCTTCGCTGCAGCGGGCCATGCCGCACTACGGCCGGCAAAGCTGGCTGGTGTTCGAGGACGGCCGGGTCGCGGCGCAGGGCGCATGGCCGGCCGCGGTGCAGCGCCTGGAGTTGCGATAGGAAAGGATGGCCCTGCGGCGCCGCGCGGCTCGCGGCGTCCCTAGAATCTGCCGTTTCGCCCGGACGCCGGATGGCGTGCCGGGCACACCGAACCAGATGTCCCTCGCCCGCCTGATCGGCCACTTCCTGCAGCGTCACTGGCGCGCCTACGCGCTGTCGGGGCTGATGCTGGTCGGCATCGCGGTGCTCACCGTCTGGATCCCGCGCCAGATCGGTCGCGTGGTCGACGGACTCGTCGCGAACGAATTCACCGGCGGCGCGCTGTGGCGCGAGCTCGCCTGGCTGGTCGGCGCGGGCGTGACGGTGTACTTCCTGCGCGCCGGCTGGCGCCTGAAGCTCTATGCGGCCGCCTACCGCCTGGGCGTCGAACTACGCGAGCGCCTCTATGCGCGGCTCACGGTGCAGGGCGCGAGCTTCTACCAGCACCAGCGCACCGGCAACCTGATGGCGCTCGCCACCAACGACATCGACGCGGTGGAGATGGCCGCGGGCGAAGCCATGCTCGCGGGCTTCGACGGCACGCTGACGCTGGTACTGGTGGTCGCGATGATGTCGCTGGGCGTCGACGCGCGGCTGGCGGCGTTCGCGCTGCTGCCGTTTCCCTTGATGGCGCTGAGCTTCTGGTGGATCTCGCGCCACGTCCACGAGGCCTCGCGCCAGGCCCTGGAGCGCTTCGGCCACCTCAACGACCATGTCCAGGAGACGCTGGCCGGCGTGCGCACGGTGCGCGCCCTGGGCCTGCAGGCCCGCAGCGAAGCGCAGTTCAGGGCGCTGGCCGCCGGCGCCGCGGCCGCCAGCCTGAGCGCGCAGCAATGGGAGGCGGCCTACGAACCCGCGGTCGGCTTCACGCTCAGCGCCGGGACCGTGCTCACCCTGGGCGTGGGCGGCTGGCTGGTCTGGCACGACGAGCTGACGGTGGGCCAGCTCACCAGCTTCAGCCTGTACCTGGGCCAGCTGATCTGGCCGATGTTCGCGGCCGGCTGGGTGCTGTCGCTGGTGCAGCGCGGCAAGGCCGCGTGGGGCCGGCTGCAGCCGGTGCTGGACGCGCCCCTGAGCGTGGACGACCACGGAACGGTGGCGCCGGTCGCGCCCGGGCCGCTGGCGGTGCAGGACCTGCGCTTCCGCTATCCGGGCCAGGCACGGGCGGCCCTTGACGGCGTCTCGCTGCAACTGCCGGCGGGCCGCACGCTGGGCCTGGTGGGCCCGACCGGCGCCGGCAAGTCGACGCTGCTGCGCCTGCTGCTGCGGCACCACGCGCCCGAGGCCGGCCGCCTGCAATGGAGCGGCCAGGACCTGCGCGACTACACGCTCGACGCGCTGCGCGGCGCGATCGCCTGGGTACCGCAGGAGGCGTTCCTCTTTTCCGCGTCGGTCGCCGACAACATCGCCCTCGCCTGCCCCGGAGCCGCCCGCGAGCAGGTGGAACAGGCGGCCCGGCTCGCCGCCGTGCACGACGACATCCTGCGGCTGCCGCAGGGCTACGACACGCCCGTGGGCGAGCGCGGCGTCACGCTGTCCGGCGGGCAGCGCCAGCGCGTCGCGATCGCGCGCGCACTGCTGGCCGACGCGCCGCTGCTGCTGCTGGACGATGCCCTGTCGGCCGTGGACACCGACACCGAGGCGCGGATCCTGGCGCACCTGCGGGCGGCACGGATGGGACGCACCGTGATCATCGTGACCCATCGCCTGAGCGCGGTCGCCGACGCCGACGAGATCGTCGTGCTGCGCGAAGGCCGCACGGTGGAGCGAGGCAGCCATGCCGCGCTGCTGGCCGGCAACGGCTGGTACGCGCGGCAGTGGCGCTACCAGCAACTGGAGGCGAGCCTTGACGCCAGCTGAGTCCATCGCCAGCGGGCGCCTGCCGGGCGCGCCCTCCGCGCGCGGGCGCCTGTTCGGCGACGCCGCCGCCCTGCTGCTGCGCGCCGCCGCGCCGGAGCGGCACCAGGTGCTGCGCGCGGCAGCCTGGCTGCTGCTCGCCGCCGGGCTGGAGGCGCTGGGACCCTTGATCGGCAAGTGGCTGATCGACCGCTACCTGCTGCCCCGCGACGCGCAGCTCGGCGCCATCGCCGGCCTGCTGCTCGGGGCCCTGGTCGCGGGCTTCGCCGCCAGCTGGCTGCGCTACGGCCAGCTGGTGCGGCTCGCCGGCGTCGCGATGCGCTCGGTGCAGCGCGTGCGCGAGGAGGTGTACCGGCATGTGCTGCGCCTGCCGATGGCCTTCTTCGACCGGGCCATCACCGGCCAGCTGGTCAGCCGCGTCACCAACGACACCGAGGCGGTGAAGACGCTCTATGTGCAGGTGCTGTTCGTCATGCTGGACAGCGTGCTGGTGCTGGTCGGCACGACGGCGGCGATGCTGTGGCTGGACTGGCGCCTCATGCTGATCGTCGCCACGCTGGTGCCGGTGGCGCTGCTGATCGTGACCCTGTACCAGCGCCTGTCCGCGCCGGCCGTCGCGCGCACCCGCGAGCTGCGCAGCGACCTGAACGCCCAGGTGGCGGAGAGCATCGCCGGCATGCAGGTGCTGCAGGCGAGCAATGCCACGGCGCGCTTCCGCGACCGTTTCGACGGCGCCAACGAGAGCCACTACCGCTCGCGGCAGCGGGAGCTGCGCGCCAACGCCTGGCTGCTGCGGCCGCTGCTGGACATGCTGAACGTGGCGCTGATGGCGGCCGTGATCGCCATGTTCGGCCTGCGCGGCCACGGCGGCGCGCTGGGCGCGGTGGAGGTCGGCATCCTCTACGCGTTCATGAACTACATCTCGCGCGTGACCGAGCCGCTGACGCAGATCACGATGCAGTTCTCGCAGCTGCAGCAGGCGATGGTGGGCGCCGCCCGGGTGCAGGTGCTGCTCAAGGAAATGGAGGCGCCCGTCGCCGCCGACCGCGGGCGCGTGACGCAAGGCGCGATCGCCGTCGACGGGCTGGACTTCGCCTACCAGCCCGGGCGCCCGGTGCTGCACGGGGTGGACCTGCAGGTCGCGCCCGGCAGCTTCCACGGCATCGTGGGCCACACCGGCAGCGGCAAGAGCACCCTGCTGTCGCTGCTGCTGCGCTTCTATCCGGCGCCGGCCGGCACGATCAGGATCGACGGCACGCCGGTGGAAGCGATCGCCGAGGACCATTTCCGCGACCGGGTCGGCGTCGTGCCCCAGGAGCCGTTCCTGCTGGCGGCCAGCGCGCGCGAGAACATCGCGATGGGGCGCGACCTCACCGCGGCGCAGGTCGAGGCCGCGGCGCGCGCCGCCCATGTCCACGACTTCATCGCCGGACTCGAGCAGGGCTACGACACGCCGCTGGGCGAAGGCGGCGCGCGCCTGTCGGTCGGCCAGAAGCAGCTGGTCGCCATCGCGCGGGCCCTGGCCGGCGAGCCGCGCATCCTGTTCCTCGACGAAGCCACCTCCCACATCGACTCCGAAACCGAACAGGTGGTGCAACGGGCGCTGGCCGGGCTGCGCGGCCGGGTGACGATCGTCGCCATCGCGCACCGGCTGTCGACGGTGCGCGACGCCGACCGGATCGTGGTCCTCAACCATGGCCGCATCGCCGAGCTGGGCTCCCACGCCGAGCTGATGGCGATCGGCAACGGCCTGTACCAGCGCCTCTACCTGCTGCAGCAGCTCGAGGAGGTCGAGCAGCAGGAGGCAGCCGTGGCCGGGGGCGGCGCGCCGGTACAGGAAGTTACCGGCCCCGTTTGACGTTCGTCAACGGCCGTCCGGCGCCGCGGTCGCTCAATGGCGGTGCCAGCCCGCCACGCCATGGACGACTCCGTGCAGCTCGTTGCCCATTGGGCCCGCTTCGACACAGCGGCCTGGGCGGCCGCGCGGCGCGTGGAGCAGGCGCTGGACGCGTACTGCGACGCGGGCGGCGAAGCGCCGGCCCCGACCGACGTCCGGGCCGCGGCGCGCCTGCGCTTCATCGCCAACCACCGGCTGCGCTGGATCCTGTTCCAGACCCGGCGGGCCCAGGCCCGGCTGCGGCTGGTGTGAACAGGCCCTAACCGGCCGCCGGCAGTTGCAGCGAGGCCAGCTCCAGGACGCCGTCGCGCGCGTGGTGGCCCAGGTCGCCGGCTTCGACCAGGCGGTGCACCGCCTCGATGTCGTGCGAGAGGCTGCGGTCCTGCATCATCGCCGGCGACACGCTGCGCACCAGGCGCAGCACCTCTTCCAGCGCCGGTGCGCTGGCGAGCGGCCGCAGGAACTCGATGCCCTGCGCGGCGGCGAGCAGTTCGATGGCGACGATGCGGCCCGTGTTGCGCAGCATCGGCTGCAGGCGCCGCGCCGCGAAGGTCGCCATGCTGACATGGTCCTCCTGGTTCGCGGACGTCGGCAGGCTGTCCACGCTGGCCGGATGCGCGAGCGACTTGTTCTCCGAGGCGAGCGCCGCCGCGGTCACGTGGACGATCATGAAACCGGAATTCAGGCCCGGCTCCGCGGCCAGGAACGGCGGCAGGCGCGACACCGCCGTGTCGACCAGCATCGCCACCCGCCGCTCGGCGATGGCGCCGATCTCGGCGATCGCCACCGCCAGCGCATCGGCCGCCTGCGCCACCGGTTCCGCGTGGAAGTTGCCGCCCGAGACGATCTCGCCGCGGTCGGCGAACACCAGCGGGTTGTCGGTCACGGCGTTCGCCTCGCGCAGCAGCACCTGCGCCGCGTGCCGGATCTGGTCCAGGCAGGCGCCCATCACCTGCGGCTGGCAGCGCAGGCAGTACGGGTCCTGCACCCGGTCGTCGTTCTTCAGGTGCGACCGCCGGATCCCGCTGCCGGCCAGCAGCGCGCGATAGGCCTGCGCGCATTGCGCCTGCCCGGGCTGGCCGCGCACGGCATGGATGCGCGGGTCGAACGGCCCGTCGCTGCCGCGGGCCGCGTCGAGCGTGATGGCCCCGGCGATCACGGCGGCCTCGAACAGGCGCTCGGCGCCCAGCAGCGCGTCCAGCGCCAGCGCGGTCGAGGCCTGCGTGCCGTTGATGAGCGCCAGCCCCTCCTTGGGCGCCAGTTGCAGCGGCCGGATGCCGGCGCGCTCGAGCGCCTGCGCCGCCGGCATGCGCCGCCCGCCGTGGAACACCTCGCCCTCCCCGATCAGCGGCAGGCACAGGTGGGCCAGCGGCGCGAGGTCGCCCGACGCGCCCACCGACCCTTGGCAGGGCACCACCGGCAGCAGGTCCCGGTTGTGCAACTCCAGCAGCGTGTCGACCACGGTCTCGCGCACGCCGGAAAAGCCGCGTGCCAGGCTGGCGGCCTTGAGCAGCAGCATGAGCCGCACCACGCGGGCCGGCATCGGTTCGCCGACGCCCACCGCGTGCGATCGCAGCAGGTTCAGCTGCAGCCGCTCCAGGTCCGCCGCCGGAATGCGGGTGGTGGCCAGCTTGCCGAAGCCGGTGTTGACGCCGTACACCGGCGCGTCGCCCTCGGCCGCGCGGCGCACGACCTCGGCGCTCTCGCGCATGCCGGGACGGCACGCCGCGTCGAGCCGCACGGCGCGCGGCGCGGGGCCGCCCAGGCGGCGCAGCAGCGCCACGTCGATGGCGCCGGGAACGAGTAGTTCGGTTGTGGTCATGGTGGTGGCAAGAGGGATGGACGCCGCTCAGGCGGACCAGAGTTGCTGCATGGCGGCCGCGTAGTCGGCCACGATCTCGCGTGAGGGCCCCGCCGCGGGACCGTCCGGACCGCCGGCCACCGGCCGGCCCGCGACATGCACCTGCCTGAAGGCCGCGCCGGGACTCGAGAACACCGCAGCGTCCAGCAGGTTGGCCGGCGGCACGCCCAGCAGCGCCGGCGACTTCGCATCCAGCACCGTGAGATCGGCGCGCTGGCCGAGGGCGATGCCGCCGACCGGGCAACCAGCGGCCGCCGGCCCGCCGGCCAGTGCCGCGTCGAACAGCGCGGCCGCCGAACTGGGGCGGCCGGCCGCCTGCGCGGCCACATTGCGCCGGTGCCGGACCAGGCGCTGCGAGTACTCCAGGAGGCGCAGCTCTTCGGTCCAGCTGCGCGTCACATGGCTGTCGGAGCCGACCGACCAGCCACCGCCGGCCGCGGCGCAGCCGGGCAGGTCGAACACGCCGTCGCCGAGGTTCGCCTCGGTGCTCGGGCAGATGACGATGCTGGCCCCGCGCTCGCTCACGCCTTGCAGTTCTTCGGCCACGGTGTGCGTGGCATGGACCAGGTTCCATCGTGCGTCCACCGCGACGTGTTCCAGCAGCCATTCGATCGGCCGCCGGCCGGTGTGCTCCAGGCAGTCCTGCACTTCCCGCGTCTGTTCCGCCACATGGATGTGCACCGGCAGGCCGCCCGCCGCGGCGAAGGCGGCCACGTCGCGGATCGCGCCCTCGTCGGCCGCGCGCAGCGAATGCACCGCGACGCCGGCCTGGACGTTGGCCAGGCCGCGCGTCTCGCGCCGCAGGTCCTGCACCAGGCGGGCAATGCTGTCGGGAGTCGATGCGAAGCGCCGCTGGTCGTCGCGCAGCCCCTTGGCGCCGAAGCCCGATCGCATGTACAGCGTGGGCAATAGCGTCAGGCCGATCCCTGTTCGCTGCGCGGCGCGCACCAGCGCCATCGACATCTCCAGCGGATCGGCCGCCGGCGCGCCCGGCACCGCGTTGTGCAGGTAGTGGAACTCGCAGACCTGCGTGTAGCCGCCCGCCAGCAGTTCGGCGTACAGGAACGCGGCGATGCTCTCCAGCTGGCGCGGCGTGATGCGCAGCGCGGCGGAATACATGCGGTCGCGCCAGCTCCAGAAGTCGTCGCCGCCAGCGGCCGCCTGCTCGGTCAGGCCCGCGATCGCGCGCTGGAACGCATGGCTGTGCGCATCGACCAGGCCGGGCAGCACCGCTCCGTCCAGCACGATGGCATCGCCACGGCTCGCCGGCGCGGCGTCGGTCGCGATCGACGACCAGCGGCCGGCGGCGTCCACCGCGAGCAGCACGTCGCGCTGCCAGCCGTCCCCAACCCACGCCTGCGGCGCGAAGAAGCGTGTTCCGTTCATCGCGGCTCCCCGCGGCAGATGGTGCGCAGGCAGGGATTCCCGCCGAAGGCGTAGGCCAGTTGCGCCGGATGCTGCACATCCCACAGCACGAAGTCGGCGCGCATCCCGGCGGCGAGCACGCCGCGGTCCGCCAGGCCCAGCGCCCGCGCCGCGTGGCGCGTGACGCCGGCCAGCGCCTCCTGCGGCGTCAGGCGGAACAAGGTGCATGCCATGTTGAGCATCAGCAGCAGCGATGTGCAGGGCGACGACCCCGGGTTGCAGTCGGTCGACACCGCGATCGGCACGCCATGCCGGCGCAGCAGGTCCACCGGCGGCAGGCGGGTCTCGCGCAGGAAGTAGAACGCGCCGGGCAGCAGCACAGCCACCGTGCCGGCGGCCGCCATGGCCGCGGCGCCCTCCTCCGACAGCCACTCGAGATGGTCGCAGCTCAGCGCGCCGAAGCGCGCGGCCAGCTGCGCGCCGCCGCTGTCGCTCAATTGCTCGGCATGGAGCTTCACCGGCAGCCCCAGTTGCCGTGCTGCTTCGAACACGCGGCCCACCTGCGCGGTGCTGAACGCGATGCGCTCGCAGAACGCGTCGACGGCATCGACCAGGCCTTCGCCGTGCAACTGCTGCATCATGCCCAGCACGGCCTGGACATAGGCGTCGGGCGCGCCGGCGAACTCCGGCGGCAAGGCATGCGCGCCGAGGAAGGTGGTGCGCACGTCGACCCGGTGCGATCGTCCCAGCGAGCGCGCCACCTGCAGCGCCTTGCGCTCGTGCTCCAGCGCCAGGCCGTAGCCGGACTTGACCTCCAGCGTGGTCACGCCCTCGGCCAGCAGCGCGCGCAGCCGCACCGCGCTCTGCGCCGCCAGGGCCTGCGTGCTGGCGGCGCGGGTCGCCTGCACCGTCGAGGCGATGCCGCCACCGCGCCGCGCGATCTCCTCGTAGCTCGCGCCCTGCAGCCGCAGCTCGAACTCCTGCGCCCGGTCGCCGCCGTAGACGAGGTGGGTGTGGCAGTCGATGAGGCCGGGCGTGACGAGCGCGCCCTGCGCGTCGTGCACCTCGCCGCAGCGCGCACGCAGGTCGGGCGCCAGCTCGCCTTCGGCGCCGACCCAGTGCAACCGTTCGCCGTCGACGACCAGCGCCGCGTCCTCGATCATTCCGTACGGCTGCGGGGCGTCGGCCTGCATGGTCGCCGCCCGGCAGTTGTGCCACAGTTTCAGGCCCATGCTTCGACCTCCGCCAAGGCCCGCCGGGCCGTGGGTGCGTGCGTCGCGCCGCGGACGCGGCGCCAGGGGGTGGCCGCCGCGACGGCCAGGGGGATGGGATGCCGGTTCATAGCTGGAATGTGCCGTTGAAGCTGTAGCGGGCGCCCGGATGCACCAGCCGGGCGAAGCTCGCGACATGCGGGCCGCTCACCGTGCTGCGCGTCATCACCAGGCACGGGTCGCCGCGCTTGATGGCCAGCGCCTTGGCCTCCTGGGTGCTCGCCAGGCCGGCCTCGATCGAATAACTGGCCTGGGTCAGCGGCGCGTGCTCCAGCAGGTAGCTGGTGGGCGTGGTGGCGTTGAAGTTCACGCCCAGGTAGCCGGGCGCCGCGGCCGGGTTGACGTGCCGGTCCTCCAGCTGGATCGGCACGCCATCGGCCAGGTGCAACAGCACCGAGTGAAAGAGGCGCGCGCCCGAACGCACCCGGAAGACCTGCGCCAGCGCGGCGTCGGCCCTGGTGGTTTCCACGGCGAGCACCCGCGTCGCGTGCTGGTGGCCGCGCTCGGTGATCTCTTCGTGGATGTCGCGCAGGGCCAGCGTGGTCGAGATGCGGTGCAGCTGCGCCACCACGGTGCCCGAGCCCTGCACGCGCGTCACCAGGCCCTCGACGGCGAGCTCCTTCATGGCCCGGTTCACGGTCATGCGGCTGAGCCCGAACTGCAGCTGCAGCGCCGATTCGCTGGGCACGGCATCGCCGGCCCGCCAGGCGCCGCTGCTGATCTGCTGCTTGACGAACGCCTTGACCTGTTCGTAGGCCGGCAACTGGGTCGTGCTCATGTCGTTGCGGTTATCAGGGTTTTCCCTAGACGGCTGACTTGTATAGACAACTAGACTCCTGTTGTATATACAAGTCACTATACAACCAAATCCGTTGACCGTCACGGGAGAGTTCACGATGACCGCCGCCAAGACACCTTTCGCCGACAGCCGGGCGCGCCCGGTGCGCGCCCCGCGCGGCGCCGACCTCGCCTGCGCCAACTGGCAGATCGAGGCCGCCTACCGGATGATCCAGAACAACCTCGACGCCGAGGTGGCCGAAAACCCCGATGCGCTGGTGGTGTACGGCGGCATCGGCAAGGCGGCGCGCAACTGGCCCTGCTTCGATGCCATCCTGCACAGCCTGCGCCAGCTCAAGGCCGACGAGACGCTGCTGGTGCAATCGGGCAAGCCGGCCGGCGTGTTCCGCACCCACGCCGACGCGCCGCGGGTGCTGATCGCCAATTCGAATTTGGTGCCGAAGTGGGCCACCTGGGAGCACTTCAACGAGCTCGACCGCGCGGGGCTCATGATGTATGGCCAGATGACGGCCGGCAGCTGGATCTACATCGGCTCGCAGGGCATCGTGCAAGGCACCTACGAGACCTTCGCCGAGGCCGGGCGCCAGCACTACGGCGGCAGCCTGGCCGGCCGCTGGGTGCTGACGGCGGGCCTGGGCGGCATGGGCGGCGCCCAGCCGCTGGCCGCCACCTTCGCCGGCGCCTGCTCGCTGACCATCGAGTGCCAGCAGAGCTCGATCGACTTCCGCCTGCGCACGAAATACCTGGACAAGCAGGCGAAGGACCTGGACGAGGCGCTGTCGCTGATCGCCCACCACACCGCCCGCAAGGAGGCCGTGTCGATCGGCCTGTGCGCCAATGCCGCCGACGTGGTGCCGCAACTGGCCGCCATCGCGAAGGCCGGCGGCATCCGTCCCGACATCGTCACCGACCAGACCTCGGCCCACGACCTGATCAACGGCTACCTGCCTTCGGGCTGGACCGTCGAGCAGTGGAAGCAGGCGCAGCGGGACCCGGCGCAGCATGAAGCGCTCAAGCAGGCGGCCGGCGAATCCTGCGCCCGCCATGTGCGGGCCATGCTGGAATTCCACGCCATGGGCGTGCCCACGGTGGACTACGGCAACAACCTGCGCCAGGTGGCCAAGGACTTCGGCGTCGCCGACGCCTTCGCCTATCCCGGCTTCGTGCCCGCGTACGTGCGGCCCCTGTTCTGCCGCGGCGTGGGGCCGTTCCGCTGGGTGGCCCTCAGCGGCGACCCGGAAGACATCCGCAAGACCGACGCGAAGATGAAGGAGCTGTTCCCGCGCAACGAGGGCCTGCACCGCTGGCTGGACATGGCCGGCGAGCGCATCGCCTTCCAGGGCCTGCCCGCGCGCATCTGCTGGATCGGCCTGGGCGAGCGCCACCTGGCCGGCCTGGCCTTCAACGAGATGGTGCGCACCGGCGAGCTCAAGGGCCCGATCGTCATCGGCCGCGATCATCTCGACTCCGGATCCGTCGCTTCGCCCAACCGCGAGACCGAGGCCATGAAGGACGGCAGCGATGCCGTGAGCGACTGGCCGCTGCTCAACGCCCTGCTGAACACCGCCAGCGGCGCCACCTGGGTCAGTTTCCACCATGGCGGCGGGGTCGGCATGGGTTATTCGCAACATGCCGGGGTCGTGATCGTCTGCGACGGCACGCCCGAGGCGGCGCGTCGCATCGAGCGCGTGCTGTGGAACGACCCGGCCACCGGCGTGATGCGCCATGCCGACGCCGGCTACGAGATCGCGCAGGAATGCGCCCGCGAGCATGGCCTGAACCTGCCAATGCAAGGCCTGTGACCCTCATTCCTCGCAACCCTGGCTGGCCGGAGTTGGACGCGTCGCAGCTCGCGTGAGTAGCTGCTTGTTGAACTTGACAGGAAGACCATGAAGACTGGACTCACTACGACGGCACTGGCGGCCCTGCTGTGCCTGGCCGGCGCGGCGCATGCCGACGTGAAGATTGGCCTGAACGTGCCATTGACCGGCTTCGCGGCGGCCGACGGCAAGTCGGCGCTGGAAGGCGCCAAGCTCGCGGTGGCCCAGGCCAACGCGGCCGGCGGCATCAAGGGCGAGAAGATCGAACTGGTGGTGTACGACGACCAGGCCTCGCCCAAGGAAGCGGCGCCGATCGCCACCAAGCTGGTCGAGAAGGACAAGGTGGTGGTGGCAGTGTCCGGCTCGTACTCCGCGTCGACCCGCGCCGCCGCGCCGATCTTCCAGGCCGCCAAGGTGCCTTACGTGGTCGCCTACTCGATCCACCCGGACGTCACGGCCACCGGCGACTACATGTTCCGCGCCTCCACGATGGGCGAAGTCCAGGGCCGTGCCGGCGCCAAGCTGATCGGCGAGGTGCTGAACAAGAAGAAGGTCGCGCTGGTCACGCTGAAGAACGACTTCGGCCAGGCGCTGGCCGCCGGCTTCAAGGAAGGCGCGCCCAAGTTCGGCATCAAGATCACCGGCGAATACGAGTACGGCATGTCCGATCGTCAGTTCGGCCCGATGATCTCGAGCCTGAAGGCCGACGCGCCGGAGGCGATCTACGCCTCGGGCTACTTCTTCACCGCCGGCCCGCTGGTGAGCCAGTTGCGCGCCGCCGGCATCACGGTCCCGGTCATCGGCCAGGAAGGCTACGACTCCGAGAAGTTCATCGAGATCGCCGGCCCCGCCGCCGAAGGCGTGTACGTCACGACCTCGCTGGACCGCGACTCCGCCTCGCCGGTGACCAAGGCCTACCTGGCCGACTTCAAGAAGGCGGTCGGGAGCGGCTCGGACATGGTCGCCGCGTCGACCTACAGCGCCACCTTCATCGCCATCGAGGCCATGAAGAAGGCCGGCACCGCCAACCGCGAGGCGATCCGCAACGCGATCGCCGGCGGCACCTTCGAGACGCCGGTGGGCAAGCTCACCTTCAACGACCTGCACGAGGTCAACAAGGACGTGCAGGTGCAGATCGTCAAGGACAAGGCCTTCCGCCGCCACAGCGTGATCTCCGATCCGGTGTACCTGGCGGCGCCGACCAAGGCCAGCCTGAAGAAGTAAGCCGCAGACCACGACGGGGCCAAGCCGGTGCTGTTTGTCGAACTGATCGCGCAAGGACTGGTCCAGGGCAGCATCTACGCGCTGATCGCGCTGGGGCTGACCCTGGTCTACGGCCTGCTGCGCATATTGCATGTGGCACACGCGGCCCTGTTCACGCTGGGTGGCTACATGGGGGTGCTGGTCACCAACCAGTCGGGCAGCCTGGGGCTGGCGATCGTGGCGGCCATGGCGGTGGCGGGCATCGGCGGCGTGCTGATGTACCGCTTCTGCTACGAGCCGATCCTGCACCAGCCTCCGTTCGTCCCGCTGATCGCCTCGATCGGCCTGTTCATCGCCTCGGAGGAGATCTACCGGCTGGTCTTCGGCGCCTACGGGCTGTCCTATGCCAACCCGCCACTGCAGGGGCAGGTCGCGATCGGCGCCCTGAGCTTCAAGCAGGCCGAGCTCGCGGTGATGGTCGGCGGGGCGCTGGTCATCGGCGTGCTCGCCCTGCTGCAAAGCCGCACGCGGCTGGGCATCGCCTGCCAGGCCACGGTGACCGATCCGCAGATGGCCGAGTCCTTCGGCATCAACCTCAAGACCGTGCGCTACGTCAACTTCTTCGTCGGCTCGGCGCTGGCCGGCGCGGCCGGCGTGATGGTGGCGCTGCTGAACAACCTGGTCGAGCCGACCATGGGCAGCGTGCCCTCGTACAAGGCGCTGGCGATCATCGTCCTGGGCGGCCTGGGCTCGGTCCCGGGCACCTTGCTGGCGGCCCTCACGCTGGGCGTCGTGGAGTCGTTCGGAACCATCTACCTGGGCAAGCTCCTGGACCGCAACGCCATCGCGTTCGCCTTCCTGATCCTGGTGCTGATGGTGCGGCCGCAGGGCCTGTTCGCGAGAAAGTAGCCGCGCATGGAATACGAGATTTCGCTCGTGACGGCAGTGGGCATCAGCGTGCTGTTCGCGCTGTCGCTCAACCTCATCACCGGCCTGTGCGGCCAGATCAGCCTGGGCCACGCGGCCTTCTTCGGCATCGGCGCCTACACCTCGGCGCTGCTGGCCAAGGCCGGCGTGCCGTTCCTGGCGACGCTGCCGGCCGCCATGCTGCTGCCGGCGGCGTTCGGCGCCGTGGTCGGCCTGGCCAGCCTGCGCGTGCGGGCCGACTTCCTGGCCATCACCACCATGGGCGTGGGCTTCCTGTTCGTCGGCGTGGTGCGCCAGCAGGATGCGCTGGGCGGCGAGATGGGGATTTCGGCCATTCCCGACACCGGCCTGTCCAAGATCGCCTTCATGCTGCTGACGGTGCTGCTGTGCGTGCTGGCGGCGCTGCTGAGCCAGTACATCCGTCGCAGCTGGATGGGCCAGGTCTTCAACGCGATCGCCGAGGACGAGGACACCACCCGCGTGATGGGCATGGACGTGCCGCGCTTCAAGCTGGCGGCCTTCGCCATGGGCACGGCGCTGGCCGGCCTGGCGGGCGCGCTGTATGCCAACAACCTCAAGTTCATCAGCCCCGACAGCTTCGGCTTCGTCGAGTCGATGACGGTGCTGTCGATGGTGGTGATCGGCGGCATCGGCTCGATCCCGGGCGTCACCGCCGCGGCCATCGTGCTGGCACTGCTGCCGTCGATGTTCACCTTCATCGGCGAATACAAGCTGCTGGTGTACGGCGGCCTGCTGTTCCTCATGATGCGCTTCTCGCCCGACGGCGTGACCGGCGCATTGCGGCGCCTCATGGCGCGCAGGAAGGCCTGACATGCAGCCCCTCCTTCGCGCCAGCAACGTCACCATGCGCTTCGGCGGCATCACCGCCATCGACGACGTGTCGTTCGACGTGATGCCCGGCGAACTGCTGGGCCTGATCGGCCCCAACGGCGCCGGCAAGACCACGATGATGCGCGCCATCGTCGGCATCAACCGCCCGCAGAAGGGCAGCGTCGTGCTGGAAGGGCGGCGGCTCGACGCGCTGTCGATCGACGCCCGCATCCGGGCCGGCCTGGCGCTGTCGCAGCAGCTGGTCAAGCCGTTCCGCGAGATCGACGTGTGCGACAACGTGGCACTGGCCGCCGGCGCCGCCAAGACGCGCACCCCGCTGCAGGCGCTGCTGCACGTGGACCGGCAGGCCGAGCGCCGGGTCGCGCTGGAGGCGCTGGAGCGGGTCGGCATCGCGCCGCTGGCCGCGCAGAGCCCGCGCACCCAGCCGCTGGGCGTGCTCAAGCGCCTGGAGATGGCGCGCGCGCTGGCGCTCAAGCCGAAACTGCTGCTGCTGGACGAACCGCTGGCGGGCCTGAACTCGAAGGAGGCGAGCGAGCTGGCGCGCACCATTGCCGACATCAACCGGCAAGGCATGACCATCATCCTGATCGAGCACAACCTGGGCGAGGTGATGCGCATCTGCCAGCGTCTGGTGGTGCTGGACAACGGCCGCAAGATCGCCGACGGGCCGCCGCAGGCGACCATGAACGACGCCGCCGTGCGCGCCGCCTACCTGGGAGGGGAAGCCGATGTTGCAGCTTGAAGGCCTGGGCTGCGGCTACGGCATGTTCCAGGCCGTGGAAGACCTGTCGCTGGAACTGCGCCCCGGCACCATCACCGGCCTGATCGGCGCCAATGGCGCGGGCAAGTCGTCCACCCTGATGTGCATCGCCGGCCATGTCGCCCGGTCCGCGGGCACGCTGCGCTTCAACGGCCAGGACATTGGCGCCCTGGGGCCGCGCGAGCGCGTCAAGCTGGGCATCGCCATATCCCCGGAAGGCCGGCGCCTGTTCAGGGACCTGAGCGTCGAGGACAACCTGAAGGTCGGCGGCCTGATTCACCCGACCTCGTTCTATGCCCAGGACCGGGACAAGGTGCTGGGCCTGTTCCCGCGGCTGGGCGAGCGGCTTCATTCGCTGGCCGGCAACCTGTCGGGCGGCGAGCAGCAGATGCTGGCGATCGGCCGGGCCCTCATGACCCGGCCCAGGCTGCTGATGATCGACGAGATCTCGCTCGGGCTGATGCCCAAGGTGATCGACCTGTGCTACCGCGCGCTGGAGCAGTTGCGGCGCGACGGCCTGACGATCCTGGTGGTGGAGCAGAACACCGACCGCCTGCTGCGCGTCGCCGACGACCTGTGCGTGCTGGAGTCGGGACGCACCGTCTGGAAAGGCAAGGCGGCCGACGCCCGGGCCGACGCCACGCTTACCGCCCGCTACCTCGGCCTGCACTGACGGCCGCGTGCGGCGGCCGCGGCGTCAACCGATGGCCTTGCCCAGGAGCGCGTTCGCCTGCGCCCGCAGGCGCAGCGCACGGCGCGTCTCTTCCTCGCTGGGGGCCGCCGCGCCGCCCCGGGCCGCGGCCATCGTCTTGTGGACGATCTGGCGCTCGGCGCGCACGGCCTGCTGGTCGGCGATGCGCCAGTCCTGCATCTGGTCGGTGGATTGGTCGGCGTGGTCCTGCGTCTTCATCGGCAGCCATCCTCCGGCCGGCGGCCGTGGGCGGTCTTGAGGTGAGTCAAGCCGCCCGTGAGGCGGGCCGCGCGGGTCGGGATTGCTTGCGCCAGCGCACGGGGACGGCGCGGGCCGCGACGCCAAGCTGACCTGCGTCAAGGAAAAGAGCCCGGACTGTCCTGTACTAGGGTAGCGCTGGAAAGCAGCGCGAGCGGGTGGCGCTGATCTAACCGGCGACGCTCGCGTCTCCTACGCGGGGCGCCAGCCGTTTCCGACACGCGCCGCCGCGCCGCGAGCGTCTCATCGGTCTTCTTGCTCCAAGGGGGCCGACATGAGAATGGCAAGCTTCCTCGCCGCGGCGGCCCTGGCATGCGGTTGCGCGACGGCAGCCGACAGCAGCACCGAACACGGCCAGCGCGTGAGCCACGAACACCCGGCGAAAGCCGACCAGGGCGCCGGCGGCGGCATCGTCGACCGGACCAGGCGCGCCTTCGGCCGCATGGGCGACGCCATCCGCAATACCGGCAATCGCCTGGCCGGGGCGGCCGGCACCGGCAAGGACGCCGCGCGCGGCGATACCCGCGCGATGGGCGCCGGCGCCGAGGACGCGCGCGACCCGGGCCGGCGCCAGCGCATGGACGATGCCTACACCAGGTGGCGCTCGCAGCAGCAAAAGGATGAGCGCTGAGGCAGCGCCGGACCCGGCGGCTCAGCCTTGCAGCGCCAGGCGCACTTCGGCCGCGTCGATGGTGCGCGCGGCGCCGAAGCCCGCCACCTGGCGCGCGCCGGCCGGCTCGAACGCGACGAACCGGAAGTCGCCGAGCCGGGTCATGAGCTGTGCGTCCGGAAACCGGTCGAGATAGGCCTGGCGGCACGCGCGCCATGGCTCGCTGTCCGGCGCCAGCACGCGCGCATGGCCGTCCAAGGTGACCCGCGGCAGGGCATGGACCGGCTCGCCCGCGGCCGGCGTCTGCATGACGAGCAGCGACACGCGCGGCCGCGAGCGCAGGTTGCGGCTGTGCGCCGCGAGATCGCTGACGTGGATCACCAGGACGCCCAGCTCCCGCTGCGGCGCGTACGGGACCATCGTCACCAGCGGCGCGCCGTCGTCGCCGATGGTGCCGAGCGCCGCCACGCGCTGGCCGTCGAGCAGCGCGCGCAGCTGCAGGGTCAGTCGTGGAACATGCGCCATGACAGCGATCGCTACAGCTTGACGCGCAGGTGCCTGGCCACGTAGGCCATCGCGTCGGGACTGTCCCATTCCTTGGCGCCGACGTGCTTGGCGACGACCCTGCCCTGCGCGTCCACCAGCACCGTGAGGGGCAGGCGCTCGGCGCCCAGCATGTGCTCCAGGCGCAGCTTGCTGTCGATGAAGTTCGGAAACCGGATGTCCAGGGTGCGCACGAAGGACTCGGCGCGGTCGTGGTAGTCGTCGGTGGAGATGCCGATCACGTGCACCTGGTCGCCGGCGCGCCGGGCCAGCCGCTGCAGAGAGGGCATCTCGGCCTTGCAGGGGCCGCACCAGCTGGCCCAGACGTTGACGATCATGGGCTTGCCGCGGAAATCGGACAGCAGGCGCGACGGGCCGAGCACGCCCTGCATCGGCGCCTCGCGCAGCACCTGCCCCACCACCACTTCGCCCGGCGTGCCGGCCAGCGCGAGTGGCACGGCGGCGGCGCCGGCGGCCAGCGCCAGCGCGAGAAGAACAGCATTCATCCGGCGAATTTACCAGCCGGCGCCGGCCCGAGCCGGAAGCCCTTGCGCGGCAGTCGCAGCGACACGCCGGTGGCCGCCAGCAGCAGCACGCCGGAGGCGCCGAACGCGATCCAGTGGGTGCCGAAGGTGTCGTAGGCCCAGCCGCCGAGCCAGGAGCTGATCATGGCCCCCACCTGGTGGCCGAAGTAGGCCCAGCCGTACAGGATGCCCACCAGCCGCACCCCGTACACGTCGGCCAGGATCGCCGACGACAGCGCGATGCTGCCGGCCCAGACCAGCCCGCCGATCGCGGCGGCGATGTACAGCTCCCAATGGGTGCCCACCAGCAGCAGCGCGAAAAAGCCCAGCCCGCGCACGAAATAGATCGCCGCCAGCAGGTTGCGCCGCGGCAGCCGGTCCGACATGCGCCCGAGCACCAGCGTCCCGAAGATCGCCGCCACGCCGATCAGGCCGACGCCGAACGAGCTGGTCATCGCGTCGAAGCCATGGTCCATCAGCATCGGCACGCCGTGCGTGCCCAGCAGGTTCATGCTGAAGCCGCAGGCGAACAGCCCGACGCAGATCTGGATGAACGGCAGCGTGCGGATGGCGGCGCCGAACGGCAGCGACTCGCGGGTGGCCTCGACATGGGCCGGCCCGGCGCTCATCTGCTCGGGCATCCAGTCGGCATGCGCGGGCGCGTCCTCGCGGATCACGAACAGCGCCAGCGGCACCGTGATGGACGTGAACACCGTGGCGAAACCGAGCAAGGTGTTCTGCCAGCCGAACGCCTGGATCGACCAGTTCAGCACCGGCGTCATGATCGCGATGCCCGACATCGAGCCGGTGGACAGGAAGAACAGCGCCATGCCCCGCTGCCGCGAGAACCAGCGGCTGATCACCGGCGTGAGCGCCACCGGCCCGATGAACGCCAGGCCGAACGACAGCAGCATGCCGAACGACAGCAGGAAACCGAGCGGGCTGCGCGCCTGCACGGTCCAGAGGATAGCGGCCACCACGATCGCGTTGCCGGCCAGCAGCACGAACCGCGTGCCGTGCCGCGCCACCAGGTGCGCCGCCATCGGCATCCCGATCCCGTAGCACAGCATGCCGATGGCCACGATGCCGGCCAGCAGGCTGCGGCTGAAGCCCAGGTCCGCCGCCATCGGCAGGAAGAAGGGCCCGATCCCCATGCGCATGCCCACCGTGAGCAGCGTGAGCAAGCTCGCCGCGGCCACGATGTTCCAGCCGAAATACCAGCCGCCGTCTTTCGTTCCAGTCACTTCTGCATCCTTCGATTGCTGCCCGCCGCCGGCGGCGCGGCGTTGCGAGCTTACCCGGGCGGCCGGCGCCGGTGCCAGTCGGTGGCCTCCTGCCAGGCCCAGCCGATGCGCAGGGCCAGGGCTTCGTCATACCCGCGGCACACGATCTGCAGCGAGGTCGGCAGCCCGCCTTCGCCCTGCCCGTTGGGAACGGCCAGCGCGCACAGGTCCAGGAAGTTGCCGAAGCGGGTGAAATGCGCCGGCGCCTTGGTCTGGTCGACCTCCTCCACCGGCACGGCCGTCGTCATCGTGGTCGGCGTCAGCAGCGCGTCGATGCCATCCATCGCCGCCGCGAACTGCAGCTTCATCGCCTCGCGCTGCTGCAGCGCCTCGATGTAGGCGCGTGCCGTCACGCTGCGGCCGGCGGCGATGCGCGGGCGCACGTGCGGATCGAGCGGAGCGGCCTCGTCGTCGATGAGCTCGTGCAGGATCGTGTAGCTCTCCGCCGCCATGATCAGCAGGTTGGCCGTGGCGACGTCGGCGAAGTTGAACGGCAGCTTGACGTCCACGATGTCGGCGCCCAGCCGCTCCAGTTGCGCCAGCGACGCGTCGTACGCCGCGAGCACTTCTGCCGACGCGAACCGGCGCTCCGCGTCGGGCATGCGGGCCAGCCGCAGCCCGCGCACGCCGCGGCGCAGCGCCGGCATCGGGTCGGTGAACGGCAGGCGCAGCGTGCGCGGATCGAGCGGGTCGGGCCCCTGCATCGCCAGATACAGCAGCGCCGCGTCCTCCACGCAGTGCGCCATCGGGCCGGGCGTGTCCAGCGTGGGGCTCAGCGGCAGCACGCCATGGGTGCTGATGCGGCCGACGGTGGTCTTCAGGCCGGTGATGCCGCACCACGAGGCCGGCAGCCGCACCGAGCCGCCGGTGTCGCTGCCGACCGCCCACGGCGCCAGCCCCGCCGCCACGGCCACGCCCGAACCGCTGCTGGAGCCGCCGGGGGTGCGGGCCCGCGTGGGGTCCCACGGATTCCAGGGCGTGCCGAGCACCGAGTTCGTGCCCCAGCCGCCCATCGCGAATTCCACCGTGTGGGTCTTGCCCAGCACGATCATGCCCTGGGCGATCAGCCGGCGCGCCAGCGTCGCCGTGCCCACGGACCTGCGGTCGCGCCAGGCCTGGCAGCCGCCGGTCACCACCCGGCCCTCCAGCTCGATCAGGTCCTTGAGCGCCACCGGCACTCCGTGCAGGGGACCGACGGCGTGGCCGGAGCGGATGGCGGCCTCGGCCGCCCGCGCGGCCAGCCGGGCGTCGTCCGCGTAGACCTCGACGAAGGCACCCAGCCTGGCGTCCTGCGCGGCGATACGGTCGAGGAAGGCGTCGGTGACCTCCACCGGGGACAGCCGCCTCGCGGCCAGGTCCCGGGACAGCTGGTGGACGGACAGGAACGCGAGATCGGCTGGTGACATGGGTCGGCCTCCGGAAGCGGTATTGCGCCGGCAGCGTTGCGCCCGGCACGGCCGAATGTACCCGAGGGTTCCCGGGACGGTCAGTCACCGCCGTGCCTTCGCTTGCATCCCGCAATCCAGGCCCGGCCATCGCGGCGGCCGCATTCGAACCCTGTCATTCGCATCGGGTTGCCATCGGCCGCGACGTGGTTGCGTATGATCGACGGCCTCGGTTTCCCGTCCCGCTCACCACTCATGAACAAGTACCTGCACGCCCTGCTTCCCGCCTCCCTGATCCTGTTCGCCGGCGTCGCCGGCGCCGCCGCCGACGCGCCCGCCAAGGCCGGCGCCAGCGAGACGCTGGGCAACGGCGTCGTCGTCAAGCACACCAGGATCGGCACCGGCGCCAGCCCCGCCGCCACCGACACGGTGCGGGTCCATTACCGTGGCCGCCTCGACAGCGGCGCCGAGTTCGACAGCTCGCACAAGCGCGGCCAACCGGCCACCTTTCCCCTGAACGGCGTCATCCAGTGCTGGACCGAGGGCGTGCAGAAGATGAAGGTGGGCGGCACGGCCACGCTGACCTGCCCGCCGGCCACGGCCTACGGCTCGCGCGGCGCCGGCGGCGTGGTACCGGCGAACGCCCGGCTCACGTTCGACGTGGAGCTGATCGCGATCGAGAAGAAGTGACCGGCCGCGGCCTCAGGGCCGCAGCATCTGGAAATTGAGCAGCCGGGTGGCGATCAGCGTTTCGACCAGGAAGCACAGGAGCGCCGCCAGGAAGCAGCCCACGCCCACCAGGAAGCCGATCACCGCCGAGCGATTCACCTGCACGGCCGCGGTCTCGCCCAGAAACAGCAGGATGATCGTGACGCCGATCATGAAGGCGCAGGTGGTGAGCAGCGCGATGCAGGCGTTGGTGAGGCGGCCCCGCAGCCGCAGCTCGGCCAGCTCGTCGTAGGCCCGCGTCAGGAATTGCGCGTCGGTGGACGCGCGAGCCCGGTCCTCCACCAGCCGCGCCCGGTCGATGATGCGCGCCAGGCGCCCGGCCACTGCGCCGATCATTCCCGACACCGCCGTGAGCAGGAACACGGGCGCCACGGCGAGCTGGATCCCGTGGGTCACGCTGCTGGCATCGAGCGGAAAGGGCATGGCGTGTCGGTGGCGCGGGGAGTGAAGGAGTGCGCAGGCACGCGGCATTATCGCCACGATTTCATGCGCCCGCGCCCAGCTTGGACATAATGGCCCCGCTGGTTGACCAGCGCCACGAACAATCCCAGGAAGTCACGGAGGCCTTCATGTCGACAACGAGCTATCTCGCCGCTCTCGGCATCACCACCGATCAAGCCCGCGCATTCCTGCTCGGCCACCTGCACGACCCGCAAACGATCTTCCACACGGCGCGCCAGTTCGGCGTGACCAACGAGATGCTGGGCGAGATCACCGGCTACAGCGCGACCGAGGTCCGGGCGTTCTTCGGCGACTACGGCATGGCCGCCGGCGAGCTCGATCCCGAGCCGCTGTTCCCACCCGACCTGTTGCAGTTCGCCAGCATCATGGCGCTGAACACGGCCGAGGGCGCGCTGTCGACCGCGTCGCTGCGGCAACAGGTGATCGCCCAGACCGGCGTGGCGACCTACAACATGGCCTTCGATCCGAACCAGTACGCGGGCGGCCTGGACGGCGTCTTCTCGGTGGCCGACCTGGGCGTCGCGAACCTCGGCAACCTGCCGGCAACCAGCGAGACGCTCGAATCGCTGTTCTACGGGACGATCGTGCGCGTGGCCCGCGCCATCGACACGGCGGAATTGCAGCAGCTCGCCCAGTTCCTCATCGACCGGGGCGCGGCGCTGGACAACGAGGACCCGGCCGCCATCAATGAATTCCTGGCGCTGATGCAAGGCGTCGTCGCCGACGAGGCGGGTCCGCTGGCGGGCTTCGGCGAATCGCAGATCGCGCAGGCGGCGGTGGGCTCCGCCGTCGCGCTGGTGGGTCTGGCCTCCTGGCACGACCAGAGCCTGTTCGACGAACTGCTCACCGGTTTCGTGCTCTGAAGCCGCGGCGGGCCGCGCCGCGTCCGAATGGGAGAAAAGTCGCGCGGGGGGCGTTTCCGCGACGGCCGGGCCGGCCGGATGCGGGCGACCCTGACCAGGATCAAGGAACAAGACGCCGCGCCGGCATACAAGTCATCCGTGCGAACCGGGTCGCGGGATGCGCGTGCCCGGTCCGGCCTCCGCCTTCCCAGGCTCCCATGGCACGCCCGCGCCTGCTCCCCAACCTTGCCCGGCTGTTGCTGGTGGCGCCGGCCGTTGCCTCGCCGGCGGGTCCGGAGCCGTCACACTTCGAATGCCGGGTGACGGACATCGAATCGCTGGCCGGCCTGGCGCCGCTGAGCGCGGCGGCCGAACTGACGCGCTTCACCTGCCGCGTGCGGGGCGGACTGCTGGACGGCTTCGTCGCGACGGGCACCAACATCTGGGACGGGAAGATGCAGGACGGCGTGCTGCTCGGCTCGCTGGTCGTGGCGCGCAAGGCCGGCTCGGTCGTGGTCTACGAAGTCACGCAGGTCACCCGGCTGGCGCAGCCGGACGACGCTGCCGACGGCCAGTGGGAGGGCCGTGGCGCCGGCGTCTACAAGCTGGGAACGGGCTCGGCCGCGGCGCTGGCGGGCAAGTCCTTCCGTTCGGTGGCACGTTCCACCGGCGCCGGCACGTTCACGATCGACACGACCGTGGACGACTGATTCACGCTCAGTCGCGGACCTCGAACACCGCCTCGACTTCGACCGCGACGCCGCGCGGCAACGATCCGGCGCCCACGGCCGTGCGGGCGTGCCGGCCGGCCTCGCCGAACACGGCGACCATGAAATCCGAGGCGCCGTTGACCACCCGGGGATGTTCGGTGAACCCCGGCACGGCGTTGACGAATCCGCCCACGCGCACGCAGCGCACCACCCGTTCGAGATCACCGCCGAGCGCCTGCGCCACCTGCGCCAGGACATTGATCGCGCACAGCCGGGCGGCCTGTTGCCCGTCCTCGACGCTGAGCTCGGCGCCGACCTGGCCGAGGTACTGGGCCTTGCCGTCGCGCACCGGCACCTGCCCGGCGATGAACAGGAGATTGCCGGCGCGCACGGCCGGCACGTAATTGGCGGCGGGCGCCGGCGCGGCCGGCAGGCGCACGCCGAGTTCGAGAAGGCGGTCCTGGATCCTGGATGTCACGAAAGCTCCACAGCGCTGGTTGCGAACACCACAGCTTACCGCCACCGGCGGCCGCGGTCCGCCAGGTCAGCGCGCGAGCAGGGCCAGGCAATACCCCAGCGCCAGGCCCAGGCCGCTGCCGAACATCACCAGCCAGGCCGGCACGGGCGCCGCCAGTCCACCGCCGCCCACGATCGCCGGCGCCCGGGCCGGCTCACGGGCGGGCGGCACCTGCGCCGGCACGGCTTCCTGCTCGCCACTGCCGCCCAGCCGCCGCGCGAAGGCGGCGAAGAAAGCGTCCGCATTCTGGCGTGCCACGCCCTGCACCAGCCGGCTGCCGACGCTGGCCAGCTTGCCGCCGATCTCCGCCTGGGCGGCGTACGTGAGCAGGGTCTCGCCGCCCTGCGGCTGCAGGCCCACGCGCGCCTTCATGCGCACAAAGCCGGCGGCGCCGCCCTGCCCCTGGCCGACCAGGGTGTAGCCGTCGGGAGCCTGCAGGTCGCACAGCGTCACCGAGCCGCGGAAGGTCGCCGAGACCGGCCCCACCTTGGTCGCCACGATCGCGCTGAACTCGGTGTCCGAGACCTTCTCCAGCTGCTGGCAGCCGGCGATGCAGGCCTTGAGCACCGCCGGATCGTTGAGCGCGTCCCACACGCGCGCCTGCGGCGCGGGGATGCGGTACTCGCCCGTGATCTCCATGCTCATGGCCGCGCTCCGTAGTATTGCGCCAGGGCCTGGGTGCCGAGCCGGCCGAGCCCGCGCTCGATCAGCGTGCCATAGAGCCGGCGCGCCAGCGCCAGCGCCGGCAGGTCCAGTTCCATGCGCCCGGCTTCCTCCAGGGCGATGCCCAGGTCCTTGACGAAATGCTCGATGAAGAAGCCGGGCGCGAAGTCGCCGGCGATGATCTTGGCGCCCAGGACGTTGAGCTGGAAGCCTCCCGCCGCGCCGGCGCCGATGGACTTCAATACCGTCGGCAGGTCCAGGCCCGCCGCCTTGCCGTAGGCGAGCCCCTCGCACACGCCCATGATCGTGGCAGCGATCACGATCTGGTTGCACATCTTGGCGTGCTGGCCGGCGCCGGGCTCGCCCTGCAGCACGATGTTCGTGCCCAGGCGCTGCAGGATGGGCAGCGCCCGTTCGAACGCCGCCTGCCGGCCCCCGACCATGATCGAGAGCCTGGCCTCTCGGGCCCCGACGTCACCGCCCGAGACCGGCGCGTCGAGCGCCTGGCAGTCGCGCGAGTCGGCCTCGCGGGCGATCCGTCGCGCCAGTTCGGGGCTGGACGTGGTCATGTCGATCAACAGGCTGCCGGCGCGCGCGCCCTGCAGCACGCCTTCGCCGCCCAGCCACACCTCCTGCACGTCGGACGGCAGGCCGACCATCGTGATCACGACGTCGGAGCACGCGGCCACGGCCGCGGGCGTGTCGCGCCAGACGGCGCCCCTGGCCAGCAGCTCGTCGGCCTTGCCGCGCGAGCGGTTGTACACGGCCAGCGGGTGGCCGGCCGCCAGCAGGTGGCCGGCCATGCTCCGGCCCATGATGCCCAGGCCGACGAAGCCGACGGTGGTGGTGCAAGGATTGTTCATCGTGTTTCTCACTCGATCGTGGCGGGACGCGAGGCCTCGGCGGCCGCGGGCCCGGGCGCGACGCCGGGCCTGCGGCCGCGCAGCAGTTCGCGCAGGGACATGGGGGTCAGCGGGTGCCGGGTCGCGGCGACGCCGAACGGCGCGAGCGCGTCGTTGACGGCGTTGGCCACCGCGCCGAGCGCCCCCATCACGCCGCCCTCGGCCATGCCCTTGACGCCGGCCGGGGTCGCCCGGTTGGGCGTGTGCATGGAGATGACCTCGATCCTCGGCAGTTCGCAGGCCGTGGCGACCAGGTAATCGGCGAGCGTCCCCGACAGGTTCTGGCCCTGCTGGTCGTACTCGACGTGTTCGAACAGCGCGCCCGACAGGCCCATCGCGATCGCGCCGTGCTGCTGGCCCTCGACCACGACCGGACTCAGCACCGTGCCGCAATCCTCAGCCACCAGGTAGCGCTCGATGCGCAGCGCACCAGTGGCTGGATCCAGCCGCACCTCGCAGGCATGGGTGGAATTCGAGTACGTCATCGGCGGCGGCTCGTAGGTCAGGTGGAACTCGAGCCCGGGCGCCATGCCCGGCGGCAGCGCCAGCGGATCCAGGTAGGCCGTGCGCGCCACGTCGGCGAGCGTGAGGCCGCCGTCCTGCCATTGCCCACCGGCCCGCCGTTCGATGCGCCCGTCGATCATGCGCAGCTCGCCTGGGTCGGCGAGGCCGAGCCGCGCCGCGGCGATCGCCAGCACCTTCGCGCGTGCTTCCTGCGCGCACAGGTACAGCGTGCCGCCGCCCGCCGTGCCGCCGCGCGCGCCGCGGCTGCCCATGCCGTAGGGCGCCACGTCGGTATGTCCGAGCTGGATGCGCACGCCGTCCGGCGCGACGCCCAGCCCCTCGGCGACCGCGTTGGACAGCGCCGTCTCGTAGCCTTGCCCGGTCGCCCCCAGGCCGCAGGACGCGTTGACGACGCCGGAGGGCTCGATGCGCACCCAGGCCGCCTCGTGGCCGGAGCCGGGAATGCCGGCCGACTTGTAGAACTTCGAGCCGTAGGTGGTCGATTCGACGACCGTGCAGACGCCCAGGCCCAGGTACACGCCCTGCTCGCGCGCCGCGCGCTGCCGCGCGCGGAACGCCTCGTAGCCGACGGCGGCCAGGGCCGCCTCCAGGGTTTCGCGCGGCGTGATGTCGGCCAGCACCTCGCCGGTGGCCATGGTGTACGGCAGGTCGGCCGCGCCGACCATGTTGATCCGGCGCACCGCCACCGGGTCGAGCGCCAGTTCGCGCGCGATCGCGTCCAGCGTTCCTTCCATCACCCAGCTCGTGATCGACATGGGCGCGCGCATCGGCCCGTTGCCGACCTTGTTCGACAGCAGCACCTTCACGTCGTAGCGGTAGTGCCGGATCCGGTACGGGCCCGTCAGGATCATCGCGACCACCCGCGCCAGGTAGTTGCCCGGATAGAAGCTGTAGGCGCCGAAGTCCTCGACGATCTCCAGCTCCAGCGCCAGCACCCGGCCCTGCGCGTCGACCGCGGCGCGCGTGCGCACGAAGTCCTCGCGCGCCTGCGACGAGGCCAGCAGGTTCTCCAGCCGGTCCTCGCGCCAGCGTACCGGCCGCTTCAGATGGCGCGCGATCGCCGCCACGGCGAGCTCCTCGCGGTACAGCGCGATCTTCTGGCCGAAGCCGCCGCCGACATCGGGCGAGATCACCGTCACCTGCGACTCCGCCAGCCGCAGCCGCGCCGCCAGCGCGGTGCGGTACGGATGCGGCACCTGGGTGCCGACATGGAAGGTCAGGTGCTGCCGGCCCTCGTCCCACACGCCGATGCAGCCGCGGGTCTCGATCGGCAGGTGCGTCTGGCGCTGCTGCGAGAACTCGCTTTCCACCACCCGGTGCGCCTGCCGCATCTGCGCGGCGACATCGCCATGCGCCGCGTGCTGGTGCGACAGCAGGTTGGCCGGCAGGGTCTCGTCGACCAGGGGCGATGCGGGGTCCAGGGCCTGCCACATCGACGTGACGGCGGGCAGCACCTCGTACTCCACCTGGACCAGTTCCGCCGCGTCCTCGGCCACGTACCGGTCGGTCGCGACGACGCAGGCGACCGGATCGCCCTGGAACCGCACCTTGGCCACCGGAATCGTGTCCATCTCGACCGGCTGCAGTCCGTCGATCGGCGGCGCCATGCGGTGCCGCGTGGTCCAGGCCGCCAGGTCCGGGCCGGTGAAGACCGCCACCACGCCCGGCACTTCCAGCGCCGGGCCGGTGTCGATCGAGCGAATGCGCGCGTGCGCATGGGGCGATCGCACGAAGGTGGCGTGCAGCACGCCGGGCACGGCGATGTCGTCGATGTAGCAGCCGCGGCCGGTCAGCAGGCGCTCGTCCTCCTTGCGCGGCGCGTGCGAGCCGATGTGCCGGAACGCCTCGCTCATGCCGACTCCCGGATTCGCGCCGCGGCCAGCCGGATCGCCGCGACGATGTTCTGGTAGCCGGTGCAGCGGCACAGGTTGCCCGAGAGCGCTTCCCGGATCTCCTCCTCGCTCGGGTCGGGATTGGCCCGCAGAAAGGCCTCGAAGGTCATCACGATGCCGGGCGTGCAGAAGCCGCACTGCAGGCCATGGGTTTCGTGCAGGGCCTGCTGCAGGGGCGACAGCGCGCCGTGCCCGCCGACCGATTCGATGGTCGAGATCTCGTGGCCTTCCATCTGGATGGCGAACGTGAGGCAGGCGCGCACCGGCTGGCCGTCCACCAGCACGGTGCAGGCGCCGCAGACGCCGTGCTCACAACCGACATGCGTGCCGGTGAGGCCGCAGTCCTCGCGCAAGGCGTCCGACAGCAGCTTGCGCGGCTCGGCGGCGAACTCGAAGTTGCGGCCGTTGACGGTGAGGGTGATGCTCTGCCGGTCCATGGGCTTCAGGCTCGCAACCGGGTCAGGGCGCGGCCGAGCGCGCGCCCGACCAGCAACTCGGTGAGCTCGCGTCGGTACTGCACCGACACGCGCGCATCTTCTTCCACCGCCACCTGCTGCGCGGCGGCCTGCGCGACCTCGGCCACCCAGCCGTCGTCGGCGAGCCGCCCGCGGGCGGCTTCGGCGAGCGTGCGCAAGGACTGCGGCACCGCCGCCGCGCCCCCGACGCCCAGGCGCAGCCGCCTGACCGTGCCGCCCTCGCACTCCACGGTGGCGGCCGCGGCGATGATCGCGTAGTCGCCGTGGCGGCGGTTGAACAGGCGGAAGGCGGCGGCCTCGCCCGGCTGCGCCTTCGGGACCTCGATCCATTCGATCATCTCGTCCGGCGCCAGCGCCGTCGTCATGGCCGACAGGAAGAAGTCGCCGGCGTCCACGGTGCGCTCCCCATCCTGCCGGCGCAGGTGCAGCCGCACGCCGAGCGTGACCGCCACCAGCGGCAACTGCGCGGCCGGATCGGCGTGGGCCAGGCTGCCGCCGATCGTGCCGCGCTGGCGGATCGCGTAATGGCCGATCGTCTGCGCCGCCTGCGCCAGCAGCGGGCAGTGGCGCCGGACCAGGGCCGATGCCGCCAGTTCATGGTGCCGCGTGAGCGCGCCGATGCGCAGCCACCCGCCGGCCTCGCGCACGTAGGCCAGCTCGGTCAGGTCGTTGACGTCGATCAGCTGCGCCGGACGGGCCAGCCGCATGTTCATCATGGGCGCCAGGCTCTGGCCGCCGGCGATCAGCTTGCCCTCGGGCGCGAACCCCGCTAGCTGGCGCAAGGCGTCCTCGATGGACACCGGGCGGAAGTACTCGAAGGCGGCCGGCTTCACGGGAGCGCTTCCTTCAGTGCCAGACCAGGCTGTTGCTGCTGCCCTTGTCGAACAGGTGCAGCCGGTTCAGGTTGACGCCGAGCGAGGCGGTTTCGCCCTCGCGGTGCTGCACCTCCTTGCCCAGGCGGAAGAAGAGCTTCGCGCCCTCCACCTCGAGTTCGTAGAACTGGTCCGAGCCAACCGGCAGCCTGGACACCACCCGACCCGACACGCGCTCGCCGGCCGCCGTCTGCTGCTCGCTGACGTCCTCGGCGCGGATGCCCAGCACCACCTCGCGACCCTCCTGCCCGGCGACGCGCAGCGCCATGTCCGGCGGCAGCGCCAGCGCGAGCTGGCCGCGCTGGAACACCAGCGCGCCCTCGCGCCGGGCCAGCCGGCCTTCCAGGAAGTTGATCGGCGGATTGCCCAGGAACGCGGCCACGAACATGTTGCGCGGCTGCTCGTAGATCGCGTCCGGGGACCCGATCTGCTGCACCACCCCGCCGCGCATCACGACGATGCGATCGGCCAGCGTCAGCGCCTCCGCCTGGTCGTGCGTGACGTAGACGAACGTCGTCTGCATGGCCTGGTGCAATTGCTTGATCTCGGCGCGCATCGAGATGCGCAGCGCCGCGTCGAGGTTCGACAGGGGCTCGTCCATCAGGAACACCGCCGGCTGGCGCACCATCGCCCGGCCCAGCGCCACGCGCTGGCGCTGCCCGCCGGAGAGCTGGTCCGGCCGCCGCTCCAGCAGCGGCTCGATCTCCAGCCGGCGGGCGGCATCGCGCACCCGCCGGTCGATCTCGTCCTTCGGGTGCTTGCGCATGCGCAGGCCGAAAGCGATGTTGTCGTACACCGTCTTGTGCGGATACAGGGCGTAGCTCTGGAACACCATCGCGACGTCGCGCCGGTGCGGCGGCACCGTGTTCATCACGTCGCGATCGAAATACAGGTCGCCGTCGGTCACGTCCTCCAGCCCCGCGATCATGTTGAGGGTGGTCGACTTGCCGCAGCCCGACGGCCCGAGCAGCACCAGGAACTCCTTGTCCTCGATGTCGAGGTTGAGGTTCTCCAGCGCGACGAACCCGTTGGGGTATTTCTTGCCGACGGCATCGAATCGGATTCTTGCCATGGTGGTTCCTTAGCCCTTGACGGCGCCCGCCGTGAGCCCCGCGACGATGTAGCGCTCGAACAGGATGGCGATGATCACCGGCGGGATGATGGCCAGCACGCCGGCCGCGTTGATGAACGAGAAGCTGATGTTGAAGTCCGAGGTGAACGACGCCACGACGATCGGCATGGTCTGCGAGGCCGGCGTCTGGGTGAACATCAGCGCCAGCAGGAACTCGTTCCAGCTGGTGAGGAAGGTGAACAGCACCACCGCCACCAGGGAGGGCAGCGCCAGCGGCAGGTACACCAGCAACAGCGTCTGCAGGCGCGAACAGCCGTCGACGCGCGCCGCCTTGTCCAGCTCGTCGGGCAGCGACTCGAAATAGCCGGTCAGGATGAAGATGCTGAACGGCACCGTCACCGCCAGGTAGGTGATGACGAGCGACAGCAGGTTGTCCATCAGCCCGAGCTTCTGCACGAACAGGAAGAACGGCACCACCAGCGCGATGTCCGGGATCACCCGCGAGGTCAGCATGAAGTAGATCGACGCCGAGCGCCCGATGAAGCGGATCTTCGCCAGCGCATAGGCGGCCGGCACGCTGACGACCAGGTTCAGCAGCACCACCGCGACGGCGACGATCAGGCTGTTCCACATCCCGGGCAGCAGGTTGCCGGCCGTGGACGGGATGAAGCCGCCGGTGGCCGTGTCGCCCTGCCTGCGGTTCTCGTAGGTGACGACCTTCTCCCTGGCCTCGAAGATCGAAGTGAAGTTGTGCGCCGTGGGCTGGTGCGGAATCCAGTGCGGCGGCTTGGAAGTGATCTCCGCCTCCGACTGGAACGAGGACGACACCAGCCAGGCGACCGGCGCCAGCACGTACAACGCGAACAGCAGCGAGCCGAGAAACAGCAGCGCGGGACGGCCCAGGCGCGCGATCGGAAGTGGCAGGGCGGCTTGCATCACAGTTTCCTGCTGGTGCTGCGGATGATGAAGAACGCCAGCGTGAAGGTCGCAATGGCCATGATGTAGGCCAGCGCGGCGCCGGTGCCGAACGCCAGCTTGCGGAAGGTCTCCACATAGACCTGCCAGGCGACGACATGCGAGGCTTCGGCCGGGCCGCCTTCGGTGAGGATGAAGAACAGGTCGAAGTGGCGGATCGCCATCATCGTCTCGTAGATCATCACCAGCGCGAAGCCGGGCACCAGGGACGGCAGCGTGATGTGCGCGAAGCGCTGCCAGACGTTGGCGCCGTCCACCTTGGCCGCGCTGTACAGGTCGGCGCGGATCGACTTGAGCGTCACCAGCAGCAGGATCGTGGCCAGCGGCAACTCCTTCCAGACGAAGGCGTTGGCGATCAGCAGCAGGGTCTTGTCGGCGTCGCCCAGCCACACCAGGTACTTGTCGATGAACCCGAGCTGCAGCAGCAGGCCGTTGAGCGCGCCGTAGCCGGAGTCGTAGATCCACTTCCACATCAGCCCGTTGGCGACGTAAGGGATGGCCCACGGGATCAGCAGGATGGCCGAGAGGATGCGCCGGCCGCGGAAGTCCTCGTTGAGCAGCAGCGCCATCAGCGTGGCGATCAGCATGACGGCGCTGACCGACATCACCGTGAAACTGGTGGTGCGCCCCACCGACTCCCAGAACAGGCTGTCCTGGAAGACCTTCGCGTAGTTGTCCAACCAGACGAACGGCACCCGGTGCGGGCGCGTCAGCTTGAGGTCGAACAGGCTGATCCAGAAGGAGTAGACGACCGGGAAGACGGCGACGACCATCAGCACGGCCATCATCGGCGCCAGCAGCAGCATGGCGCTGCGCTGGTCGTAGGCGCTCACCGGCGGTCCGAACCAGCGCCACGGCCAGGCAGGCCGCCGGCCGCGCGACGCGGGCGCCGCCCCGGGTTCCGGGACGGCATCCACCGGAGGCAAGGCCTCTCCCGCAACGGCACGCGTCATCTCACGCCTGCTTGCGCATGTCGTTCCAGGCCTGCGCCGACTTCTTCAGCGCGTCGGCCGGCGTCGCCTTGCCGACGATCGCCGACTGCCAGGCGGTGCCGTTGACCTCGTCCCACTCGCCGAACCAGCGCGCGATCACGTCCTTCTTGCGCGCCAGCTGCTGCTGGCGCTCGAACATCGCGATGTCCGAGTACTTCTTGTACGAGGACTGCACGTCGGGGTCCTTGAACAGCTCCTTGACGCCGAAGCCCGAGCCGACGTCGCTGAACAGCATCTTCTGGAACTTGTACTGGCCGTCGGCCTTGCCGCCGAACCACTCGAGCAGCTTCGCGGCGTTGGCGGCCCGGGCCTTGTCGGCGGCGGCGTGGGCCGTCATCGCGTGGAAGCGCATCCAGCCGACGGTGGCGTGCGAGCCGCCGGGACCGGCCGGCATCAGGCACTGCTTGACGCGACCGGCGATCTGCGACTGGGCCGGGTCGTTGAGCGTGCGGATGCGGTAGCGCCCCAGCATCGCGAAGGCGTGATTGCCGGAAGTGAAGGACTTCAGGCCGTTCAGCTCGCCGATCTCGACGCAGGCGGGCGAGACGATCTTGTGCTTCTGGACGGCGTCGACGACCCATTGCAGCGCCTGCTGCGCGCCGCGTTTCTGGTCGGCCATCAGCGCCATGCCGTTGTCGTCGGTGAAGCGCCCGCCGTTGGAGTAGACCAGCGCCGTCAGGAACTCGACCAGCCAGCTCTCGCGCGCCATCGACAGCATCAGCGGGTACTGCGACAGGCCCATCTGCTTGATCCTGGCGGACTGCTGCACGACCTCTTCCCAGGTCCGCGGCGGCTGGGTGAAGCCGGCCTTCTTCAGCATCTCCTCGTCGTAGAAGAACGCCATGTAGTCGGAGTAGTAGGTCAGGCCGTACTGCTTGCCCTTGTACTGCATCGACTTCACGCAGAACTCGTCGGTGCCCTCGTTGTACTTCATCAGGTCCGGATAGGCGTTCACCGGCGCGATCCAGCCGGCGTCGGCCCACTCGGGCAGCCAGCTGTCGGAAACCCACAGCGCGTCGATCGGCGCCTTGCCGACGAACTTCGTGACCATGGTGTCCCGGTACTGCGCCCACGGGGCGTTGCTGTAATTGACCTTGATGCCGGTCTTGCCCTCGAAGGCGGTGAGATGGCTCTTGACGAGGTCCACGGCCGCCGACCAGGTGTAGAAGTTCAGCGGTGCGGCCTGGGCCTGCGCGGGCAGCGACAGCGCCCCGGTGCCGGCGACACCGGCCGCGGCCGTCAGTTTGAGGAATTCGCGGCGGCTCTGCGCCGCAGTCCACGTGGTGCTCATCTCGCTGTCTCCTTGCGCTGTCCCTGCCCGCAGGCGCGCACGCCCTCGCCCGTTCGCCGCCCACCCCGCCGGCACCATGCCGGCGGCGCGGCGACGGCATTATTGGCGGCCGGGTTATTTATCGTCAAGTGACGACTTATAAAAAAATCGCAAGGCGCCCGGACGGCACCGAACTCATCCGTGCAAGGCTGAAACGGCGCGCCGCGGCCGGGCGCGGACGGTTCGACGATCGATGCTCGAAGGGAAGGCGTCCCGGCGGCGGCCAGTCAAGCCAGCGGCGAGAACGCGGCCGGCGCGAGGAACACGCTCTCCTGGTGCACCAGGTACGGCAGCATGGAAGGCACGAAGGCGGCCCATTGCGCGTCCTGCGCCAGCTTGCCGCGCTGCGACGCGCGGTGGCCGAGGTCGTCGTAGGCCCAGAGGAACACGACCGAGTTGAGAACCCCCGACTCCCTGGTCCAGCAGCCGATCAGGCGCGCGTAGCGGCCGATGATCGGCAAGCCCTCGGACTGGTACATCGTCAGGAACGCCGGGGCCCTGCCCGGCTGGACCTGGTAGGTGCGCATCTCATAGATCATGGTCCGCCTTCCGCTGCCGACAGTCTTGTTGCCGAAATCCTATCGCACTTTTCGTCAGATGACGATATATTGGCGCCGAGCGCGGCCCGCGAAGCCACCGCCGGCCCTGCGACGACAATCGCGCACGTTCGCCCATGAAAGCAAGATCAGCCCACCTCGCCGCCACCCGCCCGGCTCCGCCGGCCAGGCCCAAGACCGCCGGCAAGCGCCGCTCCACCGCCCGGATGCCGGCCGCCGAGCGGCGTGCGCTGATCCTGGAAAAGGCCTTCGAGTATTTCTCCGAGTACGGCCTCACCGGGCAGACCCGCGGCCTGGCCGACGCCTGCGGCGTCTCGCAGCGCCTGCTCTACAGCGTCTTCCCGAACAAGGCGGCGCTGCTCGCCGCCGTGTACGACAGCAGCATCGCCGGCCCCTTCAAGGCGATCTGGTTCGTGCAGCTGCGCGACCGCAGCAAGCCGCTGGAGCAGCGGCTGCAGGCGTTCTACGAGGAGTACTACGGCACCATCCTCACCCGCCGCTGGCTGCGGCTGTTCCTGTACTCGTCGCTGGCCGAGGTCGAGATGGCGCCGACCTACATCGCCGCCGTCATCCGGACGCTGCTGGATACCGTGGTGGAGGAAGCGGTCGCCGACGCCGGCCTGCCCATGCCGGCCGACCGGGCGCTGGTGCAGGAGCTGGGTTGGGCGCTGCACGGGAACATCTCGCACCTGGCAATCCGCCGGCACATCTACCACGACCAGACGGCCCTGGCGCCGGATCGCGTGATGGCGCTGTACATCAGCACCTTCCTCGCCGGCGTGCGCGCCGTGCTGCAGCCGAAGGAAGCGGTCGCGGCGCGGGAACCCGTCGGCGCCCTGAAGGCGCGCCGGGCGTCCTGACGCCGGCAAGCGCCGCGCCGGCTCAGATCATCTCGAGCGGGGCGGCACGGGTCGGCGGCGGGAACAGCGCGTCGAGCTCGGCCAGCGCCCCCGCATCGAGCGCGCGCTCCAGCGCGGCGAGGTTCTCCGCGACGCGCCCGGCGCCAGCCGTCTTGGGGATCGCGATGACATCGTCCCTGGACAACAGCCATGCGAGGGCCGCCTGCGCCGGCGTCATGCCATGCCGCCTGGCGAAGCCGGCCAGGCCGCGATGCCGCGCGAGCCGCCCCTGCTCGATCGGCGAATAGGCCATGGTCGGGATGCCGCGCTCGCGCTGCCATGGCAGCAAGTCCCATTCGATGCCGCGCCGCGCGAGGTTGTAGAGGACCTGGTTGGCCTGCACCGCCCGGCCGCCGGCCGCCGACCACAGATCCTCCATCGCGTCGCGATCCAGGTTGCTTACGCCCCAGTGCCGGATCAGTCCGTCGCGCTGCAAGCGTTCGAATGCATCCACCGTCTCGGCCAGGGGCACGCTGCCGCCCCAATGCAGGAGATAGAGATCGAGCCGGTCGGTCCCCAGCCGGCGCAGGCTCGCGGCGCAGGCCGCGCGCATCGCCTTCGGCGAGGCATTGTGCGGATACACCTTGCTGACCAGGAACACCTCGTCGCGCCGTCCCGCGATGGCCTCGCCGACCAGCGTTTCCGTGCGGCCGTCGCCGTACATCTCGGCGGTGTCGATCAGCGACAGGCCGTGGTCGAGCCCGGCGCGCAGGCTCGCGATCTCCTGCGCCTTGCGCGCCGGATCCTCGCCCATCATCCAGGTGCCTTGCCCCAGGGCCGGCACCGTCTCGCCGCACGGCAGCCGCACGGTCTTGATCGTGGACTTCGTCATCGCGTCATTGGAGCACGCCGGGAAAGGCGGACAGCCGGACGCAGAGGGCGCGAAAGATACGCAGAGGACGCAAAAAAGACAAAAAGATTTTTTCTGAATTCTTTTGCGGCTTCTGCGCACCCTTTGCGACCTCCGCGTCCGGCTGTTGGGTTTTCCTCAGCGCAGCACGGCCGACATCGCCGACAGGCTGTTGATCATCCGCACGGCGGCCTCGACCGACGGCGCGTCGAAGCCGACCTCGTCGCCCGCGAGCCGGCGCAGCGCCGGCCACTGGCAGAACAGGTCGGCCAGCGCCGGACTCTGGGTCTGCACCCGGGCCTGCAGCGGCGTCGCAAGCACGTAGGGCTTCGCGTCGCCCCGGGCCCGCAAGGCGGCGACCACGCCGGCGCGGATGGCGGCGCGGGATTGCTCCGGCGACAGGCTGATGCCGCTGGTCTGCCCCGTGGCGCGCTTGGTCTGCACGAACACGGCCCGCGGGAACAGCGGCCGGTGCTCCTCGATGAACATGTCGTCGCCGCTGCACATCGCCACCGGCACCCCGTACTCGCCGGCCAGGGCGCCGTAGAGGCCGGCTTCGCCCATCTCGACGTCGTTGAACAGGACGCGCCGGAACGCGAAGCTGTTGATCGTGTGCGCCAGGATCCCGCGGCCCTGCGCCCGCGAGTGGTAGCCGATCATGCACACCGCGGCCACGCCCTGCTCCACCCCCGCCATCATGCCGAGGTAGCGCGGCTTGCCCAGGACGAACTGCGCCCTCGGGTCCAGCTGTTCCGCGGCCATGTTCCGGAAGTCGCCGTGCGAATCGTTGACCAGGACCTCGGCGGCACCGGCGTCGAACGCGCCGGCGATGGCGGCGTTGGCCTCGTGCGTCATCAGCACGCGGGCGCGCTCGTACTCCGGATTGCCGGCGCGCACCTGCTGGTGGTGCACGACGCCGGCGACGCCTTCGATGTCGGTGGAGATCAGGACTTTCATGGTGAGATGTCGGCGGCGGGCGGTTGCGTAATGGAGCGCCAGCCCGCGAGCAGCTGCCCGAGGGCCTCGCGCCGGTGTCCGTCGCGGCCGGTGACGGGCCGGGCGTGCCACAGCGCGTTCAGGATGGCCTGCTCGCAGCTGTCGGCGGCGGCCTGGAACAGGTGGTCGAGCACGCCGTCGTGCAACATGGCCAGGACCGGCATGGGCCGCTCGACCAGGTGCGGCACGGTGTACGCGGTGGAGAACGCCAGCGCGATGTCGCCGCTGCCATGGCCGAAGACGGAGCCGGTGCGGGCCAGGCCGGCGCCGGCGCGCAGGGCCACCCGGCGCAACTGGCGCGCATCCAGCGGCGCATCGGTGGCCACCAGCAGGATGATCGAGCCCTTCTCCGGACCGTTTTCCGTATCCGTTCGCGCTGAGCCTGTCGAAGCGCCGCTCGAAAATCCGGCGAGGTGGACGCCGACCGGATGTCCGGCCACGGTGAGCTGCGGCAGCTTGCCGAAGTTGGCCAGCACCAGTGCGCCGAGCGTGTACTGGCTGCCGGCGACCCGGCGCGACGAGGTGCCGACGCCGCCCTTCAGGCCGAAGCACGACATGCCGCGGCCGGCGCCGACGGCGCCCTGCTCCACGTGGACGTCGGCCGTGGCGCAGGCGCGCAGGTAGTGCTCCTGGGTGACGGCCATGCGCTGGATGTCGTTGAGGAAGCCGTCGTTGCACTCGAAGACGAGCGGGTTCACCGTGGGCAGGCCGCGCCCCGTCTCCGGGTTGGCGGCGATGCACTGGCGGATCTGCGCCGCCGCCACGGCCGGCACCGAGAACGTGTTGGTCAGCGCGATCGGCGTCTCCAGCACGCCGAGTTCCTCGACCTGCACCAGGCCGACGCTCTTGCCGAAGCCGTTCAGGACCACGGCCGCGGCCGGCACCTTGTCGCGGTACGGATCGCCCGCGTGCGGGCTCACCACGGTGACCCCGGTCTGCAGGTCGCCCTCGGCCAGCGTGTGGTGCCCCACGGTCACGCCGGTCACGTCGCTGATCGCGTCTCGTGGTCCCGCCGCCAGGGCGCCGATGTGCGGGACCGGGAACAGCATCGCCTTCAGGTCCGGTCGATCTTGGGGTCGAGCGCGTCGCGCATGCCGTCGCCCAGCAGGTTGAAGGCCAGCACGGTGAAGAAGATCGCCAGGCTCGGGAACAGCGCCACGTGCGGCGCGTTCACCATGTCGGCACGTGCCTCGTTGAGCATGGCGCCCCACTCCGGCGTCGGCGGCTGCGCGCCCATGCCGAGGAAGGAGAGGCTGGCGGCGGTGATGATCGAGGTGCCCAGCCGCATCGTGAAGTACACGACGATGGCGGAGATGCTCCCGGGCAGGATGTGGCGCATGACGATGGTCCAGTCGCTGGCGCCGATGCTGCGCACGGCCTCGACGTAGGTCATCTGCTTGAGGACCAGCGTGTTGCCGCGCACCAGGCGCGCGAAGGCCGGCACGCTGAACACCGACACCGCCACCACCACGTTGACCATGCTGCTGCCCAGGATGGCGACGACGCCCAGGGCCAGCAGGATGCCGGGAAACGCGAACAGCACGTCGGAGATCCGCATCACGATGCGGTCCCACCAGCCGCCGTAGTAGCCGGCCAGCAGGCCCAGCCCCGCGCCGACCAGGCCGCCCAGGGCCACCGAGAAGAAGCCGGCGGCGAGCGACAGGCGCGCGCCGGACAGGATGCGGCTGAAGATGTCGCGGCCCAGCGGGTCGACGCCCATCCAGTGCGCCCACGAAGGCCCCTGGTTGATGCGGTCGTAGTCGAAGAAGTTCTCGGCGTCGTACGGGGCGATCCACGGCGCCAGGATCGCCACCGCCACCAGCAGCAGGACGAATGCGAGTGCGACCAGCGCGACGTGCTGCTTGCGGAACTTGCGCCAGAACTCCGTCCACGGCGTGCGCACCCGGCCGCCGCCCGCAACGGGCGCGCCGGCGCCGGCATCCCCGGCGGCGATGGACTGGTTGGTCGAGGGGGCGTTCATCGGTAGCGGATGGTGGGATTGATGTAGCCGTACAGCAGGTCCACGACCAGGTTGATCAGGATGAACTCCAGCGAGAACAGCAGCACCAGGGTCTGGATCACCGGGTAGTCGCGCATGGTCACGGCGTCGACCAGCAGGCGGCCCAGCCCGGGCCAGTTGAAGACGGTCTCCACCACGATCGAGCCGCCCAGCAGGAAGCCGAACTGCAGGCCCATCATGGTGACGACCGGAATGAGGGCATTGCGCAGGCAATGCTTGAAGATGACGAGGCGCTCGTCCAGGCCCTTGGCCCGGGCGGTGCGCACGAAGTCTTCCTGGATCACCTCGACGAACGAGGCGCGGGTGAAGCGCGCCATGACGGCGGCGACGCCGGCGCCCAGCGTGATCGAGGGCAGGATGTAGTGGCGCCAGCTGTCGGCGCCAACGGTCGGCAGCCACCCGAGCTGCACGGAGAAGATCTCCATCAGCAGCATGCCCAGGGCGAACGCCGGAAAGGAGATGCCCGAGACGGCCAGCGTCATGCCGAGCCGGTCGGGCCACAGGTTGCGAAAGACGGCCGACGAAATGCCGATCGCCATGCCGAAGATCACCGACCACACCATGCTGGTGACGGTCAGCCACAGCGTCGGCATGAAGCGCTCGGCGATCTCGGTGGACACCGCCCGCTTGCTGCGCAGCGAGGTGCCGAAGTCGCCCTGCAGCATGCGGCCGAAGAAGCTGACGAACTGCTCCGGCATCGGCTTGTCCAGGCCCAGGTCCTTGCGGACCAGGGCCACGGTCTGCGGGTCGGCGTCCGGCCCGGCCGCGAGGCGGGCCGGGTCACCCGGCAGCATGTGCACGAACAGGAACACCAGCACCGCGACGATCAGCAGCGTCGGCGCGAGGCCGAGCAGGCGCTTGAGGAAATAACTGGCCATCGCGGGCGGATCCCTGTCGTGCGGTCGCTGTTACTTCAGGTCGACGTCGTCGAAGTTGAACGACGCGTCGGGCATCACGTGGAAGCCGCTCAGGTTCTTCGCGCGCGCCGACAGCAGCTGCTCGGTCACCAGGAACGCCCAGGGCGCGTCCTTCCAGATGCGCTGCTGCGCGTCCGTGTACAGCTTCGTCTTCTCCTTCGGATCGGTCGTGTTCAGCGCCTTGGCGATGTCCTGGTCGACGGTCTCGTTCTTGTAGTAGGCCGTGTTGAACATCCTGGGCGGGAACGACTCGGACGCCAGCAGCGGACGCATGGCCCAGTCGGCCTCGCCGGTCGAGGACGACCAGCCGACGTAGTACATGCGCACCGGCGCCGCGGCCGGGTCCTGCGCGCTCTCGACCTTCTCGACGCGCTGGCCCGCTTCCAGGGCCTGCACCGTGGCCTTGATGCCGACCTGCGCCAGCTGCTGCTGCAGGAACTGGATCACCTTCTGCGCGGTGGTGTGGTTGTACGCGGACCACAGCTGGGTCTCGAAGCCGTTCGGATAGCCGGCGTCCTTCAGCAGGGCCTTCGCCTTGGCCGGGTCATACGGCCACGGGCCGAGCTTGACCGCGTATTCCACGCCCTTGGGCAGCACGCCCTCGGCCGGAATCGCGTAGCCGGAGAACGCCACCTTGGCCAGCGCTTCCTTGTTGATCGCGTAGTTGACCGCCTCGCGCACCTTCGGGTTGTCGAAGGGCTTCTGCAGCGTGTTCATCGACAGGTAGCGGTGCACGATCGACGGGGCGGCCGTCAGCTCGAGGTTGCCCTTGGTCTTCAGGATCTCGGCCTGCTCGTACGGCACCGGGAAGGTGAAGTGCGCCTCGCCGGTCTGCATCATCGCGCTGCGCGAGTTGTTGTCCACGACCGGGCGGAAGGTGATGGTGTCCACCTTGGGCAGGCCCTTGCGCCAGTAGCCGTCGAACTTCGCGACCTTGAGGTAGTCGCTCTGCTTCCACTCGACGAACTTGAACGGCCCGGTGCCGACCGGGTTCTGCGCGATCGCCTTGCCGTGCTTGGCCAGCGCGGCCGGCGAGATGATCACGCCCGAGGGGTGGGCCAGCGAGTTGATGAAGGGCGAGAACGCCTCCTTCAGCGTGAACTTCACCGTGGACGGGTCCACCACCTCGGTCTTGGCGATGTTCTTGTACAGGTTGTAGCGCTTGAGCTTGTTCTCCGGGTTGGTGACCCGGTCGAACGTGACCTTCACGGCCTCGGCGTTGAAGTCCGTGCCGTCGTGGAACTTGATCCCCTTCTTCAGCTTCATCGTGTAGACGAGGCCGTCCTTGGTGACGGTGTGGCTCTCGGCGAGCACCGGCACCATCTTCATGTCCTTGTCGAAGCCGTACAGGCCCTGGTAGAAGGACTTCACGACCGCCTGCGACAGCGTGTCGTTCGCATCGTACGGGTCCATCGTGGTGAAGGTCGAGGCGACCGCCGCCACGACGTCCTTGGCCGCGAAGGCCGGCGCCGCGAAGGTGGCCGACAGCGCGATCGCCGCTGCCAATGGTGCGAGGGAATGTTTCATCGGGTTGCTCCTCAGTGAAAAGACTTCAATGCTCAGAACGGTCCGCCGACCGCGTGGCGGGCGACGAAGTGGCCGGGGGCGACCTGTTCCAGCGGCCGCACCACCGGCTCGTCGCCGACGGCGCGGATCGGGCTGGGAATCTCCCCTTCCAGCAGCTCGCGGCGCAAATGCCGCCGCGCGGGATCGGCCACGGGCACGGCCGCCATCAGCCGCCTGGTGTACGCGTGTTGCGGGTTCTCGAAGATCGCGCGGCGCGGCCCGATCTCGACGATCTGCCCCAGGTACATCACCGCCACGCGATGGCTGATGCGCTCGACCACCGCCATGTCGTGCGAGATGAACAGGAAGGCGATGCCCAGTTCGCGCTGGAGGTCCAGCATCAGGTTGACGATCTGGGCCTGGATCGACACGTCCAGCGCCGACACCGATTCGTCGGCGATGACCACCTTGGGGTTGAGGGCCAGCGCGCGGGCGATGGCGATGCGCTGGCGCTGCCCGCCGGAGAACTCGTGCGGGTAGCGCTGCGCGTATTCGCGCGGCAGGCCGACCTTCTGCAGCAGCCAGTCGACGCGCTCCTGCGCCTGCCTGCCCTTCGCTATCCTGTGCACCAGGAGCGGCTCCATGATGGTGAAGCCCACGGTCACGCGCGGATCGAGCGAAGAGAACGGGTCCTGGAAGATGAACTGGATGTTGCGGCGCAGGGCCTGCAACTGGGTGTTCGGCAGGTCACGGACGTTGCGGCCGCCGAACTCGATGGCGCCGCCCTGGCTGTCCACCAGCCGCAGCAGCGAGCGGCCGGTGGTCGACTTGCCGCAGCCGGATTCGCCGACCAGCGCCAGCGTTTCGCCGGGAAGCAGCTCGAAGCTCACCTTCTCCACCGCGTGCACCCGGCGCTTGACGCGCCCGAGGATGCCGCTGGGCACGTCGAAGCGGGTGACCAGGTCGTGCACCCGCAGCACCGGCGCGCTGCCGGCCGGCACGGTGTCCTGCGGCGTGGTGTCGGGCGGGGCGCTGTCGGCGTCGGTGCGCAGTAGTTCGAACTTGCGCGGCAGGTCGGTGCCCCGCATCGAGCCCAGCCGCGGCACCGCCGACAGCAGGGCGCGGGTGTAGCGCTCGCGCGGCTGGGCGAAGATGGTTTCGGAAGCGCCCTCCTCCACCTTGTTGCCGCCGTACATCACCAGCACGCGGTCGGCCACTTCGGCCACCACGCCCATATCGTGGGTGATGAACACCACGCCCATCTGCATCTCGTCCTGCAGCGCCCGGATCAGCTGCAGGATCTGGGCCTGGATCGTCACGTCCAGCGCCGTGGTCGGCTCGTCGGCGATCAGCAGCGACGGCCGGCACGACAGCGCCATGGCGATCATCACCCGCTGGCGCATCCCGCCCGACAACTGGTGCGGGAAGCGGTCCAGCACGTTGCGCGCCTCCGGGATACGCACCAGCTCCAGCATGCGCAGCGCCTCGGCGCGGGCCTCGCCGGCGGTCTTGCCCTGGTGCACGCGAATCGATTCGGCGATCTGGTCGCCGGCCGTGAACACCGGGTTCAGCGACGTCATCGGCTCCTGGAAGATCATCGCGATGTCGGCGCCGCGGATGCTGCGCATGGTGGACGAGTCGGCCCGCGCCAGGTCCAGCACGTCGCCCTTGCGGCGGCGGAACGCCATGCACCCGTTGATGATCCGGCCGCCGCCGTGCTCCACCAGCCGCATCAGCGCCAGCGAGGTCACCGACTTGCCGGAGCCCGATTCGCCGACGATCGCCAGCGTCTCGCCGCGGTCGACGTGGAACGACAGGTCGCGTACCGCGTCGACGGTGCGCTCGGACGTGGTGAAGCGCACCGACAGGTCGCTCACCTGCACCACGCGCTGCGCGGGCAGTTGCAGCGCGGGCGGCGCCGGCGTGTCGATCAGGGTGCTGCTCATGCTGGTCGGGCGCTCACCGGAAGATCGCGGTCTGCGCGGCCTCGCCCACCCGGGCCCAGCCGCGATACATGCCGTCGGTGTTGAACGGCATGCTGATGCCGCCGCGGCGATCCACGGCAATCAGGCCGCCGCGCCCGCCGATCGCCGGCAAGGTGTCCATCACCACCGCCTCGGCGGCCGCTTCCAGCGACGCGCCGGCGTACGCCATGCGCGCGCAGACGTCGTAGGCGGCGGCCGCGCGGATGAACATCTCCCCGGTGCCGGTGCAGGAGATCGCGGCCGTGCGGTTGTCGGCGTAGGTGCCGGCGCCGATCAGCGGCGAGTCGCCGACGCGGCCCGGCTGCTTGTTGGTCATGCCGCCGGTGGACGTCGCCGCGGCGAGGTTGCCTTGCGCGTCGAGCGCGACGGCCCCGACAGTGCCGAACTTGCTGGTCTCGTCGAGCGGGCTCGCGCCGGCGGGCTGGCGGAAGGCGAGCGAGGCGCCGTCGTGGTCCAGCATCGCCCGGTCGGCGGCGAGCGCGCGGCGCAGCTGCTCGCGGCGCGCCTCGGTCGAGAAGTAGTCGGGCGTCACCAGCTCCAGTCCCAGCCGCTGCGCCAGCGCCTCGGCGCCGGCGCCGACCAGCAGCACATGCTCCGTGTGCTCCATCACGGCCCGCGCGGCGCGGCCCGGACGCCTGATGCGCGTGACGCAACCGACGGCGCCGGCCTTCAGCGTGGCGCCGTCCATCACGGCGGCGTCCAGCTCGTGCGTCTCGTCGTGGGTGAACACGGCGCCATGGCCGGCGTTGAACAGCGGGCAGTCCTCCAGCAGGTCCACCGCCAGCGACACCGCATCGAGCGCGCTGCCGCCCCCGGCAAGCAGTTCCCGCGCCGGCTCCAGCACGCCTTGCAGCGCGGCGTGGTACGCCGCCTGCTGCTGCGGCGTGCTGCGGTCGCGGCTCATGGTGCCGGCGCCGCCGTGGATGGCGATCAATGGGCGGACGGGGGACTGATTCACTTGTGGGCTTTGGATGAGGGGGAGGCGCGCCGGTGGCGCCGTGGCGCCGCGGTCGCCGCGTCGGGCTGGCGGGCGCCCTCGCCGCGGTGCAGCCAGGGCAGCACCGACTCGGCGAGCCGCGCGGCGGCCTTGACCGAGCCCTTGGCGCGGTGCGCGACGGCGCTGGCGAGCGCCTCGATCAGCGCCAGCACGGTGGCCTCGGAATTGGCGAAATAGTGACTGTCGGTCTGCGCGTACAGCGCCACGGTGCCGATCGGCGCGAGGGGCGACGTGACGCGGTCCGTCAGGACGAGGACGGGCACGCCGGCTTCGCGCGCCAGTTGCGCCAGCCGCACCGTGTCGGCGAGGTAGCGCGGAAACGCGATCGCGATCACCAGGTCGGCGGGCCCCGCCCGGCTCAGCATCTTGGCCGCGAAGGAGGCACTCTCCACCGTGGCGAGCAGCTGCACGTCGTCGCGGTACGGGTCGAGGCTGCGCTGCAGCAGCCCGCCCAGCCAGCTGCTGCTGCCGAAGCCGACGATGTAGATGCGCTGGGCTTTCAGGATGGCCTCGACCGCCTGCTCGCAGCTGTGGCGGTCCAGCGACTGGCGCGTGAGCTCGATGTTGTGCTGGATGTCCGACAGGGCGCTGGCGAACACGTCGGCCACGCTGGCCGAGCGTTCCAGCTTGTGGCGCAACTTCTCGACCGGCGCCAGCGTCGTCTCGAACCCCAGCACCAGCGCCGCGCGGAACTGCGCGTAACCCTCGAACTCCAGGGCCCGCGCGAATCGGTTCGCGGTCGCCACCGACACGCCCACCGTCGCCGCCAGTTCGTCGATCGGCATGGTCGCCGCCTGCAGCGGGTGCGCGAGCACCCAGTCGGCGATCTGCCGGTGCGAGTGCGTCAGCGTCGGCAGCACGCGCGCGATGCGCTGCGCCATCGAGGGATTGCCGGGAAGAGTCGCCATCAGCGTGCCGGGACAGGAGACAGGGTGACCATATATTTACAAACCGATCGATGATAACGAAATTTTTAGTCATTTCCGCACCGGCCCGTGCGGGCGGCAGCGGTTTTGCGGCACCGACCCCCGTGCCCGGCCTGTCGCCGCGCGCCTACAACAGCTTGCTCCTTTCCGGCATCCGCCATCCGGAATCGGGCCGCTAGAGTGGCGCCCTGGCCGCAGGGCCTGGGGATGTCGTCCATGGCCAATGTCGCCTCACGTCGCGCAAGAAGAACCCGCCTCGGCTTCGTGCTGGCCCTGCTCGCGGCGTGCGCCGGCGCGGCCTGGTGGCAGTGGCATGCGCAACCCGGCCTCACGGCCCCGCCACCGACCCCGGCCGTGGCGACCGTCGGCGCCGGGCCGGCGGTCGACCCGCCGCGGGAGCCGCCGCCCGTCGCCGGGCCGGAAGCCCTGCCGGCCGAAGCGGCCGCGGCTTCGCCGACCACCGAGTCCGATCCCCCGCAACTGAACAATGGCCTGTCGTGGGGCCACATGGCCGGGCTGCACCAGACCGACGACGGACTGCGGCTGCGCTCCAGTGCCGCGTTCGTCATGGAACCGGGTACCGGCAAGGTGCTGCTGCAGAAAAACGGCGACGCCGTCCTGCCGATCGCGTCGCTGACGAAACTGATGACGGCCATCGTCGTCACGGAGGCCGGCTTGCCGCTGCACGAAGCGCTCACGATCGCCGAGGAAGACGTCGACAACGAGCGGCACAGCCGGTCCCGGCTGCGCGTGGGCACCACGCTGGCGCGCGGGGAGGCGATGCGGCTCGCGCTGATGTCGAGCGAGAACCGCGCCGCGCACGCCCTGGGCCGCACCCACCCGGGCGGACTGCCGGCGTTCGTGGCCGCGATGAACCGCAAGGCGCGCGCGCTCGGCATGCGGAACACGACCTTCGTCGATCCCACCGGCCTTTCCAACCTCAACCAGTCGACGGCGCGCGACGTGGCACTGCTCGCCTCGGCCGCTTCCCGGCAGGCGCTGGTGCGCGAATACTCGACCACGCCGCAGCATGAGGTGGCGCTCGGCAGGCGGACGCTGCGGTTCAACAACTCCAACCACCTGGTCAAGAGCCCGTACTGGGACATCAAGCTGCAGAAGACCGGCTACATCGTCGAAGCCGGGCAATGCCTCGCGATGAACGCGACAGTGGCCGGCCGCGACCTGATCCTGGTGCTGCTGGACGCGGCCGACAAGCGCAGCCGCTTCGAGGATGCCGAGCGCATCAAGCGCTTCGCCGGGGGCGAGCCCACGCCGCCGGCGCGCCAGGCCGCCGCGTCCAGGGGACCGCGCCACGCGAAGGCCGCCGCGAAGGCACCGCCGCGCATGGCGCAAGGCCGGTACGGCCGCGACGAGTCGCGGGTGAGGCGGACCTTCGCGCCGAAGCAGGCGGCGGGCCGGCGCCGCGGCGAGACCAGCTGACCCGCGGCTCGCGGCTCGCGGCTCGCGGCGAAGCTCATCACGGGTTTCTCCGGAGGCGGGGTGCCCGGCCGCCGCAGAAAGATGGCGGCTCCGCAGTACCGGGAGCAGCGCCATGCCAGTCGACGCCACCGCCAGCTTCGCACGATGTTCGGGACAGCGACGGCTGGGAGCAGCGGCCCTGGCGCTGGCGTGCCTCGCCGGCGGCGTTTCCGCCACGAACTACTCGCTGTGGATCAACGGCCGCAACGGCGGCGGCGCGGTGGGCAACCACCTCGACTTCACGTACTGGGGATCCGGCACGGCCAACGCCGGCGTGAACAAGCGCTCCGTCAACTGGGACGGCTACAACCGGATCTCCAGCACCAACGGCGGCATCCGCGACGCGCTGGACTGCTATTGCACCGGCGAGAACTGGTGCTACGTTGCCGCCCACAGCGCGGGCGACCTCCAGATCGGCTATGCGCTGTCGCTGTACGGCGGCACCACGCGCGAAATCAGGAACGCGATCCCCGGCGCCGGCGGCGTCTGCGGCAGCACCGGCGGCACGCAGACCGGATGGAACATCAAGTGGGTGGCCGTGGCGGCGGGCGCGGCCGGCGGTTCGGAACTCGCCAACATCGGCAGCTGGGCCGTCTCGGATCCCTTGACCTCCGACCTGAAGACCGCCACCGCCCGCGCCCTGTACGACCACAACCAGACCCGCTCGGCATGGTTCTACATGTACGCCGGCGCCAAGGGCGCGCTCTATTCCTCGACCCTGCCCGGGCAGGACGACGAGGTGGTGGCCTACCACTCGGCCGGCGGCGTCTCGGGCAGCAGCGGCGCGAGCTACTGCAATCCGCGCGACTGGTTCTGCAACGACCTCACCCTGGGCGCCGGCGCCAACGAAGGCGGCCGCTCGAAGTGGAGCTTCCACACGGTGTGGTTCCGCGACGACGGCGAGTCCCACGACCACTACACCCGCCGCACCTGGTCCGGCATCGTGTCGCGCCTGCGCGCCGACATGGAAACCTACGCGCAGTGAGCGGGCCACCCGCCTGACGCAGGATGCCGATGCGCCCGCCCCGCGTGCTCCGGTGGGTGGCGTTGCTGCTCGCCGCCGCGGCGGCGCTGCTCGCCTGGCAATGGTGGGCAGGCGGCGCGGCGCCGGACGCGACGGGCGGTGCGCCGAACGCGGCAGGGCCGGACGGCGGTTCCGCCGCCGACGGCCGCAGCGGCACATCGCCGGCGGCCTCGGCCCCGGCCACCCGCGAGCAGCAACTCGCGCTCTGGCAGCAACGCTACATGCGCGCCGAGCAGGTCTACAACTCCTACCGCGACGCGACGCGCCATCCGCCCGGCTCGCGCCCGATCGCCGCACACCCCGACCAGGCACGGCCCTTCGACCCGGTCGCGCAGGACGAGCCGATGCGCGACGCGTCGGGCAGGCCGGTGTCCGGCGTGCGGCTGAGGACGACGCAGGAAAAGGTGTTCCTCGGCGGGGGCGAGTCGGCGAAATTCACCGTCGCGGCCTTCGACGCGAGCGGGCGCCCGCTGCCGCTGGTGGTCCATCGCGCCGGCGCCCGCAGCCTGCCGGATTCGCGGGCGCTGATCACGATCGTGCATGCGGACGTGCCTTTCAACGACAGCGGCACGGCGCCGGACGACGAGGCCGGCGACGGCCAGTACAGCGCCCGCCTGAACCCCGGCGCGCAGGGCTTCGCCGCGCATGCCGGCACCATCCGCCTGCTGGTGGACGTCACCGCCGGCGGCGAACCGGGGGTGGTGGCGTTCGACGTGGTGTACGTCCCCGAGGTCGCCGCCGAGTGGGCCGGGGTGCGCGAGGCGCTCGAGGACGGATCGCTCAACTTCTACCTGGGGGTGCGGGTGAAGACGCCGGGACGCTACGTGGTGGCGGGACGCGTGCAGGATGCCGACGGCGTGCCGTTCGCGCTGCTGCAGTTCAACGACACCGTCGAAGCCGGCACGGCCGAATTCAAGCTGTCGCTCGCCGGCGTGCTGGTGCACGACAAGCAGCCGCGCTTTCCCTTGCGGCTGGTGGACGTCGAGGGATTCCTGCTCAGGCCGGACACATTTCCGGACCGCGTGATGCTGCCGCGGCTGCATGGCGAGGTCCACGTCAGCCGGCGCTACGACGCGGCCCGCTTCTCGAACGAGGAATGGCGCTCCGAGGAGCGCACGCGCTACCTCGCGGAATACCGCCGGGACGTGCAGCAGGCGCTCGCGCAGCTGGAGCGGCTGCGGCAGCGTTGACGCCGTCGCGCGGCCCTCAGCGGCGCTTGAAGCTCGCCGCCTGCACCAGCAGTGCGCACGCCAGCGCGGTCGCGAACCCGAGCGCGACGCCTGTTCGCGGCACCGCGAGCGCCACCGCCAGGCAGAAGGTCGCGAAGGCATAGAAGCCGCGCACCATGCCGCTCAGCAGCCGGATCGCGCCGGCCGCGCCCCAGGTGACGTGCGAGAAGACGCCGAACACCAGCGCGATCACGGGAAAGACGCTGAACAGCCCGCTGAAGGCCGGACCGAGCTGGCGCGCGGACATGGTCACGGCCGCCGACAGCGCGGCGCCGGCGACCATGCGCGCCGGCAGCTCCAGCGGCGAAGGCTGGCCCGGCGGCCCGACGAAGTCCTGCCCGCGCGGAAAGGCATATGGCGCGACCAGCAGGCCGGCCAGCGTGACGGCCAGCGCCGCCCACAGCGGCATCGGAACCGCGATCAGCAACCCGCCGGCCAGCGCGAAGGCCAGCATGCCGCAGGCGGCGCACGCCCACCACGGCCAGCGCAGCGCGCCCCACGAGTAGCCGGCGCTGAAACTCAGGTTGGCCAGGATCGCCAGCAGCGAAGCCTGCGCCGCCTGCGCGGCGAACGCCGGGCCCTGCTCCAGGCCGATCATGAGCAGCACGGGCCCCGCCACGACCGGAAAGCCCGACAGCCAGCCGGCGACGGCCGGGCCCCAGCGACGTCCCGCCAGCGTGATCAGCGCGATCAGCGTGGGAACGAGCAGGAGCTTGAGCAGCAACATGGCGATGCCGCGGCGTCCGGCCGCCGGCAAGGGGCCTGGCGCGTCAGCGCTGGCCGATCTTCACGTCGCCGAAGATCGGCGCATGGCCGGCCGGCAGTGCGCGCAGCAGTTGCCTGGGCACCGCCACCGTGCCGCCGAGTTCGCCCGCCGCGCGCCAGGGCCAGCGCGGGTCGTGCAGGAAACCGCGGGCCAGCGCCACCACGTCGGCCTGCCCCTGCGCGACGATCTGTTCGGCCTGGGCCGGGTCGGTGATCAGCCCCACCGTCACCACCGGGATGTCCACCGCGCGTTTCACCTGCGCCGCGAACTGCACCTGGTAGCCCGGGCCGAGCGGAATCTTCTGCCGGTGGGACACGCCGCCCGAGGAAATGTCGACGAAGGCGCACCCCCGCGCCTGCAGGCGCCGGCACAGCTCGATCGTCTGCGCGAGGTCCCAGCCGCCCTCCACCCAGTCGGTGGCCGAGAGCCGCACGCCGACCGCGACGGCGGCGCCGGCCGCCTCGGCCACCGCGTCGAACACCTGCAGCGGCAGGCGCAGCCGGTTGTCGAGCGAGCCGCCGTAGGCGTCGTCGCGGGCATTGGCCAGCGGCGACATGAACTGGTGCAGCAGGTAGCCGTGCGCCATGTGCAGCTCGATCGCGTCGAACCCCAGCGCGCGCGCGCGCCGGGCGGCCTCGCCGAATGACACGATCACGTCGTCGATGTCGCGCGCCGTCATGGCGCGCGGCGCCGGCTCGTCCGGCCGCTGCGGCAGCGCGGAGGGCGCAAGCGGCTCCCAGCCGCCCTGCCCCGGCGCGATCAGCGTGCCGCCGTCCCACGGCGCGCGGCTGGAGGCCTTGCGGCCGGCGTGCGACAGCTGGATCGCCAGCGGAATGCCGGCGACCGAGCGCACGCCTTGCACCAGGCCTTGCAGCGCCGCCTGGTGCTCGTCGCTCCACAGGCCCAGGCAGGCGGGCGTGATGCGCCCTTCCGGCCGGACCGCCGTGGCCTCGATGCACAGCAGGCCGGCGCCGGAAATCGCCAGGCCGCCCAGGTGGATCAGGTGCCAGTCGACCGGCCGGCCGTCGACAGCGCTGTACTGGCACATGGGCGAAACCATGATCCGGTTGGGCAAGGCGAGCGGGCCGAGGCGGACCGGCGTGAACAGGGCGGGACTGGCGGGCATGGCGGGCGGGCGGGTGGTCAGCGTGGCTGCAGGACGGATTCCATCGCCAGGCCCAGCGATAGTACCCGCCGGTCGGCCAGCGCCGGAGCGGCGACCATGAACCCCACCGGCGCGGTGCCCGGCTCGTGGCACGGCATCGACAGCGCGCAGCCGTCCAGGAAGTTGATCAGCGACGGGTTGCGCAGGATCAGGCCGTTCGCGCGGAAGTAGGCGTCGTCGGAGGCGCTGAGTTCCGCCACCGTGGGCGCGACCACCGGCACCGTCGGCAGCACCAGCGCGTCGAAGCCCTCGATCGCGGCCTGGACCTCGGCGATCCAGGCGACACGTGCCTGCTGCAGGTCCAGGTAATCGGCGGCCGAGATCTCCTTGCCGCGCAGGATGCGCGAGACGACGCGCGGGTCGTACCGGCCGGCCGCCTCGGCGATCAGCTCCTTGTGCCACCACCACGCCTCGGCGGCCGTGAGCCCGCCCTTGGCGTTGATCGTGGCCAGCCGCGCGAACGCCGGCAACTCCAGCTCCTGCACCAGCGCGCCGGCCGCGGACAGGCGCGCCAGCGCCGCGCGGAACGAGCGGGCAACATGATCGTCCATGCCGTCGAGCGCCAGCGTGAGGGGCACCGCCAGACGCAGGCCGCGCAGCGTCGCCGCCGCGGGCGCCAGGTTCCGGCCCGACAGGATCGCATCGAGCTGCGCGCAGCAGGCCACGCTCGAAGCGATCGGGCCGATCGAATCCAGGCTGGCCGACAGCGGCAGCGCGCCGCGCAGCGGCACCCGGCGAGCGGTGGGCTTGAAACCCACGAGGCCGCACAGGGCGGCCGGAATGCGAACCGAACCGCCCGTGTCCGAGCCGACGCCGGCCACCGCCATGCCGTCGGCCACCGACACCGCCGCGCCGGACGACGAGCCGCCGGGAATGCGGCCGCTGGCACGGTCCCAGGCGTTGAGCGGCGTGCCGTAGTGCGGGTTGATGCCCAGCCCGGAGAACGCGAACTCGGTCATGTTGGTGCGGCCGACGATCACGGCGCCGGCGGCGCGCAGGCGCTTGACCACCGGCGCGTCGGCCGTAGCCGCCGGTTCGCCCTGGCGTGCCACCGACCCGGCCAGCGTGGTCTCGCCGGCGACGTCGAACAGGTCCTTGATCGAGATCGGCAGGCCGTCGACGGGCGACCGGGCCAGCCCGGCGGCGCGCAGTTCGTCGGACGCGCGGGCTTCGGCCCGGGCGCTGGCGTCGTAGACGCGCGTGAAGGCGCGGGCGCCCTCGCCGGCCGGGGCGTGGATGCGCTCGAGCGCGGCCTCGACGAGGCCGGTGGAAGACGTGCGGCCGGCCTGCAGGTCGGCCGCGTGCTGGGCGATGGTGGTGCTCATGGCGGGCAGGCTCAGGCGATTTCGGGAAGCACGTCCACGGCGTAGGCGTGGCGCAGGGTGCGGCCGCTGCGCGGATCGAACAGCTCCATCGCGAACGAGGTCGACGGGCGGATGCCGCCGATGGCGCCCACGGTGCCGCAGCTCATGGCGCATCCGGCCGGCAGCGGGCCGCCGCCGGTGTAGCCGGCGATCAGCTCACCCGGCAGGCGCAGCGCGCTGAGCGCGCCTTCCTGGTACACGATTTCCTTGCCATCCTCGACGATGCGCGAGCGGATCACGAGTTCGTCCCAGTGGCCGGCCACGTCGGCGAAGCGCCAGGCCGTCGTGCCCACGGGCTTGGCGCACAGCTGCTTGGACAGCGCCACGCTGTGCGACTCCAGCTTGCGGTCGGTGTGGTCCGACGTCAGGCTGACGTACAGCTCGCCGCCGGCCATGAAGACGAAGGTCTCCACCTCGCCGGACGAGTGCGGGCCGACGACCTGGATGCGCGGCGCCTGCGTCAGCTGGTTCTGGGCCACGCGGTAGTACAGCGGCACGGCGCTCGGCCGCGGCACGCCGATGGCGGCCAGTTCCTCGATGTGGTGGTCGATCGCGGCGCGGTCGCGGCCGGCCCAGCCGGCGATGACGAAGGTGTCGATCTCGGCGCTCACCTGGCTCGGGCGGCCGGCGGCTTCAACGGTGAAGGAGAGTTTCATGACGGTACAGAAAGAGAGGACGGGACGATTCAGCCGAAGACGCGCGGCAGCCACAGCGCCAGGTCCGGGAACAGGGCCAGCAGGAGGATGATGGCGAACAGCGCGCCGACGAACGGCAGCGAGCCCACGATCACGGCGTTCATGGAGCCGCTCTTGCGCAGGCTGTGCACGACGAACAGGTTCAGGCCCACCGGCGGCGTGATCAGCGCGGTCTCGACCAGCACGATGATCACGATGCCCAGCCAGATCGGATCGAACCCCAGCGAGGTCATGATCGGCGCCACCAGCGGGATGGTGACGATCATCATCGACAGCGTCTCCATGAAGCAGCCGAGGATGACGTAGAAGACCACGACCGCGAACAGCATCCAGTTGGGCGACAGGCCCAGCTCCGTGATCGACTTCGTGAGCGCGTCCGTCAGCCCGATGGCCGACATCACGAAGTTCAGGAAGCCGGCGGCGACCACGATCAGCATGATCATCGCCGTCGAGCGCATCGTGCCCTCCAGCGATTCGCGCAGCATGGCCAGCGACAGCCTGCCGGCGAACGCCGCCAGGATGATGGCGCCGACCACGCCCAGCGCGGCCGCTTCGGTCGGCGTGGCCAGGCCCGCGTAGATCGAACCCACCACCATCAGGAAGATGCCCAGCGGCGGGAGCAGGTGGCGCAGGCTCGAGATGCGGTCGCCCCAGCTGCCGACGATGCGGCGCCCGCCCCAGGACGGCCTGGCGACGCAGGCCACCGCCACCACCACCATGAACAGGAAGGCGAGGAGGAAGCCCGGAATGATGCCGGCCAGGTACAGCTTGGGCACCGACGAGTTGGTGAGCACGCCGTAGATCACCAGGTTGATCGACGGCGGGATCAGGATGCCGAGCGTGCCGCCGGCGGCGATGCTGCCCAGGAACAGCGACTCGTTGTAGCCGTAGCGCCTGATCTGCGGAATGGCGACGGTGCCCACCGTGGCGGCGGTGGCCACGCTGGAGCCGGAGGTCGCGGCGAACAGCGTGCAGGCGCCGATGTTCGCGTGCATCAGTCCGCCGGGCAGCCACGACAGCCACAGCGACATGGCGCCGTACATGCGCTCGGCGAAGCCGGCGCGCAGCAGGATCTCGCCGAGCAGGATGAACAGCGGAATCGCGACCAGCAGGAACTCGTTGCTGGTGCTCCACGAGAGCTCACCCATCGCGCGGCTCAGGGGCAGCATCGAGAACAGGGGATCGAGCGCGAGGCCCAGCACGCCCAGGGCGGCGCCCACGGGCAGGCTCAGGCCGATCAGGACCAGCAGCAGGATGATGGCGGTGGCGATCATTGCGCTTCCCCCCGCACCAGCCGTTCGCCGGTGCTGGCTTCCTCCTCGGCCTCTTCCTGGGCCGAGCGCACGCCGCACAGTTCGCGGACCGAGGCCGAGTCGCCGGTCACCAGGGCGATGGTGGTCGGGATCAGCAGCAGCGCCAGAACGACGCACATCCACGCGAGCCCGAGCACCCACAGGCCCTGCGGAATCCACAGGGGCGTCGCCAGCGGCGTGTTGGCGGCCGCATGGCGCTCCCACGAGGTCTGCGCCACCGAGGATGCGTGGTACGTGAGAAAGCCGATGAAGATCCCGAGCGCGACGATCGACAGCCAGTCCAGCAGCGCCGCCAGCCGGGCCGGCAGGTGCTGGTAGAGCACGTCGACGCGGACGTTTCCGCGCTGCAAAAGCACCAGGGCCAGCGACCACGAGGTGCTGATCGCGAACACGTAGCCGGAAATCTCGTCGGAGCCGCCGACCGTGACGCTGAAGAACTTGCGCGCCAGGACGTCGAACGAGATCAGGAACACGCAGGCGAGCGTCAGCGCGCCGCCGACCCACGCGGCCAGCCGCGACAGCGACTCCAGGCGGCTCAGCAGGCGGCCGAAAGGCACAGCCCGGTTGGATGCAGACATGGGATGTCCCGATGAAAAGAGGGGGCAGGGGCAGATGCGGCAACGCGGGCACCGGCGGGCCGGCCGGCGCCCGCGTCCGCGGACTTACTTCTTGGCGGTCAGGCCGACGATCTTGCCGATGTGCGTGTTGAAGTCGCTGACGCAGGCCGCGGAGCAGCGCGCGGCCCACTTGGGCAGCACCGTCTCCTGCATCACCTTCTTGAGCAGGGCGCGGTCGGCGTCGGTGGACTTGACCAGCGTCATCTTGCCCTTGACCGGCAGCTTGCAGGCGGCCGCGCCGGTGTTGCAGTCGTAGCCCTCCTGGGTCTGCGCGGCGGCGCCGTCCCACATGTTGTTGATCATCGACTTGATGTTCGACTCCAGGAACGCCTGCACCTTCGGGTCCAGCTTGTCCCAGGCCTTCTGGTTGACGGCGTGGATCTGCGGATTCCAGTTGATCGGCAGTTCCAGCAGGTGGGTGGACACCTCGTACCACTTGGCGTGGTAGCCCGAGAGCGAGCCGGTGATGGCGCAGTCGACCACCTTGTTCTGCATGGCCGGCACCACTTCGCCGAAAGCCATGGTCACGCTGGAGCCACCCATCGCGTCGACGAACTCGGCCTGGGTGCGGCTGCTGGTGCGCACCTTCTTGCCCTTCAGGTCGGCCAGGCCCTTCATCGGGGCGTTGCAGAACAGCACCTGGGCCGGGTACGGCGACAGGCCCAGCAGCTTGATGCCGGTGCCGGCGCCGTAGAACTTGGCGTAGACCGGCGCGAACGAATCCACCACGGCGCGCGCCGTCCTGGCATCGGGCACCAGGCCGGCCAGGTCCACCGCCTCGTTGATCGGGTTGTCGCTGGCGAAGTACGACAGCGTGGCGGTGCCGAACTCGATCACGCCCTGCGACATCAGGCGCAGCACTTCCGGACCCTTGAGGCCCATCTCGTTGAAGCCCTTGAGCTCGGCCGTCACCTGCCCGTTGGACAGCTTGGGCACCACCTGCGTCCAGAACGGCTTCTCGAAGTCGTTGTAGGCGGTCAGGTTGCTCAGGCCACCCACCACCTTGAGCTGGGTCTTGGGCAGGGCCTGGGCATTGGCCAGCGTGGCGGCGGCCGCGGCCACGACGGCGGCGGCGAGGAGGAAGCGTTTTTTCATGACGATTGGTTCCTGGGACACGAGACCGGAAAGCGCGCCGGGGCGGTCTGCCAGCGACGGCGCGCAGCGCGCGGGGACCGGCGCCCGTGCCGTGCGGCGGGCGGGCGCCAGCGTCGTGCGCTGTGAAATTTCACAGCGCGCTCAAGATCATATCAAGCTCATGCCAGAAGTAAATCGGGTACCATCCGCTGCCGATCGAGCGCCGCATGAACCGTCCCCGTCCGAAACCCCGCCGCGCCCGGGCCGCCGCCGGTCCGGGCCGCGATGCACCCTCGCAGAACGAGCAGGCATACGGCCTGTTGAAGGATGCCCTCACCACCCTGGCCTACAAGCCGGGCGAGTACCTGAACACGGCCAGCCTGATGGATGAACTGGCGCTGGGCCGCACGCCGATCAACCACGCGCTGCACCGGCTGGCCAACGAGGGGCTGGTGCAGATCATCCCGCGCAAGGGCGTCATGGTGTCGCCGCTGTCGATCAACGACGCGCTGGAGCTGATCCAGGTGCGCATCGCCAACGAGGGCCTGTGCGCGCGGCTGGCCGCGGCCAGGATCACCAGGGCCGAAGTGGAGGCGCTGGCCGAGGCGGCGCGGGCGTTCGACGCGGCGGTCGCGCGCCGCAGCATCACCGAGGTGATGAACCTGGACCGCGCGTTTCACGAACAGATCGCCGCCGCGGCCCGCAACCAGATGCTGGCGGAGATCCTCAAGGTGCTGCACGCCCGCTCGCAGCGCTTCTGGGCGATCTCGCTGGCCGACGAAAGCCACCTCGCGGAGGTGCAGGCCGAGCACGCGGCCATCATCGCCGCCCTCGGGCGCAACGACGCCGAGGGCGCGGCCGCGGCCGTGCAGGACCACGTGCTGTCGTTCCAGCGCGCCTTGCTGCAGATGCGCTGAGACGGCCGCCGGGTGTCAGCGCAGGCGCAGGCTGTAGCCGCGCTTGAGGCCTTCCAGATCGGTGATGCGCAGGTGGCGCCCGTGCACCTCGATGAAGCCCCGCTTCTGGAACGCCGAGAAGGTGCGGCTGATCGTCTCCAGCTTCACGCCCAGGAAGCTGGCGATGTCGCCGCGGCTCATGCGCAGCTGGAACTCGCGGGGCGAGTAGCCGCGCGACGCATGGCGCTGCGACAGGTTCAGCAGGAACGCCGCGAGCCGGTCGACCGTGCCGGTGAGCCCGAGCACGACCATGATGCTGCTGTCGCGCGCCAGCTCCTGCCCCATGAGATGGCGCACCAGGTCCTTCGCGCCGGGCGTGGCCGCGGTCACCGAGACCAGGCGCTGGTACGGAATGAGGCACACCTCGCTGTCCTCGAGCGCCGTGGCCGTGACGGCATGCGTGCCATGCGCCAGTCCTTCGAGGCCCATCACCTCCCCGGCCATGTGGAAGCCCGTCACCTGCTCCCGCCCGTCCGGGCGCACCATCGTGGTCTTGCAGGTGCCGTTGCGCACCGCGTAGATGAAGCGGAACGGGTCGCCCTCGTTGAAGACGGCCTGCCCGGCCTCGATGCGCCGGGTGCTGAGCAGCAGCGATTCGAGCGGCTGCAGGTCGTCCGCGCTCAGCCCGCCGGGCAGGCACAAGGTGCTGACGCGGCAGCTGGCGCAGCGCTGGCGCGCGGGGGATCCGGCCTTGCAGGCTGGCCGCTCTTCGCGCAGCAGCTGCAGGGGCCGGCCGGAGGTGACGGCGGTCGACATGAGGGAATCCGGGCGCCGCCCGCGGACCAACGGGATGTTGCGTGAGGCGGCTGCGATGTGGCCGCTCGACTGTACGGGCGCGACCGCCCCGCGGCAAGCGAAACACCGGCCCGGGAAAGGTCTCTCCCGCCCCGGGGCGGCGCACCCGCGGGGCGGATGGCCGGCCCGCGAAACGCGTATCGTCCCCGTCATGACCGCAGTCTTTCCCGCGCCCGTCGTCCTGTTCATCACCGGCCCCGCCGCCTGCGGCAAGAGCACGCTCGCCCGCGAATGGGTGCGTTACTGCCTGCAGCACGGCGACCCGTGGACGCTGATCGACAAGGATCTCGTCGGCGGCCAGCACGGCCCGCGCATCCTCGAGCTCATGGGCGCCGACCCGAACGACCGCGACAGCCCGCTGTTCAAGCAGGAGGTGCGCGACCTGGACTACCGCGCCACGCTGCAGCTCGCCGCCGAGCAGCTTCGGCTCGGCGGTTCGGTCGCCCTGCCCGGCCCGTGGACGCGCGAGCTGGTGGACGGATTGCTGGAAGACCCGGTCGCGCTCGGACTGCCGCCCGTGCCCTCGGTGGTGGTGTGGCTGTCGCTGTCCGACGCCGAGCGCCGGCGCCGCGTCGAGCAGCGCGGCAATCCGCTGGACCGCTGGAAGCTGCGGCACTGGGCCGCCTACGCCAAGGGCAGCCGCGACGGCGCGCCGCCGGACTGCCACGGACCGGCGCCGGTCGTCCTGGACGCGGTCCTGCCGCTGGCCAGGCAATTGGCGGCGATCGAGGCGCTGGTGAGGGACAAACGCAAGACCGCCGCGCCGCGGTGAGCTCGCGGCGATGCCGCCGGCCCCCGGTCACGCGCGCCGGGCGCCGAGCGGCTCAGCCGAGCACGGCGCGCGGACCGGCCTGGCCGCCGCGCCAAGCCTCCCGGCGCGCGTCCCGCCACCATGCCAGCAGCGCGTCGAAGCTGCCGCCGAAGACCCTGTGCTTGAGCTCCTCGAACACGATCGAACAGGCCATGACCGCGGCGCCATCGCGCACGGCGGCGCCGGCCGCCTGCTCGCACGACAGGTAGCGGACCTTGAGCGCCTGCGCGAACCCCGCGTCGGCCTGCTGCGCGTGGGCGGCACCCGTCGCCGGCGCGCCGCCAGCCGCGATCCAGGCGCTGTCGGCCGCACTGGCGGCGCTGGCGGCAACCACGAGGGCGGCGATCGCCGCCGCGACGGCGGTGGCGACGAACTGGATGACGGCGGCGAGCTTGCGGTCCATGCTTCACTCCTGCGGCTGTGAATGCAATAGTGATCGCCGTCCGCATCGAAGCCATCGCTCGTTTGGGTGACAGGCCGCCGCTTGAAAAACCGCGAGCAGCGTCTAGGACGGTGCCGTCTACCGCGCCAGCCGCAGCGTCGCCACCCCCGCGACGATCAGGACCACCCCGAGCCAGCGCCCGAGGCTCGCCGCGTCGCCGTAGAAGAGCACGCCGACCAGGAAGGTGCCCGCCGCGCCGATGCCGGTCCACACCGCGTACGAGGTGCCGATCGGGATCTCGCGCTGCGCGAGCCAGAGGAACAGGCCGCTGGCGGCGATGAAGAGCGCGGCCAGGACGACGCCCAGCGCGCGCGTCTGGCCCTGCTGAGCCAGCTTGAGGCCGACCGGCCAGCCGATTTCGAACAGTCCGGCAATGATCAGGTAGACCCAGGCCACGGCAACGACTCCCTGCGAGGACGAAGCTGCGAACCATAGCCCGGACCGGCGCGGCCCGCACGCCTTCAGTAGTCCAGCCACTCCAGCGGGGCGACGATCGGATTGCCGCTGATGCGCTCGATCGTTTCCGTGAGGACGGCGATGTTGTTGTCGAAGGAGCCGTGGGTGGCCCTGCCCTGGCCGCCCTCGCGGGTCACGGTCACCTGCGGCCGCTCGACCAGCCGCAGCAGGTCCTTGGCCGCGCCCGGCCAGGCGTCCTGCCAGCGCCGGACCTCGGCCAGCTCGGCCGCGGCCCACTGGTCGGCGTCGCCGGCGTAGGCGGCCAGCTGGGCGCGATGCATGCCCAGCAGCGGCATCTTGCGCGTGTCGTCCAGCGCGCGCGACACCAGGTACAGCAGCGACTTGCCGTACGCGGGCAGCGCCGGCGACGGCAGGCCGTCGGCCTTCTCGTTCTCGTCCGACAGCACGTACAGCCACAGGTCCGACAGGTCGAGCACGCCCCGGTCGTGGGCCGCGCCGTAGTGCCGGTTGGCGAACGCGCAGGAACAGGCCGCCGCATACAGCGTGGAGGAGCGCACCACCAGCGGCGGCTGGCCGCCCGCGTGCGACGCCGCCAGGCCCAGGAAGTGGCCGAGCAGGATGCTGCCGGCCGAATGCCCCACCAGATGCAGCTCCAGGCCCTTGCCGGCGGCGGCCAGTTCCCGCTGCAAGGCCACCAGGTTCTTCAACAGCAGGTCCAGCCCGTGCCCGGCCGCGACGGAGGCAGCGGCGTTCTCGCGCATCTCGGTCCACAGGCCCTTGAACAGCCGGTTGGCCACCGCCTCGACCGCGCGGTCCTTGGCATCGCCCAGCGCATCGAGGATGCCCTTGCTGCGCGCCGCCTCCTCGCCGAGCCAGCGCTCGGCCCAGTCCTGGACCATGCTGCCGATCGTCTCGCCGGCGCCCGTCTTCCAGGTGAGGAACACCGGATAGACGCCGTTCGCCTCGAAGCATGGGCCCAGCAGCCGGATGCGCTCGATGGAGGACTGCTCGTCGTTGAGGCCGCCGTGCGCGTACACCGCCAGCTTCAGCACCTTGTCCGGCCGGGCGGCGAGCCACATCTGCGGCGCGTCGACGAGGATCTGCCTGGCCAGCCCCGCGCGGTCCGCGGGGTCCCGCGTGAAGTCGGTCGCCACCAGCTCGCCGTTGTTGCCGGTGACCAGGCTGTGCTCGTAGGCCGCCGCCGTGGACCACGGCTCGTACTCCTTGTGCAGGAACGGGTGGTCGACCGGCCAGGGATCGTCCGCCGGATTGCCCGCCTGGCGGCTGGCGCGGTCCAGACCGGTGAGCGAGGTGCCGCTGGCGACGCGCCAGCGCGAGGACATGATCGGGCGCCCCTTCGCGCCGGGACCGTCGCGCATGATGGCGGGCACGCCCAGCGCGCAGGCCCAGGCGTCGGAGGCGTTCACGATCCAGTCGTCGTACGGCAGCACGGCGAAGCCGGACGCACCCCAGCCCGTGCCCCACGAGTTCTGCACGACGAAGCCGCGCTCGTTGTAGCCGACCAGGGCGAAGGCATGGCCGCCGCGGCTGCGGGGATTGGTGCACGAACCGATGTCCGGCAGGTCGTCATGCTTGTTCGGCGCGCGGCGCTTCGACCCGGCCAGCGTGTCCCAGCCGTCGTGCACCGTCGCCGACACGTACACGGCCCCGATGTCGGAGATGGCCGCCTGCAGGTCGACGATGGATTCGCGGTCGACGCGGTAGTAGACGCCCAGCGGCCGCCGCGCGGCGTCGGCCTGCCACTGCTGCGACGGCGGCACGAACACCGGCTTGCCGGCCGGATCGAGCCGGTACGGCCACACCTCGCTGCTGCAGACACCGTGCTTGTGCCAGCCCTTGAGCGCGCCGCGGCAGCTCGACCCTTCGTAGTCGGTGCCCGGCCACTCGTCGTAGCGCCGCGCCAGCTCGTAGAGCATGCGCGGACTGACGGGCAGGAAGGGCGTGGCCGTGCGCTCCTCGACATGCCGCACCCAGAACAGGTAGTTGGCGACGCAGGCGAGGCCGAACCCGGTGCAGGCGCCTTCCAGTCCCTGGTCGCGCACCAGTCCCGCGGCCACGTAGCCGGGAATGAACTTCTGCACCTGGGCGTCGGCCGGATACCGCGGCGGCAGCGAGCGCAAGGGGGGCCGGTAGGGAAGGTCGCGCAGGTCGAGCCGGTCGGGCCGCGCATCGAAGACTCTCTGTGTCGCCATGGCGTTGCTCCTGGTCAGCGCGGTCACACGGCGCACACGAGGCCGCTGCCCGCGCGCAGCCCATTCTGGTGAGCGGCCCGCGCCAGGGCAATGGACGCGCCCTGTCAACCTTGATAGGGGCGCACGCTGGGAGTAACCCTGATGCCATCCGGTGCGCCCGGGAGAACAGTGGTGACCGGCCGTCGATGCCGCGAGGCAGGCCGGTTCACGAGTCACCGAAGGAGAGCCATGAGCGACGAAAGCAAACCCGGGTTCGTCGGCGCCATACGGACCGCGACGATCCTGATCAAGGATGTCATGCAGTCCGTGCTGATCATGGTGCTGGCGCTCTTCGCCATCGCGACCTACGCCAATCCGCCCTGGGCGCACGACCAGCTGAGGCGGATGGGCTTCGACATCAAGGAGATCAGCGTGGCCGGCATCAAGCTGGTGGTCAGCCAGAGTTTCACGCTGGCCAACGAGCTGGCCGAAGCGGAGCAGAGCCTGGCCATCGCCAGGGACGCGCTGAAGGCGGCCGGCGCCACTGGTGATTCAGCCCACGCCGCGCTCACGACCGCCATACAGCGCGTGTCGGGCGCCCAGGCCGCCCTCGCCGCGCAGGAAAACGGAACGAAGAAGCTCCAGGAGAAGGCGGGCGTCCAGCCGGTGCTGCCGGCATCGGCCTGGGTCACGGTGGGACGGCTCACCGAGTCCGGCCAGCTCCAGCCCGCGGCGCGCATCGACGCGCGAGGCACGAGGATCGACAAGGGCCAGGTCAGGCAGGTGACGCTGCGGCAAGCCGCCATCGTGCGCGACGAAGACACCTGCACCAGGACCGACATCGCCAACGCCGCGCCGCCGTCCGCCGAGGAGATGCAACGCGTCGTCATGCTCATGAACCAGGGCCGGTACGAAGCGACCGAGACGCACACCTGCCCGTCCATCGGCGGCGGCCGGATCCTGTCCGCCCGCATCGCCGTCACCGCGGACCGGGTCAGGCTGTCGGCGTTCGAAGACGCGAAGCGCTGACGGCGGTTGCCCGCGCGGCCGGGCGCAGCGGGCAGTTCACGCCGCGAGCATCGCCTTCAACTCGCCGCTGTCGATCAGCGCCTGCAGTTCGCTGGCGCCGCCGATCAACGTGCCCTTGACGAAGACCATGGGGAAGGTCGGCCAGCCGGTCCACATCTTCAGCGCGTTGCGCCGGCGCCAGGTGTTGAGGTAGTTGCCGTATTCGAGATACTGGTGCGGCACGCCGGCCGCGGCCAGCGCCTTGCGCGCCCTGGCCGGGAAGGGATTCATCGCCATGCCGACGACGACCACGTCGTTGCGCTGCACGGCGCCGCGCACCTCTTCCACGATCGCCTGCTGGTGGCCGGCGATCCTGCCGCGGATGGCCGGATGGATGTGGGCCTCGTCGAGGATGGGGCGTGGCATGGGAGGGCTCCTGGTTCAGTTCGCTCTTTGACTCGTGCTTGACGCGCACCCACTTCAACAGCCGCACGCTCACGCGGTTCTCCCAGGCACGCCGGCCTGGGGCGTCTGTCTGTTACAGCGCCCTCCCCAACCTCCCCACCCCCTCCTCGATCTTCGCCACGTCCGCCGTCGCGAAACTCAGTCGCAGCGTGCTCACATCGGGGTTGGTGGCGAAGAACGGCGCGCCGGGCACGAAGGCGACCTTCTCCTCGATCGCCCGCTTCGCGAACTCGCTCGCGTTGCTGATCTTGCCGTTGGCGCCGGTCAGGCGCGCCCAGAAGAACAGGCCGCCTTGCGGCTGCGTGAACTCGATCGCGTCGCCCAGTTCGCGCTCGAGCGCGGCGCCCATCGCGGCGGCGCGCTCGGCGTAGGTCCTGCGCACCTTGGCCAGCGTCGCCGGCATGCGGCCGGACTTGAGGTACTGCGCCGCTGTCGCCTGCGCGAAGGTGCTGGTGTGCGCGTCGCTGAACTGCTTGCACATGGTCGCCTTGGCCAGCAGTTCGGGCGGCGCGATCATCCAGCCCACGCGCAGGCCGGGGCTGAGCACCTTGGACAGCGAACCGCAGTGCGCCACCCATTCGCGCGCGCCGGGCTGCTGCGCGCACAGCGACAGGATCGAGGGCGGCGGCGGCTCGCCGAAGTACAGGTCGCCGTACGGGTCGTCCTCGACCACCAGCGTCTCGTGGTTCACGGCCAGTTCCAGCACGCGCTTGCGCCGCTCCAGGCTCAGCATGCGGCCGCTCGGATTGCCGAAGGTCGGAATCAGGTAGACGAACTTCGGCTTGTGCTGGACGATCAGCTGCTCCAGGGCATCCACCTTGACGCCGTGCTCGTCGATCGGCGCGCTGATGATGTCGGCGCCATACAGGCGAAAGCACTGGATCGTGGCCAGGAAGGTCGGGCCTTCGACGATCACCTTGTCGCCGGGGCTGATCATGGTCTTGCCGATCAGGTCCAGCGCCTGCTGGCTGCCGGTGGTGACGATCATGCCGTCGGCGGCGACGGCCACGCCCTTGCCGGCCATGAACTGGCTCAGCTGCTCGCGCAGCGGCTCGTAGCCTTCGGTGGCGCCGTACTGCAGCGCGCCGCCGGCCTCATGCTGCAAGGCCTTGTCGACGGCTTCCTTGATGCCCGCGACGTCGAACATGGCCGCGTCCGGAAAGCCCCCCGCGAAGCTGATGATGCCGGGCTTGCCCAGCAGCTTGAACAGCTCGCGGATGGCGGAGGTTTCGACGTTGTCCAGGCGGGATGCAAATTGAAGGGGCATTGGTCTCTCGTGGTGACGGCGCCCGGCGGTCGGCAGCCGGGCCCGGGTGGCATGGTAGCGCGTCGGCGCGGCCGTGCCGCGCCCGGACGCGCCCTCACTTCGTGGTCGTGGGGCGGCGCGGCCGTGAATGCTCGACCGACAGCAGCTCGTCGACGCTGGGCGGCGCCTGCGGCGGCAGATCCTCGGGCCTGGACCACGGGGAGGAGCGCCAGGGCGAGGAGTCGGTCGCGCCGACGAAGCGCAGCGCCCGGCCCTGCGGGTCGTTCCCGATGTCCAGCAGCAGCCGCGCCAGCGTCTGCATCAGTCCGGGCGGGTCGGTGCCCTCGGGCAGCGGCGCCGAGCAGCCGGCGACGCGCAGCTTGAGGGTGACGCCCGGCGGCAGGCGGGCCGAGTATTTGAGGCCGCGCGCGATGATGTTGCGGCCGGCGATGGCCGCCTGGCCCTGCGTGGGATGGCCGCCCAGCACCAGCACGATGTCGTTGCCCTGCTCGCGCGCCACCAGGTCGCCTTCGCGGGCCTCCTTGGCCACGCATTCGCCGGCCCGCATCAGCGCGGCCTCGCCGGCCTCGCGGCCGTACTCGGCGGCGATGTCGGGGAGGTTGGCCACCTGCACGCGCAGCACGGCGCCGGCCAGCGGGTCCCGGCGCGCCCGCCGCAATTGCCACGCGAGGCGGTCGGCCAGCACGCGATGGTTGGCCAGGCCGGTCAGCGGGTCGGTGTGGGCCAGCGCCTCCAGCCGCTGCCGGTTGGCGCGCCGCTCGCGGCTGCGGAAGAACAGCCCGACCAGCAGCAGCGGCACCTCCGCCGCGCCGCCCAGCTGGGGGCCGAACTCGGTCACGAACGACGGCTCCAGCAGCCCGAGGTTGTGCAGGAGGGGCAACAGCGCGCCGGCCATCAGGAAGGCCATGCCGCCCAGGATCCACAGCCCCACCTTGGGCTGGCGGCGCGAGTACCACACCATCACCCCCAGCATCAGGATCAGGCCCGGCAGCGCGAAGACGCTGGGCGCGCGGTACACGTTCTCGCGGCCCACCAGCAGGAAACCCAGCACCAGCAGGACGCAGCTGGCCACGTGCCCCAGCAACAGCCAGGACACGAGCCGCCGGCCGCGCTCGACCACCAGTTCGCGCAGGAACAGGCCCACCCACGCGATGCTCAGGCCCGGCACCACGACCGGTGCCTTGTCGGTCCACCAGGCGTCGGCGGACCACAGGTATTCGCCGGCCAGCCCCGTCAGCGCCATGATGCTCGTCGCCACCATCATGACGTGCACGGCGTAGTACACGTGGATCGGGTCGCGCCAGGCGACGGCGTTGAACAGGCTCACCAGCACCACCATCGCGATGAACCCGGCATAGGCGCCCAGCACGAAGTGCCAGGCCTTGACGCTCTCGACGAAGCTGGTGACGTTCTGCAGCGTCAGCTTGACGCGGATCGGCTGGGCGTTGCGCACGCGCAGGTAGGTCGAGTCCTCGCCGGGCCGGATGGTGAAGGCGAACGAGGGGTCGACGTGCCGCACTGGCCAAGCCGCGACCGGCACGGAATCGCCGGAGCGCTGCGACTGCCATGCCCCCGGACCGGCGGGCCGGAACAATTCCACCGAGTCGGTGCCGGCAAAGGCGATGCGCAGCACGGCCCGGGTGGGCTCGGTGATGCGCGGCAGGTCCAGCCGGAACCACACGGCCGTGCCGGGACCGAGCGGCATCACCTCGTCGGGATCCGCCGGCCGGCCGCCGCCGGCGGCGAACACGCTGCGCGCCTGCTCCAGGCCGGCGGTCGCGGTGCCGTCGACCCAGTACCGGGCGCCCAGATCCCCGGTGGACCAGCTGCGCGCCGTCTCGGGTTCGGCCATGGCCACGCCGGCCGCGGAGACGCCGGCCACGGCTGCGGCCAGCGCGACCAGCAGCGCCTGCCAGATGCGGCGCCACCACGGCGCATGCGATCCCGAGCTCATCCCGCTCACTGCCTCCGCGGGCCGTCCGCGGGGCGCGGTGCGCACTGCCGCGGGCCAGCGCCCGCACCGCACTCGCGTGCCCGCCGCGCCGTCACCGGCGCGAGAACGGCCAGATGATCTCCCCTGCGTCCAGTCTACAGGGCCGTTCGCGCCCGCGGACGGCCGATCGCAGCCCGTTTGTCGCAGATCAGGCATTCCCCGACCGGGGCCGGCCCTGCTGCGCGGCGACCGCCGGATCGACCACCAGCAGGCTGCGCCGCAGCAGGTCGCGCCCCAGGTGCGCGCTGGCCTGGGCCAGCGTCGCCAGCAGCGAGACGGCGGTGCCGGACGGCAGCGGCGCATGGATCCCGGCCACGCGCAGCGACAGCGTGACGCCGGGCGGCAACCGGCCCGAGAACTTGAGGCCGCGGGCGATGATGTTGCGGCCGGCCTCGGTCACCTGGGCCCGGGCCACCGTCCCATGCAGCACCAGCATCAGGTCGCCGCCCTGCTCCCGCGCCACCAGGTCGGATTCGGCGGCTTCGATGGCGACGCATTCGGCCGCGCGCACCACGGCCGCCTCCGCCGCTTCGCGGCCGTACTCGTGGCGGATGGACGCCAGGTTCGCCACATGCACCTGCACCACGCCGCCCAGCGCCGGGTCCCGGCGCGCGCGGCGCAGCAGCTGCTCCAGGCGCTCCAGCAGCACCCGGTGGTTGGCCACACCGGTCAGCGGATCGATGCGCGACAGCGCCTGCGCCCGCAGGTGGTTGTCCCGGCGCTCGCGGCTGCGGAAGTACAGCCCCACCAGCACCAGCGGGATCTCCAGGACGCCGGCGACCTGCGGGCCGTACTGGGTGGCGAACGAGACGGGCAGCAGCCCCAGGTTGCGCAGCACCGGGAACAGCGTGCCGATCACCAGCAGCGTGAGGCCGGCCAGCACCCAGGACCCCACCGCCGGACGGCGCACCGTGTACCAGACCAGCACGCCCAGGATGAAGGCCTCGCTGGCCAGCGCATAGACGTTGGGCGCCGGAAACAGCGGATGCCGCCCCAGCGCCAGGAAGCCGGCCGCGATCAGCGCCGACACCGCGGCGTGCCCGAGCAGCACCCGCGACAGCAGGCGCTTGCCGCGCTCGGCCACCACCTCGCGCACCAGCAGCCCGATCCAGCCGAGCGCCACCATCGGCACCACCACCGACGCGATGTCGTTCCACCAGGGCTGGCGGGGCCACAGGTATTCGCCCGCGATGCCGGTCAGCGACATCACGCTCAGGCCGACCAGCACCACGTGGACGGCGTAATAGAGGTGGATCGGGTCGCGCCAGGTGGCGGCGTTGCCCAGGCTGAGCATGATCACCAGCAGCGCCAGGCCGGCGCAGGCGCCGAGCACCAGGTGCAGCAGCTTGGACGTCTCCCGGAAGCCGCTGGCGTCGGCCAGTTCCCACTGCAGGCTGACGGCGTGGCTGTGCCGCACGCGCAGGTAGGTGGGCTGCGTCTCGCCGGGCCGGACGATGATCGGAAACGCCGAATGCAGGTACGGCAGCGGCCACTGCGCCACCGCGATGGAGTCCCCCGCGCGCTGGACCGTCCACCCGCCGGCGCCATCCGGGTGGAACACTTCCACCAGGTCCACGCCCGCGTAAGGCAGGGCCAGCACGGCCTGCGTCGGCACGGCCGCGGCGGGCAATTGCATCCGGAACCATACGGCGGCGCGCCCGCCCAGCGGCAGGATCTGCCTGCTGTCCGCGGCGCGGCCCTGCCCGGCCTCGAAGGCGCCGCGGGCCACCCCCAGCGGCGCGTCTCCCGAAGGGTCCGCCCACCACTGGGCCGCCATGGCGCCGCGATCGGGCCAGACCGCGGACGGCTGCGCCTGTGCGCCGGCGAACGTAGCCAAGGCCAGCACCGCCAGCATGAAAGCGAGCCCCAGGCGCCGCAGCAACGGCTGCCCGGGCAATTCCGACAACGACAACAGGACCTCCTCCTCCCACGGATATGCTAGCGCAGCCCGGCCTGCGGCGCCGGTCGCGCGGACGCGGCGCCCCTCGGAGCCCGCGCATCAGGTGCGAGAACTGGGCCGTAGTGACACCTGCTTGCCGCGAGGCCACGCGGCGGCGCGTCTCTGCTACAAGGCTGGCACCGCCACTCTCGCACGACGCCCGGCAACGAATGATCGGCCCCAGGCATTTCCTCGGCCTCCTCGCCAAGGCCGCCAAGGCCTGGCTCGCCGACTACGCGCCGAGCATGGGTGCCGCGATTTCGTACTACACCGTGTTCTCGCTCGCCCCGCTGCTGGTGATCGTCATCGCGCTGGCCGGCGCCCTGTTCGGACGGGAAGCGGTGCAGGGCGTGATCGTCGCGCAGTTCTCCGGGCTGATCGGCCCGCAGTCCGCCGCCATGGTCCAGGGTCTCGTGGTGCACGCCAGCGACACCGACAAGGGCCTGGTGGCCGGTCTCGCCAGCTTCTTCGTGCTGCTGGTCGGCGCCACCACCGTGTTCGGCGAGCTGCAGAGCGCGCTCGACCGCATCTGGCACGTGCCCGAATCGCAGCGGCCGGCCGGACTGTGGGCGATGGTACGGACCCGTTTGCTGTCGTTCGGGATGATCCTGGGCCTGGCCTTCCTGCTGATGGTGTCGCTCGCCGTGGGCGCCGCGGTCGCGGCGTTCGGGCGCTGGATGGGCGGGCTCATGCCGGGCTGGGAGATCGTGCTGCAGGCGATCAACACCGCGTTCTCGCTGGCGGTGGCGACGCTGCTCTTCGCGATGATCTACAAGCTGCTGCCCTCCGCCCGCATCGCCTGGCGCGACGTGTGGGTGGGCGCCTTCGTCACGGCGGTGCTGTTCGAGGCGGGCAAGCTGCTGATCGGGCTGTATCTGGGCAAGAGCGGCGTCACGGAGTCATTCGCCGCGGCCGGCTCGCTGGTGGTGCTGCTGGCATGGGTGTATTACGCCGCGCAGATCTTCCTGCTGGGCGCGGAGTTCACCAAGGCGTTCGCCGACGAACACGGCTCGCAGGCGGCGCACCACGCCATGCACCGCAGCGAGGCGCTGGCGGCGCGCCAGGCCGGCCGCGGCAGCCAGCAGCCGCCCCCGGAACACCCGGCCAAGGCCGAGGCGTCCGGCAAGCGCTGAGGCGGGGCGCGTCAGCGGGCGCCCTGGATCGACTGCCGTGCCAGCGTTCTCGCTTCGGCGCGCGCGAACTCGAGGAACGCCCGGGTGGTCGCCGACAGGTGCTTGCCCAGCGGATACACGAACTGCCAGTGGCTCTCGATGGGAAAGCCTTCCACGTCCAGGCACGCCAGCCCGACCCGCTCGGGCTCCACGCCGAGGCCGTGCCGCGAAAGGATGGAGACGCCCAGCCCGGCGTGGATCGCTTCGCGGATCGACTCGCTGCGGCCGAGCTCCATCCGCGTCGCCGGCGCCAGCCCGTGCGACGCGAACACCCGCAGCGCGGCCGCGCGGGTGCCCGAACCGGGCTCACGCATCAGGAACGGCTCGCGCGCCAGCGCGGCGAACGGGATGTTGCGCCGTGCCGCCAGCGGATGGTCGTCCCGCGCCACCACCACCAGGGGACTGGCGACGACCGACTGGATCACCAGTTCGCCGGACGGCGGGGTGTCGGCCAGCAGGTAGACGTCGCCCTGGTTGCGCCGCAGCCGCTCCATCACCTCGCTGGTGTTGAGGATGGCCAGCGAGGTGCGGATCGCGGGGTGCTGCTGCGCGAACGCCCCGAGCAGGCGCGGCGCGAAATAGCGCGCACTGGAGATCACGACGATCTCGAGTTCGCCGCCACCGAGGCTCTTCAGGTCCTGCAGCGCCTGCTCGAGCGAGCCGAACACGCGGAACACCTCGTTGCAGCCTTCGTAGACCCGGCGCCCCACCTGGGTGGGGTACATCCGCTTGCCGACCTGCTCGAGCAGCGGCACGCCGATCGTCTCCGTGAGCTTCTTGATCTGCACCGAGGCCGTCGGCGGCGCCATGTGCAGTTCCTCGGCGGCACGGGCGAGGCTGCCCAGGCGGACGCTGGCCTCGAAGACGCGCAACTGCGGCAGCGTGCCGTGCTTCAGATAGCGCCGGATGTTGGACTGCAGCATGGCGACCTCCAGGAACGAAGTGGCATGCACCGCTGCGCCTGGCAGCGGACCTTCACCTCTAGGGCCAAGGCTGCTGGCAGGCCGCCTTCGCCCGTCGGGCAAAGGTCTCGCCGCCGTTGCGTCCCGCAACGCTGCCGCGACCGGGGCTTGCGCCCGTCCTGACGATCGCGGCACGACGGCCTGGGAAGGCCGCCGGGCTACTCCCCTTTGGAGGGATGTCCGGTTCTTCGCCGGACACCGTCCTTGTAGCAGACGCTCAGCCGGACGTCAAACCCGCGCTGTCGCCTGATCGTTCAAGAAACGTAATGCATGGCTTCACCTTTCGCGCGCAAGGTTCACGTTTCGTGAAGGAGACCGTCGCAACCTTCAAATTTTCTACCGCCGGCGCCGCAACGATAGTGATTGCATGACCACAAGGAGACTTCGCATGCATGACAAGGAATCGCACGGCAAGCCGGTCGAGCAGATCGTGAGCGCCTTCGAGACCCACCTGGAACTCGGCCTCACGGCGGCGCAGGCACGGGACCGCCTGCTCGAGCACGGCCCCAACGAGTTGCAGGAGCGGCCGCGTCCCGGCTTCCTCGCGCTGCTGTGGGACCAGTTCAACAATTACCTGGTGATCATCCTGGTCGTCGCCGCCGCGGTGTCGCTGGCGCTCGGCGAATACGTGGACTCGGTCGCGATCATGTTCATCGTGGCGCTCAACGCCGTGGTGGGCGTGATCCAGGAGTCCAAGGCCGAGCAGGCGCTGGCGGCGCTCAAGAAGATGTCGGCGCCCAACGCGGCCGTGGTGCGCGACGGCCACCAGATCGTGGTCCCCAGCCGGGAGCTCGTGGCCGGGGACATCGTGACGCTGGAGGCCGGCAACTTCGTGCCGGCCGACCTGCGCCTGGTGCAGAGCGTCAACCTCAAGGTCGAGGAGGCCTCGCTCACGGGCGAATCGGTGCCGGTGGAGAAGAACGCCGCCGTGGTGCTGGACAAGGAGATCCCGCTGGGCGACCGCGCCAACTCCGCCTTCCTGGGCACGCTGGTCACCTACGGCCGCGGCCGCGGGATCGTGACGGCCACCGGCATGAACACGCAGATCGGCATGATCGCCGAGATGCTGCAGTCGTTCGAGGACGACCAGACGCCGCTGCAGCGCAAGCTGGCCGACCTCGGCAAGGTGCTGGGCACCGCCTGCCTGCTGATCTGCGCGGTGGTGTTCGTCTACGGGCTGTTCCGCGACACCCATCTGGCCGCCGCCTTCCAGAACGGCTTCGGCGCCTACCTGCAGGCCGAGCAGAAGGACATCATCAACCTGTTCATGGTGGCGGTGAGCCTGGCCATCGCGGCGGTGCCCGAGGGGCTGCCCGCCATCGTCACGATCTGCCTGGCGCTGGGGATGCAGCGCATGATCCGGCACCACGCCCTGATCCGCAAGCTGCCGGCGGTCGAGACGCTGGGCTGCGCCACGGTGGTCTGCTCCGACAAGACCGGCACGCTGACGCAGAACGAGATGACCGTGGTGCAGGGCTGGAGCGGTGGCCGGCGCCTGCGCATCACCGGCGAAGGCTATGCCCCGACCGGCCAGTTCTTCGTCGACCGGCATCCGTTCGACCCGCGCATCCACGCCGACGCCTCGCGCCTGCTGGAAGGCGCCCTGCTGTGCAACGACGCGCGGCTGGAACAGACCCTGGACAACGGCGAATCGTCCTGGCGCATCGTCGGCGACCCGACCGAGGCCGCGATGGCGGTGGCCGCCGTGAAGGCGGGCTTCCAGCGCGCCGACCTCGACGCCGCCTGGCCGCGGGTGCAGGAGATCCCGTTCGACTCCGACCGCAAGCGCATGACGACGATCCACCGGCGCGCCGACGGCCAGGTACTGGCTTTCGTCAAGGGCGCGCCCGACGTGGTGCTGGGCCTGTGCCGGCAGTCCATGCAGGACGGCGGCGCGGTGCCGATCACGCCGCAATTGCGCGAGGAGATCCTGCGCGAGAACCAGGCCATGGCCCGCGCCGCCTTGCGGGTGCTGGCGGTGGCGTACCGTCCGCTGCCCGAGGTGCCGGCCAGCGCCGACTCCGCGAGCCTGGAGCAGGACCTGGTGTTCGTCGGGCTGCTGGGCATGATCGACCCGGCGCGCCCCGAAGTGGTCGAGGCGCTGAAGGTGTCGCGCGGCGCCGGCCTCAAGAGCATCATGGTCACCGGCGACTACAAGGAGACGGCCCAGGCGATCGCCCGCGACATCGGCCTGCTGACCCCCGGCGGCCTGGTGCTGACCGGCGCCGAGATCGATGCGCTCTCCGATCGGGAACTGGCCGACAAGGCCGACCGGCTGGACGTCTGCTGCCGCGTGTCTCCGCAGCACAAGACCCGCATCGTGGAAGCGCTCAAGTCGCGCGGCCACGTGGTGGCGATGACCGGCGACGGCGTCAACGACGCCCCGGCGCTCAAGCGCGCGAACATCGGCGTGGCCATGGGCATCACCGGCACCGACGTCGCCAAGCAGACGGCGGACATGGTGCTCACCGACGACAACTTCGCCAGCATCGTGGCGGCCATCGAGCAGGGCCGCATCATCTACTCGAACATCCGCAAGTTCGTGTACTTCCTGCTGGCCTGCAACGTCGGCGAGATCCTGATCGTCTTCGGCGCGATGCTGCTGGGCATCCCGATCCCGTTGCGCCCGGTGCAGCTGCTGTGGCTGAACCTGGTGAGCGACGGCGCGCCGGCGCTGGCGCTGGGCCTGGAAAAGGGCGACCCGGACATCATGAAGCAGCCGCCGCGCTCGCCGAAGGAGCACGTGATCAACCGCGACATGGCGATCGGCATCGGCGTCGTGGCCGTGGTCGACGCGCTGGCCGTGCTGGGCGTCTTCTTCCTGGCGCTGCAGCGCTACCCGGGACACGTCGAGGCGGCGCAGACCGTGGCGTTCATGACCCTGTGCTGCTCCGAGCTGCTGCGGGCCTTCACCGCCCGTTCCGAATACCACAGCATCTTCACGATCGGCTTCGGCTCCAACAAGTGGATGGTGTGGGCGGTCATCGTTTCCTTCCTCCTGGTACTCGCCGTGGTCTACGTTCCCTTCCTCCAACCGATCTTCGACACCGTCGCGCTGGGCACGGGCGACTGGCTGATGATGCTGCCCTTCTTCCTCGCGGCGCCGGTCGCGATGGAACTGCTCAAGCTCTGGTTCCGCTGGTCCGCCGGACAGCGCCGCGCGGCGCCGGCCGCGGCAAGCGCGGCTCTTGCGGTCACGTCTGCCGCCGCAGCGGCGGCACCGCGCCGTTTTCCCTCGGGAGGCACCATGAAAGTCCTCGTCCCGGTGGCCGCGAGCCACAGCTCCCAGTACGCGGTGCAGCAGATCGTGCGCCGGTTCATGAACGACAGCTCGATGGAGGTGCACCTGCTGAACGTGCAGCAGCCGTTCAGCCACTACGTCAGCCGCTTCCTCGGCGCCAGGACGCTGCGGGAGTGGCACAAGGCGGAGTCCGACAAGATCCTGGAGCCGTGCAAGCGGATCCTGGACAACTTCGGCGTGCCGTACTCCGTGCACGTGGAACTGGGCGACCAGGCCGAGTGCATCACCGAGCTGGCCAGGCGCCTGCGCTGCGACGAGATCGTGATGGCCACCGCGCGCAAGAACTCGCTCACGCGCCTGCTGGAGAACTCGGTGACCAACCGGGTGCTGGAACACACGACAGTGCCGGTGGAAGTGGTCGCCGGCGACGACGTCGCCTCGTGGGAGCGCTACGGCATTCCGGCGGCGATCGGCACCATGCTGGCGCTGTGGCTGGCGACGGCCCCATGAGGCCGGGAGCGGCCGGGCCGTACCAGCGCGGCCGCTGAGGCCGTTGCGTGATCAGCCAGCCGCCGCGAGGCTCGGGTGCGGCCAGGCCGCGGCGGGCGATTCGGCCGGGGGTTCGCGCCGGCCGGCCTCGAGCGCGGCCCGCAGCGCCGGCACCGTGTCCTGCGGCCGCTCTCCGAGCCCGCGCACGATGCACACGCCGTCGGCGCCGCAGCGCGCGGCGTCTTGCACCTGGTGCGGCGACATGATGCCGCCGATCGCCACCACCGGCGCCGGCGCCATGCGGCACCACCACGCCAGGTTGTCCAGGCCCTGCGGCTGCCACGGCATCTCCTTCGTCAGCGTCGCCCACACCGGCCCGCAGGCGATGTAGCGCGGCGCCAGCGCCGCGGCGCGGGCCAGTTCCCACAGGCTGTGCGAACTGACGCCCAGCGCGAGACCGCTGGCGAGCACGGCGGCGCGGCGCGGCTCGTCCATCGCCGCGAGATCCTCCTGGCCGAGATGCACGCCGAAGGCGCCGAGTTCGGCCGCCGCCTCCCAATGGTCGTTGATGTACAGCTCGGCGCCGACGCCGCGGCACGCGGCGACGCTGCGCACGACCTCGCGCCGCAGCATCGCCTGCCAGGCCTCGGCTGCGGCTGCGCTCGCGCCAGGCGCGTCGAAGTCCGGGGCCTTGATCCGCAATTGCACGGTCCTCACGCCGGCGGCCAGCACCTGCTGCAGCCGCTCGGCGCTGTCGACGATCGCATACAGGCCGAGCCGGCCCTGGGCGGCCACTCGCGGCGGCGCCATGAACCGCGGCGCCTCGCCCCACGACAGCCGCGGCAGGAGCCGCGGATCCTCGATGAAGCCGGGCCGGCCCCCGCCGGCCAGCGCCATCGCCGCGATCACCGCCGCGTCGGCCGCGACGAAGCCCTTGCCCATGGCGGCCGCCCACTCGCCGGCGAAGCTGCCGGCGTCGCCGGCGGCGGGCGCCTCGCCGGGCGCCGCGAGCCAGCCGCGCGCATGCGCCGTGTCCAGCCAGTGCAACAGCCGGCCGTCCGCGCGGGCGACGCCGGCGATGCACACGGCCGCGGCGCCGCGGGCACGCAGGCGGCGGGCCACGTCCGGCGCCGCGTCGGCGCCGGCGGCGGCATCGCCGAGCCACTGCTGCGCGTCGCCCAGCGCGGCGACGACCGCACCGGCCAGCGCGCCGCCGCGCCCGGCCGCGCCCGCGCCCAGCGCCAGCGCCAGCACCGGCCGCGCCGCGCTCACGCCGGCGCTCCGAGCACCGGCTGCTCGCCCACCGGCGTGCTGGGCACGGCAAAGTCGCGTGCCGCGATCGCGCGCGAGTGGCGCGCCAGCCGGCCGGCCTCGATCGCCAGGCAGAAGGCGCGGGCCATCGCCACCGGATCGCCCGCCTGCGCCACCGCGGTGTTCAGCAGCACGGCGTCGAAGCCGAGCTCCATCGCGCGCGCCGCATGCGACGGCGTGCCGAGCCCCGCGTCGACGATCAGGGTGGCGTCCGGCAGCAGCTCGCGCAAGGTGCGCAGCGCGAACGGATTCACCAGTCCCTGGCCCGAGCCGATCGGCGCGCCCCACGGCATGAGCACCGGGCAGCCGGCGTCGAGCAGCCGCCGGCAGCCGATCAGGTCGTCGGTGCAATAGGGAAAGACGGTGAAGCCTTCGCGCACCAGTTCCTGGGCCGCGACCACCGTCTCGAACATGTCGGGCTGCAGCGTCTTGCGGTCGCCCAGCACCTCCAGCTTGATCCAGCCGGTGCCGTAGAGCTCGCGCGCCATGTGCGACACCTGCACCGCCTCGCGCGCGCTGTAGCAACCCGCGGTGTTGGGCAGCAGGCGCGCGCCGGTCTCGGCCAGCGTCTGCCGGATCGCGGCCATGAAGCCGTCGTTGCCGGCCTCGAGCGAGCGCTTCAGTCCCACCGTGAGCACCTCGGCGCCGGAAGCGGCGATCGCCTCGTGCAGCACCTGCGGCGACGGATAGCGCGCCGTTCCCAGCAGGAACCGGCTGCGCAGCGTGACGCCGCCGACGGTCCAGCTGTCGGCGGATGTCCGGATTGCCATGTTCATCATCTCCTCCTGTCGTCCTCAACCGCCCACGATGGGCTGAAACAGCAGCACCGCGTCGCCGGCCCCCAGCACGCAGCCAGCGCGCTGGTCGCGCCGCACGAACTGGCCGTTGACGGCCGTCGTCACCCGGCCCGGCTCGTGCCCGAGATCGCCCACCAGCACGGCCAGCGTGGTGCCGCGGCGCACCCGGTGCGGCCGGCCGTCCAGCGCCAGTTGCACCTCCGGCTCCTGGCCCAGGTCATCGCTGCCTGCGTGTTCCGTGGTCATCGCATCACCAGCCCGCCGTCCACGAACAGCACCTGTCCGGTCATGAAGCCGCTCCATTCCGAGGCCAGGAACAGCACCGCCCCCGCCACGTCCTCGGGCCGAGCCAGGCGGCGCAGCGGGGTCGCGGCCATGATCGATTCGCGGAACTGCGCGCGGGTCGCGCCGCTGCCCTGCGTCGGGTACACCAGCCCCGGCGCGACGCAGTTGACGCGCACGCCCAGCGGGCCCAGCTCGCTCGCCAGGTTCCGGCTGAAGCCCACCAGCGCGGACTTGGCGGTGGTGTAGTCGTGGTAGGGCACGACGGGCCGCTCCACCAGGTCGGTGACGATGTTGACGACTGCTCCCTGCGCGCGGCGGCGGAAATGCGGCAGCACCGCCTTGCATGCGTGGTACGCGGCGCCGACCGCGCCGTCGAACTGCGCCTGGTACTCGGACCAGGCCACGTCGCCGAACGGCTTGCGCTGCTCCGGGTCGAACGAATAGGCGCGCAAGGCGTTGTTCACCAGGATGTCGATCGGGCCGACTTCATCGGCCGCCTGCGCCACCATCCGCTCGACGGCCTCGGGCGACGTCACGTCGGCCTGCACCGCCCACGCATCGCCGCCCGCCGCCTGGCACGACGCGACCACTTCGGCCGCGGCGCGCTCGTTGGCGAGGTAATTGACGACGACGGTGGCGCCTTCGGCGGCGAAGGCCCGGGCGATGGCCGCGCCGATGCCGCGGCTCGCGCCCGTGACCAGCGCCACCTTGCCCCTGAAGTTCATGGTGTACCCCGCAGCGGCAGCAGTTCCTGGCTGACCACTTCGGCCACCTTGAGCGGGTTGCCGATCAGGCCCAGCTGGCGATAGGCATCGGCCGCCTTCTGCAGCGAGTCCAGGTCCATCGCCCCCAGGCCCTTGAGCCGCGTCAGCGCGCTCACGCTGGCCGCATTGCGCAGCCGGATGATCTCCAGGTTCACGGCCGGGTCGCTGCCGTCGATGGCGCGCCGGGCGGCCAGTTGCGCCGCCTCCTCGGGTTTGGCGATCATCCAGGCCGCCGCGTCGCGGTAGGCCTGCAGGAAGCGCCTGAGCGCGGCCTTCTTCTGCTGGAACACCTCTTCGCGCACCACGAACAGGTCGCTCGACACGTTGAGCGACCTGCCGACCTCCATCACGTTGACCTCGCCCAGGCCGCGGCGCCGGCCCACCAGCAGCCCGGTGTCGGTGGCGGCGGTGGCGTCCACCTGCCCCTGCAGCAGCGGCGCGAAATTGAGCAGCCCCGTGACCACGATGGTCACGTCCGACTCCTTCAGCCCGGCCTGGTGCAGCAGCACCAGCAGGTTCTGCCGGGTGCCGCTGGAGAGGCTGTAGACGCCGATCTTCTTGCCCTTGAGGTCGGCCGGCTTCGTGATGTTGCTGCCCTTCAGCGACACCACGTTGAACACGTTCTGCGGATAGATGTCGTAGATCGCCCGCAGCTTCTCGCCCTTGTCGAGCGCCGCGAACAGGGAACCCGGATCGGTGAACGCGACGTCGGCCTGGCCGCTCAGGATGTTGCGGATCGCGTCGCCGCCGCCCGCGCCCGGCACGTAGGCCAGGTCGATGCCCTGCGCCCGGTAGAAGCCCTTGTCCTCGTCCACCAGCAGCGGCGTGACCTCGACGATCGGCTTGTTCCAGCCGGCGACGGTGATCTTGTCGGGGCGGCCGGGGCCCTGCGCCCAGGCGGCGGCGGGCAGTGCCGCCAGGGCGGCGAGGAGGCGGCGGCGGGAGAGCGCGGTCATGGTGTGGTGGTGCATGTCAGGAGATCCGGGTGTAGGGAAGAAGCAGCCAGCGCTCGAGGGCGAGCGTGGCCTGGTAGACGAGCATGCCCAGCACGGCGATGAGCACCAGCACCGCGAACATCAGCGGCGTGTCCATCGTGCCCTGCGAGGCGATCACGAGCGCGCCCAGCCCCTTGCTGGCGCCGATGAATTCGCCGACGACGGCGCCGACCAGCGCCAGCACCACGGCGACGCGCAGGCCGGCCAGGATGCCCGGCAGCCCCGACGGGAGCTTCAGCCGCCACAGCGTCTGGGCGCGGCTCGCGCCGAGCATGCGAAACAGTTCCAGGCGCTCGGGGGGCACCTGCCGCAGCGCCGTCAGCGTGTTTTCCATCAGGGGGAAGAAACAGATCAGCGCCGTGATGACCACGGTGGAGGTCATGCCGAAGCCGAACCACACGATGAAGAGCGGCATCAGCGCCAGCTTGGGAATCACCTGGCTCACGACCACGTACGGCATCAGCAGGCCGCGCAGCAGCCGCGACTCCGCCATCGCGACGCCGGCGGCGAAGCCGACCACGCAGCCGGCCGCCAGGCCCAGCCCCAGCTCCGCGGCGGTGGAGCGGATGTGCGGCCAGAAGTAGCCGCTGGCCAGGCCGTTCCACAGCGAGCGCAGCACCACCGACGGCGCGGGCAGCACCAGCGCCGACAGTCCCAGAAAGCGCGACGCCGCTTCCCACGCCAGCAACAGCACCGCCAGCAGCAGGAGCGAGCCCAGGCGCAGGCGCAGGCTGTCGTCGTTCATGCCGCCACCAGGTCCATGTGCATCGCCGCGCGCACCTGCGCGCACCGGCGCACGAAGGCCTCGCTGGTGCGGGTGGCGGCGCTGCGCGGCCGCGGCAGGTCGATGCCGACCTGCTCCACGATGCGGCCGCCGTCCATCACCGCGACGCGGTCGGCCAGGTACACCGCTTCGGCGATGTCGTGCGTGACGAACAGCACCGTGGTGCCGCGCTCGCGGCTCATGTGCAGCAGGTCGTCCTGCAACTCCTCGCGCGTGATCGCGTCCAGCGCCGCGAACGGCTCGTCCAGCAGCAGCAGCGCCGGCTCGAGGATCAGCGCCCGCGCCAGCGCGACCCGGCTTTGCTGGCCGCCCGACAACTGGCGCGGATAGTGGCGGGCGTGCGCGGCCAGCCCCAGCTGCCCGAGCAACCACTGCGCGCGGTCCGCCGCCCGGGGATCCGGCCGGCGCTGCAGCGACACCGGCAGCAGCACGTTGTCGATCACGCGGCACCATTCCAGCAGCGTCGGCGACTGGAAGACGAAGCCCAGCCCGGGCCCCGGCGCGGTGAGCTCCGCGTCCTGGAAGGTGATCCGGCCCTGGTCGGGATGCAGCAGCCCGGCCGCGAGCTTCAACAGCGTCGTCTTGCCGCAGCCGCTGCGGCCCACCAGGCAATGGAACTCGCCCTCGCCGACCGTCCAGTCGACGCCCTGCACCACCGCCGGCCAGCCGGGGAAGGTGTAGCCCACGCCGCGCAGTGCGAGGAAGCTCACCCGAGGTCCTCCTGCGCGTACGGCGCGAAGCGCTCCGCGGCCCGCTCGGCCGACTGCTCGATCTCCACCATGCGCACCAGGTCCGCCAGGTTGAAGCGGCCGTCGTGATGCCATCCGGCCTCGGGCGCGGTCATCGAGCCGATCGCCGCGATCCTGGTGACGCCGGCGCCGCCCAGCAGGCCGGCCAGCCGGAACAGCTCGGCCGGATCGGCCGCGATGCCGGCGGTCTGCAGGAAGGCGGCGTGCGGTTCGACCAGTGCGACCGCATCGTCGAGCCGGTCCACGGCGACGACCTGGATGCAGCGGTTGGCGGCCGTGGGCGCGAGCGGCTGCGGCCCGTCCGAATAGGACACCGCCCAGGCGGCGTCGGCGCCGCCCAGCAGTTCGGCGCCGCCGGCGGCCAGCGTCCGCAGCTCCGCCGACTGGCGCCAGCCGGCGATCGCCTGCGCGTCCTCCAGCGCGAGCGCGCGGCGGGGAAAGCGCCGCTGCAGGTTGGCGAGTTCGGCGGCGAGGTACTGCGCGAACTCGCGCGGGGCGACGCGCCCGCCGCGCTCCACGTAGAACAGGTGCGGCGAGTAGCACCCTTGCTGCTCGTAGCGCACGACGTCGTGCGCGGCGAGCCGCGCGGTCGCCGGCGCACGCTGGGTGTCGAGCGCGGCGCGGCTTACCATGCCGAATCCCAGCTTGTGGCCGTACGGCAGGAAGCGCGTCGTGACCGGCAATTGCAGCCGCACCTGGTCGACCGCGTGGTTGCTCCCGTACGCCAGCACCGTGTCGGCTTCGGCGAAGAGCGCGCCAGCGGCGGACGCATCGCCGCCCTTCCACCAGACGATGGCGAGGCAATCGGCCAGCGGCGGATGCACCTGCGCCAGCAGCCGCGCGAACAGGCCGGCGAACAGCGGCTCGGCGCTGGGCACCTTGCCGATGCTGCCGGCCTTGACCAGGAGCCCGCAGGCCAGGCTCCACAGCGGCAGCGCCGGCACGTTGCCGGCCCAGACGTGCGCCAGGAGGCTGGGCCCGAATGCGCGCACCGCACCGCCCTTGGCCGCCGGCTGGAACTCGTCGAGCACCTTGGGGTTGGCGAAGTCCTCGGCCACGAAGCGGTGCAATTGCGGCGCGCGAAAGGTCTTCAGGAACGAGGCGAGGCCCAGTCGCACCATCTCGGCGTCGTACCCGGTGATCGCGGGCAGGAACCGCTCCGCCTCCCGGCGGCAGGGATCGGCCGGATCGAGCAGGCGCGCGACGGCGGCATCGACGATCTCGATGATGTCCGAGACGGTGAGCCGCTGCAGCACCTCGCGCGCCGACTGCCGCACCCGACCGGCCAGCGCCCGCATCTGGCCGGGCGTGAGCACCGGCACGTCCACCTGCACCTGCCCGGGGCCGGTCCCGAAGGTGAGCGCGTGCCACTGCACCTCGTCGTCGGCGAGGCCCGGCAGCCAGCCGGCGATCACGCGCGAGGCACTCATGCCGCCGCCTTCAGGAACTCTTCGACCGCGAGCGAGCACCCTTTCGCCTGGGCCCCTTCGGCCCGTCCGAGCAGCAGGAAGCCGCCGTCGCGTTCGACACCGACGTCCTCGGTCAGGATGGTGGTGACCGAGTTGTAGTTGGCCAGGTCGCAGTGCACCAGGATGCCGCGCTCGCCCTTTGCCACCTCCCCGCCGGTGAGCGGATCGACCAGCCGCGAGCGGATCCAGTGCGGCCCCGACTTCCGCGACGGCACCACCGCGTTGCCGTCGTCGTAGAACTGGCTGCTCAGCTCGGTCATGCCGTACATGTTGATGCAGCGTTGGCGCGGCACGCCGAAGGTTCGCGCCAGCGCGTCGTAGAACGCCTCGAAATCCACGTCGCGCGACTGCTTCTTGTAGCCGCCGGTGTCCAGGATCCGGCTGCCCGGCGGCAGGCGGAAGCTGCTGCCGCCGGCCGCGAGCTCGTCCATCAGGTGCACGAAGCTGTAGCTCGCGCCCAGCAGCGCGAACGGCTCGCCGCTGCGCTCGGCCTGCGCCAGCGCTTCGGTCACGCCCGCGATGTCGAGCCCCTTCGCGCCGACGTAATGGGCGCTGCCGGCCGCGCCGAACTCCTGCACCGCGTACTGCAGGTAGTGCGCCAGCGAGGAATTCGGCATTGCCGCCTCGTCCGGGAACAGGATGCCCATGCGGATGCGCCGCTCGCCCCGCATGAAGCGGCGCGCGAAGTTGCCGCGGAACGAGGCATTCCACACCGCGAGGTCCGGGTGCCAGTTGCGGCCCTTGACGTCGCCGCGCGTCGTGCCGCTGGTCATGAACACGCGTTCGCAGGTGGCGGGCGGCTGGCAGGACAGCGTCAGGTCCTTGAAGCCGTTGATCGGCACCGCCGGGATGTCGCGCCAGCTGCGCACCTGGCGCGGCGTGGCGCCGCGGCCCTGGCAGAAGCGCCGGAACGGCTCGTTGCGGGCGTGCTGGTGCGCGAACAGGCGCAGCGCCATCGCGTCGAACTCCTCATCGCTGCAGCCCTCCTGCGCGATGAAGGCGAGCAGCGATTCGACCGGTGCGGCCGCGCCGGCCGCGGGCTGCGAGGCATCCATGGCGAGCTCTTCAGGCCAGCGGTCGCAGGTGCATGGCCTGCGGCGCCCAGGAGTGGTTCAGCGGGCCGCCGCCCGCGCCGGTGCGCACGTTGGCGCCGGCCTGCAGCGCGCCGCGCACGTACTCGCGCGAGCGCTGCACGGCCTCCCGCAGCGCCGCGCCCAGCGCCAGGTGCGAGGCGATGGCGCTCGAGAGCGTGCAACCGGTGCCGTGGGTGTTCGGGCTCGCGATGCGGGCGCCGCGCATCCAGCACGGATCGCCGCCCCGTTCGAGCAGGAGGTCGCTGACGATGTCGCCGGTGAGATGGCCGCCTTTCACAAGGACGGCGGGTGCGCCCATTTCCAGCAACTGGCGCGCCGCCGCTTCCATGTCGGCCTCGTTGCCCAGCGACCGGCCGACCAGCAGCGCGGCCTCGTCCAGGTTGGGCGTGACGAGCAGCGCCTTGGGAAAGAGCTCGCGCACCAGGACCGAGATCGCGGCGTCGCCGATCAGCACGGCGCCGCTGGTGGCGATCATCACCGGATCCAGCACGATGCGCGGCAGCCGATGGCGCTCGATCGCCGCCGCGACCGTTCGCACCGTCTCCGATGAATGCAACATGCCGATCTTGACCGCGTCGACGCCGATGTCCTCGACCACCGCGTCGATCTGGTCGGCCAGCATCTCCAGCGGCACGCCATGGATGCCGCGCACGCCGGTGGTGTTCTGCGCCGTGATCGCCGTGATCGCCGTCATGCCGTAACAGCCGAGCGCCGCGATCGTCTTCAGGTCGGCCTGGATGCCGGCGCCGCCGCCGCTGTCGGAACCGGCGATCGACAGCACGCGCGGGTACTGGAACTGGAGGGCTGGTTTCATCGGGCTTCCTTCGCGACCACTGGTCAAGTGCTCCGAAGGCAGCGCGGGCTCGGTGGGAGGCCGGCCAGGCAAGAGGCTCTTCTTCCGCCGGTGTGAACCGGATCAAGTTCGCGGGTGTGGATCTCAGCACGCGTCAGCCGCGTGCACCCCGGAGCACGCGCATTCTCGCACGCCCCCCGGGGGCGGGTCAACGAAGGCTTCGCGGCCGACCGGATGCCCGGGCGTCAGAACCCCGCGACCAGGCCGTCGCGGCGCGGATCGCTGGCGCACAGGTAGCCTTCGACCTTCGGCTCGCCGGCGCGCCAGATGAACTGGCCGGCGCCGAAGTCCTGGTAGCTGTCGTTGATCACGTCGACATGGTGGCCGCGGTCCTGCAGTGCCCGGACGGTCGCCGCGCTCATCTGCTGTTCGGCGTTGATCTCCAGGCCCTTGTTGAAGCGCCAGCGCGGCGCGTCGCAGGCGGCCTGCGGGCTCTGGCCGTAGTCCACCATGCGCACGACGGTCTGCATGTGGCCTTGCGGCTGCATGTTGCCGCCCATCACGCCGAAGCTCATCACCGGCTGGCCGCCCCTGGTGAGGAATGCCGGAATGATGGTGTGGAACGGCCGCTTGCCGGGCGCCACCTGGTTGGGGCCTTCCTGCAGGCTGAAGCCATGGCCGCGGTTCTGCAGGCTGATGCCGAAGGCCGGTTCCACGCAACCGGAGCCGAACCCCATGTAATTGCTCTGGATGAACGAGACCATCATCCCGTTCTCGTCGGCGGCCGTCAGGTAGATGGTGCCGCCCTTCACCGGGTTGCCGGCGCCGAAATCCTGCGCCCGCTTCATGTCGATCAGCTTCGCGCGGCCGGCGAGATAGGCGTCGTCGAGCATCTGCCCGGGCGTGACTTCCATCGTGCGCGGCTCGGAGACGTAGCGGTAGACGTCGGCGAACGCGAGCTTCATCGCCTCGATCTGCAGGTGCTGCGAATCGGCGCCGTCCACCGGCAGGCTCTTCACGTCGAAATTCTTCAGGATGCCCAGCGCCATCAGCGCGGCGATGCCCTGGCCGTTGGGCGGGATCTCGTGCAGCGTGTAGCCGCGGTATTCCTTGCCGATCGGCTCGACCCACTCGGGCTTGAAGGCGGCGAAGTCCTTCGCGGTGATGCTGCCGCCGTTGGCCGCCGCGAACTTCTCGACCGCCAGCGCGATCTCGCCGCCGTAGAACGCGGCGCCCTTGCTCTGGCCGATCGCGCGCAGCGCGCGGGCCGCAGCCTTGAACTGGAACAGCTCGCCGACCTTCGGCGCGCGGCCCCAGGGCAGGAACGAATCGGCGAAACCGGGCAGGCCGCCCAGTTCCGGCGTGGCGGCAACCCACTTCTGCTGCACCACGATCGGCAGCAGGTAGCCGCGTTCGGCGATCTCGATCGCCGGCTCCAGCAGGTCGGCGAACGGCAGCTTGCCGAAGCGTTCGCTCAGCGCCACCCACGAAGCGACGGCACCGGGCACCGTCACCGCGTCGAAGCCGCGCTTGGGCGGCGTCTTCGCATCGGCGCCGTACTTGCGGCGGAAGTAGTCGGGCGTCCAGGTGGCGGGCGCCTGGCCGGAGGAGTTCAGGCCGTGCAGCTTCTTGCCGTCCCAAAGGATGCAGAAGGCGTCGCTGCCCAGGCCGTTGCTGACCGGCTCGACGATCGTCATGGCAGCGGCGCAGGCGATGGCGGCGTCCACGGCGTTGCCGCCTTTCCACAACATGCGCAGGCCCGCCTGCGCGGCCAGCGGGTGCGAGGTGGAAACGGCATTGCGCGCGAAGACCGGCAGGCGCACGCTGGGGTACGGGTTGTGGAAGTCGAAGTTCATGCGGTTCATTCCAGCGTCAGTTTGCGGTCGGTGATGATCTTCTTCCACTTGGCGCGGTCGGCATTGGTCATCGCCGCGAACTGCTGCGGCGTTCCGCCCGCGGGCTCGATGCCCAGCTGCGCCAGGCGGTCCTTGACGTCGGCCTCGCGCAACGCCTGGTTCAGGCCGGTGTTGACCTTGGCGACGATGTCCGCCGGCAGGCCCTTGGGCCCGTACACGCCGAACCAGGTGACGGACTCGTAGCCGGGGACGCTCTCCGAGATCGCCGGCAGGTCCGGCAGCAGCGGCGAGCGCTTCAGCGACGTGATGCCCAGCGCGCGCAACCGGCCCTGCTTGACGTGCGGCAGGCCGCTGGGCAGCGAATCGAGCAGCACGTCGACCTTGCCGCTCACCAGGTCCGGAATCGCCAGCGCGGTGCCGCGGTAGGGAATGTGCACCAGGAACAGGCCGGCCTGGGCCTTGAAGTACTCGGTGCCGAGGTGCACCACGGTGCCGTTGCCGCTGCTTGCGTAGTTCAGCCGGCCGGGGTTCTTGCGCGCGTACTCGACCCACTCCTTCACGGTCCTGGCCGGCGACGTGTTGGGCACCAGCATGATGCTGGGCGCGCTGCCCACGTGCGCGATCGGCGTGAAATCGGCGACGGCGTCGTACGGCAGCTTGCTGCCGAAGCTGGGCGCGATGCTGTGGGTGCTGGTCGTGGACAGCAGGAGGGTGTAGCCGTCCGGCACGGCCTTGGCCGCCAGGTCGGAGCCGATGGTGCCGCCTGCGCCCGGCTTGTTGTCGACGACGATCGTGGTGCCGAGCTTCTCGCCCAGTTTCTGCGACACCGCCCGGGCGAAGATGTCGGTGGCGCCGCCGGCCGGGAACGGCACGATCAGGCGGATCGGCTTGTTGGGATACGACTGGGCCTGGGCGGGCGCGCCAGCCAGCAGCGCCACGCCCAGAAGAAGGGTGTGAAGGAATTTCATGAGGTGGTTCCCTGGGACAGCTTTCGATTATCGCCGGGCCCGACAGCCGAAACCCAACAGCATTTGTCTGCCGCCCGCGGTCCGCGGTCCGCGTTCGGCCTGCCCTACACTGCGGCGCATGAGAGACGACCAGGTCGAGCCGTTCTTCGCCACGCTGCGAGCGGCCAATCCGCTGCCCACCACCGAGCTCGAATTCACCACGCCGTTCGAGTTGCTGGTCGCGGTGCTGCTGTCGGCGCAGGCCACCGATGCGGGCGTGAACAAGGCGACGCGCAAGCTCTTTCCCGTGGCCGCCACGCCGCAGGCCATCCTGGCATTGGGCCAGCCGGGGCTGGAGGACTCCATCAGGACCATCGGCCTGTATCGCAGCAAGGCGAAGCACCTGATGGAGACCTGCCGCATCCTGGTGGAGCGGCATGGCGGCAAGGTGCCGCGCACCCGCGAGGAACTGGAGTCGCTGCCGGGCGTCGGCCGCAAGACCGCCAACGTGGTCCTCAACGTGTGCTTCGGCGAGGAGACGATGGCGGTGGACACGCACATCTTCCGCGTCGCCAACCGCACGGGCCTCGCGCCCGGCAGGACGCCGCTGGAGGTCGAGCACGCCCTCATGCGGCGAGTGCCCAGGCAGTACCTGGTCGACGCCCATCACTGGCTGATCCTGCACGGGCGGTATGTCTGCGTCGCCCGCGCGCCCAGGTGCTGGGAATGCGCGGTCGTCCGGTACTGCGACTACCAACCGAAGACAGCATCGCCGGGACGGGCCTGAAGGCGCGCCGCCGCCGCTCATGACTTGAATCAAAGCGTTTCCTTACTTGCAGAAACGTGCTCGCACAAGTGCAGGCGCGGCGGCACACTCGCCGCGTACAGCCTCTGCCGCTGGTGTTCGCCGCCGCTGCCAGCGTCCGGCATCACCTTCGGCGGCTGAGCCTGCGGGAGACTGCCGTGACCAAGAAGCGATGCATCGCGCCCGCCCCCCACCCACCGGCGCCGCCGGCCCCCGACCGCGCGGGTCGCCTGGAGCAGCCATGAACATCAAGGTCCTGGTCGTCGAGGACGAGCCCGTGGTGCGGCGGCGCTTCTGCGACGCGGTGGCCGCCGAGCCCGCGCTGAGCCTGGCCGGCTCGGCCGGCAGTGTCGCCGAGGCACGCGCTCTCCTGGACCGCGCGGCACCTGACGTCGTCCTGGCGGACCTGGGCCTGCCCGACGGGAACGGCATCGAGGTGATCCGCCACGCGACGGCCGGACATCCCGACCGGGACGTCATCGTGATCACGATGTTCGGCGACGACGACCATGTGATCGACTCGATCCGCGCCGGCGCGACCGGCTATCTGCTGAAGGACGCCCTGCCGCGCGACATCGCCGGCGCCATACTGCAGGTGCACCAAGGTGGCTCGCTGATCAGCCCGGCCATCGCTCGCCGCGTGCTGCAGAGCCTGCAGCACGCCGGTTCCGGCGTGCCCGCCGTCGCCACCGACGGCGAGTACGGCCACGGCCCGGTCCTGTCCAGGCGCGAGACGGAAATCCTGCGGCTGGTCGCGAAGGGCCTGAGCTTCAAGGAAGTGGGCGCCGCGCTCGACATCTCGTCCCACACCGTGATCACGCACGTCAAGCGCGTGTACCAGAAACTCGCGGTGCATTCGCGAGGCGAGGCGGTGTATGAAGCCAGTCAGATGGGCCTGCTGTAGCTGGCTGGCGCTGCTGGCGCTGGCCAGCCTGGCCGCCACGCAGCCGCTGCGGCCAGGCGAGGCCTGGACGGTCGCCGGCAACGGCACCGCGCCGCCGCCGGCCAGCGCGCCGTGGCAGCGCGTGGAACTGCCCGCTTCATCGCGCGGGCCGGTGGTCTGGTACCGCATCGAATTCGACCTCGGGCAGCCCGACGACGAGCCGTGGTCGCTGTTCCTGCCCTACCTCAACGTCGGCGGCCGGATCTTCCTCAACGGCGAACCGCTGGTCGTGATCCGGGAGTCGGGACCGGACACCGTGGTGCGCTGGGAGCGGCCGCATCTGCTGCCGATCCCGCCGGGCATGTTGCAGCCCGGGCGCAACAGCCTGGCGTTGCGCGTCACGGCGACTCCGATCGCGACCATCCGCATTCCGCCGCCGGCGATCGGCCCGACCTTCGAGCTGCTCGGCGAATACGACCAGCGCCTGTTCTGGACCCGCACGATGTCGCAGTTCACGGTGGTCGCCTGTACCGTGGTGGGCATGCTGGCGCTGTTCATCTGGTGGCGGCGCCGAGAAGAGGCGCTGTACGGCCTGTTCGGCGCGGCGGCGCTGCTGTGGGGCCTGCGCACGCTCACCTTCGTGGTGGAGGTGCTGCCCTCGGTAAGCTGGCATGCCTGGCGCACGCTGTACCACGGCGCCACCGGCGGTTTCACCATCGTGATGCTGCTGTTCGCGCTGCAGCTGGCACAGATGGAGCCGGGGCGCCTGAAATGGCTGTTGTTCGGCTACTGGCTGCTGGGCCCGGTGGGATATCTCGCCACGGGCGGCAGCGAGATGCTGATCGGCCGCGTCTGGGCCGGCGGGCTGCTGCCGATCGGCGTCGCACTGCTGGTGATCACGATCACCGCGGCCTGGCGGCAGCGCACGGTGCCGCTCTTCGTGCTCAGCGGCTCGCTCGGCCTGGCCGTGCTGGCGGGCATCCACGACTACCTGCTCGCGGCGGCGCCCGAGGTGATCCGCGCCGTCGCTCCGGCGATCGCCGCACGGCGCCTGTTCCTGCTGCATTACGCCGCCGACATCCTGCTGGTGTCCATGGGGGCGATCCTCAGCCTGCGCCTGGTCGGCACGCTCGGCGCCATCCAGCAGCTCAATCGGACGCTGGAGGCCCGGGTCGCCGAGAGCGAGCAGACGATCCGGATCAATTACGAGCGCCTGCGGCGGCTGGAGCGGCATCATGCGGCCAACCAGGAGCGCCAGCAGATCATGCGCGACCTGCACGACGGGCTGGGATCGCGGCTGTTCGTCGCGCTGTCGCGGGCCGAGGCCGGGCAGATCTCTTCCGGCGAACTGGTGCAGGCCCTGCGCGAATGCATCGCCGACATGCGGCTGACGCTGGAAGCGATGAGTCCCGAGGGCAACGACTTCCTGGAGGCGTGGGGCGACTTCCGCTTCCGCTGGCAGCAGGTGCTCGACGGCAGCGGCCTGGCTTCGCAGTGGGAGCTCGAGACCAGCAGCGAGCCGGTAGTGCTGGCCCCGCACGTCACCCTGCAACTGCTGCGCATCGTGCAGGAGGCGTTGACCAACGTCCTGAAGCACGCACAGGCCGACAGTGTCGCGATCGGGTTGCACGCCGGCGAGACCGCCATCCGGATCGACGTGCGGGACAACGGCAAGGGGATGTCCGGCCCCGGGCCCGCCGCCGGCCGCGGCCTGGCCAACATGCAGGCCCGCGCCAGCGGCGTCGGGGCCCGCCTGCAGATCGCGGAAACGCGCCCCGGCGTGCACGTGCGCGTGGACCTGGACCGGCGGCACCGTCCTGTCGCCTAAACGCGGGATGGCGGCACGCTCGGGCGGCGCGCAGCATTCATCCCCCGGCACCAACCGGCGCATTTACGGAACGAACCCCGCGTTGCAGCGGGTTCGCACCGACGGGCACCGTCCTCGCGTGGGACGGATGCTGCAGTTTCCTGCATCCACGCCCAAAGGAGATCGTCATGAAGCAAGACACCGAAAGATCCCTCCTCGCCGCCGTCGCCGTGGGCGCGATCGCCGTCGCGGCTGCCGCCGCCATGGTCGTGCCGCGCACGGCGTTCGCCGACGACATCACGATCGACGCCACGCCGTTCGTCAGCAGCAGGACCCGCGTCGACGTGCAGCAGGAGCTCCTGGGCCAGGTCCGGCAGGTGAGGACCGCCGCCAGCGAATGGTCGCTGCAGCAGGGCGAGCCGTCGACGTTCAAGGGACAGTTCGGGAGCCCCGAAGCGCGGGCGGACTTCGTCGCCCACCGGCAGGAGGTGAGCGCGCTCACCGGCGAGGACAGCGGCTCTTCCTACTTCAAGATGAAGCCGCTCGCCGCGGGCACCTCGGTCATGGGAGGACCACGGCAATGACCCTGCCGGCCCGCCCCGGGCCGGCACCTGCGCCGCAGCCGGCGCGCATGGTCACGGGCTCCGCCGGCCTCCCCCCGGCACCTGGATCAGCGCCACCGCGGCCACCGGCCGGTCCGCGAGCGCCTGCGCCAGGGCGCGTCTGGCATTTCGCGCTGTGACGGCAACGGCCCGCGCCAGTGCCGACTCAGGGCGCGGGCAGCGGCAGCGGCCGTCCTTCGGCCGCGGCGGGCGCGGGCACGCCGAGGAAGCGGGCGATGGTCGGCGCGATGTCCGCCACTTCGACGCGCGCGTCGACCTTGCCGGGCTTCACCCATCGTGGGCCCCAGACCAGGATCGGCACGTGGGTGTCGTACGGGTGAGGCGAGCCGTGCGTGGTCGAGTACCCGCTCGATGAAGTCGCCATCCACAGCGGTTTGAGCGCGTAGTGGACGTCGCCCGACACATCCTTGTGCCAGGAGCGGCGCATCTGATCGAAGTACGGCGCGCCGGCCCTGCTGCCGCTCTCGAGTTCGCGCCGGGTGTACGCCGCGGCGATCGCGGGTTCGGCCAGCAGCGACGTACGCGCCGCCTCGGCGACGGCGCCGAGATCGAGCCCCTTCTGCGCGGCGGCCTTGCGGTCGATCACGAGCGCCGTGGACGCCGAGATGAACGGCACCAGCCTGGCCTCGCCGAAGCTGCGCTGCAGGTCGGCGTTGATGCGGGCCAGCATCGTGCCGGCGGAAAGCTTGCCGGAAGGCTGGCCTTGCGACTGGCTGTATTCCGGAGCCGGCATGAACCCGTGGTCCGCCGTGAGCAGCGCGATGTAGTTGTCGCGCCCGACCGTGGCGTCGAGGTCGCGGAAGAACGCCTCCAGCAGCCGGTCGAGCTGCAGCACATGGTCGTGTGACAGGCGCGACTCCGCACTCCAGTAGTGATTGACGTAATCGTGGCCCGACAGGCTGACGGACAGGATGTCGGGCGCATCGTCGCGGCCGAGCGCCTCGCCGACGATGGCGGCGCGCGCGAACTCCAGGGCCAGCGCGTCGGCGAAGGGGCTCGCCAGCAGTCCGCTGTAGTAGGCCACCCCTGGCGCCTCGTCGCCCGGCGCGCCCATCATCATCGGCAGCTTGCCCACGCGCTTGCCGAACCAGGGTTGCATGTCGGGCAGCGAGCGGGCGTACGCCGCCTCGGGCAGCAGCGGCTTCCACTCGGCCTTGAAGAAGCGGTCGGCCGGCTTCTTCGCATGGAAGTCGGCCACCCACGCCGGATGCTCCTTCATGTAGTAGGTGCTGGACGCGAACTGCCCCGTCTCGCTCATGTACATGTAGGCGGTGCCGGCGTGGCCGGCCGGCAGGATCGCGCCACGGTCCTTGCCCGAGATGGCGATCACCTTGGACTGGGGGTTGGCGCGCCGCACCACGTCGCCGACGGTCTCGACCTTCAGGTTGCGCGGGCTGGTGCCGTCGAGCGGCCTGGTCCTGTGCCCGATGTAACTGTGCCGGGCATCGCCGGTGTTGTAGACGGCCTCGCCGGTATTCACGTCGCGCCACTCGTTGTTGATGATGCCGCTGCGGTGCGGATACGCGCCGGTCAGCATCACCGCATGGCCCGGGGCCGTGGCCGTGACCGAGTGGCCGTAATGCGCATTGGCGAACCACGTGCCGCGGTCGAGGAACCGGGCGAATCCGTCGGGCGCCAGCTGGTCGCGGTACGCCAGCACCTGCCGTTGCGGGAAGCCGTCCACTGCCAGGAATACGACGAGCCTGGGCCTGGCCTGCGCGGTCGGCGCGGTCTGCGCAGGCGGAGCGACGGAACAGCCGGCGAGCGCCGCGGCCACCAGGAGGGCGCCCGCGGCGCGAAGGAGCGGGAAGTTCTTCATCCGGCAATCCTAAGCCAACGCGGCGGGCCGCGTCAGCCGCCGGTTGGAGCCGCGCGGCGGCGGCCGCTGGCAATGAACATGGCGCCGCCGAGGACGTCGCGCAGCGCGAACCGGTCCAGCCACGGTGCGAGCTTGTCCCAGGGCCGGGCCAGGCCCTCAAGAGATGTCACCGAGTACAGCGCCGCCATCATCACGAAGGCATTGGCCGGCCACAGCCACGCGGGTGCCCAGCGCAGTCCGCTGGCCACCACCCGGGCGCCGGGCTTGAGGTGGCGCAGCACGTTGGCGATCGCATCGTCGTCGCGCAGGACGTCGTGCACCAGGTGGAACAAGGCCGCGTCCGCGCGGCCGTCGATGCGCGCCGCCGCGGCCGGTGCGCACACCAGCCGCACATGGTCCCATCGCTGCTCGCGCACCCGTTGCCGCGCCTTGGCCAGCATGTCGGGTGACTGTTCGATGCCGATGATGTGCCCGCCGGCGCCGATGCGCCGGCGCAGCAGGGGCAAGCTCAGTCCCGTGCCGCAACCGACGTCCAGCACCGTGGCGCCGGGTCGCAGGTCGAGCGCCTGGATGGCCTGCTCGCGCACCGCCTCGAACGGGGCCACCTCGAGGTCGTAGCAGTCCGCGCGCCGCCGGTACTGGGCCAGCGCGGCAGCCGGATCCGGCCGCCGCCGCGTGACGGGTGTGCCCATGAGGAAGCTTCCCGGTTCAGTCCAGCGAATCTCGCAGCTCGGGACGCTAGTGCGTGATGACGCACAGCACGCTGCAGGGCGCGTGTTCGATCAGCGCGCCGGAGATCGAACCGCGCCACCAGCGGGCGGCCCAGCTGTCCAGGTGCTTGTGGCCGACCACGATGAGATTGGCCTCCATCTTGCGCGCGTACTTGGTGATCTCGTCGACCGCCTCGCCCACCAGCACCTCGCCCTTGGCGGCGTAGCCCGCCTCGTTCAGCCGGCGCAGCCCGTCGTCGAGGACGGCGCGGTGCTTCTTCTTCTCGCGCTCCTCGAGCTCCATGTCGTACACGCCGCCCTCCAGTCCCACGAAGCTCATGGCCGACGGCATCACGGCGATCAAGAACAGTTCCGACTGGCTCCACTGTGCGATGTCCTGGCAGTCGAGCAGGGCGCTCTGCCCCGCATCGGAGCCGTCATACGCGAGCAGGATTCGCTTGTACATGGATGGATACTCCGCGGTTGATGAACTTGATCAGGGCTTCCTAAGCATAGACGGTGCCCGGCATCGCCACAACCGCGGGTTCCCCCCAGGGGGCCCGCGCTCAGAACGGCCCGAACAGCGCCTGCAGCACCGCGGCATCCTCGAACAGACCGCGCACCGCCAGCCCCAGCACATTGCCCTCGTCGTTCTGCCAGCCGATGCCGCCGGGGACGACGACGCGGCCCGGGCCCATGCCCGTGTGCTGCACGGTGCGTCCCTGCCGCACCTCGCCGGCACGCACCGCGAGGCCGGACAGGGGTGCCCAGTGGCCGATCACGGTGCCGAACCGCCACTGCGCGGGCACGATCGTCTTCGCGGCATCGAGCAGCGTGACCAGCGGCAGCAGGCCGAGCCCGGGCGCATTGCCGGCGATGGCATCGGGATCGATCAGGGCCTCGCCGATCATCTGCATGCCACCGCCCACGCCCAGCACCGGCCGTCGCGCCTGCGCATGCAGGGCGATGGCGCCGTCCAGGCCTTGCGCGCGCAGCCACGCCAGGTCGGCGCTGGTGTTCGACGAGCCCGGCAGCACGATGCACTCGGCGTCCTGCGCCTCGCACCGGCTGGCGGCATGCACGACGCGCAGGCCCGGCACCTGCGCGAGCGGGCGGAATTCGTCGAGATCGGCGGCGCCCGGGTAGGCGATGACGCAGACCGTGAACAGGTTCGTCATCGCAGCACCTCCTTCAGCACGGCGCGGCCCCAGGGGCCGTCGGGAGCGGGGTCCACGGTGACGTATTCGTTGGGCAGCGCGACCCACTGGCCGGCGATCGCGTGCACCGAGATGCGGCCCTGGAACACCTGCTCCAGCGCCCGGTGCGTGGCCGGGTGCGAACACGCCCCCTGGTGCACGATGCGCCCGCCGTCCATCACCAGCATGTCGTCGGCGTGCAGCGCCATCGTGATCTCGTGCAGCACGGTGACCGCCGTGCCGCCGCGCTGCACGTGGGCGCGCACGATGCGCAGCCAGTCGGCCTGGTGCGGCGGATCGAGGTTGGCCAGCGGCTCGTCCATCAGCAGCAGCGGCGAGCGCACCGCGAGCGCGCGTGCCAGGAGCACGCGCTGGCGCTCGCCGCCCGACAGGCTGCCCAGCGCGCGGCCGCGCCAGTCCCAGCACTGCGTCTCGCGCATCGCTTCTTCCACCGCCGCCCGGTCCGCGGCGCTCACCGACCCCAGCCACGACTGGTGCGGCAGCCGTCCCAGCATCACCACGTCATGGGCCAGCAGGTCGTGCGCCGCCCCTTCGTTCTGTCCCAGCCACGCCAGCAGGCGGGCCCGTTCGCGGGCGCTCCAGGCATGGACGTCACGGCCCATCAGCCGCACTTCGCCCTGGTACGGCAGCAGGCTCGCCAGCGTCTTGAGCAGGGTCGTCTTGCCCGCCCCGTTGGGCCCGACCACGGCGGTCCAGCGGCCGCCGGGCAGCGCGACCCGCACGCCGTGCAGCACCTCGGTGCCGCCGCGGATCACGTGCAGTCGTTCGGCGGCGATCGCGGCGGCGCTCATGCGGCCTCCGGTGCAAGGCGGTTGATCGCCGCGGTGGTCGTCCCCCAGGCGTGGCCGCATTGCGCTGGTCGATCACCGTGCACGGGGATTCGGCGGAGCCGTAGAGCCTGCGCAGCTGCTCCGCGTAGCCGAATCATCACAGCGCCTCCACTGCGCACGTACCGAGGCGCCACGTTGCGGCGCTGCCTCGCCCTTCGCTTCATGCGGCCCTCCGGTGCATCAGCCAGAGCAGGTAGCCGCCGCCCAGGACGGCGGTCAGCACGCCCACCGGCAGTTCCTGCGGCGCGAGCAGGCCGCGCGCCAGCACGTCGGCCGCCAGCAGCAGCGCGCCGCCCGTGAGCGCGGACAGTGGCAACAGCCAGCGCGAGGTCGCGCGCGTGGCGGCCCGCACCAGGTGCGGCGCCACCAGCCCGACGAACGCGATCAGCCCCACCTGGGCGACGGCGGCGCCGGTCGCCAGCGCCATCACGCCGATCAGCGCGGCGCGCACCGGCGTGAGCGCGACGCCGAGGCTGGCGGCCGTGTCCTCGCCCAGCGACAGGGCGTCGAGGCTGCGGCTGAAGGCGAGCGACGCGACCAGCCCCGCCAGCAGCACCACCGCCAGCAGGCTCACGCTCGGCCACCCCAGCAAACCGGTCGTGCCGAGCAGGAACGACTGCATCGCGCGCAGGACATCGGGCACCCAGAACATCACCAGCGACGCGACGGCGCCGAGCACCATGCCCACGACCACGCCGGCCAGCAACAGGCGCAGCGTGTGCTGCACACCCTTGGCCAGCACCAGCGTCAGCAGCACGGCCAGCACCGCGCCGGCGAAGCCCGCGCCGGCCAGGCCCAGCCGTGCCGGCCAGCCGCCCGGATCGAGCGGCGAGACGCCGATCACCGCCAGCAGCAGCGCCACGCCAAGGCCGGCGCCGGTCGCACTGCCCAGGAGGTAGGGGTCCGCGAGCGGATTGCGAAAGAGTCCCTGGGCCACGGCGCCCGCCAGTCCCAGCAGCGCGCCCGCCAGCCAGGCCCCCAGCGTGCGCGGCATCCTGATGTCCCACAGGACCGCCGACGCCGCCTCGCCGCCCGCGCTCCACAGCGGCTCCCAGCCGGCGCTGCCGACGGCCGCGCCGGCGGCGCACAGCAGGAGGCCGGCCGCCAGCAGCAGCAGCGCCACCGGCCCCGGCGAACGGGCTGCATGGCCGCTCATGGCGTGCCCCTCGCCACTGTCCGTTGCAGGCAGCGCGCCAGGATCTGCGCGGCCTCCACCAGGCGCGGGCCGGGACGCGACACGACGTTCGACTCGGCCGCCGTGAGCAGGCAGACCCGCCCCTCGCGCACGGCCCTGATGCGCAGCCAGCCGGGCCGCTCGGCCAGCGGCCGGTCGATGCCCGCGGCGAGCATGATCACCTGGGGGTCGGCACGGACCACGAATTCCGGATTGAGCTTGGGCACGCTGCCGAGGCGCGCGGGGACGATGTTCGCCGCGCCCAGGCGCGTGAGCAACTCGCCGATGTGGGACGACTCGCCGGCCGCATAGGGCCCCGCCGACACCTCGAAGTACACGGTCGCGCCGCGCGCCGCGGCAGGCAGCGTCGCCGCCGCCTGCGCGAGGCCGGCCTCGATGCGCTGCCACACCGCCGGTGCGCCCGGCACCTGCAGCACGTCGCCGACCGCCAGCAGGCTGCGCCGCACGTCCGCCAGCGTCTTGAGTTCGACGCCGAACACCGGAACGCCCAGCGCCTGCAGGCGCCCGATCGCGGGCGAGGTGGCGGAAAGCAGCACGAGGTCCGGCTTGAGCGACACAATGCGTTCGATGTTCGCATCCTCGACGCCGCCGACGCGCGGCAACCGGCGCACCGGGGGCGGCCAGTCGGAGAAACTGTCGACGGCGACCAGCCGATCGCAGGCGCCGAGCTCGCAGACGGTCTCGGCGAGCGACGGCAACATGGTGATCACGCGCTGGGGCGGCCGCGGCAGCGCCACGCTCGCGCCGCGGTCGTCCGCGATCGGCGCGGCCTGCGCCCGCCACGCGACGCAGCACAGCAGGATCGCCAGCCAGGCGATCGCGCGGCGCCACCGGCGATCAGCCATGGCTTTCGCTCCAGCGCATGACGATGCGGTGCAGCTGCTCCACGCCGTCGGTGAGCGCCGCCGGCCCCGGCTGCAGGATGTCGGCCGACTTGACCTCGAACAACTGCCCATCGCGCACCGCGGCCACCTGCTCCCAGCCGGGCCGCGAGCGGACCAGCTCGGGGCGGAACTTCTTGCCGCACCATGAGCCGATCACGATGTCCGGATCGTGCCGCACGATCTCGGCGCCGTCGGCGATGATGCGGTCCTTGCCGAGCGGCTGCAGCGCCAGTTCCGCAAAGCAGTCGTCGCCGCCGGCGATGGCCACCAGTTCCGACACCCAGCGGATCGCGCTGATGTGCGGCTCGTCCCATTCCTCGAAGTAGACCCTGGGCCGGCGCGGCAGCTGCCGCGCGGCGGCCTCGATCTGCAACAGCCGGGCGCGCATCCGCTCCAGCAGCACCATGCCGCGCGCCTCCTGCCCCACCATCGCGGCCACCTGGTACAGCATCGAGAAGATCTCGGCCACGCTGCGCTGGTTGAACACCGTCACCTGCACCCCGCGCCGGATCAGCTCGGCGGCGATGTCCGCCTGCAGGTCGGAGAACCCGAACACGCAGTCGGGCCGCAGCTCGACGATCCGCTCGATCTTCGCCGAGGTGAAGGCGCTGACCTTTGGCTTTTCCTCGCGCGCGCGGCGCGGCCGCACCGTGTAGCCGGAGATGCCGACGATGCGCGCTTCCTCGCCCAGCAGGTAGAGCCACTCCGTCGTCTCCTCGGTGAGGCAGACGATGCGTTGCGGCCCGCGCGGCAGGGCGAGGTCGGCCATGGTCAGAACTTCACGCGCAGGGCTGCCGTGACGGCGCGGCCCGCCTCCGGGTAGATCGACGTGGTCACGCCCGCCGCGCAGCCGTAGGCCTGCGTGAAATAGCGCTTGTCCGTCAGGTTCGCCACCGCCAGCGACAGCTCCACGCGCTGCCACTCGTACGCGTACCGCGCGTCCGCCGTGGCGTACGAAGGCATGGCGCACGCGTTGGCGAAGTCAGGATGCTGCGACCCGACCCAGTTCACGCCGCCGGTGACGCGGTGCCCCGCCGCCGGGGTCCAGTCGGCGCGCAGCGCCACGCTCTGCCGGGGCACCAGCGGCACGTCGCGGCCCGCGTACGGGCCGCCGCGGAACCTGGCTTCGCGCCAGGCGGCGTTCACGCGCAGGGCGACCGAGCGCGTGACCGTGTGCGCGGTGTCGAGCTCCATGCCCTGCCGCCGCGTCGGATCGAAGTTGACGTTGGCGCCCGACATGCCGAACGGTCCGGCGGCGCCGGGATCGAAGCCGATCTCGTTGGCGAGCGAACTGCGGTAGGCCCGCACTTCGGCCCTGCCGGCGGCATAGCTCCAGCGCGCGCCGGCTTCGAGGTCGCGCGAGGTCTGCGGCTGCAGGGCACGGCCGGGCGCCGTGAAACTGAACTCGTCGACGTTGGCCAGCCGGAAGCTGCGCCCGGCGCGGCCGTAGACCGTCACGCCGCGTCCGACCGGCGTGCTGGCGCCCAGTTCCCAAGCATTGAGGCGGTCGGCCAGGCCGGACGCGGCCGTGCTCGCCTCCTTGGCCAGCCGTTCGGTGCGCAGGCCCGCCGCCAGCCGCGTGCCGCCGGCCAGGGTCAGGTCGTCCTTGGCGTACCAGGCGTGCGTCGACTGCCGCGCGGTGCTGCCGAAGGCGCCCAGCACGTCGCGGGTCCAGCGGGCGTGGTCGGTGCCGAACACCACCGTGTTGGTGGCGCTCCCGAGCTTGCCCTCGTGCCGCGCGCGCAGCGAGGCGTTCCTGGCGTCCGTGTCGTAGTCGAACGCGAAGCCGCTGTTGCTGCTGCGCAGCTCCTTGTCGCGCGTCCCGGCGTCCGCCGCCAGTTGCCAGGCCCCCAGGTCGGCCGCCGCATGCACGCTGGCACGGCCGTTGCGGATGCTGGCGCGGTCGCCCGGCGTCGTGCTCTGGCGCGGATTGGCCGCGTACTGCGCCGCCGTGAGCGCCCCCGGCAGTCTCGTGTCGAGGTCGTCGCGCGCCGCGCGCACGCCCAGCCGCAGCGATTCGCCGGCCCACTCGCCGGCCACCGACGCGGCGTCGAGCTCGGAGCGGAAATTGTCACGGTGGTTGTCGCTGGTGCGGCGCTGGGCCGCGGCGTCGAGCGCGAAGGCGCCGCCGGCCACCGTGCCGCTCGCGCGCGCGTCGCGCAGGCCGTGGCTGCCGGCGCCCGCGTACAAGGACGCCGAAGAACGGCGCTGCCTGGCCGCGCCCGCCTTGGTGGTGATGACGATCACCCCGCCGGTGGCGCCCTCGCCGTACAGCACGGCGCCGCTGCCGCGCAGCACCTCGATGTGCTCCACCGACTCGATGGGAATGCCCCCCAGCCGCGTGCCGCCGAGATCGGCTTCGCTCACGCGCACGCCGTCCACCACCACCACCTGGTTGGTGTCGGCCGTGCTGCCGAAGCCGCGCAGGTCGAGGGCGTATTCACCGCCGCCGTAGAAGTCCTGGCGGCCGACGATGCCGAGCAGGCGCATCAGTGCCTCGTTGACGGTGGCCGCCCCGCTGGCACGGATCTGGTCGGCGGTGAGCACGCTGACGCCGAACGGCAGCGCCGCCGGGGATTCGGCAAAGCGCGGCACCGTGACCACGATGTCGGGCAGCGACACCGGGGTCTGGGCGATGGCGATGGAACAGGAACAGGCGAACGCGACCGGCAGCACCGTGCGCGAAAAGGACCTCATTGCAGTCATGGAAGAAGAGAACATGTCAATACCCGGACCAGCTTCCCCGCCGATCAAGTGGGCGTCACGGCCGCGCATCCGAAGAAAGGCGCGGCCACCATGTTGGCCGGTATCCGGGCTGGCGGATCAATCCCGTCGCCTTCCCAGGCGCGCTGTTCGCACGCGCCCAGTGGCTGTGTGTGACGGGACGGAATTCCACGGCGGGAATTCATCCGCTTACCGTTGCGGGGGCAGCGCAGGTTGGCTCGTGCCGCGTGAAACGCCGCGAGCGCCCTGCTTCCCGTTGAACTGCGGCATGTGAACCACACCGCGAGCACCAACGCACCCATTTTACGGCTGCCGCAGTCACAAAACCCTACAATCTTTTTATGAGTGCCGCCCAGATGGAGCAGATTGCGGAACGCGTGGAGCGCCTTCTCGTGCGCTACGAGGAACTGCAACGCACCAACGCCCTGCTGACCCAGCAGGTCGAGGCGCTCACCCAGGAACGCGACTCCCTGAAGTCGCGGCTGTCGGCGGCCCGCGCGCGCGTCGACGCCCTGCTCGAACGCCTCCCGGACATCAAGAACGCGGCCTGACCATGAAGCAGTTGGAAGTCCAGATCATGGGCCAGAGCTACCTGCTCGGCTGCCCAGAGGGCGGCGAGCAGCGCATGCTCGAGGCCGTGGAGAAGGTCGACGCGGCCATGTGCCGGATCCGCGACGCCGGCAAGGTGAAGGCGCGCGACCGCATCGCCGTCCTCGCGGCGCTGAACCTCGCCTTCGACGCGGCCGGCCGCCAGACCGCGCCGCAGGCGCAGCCCCCGCTCGCGTCGGCCGACCTCACCAGCGCCGGCGTCAACGGCGGCGACCCGCGCCTGGCCAACCTGCAGGAGCGCCTCGATCGCGCCCTGCGCCAGGACGGCCGCCTGATCTGACCGCGCGCGGCGCGCCCGCGCCGGCGTCACGGTCGAGAGGCGCGCTTTCGCCGCAATGTCAAGCCGATGCGCGTTGTCACTGCGCCAGCGCAGGTATTGCGATTTTTTCGCCCCCACCGCGCGAGACAAGCCCATACAATGGGTTTGTCTGCGGTGCGTGCCGGGCTTTATATGTCCTTGAACCAATGCTCTTCGAGCACGGGCTTGGAACCATCGCTTGGCGGGCGTGATCGTCTCGCGTCAGATGAACCCAACGCCAAGCTGACCTCGCCCACCTGAACCCCGGTTCAGGCTGAGGGTCCGGTGGCACTTGCAGACACTTTTTTTCGCGGGTTGCGCATCCGGCACAATCGGGCGCAACCCCGCGGCTGGCGGGGGCAGAACAACAACCGCATGCCCCTCGAACCCCTGCTCATTCTCGAACTGGCCGTGCTCGGCGTCGGCACCGGCTTCCTTGCCGGCCTGCTCGGCATCGGCGGCGGCATGGTGATGGTGCCGTTCATCACCCTGATCCTGTCGCAGCGCGGCGTGCCGCCGGACCTGGCGGTGAAGATGGCGATCGCCACCTCGATGGCGACCATCATCTTCACCTCGATCTCCAGCGTGCGCGCCCACCACAAGCGCGGCGCCGTGCGCTGGGACCTCGTGCGGGGGCTCGCCCCCGGCATCGTCATCGGCAGCACCATTGCGAGCCTGGGCGTGTTCGCCGTCCTCAAGGGATCGTGGCTGGCGCTGATCTTCGGCGTGTTCGTCGCGTTCTCGGCCACCCAGATGTTCCGCAACAGGAAGCCGGCGCCCTCGCGCGGCATGCCCGGCGTCGGCGGGCAGCTCGCCGCCGGCGGCTTCATCGGCTTCCTGTCGGGGCTGGTCGGCGCGGGCGGCGGCTTCATCAGCGTGCCGTTCATGGCGTGGTGCAACGTGGCCATGCACAACGCGGTGGCGACTTCCGCCGCCCTCGGCTTTCCGATCGCGCTCACCAACGTCGCCGGCTACGTGATCAGCGGCCAGTCCGCGCAGCACCTGCCGCCCGCCTCCTTCGGCTACATCTGGCTGCCCGGCCTGGTGATCATCGCGCTCGGCAGCGTGTTCACCGCGCCCCTGGGCGCGAAGGCCGCCCACGCGCTGCCGGTCGCGAAGCTGAAGAAGGTGTTCGCGAGCATGCTGTACCTGCTCGCGGCGTACATGTTGTACAAGGGCGTCGCCGCGTGATGCGGCCGCGACGCCGCCTTCAGGTGTTGCCGACGTAGGGGTTCGTGCGCCGCTCGCGGCCGAACGTGCTCTCGGGCCCGTGGCCGGGAATGAACACCGTGTCGTCGCCCATCGGCCAAAGCCGTTGCGTGATGCTGGCGATCAGCGTGTCGTGGTCGCCCTGCGGGAAGTCGGTGCGGCCGATGCTGCCGGCGAACAGCACGTCGCCGACGAAGGCCCGGTTCATCTGCGGCGAATGGAACACCACATGGCCGGGCGTGTGTCCCGGGCAATGCCGCACGTTCAGCACATGGCCGGCCAGTTCGACGGTGTCGCCGTCGTGCAGCCATCGCGCCGGCCGGAAGGTGCGGGCCCCGGGAAAGCCGAACATCGCGCCTTGCTGCGCGATGCCGTCGATCCAGAACTGGTCGGCCGGATGCGGGCCGACGATCGGCAGCTGCAGCCGCTGCGCGAGCTCCGCGGCCCCTCCGGCGTGGTCGATGTGCGCGTGGGTGAGCCAGATCTGTTCCAGCTTCAGGCCCAGCCGGCCGACTTCATCGAGCAGGGTGTCGAGGTCGCCGCCGGGGTCGATCACGGCGGCCTGCTTCGTGTCGCTGTCCCACACGAGGGAGCAGTTCTGCTGGAAAGGCGTGACGGGAATGGTCTGGTACTTCAGCATGGGGCAAGAGGTCGGTTGGCAGCGCTGATTGTCGCGGCAATGCCGCAGACGCCCTTTCGACCACGCCACGCCACGCGGGCCGCGCAGCCCTCGCTCGCGCCGACGGCCTTGCGGCGTTGCGGCTGGTCCACTGGCCGGCGTCGAAGCAGGCTGTTGGCGCTGCGAGCAAAAGTAACTTCTGCGACCGGACTCGTGTAACCGAAATACCCGATTCCCGTTTTTTGTAGCTCAACAGCGACGCAGAACGCAACTGCCGTGTTCGCGTCATTGCTGTCGAGCTGGCGAAAAATCAAGGCTCAGCCGTAGCGCGCCTTGCGACCCAGCGGCATCCCGGTGCGGACAATTCCCGCTTTTGAGACGAGATCGTACGCGCGATTCTCTTACATCTGTAGGAGGGCAGGTGCTTGGCGTGTCGGACATGTCCTACTACAGTCCATCACTCCTGTTGAGGTGGAGTGGCGAGAGAGCCGAACCACCTCGGCCTCGTCGGACCCCCGAGGCGGGCAGCGGCTCATGCCGGCCTCACGAAGTTTTACAGCAGTTGACCATGAAACGACGCCTTTTCCTCCTGTCCAGCACGGCCTCTGCGGCACTCGCGCTCACCGGCTGCGGAGGCGGCGGCGATACCGGGGAGGTCCTCGCCGCGACCGGCGAGGACGGCGAGGCAGCCGCGTTGCGCCTGCGCCGCAAGACGCCCAGGACCACGACCCCGACCGACACGACGACCCCGACCGACACGACGACGCCGCCGACCACGACGACGCCGACGGACACCACCACCACCGCACCGACGGCCGCCATCGCCTACCCCTTCGGCGCCCGCCTCGTGGCCTACAAGGCCGGCATCAAGCCGACCCAGGCCGCGTCGACCATGGACGCGCTGCTGAAGAAGCAGTACGACGCCTGGAAGGCGCACGCGGTGGTGCCCGCGTCCTCGATCGTCGCCGGCGGCTATGCGGTGCAGTTCTCCAACACCACCTACATGACCGTGTCCGAAGGCATGGGGTACGGCATGCTGCTGGCCGTGCTCTTCGCCGGCCACGACCCGAACGCCCGCCAGCTGTTCGACGGCCTGCTGGCGGTCGTGCGCGCCCGCCCGGCCTATGCGATCGTGCCGTTCGACCCGAACGGCAAGTGGCTGATGGACTGGCGCATCAACGCCAACGGCAGCTCCGCCGGCGAAGGCTGGAACGCGATGGATGGCGACCTGGACATCGCCCTGGCGCTGCTGATGGCCGACAAGCAGTGGGGCTCGGCCGGAACCTGGAACTACCTGCAGGAAGGCAAGAACACCATCGCGGCGCTGAAGTCCTGGAACATGTGGGCCGACGGCACCACCAAGGGCCTGCGCAACGCGGAAAACAATCGCACGTCCGACTACATGGTCGGGCACTTCCGCGCCTTCAAGGCCGCCACCGGCGACGCCTTGTGGGACAAGGCGGTGGACCGCGCCTGGTGGTTGCTCGATCGCATGCAGACGGTGTACTCGCCCGGCGTCGGCCTGATGCCCGACTTCGTGATCAACACGAACACCAGCACGCCTTCCCCGTCCACCGGCTTCATCGGCGACGGCAACGACAAGGAAGGCTTCTACTGGTGGAACGCGTGCCGCAACCCGTGGCGCTTCTCGACCGACTACCTGCTGTCCGGCGACGCGCGCTTCGCCACGGTGACCGGCCGCATGATCGACTTCTTCAAGGCCAGTTCGGGCGGCGATCCGCTCAGGATCGGCACCGGCTACGACCTGGCCGGCAAGCTGCTGACGGGCGGCAACAGCCCCGCGTACCACGGCCCGATCTGCGCCGGCGCCTGCGTCGATGCGCGCTTCCAGGGCTTCCTGGACACGATGTGGAACTGGAACGCCACCCACATGACCACCGGCTACTACGACGGCGAGATCCAGCTGCTGTCGATGATCGTCGCCTCTGGCAACTGGTGGACTCCTGGCGCGCCGGCCGGCGGCACGCCCACGGAAACGACCACCACCCAGCCGACGACCGACACGACCACCACGCCGACAACCACGACCAACATCGTCGGCAACGGCGACTTCGCCGGCGGCCTGGCGGGTTGGCAGAACTGGGGCAACTCGCAGGTGGTGGGCGGCGCCCTCAACGTGGGCACCGCCGCCGGCGGCGTGGGCCAGAACATCGCGGGCAAGGCCACGGCCGGCGCGAAATACCAGCTGACGGCCACGGCCAGCATCACGGCCGCCGCCGAAGGCGTGTACGTGGGCGTGAAGGTGCTGGACAGCGCCGGCGCGGTGCTGCTGGACCAACCCAAGCTGGTGAGCGCGTTGACGCCGACCGCCGTGTCGGTCGCGATCACCGCACCGCAGGGCGCCGCGAGCTTCCAGGTCTATGTCTGGAAGAACCAGAATGCCGCGATTGCGGTCGTCGACAACGTCGCGTTGACGGCCGTGGCCTGAAACCCCGGCCCCGTGCACCGGCGCGCGCGCGGCCGGTGCCGGTGCCCCGTCACGAGGCCTGCGGCACCCACCACTTCATCGCCCAGGGCCTGCCCGGCGCATCCGCGGCGGCGCCTTCGCCGCCGGCGCGGCGGAAGTGCATCGCCCACGCGCCTTCGTCGCCGGCCACCAGTTTCACCTCCTCGGCGCGCGGCCTGGGACAAGGCTGCGCGCCGAATGCGAGCGCGAGCTTCCGGGCGGACGGTGTGAAGAAGATCGACATCCCCTCGCTGTCGCGGCGCCGGAACAGTGCCGCACCGCGCTCCTCGTGAACGCTCTCGGCGTGCCCCCACAGGAGCTGCCATGTTTCCTCCGCCAGGTGCCGCGCGCCGTGCGCAAGCCGCAAGCTGTACCAGGTCATCGTCTGCTCCTCCAGATCCGCCCGTATGTTCGAACCGCCAAGAGTCTGGCAGACTCGGAAAAGGCCTGCAACGGCAGCAGGAAATCGCCTAATACGCGCCGGCTCCGTGAGGCAAGTGATTCAGGCGGCGTGGACCGGCTCGCATCGCACGTCGGTGGTGACCGAGTTGGCGATGAAGCACTCCTCGTGCGCGCAATGGTGCAGCGCGTCGAGCTCCTCCCGCGTGGGCCGCCTGTCGCCGGAGAACTCGGTATGCGGCCGCAGCGTCACCTGCGTCATCGCCATCCTGCCCGCCGCATTGCGCGCCAGCACGCCTTCGGCGTTGTCCGTGTAGCGCTCCACCGTCCAGCCGCGACGCGCGGCCAGCGCCAGGAACCACAGCATGTGGCAGCTCGCGAGCGAGGCCACGAACGCCTCTTCCGGATCGACGCCGGCCGGGTCCGACAGCGGCTGCGGCACGACGTGCGGCGACGCGGAGCCGGGCACGTCGGCGCCGCCGTCGAAGCGCAGGCGGTGCCGGCGGCTGTAGCGGTTGCCGGTGAAGTCAGCGCCGTCGCGCTGCCAGAGCACTTGCGCCGTGTAGCGGGACATACGGGTCCTTGCAGCCAGTCGAGGACTCGCAGTGTCGCCTAGCGCCGCGCGTCTTGTCGACTGCTGCCACCGGGCGCGGCAAGGTCAGGCCGCCGCCGGCAGCGCCCGGCGGATCAGCCGCGCCAGCACCTCGAGCACGAGACCCGGCTCGCTGCGCTGCGGGAGCCGCTGGGCCGCGCCATCACGTGTTCGCCCCGGCTAGCGTCCCCGCCACACGGGCGGACGCTTCTCGGTGAAGGCGGCAACGCCTTCGCGGAAATCGTCGCTGCCGTAGGTGCGGCGGATCAGGTCTTCCGTGTCGGGAACGCTCTGCCGCAGGATGCGGCGCAGCGCCTCCTTGGTCACCGCCTGCGTGACCGGCGCCAGGGCCGCGAGCCGCTCGCACAGGGACCGCGCCGCGGCATCGATCGCGTCCGGCGCGACCACCTCGGCCAGGTAACCGCAGGCCAGCGCCTCGTCGGCCCGCAGCACCTCCGCGCCGACCAGCATGCGCTGCACGCGAGGCAGGCCGAAGGCGGCGATCAGGCGGGTGATGTTCGAGCTGGACAGGCAGTTGCCCAGCGTGCGGGCGATCGGCACCCCCAGCCGCGCCGACGGCGTGCCGATGCGGATGTCGCAAGCGGTCGCGATCGCCAGCCCGCCGCCCACGCACCAGCCCTCGATGACGGCGACGGTGGGAATGTCCAGCGCCGCCAGCCGCGCCAGTCCGGCATCGATGCTGCGTTCGTACTCGACGCCCCGGTCCGCGTCGAAGGCCTTGAACTGCTCGATGTCGGTGCCGGCGACGAAGGCCTCGCCGCCGGCGCCGCGCAGGCAGGCCACCCGCACGCCCGGCTCCCTGGGCAGCCGCTCGCAGATCGCCGCCAGCTCCTGGTACATGCTCCAGGTCATGGCGTTGCGTGCGGCCGGGCGGTCGAACAGGACCGTCGCCACCGGCCCCTCGATCGTCAGCCGGACGGTGCCGCTCACGCGTCGGCCTTCACGTTGGCGTCCTTCACCACCTTGGCCCACTTGCGGATCTCGACCTGGATGAACTTCGCGAACTTCTCGGGCGAGCCGCCGCCGTCCTCGGCGCCGTACTGCTCGAACTTCTCGATCACGTCGGGCATCTGCAGCACCTTGTTCATGTCCTCGTTCATGCGCCTGGCCAGCCCCGGGCTCATCTTCGCGGGGCCGGAGATGCCGTACCAGGTCGTGGCCTCGAAGCCCTGGAAGCCGGACTCCACCATGGTCGGCACGTTCGGGTGGCCCTTGGCGCGCTTGTCGCGGGTCTGCGCGATGGCGATGGCCTTGCCGCTCTTCACGTGCGGCGTGGCGGCCGTCATCGTGTCGAAGCTGTACTGGATCTGCCCGCCGATCAGGTCGGTGAGCATCGGGCCGGAGCCCTTGTACGGCACGTGGATCGCGCTGACGCCGGCCTGCAGCTTGAACATCTCCAGCGCCAGGTGCTGGGCCGAGCCGGTGCCGGCCGAGCCGAAACTCACCTTGCCCGGGGTCTTCTTGCACAGCTCGACCAGGTCCTTCACTGTCTTGGCCGGCTGCTGCTCGTTGCAGATCAGCAGGTTGGGCGTGACCCCCACCAGCATCACCGGCTGGAAGTCCTTCTCGGCGTCGTAATTGAGCTTCAGCAGCGCCGGCGCGATGGCGTGGCTGTTGATGTGCGCCATCATCAGCGTGGTGCCGTCGCCCGTGGCCTTGGCCGTGTAGTCGGCGGCGATGGTGCCCGAGGCGCCGGCCTTGTTCTCCACCACGACCTGCGTGTTCCACATCGGCGCGAGCTTCTGCGCCATGACGCGCGCCAGGATGTCGGTGCCGCCGCCGGGCGCGAAGCCGACGATGATGCGCACCGGCCCGGTGGGCAGGGACTGCGCGCGCAGCATGGGGGCGGCGACCGTCGAGGCGGTCGCGATGACGAAGGAACGGCGTTTCATGGGTTTGTCTCCTGTTTGATGTGTATGACTGCCTGCCTGGAACGAATCGCCTCGCAGCGCCCTCAGCGGGTCGCCGGGCCCTGCGCCGGATGCGCCGAAAAATACTCCATCGCGGCCTGCACGCCCGAGCCGGCCAGTTTCACCCCGGCCAGCTTCAGGCCCATTTCGCAGCCGGCCAGGGCGCCCATCAACGTGAGGTCGTTGCAGTCGCCCAGGTGGCCGATGCGGAACATCCTGCCCTTGACCTTGCCCAGTCCGGTGCCCAGCGAGCAGTCGAAGCGCTCGTAGATCAGCTTGCGCACGGCATCGGCGTCGACGCCGTCGGGCATCATCACGCCGGTCAGCACCGGCGAGTACACGGCCGGATCGGCGCACTGGATGTCCAGGCCCCAGGCGCGCACCGCGCTGCGCACGCCCTCGCCCCAGCGCCGGTGCCGCGCGAACACCGCCGGCAGGCCGCCGTGCTCGGGGGCGAGCAGCATGTCGCAGGCCTCCGCCAGCCCGTACAGCAGGTTGGTGTTGGGGGTGTATGGCCAATAGCCGCCCTTGTTCATCTCGACGATCTCGTCCCAGGCCCAGAACGACTTGGGCAGCTTCGCGCCGCGGCTCGCTGCCAGCGCCTTCGGCGAGATGGCGTTGAAACTGATGCCCGGCGGCAGCATGAGGCCCTTCTGCGAGCCGCTGATGGTGACGTCCACGCCCCACTCGTCGTGGCGGTAGTCGGCGCACGCCAGGCCGGAAATGCTGTCGACCATCAGCAGCGCCGGGTGGCCGGCGGCGTCGATGGCGCGGCGCACGGCCGCGATGTCGCTGGTGGCGCCGGTGGAGGTCTCGTTGTGGACCACGCACACCGCCTTGATCGAATGCTGCCGGTCGGCGCGCAGGCGCTCCTCGATCAGGTCGGCCTGCACGCCGCGGCGCCAGCTGGGCGCGTCGGGCAGGCGCGCGTCGGCCCCGCGGTACGCCAGGAACTCGGCCTCCAGGCCCAGGCGCGTGGCCATCTTCTTCCACAGGCTGGCGAAGTGCCCGGTTTCGTACATCAGCACGTGGTCGCCCGGGCTCAGCGTGTTGGCCAGCGCCGCTTCCCAGGCGCCGGTGCCCGAGGCCGGATAGATCACCACCGGATGCTTCGTCTGGAAGATCCGCGCGATGCCTTCGAGCACGCGCAGGCCCAGCGCCCCGAACTCCGGGCCGCGGTGGTCGATGGTGGGCAGGCTCATGGCCCGCAGGATGCGGTCCGGCACGGGCGACGGGCCGGGGATCTGGAGGAAGTGGCGGCCGGTGGGATGGAAGTCGAGCGTTGGCATGTGGGGCCTCAAAAGTCAGCCATTTTTTGCATACAAAATTCTCTTGTCAAGCGGACTACCTCTGAAGCTTCCTCTGAAGCGTCCGAAACCGCCGCTCAACTTTTGCATACAATCTCGCCATGACCGCCGAAGTGATTGCCATCCCGCGGGCCGCGCTGCACGAGCAGGTGGCCATGCGCCTGCGCCAGATGCTGGTGGAGGGCCAGATCGCGCCCGGCGCCAAGCTCAACGAGCGCGAACTGGCCGAAGTGCTGCAGGTCTCGCGCACCCCGCTGCGCGAGGCGATCAAGATGCTCGCCGCCGAAGGACTGGTCGAACTGCTGCCCAACCGCGGTGCGGTGGCGGTGTCCCTGTCCGAACAGGACGTGGCCAATACCTTCGAGGTGATGGCCGGGCTGGAGGCGCTCTCCGGCGAACTCGCGGCGAAACGCATCACCCCGGCCGAACTGGCGGAGATCAGGGCCATGCACTTCGAGATGCTGGCCGCCTACACGCGGTCGGACCTGTCCACCTACTACCGCGTGAACGCCCTGATCCACCGCGCGATCAACGCGGCGGCCAAGAACCCGGTCCTGAGCGCGACCTACAACCAGGTCAACGCCCGGTTGCAGGCGCTGCGCTTCCGGTCCAACCAGGACGGCGCCAAATGGAAGCGTGCCGTCAAGGAGCACGAGCAGATGATCGAAGCCCTCACCGCCCGGGACCCGGCCGCCATGCGCGCCGTCCTGCTCACGCACCTGCTCAACAAGCGCGACGTGGTGCTGGAACAGTTGCGCGGCGAAGGCGGCCGGCCCGCGACCGGAGCCCGGCGATGAACGCCCCGCTGCCCGTGAACGTCGCCCGCGACGGCGCCGCGGCCGCCTACGAGACGGTGGCGCGGGACCACAACGAGGTCGCCGGCCGCCTCGCCGAGCGCCTGGCCAGCGAAACCGGCGGCGACGTGCTGTTCTCGCTCTCCGACCGCGGCCGCTACGCGACCGACGCCTCGATCTACCAGGTCATGCCGGTCGGCGCGTTCGTGCCGCGCACCAGCGACGACGTGAAGGTGGCGATCGACATCTGCCGCGACCTGCGGGTGCCGATCATCGCGCGCGGCGGCGGCACCAGCCAGTGCGGCCAGACCGTCGGCGCCGGCCTCGTGATCGACCACTCGCGCCACGTCCGCAACGTCCTGCACTTCGACGCGCAGCAGCGCACCGTGGAGGTCGAGCCCGGCATCGTGCTGGACCACCTGAACCAGTCGCTGAAGAAGTCGGGCCTGTGGTATCCGGTGGACGTGTCCACCAGCGCCCAGGCGACGCTCGGCGGGATGGCGGGCAACAACTCCTGCGGCAGCCGCAGCATCGCGTACGGCAACATGGTGCACAACGTGCTGGGCGCGCAGGCCTGGACTTCGGACGGCCAGTTGCACCGGTTTGGGCGCTTCGACGACAGCGTCGGCGCGGCGCGCCAGCTCGGCGAGCAGGTGCGGCAGCTGGCGCTGCAGCTCGCGCCCGAGATCGAGCGGCGCTGGCCGAAGGTGCTGCGCCGCGTCGGCGGCTACAACCTCGACATCTTCCACAACCAGAACGAACGGCCGTACGCGAATGACGGTTCGGTGAACCTCGCGCACCTGCTGGTCGGCAGCGAAGGCACCCTGGCGGTGACGAAGTCGCTGACGCTGAGGCTGTCGGACCTGCCCCGGACCAAGGTGCTGGGCGTGGTGAACTTCCCGACCTTCTACAAGGCGATGGACTCGGCGCAGCACATCGTCAGGCTCTCCGGCGACGCCGACGCCGCGCTGACCGCGGTGGAACTGGTCGATCGCACGATGATCGAGCTGTCGCTGCAGAACCCCGCCTTCGCGCCGGTGATCCGCACCGCGGTGATCGGCCAGCCCGACGCCGTGCTGCTGGTGGAATTCTCCGGCGCCGACAAGGCGGCCCTGGTGCGAAAACTGGACCAGCTCGTCGAGCTGATGGGCGACCTGGGGCTGCCCAATTCGGTCGTCCGCATGGAGGACGACGCGCCGCAGAAGAACCTGTGGGAGGTGCGCAAGGCGGGCCTGAACATCATGATGAGCCTCAAGGGCGACGGCAAGCCGGTGAGCTTCATCGAGGACTGCGCCGTGCCGCTGGAGCACCTGGCGGAGTACACCGACGCGCTGACGCAGGTGTTCCGCAAGCACGGCAGCCGCGGCACCTGGTATGCGCACGCCTCCGTGGGCACGCTGCACGTGCGGCCGATCCTGGACATGCGGCGCGACGGCGCCGCCAAGATGCGCGCGATCGCCGAGGAAGCGTCCGCGCTGGTGGCCCGCTACAAGGGCGCTTACAGCGGCGAGCACGGCGACGGCCTGTGCCGCGGCGAGTGGATCGGCTGGCAGTTCGGCCCGAAGATCAACGACGCGTTCGCGCAGATCAAGGCCCTGTTCGACCCGGCCCGCCTGCTGTGCCCGCAACGCATCGTCAATCCGCCGCGCATGGACGACACGCGGCTGATGCGGTTCCCGCCGAGCTACCGCGTCATCGCGCTGCAGCCGACCCTGGACTGGAGCGGCTGGAACGTGCAGAACGATCCCGCCACCGAGCGCATCAGCCCCGCGGGCACCGGCGGCGATGCGGCCTTCGGCTTCGCCAAGGCGGTCGAGATGTGCAACAACAACGGCCACTGCCGCAAGTTCGACGCCGGCACCATGTGCCCCAGTTACCGCGTCACGCGCGAGGAGAAGCATTCGACGCGCGGCCGCGCCAATACCCTGCGGCTCGCGTTGTCGGGCCAGCTCGGCACGCGCCCCGCGCCCGCGGCCGGCAACGGCCAAGGCGAGGCCTGGGCCCAGTCGACCTCCTTCGCCAACACCGCCAGCGCGCTCGACGCCGCGACGCCGAGCCATTCCGGCACCTGGGACGACAACGCCCTCGAAGCGGTGAAGGACGCGCTCGACCTGTGCGTGAGCTGCAAGGGCTGCAAGCGCGACTGCCCGACCGGCGTCGACATGGCGAAGATGAAGGTGGAGTTCCTGGCCCACTACAAGGCGCGGCACGGCTTCACGCTCAAGGACAAGCTGGTGGGCGGACTGCCCGACTACGCCGCGACGGCCAGCCGCTTCGCCGGGCTGCTGAACCTGCGCAACCGCAGCCCCTGGGTCGCGAAGGCCGGCGAGAAGCTGCTGGGACTGGCCGCGCAGCGCAGCCTGCCGCAGTGGCAGTCCCGGCATTTCTTCAACACGCCGGCTGCCACGGCCACGCGCGACCAGGTGCTGGTCGCGGCGCGCCCGGTCGTGCTGTTCGTCGATACCTTCAACGGCTTCTTCGAGTCGCCCAACGCGAGCGCGGCGCTGCAGGTGCTGCAGGCGGCCGGCTACACGGTGCACGTCGCGACCAAGGTGCGGCCCGACGGCAAGCACCTGTGCTGCGGGCGCACCTATCTGTCCAGCGGCATGGTCGAAAAGGCCAAGGCCAAGGCGCGCGAGGTGCTCGACGCGCTGCTGCCCTTTGCCGAGCGCGACATCCCGATCGTCGGCCTGGAGCCCTCCTGCCTGCTGACGCTGCGCGACGAGATGCTGTCGATGGGATTCGGCGACGACGCCGGGAAGCTCGCCAGGGGCGCCATGCTGTTCGAGGAGTTCCTGGCCCGCGAAGCCAGGAACGGCAAGCTCGAAGGCCTGAAAGACAAGCTGCGCCCGGTCGACCGGAAGGTGCTGCTGCACGGCCACTGCCACCAGAAGGCCTTCGCCGCCACCGCGCCGATCCTGGAGGTGCTGCGCCTGATCCCCGGCGCGCAGCCGGAGATGATCGAATCCAGTTGCTGCGGGATGGCGGGCAGTTTCGGCTATGAAGCCGCCCATCACGACGTGTCCATGGCGATGGCCGAACTGAGCCTGTTGCCGGCGCTGCGCAAGGAGCCCGACGCGATCGTCGTCGCCGACGGCACCAGCTGCCGGCACCAGATCCACGACGGCGCGCAGCGCGAGGCGGTGCACGCGGCGGTGCTGCTGGCGCGGCAGTTGTAGCCGAAGGGGGTCACCCGGCGCGTCTCGGCGGCGCCGCGCGCCGGCGGTCGTGCTGGCTATCATGGCAGCCACGGGAGGCCGTCATGTCCGGGCATACCATCCGCACCCTGGAGCAGTTGCAGGCGCTCTACGCGCCGGTGGGCGAGGCGTCGATCCGCAAGGAAGTCGACCACGTGCACCCGCTGTACCGCGCGCTGATCGAGGCCTCGCCCTTCGCGGTGCTGGCCACGTCGGGGCCGGGCGGCCTCGACGCCTCGCCGCGCGGCGATCCCCCCGGCTTCGTCATCGTGCAGGACGAGCACACGCTGCTGGTGCCCGAGCGGCGGGGCAACAACCGCATCGACGGCCTGCGCAAACGAGGCCGGGCCGTACGACGAGCAACTGCCCGGGCGGCAGGCGGCGACGCTGTACTAGCGGGCTTGACTCGCAGTTGGTGTTGACGCGAGGAGCTCGGTTCACTACCTGGGACCTGGCGACGGCTGCAATAGGCCGAAACCTGCCCTCGGTTTGGCGTCGCCCCAAGGGGCAGTTCCAGCCAAGGCTCCCCGTAGATCAGACATTCCGCAGCGCGTCGGTCGCGCGACGCTCGCGCGGGGAGTTCATTCCGGTCGCACGGATCCTGCACCTCCCGGGCTCGTCAGCTCCGATGCAAGGCGGAGGATGCAAGGCCGCGCCAGCAACGCGAGCAACCGAACTGCGGCGACGTCGTGACGCTGCCAGTGCGATCGCGTTCCCAGGACGTTGAACGTGGCTCGCGTCCGGCCGCCGGCCAGCAGCGGCACGTTGATGACACTGCGCAGCCCGAGCGAGGTGATCAACGCCACGTCGTCGAACACGGCCGTCAATGCCGCCTCGCCCTCGCCGATGAACACTTCGCCGCGCACCAGCAGCTGCTCCGTCCAGGCGGTCCGCCGCTTGCGTTTGCGTCCGCCGACGGGATAGGCCTGCGGATTCGAACTCCAGCACCGCATCAGGTGGATTTCACCCATCGGATCGCGCCGCGTGGTCGCATCCACGTTGACGGTGAGAAGCCCCGGCCCCAGGATGGCGAAGCGCGCCGCCTCGATGTGACCCAACGCGGTCGCGGGGTCCTCACAGCGGTGCAGCGCGTCGCACAGGCGCTCGCTCGCCGCGAGCAGCACTGCGGGATCGCTCACGCTCAATCCAGCTTGATCGCCAAGTCCTTGATCACCTTGCCGTAACGCTCGGTGTCCGACTTGAGCCGCGCCGCGAGCTGTTCCGGGGTGCTGATCACCAGGTCGACGCCGATGGCGTCCATGCGCGCGCGCATCTCCGGCAGGGCGAGTGCCTTGTTGATTTCAGCGTTGAGGTGCTGCACCAGCTCGCGCGGCATGCCGGCCGGTCCGAAAACGGCGTACCAGACGCTCATCTCGTAGCCGGGAAGCACCTCGGCGGCCGTGGGCACGTCCGCCAGCAGCTTGGATCGCTTCGGCTCGGTGACGGCCAGCAGCTTCAGCTTGCCGGCCTTCACGTGCGGCAGCGTCTGCGTGCCAGCGGAGAACAGAACCTGCGTCTCGTTCGCTACAGTCGCGAGCACGGCCGGCGAGCCGCCCTTGTAAGGCACGTGCAGCATCTGGATGCCTGCGGCCTTCATGAACATCTCGGCGCTCAGGTGGTTGGTAGAGCCGGCGCCCGCGGAGGCATAGGCGAACTTGCCCGGATTGGCCTTCGCGTAGGCGATGAATTCGCGCAGGTTCTTCGCAGGCACCGAGGGATTCACGACCATCGTGTTGATCACGTTGGCGACCAACGCGATCGGCGTGAAGTCGTCGGAGCCCCGGAACGGCATGTTGGCCATCAGCGCCGGGTTCATCGCGTGCGTGCTCATCGAGCCGATCAGGAGCGTGTAGCCGTCCGGCTTCGCTTTCGCGACGGCGGCCGACCCGATGTTGCCCGATGCGCCGGCGCGGTTGTCGACCACGACTGGCTGGCCCATGGACTTCGTGAGCTGCTCGCCGATCGCGCGCGCGAGGATGTCTGTGGAGCCGCCGGGGGCCCAAGGCACGACAACGGTGATGGGCCGCTCCGGGTATGCGGCGAGCGCCGCATTCGCCGCGAAGGCGAGCGCCAGGCCGAACATCGCGCGGCGCAGGATCTTGAACATGGAGGTCTCCTGTGGTCTTTGAGTCGAAGGAAGGTCGTCAGCGCCCGACCGCATAGCCCTGCATGCCGCGGGGGTTGGCGCCGGCGCGAAGCACGCGCCGGCCGCGGCTGTCCTCGCTGCCGCTGGCTGCGCACATGCGGCTTTCGGACCAGGGCTCGCCGACGTTCACGTGGTGCCCCATGGCCCGCAGCGCATCAATCTCCCGTGAATCGAAGCGGGATTCGATCTGCAGCGTGTTCAGCACCGTCTGGCGCGGCCAGAAGGAACTGGGCGCATGCTTCACATGCCAGGCCGGTGCGTCGATGGCCTCCTGCAGGTTCATGCCGTGCACCGCATGGCGCAGGAAGAATGCAAGCGACCACTGGTCCTGCTGGTCGCCGCCGGGCGTGCCGAAGGCCAGGTAGGGTTCGCCGTCACGAAGGGCAAGGGTCGGCGAGAGCGTGGTGCACGGCGCCACCCGCGGCGTGACCGTGTTCGGCAGCCCCTCGTCCATCCACGTCATCTGCAGCCGGGTGCTGACGCCGAAGCCGAGTGCCGGGATCGCGGGGCTCGAGGAGAGCCAGCCGCCGGAGGGCGTCGCCGCCACCATGTTGCCGTGGCGGTCGATGACGTCGACATGGCAGGTGTCGCCGACGAAGATCTCGCGGTCCGCCCACTCCGCCGGCGGCGGCAGCGTGGCAAAGGTGGGCTCGCCCACACCGAAGCGGGTTTCAGCGCTCTGCCGCGTCCGCGCCGCCACGCCGAGATCCGGCAGGCGCGGTGACGCACCGAGCGGAAGGCCCGGGCGCAACGCTTCCGAAGCGCGCTTCGGGTCGATCTGCTCCCACCGCGAGCGCAGGTATTCGTCCGAAAGGAGCGCCTTCTGCAGGTGCGGCTCGGCGCCCGGCGCCGTGCCGTACCAGGCCAGCCGATCGGCCAGCGCCAGCTTCGCCGACTCGCTGACCAAGTGCACGAAGCCCGCGCTGCCGGGCATGTGGGCCGCGAGATCCGCATGCCGCAGCACACCGAGCTGCTGCAGGAACATCGGGCCTTGGCTCCAGAAGCCGCACTTGGCCACCGTGTAGCGGCCGAAACCGGCGGTCACCGGCGCCTCGCTCTCGATGCGCCATTCGGCCAGATCCTCGTAGCGCAGCAAGCCGGTGTGCCGCTCGCCGCTCGTGTCGTACACGGCCTCGGTGCGGTAGTAGCGATCGATCTCGCGCGCCACGAAGCCCTGCTGCCAGCACCGGATCGCGGCGTCGATGACGTCGGTGCGCGTGCTGGCCTCGCGCTGTGCGGTCTGCAGGATGCGCTCGTAGGTGGCGGCCAGCGCCGGCAAGGTGTGCAGCGAACCGGGAACCGGCACCTTGCCTCCCGGCAACCAGATCGAGGCGGAGGATCGCCAGTGCTGCGCGAACAGTTCGCGCACCGCCAGGATCGCCTGCGACAGGCGCGGCAGCACCGGGAAGCCGTCGCGTGCATAGCCGATGGCGGGCGCGAGCACGTCCGCCAGCTCCCAGCTGCCGTGGTCGCGCAGCATCGTCAGCCAGGTCGTGAACGCCGCCGGCACCACGGCCGGCAGCAGCCCGATCCCGGGCACCTGCTCGAAGCCGAGTGCACGGAAGGTCGCCACGCTTGCTTCCTGCGGGGCCGGCCCCTGCCCGCGCAGCGCGTGCATGCTGCGCTGGCGCTGGTCCCACAACAGGATCGGCACTTCGCCGCCGGGCCCGTTCAGGTGCGGCTCGACGACCTGCAGCACGAAGCCGGCGGCGACCGCGGCATCGAACGCATTGCCGCCGCGCTCCAGCACGCCCATGGCGGTCTGCGACGCCAGCCAGTGGGTGGACGAAGCGACGCCGAACGTGCCGACGATCTCGGGTCGGGTGGTGAACATCGTTCGCAGTGTAGGCGCCTTGAATAGCTCAGTCGGCATATCTTCTGATGGGTACATGCATTGGCTGCTATACCGCGCTAGCATCTGCGCATGTCCACGCCGACCGTGCAACGCCTCGCTTCGCGGCTGAAGCTGCGCCATTTCATGCTCCTCATCGAACTCGATCGGGAGCGCTCCATCAGCCGCACCGCGCAGCGGCTGCGCCTGGCCCAGCCGACGATCACACGCGCGCTGGCGGAGATCGAGGACATCTTCATGGCGCCGTTATTCGTGCGCGGCCGAAGGGGACTGGAGGCCACGCCCGCCGGCGAGCTCGTGCTCGCCCGCGCACGCAACGCCCTGCTCGATGCGTCGGCGCTGGAACAGGACCTCGCCTCGCTCACCGCCGGTTTCCAGGGGGTGCTGCGCGTCGGCGTCATCCCCTACCTGTCGGACACCACGCATGACGCCCTGTGGCGCCACCTGCTGGGCCTGCGTCCGCCCCTCGGATTCGTGGTGGAGGAAGCCACGACCGACCGCCTGCTGGATGCCGTGAACAGCCGGCGGCTCGACTGCGCGATCTGCAGGTTCACCTCCGCCCGGGCGGCCAGCGGCCTGGTGCAGAAGCACCTGTACTCGCAGGAGCCCAGGCTCGTGGCGTCACGAGCGGCGGCCAGGCGGCTCGCGCGCCGCGGCCTGGACTGGGAGGCGTTCACGTCGCTGAAGTGGATCCTGCCGCCGCAGAACTCGCCGATCCGCAACATGATCCACGCCATCTTCGCCTCCGCGGGCCAGCAGGTGCCCGCTCCGGTGCTGGAGGCCTATGCGCAGAAGACGGTCAATTCGGTGCTGCGCCAGCTGCCCGACGCGATCACCATCCTGCCCGACGACATCGCGCTGGAGGTGGCGCAGGCCAGCGGCGCAAGTATCCTGCCGCAACGCCTGCAATGGAACCTGCCGCCGGTCGGCATGGTGCGGCGAGTCGATGTCAGTAACGCGCAACTTGTCGATGGCGTTGCCGAGGCCCTGCGCAGCCGCGTCGCAGGCTTGATTTCTTAGCCGACGCGGGATCACCCCGGTCTAAACAGTGACCGCCTGCGCGCGAAACCAGACCCAGGGCCGACGAGAGTGCTCGCGCGCAGGACCGTTGCTGGGTGGACTTGTCCCACCCGCAGCGCCCGGCCGACTGGCTCTGCAGGGGTCCGACCAAAAAGCCGCAGTCCTGCACGGGCGCACTCGATCCGGGATAATTCAAAGATCGGCCGGCGCTGGCGCGGCCGAACGCCCCGGGGCCGCGCTAGCTAGCTAGCCAGCCCGCCGCCCTCCATCCATGGATCCCCAACACGCACTCGTCCTCTTTTCCGGCGGGCAGGATTCGACCGTCTGCCTGGCCTGGGCCCTGGACCGCTTCCAGCACGTGGAAACGGTCGGCTTCGACTATGGCCAGCGCCATCGCATCGAACTCGATTGCCGCGCCCGCGTGCGCGAGCGCATTGCCGCGCGGTTCCCGCAGTGGGCGCCGCAGCTCGGGGCAGACCACCTGTTGCAGGTGGACGTGCTCGGGCGCATCAGCGACACCGCACTCACGAGCGACGCCGAGATCGCGCTGCAGGCCGACGGCCTGCCCAACACCTTCGTTCCGGGACGCAACCTGCTGTTCCTGACGCTCGCGGCGGCCCTGGGCTACCGGCGCGGCATCGCCGTGCTGGTGGGCGGCATGTGCGAGACGGACTACTCGGGCTATCCGGACTGCCGCGACAGCACGATGCGGGCGATGCAGCAGGCGCTGACGCTGGGCATGGCCCGCCCATTCACGATCGAGACGCCGCTGATGTGGCTGGACAAGGCCGCCACATGGGAGTTGGCCCAGCGACTCGGCGGCGATGCACTGACGGACATCGTCCGGGAGGACACGCACACCTGCTACCGCGGGGAGCGGGGCGAGTTGCATCCCTGGGGGCACGGCTGCGGATCCTGCCCTGCTTGCGAACTGCGCGCGCGCGGCTACGCCGCCTGGCAGCAAGGCAGGACGGCATGACGTACGCGGTCAAGGAGATCTTCTACACGCTGCAAGGCGAAGGCGGCAACGCGGGCCGGGCGGCGGTGTTCTGCCGCTTCGCGGGTTGCAACCTCTGGTCCGGGCGGGAGAGCGACCGCGCCGGCGCGCAGTGCCGCTTCTGCGACACGGATTTCGTGGGCACCGACGGTACGGGCGGCGGCAAGTTCGCGGATGCCGGCGCTCTGGCCGATGCGGTGACGGCGCATTGGCCGGCGGGCGTGCCGGGCAAGCCACTGGCGGTGCTGACTGGGGGCGAGCCCCTGCTGCAGGTCGACGCCGCCCTGGTCGGCGCGCTGCACGCGCGCGGTTTCGAGATCGCGGTGGAAACCAATGGCACGATCGAGCCGCCCGCCGGCCTGGACTGGATCTGCGTCAGCCCCAAGGCGGGCACGGAACTGCGCGTGCGCGCCGGCCACGAGCTGAAGGTCGTGGTGCCGCAGGACGACCTGGACCTGGACGCGCTGGTGAATCTGCCGTTTGCCCGCCACCTGTTGCAGCCGACGGACGGCCCGCTCCTGCGCGAGAACACGCAGTGGGCAATCGCGCGCTGCCTGCAGGACCCGCGCTGGCGCCTGAGCGTGCAGACGCACAAGATGGTGGGGATCCGATGAAGTACGAGGTTTCACAGCGCTTCTTCTTCGACGCCGCGCACACCCTGGAGCGCGACATCGAGCGTGAAGGCAGCGCACGCGTGCATGGGCATACGTACCAGGCCGAAGTCGCGGTCACGGGGGAGCCGGATGCGAGCGGGATGGTGGTGGATCTGGGACACCTGCGGCACATGCTCGCGGAGCTGCGGGGCGCGCTGGATCACCAGTTGCTCGACGGCGTCTCCGGGCTGGGCAAGCCCACGCTGGAGAACCTCTGCCGCTTCATCGCCGAACGCGGTCGTGCCGCAGGTTTCCCGGTCAGCCGCGTGTCCGTATGGCGCGAAGGAATCGGGGATCGCTGCGACCTGCGGCTCGCCTGAACGGTCGCTTCGGACGCGCCGAACCTACTGGTGAGCAGGAGGACCCTGGTAAGCAGCCGACTGTCATGAGGCAAAGCCGTAAAGGCGCGCGGGGTTCTCTACAAGGATGCGGTCCATCACGGCCTCGGCACCGCACCAGGCCTGCAGCAGGTCGACGAGGCTCGCGTCGTTGACGGTGTCATTCGGCTGGGTGGTATGGGGCCAGTCGCTGCCCCAGACCAGGCGTTCAGGTGCAGCCCTCACCAGCTCTTGACCCAGCGCCTCCACGTCGGCATACGAAGGCTCCCCCAGGCGTGAGCGCATGTACGCGCCCGAGAGCTTCACCCACGTGTTGCCCGCGTCCAGCAGCGACCGCATCACCGCGAATGCCGCGCCGGAAGCCGCTTCCGCGGGGTCGATGAGACCCATGTGGTCGATGACCAACGGGGTAGGCAGGTCGCGCAAGACCGGCGCGAGCTCCACCAGCTGCTCGGGATGCACGAAGACCTGGATGTGCCATCCCAGTCGGGCCACCTTGCGCGAGAGCGTCTCGAGCATCTCCACCGTCGTGGCGCCCCACGATTGGGGCGACACGAAGTTCACGCGCAGCCCGCACACGCGGCGCGCCGCCAGCGCATTCAGTTCGGCATCCGTGGCGTCATGGCCCACCACGGCGATGCCGCGGGCACTGTCACCCAGCTGGTCCAGCGCGTCCAGCGTGCAAGCGTTGTCCACGCCGTAAGTCGAAGGGTTGACCACGACCGTCCGGGTCGTGCCGACGCGCCGCTGCAACTGGCGATAGGCCGCAACGTCCGCGTGCGGCGGCTGGCGCTTCCAGTGCGGCGACGGCGCAAACCTCGGATCGAAGATGTGCATGTGGCTGTCGCACGCGTTCGCGGGCAGCAGCCGGGCCGGGAGGTTCAGCCCCAGCGAGTGCGGGACCGGGTGCGACAGGAGCGGGCGCATGGCATCCATTCGAATGTGTCTCCTGGATCAAGGCACGGATGATGCATCCAGGCGGGTACGTGATGACGCATCATTCTGCGCTATCAAGAGATCGATCAGCCGCTGCGTGGCCGCCGAAAGGAAAGCTTGCTCGCGATAGGTCACCACCAGTCGCCGCACCATCGTCGTTTCCTTCAGCGGGACCTCCTTGAGGCCGGAGCGTCCACCCTTTGGCCCCAGGTGGTGCCGCGAAATGAAACTGAGCAGCCCCGTCTGCATGATGAGCGTCGGCAGCATGAGCAGCATCGTGCTTTCGACCTGCACCTGCGGGCGTGGCAGGCGGCGCCGATCGAAGGTGTGATCGAGCCAGTCCCTCGCGGGAGCGCCGGGGGGCTGCAGGGCCCAGCGGTATTTCGTCAGGTCCTTCAGCGCGACCGGCCCGCGGAACAGTTCATGTCTTGCGCTGGCGGCGACGACGATCGCGTCCTCGGCCAACACCCTGGAAGTGATGCCGTTCTCCGCCTGGGTTTCGGTGCCCACCACGATGTCGAGTTCACCCTGGCGCAGCAGGGGCTTCAAAGCATCGACCAGCCCCACCACGGTGCGCAGTGTGACGTCCGGACCTTCCTGCAGCAGCTGGCGCGCGGCCACGGGCAGGAGAAACTGGGCCGCCGTCGGCACGATGCCCACGCGCACGTGACCGGCCAGGCCGCTGCCGATCGCGGCGATCTCCCGCTTCGCATCCTCCATGTCGAACCGGACGCGCTGGGCCCACTTCAAAAGCACCCTGCCTGCGGGCGTGAGGCGAATGCCGCGACCGGCACGTTCGAACAGAGGGGCGCCGCAGTCCTCCTCCAGCCTTCGGATGCTGCTCGTGAGCGCCGGCTGCGTGCGATGCAGCCTCTCGGCGGCGCGCCCCACATGCTGCAGGTCGGCGATCGTCTCGAAGTAGCGCAGGTCCCGGAAGTCCATCGCAAAAGTCCCGTGTATCAATTTCAAGGAATTATCGATTGGACCCGCAGGGAAGCGGTGCCGATACTGCGCGCACCGAAACAGGAGACAACCCCATGTTCACCCGCCGCCTGCTGGTTCTGCTGGCCGCTGCCGCCGTTTGCAGCCCTTCTTTCGCCGAATCATGGCCGTCCAAGCCCATCCGTCTCGTCGTCCCCTTTCCGGCGGGCGGCGGCACGGACATCATCGCCCGCGACCTGACCCAGAAGATCACGGACAGCACCCGCTGGAACTTCATCGTCGAGAACAAGCCGGGCTCGGGCGGGAACATCGGCGTCGACAACGTCGCCAAATCCCCTGCGAACGGCTACAGCCTCGTGCTCGGGCAGACCAGCAACCTGGCGATCAACCCGAGCCTCTACAGCAAGCTGCCGTACGACTCCGTCAAGGACCTGACCCCGATCTCCATGGTCGCGAGTTCGCCCCTCGCGCTGGTCGTGGCGGCGAACTCGCCCTACAAGACGCTGGGCGACCTCGTCGCCGCCGCCAGGGCGAAGCCCGGGTTGATCAACTTCGCCACCTCCGGCAACGGCACCGTCGCCCACCTCGCCACGGAACTGTTCCAGAAGGAAGCAGGCGTCAAGCTCACGCACATCCCCTACAAGGGCGCCTCGCAGGGCATCACGGACGTGATCGGCGGCCAGGTCCAGGTCTACGTCTCGTCGATCCCGACCCTGATCGGCCACATCAAGAACGGAAAGCTGCGCGGCGTGGCCGTCACGTCCCTCAAGCGCGTGGACGACCTGCCGCAGGTTCCCACCGTGGCCGAGTCGGGCTACAAGGGCTTCGAGGCGGTCACCTGGTTCGGCGTGCTCGGCCCGGCCAACCTGCCCAAGGACATCGCTGCGCGGCTGAACACCGAGATCAACAAGGCACTGAAGTCGCCGGACCTGCAGAAGAAGCTCAGCGACCAGGGTGCCGACGTCGCCGGCAGCACGCCGGAAGAGTTCGGCAAGCTGGTGCGCGACGACATCGTCCGCTGGGGCAAGGTCGTCAAGGAATCCGGCGCCAAGATTGACTAGGGAACCGACATGAGCAACCACGACATCATCCGCGAGTTCGACCGCGTGCCGGCAAAGGTCGTGCAGCAAGCCTCTGAATACCAGGCCGCCATTCTCGCCGACGTTGCGGGCCGCCGAGGCGCCCTGCACGGACGCATCCGCGCCCTGCGCCCGGACATGAAGTTCGCGGGCACCGCCTTCACGGTGGAGGTGCGCCCTGGCGACAACCTCATGATCCATGCCGCCATGTCGCTGGCCAGGCCCGGCGACGTCCTGGTGGTCGATGGCAAGGGCGACCAGACCGCGGCCCTCATGGGCACCATCATGTTCACCGCCTGCAAGCAGCTCGGCATCGCCGGCGTGGTGGTCGACGGCGCCGTGCGCGACTCGCTCGAGACCGAGGAGCTTGGCTTTCCCGTATTCAGCGTCGGCACCAATCCGAACGGCCCGACCAAGCTGGTTCCCGGCCGCATCGGCCACCCGGTCACGGTGGGCGGCGTGACGGTGCATCCCGGAGACTTCGTCCTCGGTGACGCCGACGGCGTGGTGGTCGTCGAGCGGGACAAGATCGAATCGCTCCTGCCACTGGCGGCCAAGAAGGTGAAGGACGAAGCGGATCGCATCGCCGGCATCAAGAAGGGCGACACCGCCGCCAAGTGGCTGGACGGCGCCCTGCGCGCCGCCGGTGTGCTGAAGGAAGGAGAGCGCCTGTGAGTGCCTCCCGGGAAGCGAAGCCCGTCGTGCTGGTCACGGCAGCCGACCTCGCCCGCCAGGCCACCGCGCTCCTGGATGGCTATGAGCTGGTCTATGCCGGCAAGACGCCGACCGAAGACGACATCGCCGCCCTGTGCAAGCGCCACGATCCGGTCGCCATCATCGTGCGCTACGGCAAGGTCGGGACGATGGCCATGGACGCAGCGCCGGCACTTCGCGTGATCTCCAAGCATGGCAGCGGCACCGACACGATTGACAAGGTCGCTGCCAAGGCACGCAACATCGAAGTGCGCGCCGCAACCGGAGCCAATGCCGCCGCCGTCGCGGAACAGGCGCTTGCCTTGCTGCTCGCCTGCGCGAAGTCGGTTCCGCAGCTGGATGCGCGCATGCACGCCGGCTTCTGGGACAAGGCCACGCACAAGAGCCTGGAACTGCGGGGCCGCACCGTCGGCCTGATCGGCCTGGGTGCCATCGGTCAGCGTTTCGCCAGGATGGCCAAGGGAATGGACATGCGCGTCATCGGCTTCGACCCTTACGCCCGCGACGTGCCCGACTTCATCGAGACGGTGGACCTCGCGACGCTCTGGAAGTCTGCGGACGTCATCTCGCTGCACTGCCCTCTGACCGACGAGAACCGCAACCTGCTCAACGCGGAAACGCTGACGCAGTGCAAGCGTGGCGTGCTCGTGGTGAACACCGCGCGTGGGGGACTGATCGACGAGGCCGCCCTGCTCGCGGCGGTGCGCTCGGGCCAGGTCGCCTGCGCAGGGCTGGACAGCTTCGCCGTCGAACCCATGGTGCAGGGCCATCCCTTCCAGCAGCAGCCCGGGTTCGTTCTCAGCCCGCACATCGGCGGCGTGACCAGCGACGCCTACGTCAACATGGGGGTGGCTGCCGCACGCAACGTGCTGGAAGTCGTCGCCACCGCCGCCGCACATTGAGCGCGTCAAGCCGCCAAGGAGTCCTTGCCATGCCTGAACACATTTCCGCGACCAACCCTCGAATCACGCGCCGCGCGCTGCTGGCGTCGGCCGCGTGCGCCCTGCTGGCCGGCCGCTCGGCCCTCGCCCAGCAGCCCTGGCCATCGAAGACGATCAAGTTCGTCGTCCCGTACTCGGCCGGCGGTGCCGCCGATGCGCTCGCCCGCGTCATTGCGGCCGAACTGGGTACCCGCCTGAAGCAGCAGGTGATCGTAGAGAACAAACCAGGGGCCAGCGGCTCCATCGGTGCCATGGCAGTGGCCCGCAGCGCACCGGACGGCTACACCTTTCTTTACGACGCGACCTCCTTCACCGTCAATCCGAGCCTGATCCCGAAGCTCTCTTTCGACTACGCGAAGGACTTCGTGCCGGTGGGCCTGGTGGCGCGGATCCCCACCTTGCTGGTCGTTCCCGCCGATTCGCCCATCCAGTCGGTCGCGGACCTCATCACTCGAGCGCGCGCGAACCCGGGCAAGCTCACGTTTGCCTCGGCGGGAAATGGGAGCGCCGCCCACCTCACGGCGGAGCTCTTCAGCCAAGGTCTGAAGCTCGGACTCGTGCACATCCCCTACAAGGGCGGCGCCCCGGCGCTGACTGACCTTGCAGGCGGGCAGGTCGACATGATGTTCAGCGCGGTGGCGGCTTGCGGCCCGCTGGTGAAGGCCGGCAAGCTGCGGGCGATTGCCACGGCTTTCGATCGCCGGCTGCCGGACATGCCGCAGTTGCCCACCATCGCGGAATCGGGGTTGCCCGGCTTTAATGCCTATGAGTGGAACGCACTGTGGGCGCCGGCTGGCACCCCTGCGGACATCGTCAAGCGGACTGAAACCGAGCTCCGCGCGGTACTGGCTGAGCCGGGCGTGCTCAAGCGCCTGACAGACATGGGCGCTTTGACCGGCAGCGGTGACTCGAAGCAGTTGAGTGAATTCGTACGCGGCGAAACCGCCAAGTGGGGGCGTGTGATCAAGACGGCGAACATCAAGCTGGATTGATCCAACCGTGCGGGGGGATCGACAAGGTGGCCGGACCGTCCCGCACATCTGGTGGATCTTTCAAGGCTCCTGGCCGCTGTGGTATTCCATGTGGCAAGCGCGGTCGCCATCGTGAAGATGCCCGCTTCTGGCCGAGGCTGTGTGAAAACGCCCTAAGGCCGTAGACTGCGGCAACTCGTCCCGGAGGTGCCAATGGCGCGCTACGTGGAAGGCAGTGACAGGCAGCAGGTGACGCTGTTGCCGGAGTGCTTGGACGACTACATCGCCGAAGACAACCCCGTGCGGGTGGTCGAGGCTTACGTCAGCGAGCTGGAGCGGATCGCACGCGCGATCCGGCGGTGGTGGCCTACAGCCAGCGGCTCGTGACCGTGACCGACTTTGCCTTCACCGTCACCGGAGCGGCGCTCATCATGGGCGGCATCGGCTCACATCGGCTTCAACGCCATCACGTACAGGTTGCCGAACGGCAGCAGCGTGGCCAGTAGGCCCGACCAGCCTCCACCAGCGCGAAAGCTGCCAGTACCGCTCCGGTATCTGGCCGGGCGTGCGGAAGCGGCGGGCCACGCGCGCCTGCACAGCTGGTGTCCACCGGGCGACTGGGCCTGAGACCTACGCGACGGCGTCCGGCAGCATCTTGCCCGGGTTCATGATGCCTCGAGGATCCAGCGCCTGCTTGACCATTCGCATGAGCTCGACTCCGTCGCCGTGTTCAGCCAGCAGCTGATGTCGGCGATGAAGCCCGATGCCGTGTTCCCCCGTGCAGGTACCGCCGTATCGGATCGCCCGCAACGCGACCCGCTCCGCGAGCGCCTCAGCCCTTTCGCGCTCGTTGGGATCATCCGGGTGAAAGACAATGCCAAGATGGAAGTTGCCGTCTCCGGCATGACCCGCAATGGGCGCTAACAGTCCGCTCTGCTCGATGTCGTCCTTGGTCTCCAGGAGGCAATCAGCCAGCGCAGAGATCGGCACGCAGGCGTCGGTACCGATCATTTTCGAGCCCGGCCGCAGCGCCAGGTTCGCGTGATAGCACGCATGGCGCGCCGCCCAAAGGCGAGACCGCTCTTCGGGCTTTTCAGCCCAGGAGAATCGGCTTCCGCCAGCGTCAGCAGCCAGGCCCTGCATGATCTGGATCTGTTCGGCGACAGCCGCCGGCGAACCGTGGAATTCCAGGAACAGCGTCGGCATTGCTCGGTATTCGGTCAGGCGTGAGTAGCGAATCGACGCGTCCATCTGCACCTCATCCAGCAACTCCACTCGCGCCAGCGGCACACCCAGTTGCAGCGCCGAGATGACAACCCCGACGGCAGAGTGCAAGTCGGGGAACTGGCAGACCGCCGCCTGTACCACCTCAGGCAACCCGAACAGGCGAAGTTGCACTTCGGTGATCACCCCGAGCGTCCCTTCACTGCCGACATACAGTCGCGTCAGGTCGAGCCCAGCCGCCGTCTTGCGTGCCCGAGTTCCGGTCCGCACGATCCTCCCATCCGGCGTCACCACGGTGAGCCCGAGGACGCATTCGCGCATGGTCCCGTACCGAACAGCGGCTGTGCCTGAGGCCCGGGTAGAGGCCATTCCGCCCAGCGACGCGTTAGCGCCGGGGTCGACAGGAAAGAAGAGTCCTTCCGAACGCACGTATGCGTTCAGTTGTTCTCGTGTGACCCCGGCCTGAACGCGGCAGTCCAGCGCATCCGCACTGACCTCGAGGACCTGGTCCATGCGAGATACATCCAGGCTGATCCCCCCGTGGACTGCGACCACGTGGCCTTCCAGCGAGGTGCCGCTGCCAAACGGTATCACCGGGATGCCACTTTGCGTGCAGAGCCGCAGTACGAGTGCGACCTCTTCGTTCGACTGCGCGAAGACCACCACGTCCGGTTTGCACAGTTCCGGCACACCTTCGCCATGCCCGTGGTGCTCGCACACCGCGACGTTGGTGACGACACGGTCTCCGAGGGACTGCTTCAGGGCGGGCAGCGCGCGAGCGACGCGTTCTTGGACCAAGTCTCGAGAGAATTCGTAAGCGGACATTCCAGCGTTCGGCCTGGCTTGGCGACCAGGTCGTTGTAAGAGCTAATTGGGGCCTGTTCGATGGCTTGAAGGTCAGCGCAACAGCGACTTGGTTGCACGGCGGCCGCGCGATCGGGGTCCGCCGTCCAACTCACTGTCCGCGGATGCGCTTGAGCTCTTCGAACACCTGACTCAGGCCCTCGAGCCCGACGGACTTGGACGCGCTTTCGTAGATCGGCTTGGTCTTGGCGCGGATGCGTGCCAATTCGGGGGCCGCGATTTCGTTGACGAGCATGCCTTGGGCCTTCAGGAAGGCCAGGCTCGCGTCCTCCTTCTCGCGATTGGCCTTGCGCACGGCATCCCGGCTTTGAACTGCGCATTCCTTCAGGACAGCTTGCTCCTGCGGCGACAAAGTGTCCCAGACCTTCCTGGAAACCAGGAGCATGTTCGTGCTATAGCTGTGCTTCGTCAGCGTCAGGTACTTCTGCACTTCGTAGAACTTCATGTTCTGAATGTTCAGGTAGGGGTTCTCCTGGCCGTCGACAGTCTTGGTCTCCAGGGCCGAGTACACCTCGGTAAAGGCCATCGGCACGGCGTTTGCGCCCAGCGCGTTGAATGAGTCGATATAGACCTTGTTCTGCATCACGCGCAGCTTGATGCCGCTGAAGTCGTCCACCTTGGTGATCGGCCTTTTCGAATTGGTCGTGTGGCGAAAGCCGTTTTCCCACCAAGTCAGATTGACCAGGCCAACCGACGGCATCTTGGCGCTGAACCAGTCGCCGACCTTGCCGTCGAAGAGTGCGTCGGCCTCCTTCGTGTTGTTCAACAGGAAGGGGAGATCGAACACGCCGAGTTCCGGCACCACGCTGGCGAGCGGGGACGACGAGGAGTTGACCAAGTCCAACGTGCCCGTGCGTGCTGCCGCCACCATCTGAGCATCATTGCCGAGTACGCCATCGGAGAACACCTGCACTTTCATCTTGCCGCCGGTCTTGGCAGGCGTGCATTGCGACATGGTGACCGCACCCTGCATCATCGGGTGGTCCTTCGGCGTGGAGGCGCCCAGACGCAGGTTTCGGTTCAGAAACTGGGCGTTGGCCGCCCCCGCCACGAGTACTGCGGTGATTGCTACGGTCAGGGTCGAGCAGGTCTTCATGAATCTCTCCATTCGATCGGTGGGACGGAAATCGGCGGGGGTACTCACCCCCACCCGTGAACAATGCGGCTCACACTGGGCCTCACATGAGCCACTTCAATGGAACCATCACCAGGGAAGGGAACGCAATCAGCAGTGCCAGCACAGCCAGCTCTGCCCACAGGAACGGCCATAGCCCCTCCATCAACTGCTTCATCGTGATCTTTGAGACACCGCAGATGACGTTGAGCACGATGCCCACCGGCGGCGTGATCAGGCCGATTGCGTTGTTCATGATGAACAGCACGCCGAAATACACAGGATCGATACCCGCGGCCTTGATGACGGGCATGAAGACCGGCGTCAGGATCATGATGGTGGGTCCCATGTCCAGCGCCGTGCCGATCACCACCACGAGGACCATGATCACCGCCATCAGGAGAATCTTGTTGTCGGTGAAAGGTTGAAGAATGGACGCAACCTGGACGGGCACGTCGGACATGGCGATCAGGTAGGCCGAGACCAGCGCTGATGCGATCAAAAAGACGACCACGGCCGTGCTCTTTGCAGCGGAGATGAGCAATGGCACACAGTCCCGGATGCGCAGCTCGCGGTACACGAAGAGGCCGAGGACGAACGCGAGCACGCAGGCGGCTACGCCGGCCTCCGTGGGGGTGAAGAGGCCGAACTTCAACCCGCCGATCACACCGACGGGCATCAGCAGTGCCCATATGCCGTCGATGCCAGCTCGCACGCGCTCGGCGAAACCCTGGCGCGGCAAGACCTCGACCTTGTCCCGCCTCGCGACCAAGGCCCAAGCAATCGCCAAGGCCGCACCCATCAGGATGCCGGGAAAGATGCCGGCCAGGAAGAGCTTGCCGATCGAGACATTGCCGATCACGCCGAAGATGATCATGCCGATCGATGGCGGGATCACGGGCGCGATCACGCCGCCTGCGGCGATCAGTCCCGAAGCGCGCGGGATGTTGTAGTTGGCCTTGCGCATCATCGGAATCAGCAGCGCCCCAAGGGCCGCGGTATCCGCCGCTGCGCTTCCGGAGATTGCGGCCATCAGCACCGAGGCGAATATTGCGACGTACCCCAGGCCGCCCCGCATGTGCCCGACGAACGACAACGCAAAGCTGACGATGCGTTTGGAGATGCCGCCGGCGTTCATCAGCTCGCCCGCCAGCAGGAAGAAGGGGATCGCCAGGAGCGGGAAGCTGTCCGTTCCCTCGATCATCTTCTGCGACACCAGCGTCGTGTCGAACTGCCCCGACGTCACCATCAGGGCCACGCCCGTGAGGATCAAGGAGAATGCTATGGGCAGGCCCAGGGCCATGGTGCCCAGCAGCACGACCGAGAAGACGATGATGGTCATCGCGCACCCTCCGCAGCGCGTGGATGGTGTGGGAGCGCCTCGTCTTCCGCAACGCCAACCAGCTCGGCATCTGTGACCGAACCGGAGAGAATGCGCCAAAGCTTGTGAAGAGCCAGCAGGGCGATGGCCGACCCGGTCAGGTAGCCCATGCCGTGGATCCAGATCAAGGACATCTCGGTGACCGGTGCGTAGGTGGTGGCATTCACCTGGTGCTGCCGGGCGGTACCCCACACCATCAGCACACAGCACACCAAGATCAGCACCTGAGTGACCGCCGCGCAGGCCACCTTTCCCGTACGCGACAAGCGATCCACAAAGTTGGACATGCCCAGGTGGGCGTTGTCACGCATGGCACCGATCGCTCCCGCGAAGGTCAGCCACACGAAACAGTAACGGGACAACTCCTCGGAGACCGTGATGCCCGAGTTGAAGGCATAGCGCAGCACCACGTTGCCGAAGACCATGACCACCATGGCCAGCAGCAATGCGGCCAGCAGAAGATCCATCGCGCGAAACAGGCGAGACACGTCAGACCACCCTGCCCAGCGCCGCGCGCAGACCGTCCATCTTCAAGGCACGCACAGCCGTGCCGGAAGCGTCCATGGCACTGCCGTGCAGGCCCGATGTTCGGGGCTGGTGCGTCTTTGCCTGCCGACCCGCTGGTCTTCCCTTCTGCGCCTCTGTCATACCGCTATGCTATCGCTGACAGGTCAGTGTGCGTTTAGGGGAAACCATGATGCTGCAGCAGTCCCTGCGGCTCTCTGGCACGTATCCGGTGAAGAATCAGGCGGGGGGTAGGCGGCTTCTTGACCGCCGGCCCCTCGGACGATGAAGACAAGCGACGCGCTCCTGCAAATCAAGCCGGCCGCCGCGCGCCGGAGCTACGGGCGTTCAGCGGCAAAACGCCTGCGCGGATTGCTCACCAGGGCCTACAGATCGAACAGCCTCACGTTGGCAAAGCCGCCGTCGACGGTGAGCACAGAGCCCACCGTGGACCGCGCGTCCGGGTGCGCGAGGTAGAGCACGGCCCGCGCGACCTCTTCGGCCGAGACCATGAAGCCCGTCGGTTGCCGCATGTTGTAGGCCCGACGCTGCAGCGCGGGATCCGGCGCTTGTGCGATCAGTCTCGAGATGAACGGCGTATCGACCGTGCCGGGACTCACGCAATTCACCCGGATGCCCTCATGCAGCAGGTCCGCCGCCATCGCCCGCGTCATGGCTTCGATGGCGCCCTTGGTCGCCGCATAGAGCACCCGCCGGCGCAGCCCCGTGCCAGCGGTGCAGGACGACATGTTCACGATCGCCGCATCTTGCGATTTGCGCAGCCATGGCAGTGCCGCCCTGATGGCGCGCACGTAGCCCAGCACGTTGACATCGAACAGTGTCTGCCAGTCGGAGAGCGGGCCCTCCTCCACCGTCGCCGGGTAGCTGATGCCCGCGTTGGCCACCAGTATGTCGATGCGGCCATGCTTCTCGCCGACAGATTGGACTGCCCCGCTGACGGCGGCGTCGTTGGTGACGTCCGCGGACAGCCCCGTCGCGCCGTCCGGCGCCCCGTTGAGGTCGCGGTCGAGGACGGCCACGACCGCTCCTTCGGCGACGAACGCCTGCGCCACGGCCTTGCCGATGCCTGCCGCACCGCCGGTCACCAGCACCACCTTGCGCTCGAACGAACGTGATGGCCCGGGACGCCGAAGACTGCACTCGGACATGCGCTTGATCCCTCTGCCTCGTCTCGGTCGTGTACCGATGCCGGTCCTACTTCAGCATGCCGAGTTGCTGCGGCAGCCACAGCGACAACTGGGGCACGTAGGTGATGGCGGCCAGAGCCAGCAGCAGCGGCACCAGCCAGGGGATGATCGCCACCGTCGTGCGTTCCACCGACAGCCTGGAGATGCGCGCCAGCACGTAGAGCACCATGCCCAGCGGCGGGTGAAGCAGTCCGATCATCAGGTTCAAGGTCATGATGAGCCCGAACTGCACCGGATCGATCCCGAGCTTCAGCACGATCGGCAACAGGATCGGCACCAGGATGGTGATGGCCGCCACCACGTCGATGAAGCAGCCGACGAACAGGATCAGCAGGTTCGCCAGCAGCAGGAACACCAACTTGCTGTCCGTGAAGGACAGGATGGTGTCGGCCAGCAACTGCGCGGCCTGCGTGGTCGTGAGCAGCCAAGCGAAGATCGAGGCGGCCGTCACGATGAACAGCACCGAGGCGGTGGTCTCGATCGTGTCGAAGCTGGCCTTGGCCAGCGTCCGCAAGGTCATGCTGCGATAGCGCACCAGCCCCAGGAACAGCGCCCACACCACGGCCGCCATGGCGGCCTCCGTCGGGGTGAACCAGCCCATGGTCATGCCGCCGATGAGGATCACAGGCGCCATCAGGGCCATCACAGCGGAGAATCTGAAGTACCAGTCGAGCGCCAGCAGCGCGGCGAAGGCGATCCCGGTGGCGGCGTTGGCCGACAGCCCGGCCCTGGTCAGGAGCCAGGCGGTCATCGGGAAGGCGAGAACCACCAGGATCTCCAGTGACGCGGAGCCAAGGCGCGGCCACGAGAACCTGGTGTCTGCGCCCCAGCGGTTGCGCCTGGCGAACCAGGCGACGGTGACCATCATGAGGATGGTCATGAACAGGCCCGGCAGGATGCCCGCCAGAAACAGCGCACCGATCGACACATTCGCCATCATTCCGTAGATGACGAACGGCAGCGACGGCGGAAAGATCGGCCCCAGCGTGGCCGACGCGGCCGTGACGCCGACGGCGAACTCGGTGCTGTAGCCGTGATCCTTCATCGCCTTGATCTCGATCGAACCGAGTCCGGCCGCGTCCGCGATGGCCGTTCCGGACATCCCCGAGAAGACGACGGACCCGACGATGTTGACGTGCCCGAGGCCGCCGCGCATCCAGCCGACCAGCGCGACCGCGAAGCCGTAGATGCGGCCGGTGATCCCGGCGATGTTCATCAGGTTGCCGGCCAGGATGAAGAACGGCACCGCGAGCAGCGGAAAGGATTCGATGCCGACGATCATGCGCTGCGCCAGCACCATGTCCGGCACCGTGCCGGAGGTGATCATGTACAGCAGCGATGCGCCGGCCATGGCCATCGCGACCGGAACGCCAATCAGCATCAGCGCGAGAAAGGAGCCGACGAGAAGCAGCATTCAGCTCTCCGAAGCGGCGGTGCCGTCATAGGCTTCGGGCCGCTCCAGCGCGCAGTAGCCCTGCCGCCAGTGGATCCAGCTCACCTGCACGGACCGCAGCGCCATCAGCGCCATGCCGGCAAAGGCAAGCCAGTACACGTGGCTCTTGCTCCACGGGATGGTGGTCATCGGCTCGGCGTCCATGGCCAGCGCAAATGCGCCCATCAGCCATGCCACGTAGCCGAAGCAGGCCGTGTTCACCGCATCCACCAGCGTGGCGGCGACACGGCCGGCCGCGCGCGGCAGATACCGGTACATCAGGTTCACCTGGATGTGCCGGCTGCGGCGCACACAGGCGGCCGATCCGATGAACACGACCGGCATCAGGCAGTACACGGCGAGTTCCTCGGTCCACGCGAACGAGTCGTTCAGCACGTAGCGGCTGAAGAACTGCAGGAACACCATCGCGGCCATGAGCCAGAAGAAGAGCAGGCAGATCCAGTCCTCCACGCTGTAGGGCCGCAGGTCGACCTGGTGCAGGTCGGCCTGCGCGAAGGTGCCGACAATCCGGTCAGGCTCATCGGCTGGCCGCTCGCGCGGCCCGGCGTCGGGCGTGCCGCCGGCGGCCGCGTGGGCAGTTGCGCTCATGGCTGGCTCCGTGTCGGCCGCATGCTACCTGACCGCCTGGATGCGGTCCCAGTCGGTCTTCACGTAGCCGAACTGCTCGAACGGCACGTTCCGGACCACCGCGTCGCGGAACTCGCCGGCGTTGACCTCGATGATGTTCAGACCCTTCTTCTTGAACTCGACGACCAGCTCCTTCTCGCGCTGCACGATCTGGGCGCTGGCGCGGGCCGACGCCTCCTGACACACGTCGACGAACATCTTCTTCTCGGCGTCCGACAGCTTCTTCCACAGGTGGCCGCCAATGATTGTGTTGACGTGGTCCACGATGTGACCGGTGAGGATGACGTTCTTCTGCACCTCGTAGAACTTCTTGGCCTCCAGCGTGGTGAGCGGGTTCTCCTGCGCTTCGACGGTGCCGTTCTGCAGCGCCAGATAGACCTCCGCGAAGGCGATTGGCGCCGGATTGGCGCCACAGCTGCGCGGCATCGCCGTGTACATCGGCAGGTCCGGCACGCGGATCTTCAGGCCTTTCATCTCGGCGCAGTTGCTGAAGGCCCGATTGCTGCTGGTGTGGCGCACGCCGTAGTACGACATGCTGATGATCTGGTTGCCGCTCTTGGCCGCGTAGCCGTTGGTGAGTTCGCGGAAGATGTCGCTCTTGCTGTAGGCGATCAGGTGGGAGGCGTCCCGGAAGGTGTACGGGTAATAGGTGACGCCGATGCGCGGAAAGCTCTTGGCGGCAAAGCTCGATCCCGACAGTGTCATGTCCACCGCGCCCATCGCCAGGCCTTGCATCAGGTCGTTGTCACGGCCGAGCTGCGAGGCCGGGTAGACGTCGATCTGGAACTTGCCGTTGCTGCGCTTCTTGATCTCCTCGGCGGCCCACACGGCGTGGCGATGGAACGGCTCGCCGGGTTCGTAGACATGGCCCCACTTCAGCTTGGTCTGGGCAAAGGCACCGCTGCCCGCGGCCAGCACGGCGGCGGCAAGCAGCAGCTTGATCTGGATGGATTTCATGGACTTGCTCCTGGATTGAGACTGACGTTTCTGCAAATGCGAGCGCAGCAGTCCATCGCCGGGGTCGGACGACGCGGCGCCGCACTCAAGAGTGGGGCGTCTACTGCTTGACCGTGTTCTGGCCGGCCTTCTTGATCTCGGCGGCCAGCGTTTCGTACATCGGCCGTTCCCTGGCCACGAACTCGGTCAGGTCCTTGGTGTTCATGTAGCGGATGGTCAGCCCGCGACTGGCCATGAAGTCGGTGAAGGACTTCTCCTGCATGCCCTTGGCGAAGGCGTCGTGCAGCACCTTCACGGCCTCGTCGGAGGTGGCGGCCGGGGCGCCGATGGCGCGCCAGGTGCCGATGGCCAGGTCGATCCCCTTTTCCTTCAACGTGGGGACATCGGGGAACTTGGCGCTGCGCTTGTCGGACATGACGGCAAGGATCTTCATCTTCCCTGCCTCCACCTGCGGCGCCACCTCCGGCGGGCTCGCGACGAACGCGTCGATGTGACCGCCCAGCAGTGCAGTCACCGTCGGGGCGGCTCCGGTGTAGGGAATCTGGTTGACCTCGATCCCGGCCTTCTTGGCGAAAGCGGCGGCGGACAGGTGCCAGATGTTGCCGAAGCCGGAGTTGCCGACGCTGACGCGTCCCGGCATCGCCTTGGCCGCGGCCACGAACTGCTCGATGGTCGCGAGCTTCGAATCGGCGGCCACCACGATGCACGCCGGGTCTTCGTTGACCAGGATGATCGGACGGAAGTCCTTGCCTGAGAACTGCAGCGACTGGAACACCGGCAGCGTGAAGATCTCCGAGGTGTACGAGTTGACGTTCAGGCCGCTGGCGGGCTTGTGCGCCGCCTGGGCGAGACCCACCGCGCCTCCGGCGCCAGGCAGGTTGAACACCACGATGGTGCGGTCGCCCGGCAGGTGCTTGCGGGTGGCGTCGGCCAAGGCCCGGAACGTCAGGTCGGTGCCGCCGGCGGGCGCCACCGGAATGATGAAGTTGATGCTGCCCTCGGGCAGGGCGGGCTTGGCCTGCGCCAGCACGGAGGCGGCGGGCAAGGCGCCGATCATGCCGACTGCGGCGGCGACAGCGGCTCTGCGGGTGAACCGGATCATGGCGGGTCTCCTGTGTGAAAGTATGGGCGTTCGGAGGTCAGGCGAAAGCGGGGGCGCCCAGCTCGGCCAGCGGCCTGGATGAGGCATCGACGACCCGCTGGCGCGAGCTGCCGATGTGGTGCATGAGGGCGGCGACAGCGGCCGCCGGATCGCGGCGCCGCAGCGCGGCGATGAACGACAGGTGCTCCTGCATCGCGGGCAGGACGCGCTGAACGGCGATCTGCGAGGCATCGAGCGCGATCAGCCGGACATGCAGGCTGTTGACCCGATAGATTTCGGACAGGATCTCGTTGTCCATGGCGTCGACCATGCGGTCGTGCAGGCCCCAATCGAGCTGCTGCGCGTCGGCGTCGAGCGCGGCGTCGGGCTGCGCAGCCCGGGCACGCTCGAGCATCGCATGATGGGCCTGCTCGAGCGAATCGAGTTCGGCGCTGGACACGACCTGGGCGAAATGCGAGATGGCCTCCCGTTCGACCATCGCGCGAACCTGGAATGCATTGCGGATGAGCCGAAGGTCCACGGGCGCGATCTGCAGCCCGCGCTTGGGCACGGTGAGCAGCAGTCCCGCCGCCTCGAGCCGCGGGATCAGTTCGCGGACGGCGCCCAAGGGCATGTCCAGCAGCTCGGTGAGTTCCCGCTGCGAGATGAACTGGCCCGGGCGCACGTGGGCCTGGCGCAGCTTGGCGCAGAAGCGCTCGTAGGCCTGGGCCCGGCCGGAGAGGACGCGTTCGACCGCCATGGCGTCAGAGGGCCGCGACCATGCGGCGCACGGCCACCATGCCCGGATCGTCCAGGCCGATGCTGCGCTCGGCAAACATGCGGGCGCGGCCGATCCGGTTGGGTCGCGCGCGAAATACCTCGACCGCGGCTTGCGCACCATCGCGGGCCGCCTGCTTGAGCGCCTGTGCATCGGCGCCGGCCGGGCACTGCCGCAGGGCGACGACGATCGAATCAAGGCTGTCCAGCATGGTCTTGTCGCCTGTGGAGGCACCACCCCGGGCCGAAATCGCGTCCTGCACGCTCGCGAGCAAATCGACCAGTGCGTCGCGATCGAGCGAGTCGCGGGAGGCGCAGGCCTTGGCCGCGTGCAGGAAGCCGATGGCCAGCAGCGTGCCGAAACTCGAGCCGGAGGCCTTGGCGCAGGCCTTGGCGCACGCCTGCAGGAGGGGCTCGAGGGAACCAGGCGGCCGTGCCAGCTGTTCGCGGACATTGGCGGCGCACCTGGAGAGCGTCGTCCCGAGGTCGCCGTCCCCGAGGCGGCCGTCGAGTTCGTTCAGTTCGGGTGCCGCCGCTTCCATGGCATCGCACCAGCGGCCGAGCGCTTCGCGCACGCTGTTCGTGTCGGCCAGGATCGTGGACGCTTGCATGTTCAGACCTTCCAGAACGGGCATTGCGCCGGGGTCTTGAGCAAGCGCTCCAGCTCGCCGTCCAGCGGCATCAGCGTCAGCGAGGCGCCGGCCATTTCCATCGACGTGGCGTAGCGGCCGACCAGCGGCATCACCGGCACGACGCCCTTGGCGTCCAGCACCTGCGCCACGCGGCGGTACAGGATGTACAGCTCCTCGTGCGGGGTGGCCCCGAGGCTGTTCACCAGCACCGCGACACGGCCGCCGCGGGTGAGTTCGAGCTCCGGCAGCAGGTGGTCCAGCATCTCGTCCGCCAACGCGTCGGCGCTCTTCATCGCCCCGCGCCAGATCCCCGGCTCGCCGTGGATGCCCATGCCGAACTCGATCTCGCTGTCGCCGATGGTGAAGCTCGCCTTGCCCGATTCGGGCACCACGCAGGGCGTGAGCGCCACGCCGATCGAACGGCAGGCGTCGGCGGCCTTCCTGGCTGCCTGCGTCACTTCCTTCAGCGAGCCGCCCTCCGCCGCCCGCGCCCCCGCGATCTTGAAGGCGTAGACCATGCCGGCGACGCCGCGGCGCTTGATGCGCTCTTCAGCAGATGCGCTGGCGACGTCGTCCGCCACCCGGATCGACGCGACGTCCAGACCCTCCATCTGCAGGAACTCCTGCGCCATGTCGAAGTTCATCCGGTCGCCGCCGTAGTTGCCGTACAGCTGCAGCACGCCTGCACCGCCGTTGGCCGCGTGCACGGCGGCCTGGCAGTCCTCCATGCGGGGCCCGGCAAACACGTTGCCGACGGCGCAGGCATCCAGCAGGCCGTCACCCACGTAACCGAGGAAGACCGGCAGGTGACCCGAACCGCCGCCGGTGACGATGCCGACCTTGCCCGGCACGGCTCCGCCGGCGCGTGCGATCACCCGGCCGCCATCGCCCTGGCGCCGGAGCGCTTCCGGATGGGCGGCCACGAGGCCTTCCAGCATCTCGTCGACGTAGGCCTGTGGGCTGTTCAGGATCTTCTTCACGGCGTTGCTCCGGGGCGCTCGTTCAGAGGTCGAACTGCATCACGCGGTCGAACTCGCGCTGGATCGCCGCCGCCTGCTGTTCCGTGGTGGCCGGCATGGGCATGCGCGGCACCCCGGTGGAGCAGCCCTGGAGCGCCAGCGAGAACTTGATGTTGGCCGGCAGGTTGTCGTGGGCGATCGTGTTCCAGAAGCGCAGCATGGCTTCGTGGATCTGCCTGGCCTTCTTGTGGTCGCCGGCCTGGACGGTGTTCCACAGGTTCACGCACACGCCCGGAATGGCGGCGGGCTGGGCGGCGATGGTGCCGTGGGCGCCGAGGGCGAAGGACGGGTACAGCAAGGCGTCTACCGCGCTGTAGACCTTCTTGCCTTCGGGCAGGTTGATCAGCAGGTCGGCCATCAGCTTGAGGTCGCCGGCCGACTGCTTGACGCCGATCACGCCCGGCATGTCGCGCATGATGCGCACCAGCAGCGCCGGGCTCAGGTAGTTCCAGGGAATGACGTTGTAGATGATCACGGGGAACCTGGTCGACTCCGACAGCACCTTGAAGTGCTTGTAGGTGGCGTCCTCGTCCGGCTTGAACACGTAGTGCACCGGCGTGACCTGCAAGCCGGCGATGGGCAGGTGGGCGATGGACCGGGCACGGGCGACCGCATCTCGTGTGCTGTTGACGATGATGCCGGCGACCACGGGAATGGCACCGTTCACCTCCTCGCAGGCGATCTCCATCAGCCGCCTGAACTCTTCCGCGCTGTAGGTGTGGCCTTCGCCGCTGCTGCCGCCCACGCAGATGCCGTGGACTTTCTTCTTCACCATGTAACGGACGACGCCGCGGAAGGCCTGCTCGTCGACCTCTCCATCGGCGGTGAAGGGGGTGACGATCGGGGGGATGATGCCGGTGAGATCGGTGCTCATGAATGTTCCTCTGCCTGGTGTTCGGTTGGGGATGATCGCCTTGGCGACCTAGTAATGGTATGGTGACATGTCAGCATTATGTCACCGGGTTTTCCCTGGGTGTGTTCGATGGGAAGGCGCTTGTCCGCCCGCGATAATCTGGCGAGACCATGACGCCAGCCCTGATGCCCGCCACCCGCAAGACCCGTGCCCATACCGCCGCGCCGGCCGACGAGGAGAGCAGCGCCCTCTCCCCTTCACTGCGCGCGCTGGCGTACGAGCGCTTCCGGGAACAGATCCTGGACGGCCGCTTGCGCGCCGGCCAGTTCGTCTCCCAGCGCGAGCTGGTCAAGCTGCTGGACGTGCCACTGGGCGCGGTGCGAGAGATGATTCCGCGGCTGGAGGCCGCGCGGATGCTGATCACGGTCCCCAAGCGGGGGCTGCAGATCGCGCACATCGATCTCAAGCTGATCCGCAACGCGTTCCAGGTGCGCGCCATGATCGAGCGCGAGGCGGTGGCCCACTACATCCGCAACGTGAGCGATGGCGAACTCGAGGCCGAGGAGAAGAAGCACCAGGCCGTCCTGAAACGCGCCCAGTCCGGCAAGCTCGACCCGGACCTCGACCGCGATGCCATGGCCATCGACTGGGCGCTGCACGACCGGATGGTCGATGCGATGGGCAACGAAATCCTGTCGGAGATCTACCGCGCCAACAGCCTGCACGTGCGGATGATCCGGCTGGACGCGCAACAGGTCCGCCCACAACGGGTCGTGCCGGCGATGCAGGAGCACCTGCGCTTCATCGAATTGCTGAAGTCGCGCGACGAAGCCGGCGCCCTGAAGGCCATGCAGGAACACGTGGAGCAATCGCGCCAGCGCGTGCTGAACGCCATGCTGCGAAACGAGCCTGTATAGGGCGTCCGCGGCGTGGCGCCGGGGGCCGGGGGCCGGGCCATGTTGCCTGCGACCTCTGCCGGCATCCGCAAGTGCGATCGCGGGTGACGCGATCCATAACTTGCGCCCTGCACTCGATCTGCTGGTTTGCGACATGGTGCGCCACAACGGGCAGCAGCCAACGAGGAACAGCAGCTATCCGACGAGCCAGCAAGGCTTCGCAAGCCGAACGGCTGGCGTTAGCGCCGGCGCGAGGAAGTTTCTGGCGCGCATACGTATGGCGGCACGCTGGAACGGGGCTATCTGGACGATGCACCGACTCGATCTTGTGAACAAGCACAACACCGTGCTTGCGGTCACCGGGGCTACGGTCAGCATCGATGCGCAAGTGGGTGCCCTTCCTTTCCTGGGAGCCTGCTCCGGAGCAGGCAGTACCCTTTCCGGGGACAGTCGGCACTCCGTCGGGCATCCGCAACGTGTTCCTCAATGAGGATGCAGTCGAGGTCTATCGGACATCGCCTTGGGTGGACGAGCAGGTCCGGATCAAGGTGGTGCCGGTGTTCGCCCCCGAATTGAACCGCCGAGGGCGAGCCACTCCCACTCCTGTCCGAGGCCGTAAACCAGCACGATGTCGTAGTCCGCAATTGCCGGAAGATCCAGCACGCGCATCACTTCCTGCCGGGCCGCCACGTTCCCACGGATCGACTGCACGTACTCCCGCGCCTGGGAAAGATAGGTCTCCGCGGTCGCCTTGAACTCTAGGCGGTTGCCGTCGCTGCGGGAAGTGGTGATGTCGCCGACGAAAGGCGTCTTGAGCTCAAATACTGTGAGCTGGCCTGCGCCAGTCTGCGCGCACAGAAAGTCAGGCTCCGGCGTGTAACCTTTCTCCGTATCGAACGGTAGAACATTGCCGGAGGACTTCTCGAAGGACGCATATCGGTCGAAGCCCAGCGCCCGGAAAATGACAGGGTGGCGTTCGAAAAAGGTCTGGTAGCGCGCCTCCTCGTTGCACTTCGCCTGCAGGAGACGAAGTAGATCGGTGAGCGCCCGCCACAATGCGGCCTGCTCGATGGGCGGAGGCTCGGGAGAGGCTATGGAAGATCGTGGACAACGGACGATGGCGGTGCCGAGATGATAGTTGAGCGGCACCATTCCACGGCTACGAGCGGACCATGCCAATCGACGACAAGGAAGAGGGACGGCTCTTGAGAGAAGCTGTCCGCAAGCGCCGCGGACACGGCGACTTCTTCTCATGGCGAACGCGGAGCACGTTCCTTGTCCCTCAGCGCTATTCCTCCCGCGGCGGCAAGGCGACCTGGTTGTCGACGCTGAACTGGTAGTCCTTGAACACATGCTCGGCGCTGAGCACCTGGTACGTACCGTCGGCCTTCTTGTGTGTGGTGTCCTTGAGGCGGTAGGTGTAGTGGCCGCAGGTCCAGCAATTGAAGTTGCGCATGTGGGTGCACAGGCAGGTCTTGTCCATCACCACGACGGTCTTCTGGTCGGGATGGGCCAGCACTTCGCGGTTGTACGAGTCGATATAGGCGCAGTGGCCGTTGGCATCGAGCAGGTAGCCATAGGATTCGCAACCCGGACGGATGCCCGAGCCGATCGCCGGCGTGTTCCTGAGCATGCGCATCGGGTAGCCGGTGGGCGAAATGCCGTTGACGACGATGTCGTCTTCGGTGGCCTTCAGATATTCCTGCTTCACGTCGGCGGGCAAGCCACACTCGTGCGTGATGGTGAAGCGCGTCGCCACCTGCACGCCGCCTGCGCCCTTTTCCAGGAAACCCATGGCATCGGTCCCGGTGAAGATCCCGCCCGCGGCAATCACCGGAATGGCGAGTTGCTCGTCGCGCAGGAATGCATGGATCTCGTCCATGATGGTGTGCAAGTCGTATTCGGCCCAATCCATGCCGAAGCCGAGGTGGCCGCCGGCCAGCGGTCCTTCGACGATGACGTAGTCAGGCAACCGATCCAGCCTGGCGTTCTTGCGCAGGAACAATTGCAGCGCGCGCGCGGACGACACGATGATGCCCAGCTTGGCATCGCGGAACCGCGGATGGTCGGCGATCAGACCGAAGGAACCCAGGTGCAACCCCGCCGACAGGGTGATGCCGTCGATGCCGCCGTCCAATGCCGCGGACAGGCGCGTGCGCAAGGTTTCGCGCGGCGCATTCATGGTCAGCTTTTCCATGCAATTGACGAAAACAAGGCCGTCGCCTTCTTTCGCCTCCATGGTCGAGCGCACGTGATTGATCGTCGCTTCGGCCAGGCGCTCCATGTCGAACTGGACGACGGCCTTGTTCAGGTTGTTGATATTGAACTTGTAGGTCCTGGTCTTGTCCTTGACGAATGTGGTGTCGAACTTGCGGTCCGACACGTCGTGGACCATCGCATCGGAAATGTGGCCGATGCCGCCCAGGCGCGCCGCTTCCAGCGCCAGCTCCGAGGTCGAAATATCGACACCCATGCCGCCGATCATGATCGGGACGTATTCCCGGTTGCCCAGTTTCAGGCGGAAATCATCAACACGTTTCATCGCTCGTCTTGCTTGGAAGGTCCTCGTCCCGGCCCTGCACCTTCGTCTGTCGTCGTAGAAGCCTCGGCCCGTCAGCGTCACACGATCCCGGCACGCTCACGTCCGGCCCGCCGAATGACAGCGAGGTCGCGGCTTGGGTCCAGGGGAGATTGTCACCCCTGGTGCGCCGAAATGGTGAGCATCCCCATTCCCGCGGTTCATGTCGCCTGGTGGCGGGCCAGACCCTACAGCGCGTCGCGCAACCGGTAGTACATCATCCCGAGCACCAGCGCCGGCGTGCGCATCAGCGCGCCGCCGGGAAAGGCGTGGTGCCTGATGCGCGCGAACAGGTCGAAGCGCTCCGCCTGTCCCGCGATCGCGAGCGCCACCAGCTTGCCGGCCATGCCCGCGAGCGCGAGGCCATGGCCGGAGAAGCCCTGCAGGTAGTAGACGTTGTCGCCGATGCGGCCGAAGTCGGGCGCCTTGTTCATGCTGATGTCGACGAAGCCGCCCCAGGCGTAGGGGATGTCGAGGTCGGCCAGTTGCGGAAAGACCTTGAGCATGCTGGCGCGGATGCGCCCGATGATGTCGCGCGGCGCCGACCCGCTGTAGCTGTCCCCGCCGCCGAACAGCAGGCGGTCGTCGGCGCTCAGGCGGAAGTAGTCGAGCACGAAATTGGTGTCCGACGCGGCGGGCCGGCCCCGCATCAGGGCATCGGCGCGCTCGCGCGCCATCGGCTCGGTGGCGATCATGTAGGTACCCACCGGCATGATGCGCGCCGCGACTTCCGGCGCGATGTCGTCGCCGTATTCGCCCAGGTAGACATTGCCGCCCAGCACCACGAACCGGCATTCGCACTCGCCCTGCGCGGTCTTCACCAGCGGCCTGGCGCCACGCTCGACCACGAACACGGGTGAATGCTCGTGCAGCCGGGCGCCGGCGGCCCGGGCCGCCGCGGCCAGGCCCAGGCAGTACTTCAACGGATGCAGGTGGCCCGAGGCCTCGTCGTAGGTGGCCGCATGAAAGCGCCGGCTCGCCACCCACTGCCCGATCTCCTGGGGCCCGACCCAGCGCACCGGATAACCGTAGGCGGTGACGACGTGGTCCATCCAGCGCCGCAGGTCCCGCGCCTTGCGCGGCTTCACGGCCAGGCTCAGGTAGCCGGGCCGGTACTCGCAGTCGATGCCGTGGCGGCGGATGCGCTCCTGCACCAGCCGCAGCCCCTCCACCGACACCTCCCAGGCGCGGCGCGCGTCCTCGCGCGGGAACTGCTTCTCGATGGCGCATTCGCCGTCGCTGCCGAAGCCGACGATCACCTGGCCGCCGTTGCGCCCGGAAGCGCCCCAGCCGACGCGCTGCGCCTCCAGCAGCACCACGTCGTAGCCGCGCTCGGCCAGCTCCAGCGCGGCCGACAGGCCGGCGTAGCCGCCGCCCACCACGCAGACGTCGGCGCGCGTGCGCTCGGCCAGCGCGCCGGCCGGCAGCGGCCGCGTCACGCTCGCTTCGTAGTAGGAGTTCTCGACGACGGCAAGTTCTTTCTTGATGAGCATGGTGCGCGACCGGCGGGGCCGGCTGGACTGTTCAGGTCACGCGGAAGTTCAGGAACTGCCAGGCGTCGGCGGGATCCGTGTCCTCGGGGAACAGCGAGCTGCGCCCCGTCAGCGGCGTCCAGTCGCCCCACTGCCCGACCACTTCGCCCAGGTACGGGATGGCGACTTCCAGCACGGTCTCATGGTCGAGGTCGTCGGGCTCCACCAGGCCGGCATCCGGGTTGCGCAGCGCCCAGACCATCCCGCCCAGGATGCCGGCGACCACCTGCAGGCTGGTCGCATTGTTGTGCGGCACGAGGGCTCGCGCCTGCCCGATCGACAGGCGCGAGCCGTACCAGTACACGCCCTTGGCGTTGCCCATCAGCAGCACGCCGAGCTCGTCGGTGCCGCCGCTGATCTCGTCGCGCATGATCCGCTCGCGCTGCTGCAGCCGCCAGTTCTTCCCCGCCAGTTCGTGCAGGGACAGGACGGCGTCGTCGCACGGGTGGTAGGCGTAGTGCACGGTCGGGCGATACGCCACCTGGCCGTTCTCGCGCAGCGTGAGGTGGTCCGCGATCGAGATCGACTCGGAATGCGTCACCAGGAAGCCGTGGTACGGGCCTTCCAGCGGCGTCCAGCTGCGCACGCGCGTGGCGATGCCGGGGCGGTTCAGGTAGATGGCCGCATCGCACCCGAAGCCGTGGCGGCCGCCGTCGTGCGGCCAGTGCCGCTCGTGGCTGCCCCAGCCGAGCTCCGCCGGCTGCAGGCCCTCGTCGACGAAGCCCCGGACCGACCATGTGTTGACGAATTCGCCCGGCTCCTTGCGGCGGGGAGACGTCTGCGTGTCGCGCTCGGCGATGTGGATCACCTTGACCTGCAGCTGCCGCGCGAGCGCCGCCCATTCCTCGTAACAGGTGGGCGCCTGCGCGACGACACCGGTCGCGCCCGCCATGTCCAGCAGCGCGCGCTTGGTGAACGCCGACACCAGGCCGGGGTTGGCGCCCTGGGTCAGCACCGCCGTCGGGCCGGTGCGCTTGTCCAGGCGGAAGGCGAGCGCCTCCTCGCGCAGCCCGTAGTTGGATCGCTGGGAGGGTGTCAGGCCCGGGTTGTCGTAGCGACCCGGCCAGGGTTCGTTGCAGGTGTCGAGATAGAAGGCGCCGCGCTTGCGGCAGAATCGGATCAGCGCCACGCTGGACACGTCGACGGACACGTTGAGCAGGAAGTCGCCTTCGCCCAGCAGGGGTGCGAGCACGGCCTCGTGGTTGCCCTCGTTCACCGCCGTGGCGATCACCTCGACACCATGCTCGGCCGCAATGCCGCTGTCGTCGGGACTCGGCTTCACGATCCGGATGCGGTCCGGCGCGATGCCCAGTTCGCGTGGCAGCACGGCCAGCATCGCCTGCCCGATGCTGCCGAAGCCCAGCATCACGAGCCGTCCCGAAAACGAGGTGCGCCGCCGGTCCTTGTTCATCCATTCGTCCTTTCGTTCCTGGGCCCGCAACGCCCGACAGTGTCGTGGCAGCGCGGCCGCCACGGCCGTCGGCAGGCGGCAGAACCTCCTGTAGGACAGGCGAATCATAGGCGGCGCCCTCGCGCGCGGGCGTGACTCGTCCCCGAGATTGACTCACGTCAACGCCGCAGGCAGCGCCTTTCCTAGACTCGATGCGTGGAACTCCAATTTCTGGGTGCGACGGAAACCGTCACGGGATCCAAGTACCTGTTGCGCACACCCGGCAGCACGGTGCTGGTCGACTGCGGCCTGTTCCAGGGCTACAAGCCGCTGCGCCTGCGCAACTGGAGTCCCCTGCCGGTCGCGGCCAGCGCGATCGACGCGGTGATCCTCACCCATGCCCACCTCGACCACAGCGGCTATGTGCCGCTGCTGGCGCGCCAGGGCTTTCGCGGGCCGGTGTACGGCACGCCGGCCACGCTCGACCTGTGCCGCATCCTGCTGACCGATTCGGGCCACCTGCTCGAGGAGGAGGCCGAGTACCTCAACCGCCATGAGCTGTCCAAGCACAAGCCGGCGCTGCCGCTGTACACCCGCGAGGACGCGCTGCGCTGCTTCGAGCTGTTCCGGCCCATGGATTTCGGCGACACCTGGCGCGCGGGCAAGGACCTGCGGGTGCGCTTCGCGCCGTCGGGCCACCTGCCGGGCTCCGCGTTCGTCCAGGTGGACGACGGGCAGCGCTCGATCCTCTTTTCGGGCGACCTGGGCCGCCCGCACGATCCGCTCCTGAGGGCGCCGGCGCGGCTGCCCGGCGCCGACTACCTGGTGATCGAGTCCACGTACGGCGACCGCCAGCACGAGGCCCGCGATCCGCTGGAACAGCTGGCCGAGGTCATCAACCGCACCGTGGGCCGCGGCGGGACCGTGCTGATCCCTGCTTTCGCCGTGGGCCGCACCCAGGTCCTGCTGCACCTGCTGCACGTCCTGCGCCAGCGGCGCGCGATCCCGCCGGTGCCGGTGTACCTGAACAGCCCGATGGCCGCGAACGCCACCCGGATCTACCACCGCCATATCGGCGAGCTGCGGTTGAGCGAGGCCGAGTGCGACGCGATGGCATCGCATGTGCACGTGGTGACCACGCCGGAGGAATCGCGCCAGCTGAACACGAAGCACGGGCCGATGGTGATCATCGCCGCCAGCGGCATGGCCACCGGCGGGCGCGTGGTGCACCACCTGAAGGCCTTCGCGCCCGACCACCGCAACACGATCCTGCTGACCGGGTTCCAGGCCGGCGGCACCCGCGGCGCGACGCTGGCCAGCGGCGCGCCGACTGTGCGCATCCATGGCGAGGACGTGCCGGTGCGCGCCGAAGTCGCCATGATCCACACCCTGTCGGCCCATGCCGACGCGGGAGAAATCCTGGACTGGCTGCGCGGCTTCGCCCGGCCGCCGCGGCGGACCTTCATCACCCACGGCGAACCGCAGGCGGGCGACGCGCTGCGCCAGCGCATCGAGCGCGAACTGCACTGGGAATGCCGGCAGCCCTACTACCTGGAGAGCGTGACGCTCGACTGACGCGAGCCCGCCGGATTCAGGTGGCGCACCAGATGGCGATGCGGTGCGACAGGTCCATCCACAGCGCCCATGCGGCCACCAGCACCAGCAGCGCGCCGGCGACGCGGGTGCCCCAGTCCTCGCGGAACCGGTTGCCCCATTGCGCCAGCCGCGCCAGCAGCGCCGGCGCCAGGGCCAGGGACGCGCCGCTGCCCAGGGCGAACAGCGCCATCGAAACCGCGCCTTCGAGCGGCCCGCCGCTCAGCGAAGCGACCAGCAAGGCCGAATACAGCAGTCCGCAGGGCATCAGCGTCCACAGCACGCCGGTGGCGAACACGCCGCCGCGCGCCGTGGCCACCGGCCGCACGCGCGCCCAGACGCTGCGCCCGGCGTTGCTGACCCACATCGGCTGGCGCGCCAGCGTCACGAGCATGAGGCCCCAGGCGAGCACGGCCAGGTGGAAGATGGTCCAGACCGGACGCAGCGCCGACATGTTGGACGTGAGCCAGCCCAGGCTTTGCACGGTCAAGGCCGCGGCGGCGCCGGCGGCCGAATAGCCCGCCAGCCGCCCGGCGTGGAAGGCCCACATCGAGCGCGCGGGCGAGCCGCGGCCGGCGCGCGTCAGGCCGGCGCAGGCGGCGCCGCACATGGCGATGCAATGCGGGCCTCCCGCCAGCCCCATCAGGAGGGCGGAAAGGGCGAGCGCGATGGACATGGTCCGGAAGCGGCGTCCTTCAGATGATGCGCGAGAACCGGGCGCGGCTGCGGTCGGCCTGCAGGTACTTGTCGAACACCATGGCCACGGCCCGCACGAAGTACCAGCCCATGGCGGTCACCTGGATGCCGGCATCGTCGACGACCACCAGACCCTGTTCCTGCTGCGCCTTGAGCGCTTCGAGCTCCGGCGCGAAGTAGTCGCGGAAGTCGATCAGCCAGGCCAGCTCGATCGACTCGAACGTCACCTGGCCCTGGCACATGATGGCCATGATCACCGCGCGGCGCACCAGGTCGTCGCGGCTGAGGGCCAGCCCGCGCACCACCGGCAGCCGGCCGTGGTCGATCAGGTCGCAATACTCCTCCATGGTCTTGGCGTTCTGGCTGTAGGTGGGACCCACCTTGCCGATGGACGACACGCCCAGCCCGATCAGGTCGCAATCGGAATACGTGCTGTAGCCCTGGAAGTTGCGGTGCAGCCGGCCCTGCCGCTTGGCCACGGCCAGCGAGTCGTTGGGCAGCGCGAAGTGGTCCATGCCGATGTAGACGTAGCCGGCTTCCTGCAGCGTGTTGAGCGACTGCGACAGCATCGTCACCTTGTCCGGCGCCTGCGGCAGTTCAGAGCCGATGATCCGGCGCTGCGGCTTGAAGCGCTCGGGCAGGTGCGCATAGGCATAGACCGCGATCCGGTCCGGGCGCAGGTCCTTGATCTGTTCCAGCGTGCGGGCGAACGACTCCGGGGTCTGGCGCGGCAGGCCGTAGATCAGGTCGACGTTGATCGACTCGAAGCCGATGGCGCGGGCCTGCTCGACCAGCTTGAACACCTGCTCGGCCGGCTGGATGCGGTGCACCGCCTTCTGCACGTCGGCGTCGAAGTCCTGGACGCCGAAGGAGAGCCGGTTGAAGCCCAGGTCCCACAGCGAGCGCAGCCGCTGGCCGTCGATGGTGCGCGGGTCGACCTCGATCGAATACTCACCGCCCGGCGCGAACGCGAAATTGCGCCGCAACATGCCCATCAGTTCGCCGAGTTCCTCGTCGGACAGGAAGGTGGGCGTGCCACCGCCCAGGTGCAGTTGGCTGACCGCCTGCCCGACCCCCAGGCGCTCGGTGTGCAGGTCGACCTCGCGGGCCAGGTATTTCAGGTACGCGGTGGCCCGGTCGTGGTGCTTGGTGATGATCTTGTTGCAGCCGCAGTAGTAGCACAGCGACTCGCAGAACGGGATGTGCACGTACAGCGACAGCGGCATCGCCAGCGCGGCCGGCCCCGCCTTGCGCTGGACCAGGGCCTGACCATAATCCGCGTCGGTGAAAGCTTCCACGAAGCGGTCGGCCGTGGGGTACGAGGTGTAACGGGGGCCGGATACGTCGTAGCGCCGCAGCAGCTCGGGCGAGAGAGGTGTCATCGTGGATGCGAACATGAGAGTATGGCTCATACTTTGCGGGCGGGTTCACCCTGGATGATTGATATTAATCAACCCGGTCCGGATGCCCATCCGGACAATTTGACTTAGATCAGAATTGACCCGGCCATGAACGAAACCCCTCTGCACGCTCACGAGGCGAACCTGATACCGTCGGGCGAGCAGCCGATGTTCGATGGTCACAGCATGAAGGTGGCGTGCTCGAACTGCAACCTGCGCGAGCTGTGCATGCCGGTGGGACTGAGCCCCCACGAACTGGCCCGTATCGACGAGGTGGTGGCCGTGCGCCGCAAGGTCAAGCGCGGCACGACGCTGTTTCGCAACGGCGAGCTGTTCCAGTCCCTGTTCGCGATCCGCACCGGCTTCTTCAAGACCTGCGTCACGGCCGAGGACGGCCGCGACCAGGTGACCGGCTTCCAGATGGCCGGCGAGATCATCGGCCTGGACGGCATCGTCAACGACCACCACACCTGCGACGCCGTGGCGCTGGAGGACGCGGAGGTGTGCGTGATGCCGTTCGACCGCATCGGCGAGCTGTCGCGCGAGGTGAACGCGCTGCAGCACCATGTGCACCGCATCATGAGCCGCGAGATCGTGCGCGAACACGGCGTGATGCTGCTGCTGGGCAGCATGCGGGCTGAGGAGCGGCTGGCCGCCTTCCTGCTGAACCTGGTGCAGCGGCTGCACGCGCGCGGTTTCTCGCGTTCGGAGCTGGTGCTGCGAATGACGCGCGAGGAGATCGGCAGCTACCTCGGGCTGAAGCTCGAGACCGTGAGCCGCACCTTCTCGAAGTTCGCCGAGGACAACATCGTCGAGGTGCGCCAGCGCCACGTGCGCATCCTCGACACCGGGGCCCTGCGCCGCATCGTCAACCAGCAGCCGGCATCGTGACCCGCCGTCCGGCGGGCCAGCACCATCACCCGGGCCCGGCCGCGAGCGCCAGCTTCATCCCCATCACCCCGTCCGCCTGCGCCGTGACGGTGAACCCCAGCCGCCGCGCCAGGGCCGCCATTCCGGCGTTCTCGCTCAGGCACTGACCCACCACCTCCTGGGTGCCTCGCTCGCGCAGGTAGCGCAGCAGCTTGTCCAGCAGCAGCCGGCCCAGCCCCTGGCGTTGCCACGCGCCCGCCACCTGGATGGCGAATTCCGCCTGCCGGTTGTCCGGGTCGCAGACGGCGCGCACCTCCCCCAGCATGCCGCCGTCGCGGGCGGCCTGCGGGTCGATCGCGATGAAGGTCATCTCGCGCTCGTAGTCGATCTGGCAGTAGCGCGCCAGCTCCGAGTGCGGCACCTCGCGACGCGACAGGAAGAAGCGCAGCCGCATGTCGGCCGGCGAAGCGCCGGCATAGAACGCCTGGAAGCGCTGGCCGTCCTCCGGCCGGATCGGGCGCAGCAGGAGCTCGCTGCCGCCGACGGCGACGCGCTCCTCCAGCTGTCCCGGGTAGGGCCGCACCGCGAGCCGGCTCGCCTCGCCCGGCGCCGGCCGCCGCACGCGCACCCGCGCGTCCAGCGCCAGCACGCCTTCGGCGTCGGCCAGCAGCGGGTTGATGTCGAGTTCCATCAGCGACGGAAGGTCGCAGGCCATCTGGGAAACCCTCAGCAGCGCACCGACCAGCGCCTGCTCCTGCACCGGCGGGCGCCCGCGCCAGCCGGCCAGCAGGGCGCCCACCTGGGTCTGCTCGATCAGGTCGCGCGCGAGGCGTTCGTTCAGCGGCGGCAGGCCCACCGCGCGGTCGCGGCGCAGCTCGACGGCCGTGCCGCCTTCGCCGAACAGCACCACCGGCCCGAACACCGGGTCGGTGGCGATGCCCACGATCAGTTCCTGCGCGCGCCGCCGCTGCGCCATCGCCTGCACCGTGAACCCCAGCACATGGGCCTGGGGCTGCGCATGCGCGACCCGCTGGCGCATCTTCACCGCCGCGGACCGTACTTCATCGGCCGAGCCCAGTCCCAGCGCCACGCCGCCGACATCCGACTTGTGCACGATTTCGGGCGAGACGATCTTCAGCGCCACGGGGAAGCCGATGTGCGCGGCGGCGAGCGCGGCCGCCTCCGCATCGCGGACCTTCGCCGCGGCCACGGCCGGGATGCCGTACGCCTGCAGCAGGCGCGCGGACAGCTCGCCATCGAGCCATTCGCGACCCTCGTTCAGCGCCTCCCGCAGCACCGCCTCGGCGCGGGCCGTGTCGGGACGGAAGTCCTCCAGCACGGCCGCCGGCAGCTGCAGCAGCGCGTCCTGGTTGCGCGCGTAGCTCGCGCGCTGCAGCCAGGCGGCCACCGCCCGCTCCGGCGTGTTGTAGGTGGCGATGCCGGCGGCGCTGAAGGCCCGGCGCGCGGCGCCGACCGCGTTGCCGCCGAGCCAGCAGGCGAGCACCGGCTTGGCTGCCTGCTGCACCAGCGGCAGGCAGGCGGCCGCGATGTCGGCCGCCGGGACGATCGCCGTCGGCGCATGCATGAACAGCACCCCGTCGACCTCGGGCGCCGCGAGCAGCACGCGCAGGCTGTCCGCGTAGCGCGCCACCGGCGCGTCGCCGATGATGTCGACCGGGTTGGCCCGCGGCCAGTTCGACGGCAGGCACTCGTCCAGGGCCCGCACGGTGGCCGGCCCGAGTTCGGCGAGCCGGCCCCGGCCGGCCGCCAGCGCGTCGGCGGCCAGCACGCCGGCCCCGCCGCCGTTGGTGAGGATCGCCAGCCGCTCGCCGCGCCAGGCCTTCACGTGCGCGAGCGTCTCGGCCGCGTCGAACAGCGCCTCCAGCGTGTCCACGCGCAACATCCCGGCGCGGCGCACCGCCGCGTCGAACACCGCGTCCGAGCCGGCGAGCGCGCCGGTGTGGGAGGCCGCCGCCCGCGCGCCCTCGGGCGCCCGCCCGGCCTTGACGACGATGACCGGCTTGTTGCGCGCCGCCGCCCGCGCGGCCGACATGAACTTGCGCGCCGCGGTCACTGCCTCCATGTACATCAGGATGGCACGGGTGCCGGGATCGCTCGCCAGGTAGTCGAGGACATCGCCGAAGTCGACATCGGCGCAATCGCCGAGCGACACGAAGTTCGAGAAGCCGATGCCGCGGCTGTTGGCCCAGTCCAGCATCGCGGTGGCGAGGGCGCCCGACTGCGTGACGAAGGCGAGGCTGCCCGGTTGCGCATTGCCGGGAGCGAAACTGGCGTTCAGGCCGGCGCCCGGCACCAGCACGCCCAGGCAGTTGGGGCCGAGGATGCGCAGCAGTCCCGGCCTGGCCGCGGCCAGCATGGCCCGCTCGGCGGGCGTGTGCCGCAGGCCGGCCGTGATCACCGCCGCCGCGCGCGTGCCCTTGCGCGCGAGGGCGTCGATGATCGATGGGACGGCAGCGGCGGGCGTGCAGACCACGGCAAGGTCCGGCGCCTGCGGAAGCGCATCGACCGTTGGGAATGCCTGCAGGCCGCCGACCGTGCCGGCGTGACGGTCGACCACCCAGAGCGGTCCCGCGAACCCGCCCTGCTGCAGGTTGCGCAGGACGACGTTGCCCACCTGCCCCGGCTGCTCCGGCACCCCGATCACCGCCACTGACGCCGGCGCGAACAGCGCCTCGAGGTTGCGGACGCTCATGACACTCCCTTTCAGCGCCGGCAGCGCGGCGCACGCGCCGGGGCGCAGTTCAGGTTAGTCCCGGCCCGGGAGGGCGCCATTGTTCCAGATCAAGGACAGCCGGGGGTCCCGCTTCCAGAATCCGTGGGACCCTCCGAGACGGCGATGGACACCTATACCCGCACCCTGGCTCCGCGGTTTGCTGCCCTGCTGGCACAGCGCGAGGCCGAGCTGCGCTCGATCCTGCGGCCGACCAGCGAAGTGGCCATGCAGGCTCCGGACACGCAGGCGCGCGAGGTGCTCGACTTCAAGGACATCGCCGTCGAGGAAACCCAGTCGGTCGTGGACGAGGCCAAGGCCGACCATGCGCTCGAAGAGCTGGAGCAGGTGCTGGCCGCGCGCCGGCGGCTGGCGGACCAGAGCTACGGCGAGTGCCTGGATTGCGGCGAGCCGATCGACCTGCGGCGCCTGATGGCGATGCCGGCGACTCCTTTCTGCACCTCGTGCCAGGGCATCCACGAGCACGGACGTGCGATCGCCGCGCGGCGCTTCGCCGGTTCCGCCGCCAAGAGCAAGCCCTGACCGCTCAGGTCTGGTGCACGTAGGTGCCGGGCGCGGGCAGCGGCCGTCCGTCCTCGACCATTCCCCGGACCGGCCGCGCACGGATCTTGCCGCTGGATTGGCGCGCCAGCCACTCGTGCCAGCACGGCCACCAGGAACCCTGGAACGAGGGCGCCGTCGCCAGCCATGCGTCGGGGTCCGCCGGCGCGGCGCCTGGGTCGTGCCCGGAAAAGCGGTAGCTCGCCTGCGCATGGGCGAGCGGGCCCGAGGGGGCGTTCACGATGCCGACGTTGTGCCCGCCCGAGGTCAGCAGGAAGCTCACCGGCGCATGCGCGAGGCCGTGGATCCGGTACACGGAACGCCAGGGCGACACGTGGTCGCGCTCGGTGCCGACGACGAACATGGGCACGGCGATGTCGCTCAGCCGCACCCATTCGCCGGCCGCCTGGTACCGGTCCTGCGCCAGGTCGTTGCGCAGGTACAGCCGGCGCAGGTACTCGCTGTGCATGCGCGCCGGCAGGCGTGTGGCATCGGCGTTCCATGCCCCCATCGCGGTCACCGGCGTGCGGGCGCCCATGAGGTACTCGTGGACCAGCTTGGACCAGACCAGGTCCTTGGAGTTGATCAGCTGGAACGCGCCGGCCATCTGCCGCCCGTCGAGGTAACCGCGATCGGCCATCAGGTCCTCGAGGAAGGCGACCTGGCTCTCGTCGATGAACAGGCCCAGTTCGCCGGGCTCGCGGAAATCGACCTGCCCCGCCAGCAGCGTGACGGTCTGCAGCGTCTCGTCGGCGCCGCGCCCGAGCACGGCCGCCGCGATGGCGAGCAGCGTGCCGCCCAGGCAGTAGCCGGCCGCATGGATGCGCGCGCCGCGACACAGCGCGCGCGCCGCCTGCAGCGCGGCCAGCGGGCCGAGCTGCAGGTAATCCTCCATGCCCAGGTAGCGGTCCTCGCTGCCGGGATTGCGCCATGACAGCATGAACACGGTGTGGCCCTGCGACACGAGGTAGCGCACCAGCGAATCCTCGGGCGTGAGGTCCAGGATGTAGTACTTCATGATCCAGGACGGCACGATCAGCACCGGCTCGGCATCGACCCGCGCCGTGGCGGGCTCGTACTGCAGCAGCTCGACCAGGTGGTTGCGAAAGACCACCTTGCCCGGCGTGACCGCCACCGCCCGCCCGGGCGCGAAGGCCTCCACGCCGCGCGGCGGCCCTGCGGCCAGGACGGCCAGCGCGTCGCGCGCCCAGTTGCGCCAGCCGTCGGCCAGATTGCCGCCGCCGGTGGCGAGCGTCCGCTGCAGCACCTGCGGGTTCGTCGCCACGAAGTTCGACGGCGACCACATGTCCACGAACTGGCGCAACGTGAATGCGACCAAGTCCTCGTGGTGCTGCGACACCCCGCGAACGCCGGTCGCCGCCTCGTTCCACCACCGGTCCTGCAGCAGGAACGCCTGCGCCAGCGCGGCCGCAGGGGGCCACTCCTGCCATTCGCGGGGCGTGAACCGCTTGTCCTGCGGCAACGGTTCGATGCAGCGCTGGCAATCGCCGTGCCATCCGTGCGTGGCGCAATGCATCCAGGCCGTGCCCTTGCGCCACGCGCTGGCGGCCAGTTCCGCCTGTTTCGACGGCGACACCGCCAGGTGGACCAGCCAGTCGGCATACGCCATCGCGACCGACGCCGGAGAAATGCCGTTCGCGAGGCGGGCCAGCGCCAGCTTGAGCGGCAGGTCCAGCGGCTCCGGGCCGTGGTTCGAGGGAAGCGCAGGCGCGTGCATGGACGAACGCTTTCGCGTGACCGATGATTCAATACTGGTCGTTGCGCCGGCCTCATGTTTGCGCGAGGTCAACGGCGACACCGTTTGGCGTCGCGGCAGCGACAGCGGCCCGTACCATCGGCGCATGATTCCGGCATTCATGCGCGCCATGGCGGTGGCGCCCGCGGGCGGAGCGTTGCTCGCGACCCGCAAGCCCGTGCCGCAGGCGCAGGGCCACGAGGTCCTGGTTCGCGTGCTCGCCTGCGGTGTGTGCCGCACCGACCTGCACATCGTCGACGGCGAATTGCCGCCGCACCGTCCCGGCGTGGTGCCGGGGCACGAGGTGGCCGGCCGCGTCGTCGCGCGCGGACCCCAGGCCAAGCAGTTCGCCATCGGGCAGCGCATCGGCATTCCGTGGCTGGCGCAGACCTGCGGCCGCTGCGCCTTCTGCGGCATGGACCGCGAGAACCTGTGCGACGAGCCGGTCTTCACCGGCTACGACCGCGACGGCGGATTCGCCGAGTACGTCATCGCCGACGAACGCTTCTGCTTCGCCCTGCCCGCCCGCTACGACGACGCGCACGCGGCGCCGCTGCTGTGCGCCGGACTGATCGGCTTTCGCGCCTGGCGGCTCGCCGGCGGCGCCACGCCGCGCCGGCTCGGCCTGTACGGCTTCGGCGCCGCCGCGCACATCATCTGCCAGGTGGCCACCGCGCGCGGCCAGGAGGTGCACGCGTTCACGCGCGAGGGCGACCAGGCCGGCCAGGCGTTCGCGCGCTCGCTCGGTGCGGTGTGGGCCGGCAGCTCGGCCGAGGCGCCGCCGCAACCGCTCGACGCGGCGCTGATCTTCGCGCCGGTCGGCGCGCTCGTGCCTGCCGCGCTGGCCGCGACGCGCAAGGGCGGCGTGGTGGCCTGCGCCGGCATCCACATGAGCGAGATCCCGGCCTTCGACTACGGCCTGCTGTGGGGCGAACGCGTCCTGAAGTCGGTGGCCAACCTCACCCGTGCCGACGGCGAGGCGTTCTTCCGGCTGGTCGCCGAACTGGACCTGCGCACGCATGTGCAGAGCTACGCCCTCGACGATGCCAACGCCGCGCTCGCCGCGGTCCGCGCGGGCGCCGTCAACGGCGCGGCCGTGCTGATTCCCTGAGCGTGCCCGCCGCGCGAGCCCCGCGGCCTGCGGCTCGCATTCCCGTCCCGTCGCGCGCCGGCGCCGGCGTGCGTCTCGCGCTTGCGCCACGTCAAAGATGTTGTGGCCCCGGGAACTAGATTTCAGTCGCGGGCCGGCCCCGCTCGCGGGCCGCTGCAAGGGAGAGCGTCGTGAAAACGGATGCGCAACTCAGGACGGACGTCAGCGATGAACTCGCTTGGGATCCGGCCGTCAACGCCGGCAACGTCGGCGTGATCGTCAGGGAAGGGGTGGTGACGCTGACCGGTCACCTCGACAGTTTCGCGGAAAAGCACGCGCTCGAGCGGGCCGTGCGCCGCGTTGCCGGCGTGCGCGGCATCGCGCTCGACGTCGACGTGAAGCTGCCCGCCGGCGCGCAGCGCAGCGATTCCGAAGTCGCTCTGGCCGCCACCGCCGCGCTGCGCCTGAATTCCCTCGTGCCCGACGGCAAGGTCCAGGTGCAGGTGGAAAACGGCTGGGTGATCCTGACCGGCGAAGTGGACTGGGGTTACCAGTTCGCGAGCGCGGAGCAGTCGATCCGTCCGCTGCCGGGCGTGCGCGGCCTGTTCAACCGCATCAGCATCAAGCCGCGCGTGGACGGCCACGACATCGGCTCGCAGATCACGGCGGCGCTGACGCGCCAGGCGACACGCGAGGCGCGGCACATCGACATCAAGGTCGAAGGCGGCGTCGTCACCCTCAGCGGCAAGGTGCATTCGATGGCGGAACACGATGCCGCGGTCGGCGTCGCCTTCTCCACGAAGGGGGTGTCCCATGTGGTGGACCACCTCCAGGTGACCGGCTGAAGCCGGCGACGGTGGCCGCCGGACCCCATCGCCCGTGCGGCCGGTCCTTTTCGTTCCCACCAGGAGCAATCATGAGCAATCTGCGACTGCTGGATCCCGCCTTCGGGGACAGCCTCGAATCCACGATGCGCCGCTTCTTCTCGCCGACCGCCTGGGAGCAGCCGGACCTGCCGGCGCTGAAGATGCGCGTCGACGTGACGGAGCAGGACAACGCCTATGAAGTCAAGGCCGACATCCCCGGCGTGAAGAAGGAAGACATCAACGTGCGCATCGACGGCAACGTGGTGCAGATCGACGCCGAGGTCAAGCGCGAGAGCGAGAGCAAGGACAAGGGCGGCAAGGTCTTGCGCAGCGAGCGCTACCACGGCACCGTGTCGCGCACCTTCAGCCTGGCCGACGACGTCGACGAGGCCAGGGCCGAGGCACGCTACGCCGACGGCGTGCTCACGCTGCAGTTGCCCAAGAAGGCCACGGCCGCCGCGCGCAAGGTCGCGGTGCAATAGGGAGGCTGGCATGCCGGCGCCGGGACGTCAGGCCAAGGTCCCGGTGCTGAGCATCCGCGGCCTGAGCAAGACCTACGGCGCGGGCGAGACCGCCGTGCGCGCGCTGCGCAACGTCGACCTCGACGTGCGCAGCGGCGAATTCATCGTGCTGCTCGGTGCGTCGGGCAGCGGGAAGTCCACCTTGCTGAACATCCTGGGCGGGCTTGACCGCGCGACCAGCGGCGACGTGCGGTTCTTCGACCATTGCCTCAGCGAAGCCGACGACGACGAGCTCACCCGCTACCGGCGCGAGCACGTGGGATTCGTCTTCCAGTTCTACAACCTGATCCCCAACCTGACGGTGCGCGAGAACGTGGCGCTGGTGACCGACATCGCGAGCGACCCGATGCCGGTCGACGACGCGCTGGACCTGGTGGCGCTGTCGCCCCGGCGCGATCATTTCCCGGCCCAGCTGTCCGGCGGCGAGCAGCAGCGCGTCGCCATCGCCCGCGCCATCGTCAAGCGCCCGCAACTGCTGCTGTGCGACGAGCCGACCGGCGCCCTGGACTACGTCACCGGCAAACTGGTGCTGGAAGTGATCGCCAGGATCAACGGCGAACTCGGCACCACCGCGATCGTGATCACGCACAACGCCGCGATCGCCGGCATGGCCGACCGCGTGGTGCGCCTGGCCGACGGTGCCATCGCCAGCATCGAGGTGCCGCAGCGCCGCCTCACGCCGGCCGAGCTCTCGTGGTGACGCGATGAAGGCGCTCGACCGCAAAGTGTGGCGCGACCTGAGGCTGCTGTGGAGCCAGGCGATCACGATCGCGCTGGTCGTCGCCAGCGGGATCGGCGGCTTCGTCGGCTGCCTGTCGGCGGTGGACTCGCTGGCGCTGGCCCGCGACCGCTTCTACGAGCGCGGCCAGTTCGCCGACGTGTTCGCCCAGGTCAAGCGCGCGCCCGATGCATTGACCAGCCGCCTGGCCGAGATCGAGGGCGTGCTCGTGGTGCAGACGACCGTGGAGGCCGGCGCCCGCGTCGCCATGCCGCGCAGCCCGGATCCGGTCATCGGCCAGCTGATCGGGATGGACCTGCGCCGCGGCCGCAGCCTCAACCGCGTGAGCCTGCGCTCGGGGCGCTTTCCGGCTCCGGGCAGCCGGCCCGGCGGCGAGCTCGAGGCAGTGGTGTCCGAAGGGTTCGCCCAGGCGCACGGCCTGCCCGACGGCGCCACGGTCACCACCCTCGTCAACGGCAAGCAGCGGCTGCTGCGGATCACCGGGCGCGCGCTGTCGCCGGAATACGTCTTTGCCGGCCTCTGGGGCATGCCGGACCTGCGCGCCTTCGGTGTCTTCTGGGTGGACGAGGAGGAACTGGCCGCCGCCATGGACATGCGCGGTGCGTGGAACCGCGTCTCGCTGAAGCTGGCGCCGCAAGCGTCGGCGCAGAACGTGGCCGAGGAAGCGACGCGCCAGCTCGCCGCGTTCGGCGGGTTGCCCGCGCACGGTCGCGCCGAGCAGGTTTCACACTCGATGCTGGACAACGAGATCCGCGAGCAGCAGGTGATCGGCACCGTCCTGCCGGCGATCTTCCTGGCAGTGGCGGCGTTCCTGCTGCACGTGGTGGCGGCGCGGCTGGTCGCCACGCAGCGCGAGCAGGTCGCCGCCCTGAAGGCGCTCGGCTATCCGGACCACGCCATCGCCCTGCACTACCTCAAGCTGATGGCGCCGATGGTCGGCGGCGGCTGGCTGCTCGGCCTCGCGCTGGGCGACTGGATGGGCCACGGCCTGCTGGCCCTGTACGACGACATCTTCCGCTTCCCGGTCTTCGAGCACCGCGTCGCACCGTCCCTGGTCGGCAGCGCGCTGGCGGTGGTCGCGGCGACCGGCGTCCTGGGCACGCTCACGGCGATTGCCGCCACCGTGCGCCTGCAGCCCGCGGAGGCGATGCGGCCGCCGGCGCCGGGGCACTACCGGCGATCGCTGCTGGAGCGGCTGCCGCGCCTGCGCACCGGCCCGGCCCTGCGCATGATCCTGCGCAACATCGACCGGCGGCCGGTGCGGGCGGCGGTCACCGTGGGCGGGATCGCCGCCTCGGTCGCGATCGTCATCGTCGGCACCTTCTTCCGCGACGCCATCGACGTCGTGGTCGACGCCAGCTTCAACGTCGGTCTGCGCAGCGACATTGCGTTGTGGGCCGCCGATCCGGTGGACGCCGGCGCGGCGCGATTGCTGGCACGGCTGCCGGGCGTGCTGCAGGTCGAGTCAGGGCGCCGGGTGGCGGTGCGGTTCGTGCACGGGCAGCACAGCGAGGCAGGTTCGATCCTGGGCCTTGCGGCGCGGCCCGAGCTGCAGCGCGTCGTCGATGTCGACCTGCGCGCCGCGACCATCCCCCGCGACGGGCTGCTCGTGAGCGACCGCCTCGCCGACAAGCTGCGGCTGCGGGTGGGCGACCTGGTCACGGTGGAAGTGCGCGAGGGCCGGCGGCTGGTGCGCCAGGTGGTGGTGGAGCGCACGGTGCGCGACATGATGGGGCTCAACGCCTACATGGACCGGCACGCGCTGAACCGCCTGCTGCGCGAAGGCGACGTGGCGACGCAATTCACCCTGCGCGCGCCGGGAGGCGCGACCCACGCCGTGCTGCGGCTCACGCAGGAGATGCCGCGCGTGGCCGGCGCTTTCGGCAAGGCGACGATGCTGCGCAACATGGAGGAGGTCACCGCGCGCAACATCCTGATCATCAGCAGCATCCTGACCGCATTCGCGGCGGTGATCGCCGTCGGCGTCGTCTACAACAGCGCGCGCATCGCGCTGGCCGAGCGCGGCTGGGAGCTGGCGAGCCTGCGCGTGCTGGGCTTCACGCGCGCCGAGGTCTCGGTACTGCTGCTGGGCGAGCTGGCACTGGGGATCGCGGTCGCCGTCCCCCTGGGCATGGTGCTCGGCTGGGCGCTGACGCACGGCCTGGTGGAGCTGATGCGCTCCGACCAGTTCTTCTTTCCGGTCGTGATCCGCCCGCGCACGTACGCACTCGCAGCCCTGTGCGTGATCGCGGCCGGCGTCGCCAGCGCCATGGTGGTGCGGCGGCGCATCGACCGCCTCGACATGGTGGCGGCGCTCAAGACCAGGGAATAGGGCATGGCGATCACCCGCAACACATGGGCCTGGACGGCCGCCGGCCTGGCGGCGCTGGCGGCGCTGGCCTGGGCCTTCTGGCCGCGCCCGGTGGAGGTCGAGACCGCCCTCGCCCGCCAGGGCCAATTCGAGCAGGCGATCGAGGAGGACGGCCGCACGCGGCTGAAGGACCGCTACACGGTCTCGGCGCCGGTGGCCGCCCGTCTGGAGCGCATCGCGCTGCGCGAAGGCGACCGCGTGAAGGCCGGCGACGTCGTCGCCGTGCTGCGCCCGGTCATGTCGCCGATGGTCGACGAGCGCAGCCGGCGCGAGGCCCAGGCGCGGCTGCAGGCCGCCGGGGCCGGCGTGCGCAGCGCGGTCGCGCGGGTGGAGCGGGCACGCATCGCCGTTCAGGAGGCGCGGCTGGAACAGGCGCGCACCGAGCGCCTGGCGGCCGACGGTTTTCTCTCCGCGGCCAGGCTCGACACGGTGCGGCTGGCGCTCGCCGGCGCGCGGCGCGAGGTCGAAGCCGCGCAGGCCCAGCACGAGGTCGCCGTGCAGGAGCGCGCGCAGGCCGCCGCGGCGCTGCAACCCGCCGCGTCCACGCTGACCAGCCGCGGCGCGCTGGCGGTGCGCGCCCCGGTGGCCGGCGTCGTGCTGCGCGTCACGCAGCCGAGCGAGGCGACACTGCCGGCCGGCGCCGCCCTGCTCGATGTCGGCGATCCGCACCGGATGGAGGTGGTGAGCGAGCTGCTCACCACCGACGCGGTGCAGGCGCAGCCGGGCCGCCGGGTGGTGATCGAACGCTGGGGCGGCCCGCCGGTCGAAGGCGTCGTGCGCCGCATCGAGCCCGCGGCCTTCACCAAGGTGTCGGCGCTGGGCATCGAGGAGCAGCGCGTCAACACGCTGATCGACGTGACCGGTCCGCCGGCGGACTGGCAGGCCATGGGCGACGGCTTCCGCGTCGTGGTGCGCGTGATCACGCACAGCGAGGACGACGCGCTCATGGTGCCGGTCGGCGCGCTGTTCCCGCACGGCGACGGTTTTGCCGTGTATGCCGTGGACGGACGGCGCGCGCGGCTCAGGCCGGTCGACGTCGGTGGACGCAACGGCAGCCAGGCCTGGGTGCGCGGCGGCCTCGCGGCCGGCCAGCCCGTCATCGTCTTTCCACCCGCCGCCGTCGGGGACGGCCGGCGCATCAAGGCACGCCATTGAGCCGCTTCGTCACCCTCACCTTCAATCCCGCGCTCGACGTCTTCACCACCACCGAGCGGGTGGTCGACACGCACAAGCTGCGCTGCGGACCGGCGCAGCATCATCCGGGCGGCGGCGGCATCAACGTCGCGCGGGTGCTGCACCGGCTCGGCGCGGACGGCGTCGCCATGTATCCGGCCGGCGGACCCGCCGGGGAACGGCTGCGGCACTTGCTCGACCAGGAGCAGGTGCGCAGCCACTGCGTGCCGATCGCCGCAGAGACCCGCGAGAGCTTTTCCGTGCACGAACTGGCCTCGGGGCGCGACTGGCGCTTCGTGCTGCCCGGGCCGACACTCACACCGGCCGAGTGGCAGGCCTGCCGGGACGCGGCGGCGGCACTGGCGGCCGGCGCCGGCTGGCTGGTGGCCAGCGGCAGCCTGCCCCCCGGCGCGCCGCCCGACTGCCACGCCCAGCTGGCGCGGCTGGCCCGCGAGCGGCGATGCCGGCTGGTGATCGACACATCGGGTCCGGCCCTGGCAGCGGCGCTGGGCGAAGGCGTGTACCTGGTCAAGCCCAGCCTGCGCGAACTGCGCGAACTGTCCGGCCAGGCCCTGCTCGCGCCGCGCGAATGGCTCGCCGCGGCCCGGGACCTGGTTCTGGAGGGGCGCGCCGTGATCGTCGCGCTGTCGCTGGGCGCACAAGGCGCGTTGCTGGTCACGCGCGAGGCGGCGCTGAAGGCCTCGGGCATCGCCGTGCACGTGGCCAGCACGATCGGCGCGGGCGACAGCTTCACGGCGGGGCTGCTCTGGGCGCTGGATGCCGGCGAACCCCCGGACGAAGCCTTGCGCTACGGCATCGCCGCCGGCGCCGCCGCGCTGCTCACGCCGGGCACGGCGCTGTGCCAGCCCGCCGACGTGCGGCGGCTGCATTCGCAGGTTCGGGTGACCTCGATGTGACGGCGGGTCCGCGGACCGGGCTCACGCTTCCTGCCGCACCAGCAGCACCGGCACCGGGCTGGTGCGGGCCACCTGTTCGGCTTCGCTGCCCATCGCGATGCGGTTGAAGCCGCGGCGGCCGTGCGTCCCCATCACGATCAGGTCGCAATGGTGCTGCGCGGCCTGGTCGACGATGACCTGTGCCACGCGCTCGTTGGTCACCTCGCGCAGCAGCGATTCGCAGTGCACGCCGGCCTGCTCCGCGGCGTGGCGCGCCTTGGCCAGCACTTCGAGCCCGTAGTGGCGCAGGCCCTTGAGCATGTCGTCGTAACCGCGCACCGACGTCATCTCGACCAGCATCCGGAAATCGTCGACGACATGCAGGAAGAACAGCGTGGCCTGCCGGCTGCCGGCCAGCTTGATCGCCTCGCGCAGGCCGCGCTCGGACGTCGCGCTGCCATCCAGCGGAACCAGGATACGTTGGTACATGAGGCTTCCCTTCCGGCCGGTCACGCGCGCGCCCGCCGCCGGCCATCCGGGCGGGCGCTTCATTGTTGCCCGGATGGATGAGCCCGGGTTGAGAAATCGCAAGCTGGCCGCGCTGCCAGCGTCCAAGATACGGATAACAGAGCGGCACGGGACAAGGACATGAGCGACGATGCCATGCGCTACGAACTGAGCTTCCAGCCCCTGTCCGGCGAGGGCAGCGGCTATGCATTTCCCTGCGACGGCCACGGGCGGGTCGACCTCGACGCGCTGACCGAGCGGGCGCGCAACGACTACCTGTTCGCCCGCGCCCTGGTGGGCCGGTTCCTGGCGGCGCCGGCAGTGCATCCCAGCAACCGACGGCGGTGACCATGCTGCCGCTGCGCCCTTCGTCGCCCCTGCGGCCGCCGGCGGCGACCACCTGCCACCGGCGCTGGCAGCGGCGCCGCAACCGACTTGCCGCCGCGCGCGGCCGAACGCCCGCTGCCGGCTGGCGCACCTGCCGCCGCCCGCCGGGCGCGCCCTGAAGGCGGCCGCCGCCAGCACCCCGATCCATCGGCAGACGGCGTCCCCGGCCGCTTTGCGCGCGACCGGGCTCTGGACTACCCTCCATGCATGGCAGCCGCTCCCATGGAACCCGCCGCGCAGCTGGTCGCGGCGCTCGCCGCCAGCCTCCGGGCGCAGGTGATCGCCACCCACATTTCCTGGGTGCTGCTGGGCGAGGAATTCGCCTGGAAGATCAAGAAGCCGGTGCGGCTGCCCTTCGTCGACTACGGCAGCCTCGCCGCGCGGCGGCATTGCTGCGAGGAAGAGGTGCGGCTGAACCGGCGGCTCGCGCCCACGCTGTACCTGGGCGTCAGCCGCATCACCGGCGACGCGCAGGCGCCTCGCCTGGACGGCGGCGCGGCGCCGATCGAATACGCCGTGCGGATGCGCCGCTTCCCGGCAGGTGCGCTGTTCTCGGAACAACTCGCCGCCGGCACCCTGGCGGCGGCGCAGGTGGACGCGCTGGCCGCGCTGCTCGGCGACTTCCACGACCGGGCGCCGCCCGCCGTGCCCGCCAGCGGCTACGGCACCGCCGAAGGGCGCCGCCGCGTGGCGCTGGCGGCGCTCGAGGGCGCGTCCGCCATGGCGGACCCCGACGAAACAAGCCGCCTGCGCCAGTGGATCGCGACCGAGGCGGCGGCGCTGGCGCCGCTGTGGCGCTCGCGGCTGGAATCCGGCCGGGTCCGCGAAGGCCACGGCGACCTGCACCTGGACAACATTGTCAGCCTGGGCAGCGAAGTCGCCGCCTTCGACGGCATCGAGTTCGACGCCGCGCTGCGCTGGATCGACGTGGTCGACGACCTCGCCTTCGCGGTCATGGATTTCGCGGCGCGCGGCCGACCCGGATTCGCCTTCCGTCTGCTCAATGGCTGGCTGGATCGCACCGGCGACCACGCGGGCGTGCCCGCGCTGCGTTTCGCCGCCGTCTACCGCGCGCTGGTGCGGGCCCAGGTCGAGTGCCTGCGCGGGCCGGCGCGCGCCCCGGCCGCGCGCCGCTACCTCGATGCGGCCCTGTCGTGGACGCAGCCGCCGCAGCCGGGCCTGATCATCACCCACGGGCTGCCGGGCTCGGGCAAGACCTTCCAGTCGCAGCGGCTCCTGGAGCAGCGCGGCGCGATCCGCCTGCGCTCGGACGTCGAACGCAAGCGCCTGTTCGGCCTGTCGATGCTGGAGGATTCCCGCGCGCGCGGGCTCGACCTCTACACCGCCGACGCCACCCGGCGTACCTACCAGCACCTGCAGGCGACGGCTCGCCCGCTGCTGGCGGCCGGCTGGCCGGTGATCCTCGACGCCGCGTTCCTGCGGCGCGACGAGCGGGCAGCGGCCGGGGCGCTCGCGGACGAGCTTGCCGTGCCGTTCGCCATCCTGGATTGCCGCGCGCCCCCCGAGGTGCTGCGCGAGCGCCTGCTCGCGCGCCGCGGCGACGCGTCCGAGGCCGACCTGGCCGTGCTCGAGCGGCTGGAGGCGCTGGCGGAGCCGCTTGCGCCCGAGGAGCAGTCGCTCGTCTGCCCGGAGAACAGCTGATCAAGCCATGTGCTGGCCGCCGTTGATCGCCGGCCGCTTCAGTACATCTGCGGCTGCTCGGCCTCGCCGGCGGCCGCACGGGCCGGCTTGCTCGGCGCATTGGCGATCAGGCAGTCGACGGTGAGCACCAGGCCGGCGATGGAGCCGGCGTTCTGCAGCGCCAGGCGCGTGACCTTGGCGGGGTCGATCACGCCCATCTCCAGCATGTCCCCGTACTCGCCGGTGGCGGCGTTGTAGCCGAAGCTGCGCTGGCCGGACTCATCGACGCGCGCCAGGACGATCGAAGACTCCTCGCCGGCGTTGGCGACGATGCGGCGCAGCGGCTCCTCGAGCGCGCGGGCGACGATGCGCAGGCCGGAATCCTGGTCCAGCGACGGCAGTTTCATCGCGCGCAGCACGCGCCGCGCGCGCAACAGCGCCACGCCGCCGCCGGGAACGATCCCCTCCTCCACGGCCGCGCGGGTCGCGTGCAGCGCGTCCTCCACGCGCAGCTTGCGCTCCTTCAGCTCGGTCTCGGTGGCGGCGCCCACCTTGATCACGGCCACGCCGCCCGCCAGCTTGGCCATGCGCTCGTCGAGCTGCTTGCGGTCGTACTCGCTGGTCAGGTCCTCGCGCTCGCGCTTGAGCGCCGCGATCCGGTCCTTGATCCGCTGCGGGTCGCCGGCGCCGCCGATGATGGTCGTGCGGTCCTTGTCCACCTCGACGCGACGGGCCCGCCCCAGGTGCTCGAGCCGCGCCTTCTCCAGCGCGAGCCCGGCCTCGGCGGCGATCACCTGGCCGCCGGTGAGGATCGCCATGTCCTGCAGCATGGCCTTGCGCCGGTCGCCGAAGCCGGGCGCCTTCACCGCGCAGGTCTTGAGCACGCCGCGGATCGTGTTGACCACCAGCGTCGCGAGCGCGTCGGCCTCGACCTCCTCGGCGATCACCAGCAGCGGCCGGCCGGCCTTGGCCGCGGCCTCCAGCAGCGGCACCAGTTCCTGCAGGCCGCTCAGCTTCTGGTCGTACAGCACGATGCCGACGTCCTCCAGCACCGCCGACTGCCGCTCGGCGTTGTTGACGAAGTAGGCGGACAGGTAGCCGCGGTCGAACTGCATGCCCTCGACCACGTCGAGCTCGCTCGCCATGCCCGAGCCGTCCTCGATCGACACCGCGCCCTCGCGCCCCACCCGGTCCATCGCGCGCGCCACCAGGTCGCCGATGGAGCGGTCGTTGTTGGCGGAAATCGCCGCGACATGCGCGATCTCCTGCGAGGTGGCGCATGGCTGCGCCAGTTGCTTCAGTTCGCCGACCACGGCTTCCACGGCAGCGTCGATGCCGCGCTTGAGGTCCATCGGGTTCATGCCCGCCGCGAGGTACTTCAGGCCCTCGCGGATCATGCCGTGGGCCAGCACCGTGGCGGTGGTCGTGCCGTCGCCGGCCATCTCGCTGGTGCGCGAGGCCACTTCGCGCAGCAGTTGCGCCCCCATGTTCTCGAAGCGGTCCTCCAGCTCGATCGACCTGGCGACGACGACGCCGGAGTTGACGATCTGCGGCGGACCCCACTCGCGGTCCAGCACGACGGTGCGGCCGCGCGGCCCCAAGGTGACCTTCACCGCGTCGGCCAGGGCATCGATGCCATGGCGGATGCGATCGCGGGCGTCCTGCCCGAAGAGGAGCTGTTTCGCTGCCATAAGAGCCTCCCGTTCGCGGGCCGCGCCGGCCGTGTGCAGCGGCCCGGCGCGCGCTCGTGCACAGGCAAAACTAGGTCACGGCGGCGAGCGGCGCGTTGACGTGGCGCAATGGCCGGCGCGGCGTGCCCGACCATGCCGACGGCTCGAAGCGACTCAACGGCCGGCCTGGGCACTGCCGGCGGCGAAGGCGCGCTCGAACGCCTCGATGAATTCGGGCAGGCGCCCGCGCGGCAGGAGGTCGATGCCGGCGGCGGCGACGCGGCCGCCGCCCGCGAACTGCCGGCACAGCGCGTCGGCGCCGACGGGCCGGGCCACCGGCGCGCGCACGCTGACGCGCCAGCCGTCCGCGCGCTCGCACAGCAGCGCGTGGGCGCGCTCGCGCTCCCGCGCGGCCAGTTCGTTGGCGAACTCGCCTTGCACCCGGCGCGCCCAGGCGGCTTCGGGCAGCGCCGTGACCGAGCCGGCGGGTCCGTCGCGCAGCGGCCGCGCGGCGCGCGCCAGCGCGAGGTCCCGCCGCCGCGCTTCGGCGATCCGGCGCGGCGCGTCGTGGGTCACGACGAAATCGAACGGACTGGCGAATGGCGCCAGCGCCCGGTAGAGGTCGGCCGGCCGCATCAGCAGATCGGCCTCCGTCGCCCCATAGGCGTTGTAATTGATCGCCTGCCCGAGCTCGCGCAGGATGTCGGCCTGCTGCCGGGCCAGGCCGCAGGCGCGCGCGAGCGCCCGCCCGGTGCGCGCCAGGTTGTCGCCGAACGCGGCCACGATCGCCCACAGGCGGTGCCGCCCGCCAAGATGGCGGTCGACGATGCTGCTGGTGCAGGCGCCGGCGGCAGTGTCGATGTGCGCCACCAGCGCCGGGTGCGCCGGAATGGCGCCCGCGAAGTGGTGGTCGAAGTACTCGACGGCCACGCCCCGCCCGAGCAGCCGCAGCAAGGCGGCGCGATTGCGATCCAGTGAAACATCGAGCACAGTGACGGTGTCGCCCGGCTGCGCCGCCACATGCTCGAGCAGCGCGATGTCGCGCTTGACCCCGGTCACCAGCACCGATTCGCGCGGCGCCGCCAGGCGCAGCTGGTGCAGCGCGCAGATGCCGTCGGCATCGCCGTTGAAGACGTCGTAGTGCCTCATGCCGCGGCTGGTCCGCGCGGCCGGCACCGCAAGGAAAGGATCGCCATGGAGCTCTCCGGTCTGGCGCTGTTCGCGCTGTATGCGTCCCGTGATTTTGGCGCAGCGGTGGCCGGCCACCTCGGCCTGGGGCTGAGCCCGCACGAGGAGCGCGAGTTCGAGGACGGCGAGCACAAGAGCCGGCCGCTGGTGGGCGTGCGCGGCCGCGACGTGTTCGTGATCCAGTCGCTGTACGGCGACGGCCGGCAGAGCGTGAACGACAAGCTGTGCCGGCTGCTGCTGTTCATCGGCGCCCTCAAGGACGCCGACGCCGCCTCGGTGACGGCGATCGTCCCTTACCTGGCCTATGCGCGCAAGGACCAGAAGTCCAAGGCGCGCGACCCCGTCGCCACCCGGTATGTGGCCGCCATGTTCGAGGCCGTGGGCGCCGACCGGGTCGTCACGCTCGAGGTGCACAACCTGGCCGCGTTCCAGAACGCCTTCCGCTGCCGCACCGAGCACCTGCGGGCCGACGGCCTGTTCGCCGCGCACTTCGCGCCGCTGGTGGGCGACCGGCCGGTGGTGGTGGTCTCGCCCGACGCCGGCGGCATCAAGCGCGCCGAGCGCTTCCGCGAGCGGCTGGCGGCGGCGCTGGGCCGGCCCGTGGGCGCAGCCTTCGCCGAAAAGCACCGCAGCGACGACGCGGTGCGCGGCGAGCTCATGGTGGGGCCGGTGCAAGGGCGCTGCGCCATCATCGTCGACGACCTGATCGGCAGCGGCACGACGATCGCCCGCACGGCCAGGACCTGCCGCGAGCTGGGCGCCACGGCGGTGCACGCCGCGGCGTCGCACGGCCTGTTCGTCGGGCAGGCGGTGCAGCTGCTCGGCAGCAATGTGCTCGACACGCTGGTGGTGACCGACACCGTGCCGCCGTTCCGGCTGGACGGCAGCCCGGCCGCGAGGAAGTTGTCGGTGCTGCCCGCCAGCCGGCTGTTCGCCGAGACGATCCGGCGCCTTCACACGGGGGAGTCGATCGTGGAACTGCTGGAGGGCTGAGAAGCCGCGCACGCACCGGCGTGGACGGCCGCGAGTTGCAGGTACTGCGCAGCGCGCTCGCGCCAGACCGGCGAGCCGCGATAGCGCGGCTCCTTCAGGTGCCACAGGGCGATGGCGGCCCGCACGCAGGCGCGCACGCCCTGGTAGAAGGCGCTGAGCTCCGGCGCGGGTGCATCGCCGCTCGCGGCCGCGTACTGTTCCAGCAGCTCGCGGCCGAGTCCCGCCGCCCCGGCCCGTTCGCATTCCAGCGCGACGAAAGCCAGTTCGTCGGCGCTGTCGACGGCGCGCAGGTCGGCCGAAAACTCCAGGCAGTCGATCACCGCCAGCGGCGTGCCCAGCCAGATGTGCTCGGGGCGCAGGTCGCCATGCCCTTCGACAACGCGGCCGCGGCGCACGCGCTCGGCGAGCAGCTCGCGCCGGTGCTGCAGGAACAGCCGCAAGTGCGCGCAGACCGGCCGCACCTGCGCCCCCGGCACGGCGAGCTCGGGATCGCACAGCCGCGCTTCCTGGCGGGCGATCTCGCGCGCCAGCCGCTCGCGGTAGACCTCCGGATCGTGCACCGCCGGCGGCAGGCTCGCATAAAACGCGGCGAGCCTGCCCGCCCGGTGCCGCATGTCGCCGGCCGTGGCCGCGCCGGTCGCGAGCAGGCGGTCCAGCATGCGATCGGCGGGCAGCCGCCGCATCATCACGAGCCAGTCGACGACCGGCCCCTGCGCCCACAGGCCGGGCGCGCCGCGCGGATCCAGCCGCAGCGGCACCACGTCCAGGTACACCGACGGCGCGAGGCGGCGGTTGAGCCTCAGTTCCTCCATGCAATAGAAGTGCCGCCGCGCCAGCGTGCCGAAGTCCAGGCCGTCCACGCGCACCGGCTTCTTGAGCTTGAACACCTGGTCCGGCGTCAGGAACACCCAGGACATGTGGGTCTCGATCGCGTCGACGCTCGGCGGCGGCCCCGGATAGGCACCGGGCTGGCGCAGTGCCGCGACCTTTGCCTGCAGCGGTGCACCGGCTTCTTCCATCGTGCGGGGTCCTCCATCCGTGCGCCGCCGGTCAACCGGCCAGCGTGATCACACCGTCCGCGCGCAGCGCCACGCGCGCGCCGAACGGCTCCGACTGGAGCATGCCGGCCAGCGCCGCCGCGTCGTCCGGGCCGGCCCGCTCCAGCCGCAGGCCGCGGCGGCGCATCGGCACGGCCAGCAATTCGGCCAGCGCGCCGGTGGCGCGGTCGAGCCCGGGAAAATACATCAGCGCCAGCTCGGGGCGGAAGTGCTCGTACCCTTCGATGCCTTCATAGTCGTTGATGAAATCGCCACAGCCGTAGAGGACGAGCTTGCCGCGGACCAGCTCCACCGGCAGCACGTGGTGCGACGAGTGGCCGTGCACGAGATCGACGGCCCCGGACTCGATCAGCGCATGGGCGAAACCGCGATGCGCGGGCGGCACCGCCGCGTTCCAGTTGACGCCCCAGTGGATCGACAGCACGACAAGGTCGCCCGGCTCTCGTTGCGCGGCAATGGCGGCGGCCAGCGGCGCGGCGCTGGACGCCGAGACCGTGTCCAGGAAGTGGACGCCGGGCTTCTGCCCGGCCGCCCACGAGGCCGGCACACCGCTGCTGGCGGTGGCCACCGCGAACACCAGCACCCGGCCGCCGACCGGCAGGTCGAGCCGGGCCGGCGCGGCGGCCTCGCTGCCGTTGCGACCGGCCCCCGCGTGGCGCAGGCGCGCGGCATCCAGCGCCTGCAAGGTCTCCAGCAGCCCGGCTTCGCCCCAGTCGAGCACGTGGTTGTTGGCGAGCACGCAGCAGTCGATGCCGGCGCCCGTCAGGCACGGCAGGTTCGCAGGGTGCATCCGGTAGTGGATGCCTTTGCCGGGCTGGTGGTCCTCGCTGGTGGTGACCGCCGTCTCCAGGTTCACGATGCGCAGCGCCGGTTGCAGCCGTTCGAGCATCGCCAGTGCGTCGCCCCAGGGATGGCTGAAATCGAGCCGGCGGCCCACCGGGCCGCTGCGCGCCTCGGCCAGCCGCACATAGGTCTTGGCCGAACGCGCATGGGCTTCGAACAGATGAGGCGGCGCCGGGAACGGCAGCACCTGATCGATGCCGCGGCCGGTCATCACGTCGCCGCACAGGAACAGCCGGACGCCGCTGGCACGAGCCGGCTCGCCGGACGCCGTCATGGCACGGGCGGCGCCGGACGGGGCGGAGCGCCGAGCAGCGCGATCGCTTCCTCGTCGTCGACCTGGCCGAACACCTTGTAGAACTGGCCCACGGCATGGAAGTCCGGCGGCGCATGCAGGCAAACCACCTCGTCGGCGTACGGACGCACCACTTCGATGGCTTCGCGCGAGGCCACCGGCACCGCGCAGACCAGGCGCTGCGGCGCCCGCGTGCGCACCGCATGCAGGGCCGCCAGCATCGTCGAGCCGGTGGCCAGGCCGTCGTCAACCACGATCACCACCCGTCCGGTGGGGTCGGCCGCCCCGCGTCCCGGCGTGTAACGGCTGCGCCGCTCGCGCAGCACCTGCAGTTGCGCGCGCTTCTCGCCCTCGATGTAGCGGTCGTCGGCGCCTGCGGCGTGCGCGTGCGGCGCAACCCAGGCCCACCCCAGCTCGTCGATCGCGCCGATCGCGTATTCGGGCGAGAACGGCGCGCGCAACTTGCGCACCAGCACCACGTCCAGCTCGCCTTGCAGGCGGTCCGCCAGCACCCGACCCATCGGCAGCGCGCCGCGCGGGATGGCCAGGACCAGCGGATGGCGGCCGCGCCAGGCCTGCAGGGCGTCGGCCAGCTGTTCGGCTGCGTCGATGCGGTCGGCGAATCGCATGATGCCTCCCCGATGAGTTCGCGCCAGGCACGCTCGAGCACGCTGCGGTCCGCCGGCGCCTTCTTCATTCTGGGCGGACCGCCTGCGCGCGCCTTGCGCTGCCTCAATCCCCGGAAGGCCGGCGCGGTCGTCGCCGCGCGCATCCCCTCCTTTGCGCTAACTCAAACCGGGTCCGGGCCCGTATGCCATTGTTGCTTCATGGCAGCGCAGATGCGCGTGGAAGACCCAGCATGAAGCAACCACCCGACATCCGGTTCATCGGCATGGAGCCTTCGGAGGCGCTCGATACGGCAGCCCGGGAAAAGATCGCCAAGCTCGAGCAATTGAGTCCGCAGATCATGGCTTGCCACATCGTCATCGAGCTGCCGCACCGGCATCGCAACCAGGGCCGGCAGTTCGCCGTGCGCGTGGACCTGACGCTGCCCGGACGCGAGCTGGCGGTCTCGCGCGTCGAACACGAGGACGTGTACGTCGCGCTGCGCGACGCGTTCGACGGCATGCGGCGCCAGCTGGAGGACACGATGGGCCGCATGCAGGAATTCGACAGGCAGTCGGCCGCCGGCGGCGGCGGGCAAGGAGGCACCACATGAAGTTCGCCATGACCGCCGGCGAGATCTGCAGCCGGATCGTCGCGATCACCTATCCGAGCATGGCCCTGGGCGAGGCGGCGCGCCTGATGCGCGAGCGCGGCATCGGCTGCCTGGTGGTCGTGGAGGAAGTCTCGCGCCAGGAAAGCGTCGTCGCCGGCGTGCTGACCGATCGCGACATCGCCATGGGCGTGGTCGCGGCGGACCGCGACCCGCATGGCCTGCGCGTGGGCGACGTGATGACGGCCAAGGTCGTCACGGCGCGCGAGGACGACAGCCTGCTCGACCTGCTGGCCATGATGCGCCGCGCCAAGGTCCGCCGCATCCCGGTCACGGGGCCGAGGAACGTGCTGGTCGGCATCGTGACGCTCGACGACGTGCTCGCCGCCATGGCACAGCAGATGCAGGCTGTCGCCGCGGCTGTCACCGCGGCTGCCAGCCACGACCGGACGGCGCTGCCGTGAAGCGCGGCGAGCCGCCCCTGCTGGTCGGGACCGCACCGGCGCAGCCGGCGGGATTGCCGGCAAGCCAGTTGTGCACGCGCTGCGACGGCGGGCAGTTCGGCTTCGAAACCACCGAATCGCTGCCCGAACCGGACCAGCCGTTCGGGCAGGCGCGCGCGATCGACGCGATCGCGCTGGGGCTGGACATCGCCGGCCCCGGCTACAACCTGTTCGTCCTGGGCCGCCCCGGCAGCGGCCGCCATGAAGTCGTGCGGCACCTGGTGCTGGCGCACGCGCGGCAGCGGCCGGCGCCGGTCGACTGGTGCTATCTCTACAACTTCGCCGATCCGAACAAGCCGCGGGCGCTGAGCCTGCCGGCCGGCGAAGGCGGCCGCCTCAGGACGCAGATGCAGGCGTTCGCCGAGGAAGTCGGCAAGGCGATCGAAGTCGCGTTCGAGAGCCAGGAGTACCGCTCCCGGATCGAGGCGATCGAGAAGAACTACAAGCAGCGCGAGAGCGACGCGCTGCAGGCGCTGGTGCACCGGGGGGCGGCGCAAGGGGTCGCCGTGCTGCGCACGCCGCAGGGCTTCGCCTTCGCCCCGACCAAGGACGGCGAGCCGATGACCGAGGAGCAGCTGGAGGCGCTGTCGCAGGAGGAACGCGAGCGCATCTCGCACACCGTGGAGGAGATGCGCACGCCCCTGCTGGACCTGATGCACCAGCTGCCGCGCATGCGGCGCGAGATGCAGACGCGCATCCGCGAAGCAACCCGCGACACCATGGGGTATGCGGCGGGGCACCTGATCGAGGAGCTGAAGGAGCAGTTCGTCGCGCATGCCTCGGTGCTCGCCTTCCTGGACGAGGTGCTCAAGGACATCCTGGAGGCCGGCCAGCAGTTGCGCGAGCAGCGCACCGAGGACGAGGAGCCGACCGGCTTCACGGGCAGCCTGTCGCTGATCCGCTACCAGGTGAACCTGTTCGTCGGCCACCAGCCGGACGCCCATGTGCCGGTGCTCGAATGCGACAACCCGACCTACGCCAACCTGGTCGGGCGCATCGACCACCTGCCGCACATGGGCACGCTGCTGACCAACTTCACGCTGATCAAGGCCGGCAGCCTGCAGCGCGCCAACGGCGGCTACCTGCTGCTGGACGCCCTCGAGGTGCTGGCGCAGCCCTATGCGTGGGACGGCCTGAAGCGCGCGCTGCGCAGCGGGCAGGCCGTCATCGAATCGCTGCCGCAGGCGCTGGGGTGGGTCAGCACCGTGGCCCTCGAGCCCGAGCCGGTCCCGCTCGCGCTGAAGATCATCCTGTTCGGCGAACGCCGGCACTACTACCTGCTGCAGGCGCTGGACCCGGAGTTCGACGAGCTGTTCAAGATCGCCGCCGACTTCGAGGACGAGGTGCCGCGCGACGCGCAGCAGACGCAGCGCTATGCCGCGCTGGTCGGATCGCTGGCACGGGCCGCGAAGCTGCGGCCGCTGCACCGGGACGCGGTAACGCGGCTGGTCGAGCATGCCGCGCGGCAGGCCGGCGACGCCGGCAAGCTGTCGACGGCGACGCGCGGCCTGGAGGAACTGCTGCACGAGGCGAACCTCGTGGCCGCGCGCGCCGGCCGCGACCTCATCGCCCGCGACGACGTCACGCGTGCGCTGGCGGCGCGCATCCAGCGGGCCGACCGCTTGCGCGACCGGCTGCACGACGCGGTGCTGAGCGATACGCTCGTGATCGCGACCAGCGACGCGCAGACCGCCCAGGTCAACGGACTGGCCGTGCACGAGCTCGGCGAATTCCGCTTCGGCCATCCGGTGCGCATCACGGCGACCGCGCGCCTGGGCGACGGCGACCTGGTGGACATCGAGCGCGAATCGGCGCTGGGCCAGCCCATCCACTCCAAGGGCGTGCTGATCCTGGCGTCCTTCCTGCGGTCGCGGTACGCGCGGGACCTGCCTTTCGCGCTGTCGGCCAGCCTGGTGTTCGAACAGTCGTACGGTCCGGTCGAGGGCGACAGCGCCTCGCTGGCGGAACTGTGCGCCCTGCTCTCGGCGCTTTGCGGGCTGCCGCTGCGGCAGTCGCTGGCCGTGACCGGATCGATCGACCAGGCCGGCGCCGTGCAGGCGATCGGCGGCGTCAACGAGAAGATCGAGGGCTTCTTCGACGTGTGCCGCGCGCGCGGCCTCACGGGCGAGCAAGGCGTGCTGATCCCGCGCGCCAACATCCGGCACCTGATGCTGCGCGAGGACGTCGTCGACGCGGCCGCTCAAGGGCTGTTCCATGTCCATGCCGTGGGCCATGCCGACGAGGCGATGGCGTTGCTCACCGGCCAGGCCGCCGGCGAACACGATGCCGCCGGGCGGGTGGCGCAGGGCACCGTCAACCAGCTGGTGGCAGCGCGCCTGGCCCAGATGTCGCGTGACCGGCAGGCCTACGCCACCGGCCAGCCGCGGCGGCCGCCGTCGCAGTGGCGCAAGCCCGGCTTGCGCGGGCACCGCGGCGATCCGCGCTGACGCCCGGTCGTTGACCCCAGGTGAGGTGCCGCGCGCGAGGCCGGCGACTCCGGCCACCGTCGCCCCGACCAGGTCGTCCGCGGACAGAGTGCCATCGATGTCCATCGATGGCACCCGGACGCATGGAAGGGGGTCACCGCGCGCCGGGCTTGCCACGGGGGGCTGGAATCGCCTGCACATCGGTCGGCGACCGCGGCGCACCACGTCACGGTTGGTCGGTCGCGGGGATCGCGACCCAGACTCGCCGCCCTGCCGCATTCGGCGCTCCACCCCGCGCGCGGTGACATGTTCAATCTAGGCGCGCCCCGGGCGCCCACCATGATGCAGGTCAATCCCCGTCGCGCGCTGCCGCGCTGCCCGGGCTTGTGGATCAGTTTCATTGCCGCGACGCGACCGTGCGAAGCGCGAGCCGGGGCTTGCAGACGGCGTGCGGCTCATTACAGTGGTGAGCAGGCGCCCCGGTTTCGGGCCGCACGACACGCCATCGAAGGAGTCATGCGAATGAAGAGCGATCTGCAGTTGAAGAGCGACATCACGTCCGAACTCGCCTGGGACCCGGCGGTCAAGGCGTCGGCCATCGGCGTCGCCGTCGAGGACGGCGTCGTCACGCTCACGGGCGATCTGGACAGCTACGCCGAGCAGAAGGCGGTGGAGAAAGCCGTGCGGCGCGTCGCCGGCGTGCGCGGCGTCGTGCTCGGGCTCGAGGTGAAGCTCGCGCCCGGGCAGCAGCGGGCCGACTCCGACATCGCGAAGGCGGCGCTCGCCGCGCTGCGCTGGCATGCATCGGTGCCGCACGAGCGGCTGCAGCTGCAGGTCGACGACGGCTGGGTGACGCTCGGCGGCGACGTCGACTGGCACTTCCAGCTGGCGGCCGCCGAGCAGTGCGTGCGGCCCCTGGTGGGCGTGCGCGGCGTCACCAGCAACATCATCGTGAAGCCGCGCGCCGGCGCCGGCGACCTGTCCGGCGAGATCCTGGAGGCCTTGACGCGGCATGCGCAGCGCGCGGGACGCAAGATCGAGGTGCGCGTGCAAGGCGGGACCGTCACCTTGCAGGGCACCGTCGAGTCACTGTCGGAACGCGACGCCGCCGTGGCGGCGGCGGAGGCGACACGCGGAGTGTCGAGCGTGGTGGACCGGCTCTCGATCCGCGGCTGAAAGGCGCCGGGCTCAGCGCGCGAGTTCCTGCGCCACACGGCGGCCGATCTCGGCCTTTCCGACCATCGTCAGGTCGACGTCATGGGTGCCACCGAGCAACCTGCCGGTGGCCGAGCCGAGCTCGCTCTTGAGCTCGCCCAGGAACGGGCTGGAGGCGAACACCTCCACCGAGCGGAAACTGCCCAGCTGTGCCTGCTGCTCGAGGTATCCGGCCAGCTCGCGCGCGAAGTGCAGGTGTTCCTTCTGCTTGGGGTCCAGGCGCGGCTGGTACGAGGCCGCGCCGAAGCCGCGGTCGGTCCGCTCGTAGCCGAGCCGATCGCTCGCGAGGTCGGAGATCCGGCTGCGGCTGCGCGGGTGTTCGAAGCTCTTGAGCTCCCTGAGCCGCTCCTTGGCTTCCTGTTCGAGCAGGCGGGCGCGGGTGGCGTTGGCGATCAGGATCCAGTCGGGTTTCATGGGCGTGCTCACTGGCTGTCCGGGGCTCATTCACTCTAGGACGCGGCCCCCCTGCCGCCGTGATCCAGATCAACACCGGTGGCCCGGTGCGGCCGTTGCGGTTCGTCAAGGTGCTGCCGTGGCGCCGGCCTAGATTGAAGAAAGTCCCCTGGCGCTCGCGGGGTGGTTTTCCCAAGCAAGGATGCCGACATGAAAACGGATGAGCAACTCAAGGCCGACGTGCAGGCCGAACTCGCCTGGGATCCGGCGATCTCTCCCGCCACGATCGGCGTGGCCGTCAAGGACGGCCTCGTGACATTGAGCGGGCACCTCGACACCTATGCGCAGCAGCACGCGGCCGAGCGCGCGGTGCGGCGCGTCGCCGGGGTGCGAGGCGTGGCCGCGCAGTTGGACGTCCGTCTGGCGGCCGAACACCGGCGCGGCGATCCCGAGATCGCGCAGGCGGCCACCGCCGCGCTGCGCTGGAACTCGCTGGTGCCCGACGACCGGGTCAAGGCGGAAGTGGAGGATGCCTGGGTGACGCTGACCGGCGAGGTGGACTGGCCGTACCAGTTCAGCAGCGCCGAGCAATGCGTACGACCGCTCACCGGCGTGCGCGGCGTCACCAACCTGGTCACCCTCAAGCCGCACGTGCGCGGCGACGACATCGCGCGCCAGATCACCGCGGCGCTGATGCGCCACGCCGAGCGCGAGGCGCGGCACATCGACGTCGAGGTCGACGGCGGCACCGTCACGCTCACCGGCACCGTCGACTCGCTGGCCGAGCACGAAGCGGCCGTCGGCGCGGCGTTCGGCACCCGCGGCGTCACGAGCGTCGTCGACAAGCTCAAGGTCGGCCGATAGTGGCAGTCAGCCAGGCGGCCGGCAGCAACGGCCACAGCCACATCCGGCTGCGCCGGCTGGGGATCGACACGTACCAGGAGCCAGTGCTTTACATGCACCGGGACTGCCATGTCTGCCACTCCGAAGGCTTCGAGGCGCAGTCGCGCGTGGAGGTCGCCCTCAACGGCCGCACCATCGTCGCCACCCTCAACGTGGTGACCGGCGGCTTCGTCTCGCCGGACGAGGCCGGCCTCTCGGAGGCGGCGTGGCGGCTCCTGCATGCGAGCGACGGCGACGTGGCCACCTTGCGCCACCCGCCGCCGCTGGAGTCGCTCGGCCACGTGCGTGCCAAGGTCTATGGCCGCCACCTCACGCCGGCGGCGTTCGCCGCGGTCATCGGCGACGTCGCCGCCGGCCGCTACTCGGACCTGCAGCTCGCCGCGTTCGTCACGGCGTGCGCCGGCGACCACCTGGACCTCGAGGAAACGGTGTCGCTCACGCGCGCGATGGTCGACGTCGGCGAGCGCATGACCTGGGGCCCGGGCATGGTGCTGGACAAGCACTCGGTGGGCGGCTTGCCGGGCAACCGCACGACCATGCTGATCGTGCCGATCGTCGCGGCTTGCGGGCTGCGCATCCCGAAGACCTCGTCGCGCGCCATCACCTCGCCCTCGGGCACGGCCGACACGATGGAAACGCTGGCGCCGGTGGCGCTGGACGTGCCGCAGATCAAGCGCGTGGTGGAGAGCACGGGTGCCTGCATCGTCTGGGGCGGCGCGGTCCGCCTGAGCCCCGCGGACGACATCCTGATCCGCGTCGAGCGGCCGCTGGACCTGGACAGCCAGGGCCAGCTGGTGGCCTCGGTGCTGTCGAAGAAGGCGGCGGCGGGCGCCACCCATGTCGTCATCGACATGCCGGTCGGCCCGACCGCCAAGGTGCGCAGCGTGCAGGCCGCGCAGGATCTCGGACGCCAGCTGGAGCAGGTCGGCGCCGCGCTGGGACTGCATGTGCGAGTGGTCGCCACCGACGGGCTGGCGCCGGTCGGCTGCGGCATCGGGCCGGCGCTGGAGGCGCGCGACGTGCTGGCCGTGCTGCAGCGCCGCCCGCAGGCGCCATCCGACCTCGCGCTGCGGTCGGCGCAGCTGGCCGGGCAGCTGCTCGAACTCGGCGGCGCTGCCGCTGCCGGCGCCGGCGCACAGCTGGCGCTGGACGTGCTGCGCGACGGCCGCGCCTGGGTCAAGTTCCAGCAGATCTGCGAGGCGCAGGGCGGCATGCGGCAGCCGCCGGTGGCGCCGCACCGCCGGCCGATGCCGGCGCCGCGCAGCGGCTCGGTGATCGCGATCGACAACCGACGGCTGGCGCGCATCGCCAAGCTGGCCGGGGCGCCGCAGTCCCCCAGCGCCGGCGTCGACCTGCATGTGCACACCGGCGATTTCGTCGAGCGCGGCCAGCCCCTGTTCACCTTGCACGCCGATTCGCCCGGCGAGCTGGCTTATGCTGTCGAATACGCCACCTCGCAAGCGGATACCGTGCATGTCGCCGAAGACGCCTGAAGCAGTCCCGCCCCTGGTCGTGCTCGGTCTGCCCGGCGCCGGCACCCTGCCCGCACGGCTGGCGGCGCAGCTGCGATGCGAGTGGAGCGAACTCGCGCTGCACCGCTTTCCCGACGGCGAATGCCTGGTGCGGATCGACGCGCAGGTGGAGGGCCGCTGCGTCGTGTTCGCCGGCAGCCTCGACCAGCCGGACGGCAAGACGCTGCCGCTGGTGTTCGCCGCGGACGCCGCGCGCGAACTCGGCGCCGCGCGGACGGGCCTGGTCGCCCCCTACCTGGCCTACATGCGGCAGGACCACCGGTTCCGGCCCGGCGAAGCCGTCACCTCGCGCACGTTCGCGCGGCTGCTCTGCGGCGCGCTCGACTTCCTGGTCACCGTCGATCCGCACCTTCATCGCTGGCACAGCCTCGACGACATCTATGCGATCCGCACCCGGGCGGTCGCCGCCGCGCCGGCAATCGCCGACTGGCTGCGCCGCAACGTCGCCGCGCCGCTGCTGGTGGGGCCGGACGAGGAGAGCGGCCAATGGGTGGCCGAGGTCGCGCGCCTGACGGCGGCGCCCTGGACGGTGATGGTCAAGCAGCGCCATGGCGACCACGACGTCGCGGTGAGGATGACGCAGGACGCGTCCCGGGCCGGCCGCACGCCGGTGCTGCTGGACGACATCGCGTCGACCGGTCGGACACTGGTGGCGGCCGTGCAGGCGCTCAAGGAAGCGGGCCAGGCCGGGCCCGTGTGCATTGTGGTGCATGCGCTGTTCGCGCCGCAGGCCCACCGGCAGCTGCTGGACGCGGGCGCCTCGCGCGTGGTCAGCTGCGACACCGTCGCCCATCCGACCAACGCGATCCAGGTGCTGCCGCTGCTCGCGCCCGCCGTGCTCGAACTCGCCCGGGCGCCCTGAAGGCCGGCGTCAGGCGAGGAATTCGCCGGCGTCGCGCCAGGGCAGCCCCAGCGCCTGCGCCCAGATGCTGGTGTTCCTTTCCGGCCGCGTGTCGCCGCGGCCACGGGCAGCAGACGCTGTCGATTCTGCATGCGCCGGCGGCGGTCGTGCCGGCACCGGTCGGCGAATGCCACAATCGCGCCTGCATGAAAGCCACCTCCTATCGCCGCCAGCTCATCGTGGCCGTTCTGCTGGGACTGGCGATCGTCGGCGCGGCCATGCGCGCCTGGGCGGACAACCCGTCCCTCGCGCGCGACATCGGCACGCTGTTGCTGGTGCTGTGGCTGCCGGCCGTGGGAAACATCGTCGCCTTCTTCATGCGGCGCGCCCGCGCGCCGCGGCCGCCATTCGATCCCGCGGCCGCGTTCGAGAGCCATCTGCTGGTGGAGCTGACACGGGTCGGGCCGGACGCGCCCGTTGCCGGCGCCGAGGGCAGCGTGTGCACCCTGGTGATCGGCAACGAGGGCTTTACGGCCCGCCTGGCCGGCCCGCTCGCGCAGTGGCTGGCCGGGCCACAGCCGGCGGCCGTGCAGGTTCAGCTGCTGCGGCCCGCGCTGGCGCTGCCGCGCTTGCCGGTGGATGCGGCGTTCAAGCTGGCGGCGGGAACGACCGTCGTCGGCACCGGCCGCGTGCGCCAGGTGCAGCAGGGGGGCGGCTGAAGCGCCGAGAACTCAGACTCAGGCGAAGGCCTTGGCTCCATGGGCGGGGTCGGCGATCATGGCGTCGAGCGCGCTGATCACGTGCGGCGGCATCTCGGCCATGTACGGAACCTTGTCGCGCAGCCAGGCGTTCGCCTGTGCATCGACGATCTGGACCGGGGCGTCGAAGTACGCGCCCTCGGCCCGTTCCATCGGCCTGGCGGCGTTCTTGAACTTGAAGTGATCGCGCCACAGGCCCCCGCCGGCGCGCGGGTACTTTTCATAGGCGCGGTACTTGTAGCCCAGCCAGTACGAGCGCGGGGTCTTGGGCTCGCCGCGCACCTCGATCACGTACACATCGCTGCCCAGCGACGCCTCGGTCGCCTCGGGGTCGTTCACCGCGTAGGAATAAGGCGTTCTTCGGACGTCCTTCATGATCCGGGCGAGCAGCCCGTGATCTTCGACAACATGTTTGACGGCAAATGCGGACACTGGTTTCCTCCTGGGACGGGCCCACGTTAGCATGCGCGCTCCCATTTCCCTAGCAGAATCTTTGCCGGACGTGGAACCGCCGGCACTGGCGCCCCAGGCCGTCCGTGCCCCGCCGGCCGCGCCCACGGGCACCCTGGCCACCGTGTCCGTGCCGAGCGCCCGGGCGCCCGCACGCTCAGCCGTGCGGCTCGCGCCAGGGCTGCGGTCCCTCGCGGTGCACCGCCGGCGCGTGGAACGGCACATGGGCCTGCAGCGAGCGCACCTGCCGTTCCAGCTGGTCGATCCGGTTGAGGTATTCGAGCAGGAGGGCCACGGCGAACAGGTCGAGGTCGAAATCGCGGCGCAGGCGCCCGGCGCGGCGCATGGCCGGCAGGCATTCCGCGCTGAAGACCGGCTCCGCGCCCGTGGCCGGCAGCGCGCGCAAGGCTCCGTACTCGACCAGTTCCGCGATCTCGGCCTCCGTCATGCCGCAGGCCTGCGCCAGCTCGATGCGAGTGACGGTCTCCCGCGCGTCCAGCCAGCCGACTTCCACCGGGTGCGCCGTCATGAAGCTCCCCCCTTGGCCGCGACCGCGCGCGGGTCGAACCGCGAGGCCGTGGCGAGTTCCTGGAACAGCTCGCGTTCGCGCGGCGTCAGCGTCCCGGGCACGTCGACGTGGACCACGGCGTAGAGGTCGCCGCGGCCACCGCGGCCGTTGGCCAGGCCGCGGGCGCGCAGCCGCAGCTTGCGGCCGGCGCGCGTGCCGGCCGGCACCTTGAGCAGCACCGGGCCGTCGAGCGTCGGTACCTCCACCTCGGCACCGAGCGCGGCCTCCCACGGCGCGAGCGCCAGGTCCAGGTGCAGGTCATGGCCGTCGGCGCGGAACACCGGATGCGGCGCCAGCGTGATGTGCAGATAGATGTCGCCGTCGCCGCCGCCATGGCGGCCCTTGCCGCCGCGTCCGCGCAGCCGCAGCCTCTGCCCTTCGCTCGCGCCCGGCGGGATCGTCACTTCCAGGGTGCGGGCGCCGCCCTGCTCGTCGGCCAGTTGCAGGTTCAGCCGGGCGCCCCGGTGCGCGTCCTCCAGGCTGATGCGCACCGCGGTTTCGTGGTCGCGCCCGCGCACCGGCACGCTGCCCTGGTGCGCGCCGCGATGGCGGCCGCGGCCGAACGCCGCCAGCAGGTCGGCCAGGTCGACCTCGTCGAACGAGCCGGCGCCCCCCGCGAATTCGCGCGCCCACTGCGGCGGCGGCGCGAATTCCTCGCCGGCCGGACGGCGCCCGAGTTCATCGTAGGCCGCCCGCTTGTCCGGGTCCCTCAGCGTCTGGTACGCCTCGGCGATGTCCTTGAAGCGCGCTTCGGCCTCGGGCGCGGCGCAGACGTCCGGATGGTGCTCGCGCGCCAGCTTGCGATAGGCCCGCTTGATCTGCTCGGCATCGGCCTCGCGGGGAACGCCAAGGGCCGCGTAATAGTCCTTGTACTTCATCGCGCCCCCTTCGCGTGCCTTCAGTGCACGCGCACCTCGAAGCGGCGCCGCAGGCCTTCCAGGTCCGTCACCTGGATGTGGCGCTTGTCGACTTCGAGCAGGCGCTGCTGCTGGAAGAGCGAGAAAGTGCGGCTCACGGTCTCCAGCTTCATGCCCAGGTAACTGCCGATCTCGGCGCGGCTCATGCGCAGGTGGAACTCGCGCTCGGAGTAGCCGCGCTCGGCGTAGCGCTGCGACAGGTTCAGCAGGAAGGCGGCCAGCCGTTCCTCGGCGTTCATGCTGCCCAGCAGCATCATCAGGCTGTGCTCGCGCAGGATCTCGCGGCTCATCAGCCGGCTGATGACGTGCTGCATTCCGCAGTTACCCGCCGCGAGGTCCGAGAGGCTCGCATAGGGAATGGCGCACAGCTCGCTGTCCTCCAGCGCCATCGTCGCGCTGGCATGGTGGCCCTGGGCGACGCCGTCGAGCCCCACCAGCTCGCCGGCGATCTGGAAGCCGCTCACCTGCTCGCGCCCGTCCGAGAGCATCAGGCTGGATTTCAGCGTGCCGGTCCGCACGGCGTAGATGTACTGGAACTTGTCGCCCTCGCGGTACACGGTCTGTCCCGCCTTGATCCTGCGGCGCGTGAACTTCATGCCGTCGAGCCGGCCCCGGTCGAGGTGGCTCATGCCGCTGGGCAGGCACAGCTCGCGCAGGTGGCACGTGGAACACTGGGGCTTCGCCGATGCCGGAGCGTCGTCGGCGAGCGCGGCGTCGGCGAGCGGTTCCGGCACGACAGGGATCGGGCGTTTGAGGGTGGTCTGGACTGCGATGGCGGCCATGGGCTTCTCCGGCGGGGCGTCGTGTTCTAGTGGGTGTGATGCGATGCGTGCTCGACGGCGTTCACGAGCTGGTCGAATTCGGTGGTCTTGTCCAGGAAGCGCTGGGCGCCCTCGCCGAGGTAGCGCTTGCGGTACGCCGGCCCGGCGTTGTTGCTGAACACGACGAAGGCGATCCCGGGGTCCACCTGGCGCACGGCGCGCAGCACCTGCAGTCCGGTGCCGCCTTCGAGCTGCACGTCGAGCACCACCACGTCCGGGTGCGCCGCGAGGATGCCGTCGATCGATCCCTGGGGAGTTTCGGCCTGTCCGACGATGTCCATGGCCTGCGCGGCCAGCATGGCCGCCACCCGGTCCCGGATCATGGCCGAGTCGTCCGCGAGAAAGACCCTGACTTTCACAGGAACGGAGTTCTCTGTCATGCCCGCCACTGTCGCAGGATGGCGCCGGCGGGAACATCAGCGGCGGCTGATTCTTGGCTCGGACTCGGCTGAAACGGACGCCTCCTGAGTTCCGGGTGGCCCTAGGACAATTCCGAGAGGCGCACCGGCGCCATCCTAGAATCCGCCCATGACCGCCGCCGAATTCGCCGCGCTCGCCCAGCAGGTCCTGTGGGCGGCCTTCCTGGTGGCGATGGTGTTCGGCGCCGTAGTGCAGCGCACCGGTTTCTGCACCATGGGCGCGATCAGCGACGTCGCCTCGATGGGCGACTGGACCCGGATGCGCCAATGGGGGCTGGCGGTGGGACTGGCCACGGTCGGATTCGGCCTGTTCACCTGGGCCGGCATCCTCGATCCCGAGGCCACCTTGTACGCATCCCGCCGCTGGAGCTGGCTGTCCGCCCTCGTCGGCGGCGCGATCTTCGGTTTCGGCATGGTGCTGGCGTCCGGCTGCCCCAGCAAGGCCTTGGTGCGCGTGGGCGGCGGCAGCCTCAAGGCGCTGGTGGTGGTGATCGTGCTGGGCGTGGCGGCCTTCGCCACCCTCAAGGGCATGACCGCCGTCTGGCGGGTGGCCACCGTCGACCGCGTCGGCATGGACTTCGAGGCCGGCGCGCGCCTGCCGGCCTGGGCCGCGCAGGCCTTCGGCGTCGAACCGCGCCTGGCCGCCCTGCTGCTGGCGCTGGCCGCGGGGGGCGCCCTGATCGCCTGGGCCCTGGGCGGCCGCGAGTTCCGGCGCGCCGACAACCTGCTCGCCGGTCTCGGCATCGGCGGCGCCGTGCTGGCGATGTGGTGGATCACCGGCGCCTGGGGCTTTGTCGCGGAACACCCCCAGACCCTGGAGGCAACGTTCGTCGCGACCAATTCCGGACGCGCCGAGGCCTTCAGTTTCGTGTCGCCGATCGCGTACACCCTCGACTGGGTGATGTTCTACAGCGACCGCAACAAGCTGCTCACGGTGGGCATCGTGTCGGTGTTCGGCGCGGTCGCCGGCTCGGCGCTCGTGGCGGTCGCCACGCGGCGCTTCCGCTGGGAGGGGTTCGGCGGCACCGGCGACCTCGCGCACCACCTCGTCGGCGCCGTCCTGATGGGCGTGGGCGGCGTGACGGCCATGGGCTGCAGCATCGGCCAGGGCATCTCGGGCGTGTCGACGCTCAGCGCGACCAGCCTGGTCGCGGCGGCCGCCATGATCGCCGGCGCCCGGGCTGCGCTGGCCTACCAGGTGTGGCGCATCGAGCGGTCGGCGGCGCCGTCGCTCCCATAGGCGCGGAAAAGCCTTTCCACGGCACCGCCAGATCGCTTATATTGGCATCAGGCGATATTCTGGAATCCCCCATGGCCAAACGTTCTCCCAAGGAAGAGTCCCCTGCCGCGCTGGAGTCGGACGAGGTGTTCGAGCTCGCGGCCGAGGTGTTCCGCGTGATGTCCGCGCCGATGCGGCTGAAGATCATCAGCTGCCTGTGCAACGGCGAAAAGAACGTGAGCGAGCTGCTGGCCAAGATCGCCACCACCCAGCCCAACATGTCGCAGCACCTCAACACGCTGTACCAGGCCGGCGTGCTCGGCAAGCGGCGGGAAGGCGTGCAGATCTACTACCGCATCATCAACGACCGCGTGGTCACGCTGTGCCGCGCGGTGTGCACGCAGATCGCGATCGAGTCCGACGTCGCGCGGTAGGGACCTTCTCCGCAAATATGCCGTACTTCGCCGCGACGTATCGGGCGCAGGCTGGCAGATTTCAGCCCCGACAAAGCCGAACCGCACTCGCCCACTCGCTCAAGCCCTCTGCGCCAGCACGAGATAGCCCTGCGGCTGGTTGCTGCCATCGATGAGGCCCGAGACCTGAAAGTCCGCCATTCCGCGGGTTGTCTTGACCACGTAGTGCCGCGCGCCCCGCGCCACCGCCTCTGCGCTGAGAAATGCGCCAGCGCCCTGCCATCCGGTCAGCTCCAGTGTCGCTCTGATATCGGTCCCGCCGACGTCTTCCATGCGTAGCCCCAGTACGGGACCAACGGAGGGAGTCGCGTACGCAACACGGAAGTCGAGGTCCGAAGCCAGCAAGGCAGTGCCCGTCACCGACCGCAGGATGTTGGCCAGCAGCAGTCTTTCGTCGATGGCTTGTGCCGCCTGTTCCAGGCTACGCGCCTGCAGTTCGACGATTTCCTTGAGATATGTCGCGTAGTCGCCCTCCAATCCGCGAGCGATCTCATGATGCGTGAGCAGCCCGCATGCGACGCCCTGTTGGTCTACCACGACCAGGCGCCGAATGCGCGCGGTTTCCATCGATTTCACCGCCGCATGCAACCGCTTGCTCGGCTTGACGGTCATGACCGGCGTGTGCATGGCCTCTTGGACTGCGAGTGCGTCTGGCTTGGCCTGTTCCTGGCACAGACGAACGGCATCGCGCTCCGTGAGCATCCCGGCTGGCCGGCCCAACTCGTCGACAACCACCGCACAGCTCTGGCGTTTTTCGAGCATCGGGCCCAGTGCGTCTGCGACTGTCGCCGACAGCGGCACCCTGCAGAACTCGGGGCTCATCACGCTCGCGACGTCCTTGAAGTTCATGTAGTACTCAATGCCGAAGTTGCGCATCACGTCGCCCTCGCTGGCGATGCCGAGTACATGACCGGCTTTGTCGGTCACCGCGAGGTGACGGATGGCCCTTCCAGCCATCAGGTGGTACGCGTCGAGGCAACTCGTCGTGGCGGGCGTGGTGACGACCGGGGCCTGCATCAGGTCGGCGCAACTCGACGCCTTGAGCCGCTGATTGCACTGCAAGGCGCGGACAATGTCGCGCTCGGTGATGATGCCAAGAATCATGTCGTCTTCAGTGACCAGCACCGAGCTCACGTTGTAATCCCGCATCAGCGCCAGTGCATCCGTTGCCGGTTGCTGGACGCCGACATGACAGACGTTTCGGGTCATCACTGCGGAAATTGCTCTGCGGCTGATATTCATGTCGTTCCTTCGGAGTCCCGCGGCCGGTCGCGCCGGGTCGGGGCGGTGAAAACCATCATTCGAATGGGCTGGACAGCATCGACCATCAGATCTTGTGGCAGTTCTGGCAGGAACCCATGCCCCCGTCGAAGCGGGTCAGCTTGGGCCGTTTCGAACGGTGCGGCTCATGGCAGCCGGCGCAGTAGAAGGTCTTGCCGGCACGCACCGGATCCTGAACCTGCTTGGCGTCATTGCCCAGCGGGTGTCCCCTGCGCGTGAACCCCGCGATCACATGCGGCCCTTTCTTAACCTCCGGATGGCAGTCCAGGCAGAGAGCCGCCGGTGCGTTCGTCAGCAGTCCCATGTTCTCCGAGGCGTGGGGATCGTGACACCCGAGGCACATGCCGGCCGCCACCGGACCGTGGACCACCTTGCCCTCGAACAGCTGCTTGTCATGGCAACTCGCGCACAACGCCGGTCCGTCGGCAGACAGCCCCATGGCGTACCGCCCCGTGGACTTGTGGGGCACGCTGCTCGCGTCGAGCTCGGCATGGCAGCTCGCGCAACTCATATGAACCGCCGCATGCACCACCTTCTTCTGCATCAACCTGGCGTGGCACTCGAGGCAGGCCTTGTCCTTGTCATTGCCCTTGCCCAGGGCCTGGACCTGGACCTGGACCTGGGCCTGCACCGGCAACGCGAACGCCCAGACCAGAAGCAATGCGTACGCGAAACGCGTCAGCGGACTTTGTGCGATTTTCATGTCGGTCTCTGATCCGTTTTCCTGCGAGCTCGGCGCCGCAGCGCGCATACTTGATGCCGGCCTTAGTAGGTCTTGGTGGTGGCGTTGTGCGTGATCGCGCCGCCCACATGGCAGACTAGGTAGCAGCGACCGTGTCCCGGGGTCGTTCGCTCCCACCGAATCGGCTCGGTTCCGGTCGGCGTGACCAGCGGCGAAATACCCGTCAGCGCCGTAGCGAAGTTCATTAATCTGCTGTTGTTGAGCACCGTGCCCTGTGTGGCGCTGACGCCATGTGGGTCGTGGCAGGCGCTGCACGGAATCCGCCAATCGCGGATGTGATATTGATGAAGCGGAAAGCTGCCGGCGGCGTTATTGATGATGCTGGTGTAGCTGTGGCACTTGAAGCACAGGGGATACGCCGTGGAACTTTCCGTGGTCAACGCGGTCGGGTTAGCCCGCTCGAGCAGCATGGGGATGGTGGAGCCATGAGGACCATTCGGGCCGGTACCGGTCGGAACCGCGGGGGTCCCGCTGCTATACGGCCCCGCGTTGTTGTTGTGGCAGTCGGTGCATCTGACCCGGCTCGACGTCGTCCAGGGCGCGATCAGGGACGGAACGTTCGTTGCGCTCTTCCCCGCAGCGGCGATCGGGTGATAGGACGGATTCGTCGGCTGGAACTCCAGCCGCTTGTTGTTCTGCGCGATCACCCGGCCGACACTGGACGCGGGAATATTGGCAGCGCCATCGGCGTGGCAGCGGAAGCAGATTTCGTATTCGGCGCCAGCCGGGTTGACCTCGGCGCCGTTGATGTTGATTCCGCGCACTCCGACTTGCGAGCCGGCCAGCGCTGGCGTGGCGCTGCCCCCTGGCACTGAGCCGGCCGGAGGGCTCGATGCATAGGCAGCGTGGGGATTGTGACAGTCCGCGCACTCCACATGCGCTGTCGCCGTCGAAGCCGGCTCGGTTGGATCGTGGGTGCCGGTGTAACTGGCCACGCGGTGACGCGACGCCTTGCTGAATTCAGCCTGGATGTTCTTGGCCGCGACATTGCCGTTGTGGCATGGGAAACAATTGCTCTCCTCGGCCGCATAGTTGAGCAGCCGCTTGCTGCCGCCCGCGGTATGAGGCTGATGACAGTTCTCGCACGCGTTGGCGGCAACCGTGGTTTCGGTGGTGTGCGGCCACGGATTGGGGGCGACGCCGTTCCAGGTCTTGGTGGCGTTCTTGTGGTCGCTGCCGGCCCAGTAATTCTTGATGTGGCAGGTCTGGCACAGCGCCGAAGCGGCGTTGGCGACCACCAGGAACTTCGGGTTGGTGCTGTCGTGCGGGTCGTGGCAGGACGTGCACTGCAGCCGGTTGCCGGCATCCAGCCGCACTTTGCTCGGCTTGACCAGCGTCGCCGGGTCGGCGAGCTCGCCGCGCGCGGCCCTGAGTGCCGCGTCGTAGACGAAGGACACCGGGTGATCGTCGGACAGATTGATTCCCAGATTCGTCTTGCCGGCCGGGATCGTCGTTGCCCCCCCGGCCATGCTGATCGCCGTGGCAGGATTGACCAGCTGGCCCAAAGCGATGGTGCCGTCATGGCAACTCAGGCACAGCAGCGACGCACCATTGGGTTGCCCGGCGACACTCTTGCGCGTGGAACTGGTATACGGCGTATAGCTCGCCGCGCTGGCGCCCCGGTTCCACAGCTGCCCGCTCGGCGATGCGTTGTGAGGCACATGGCAGAACAGGCAGATCTGGGACTCGGTGGTGGCCTTGAGCGTGCCCGGGCCACTTGCCGACAGGTTGTGCTTGGTGGCCGATACCGTCGCATGGCCCGGTGCCGGGGCCAGTGCGGCAACCAGCAAGCCCAGGAGGATGAACAGCAGCAGACTCGCGGCGATGGCCAACCCATTGCCATGGCGTTTCATGTCGGGCCTCCGATGTAACGCAGGATCTGGACACGTTGGTTGTAGGAATCGGCGATGTAGATCAGGTCGCCGTCACCGATGAAGATGCCTGCAGGCAGCCAGAATTCGCCCGGGTCGCTGCCGATATTCCCCACCGAGAGCAGCAACTGTCCGCCCGCATCGAAGATCTGCAATGCGTTGAACAGGGCATCGACGATGTAGACATGGCCCCAGCTGTCGGTCGCGACCCCCTTCTGGCGACTGTTGTCGCCGGCGCCGTCTCCCAATTGCCCGAACTTGGACATGAATCGGCCCTGGGCGTCAAAAACCTGGATGCGGAAGTTCAGTGAGTCGGTGACGTAAAACTGCCCCTGCGTATCGCGCCAGAGCAGCGTGGGATAGTTGAACTCCCCGTCCGCCGTTCCGCGTCCGCCGAAACTCGAATGCAGCGTTCCATCCCGGTTGAATACGTTCACGCGATGCGCGCCCGTGTCGACCACGATCAAGCGGCCGGTTGCCGGATCGAATGCGACCCCCGTCGGCTGTTTCATGGAAGGCAGCGTGAGCGGCGCCGAGGCCATCGCTCCGGGCCGGATCACCAGCACCTGGGCCAGTTGGGAATCGGTGACATAGACCTCGCCATCGCCGCCCTGCGCCAGCGCGACCGGCGACGGCAGTCCAGCGCCGCCCGGGCCCGCGATCAGATCGTGACGCTCGTTGCCGGGATCGAAGCGGTGCACGCCCTTGGAGCCCGGATCGGCGACATACACCACGCCCTTGACGGCCAGCACGGCCATCGGCCGGATCAATCGCGCCTCGCTGGCGCCAAAGATCAGGTCGCCGATGCGCTGGAAGAAGTTTCGCGCGATGCCGAACTCGTCGGGTCGCGAGAATTCCTTCACGAAGGCGATGCGCGGCGGCACGTCAATCTCCTCCGGCCAGACCAGCGATACCGCGTTCTCCGGTTTCACGACAGCGGGCGCGCAGGCACCCAGCGCGCCCGCGACGCACAGAACGAGCAAGAGCCTCGTGACGGCAGGGAAACACGCGCGGCACGCCATGGTCAGAAATCCCTCCGTAGCGACATCTGGCCGAAGGTGCGCTTGCTCTCGGCGGGACCCTGCAGCTCGTGGTTTCGCGTCAGATTGAAAGTCCACACCAACTTGCGCTGGCGCCACTGCGCCCTGGCCGACCGGAACGACCGTTTTCGCACGACAGGGGTGCCGGTGTCGCGTTCGCGGGTAGCGTCGGCGGAGACGTCGATGTCATTTGCAAGGCGCAGCCAGAGGCGCAGGTCGTAGGCCCGCAGGTTAACGTCCTGTGCCTGATTGGTGCCGTAGTCGACTTTCTGCTTGCGCGACCCGATCCGGATGCTGCCGCTCTCTATCAGAGGCAGGTCCACCTGGACATACGTCTCGTAGTTTGCGCGCCGGTACGGCAGGATGACTTCGCGCCGGTTCTCGCGCTCCGCATTGGCACCGAGCAGTTGCCGTTGCCACAGGAGCGACAACGGGAGTTCGGCATGGAAGCTGTAAAGGATGCTGCGGCCCGGGTTGAGCGGCGTGGTCGGTGCGCCAGACTCGAGCCGCGGCGCGAAATCCATGTAGCGCGCCTGCATGCTGAGCAGGTTCTGGTAGGCCCAGCTGAAAGAAATCGAATTCTCCAACTGGCTCACCGCATAGCTGCCGCCGAGCCCGAAGTCATAGTCGGCCAGAACTTCCTGCCCGTCCAGGATGTTGCCGCCGACCAGCCGCTGAACCCGCAGATTCAGGCCGAGTTGGGACAGCACGTAATCCTGGCCTTCCACGAAGACTTGGCTCCGCGTCACGTTGCTTACAACCACCGTGCCGGCGACGATCTGCTGTTTGCCCAGCATGACGGCTGTGGTGCCGGCCAGCGTGATGTGTTCGCCGAGTATCCTGGACTGCAGCGCCGTCGCCTGCTGGTCGCGCTGTCCGTAGGAGAAGGCGTAAGCCACCGTCGCCTGGCCCAGCGGCAGCGTCTGCTGGTATTGGGCGGAGCCATCGATCGCGTACAGGCTGGAATCGAGATGGGTGCCGCGACCGACCTCGCCACGCATGGCCAGCGCACCGGAAAAGGCCGGACTGAATCGATAACTGATCCCCGCGCCGGCGGCGTTCGTCTGCAGCGAGTCCTCGCGCTGCCTGTTGCTGGTGAAGTTGTACCGCCCGTATGTCTGCACGTCGTCCGACTGCCGGCCGCGCAGGTCGAGGCCGAAACTGAAGTCCCTCAGTTGCGTTGGCAGCGCCTCTCCGACCGTGTAGTTGTTGCTGTTGCGCACGATCGTGTTGACCACATCGTATTGATCGCGATCGCCCAATTTCAGACGGGTATCCAGGTATGCGCTGCTGCTGTCGAATTGGCTGGGCCGCAACGCCAGGCTGTCGCTGCCGCTCAGCGAATCCTGGTGCGACCTCAGGTAATGGAAATTCGAGGTACCGATCTTGCCGATGTTCGCCGCCGTGGTGAGTCGCAGCTGGTTGATGCGGTCATCGATGGTCTGCCCGCCGCCCCGGCCGCGGTTGTCGGAACGGGTAAGCTCGACGCCCAACGGTACCGGCGTCACCGGGTTGCGCAGCGAGAGTCTGGCTCCGTACCGGCTGTTTTCCGTCAACACCTCCAGGGCCGGTCCGAGGCTTTGATTCTGGCTCTGGCGATCGTAGAACAGCCCCGCGTTATAGGGTTTGTCACGCAACACAGTCGCCTGCGCTCTCAGGTTGTACAGCTGCCGATTGCCGTCCGTCGGCCGTCCGTCAAGTTCATACCTGCTTCTGTCAAGGACGGGACCGACACCCAGATCGAGCGTCAGCAGCGTAGGGTGATAGACGTAGCTGTGCGTCAGGAGAAAAACTTCTTCGATCAGGTTCGACTGCCGCGTTCGTGTCCCTGCGCTTCCCAATTGCCGGGAGTTGGAACTATCGTCGGCCAGATAGCGCGCAAGGACGTACCCTTCGACCCCGGTCAGCCGAAACGGGGCGATCTCCTGGTCGACACGGGGAGCCGTGCGCGCACTGGCATGGGCCCAGCAAGTGATTGCGGCCAGCGCCACGCCGGCCGCCAGCTTCGGCGCAAGGCGTCCTGTTTGACGACGCGCTGTCATGGGGCCGCTTTGGTGTCGCGCTGTTCGTCCTTCGGATACACGGCACCGCTCATCCTTCCAAACCCGTAAACGTCGACCTGGTTGGGTCCGAACTGACTCACCACGAGAATCAGGTGCTCGACGGCAAACCCCGGAGCAGCGAGACCGCGGAACAGTTCGACGTTGTCGTAATCGACGGCAATCCCGGCCGGAAGATTGAGGCCCTGAACGTCTTCGATCGACTGGCCGAATGCCATGAGGACGCGCCCATCACGGTCGAAGATCTGAATGTTCTGAAATGCCGAGTCGCCGACATACAGGCGCCCGGCGCGGTCCATCGCGATGCCTTTGGGACGGGCGAATTGACCCGGCGACTGCCCGGCCTCGCCGTACTCGCGCACGAACTTTCCGTCCGCCGTGTAGCGCGCGACACGGAAGTTGCCGGTCTCGACGACATAAACGTCCCCGTCTCCCCCAATCACCAGGTTGGTCGGCTGGTGCATCCATTTCACCTTCTCGGGGTCACCATTCCGGCCGAACTTGAATTGCAGCTTGCCCGTGCGCTTGTCCAGCACTTGCACCTCATGACCGCCTATGTCCACCACATACAGCCGTTCGCGCGCAATCGCGACGTCGACCGGCCTGAACCCGTTCTGGCCCCCGTAGGCGGTCACGAAACTGTCGGCCCGGTCGTAGACCAGCACCTGGTTGCGCGCGATGTCGGTCACGTACTTGGTGCCGTCAGCGTCGATGGCGACGTTGAACGGCCGCTGCAGGCGCCCGCTGCCCTTTCCGGTCATGAGCGAATAGGTCCGGGCCTTGAGGTCGAAGACCGCCAGTCCGGGCGCACGGGTGTCGGCTACGTAGATCTTGCCGTCGAACATCGCGACGCCGTAGGGACGGACCAATGCGCTCTTTTTCTTTTCATCGCCGAGCAGAAAGTCCTTCAGGCCTCCGTCCTTCGTCTGAAGATCGACCGCGCTTGCGTAGCTCGCCAGGTGCTGGATGCGTGGCGGGTCTGGCGGCAGCGGATAGAACAAGGCCGGACGCTCGACTGGTGCCTTGGACGATGGCGCGGCACAGCCGGCCACCAGTGCGATCGCGCCGAACAAGATCAGCCAACGTGATCGAGACGAAGCAAAAAAAGACTTGCGTTGAACCATGGCCATCACTCAGTTCTTCAATATTCAGAATAGCGTTCAGATTGAAATATCAGTGTTTCCATCTGAAGACACGGCGGATTGCACATGTCAACCGAATAGTAGTTTTTCTGCGTGGTCGCGCTATGACACGGATCAGTGCAACACCACTTATCGGTGACGGCATTCGGCACGATCAACAGCAACGCGTGCGACGCGATGCTATCGATACAGCTGACATCTGCAACGTGACCGGCGATATCGATGGAAGTGGGCCAGGGTCCGGAGTTCGCCGAAGGCATCGAGCATGCGCGGTGGTAGTTGCTCGCGCGACAAGCCGAAGGTGGCGGACTAATTCGAGACACGAAGCGGCAACGGGCGAGCAAGGCGATCAGCTCGCCTTGTTCCGCCCGACAACGGAGATGCAGATAGCATCCGGGAGAGCGTATTCGCGCATTGGCACGAAATCGCGCCCTCCCAGGGGAGCTGTCGCGACTACTTGTTATGGCACGACACGCACAACGCGCTGCCGGCCGTCGTCATGACGACCAGCTTGTCCTGGACTGCCGTTCTGGCCGTGGTGTTGTGCACGTCGTGGCAGGAAGCGCACTCCATCTGTCCGCTGAACAGCATCTTGGCGGCAATCGTCCCGGTATTGGTCCCACCCGTGCCGATCGTGACGGTGGCCGTGCTCGGATCCTTGAGTGCGCCGTCGGCCGTTGCCAGGGCCGTGTTGTAGGTGAACGAGATCGGGTGATCGTTGCTGAGGTCGTTACCGATCAGCGCCACGCCCGTGGCTTTGACGGTGCCCGTAACCGTACCGTAGCTGTCGACGGCGATCGTGCCGTCGTGGCAGGACAGGCAGACCTTGGAGATCGCGCCAATGGTGGCGCTGGGAGCAGGGCTGGCATTCATCGTCGGGCTGCTGTAGGGGGTATAGACAGCGGTTGAAGCCGCACGATTCCACAGGAGAGATCCGGCCGCGTTGGTATTGTTGTGGGGTGCGTGGCAGTAGATGCAGACCTGACCGTTTGCATTGTTCGTGCCCTTGTAGGTACCGGCGCCCGACGTGAAATCGTGCTTCGAACCCACGATGGTCCCGGGAGCCGCCAGCGCCGGCGATGCGACCGCGAAGAGGAGCGCTGCCGCGATCCCCCAGGCCCAAGTCAGATGTTTCTTCAGAGCGTTCATGGTTACCCTTTTCTTGATGGTTGAGAGGCCGTCCTCGAAAGAGCATGGAGCGTGCCACCTGGTCCGCGTCTGTGGGCGACTGCGAAGCGGCGGCTCAGGTCCTTACAAGACAAGGACTTGCGACCGTTAGGCGCCCGATACCGCTGCGGCCCGGCACGTCGGCACCGGCATTTCCGAAGTTTCGGAAGGAATGACTTCCGCGCCGTCGGAATGCCTGGCGCTTTGATTCCATCGCTGAGTTGCCGCGGACAGCATCGTGCCGGTCAGCGGGCAGCCTTGCAGCGCTCCAGACCGTCGCTGGCGGATGCGTTGGCCGCATCAATTGCCAGTGCCTGCTCGAACGCCGGGACCGCATTGGCGCAGTTGCCTTGGGCTGCGAGAATCCGCCCCAGCAATGCGTGGCTGGCCGCATCCAACGCGTTCTTGTCCAGGCTCTTGCGCGCATGTTCCAGTGCTTTGTCGTAGTTCGCCGCCTGGAACAGCGCATGGGCCAGCGCGCGATGGCGCCGTGCGACCTGTCCATCGCCGCCCTGCGTCGACGCGGGCGGCGCGAGCGCGTCGCGCAACTCGTCTTCGGTGATCTCGCGTAGCACCGAGCGGATGCGCGCCGTGACAACCGAACAGAAGTCCACCGAGCGAAACGGCTCGAACGCCGCCAACCTGTGATCGCTCCCGACGATGACCACGACCGGATGCAACGCGAGGCCGAGACTGCCATAGAGCGTGTCGCCGCGGTCCACCAGCACCGGCGCGGCGAAGGAGGTATCGCGCAACATGGCTGCGACGCTTTCGGCCGGCGCCGAACCCGAGACGACGGCAACCCAGTTCACGGACTTCCCGCTGAATGCGGCCCGGCATTGGGCCAGCTCGCGCAGCGCGGCCGCGGACCGATCCTGGTTCGGCCGGAAGAAGACCAGCACATTGGCCTGGACGTCTCGCAGCGCGAACGCCTTGCCTCCTTCCAGGGTGGCCATTTGGGCATTCGGCACCAGCGTGCCGATCGCGGCGTGCGCCGCGGATGCCGCGTGAAAAACGCCCAGGCTGGCGAAGAGTGTGGTCAGACCAAGCAGGCGCTTGAAACGGTGGGCGGTCACGAAAGGAACTCCGTGAGAGGGCTCTGGCGTCTATTTATTGACGTAACTCTTCTCGGCGTGGCATGTCTTCTCGCACGAGCCACCGTTCTTGTTTTCCTTGTAGTTCAACTTGAGCGTCCAGCCGCCAGATCCGTAAGGCACGCCTTCGCGGACGTGTCGCTGCTGGTTGGACGCGTGCACTTCATGGCAGGCCCGGCAGGTGCGGCCACGTCCGGACTGTTGCAGATGCACGTAGTGCAGATTGGTGGCGCCGTTGCGGAATTCCGTCAAGGTGGTGGTCTGGGGCGTGGAGAAGGCATCGTCGTTGTGGCAGGAAAAGCACAGCGCGTACGTCCGCGCATCGTACGGTGCATAGAACTCCGCCGGATAGCTCTCCTCGAGCAGCCGATATTGATCGCTACCGTGGGGCTGGTGGCAACCGCTACAGTCCTTGGAGCGCACGGGACCATGGCGTACCTTGTTGTTGCCCAGCCAAGCCTTGATGTTTTGCAGCTTCTTGCCGTTGGCATCGGCCATGGTGTCCACGTTGTGGCACTTCAGGCACAAGTCCATGGGCTGCTGCACCAGCAATTTGGCGACCGCGCTGCCATGCGGATTATGGCAGTTGCCGCATTTCGCGCCGGTGGTGAGGGCCTTGTGCTTGACCTTCGCTTCGCTGCTGACCTTGGCGATCTTGTCGTGGCAACTGGTGCATACGGCGCCAGCTTCTTTCAGCAGCAGTTTGGGAGCGTTCGCGTTGTGCGGGTTATGGCAATTGGTGCACGCGCTACGCGCGGGATCGTGGGTGTGTGGCCGCTTCATCACCCCGACGAATTCTTCGTGGCAATCGAGGCACAGGGCCGGCCCGCGTTTGACAACCGGACCCGGTTGCTTCGGGTCGGCATTCTCGTGGCAGATCTTGCAGTCGGCGGCTTCGAACGGCGCGTGACTCGAAACCGGGGCTGGCGTTGTCGGCACCGGGGCTAGCGACCCGATCGGAGCCACGGGGGTTTTGGCCACGACAGGCTTGGGCTGGGCGGTTTGAGCGAAGAGCGGGGTCGAAACCGCCAGTGCGAGCAAGAACGCAAGGGCGCGGCGCGGCATCGTCACATAATCTCCTTGGACAATTGGTGCAGCCGCCGTGAACGGAAGAAGGCCCCCTGAAGGAACTCGGCAGCATGGAAGTTCGCGTGCCACCACGCACGGACCGTGCCATCGAATCACGCAGTTTCTGAAATTGCGCGACAGGGACTTACGGTGCCCCTATCCGAACTTTCGGAAATCGCTATCGGAATTCGGAACCCGCAGCAGGGGCGTTCCCGGACCCATCGGCGCGACAGCGCCGTCAGTCGATGACTCCGAGCTTTCCGCTGATGCTGCCGATATACCAGTAGCGGCCTTGCGCGTCGATGGCCGCATTACGGACGCCGCCGTCCCGGGTGGGCAGCTTGAATACCCGGATCGTGTCGCTGGCCGGATTGAGCATGATCACCTGGTCGGTCTGGACTTCGCAGATCCAGATGCGACCGGCTGCGTCGGCGTTCACCGCGTAAGGCCCGCCGTTCGGCCCGCCCGGAAGCAGGTACTCCTTCACGACCATGACGGTGATCGGATCGATCTTCGCGAGCCGCCCCGTACCGTAAAGAGTAACCCACAGGCTGCCGTCCGCCGTTGCCGTGACGCGCCGCGGTTGGGAACCCCTGGGAAAGACCAGATCCGTGATCTGACTTGTGGCCGGATCGAATCGGGTGAGTCGGTCGGCGCTCTTGCGTGTGACCCACACATGGCCACGCCGATCGACGGCAATGCCGTATGGGTCGTCGCCGATTGCAAACTCGGTAATCCTGCCGCTGGACCGCTCAAGCTTCCCCAGCTTTCCGATGTTTCTAGCCGTGAACCAAATGGTCTCATCCGGGCCGGATGTCAGCGAGTAGATCAGGCCGCCGTCCTTGGCTGGCCGCTTGTATTGCCTGACCGCCCCCGTGGACGGGTCAAGTTCGCCAAGACCGGTGCCGCCGAAAATCACCTTTCCATCGGATGTAACGACGAGCCCCTGGGGCCAACTCCCCTCTGGAGCGGCCCATTCGTGGAATCGCTGCGACCGCGGATCGAAGCGCGCGATCTTGTCCCCCCGCTTGACCGCGAAATAAACGTTGCCATCACGCCCAATAGCCGGGTCGCGAGGATATCGGGGCGTCGGCACTGCCCATTCGGAAACGGTGCCGGTGAACATCCTGGCACCCGGTTCGGCACCGGTGGTGCCAGCTACCGCGGAACCGCAGGCGCCGACGGCCAGCACCACGGCGAAGAAGGCGTTGACTGGATAGAACATTTCAAGATCCCATCAGGCGTGCGCGATCCGGTCCATTGGAAGCGTCCGGCGGCGACTCCTCCAGCTTGCGGTACAGGCTCGACAGCGCGATGCCCAGCCTCTGCGCCGCCACCCGACGATCGCCTCCCGCCTCTTCGATGGCACGCAGCAGGAACTGCCGTTCGACCTTGCGAAGCTGGTCGCGCAGCAATCCATCCGGACCCGGCACCACGTCGACGAATGCCTGCGGTGATGCGGACCGGACGACTGCGGCGGGAAGATCGCTTATCGTGATCTGGTTGTCCTCTGCCAGGATGCACGCGCGGGTGATTGCATTTTCCAGCTCGCGCACATTGCCCGGCCAGCGATGAGCGAACAGGGCTTCCTCGGCCAGCGGATCGAGCTCCTTGGGGCGCGATGCACAACCCAGCGCGCGCAGGTTCCCCAACAGGAAACGGATCAATCCCGCCATGTCCGCCTGCCGCTCGCGCAAGGGTGGCAACTGAATCTGGAACATGCTCAGCCGAAAATAGAGATCCTCCCGGAATCTGCCCTGACGCACGCAATACGGAAGGTCGGCGTTCGTTGCGGCAATGATGCGCGTGTCCACCCGGCGGACCTGCTCGCTTCCGACCGGCCTGACCTCCTTGTCCTCCACCATGTGCAGCAGTTTGGTCTGCATGTGCAAGGGCAGTTCGCCAATCTCGTCGAGGAAGAGGGTGCCTCCGTCCGCCTGCTGGAAAAGACCTTTACGGGCGGCATCGGCGCCGGTGAAGGCTCCCTTGGTATGCCCGAAGAACTCGCTTTCGAGCAGATGCTCGGGGATGGCGCTGCAATTGACCTGCAGGAACGGACCGCCGCTGCGCGCGCTCTGTTCATGGATGAGGCGCGCAACGACGCCTTTGCCGGTACCGCTCTCCCCTGTGACGAGAACAGTGCATTCGGCGGGAGCGACTTTCCCGACGAGCCGCTCGACCTCCAACATGGACGGAGACGTAAAACGATAGAACTTCGGCGCGTTGTCGCGTACCACCTTGCGCAGTGCCTTGTTCTCGTCGCGCAACCCGCGGAGCGCGTTGATCTGCGACAGGCGATGGACCACCTCTTCCCGATGGACTGGCTTGGTGATGTAGTCCGATGCACCGGCCCTCAGCGCGGCGACCGCCGTTTCGAGCGAGGCGAAGCCGGTCACCATGATGAAGGGCGTCTCGATTCCGGCGGCCCGGCTACGACGCAGCAACTCGATGCCGTTGCCGTCCGGCATCTTGATGTCGCACAACACGACATCGAATTCTCCAAGGGCCAACTTGGCGGCAGCTTCGGCAGCTCCACGCGCCTGATCAACCGAATGCCCCGCCTTGTTCACCGCATCGGTCAGAATCTGGCGTAGCGCCGGTTCGTCATCAACGACAAGGACGTGCAGGGATGGCATGGTGCCTCAGTGATTAGTAGTTCGCCCAGCGAGCGTCAGGTAGATCCGCGCCGTCGTGCCGACATCCGGAATCGATTCCAGTTCGATGCGGTTTCCGCAGCCTTCGATCAGCGATTTGCACAAGAACAAGCCGAGACCACGTCCCTTGTCTGGCGGCTTGGTGGTAAAGGACTTTTCGAACGCGCGGCACAGCACGTCTCGACCCATGCCCTTGCCGTTGTCGGTCACCGTGATCAGAATCTCATCCTGCAAGGCGCGCGTCGCCACCACGATCCGCGGACTCGATCGTGAAACGTCTTCCAGCGCGTCGGCCGCATTGATCACCAGGTTCATCAGAATTTGCGTCAGATGGTCCGCGATCGCGGTGATGGCCGGCATCTGGGAATCAAGATCGAGCACCAGCCTGACGTTGTCGAACCGCTTGTCATATCCGATGAAGGTGCAAACATTGCTCACCAGCCCGTTGAGGTCCAGCAGTTCGGCCTCGGCCGGGTGAGGGGCCGTGAATTCGGCGATCTGCCGCGAAATGGAGGCGATGCGCTCTGTCTGCGCAAGGATCAGGTCGAGCTGCTCGTGACACCCGTTCGCGCGACCGTTCGCGCTCACATCCTTCAGGGATTGAGCGATTCCCGCAATGGCAGCAATCGGGTTGTTGATCTCGTGCGCCACGGCCGCCGCCAGCGAGCCGATCGCAGCCATCTTCTCCTTGTGAAAACGTTGCTCGTTCGCGACCTCGAGTTGCTGCTCCCATCGGCGCATTTCGGCTTCCATGTGGTTCACCGCTTCCATCAGGTCCCCGATCTCGTCACCCCGTGTGATCTTCACGGGCGACATTCCCCGATGACCCGACACGATTTGGAGAGCACGGGACGCCAAGTCCTGGACGTCGCGCGCCAGCCGCGTCAGAAAAAGCGTCATCACCGCGCCAAAGACGATGGCGCCGGCCGCGCCCACGAGCGCCACGCTGACCGACATGGCGGCGTATTCTCTGCGGTAGTTGTCCCACAGCAGGTTCTTGCGGGCGCGCACTTGGCGTGTCACGCCATCCAGGCGCTCGGCCAGTTCCCGGGCATGGTCTCTGAGCCAAATCAAGCTGCTGCGTGAGGGCTCGGTACGCAAGCGGGCGACATCTGCACTCATGCGGTCGATGTCCTTCGCGAGTTCGGGGTAGAACTCCAATATGACCAGCAGTCCAGCCTGCGCCAGTTCCACGTCGAGCGCAACCTGCTCCTCGAGGGCAGGATCGAGGTCAGTCGCGGAGAAGAATGCGCTGTCCCACTTGAGGATGGAATGCGATACGGCATAACTGGCCTTTGCCAGTTTGCTTTCCTGCGAGTAGACCTGCTCCAACTCGGCGGCAAAGCGCAGGAACTGGTCGCGCTCCCGCGACAGCATGAGGCTCGCCAGGCCCACGTAGGCCGCCAACACGATGAACGCCAGAATGCCTTTCGCCCGAAGTGTGACTCGCCTTGGCGTGTGCCGCGGCCCCTTCAGCGGCAAGTTCATGTTGTGCATACGCATATGCGCCGTCCCGCGTCCTGATCGATGCGCTCTGGGCCACGATTCGACAGTCAGGAACCGTGCGCGCCAGGCCTTGTTGATGTTTGTACCGCCCCTCAGCCTCCTTACAGATCCCGCTTGATCGATACGATCCCGTACACTTGACCTACGCTGAAGCCAGTAGCTCTGTCGAAGGGATAGTGGGCTGCCAGCGCTGCCTTGACGGCATCCGACAATTTTTCTCGGGGGCCATGGCAAGCCATGCATAGGGGCTCCACCACCATGGCCCTTGCGTACCGAAAATAGCCGCCTTGGGGTTCGGTCACCGTCTCGGCGAATTCAAGCGCCTCGGCCTTTTCACCGTTCGCTGCGCGACGCGAGAAGTCTGCGAGTACCTTCTGCTCCCATGGGTCAGGCATGCCCACTGCCGAATTTCGGGGCTTGAGGCTGACCGCTGCAACGCGCCACCCGGTCTTGCGTGATTGCGAGGAGAGGATCTCCTGGCAAACGTACTTGCAAACCAGGAGGGAGCGCACCGGACCGCTCAGTTGCATTTCGCGCAGGAGTTGCGTGGTCAACTCCTGAGACACCTGCAGCGCTACCTTCCGGCTTTCCTCCGTCGACTTGCGCCCCGTGCTTTCCTGGGCAAGCGTACCCGTGAGGAATCCCGTCAGCGCGATCAGGGCCAGCAGCTGGCCTGCGAGATGGCTCCGACTCCCACGGCGAGGGCTGGTTCGCACGGCTGCAGGCCAGGGTGTCCCGCCTTGCGGGACTTCGCGGCGGGCGTGGCACGCCGGCCAGATGGGGTTTGCGTATCGCTGCGCGTCGCGGGGCATCACTACGCAGATCGTCCTAAAGCTGAAATTCATCGTCTGCTTATTTCGCCCGGCATTTCAACCACGCCGCATATACAGGTTAGGCGCAAACCAAGGATGAGTAATTGACCTAACTCATTCGTTTGCGTCTCTCCTTGACTTTGCTCAATGCCCAAAAAAGCGCAGAGCTGCCTGCAGCATCACGGCGCGAGGCACGGTGCCTGCGCCATTGATGGCGCAATCCTTGCTTGCGGCAAGGTCGCATCATGCGAGAGCGCCTGACTGTCTTTCAGGCAACGCGCGTCTTGCCGCGGCGAAGTCGATCAAGAGGAAAGGCGTCCTGACGTGGACAAGGAATCTGATACGCGTTCGGAGAGCGAACGGCATGTCGCGAGTTCCGGACACCCGTTCGATGGGACCGCCATGCTAGCCTCCGTCGCGCAATCGCCTGTCAACAAACGGCGCAGCCTGTCCTCGAATACTGCGGAGTGCCGCGCAGGCAAAGCCAGTGGCCTGGACTGCTCGTCCTGCCCGGTGTGCTATCTCTGCTTGCCGGGCAGCATGAGCGGAGCCAGCCGTGCCCGGCTCGATAGCATGGATTGCGCTCGACGCAAGGTCATCGCGGGGGAAAGGGTGTACGGCGAGGGCGAGCCATTCCAGTATCTCCACGCGGTGCGCTCTGGAACGCTCAAGTCGAGCCTTACGCTCACCGGCGGCCGCGAGCAGGTGAGCGGCTTTCATATCGCAGGTGAGTTGGTCGGATTCGACGGTCTGGCCAGTGGCCGCCACGCCAGTACCACGACGGCTTTGGAAGACACCGAGTTGTGCCCCATTCCTTATGCCCGCCTGGTCGCATTGGCGCCCGGCCACGGCGGCATTCAGCACATCATCAGCCGCCTGCTAGGCCGAGAAATCCTGCGCAAGCACTTCCTGATGATGGTACTGGGCAGCATGAGCGCTCACGAACGGCTGGGCGCATTCCTGATGAACTGGTCGAATCGATACGCGGTGCGCGGCTACTCGATGCGGGAGTTTCATTTGCGCATGAGCCGGGCCGACATCGCAAGTTACCTCGGCATGGAGTTGGAGACGGTGAGCCGCGCGTTCGCGACGTTGCGGCGGCAGCGTCTCCTCGAAGTCCACAAGCGGCATATCCGCATCATGGATCTGGACCGCTTCAGGCATCGGTTTGACATGCGGCTCTGTCGTCGTGAGTGCGACTTCTAGGCCATGCCGGCTGCAGCCGGAGTGGGGCTGCATGGCGCGCAGGAAAGCGATCGAGGCAGCAGAACCCGTCCAACAGGAAAGCGACTGAACCCGATGGAAGACAGTACCTCGCCAGGCCTCTGGCACATCCCGCCGGACGGGTCGCCGGTGGCCAGGGTCGTGTATGCAAGTCGGTCCACCGTTCGCGGCTCGATCTACGCCGAAATGGAGAGCATCCGCGCCAGTGCCCTGCGTCACAACACGCCGGCGGACATTGCTACAGCGCTGCTCTACCAGTCCGGCTGGTTCATCCAGTGGAAGGAGGGGCCGCGGGATGCGCTGCGGCTCGCCATGCACCGGGTGGCGCGTGACCCACGCCACGATTCTTTGCGCATCATCCACTGCAGCGAGGGCGGGCGCCTGCTGTGCGGCCCTTGGTCGATGGCGATCGTGCAGTGCACCGATCCTGCGATCGACATGGCGAGCCGAGTTGAAGAGTTGGCCCGAGAACTGGACAACGGCCGGCAGTATTCGCCGCCATGCGTCTGGCGCCGAATCTCCACCCCGATGCGCCATCCCGGGGCTGCCCTGCACGACGACCCCGATGCGTTTCAGCGGATTCTGGTGTGCGCGGCGTCGGGGACGGCTCCGTTCGCATTGGTCGAGCGCCTGGCGCGCGCGCGGCGCGAGGAAGTGGTGCACCGTCGATTTGCCGGTGCGCGCAATCTAGACGTTGCAACCGACTACGTTGACTTCGCGGATGGCGACCGCGTGCTGCGAGTCATTGCGATGGCGCGCAACGGCCTTACGCTGCCGCTCACGCGCGCGTTTCTTCCCGACTACTCCCACATCGTGCTGCTGCTCAGTGGCGACCCGGACCGCGATGTCGCGCTCCTGCGTCGCGTGATACAGGCCTGTACCGGTCTCGCGTCATCAGCACCGCCGTTGTTGGGCTTGGCGCGAGAAGCTAACGCGCACGGGATGATCTCGTCGCTCGCCCGGGCACAGGGGCTTCGCTATTTGACCGCGCAAGGCGATGTCGAAGGGCGCACAGGCTGCTGGGAAGCGATCCGCATCCATCTGGACGCCTCACGGCGCCGAACCGACAGAATATCAGACGGAATCACTTGACGTGGCGAAACAGCCAGAAGGGGTCGGCGCCGGCGGGGCGTCCCCGGTCATCCCCGCGTCCATCCGAACGAAGTGCCACATCTCTGCGGGACAGGACGTAAGGTTCACGGCGCCGCCATCCCGGGTCCCGCGGCATCGGCCGAGGCCGGCACCGATGGCGCGTCCGCGCGGTCCAGCCAGCGGTCGGTCAGGCCCGCGCCGGCCCACATGCCGGCCAGCGTCAGCCAGGACGTCAGGGCGAAGACCGCACCGCCGGTGACGCCGGCGCCGACCGCGCAGCCGCCGGCCAGCATCGCGCCGAACCCCATCAGCATCGCGCCGGCGATGTAGCGCGGCATGCTGGCGCCGCCGTTGAAGCCTTCGAGCCGCAGCGAGCCGCCGGTCCACGCGCCGATGAACGAGCCGGCCACCACCCCCGGCAGCAGGCCGAAGTCGAAGCCGACCGGCGCGGCGCCCGTGCCGAGCACGCGCATCAGCCATTCGGCCGAGGGACCGCTGAACGTGAGGCTTTGCACCGGCACGATGGAAAACGAGTTCGCCGATACGCTGGCGGTGAACCACCAGCCGGCGGCGACCATCAGTCCGGCGCCGGCGCCGCCCGCCCATTTCCAGAAGCCCCAGCCGCTGCGCAGCGCATACCACACGGCGGCCGCAAGCCACGCGCCACCGAGCGCGAGGCCGCCCCACGGCCCGAGGCCTGTCGTCGCGAGCAGGTCACGGCCCGGCCCGCCCTCCACCGTCCACCAGCCGCTGATGCCCAGGCGCGCCGGCGCCAGCACGCCGGCCAGCGACGCCTGCGCGGTCACCGCGAAGACCAGGCCCGACAGCAGCGCCCGCAAATTGCCCTGGGCAGCCAGGACCAGCAGGCGGCTGGCGCAGCCGCGCGTGAGCACCATCCCGGCCCCGAAGATCAGGCCGCCGGCCAGTGCGCCGGAGATGCTGCCGCGCGTGGCCAGTTGCCGGGCGCCGCTGACGTCCATGGCGCCGGCCAGCGCCAGCACCTGCACGCCCACTACCGCGGCCGAGAAGGCCAGCAGCCACACCGCCAGCTTCTGCCCCGGCATGCCGCGCCAGAACTCGACGACGGCGGCGCGCAGGCAGAACTGCGACCGCTGCGCGAACAGGCCGAACGCCAGCCCGATCGCGGCGCCGCCGGCCGCCAGCACGACCGTCTCGCCCCACCGCTCCAGCAGCCCCGTCCAGGTCATCATGCATCCGTAGTTAAGAAATAGCTTATATTAATGCTACGGTCGCGCGGTCGGCGGGCGCTTGACATGGCTCAAGGCGCCGATGCGCGAATCCCAGGGAGCGATGAACACGATGAACCAATCCGCCGGCATCTGGCTGCGGATCCTGGCCGGCACGTTGCTGGCGCTGGCCGCGGCATGGCCCGCGCGCGCGCAGGCGCCGGCAGTGCAGGCGCGCCAGCTCTCGCCCGCGGCGTGGTACGTGGAGGGGCTGTCGGCGCTGGGCTCGCCGGCCAACCAGAACTTCATCTCCAACGCCGGCTTCGTCGTCACGCCGGCGGGCGTCGTGGTGATCGATGCGCTGGGCTCGCCGGCGCTGGCGCAGCGACTGCTGGCCGAGATCGGCCGGCACACCGCGCAGCCGGTGACGCACGTGATCCTCACGCACTACCACGCGGACCATATCTACGGCCTGCAGGCCTTCAAGGCGGCCGGCGCCAAGGTGATCGCGCACCAGGCGGCGCGCGAGTACCTCCAGTCGGACACCGCGCGCCTGCGACTGCAGGCCTCGCGCACCGAACTCGCGCCCTGGATCGACGCGAACACCCGACTGGTCGAGGCCGACGAGTGGCTCACGGGCGACAGCGAGTTCTCGGTGGGCGGCGTGCGCTTCGTCGTGAAAGCGGTGGGCCCGTCGCACACCCCGGAAGACCTGGTGGTGTACCTGCCGCAGGAGAAGGTGCTGTTCGCCGGCGACCTGGTGTTTCGCAACCGCATCCCGTTCGTCGGCCAGGCCGACAGCCGGCAGTGGATCAAGGCCCTCGACGGGCTGCTGGCCTTCGACGCCAGGGTGATCGTGCCCGGCCACGGCGCCGTGTCGACGCAGGCGCGCGAGGACATGGAATTGACGCGCGACTACCTGTCCCATCTGCGCCTGGTCATGGGCGAGGCGGCACGCAACCTCGAGCCCTGGGAGGACGCCTATCGGGCGGCCGACTGGAGTCGCTTCGGCCGGTTACCGCTGTTCGGCGTCGCCAACCGCATGAACGCCTACAACACCTACCTGCTGATGGAGCGGGAGGCGAACTGATGAAGGATCGCGCCGTCGCCGGCGTTCGCCGCCGCGCCGCCCTCGTGGCGCTCGCCGCGGGCGGATCGGCCACGGGCGCTGCGCGCGGGTCGACGCTGCCCGCGCCCGGCTCGCTGCCGGACGCGCTGGCATCGGCCCTGCGAACGCGGCAGCCGCTGGTGGTGATAGCCAGCACCGGAGGCTGCCCCTGGTGCCAGTTGGTGCGCGAGCACTACCTGGCCCCGCTGCGACGCGAACAGCACCTGCCCGTGGTCCAGCTCGACATCGGCAGTCGCGCCGCGCTGCTCGACTTCGGCGGCCACCCGACCACGCACGACGAACTGCTGCGCCGCTGGCAGGTGCGGGTCGCGCCGACGCTGTTGTTCCTCGGCCGGGACGGCCGCGAGATCGCGCCCCGCCTGGCCGGCGTCGCCGCCGACTTCTACGGCGCCTACCTCGACCATCGGCTCGCGGCCGCCCGCCGCAGCCTCGGCCAGGAACACTCCGGATAGATCGCTGGCCGCGCGGCGGGATGTGCCCGGTGCTTTCCGCCGTCGCGTCCCGGAATCGGCGTAAACCCCAATCATTTCCATTGCGATCGCTGCTACATTCGCGCATTCGCATATACCGATTCTTAGTTCACTCACGCTGTCACACCCCATGGATTCAGGGCGGTTGCGCAAGGCGCCAGAAAACTTCATCGACCGCGGCGGCGTCGCGCGGGTCTTCGCCGAGGCCCGCCAGGGCCGCCGCGACTTCCTGCGCGGGGCCTTCGCCGCAGCCGCGGCCGGCGCGGCATTGCCCGCGGCGCACGCGCAGGCAGCGGCGCCCGCCGACGGCGATCCGGACATCCTGAACCTGCCCGAGCACAGTCGCGGGCTGGGGCAGGCGGTCGCCACGGATGGCTACGGCAAGCCCTCCCGATACGAGCGCAACGTCCAGCGCCGGCCCAGCCCGGGCCTGACGCAGACGACGCAGGCCTCGGTCTCCTTCGCGCCGCTGCAGTCGCTGTTCGGCATCGTCACGCCCAGCGGCCTGCACTTCGAGCGCCATCACCAGGGCTGGTGGGACATCGACCCGTCCAGGCACCGGCTCATGGTCAACGGCATGGTGAAGAACGCGAAGGTGTTCACCATGGACGAGCTGATGCGCCTGCCGTCCGTCTCGCGCTTCCACTTCATCGAGTGCGGCGCGAATACCGGCATGGAGTGGGGCAACGTCGCCGTGCCCACCTGCCAGTACACCCACGGCATGTTGTCCTGCAGCGAGTTCACCGGGGTCCCGCTGATCACGCTGCTGGAGCTGGCCGGCGCCGACCTCGGGAACGGCAGGTTCGTGCTGGCCGAGGGCGGCGACGGCTCGTCGATGACCCGCACCATTCCGATGAGCATGGTGCGCTCGGGCGAGGTGCTGGTCGCCTATGGCCAGAACGGCGAGATGCTGCGCCCCGAGCAAGGCTATCCGCTGCGGCTGGTCGTGCCCGGCGTGCAAGGCGTGAGCTGGGTGAAATACCTGCGCCGCGTCGAAGTCGGCGACCAGCCCTACGGCGCGAAGGACGAGACCGTCCACTACGTCGACCTGATGCCCGACGGCCAGCATCGCCAGTACACCAGCATCCAGGAGTGCAAGAGCGTCGTGACCACGCCCTCGGGCGGCCAGCAGTTGCTGGACAAGGGCTTCTACAACATCACCGGCCTCGCATGGTCCGGCCGCGGCAAGGTGAAGAAGGTCGACGTCTCCGTCGATGGCGGCCGCAACTGGCGCACCGCCCGCCTGGAAACGCCCGTGCTGAGCAAATGCCTCACCCGCTTCAACATCGACTGGGTGTGGGACGGCAAGCCGGCCATCATCCAGAGCCGCGCCACCGACGACACCGGCTACGTGCAGCCGACCTACCGCCAGTTGCGCGCGGTGCGCGGCACGCGCTCGATCTATCACAACAACGCCATCCAGTCCTGGCTGGTCGAGGTCAGCGGCGAGGTGAAGAATGTCCAGCTCTCGTAAGGCGCTCGCCGCGCTCGCCATCGCCGTCCTCTCGGCCACGGCATTTGCGCAGGGCGGCTATCCCGGCATCGGCCGCGACGCGACTGCGCGCGAGGTCGCCGCCTGGGACATCGACGTGCGCCCCGACTTCAAGGGTCTGCCCCCGGGCTCGGGCAGCGTCGCCAGGGGACAGGACGTCTGGGAGGCGAAATGCGCCTCCTGCCACGGCGTGTTCGGCGAGTCCAACCAGGTGTTCAACCCGATCGTGGGCGGCACCACCGCGCAAGACATCGAGACTGGCCGGGTCGCCATGCTGCGGCGACCGGACTACCCGGGCCGCACGACGTTCATGAAGCTCTCCAGCCTGTCGACGCTGTGGGACTACATCAACCGCGCGATGCCGTGGAACCAGCCGAAGTCGCTGAGCACCGACGAGGTCTATGCCGTGACGGCGTACCTGCTCAACCTGGCGGAGATCGTGCCGGCGGACTTCACGCTGTCGGACAGGAACATCCGCGAGGTACAGCAGCGCCTGCCCAACCGCAACGGGATGACGCTCGACCACGCGCTGTGGCCGGGCGGCGCCATGCCGGGCAGGCCGACCCGTCCCGACGTGGTCGCGTCCGCCTGCATGAACAACTGCGCGGCCGAACCGAAGGTCGCGTCGATCCTGCCGCCGTTCGCGCGCAACGCACACGGCAACCTGGCCGAGCAGAACCGGCTGGTCGGGCCCCAGCGCGGGGTGAACACCGCCGGCGGCGCGCCCGTGCCGGTCGCGGACGCGGCACCCGTTCCCGCCGCGACCCCGCGGGCCGCCGTCGCCGGCGGATCCGCCAGCGCCGCTGCAGCGATCGGCGCGATCGCGCAGAAGAACAATTGCACGGCCTGCCATGCCCCCGACCAGCGCGTGGTCGGTCCCAGCTGGGCCGAGATCGCGAAGAAGCACGAAGGCAAGGCCGACTACCTCGCGGGCAAGATCCGCGCGGGCGGGGCTGGCGTGTGGGGCGCGATCCCCATGCCGCCGCAGACGCTGGCCGACGAGGACATCCGGCGCATCGCCAGTTGGCTCGCGGGGGGCGCCGCGCGCTAGGGCTATCCCCCAGGGGATATCCCTCATTTCCGGGCGCGGGCGCGAATCCGTGCCGCCCGCTAATATCAGTAGTTGCTTACAGACTATTTCAGGGAGCGTTCAGACATGCAGACTCGCAGAGAGATCCTCAGGCGCAGCGCCACCGTGGCCGGCCTGCTGGCCACCACCGGCCTGTTTCCACAGTACGCCTTCGCGGGCTTCAACAAGGCCGCCTTCGACGCGAAGAGCATCGCCGACGCGGTGAAGGCCTTCGGCGGCAGCGCGCCGGCCGAAAGCAAGGAGGTGACGCTCACGGCGCCCGACATCGCCGAGAACGGCGCCGTCGTGCCGCTGGGCGTGGCCACCACGCTGGCCGGCGTCAGGCAGATGCTGCTGCTGGTCGAGAAGAACCCCAGCGCGCTGGTCGCCAAGTTCGACGTCAGCGACGCGGTGGACGCCAACTTCGCCACGCGCGCCAAGATGGGCCAGTCCTCCGACGTGTACGCGGTCGCCATCATGAACGACGGCAAGGCGCTTTACGCCAAGAAGGAAGTGAAAGTGACGCTTGGCGGCTGCGGCGGCTGACGCGCCCCGCCCGTTCCATCCGCATTCCTCGAGATTCCAGGGAGAGACAGACATGGCAGATCCGATGCGCATCCGCGCGCAAGCAGCAGGTGGCAACGCCACCGTCCGTGTGCTCATGAGCCACGAAATGGAAACCGGCCAGCGCAAGGACGCCGGCGGCAAGATCGTCCCGGCATGGCACATCACCGAGGTGGCCGCCAGCCTCAACGGCAAGCCCGTGATGACGGCCGAGTGGGGCCCCGCCGTCGCCAAGAACCCGTTCCTGCAGTTCACCGTGAAGGGCGCCAAGGCCGGTGACAAGATCGCGATCACGTGGAAGGACAACAAGGGCGACACCCGCACCGACGAAGCGACCGTGTCCTGAACCGGCGCCGGCAGGGCGATGACAACAACAGGGAGACAACAATGAGGAAGATGACCGCTTTGCTGGCGCTGGGCAGCCTGGCCGCGACGGCGGCCCTGGCGCAGAAGTCGGCCACGCAGTCCATCGAGGAGTACCGCGCGATGCTGGCGGACGGCAACCCGGCCGAACTCTTCGAGGCCAAGGGCGAGGCGCTGTGGAAACAGAAGCGCGGCCCGAAGAACGCGTCGCTGCAAGCCTGCGACCTGGGCCAGGGCCCGGGCGTGGTCAAGGGCGCGTTCGTCGAGCTGCCGCGCTGGTTCGCCGACACCAGGCGGGTGCAGGACCTCGAGTCGCGCCTGGTGTCGTGCATGGAGATGCTGCAGGGCTTCAACGCCAGGGAGATCGCCGACACGCCGTTCGGCCATGGCGAGCAGAACAACGTGACGGCGCTCGCCACCTGGATCGCGGCCGAGTCCAAGGGCATGAAGTTCAACCTGCCGCAGTCGCACCCGCAGGAGCGCGAGATGTACGAGGTCGGCAAGCGCCTGTTCTACCAGCGCGGGGGCTCGCACGATTTCGCCTGCGCGTCCTGCCACGGCGAGGACGGCAAGCGCATCCGGCTGCAGGACCTGCCCAACCTCACGAAGAATCCGGGCGCGGGCAACGGCTTCGGTGCCTGGCCCGCGTACCGCGTCTCCAACGGCCAGATGTGGGGCATGCAGCTGCGCCTGAACGACTGCTACCGGCAGCAGCGCTTCCCCTACCCGGGCTTCGGCAGCGACGCGACGATCGCGCTCGCCACCTACCTGGGCGTCAACGGCAAGGGTGGCGTGTCCACCGCGCCCGCCATCAAGCGCTGAGCGCAGGAGGACCACGAACATGAAGATCCGACACTCCCGTCTCATCGCCGCCGCGGCGGCCACCCTCGCCGTCGCCGGCTGTGCCTCGCTGAGCGGAGCCAGCGGCGCCGACAGCGCCGCGCTCGACCGGAAGGCCGCGCAGGTGGCCAGGGCCTCCTTCCGCGACGAGGGCATCGCCAAGGTGGACCGGCTGGTGCAGGACGAAAGCAACCGCGAGTGCAGCGCGGCGGATGTCGCCGGCACGCCGCTGGACGAGAAACGCGCCAAGGCCATCGAAGCCGCCAACATGAAGCTGGTGAAGTGGCCACGCGACGGCAAGTTCCTCGGCGACTGGAAAGCCGGCGAGAAGCTGGCGCAGAGCGGCCGCGGCATGACATGGACCGACAAGACGACGAACCCGGCCGACAACGGCGGCAACTGCTACAACTGCCATCAGCTCACCAGGGAGGAAATCTCCTTCGGCACCATCGGCCCGAGCCTCTACAACTACGGCAGGATCCGCGGCGTCACCGACCCGGACAGCCCCGCGGCCAGGCCGATCGTGGAGTACACCTGGGGCAAGATCTGGAACGCAAAGGCCTACAACGCCTGTTCCAGCATGCCCCGGGCCGGCCATGCCGGCATCCTGGACGAGCAGCAGGTCAGGCACATCGTCGCCTTGCTGCTCGATCCGCAATCGCCCGTCAACAAGTGACGGCCTGCCGCACGGCGCCATGAACGAGCCCGGCGACGCCGGGCCTTCCTGGCGCGCCAACATCAGTCACTGCTTATCATGAACCTGAGCAAGCGCGAATTCCTCCAGGTGCTCGGCGCCGGCAGCGTGGCCGGCATGGGCCTGGGCCGCTGGGCCGACGCCGACGCGGCGACGGCGGCCGACGCCCTGTACGACGTGCCGCGGTTCGGCAACGTGTCGTTCCTGCACATGACCGACTGCCATGCGCAGCTGAAGCCGATCTACTTCCGCGAGCCGAGCGTCAACCTCGGCATCGGCACCATGCACGGCAAGCTGCCGCACCTGGTGGGCGAGCACCTGCTGAAGGTGGCGAAGGTGCCCGCCGGTTCGGCGAGCGCCCATGCCCTCACCTGCCTCGACTTCGAGCAGGCGGCGCAGCGCTATGGCAGGGTGGGCGGCTTCGCGCACCTGGCGACGCTGGTCAAGCGCATGAGGGCCAGCCGCCCCGGCGCGCTGCTGCTGGACGGCGGCGACACCTGGCAGGGTTCGGGCACGGCGCTGTGGACCAATGGCCAGGACATGGTCGACGCGTGCAAACTGCTCGGCGTGGACGTGATGACCGGCCACTGGGAGTTCACGCTGGGCATGGAGCGCGTGAAGGAGATCGTCGAGAAGGACTTCAAGGGCCGGGTCGACTTCATCGCCCAGAACGTGAAGACCACCGACTTCGGCGACCCGGTCTTCAAGCCGTACGTGCTCCGCGCCATCAACGGCGTGCCCTGCGCGATCATCGGCCAGGCGTTCCCCTACACCCCCATCGCCAATCCGCGCTACATGGTCGCCGACTGGGAGTTCGGCATCCAGGACCAGAACATGCAGAAGATGGTCGACGAGGCGCGCGCCAAGGGCGCGCAGGTCGTCGTCGTCCTCAGCCACAACGGCATGGACGTGGACCTGAAGATGGCCAGCCGCGTCACCGGCATCGACGCGATCATGGGCGGCCACACCCACGACGGCATGCCGGTGGCCAGCATCGTGGCCAACAGGAGCGGCAAGACGCTGGTCACCAACGCCGGCTCCAACGGCAAGTTCCTGGCCGTGATGGACCTCGACGTGAAGAACGGCAAGATCGCGGACTGGCGCTACCGGCTGCTGCCGGTGTTTTCCAACATGCTGCCGGCCGACCGGGAGATGGACGCGCTGGTCACGAAGATGCGCGCGCCCTACGAATCGAAGCTCGCCGAGAAGCTGGCCGTCACCGAAGGCACGCTCTACCGCCGCGGCAACTTCAACGGCAGCGGCGACCAGCTGCTGCTGGACGCGCTGATGGACGTGCAGGGCGCCCAGATCGCCTTTTCCCCCGGCTTTCGCTGGGGCACCTCGCTGCTGCCGGGACAGGCGATCACGCGCGAGTGGCTCATGGACATGACGGCAACCACCTACTCGTACGCCACCGTGAGCCAGATGAGCGGCGCGATGATCAAGACCGTGCTGGAAGACGTCTGCGACAACCTGTTCAATCCCGATCCCTATTACCAGCAGGGCGGCGACATGGTCCGCGTCGGCGGACTGGAATACAGCTGCAATCCGCTCGCGGGGATGGGCAAGCGCATCGGCGACATGCGCCTGGACGGCAAGCCCATCGAAGCCGCGAAGCAGTACAAGGTGGCGGGCTGGGCGCCCGTGGCCGAGGAGGCTGCCCGGGCCGGCAACAAGCCGGTGTGGGAGCTGGTGGAGCAGTGGCTCAAGGCGCAGGGCGACACCGTCAGGACGCGCAAGGTCAACATGCCGACGCTCACGGGCGCCGTGCCGAACCCCGGCCTGGCCCAGGTGGCGGCATGAAGCGCGGCACCAACCTGCGGCGCCTCGGCGTCGCCGCCGGCGCCGCCGCGGCGGCTACCCTCGCGGTGGCGCAACAGGCCACGTTCCAGGCGCGGTCGATCACGCCCGAGGCCGCGCTGAAGGCCGCGCGCGCGGCGCTGGCCGTCTGCCAGAAGAACGGCCACCAGGTGGCCGTCGCCGTCACCGACCGGGCCGGCCATCCGCTGGTGATGCTGCGCGACCGGCACGCCGGGCCGCACACGCCGCAGGCCGCGATCGGCAAGGCCTACACGGCGCTGAGCTTCAAGCTGGACACGACTTCGTTCACGCGCGTGACGCAGGCCGGCCAGCCCTCCTCCGGCATCCGCCAGCTGCCGGGCGTGGTCGCGATCGGCGGCGGCTGGCCGGTCGAGGGCGCCGGCTCGCTGGTCGGCGCCATCGGTGTCTCGGGCGCGCCCGGCGGCGATGCCGACGACGCGTGCGCCAAGGCGGGCATCGCGGAGATCCGCGATGATCTGGAACTGTGAACTTTCCCGAAAGGACCGCGAAATGAGCAAGTACGTGTTCGGCAGGACCGTGTCCCTTGGCTTCGACCAGGCCGTGCAGAAGGTCACCGAGGAACTGGCCAAGGTCGGGTTCGGCGTGCTGACCGAAATCGACGTCCAGGCGACGATGAAGAAGAAGATCGGGCTGGAGATGCCGCCCTACCGCATCCTGGGCGCCTGCAACCCGCAGTACGCGAGCCGCGCCATCGCCGCGGAGCCGGAGATCGGGGCGCTGCTGCCGTGCAACGTCGTCGTGCGGCAGGATGCCGCCGGCATCGTGCGGGTCGAAGTGATGGACCCGCGCGCCGTGATGGGGCTGGTGGAGCACCCGGACGTGCCGGCGCTCGCCGGCGAAGTGCGCGGCAAGCTCGAACAGGCGCTCGCCGCGGTCTGACATCCGCCCCCGCGCTCACCCGCCGCGCGGCAGCGTGAGCACCGCTTCCAGCCCCTGGGTCGGCCGGTTGCGCAGCACGATGTCGCCGCCGTGCATGTGCGCGATGTTGCGCGCGATGGCCAGACCCAGTCCGGTGCCGCCGGTCTGGCGGCTGCGCGACTGTTCCAGGCGGTAGAACGGCTCGAACACCTTCTCCAGCTCGGGATGCGGGATGCCCGGTCCCTCGTCCAGGACGCGCACCGTCAGCGATTGCGGCGTGTCCTCGACCAGCACCGTCGCGCGTTCGCCGTACACCACCGCGTTGTCGATCAGGTTCGCCAGGCAGCGCTTGAGCAGCGACACGCGCGCGGGATACGGCGCGAGCGTCCGGCCCTCCACGGCCATCGCGCGGCCCATTGCCTCGTTGTCGGACTGCATGCTCTCCAGCAGCGCCATCACGTCGACGTCCTGCCGCGCCTCCTGCCCGCCCATGCCGCGCATGAATTCGAGCGTGTGGGTGACCATGGTCTCCATTTCCTTCAGGTCCGACTCGAAGCGCTGGCGCAGCTCGTCGTCGTCGAGCAGGTCGGCACGCAGCCGCATCCGGGTGATCGGCGTCTTCAGGTCGTGCGACATCGCCGCGAAGATGCGGGTGCGGTCCTCGATGAAGCGGGCCAGCCGCCCCTGCATGGTGTTGAAGGCGCGCGCCGCCTGCCGGATCTCCAGTGGCCCTTCCTCCGCGAGCGGCGGCCGATGGATGTCGCGGCCCAGCGCCTCGGCCGCGTCGGCAAGCACATGCAGCGGCCGGGTCACCCAGCGCACGGCCACGTACGAGAGCACCAGCACCGCGATCAGCAGCACAGCCAGGGTCAGGGCCAGCCGCCATGGCAGCGTCTCCGACGACGCCGGCAGCTCGCTGTCGAACCGCGCCCAGCGGCCGTCGCGCAACTGCACCTGCGCGCGCAGGACCGGCCCGCCCGGCCCGAAGCCGCGCGGGCCGATGCCGGCCGCGACACCGGGCGGCGGCACGCCGGAGCCGGCGCCCATCATGCGCCGGTGGCCGGGACCCGGCGGCCAGGGACGCTCCAAGCCCGGCGCCGGCTCGACCCGGATGTCGCGCTCGCCGAGCGAGGCGCGCAGCATGGCGGCGAACATCGCGGCGCGCCCCGACCCCGCATCCGGCGCGGCCAGCGGCGGCCGCGGCGCGTCGGCCAGGGCCACGATCAGCGGCGGCACGTTCAGCACGCCCACGACGCGCTCGCGCTCGGCCGGCCCCAGCGAATCCAGCAGCTTGACGGCGTCGGCCACGCGCTGCGCCTGCTGCATGCCCCCGGCGGCGACCAGCAGCCGGTCGCGCTCGGCGAAATTGATGGCGGCGCTCAGCAGCTGCGCCAGCAACAGGCCGCTGCCCAGCACCAGCATCAGCCGGCCGAACAGCGACTGCGGCAACCAGCGCGCCAGGGCCGGCCTCACGCGCGCTCCCTGGCCACCGGCACCGACAGCACATAGCCCTCGCCGCGCACGGTTCTGATCATCGCCGCCTCGCCCAAGCCGTCGCCCAGGCGACGGCGCAGGCGGCTCACCTGCACGTCGATGCTGCGGTCCAGGGCGTCGGCCTCGCGCCCCTGCGTCATCTCCATCAGCTGGTCGCGGGTGAGCACGCGGTTCGGATGCGACAGGAAGATGCGCAGCAGGCGGTACTCGGCGCCGCCGATCGGCGCGACGACGCCTTGCGGAGAGACCAGCTGCCTTTGCACCGTGTCGAGCGTCCAGCCGCCGAACCGGATGTCGCGCTCGTCCTCCGGCCGCAGGTTGGGCGGCAGGCTGCGGGCGCGCCGCAGGATGACCTTGATGCGCGCCAGCAGCTCGCGCGCGCTGAACGGCTTGGCGAGGTAGTCGTCGGCCCCCATTTCCAGGCCGACGATGCGGTCGGTCTCCTCGCCCCGGGCGGTCAGCATGATCACCGGAACGTCCGATCGGGTGCGCAGCGTGCGGCACAGCGTGAGTCCGTCGTCGCCCGGCAGCATCAGGTCCAGCACGATCAGGTCGACGGCGGCGCGGTCCAGCGCCTGCCACATTGCCCGGCCGTCCGCCACCGCCGTCGCGCGCACGCCGTTCTTTTCCAGATAGCGCCCCAGCAGGGTGCGGATCTCCGCGTCGTCGTCGACGATGAGGATGTGGTCGGGACGGTCCATAGCCCGTATTACAGCCGCTCCGCCCCGCTGTCCGCCAGCGTCACGTAACACAGCATGTCAACGCGGTCCGGTGTCGCAGTGCGCGACAAAAACGCCCTGCCGTGACATTCGCCGCTTACATGCGCGCGCTTCAATGCACTCATGGCAGGACAGCACTGCCTGCGGGCCGGCCGGCCCGAACGGTTCAACAGCCACAGGAGAGCAATCATGAAGCGCAGCACCAGGATCATCGCCGCCATCGCGGCGGCCGCAGCCCTCGCCGCCGCCGGCGTCGTCGCGGCGCACCCGGGATCCGGCATGGGCGGCTGGGGCATGGGCCCCGGAATGTACGGCATGGGGCCCGGCATGGGCGGCTGGGGCATGGGTGGCCCTGGCATCGGCGGCCCCGGCGTGGGCCCCGGCATGCGCGGCATGGGCCCCGGGATGGGGCCGGGATTCGGCATGGGTGCCGGCCCGCGCGGCGCGGTTGGGGGCTTCGACATGGCCGCCGCCACGGCCGGCCACCTTGCGTCCCTGAAGACGCAGCTGAAGATCACGCCGGCCCAGGAACCGGCGTGGAAAGCCTACGAAGGCGTGGTGACGCAGCAGTCCGCCGCCATGCAGGCACTGCACGACAAGTTCCAGGGCCAGTGGCGCAGCGCCCAGCCCGGCGCCACGCCGCCCGAGCTGGCCGCGCACCGTGACGCCATGTTCGCGCAGCGCGAGTCCAGCTGGAAGGCGCAGAGCGCCGCGCTGAAAGACCTGTACGCGGCCCTGACACCCGAGCAGCGCGCCATTGCGGACCGCAGCGGCGGCGCCATGGGGGCGCGCCGTTTCGGCCCGCGGTAGACAGCCTCAGCCGCGCACCAGCCGGTACCATCCGGCTGTCGCGCCTGCCGCACTGGCGCCTGGCCCGCGACGCAGGATCGCACCATGCACCATCGTGAACTCGCACCATTGAGCCGGCGCGCCGCCGCCGCGGCGGCGCCGGCCGCGCTGCTCGCCACGCTTCTGGCAGGGCCGGCCGGCGCACACGCCCAGACCGCCGCGGCGCCGCCACCCCCGCCCGCTCTGGCGGTTCCAGCACCGGGCCATGCCGTTGCGGGCGCTGCCGCCCCCGCCGTGCCGGCGCCGCCGCCCTCCGCGGCGACCACGAGCGGCCCGGCCTCCGCCGCGGCCGTGCCGCCGCCAATCCCGCACGCCGAAAGGCCAGCCGCGCCGGTGCCGCCGTCGGGCCGCCGCGCGGCGCAGGCGCCCGCTCCGCGCGCGCCGGTCCCCGCGCTGCCGACCGTGCAGTCGCCGCCGGTCAGGGGCCTGCCCGCCGACGCACCGAAACTGGTGATCAATGGCGGGGTGCATGCGCCGGATCCGGCGCGGCGCCGGGTCATCGTCAACGGCCAGGTCGTCCGGGAAGGCGCCGACCTCGGCGCCGGCGTGGTGCTCGAGCAGATCAGGCCGGACAGCGTCGTGCTCGGGTTCCGCGGCGGGCACTACCACGTGATCTACTGACGCGCGTTCCGGCGTCCTGCGCCCCGTCGATGCGGAAAGACCCCAGTCAACATATCGTTCATTGGTGATGTAATGATGCGATCGGGCAGGCGGCGCGTGCCCGGGCACGCGCCGCCTCGCTCTTTCCGATTCGCAGGGAGACAGAACATGCACCGTATCGCCGCCATTCTTGCAACGCTGCTGGCCAGCTTCCTGGTGTGGGGAACCGCCCTCGCCCAGGACCAGGTGGTCTACCACATCGACAACGCGGAAGCGCAGGCCACCAAGGGCTTGCGCAACGTCCGCAACCACCTCGACGTCGCGCCCGACACGAACATCATTGTCGTCACCCACGCGGAGGGCGTCGACTTCCTCATGGAAGGCGCGCGCGACCGGAAGAACCCGGACATCGAATACGCCTCGCTGGTGAGTGCGCTCAAGGCGCGCGGCGTGCGCTTCGAGGTCTGCGAGATCACGCTGCGCAACCGCAACCTGAAGAAGGACCAGTTCATCATGGACGCGGAGTTCACGCCTTCGGGCGTGGTGCGCATCGGCCGGCTGCAGCAGCGCGACAAGTTCGCCTACATCAAGCCTTGAGGCGCGCGAGCCGTCGGCCCCCCGGCCACTGCCGAGCCCTGGCGGCGCGTTCTTCGTGCCCTCTGTTCGCGACGCTGACCCAGATCAAGGAATTCGGCCTCCCGCGGCCTAGATTTCCCTTGTGTCCGCCGGCTTGAAACACCCGCGGACGCAGGCTGGGGATGAAGTCCCGCAGCCGGGTTCCGGCGTCCTGATCCGCCGGGATGGATGGAGACGACATCAGACCGGGGCCGCGTCCCTCAAGGCCCGCCGGGGTCTCCGCCCAGCCCGCCGACCGTTTCGAACGGCGGCGGGCTTTGCATTTGGGGCCCTCGCCAGGGAAGGTCTGAAGAGACCGCGTCGCGCGCGGTTCCGGCTTCGCTAATGATCGGCCGCGAGCTCGTGCGCGATGCGCTCCTCGATCTCGCTCACGGTGAAGGCGGTGAGGTCCGCGTCCTGGGTGGCGGCCAGGCGCCGCCGGGTCGCGCTGCCGATCTCCTCGAGCAGCTCGCCGAGGAACGGGCTGCAGGCGAACACGGTCAGCGTCCTGAAATGCTCGAGCTGCGCCTCCTGCTCGAGCAGGTGCGCCAGCTCGCGGGCGAACTCGGTGTGCTGGTGGGCGCGGGCCCAGTCGGCTTCGAGGTCGCCGAACAGGCTGGGGCCGGGGGCGAACCCATCGTCACGGCGCAGCGGGTGGATGAAGCTCTCGAGGATCACCATCGGCGCGCCCGCTTCCTGCTGCAACAGCCGCGCACGCGTGCCGTTGGCGATCAGGGTCCAGTCGGGTTTCATCGGGGCGCGTCCAGCGGCAAGGCCGCCAAGCATAGCGCAAATCGGGGCCGACCCGATTGACAACGGACAGGTCGCGCCCGGTCTGTGCCGGGCATCGGCAGGCGCGGCCTCAGTGCGCCATCAGCACCGGCAGCGTCATCGAGCGCAGCACCGTGCGCGAGGTGCCGCCAAGCACCCATTCACGCGCGCGGCTGTGCCCGTAGCATCCCATCACCAGCAGGTCGGCCTCGAGGTCGAAGGCGCGCGACAGCAGCAGGTCGCCGACGGCCTTGGGCTCCTCGCCGGCTTCGCGGTGCCACACCGGTTCCACACCGCGCAGCTTCAGGTAGCCGTCCAGGTCGAGGACCGCGCCGGTGACCGGTTCCTGCTCTTCGCCCCAGGAGACGACATGCACGCGGCGCGCGCGCTGCAGCAGCGGCACGGCGGCGCTCACGGCGCGCGCCGCTTCGCGCGTCGGCTTCCAGGCGATCACCACGTTCTGCCCCACCGTCGCCGGCATGCCGGTGTACGGCAGGATCAGGGCGGCCTTGCCGCTACCGGCCATCACCTGCTCGGCGAAGTCGAACGGGATGCCGACCGACTCGCTGTCCTCGGGGTCGTACTGGCCGAGCACCAGCAGATCGGCGTAGAGGGCCTGCCGCACCACGGCGGGCACGATCGGGTAGTCCTCCACCTCGGCCCAGGCGGCGTGCACGCCCGGCACGGCCGGACTGCGGTCGAAGGCCGCGCGGGCCTGGGCGCGCCGCTCGTCGTCGATCTGCCCGAGCGTGCTGGCCACGCTCGGGCCGGCCTCGGGCGCGAACGGCACCACCAGCAGCGCCGGCGTCACCGCATAGAGCGCGGTGACCGCCGCCCCATGCGTCTGCGCGATCGAGCGCGCCACTTCGAGGCGCTGGCTGGCATGCGGCGAGGCATCCAGGTGCACCAGCAATTGGGTCAGGGATTCCTTCACGGCACCACTCCTTCGCGAGGCTGCGGTCCACGAAAATTAGGTCGCGCCCCGCGCCGGCGCGTTGACCCGGGTCAACCGGCCACGACGCGGCGGTTCATGTCAGGGCTCGATCGAGTCGGCCAGCCCGTGCTTGATCGCGTACCGGATCAGTTCGCTGGCGTTGTTCAGGCCCATCTTCTGCATCAGGTTGGCCTTGTGCGTGCTGACGGTCTTGACGGACAGCTTCAGACGCGCGGCGATGTCGGTGACCGAGACACCCGCCGCCAGCAGCCGGAACACCTCGAACTCGCGGTCCGACAGCGACGAATGCGGATCCACCTCGCTGCCCGGCATCGCGCCCAGCGCGAGCTGCTCGGCGACCTCGGCCGATACATAGGCGCCGCCGCCGGCGATCTTGCGGATCGCCTGTTCCAGCTGCGACGGCGCGCTTTCCTTGGTGAGATAGCCGCTCGCGCCCGACTTGATCGCGCGCACCGCGTACTGCAGTTCCTGGTGCATGCTCAGGACCAGGATGCGCAGCCTGGGCTTCTCGGCGCGCACCACCTTGATCAGCTCCATGCCGCTGCGCCCGGGCATCGAGAGGTCCAGCACCAGCACGTCGAACTCCATTTCGCGCACGCGCTGCATTACCTGGGTGCCGTCGGCGGCCTCGCCCGCCACCTGCATGTCGCTGACCTCGGACACAATGCGCTTGAGGCCCTCGCGGACGATCGCATGGTCGTCGGCGATCACGATCTTGATCACTGCACAGCCTCCTCGTGCCGCATGGGGATGCGCACCTGGATGCGCGTGCCGCGTCCAGGTTCGCTCTCGATGTTCGCCGTGCCCTTGAGCAGGTGCGCGCGTTCGCGCAGCCCCATCAGGCCCAGCGACAGCGGCTTGCGGGGCGCCGCGGTGTCGAAGCCCCGGCCATTGTCGAACACTTCCAGCACCACCGCCTGCGGCGTGCGCGCCACCAGGACGCTCACCTCGGTCGCCCCGGCGTGCTTGGCCGCGTTGGCCAGCGACTCCTGCACGATGCGGAAGACGGCCGTGGCGTACGGCTCCTGCAACTCGATGTCCTCGTCGACATTGACTTCGCACGGCACGCCGGTGCGCTGGGTGAAGTTGTTGGCCAGCCATTCGATGGCCGGATGCAGCCCGAGGTCGTCCAGCAGCAGCGGCCGCAGGTCGGCGGCGATGCGCCGGGTGGCCGCCACGGTGGTGTCGAGCATGCCGACCATCTGGCCCAGCTTGGCGGAAGCCTCTCCCGGCTGCGCCGTGCCGTGGTCGCGCAGCCAGATCGTGTCCATCTTCAGCGCCGTGAGCGATTGCGCCAGTTCGTCGTGCAGCTCGCGCGCGACACGGCTCTTCTCGCCTTCGCGGATGGCATGCGCCTCGGCGGCGAACTGGCTGAGCTCCTCCTGGGCCTGCACCCGCTCCGAGATGTCGCGCAGGATCACCGTGTACAGCTTGCCTTCGCCGGTGTCGAGCTGGGAGATCGAGGCCTCCATCGGAAATTCCTCGCCGCTCGCGCGCAGCCCGTGCAGCACCGTTCCGTCTCCCATCCGGCGCGACGTGGTCCCCGCCGCGCCGAAGCGCCGCACGTGTTCCGCATGGGTCGCGCGGAAGCGCTCCGGCATCAGGAACTCCACGCTGCGGCCCAGCGCCTGCTGGCTCGGCCAGCCGAAGATCTTCTCGGCGGCGCGGTTGTACAACACGATGTGCTGCGTTTCGTCGACGGTGATGATCGCGTCCATCGCCGAATCGAGCAGCCCGGCCAGCCGGGCGGCCAGGCGCGCCTGCTCCTCCTCGCCGCGCAGGCGCTCGGTGATGTCGCGCAGGATCACCGTGAACAGCTTGCCGCGGGGCGTGTCGAGCTGGGAGATCGAGGCGTCCATCGGGAACTCCTCCCCGTTGGCACGCACGCCGTACACGATATTGAGCGAGCCCATGCGCCGCGACGTCGCGCCCGCCTGGCCGAACCGCCGCACCTGGCTCGAATGGGCGGCGCGAAAGCGCTGGGGAATCAGTTTTTCCAGCGGCTGGCGCAGCACTTCGTGGCGCGACCAGCCGAAGATCTTCTCGGCCGCCCGGTTGAACAGCACGATGTTCTGCCGCTCATCCGTGGTGATGATGGCGTCCATGGCGGAGTCCAGCAGGCCGGCCAGGAGGCCTGCGGCATCACCGGGGTCGCCGCCGAGGGCGGCTACATCAAGACTGCTGATGGAGGAAAGGGGCACGACTCAGTATGACAGGCGCGACAAGGCCCACAATTTACCCCAACGACGCCAGGACGAACCGAAACGACGGAATTCGCGGGGCGCTCCGAGCCAATCGCGTCGCGCGCGCCGGGACTGCTCGGCGCGCGGCCCTAGTGGATGAGCTGCCAGCCGGCCGACTCGCCGGCGGGCTGGAACGGCCCCAGCGGATTGACCTGCCGCTCCACCTTGTCGGTGCTCGCCTGGCCGCCGTAATTGCGGAAGAGCACCACGCCGTCGCTGACGACGATCAGCGCGTCGAACCACCACCCCTTGATGGAGGTATGGCGCCGCAGGTTCAGGAAGTCGAGCCAGAAGCTGCCCTCCCGCTTGCGGTCCTGCCGCTCGAAGTGGAACAGGTAGCCACGGCAGGCGGACCGGGATGCGATGCACTCCCGGATGCCGGGGTCGAGCTGGTCGAGCGCCACCCCCGGATAAGGCGCGAGCCGGGCCACGATGTCGGGATACGGGATCAGCGTCACGTTGGCGCCGCCCGCGACGTCAAAGCCGAGCGCCTTGAGCTCCTCGGTGCGGGTTTGCAGGCCCACCACGCGCGTGACGGCCGCCTGCGCCTCCTCGAACGTGGCAAAGCCGGCCGGGGTGTCGCTGGCGCCCCGCGGGAGCAGCGAGCCGCACCCGGCGAGCGCCGCCGACAACAGTGCGGCACCGGCGGCCACGGCCAGGATCCGGCAGGAAGTTGCTCGTCCCATGTGCGGACAGTGGCGGCGAGAACCGGCCGTTGTTCGTTCAATATAGGCAGCGGCTGCGCCGCCACGTTGACCGGTGTCAATCCGTGGACGGCGGCTGCTGGTCCGGATGTCGCGCCAGCAGTTCGCGCACCGCATCGTCCGCCACCGGACTGAAATCGGCGTAGTACTGGCGCGCGTCGTGGAACCCCGGCGGGTTGACCACGCACACGAACTCGTCGGCCACGGTGCCGATGCGGTCCTCGCCGTCGGCCGGTCCGACGGGCACGGCCGCGACGACCCAGGCCGGCTTGGCACTGCGCAGCGTCTTGAGCGCGGCACACATCGACGCACCGGTCACCAGGCAGTCGTCGATGACGATCACCGTACGGCCTTCGGCGGGCAGCGTCGGGCGCGCCGAGTACATCGCGTGGCGGCGGATCAGCTCCACGCTCTCGGCCGCGACGATGCTTTCCAGCTGCTCCGGCGTGACGCCCGCGTCGGCAACCAGATGCGGATCGACATACATCGCGCCGCCACCCGCGATGGCGCCGAGCGCCACTTCCGGGCGGCCCGGCATCGGCAGCTTGCGCACGATCAGCAACTCGAGCGGCGCACGCAGCGCGCGCGCCACTTCGGCCGCCACTGGCACGCCGCCGCGCACCAGGGCCATCACGACGACGTCGCCGCGTCCGGCATAGCACAGGAGCCGGTCCGCGAGGGCCTGGCCCGCCGCGGTGCGGTCGGAGAACGTGACGGTCATGAATGTGATGCGGTGCGAGCGCCCACGTTATTGCACCCATGGGCTGGCATGCTTGACGCACGTCAACGGCGCCGCCCAGCCGTTGCTGCCGGCCAATCGGACCCCGCAATCCGCAACGCGGCGAGCCACAGCGCGATGGCAGCGCCCATCGCGGCGACAGCCGCGAACACCTCGGCCGACGGCGGTGCGAATCCCATCACCCGGCGCAGCCAGGGCGTCCCCAGCACCAGCCCCAGCATGGCCGCCACCCCGGCCAGCATGCGCGCGAGCCAGGGATTGCCGCGCCACAGCCCGGCGCGCGAGCCCGCGCGCTGGGCGAGCGTCAGCGCCGCCAGGCCGCACACGAGCCCGGCGAAGGCGGCCGTGCGCACCATGGCGTCGGCCCAGCCCGCCGCGACCATCCAGCCGCACGCCAGGACCAGCACCAGCGCGAGCCCCAGCCCTTGCAACACGCCGGCCAGAACGTTGCGCGCAGCGAACGGCGTCGCCGCCGGCGGGCGCGGCGGGCGCTGCATCAGGTCGTCCGCGCCCGGCTCCGCCTCGAACAGGACCAAGCAGGCCGGATCGATGATCAGCTCCAGCAGCACGATCTGCGCGGGCAGCAGCACCAGCGGCCAGTGCAGCAGCACCGGCACCAGCGCCAGCACGACGATCGGCACGTGCACCGCGAAGATGAAGCGCGCCGCGGTGCGGATGTTGTCGTCGATGCGCCGGCCCTGGCGGATCGCGGCGGTGATGCTTGCGAAGCTGTCGTCCAGCAGCACCAGCGCCGCGGCCTCGCGCGCGACGTCGGTGCCCCGCTCGCCCATCGCGATGCCCACCTCCGCGGCCTTCAGCGCCGGCGCATCGTTCACGCCGTCGCCGGTCATCCCGACCCGTTCGCCGGCGGCCTGCAGCGCCCGCACCAGCCGCAGCTTCTGCTCCGGCAGCACCCGGGCGCAGATGTCCGCGCGGGCCAGCCGCGCGCGCAGCGCGGCGTCGTCCAGCCGCGCGATCTCGCCGCCGGTGAGTACCTCGCGCGGCGGCGGCAACCCGATCTGGCGCGCGACCGCCTCGGCCGTGCCGGCATGGTCGCCGGTGAGGATCAGGACGCGAATGCCGGCGCTGCGGCACGCCGCCACCGCCGCCGGCACTTCCGGCCGCGGCGGATCGACGAGGCCGACGAGGCCCAGCCACGTGAAGCTGAAGTCGTGCTGGCTCGCCGGCCAGCGCTCGCCCCGCCACTCCCCGCGCGCGACGGCGAGCACCCGCAGCCCCATGCCCGCCATCTCCCGCACCTGCGCCAGCACCTGCGCGCGCGCCGCATGGTCCAGGTGGCACAGATCAGACACGGCCTCGGGCGCGCCCTTGGTCGCCAGCAAATGCCGGTCGCGGGCGCCCGCGCGGAACACATGGGTCATGGCCAGGATGTCGCGCGACAGCGGATATTCGTGCTCCGGCCGCCACTCGCCGTGCAGATGCTCCGTGCCTTGCAGCCGCGCGGCGGCGAACTCGCGGATCGCCTTTTCCATCGGGTCGAACGGGTCCGCCGGCGTGGCCAGCAGCGCGAACTCAGCGAGCTCGTGCAGCGCCTCGGGCAGCGGCCCGGGGTCGCGCGCGTCGAACACCGCGCGCCGCCCGCGCAGTTGCGCCACCTGCATCCGGTTCATGGTCAGCGTGCCGGTCTTGTCGACGGCCAGCACCGTGATCGCGCCCAGCGCCTCCACCGCCTGCACGCGCCGGGTGAGCACCTGTTGCCGCGACAGCCGCCACGCGCCAAGCGCGAGGAATACCGTGAGCACGACCGGAATCTCCTCGGGCAGCAGCGACATCGCCAGCCCGACGCCCAGCAACAGGCTCTCGAGGAGGGGGCGGCCGTCCCACAGCCAGGCCGCCAGCACCAGCGACGCGGCCACGCCCAGGCCGACGGCGGCCATCGCCCGTACCACGCGCCGCGAACTGCGCTGCAGCGCCGACGGCACCAGGCCGGTGCTGGCCAGCGCCGCCCCGATGCGGCCGGCCTGCGTGCCCGGGCCGGTGGCCACCACGCGCGCCAGCGCCACGCCTTGCGTGACCAGCGTGCCGGCGCACGCGAACGGGCCGCCCTCCAGCCCCGGCGCGAAAGGCGGCGGCTCGCCCGCGGGCGGCAGGCGCAGTTGCGGCGCGGGCTCGCCGGTCAGCAGCGATTCGTCGGCGTGCACCTGGCCTTCGAACAGCACCGCATCGGCGGCCACGCGATCACCCTCGCGCAACACGAGCACGTCGCCGCGCACGACCTCGCGGCTCGCGATGCGCCGCTGCGCGCCGTCGCGGATGACGAGCGCGCGCGGCGCCGCCAGCTCGCGCAGCGCCTCCAGCGCACGCTGCGACTTGCGCTCCTGCGCCAGCGTCAGCCCGATCACGGCCACCACCGCCACCAGCAGGAACACCGCCTCGGCCGTGTCGCCGATCAGCAGGTAGATGCCGCCCGCGGCGAGCAGCATGAGGAACATCGGTTCGGCCAGCACCTCGGCCACGATGCGCAGCAGCGGCTTCGCCTCGCTGCCCGGCAGCGCGTTCGGCCCTTCCGCGGCCAGGCGCCGCGCGGCTTCCTGCGCATCGAGCCCGGCCACGGATGCGGCGTTCATGCGTGAAGACTAGGACCTGTTCACGCAAATATCCATGCGCTCGCAGCCCCGTGCCGGGCCGCAGGCCAGGCGCGGTGTGCCCGCTCCTTGTGTATTGCCAATGCTTCCACCCCGGCCGGCCGTTTGATCGCGGTCAACGAATCCGGGGGGGCGCGGCCTAGACTGAAAGTCGGACTTTGGAGCCAAGGCATGGACCAAGCGACGCACCCCCTCAGGGAAGGAACCGACCGGCTGGCCGAGGATTTCCGCACCGTCGTCAGCGACGCCGAGCAACTGCTGCGCAGCGCCGCCAACCAGGCGGGCGAAGGCTATGCGCAGGCGCGCCAGCGCCTCGAGACCAGCCTGAAGATGGCGCGCGAGCAACTCGACGCGGTCGAGCAGCAGATGGCCGACGGCGCGCGCCGGGCCGGCCGCGCCACGGACGGGTATGTGCGCAGCCATCCGTGGGAGTCCATTGCCGTGGGCGCCGGCATCGGCGTGCTGGTCGGCCTGCTGATCGGCCGCAGGTAGGCCAGCGGTGCTGGGCCGCAACTTCGCACGTCTGGCCGCCGGTTCGGTGTTGCTGCTGCGGCAGCGGCTCGAACTCGCCTCGCTGGAACTGGAGGAAGAAGTCCTGTGGCTCGGACTCGTGGTCGCGCGGGCCGTGCTCGCCACCGTCCTGCTTGCGCTGGCGCTGCTGGCCGCGGGCGCGACGCTGATCATCTGCCTCTGGGACGTCGCCCGGGTTGCAGCGGCCATCGGCGTCACCGGCTTCGCGGCGCTGGCGACCGCTGTCGCCGCCTGGCGGCTGGCGGCCGCCTGGCGCGACAAGCCGGCGTTCCTGGCCGCCACCCTGGCCGAACTCGACCAGGACGCGCAGCGCCTCGGCGAACAGCCATGAACACCCGCCGGCATGCGATCGCGCAGCGCCGTGCCGCGCTGGTGCGCGAAATCGCCCTTGAACGCGAGCGCACCGCCGCCCTGCTCGGCGAATTGCGCACGCAGCTGGCGCTCGCCGGGCTGGGACTCGTCGCCGGCCGGCTGCTGGGCCGCAGCCGCTGGCTGCGCCTGCTGGCGCTGGGCTCCGCGGCCGCGATCCCGCTGGTCGCGCGCTTCCTGGCCGCGCGCCGATAATCGGCGCGAAGGAGTTTGCCATGTACCAGCGCATCATCGTTCCCATCGACGGGAGCCAGACTTCGAACCACGCGCTCGCCACGGCGCTCGCGTTGGCCGGCGAAAGCGGCGGCCGCGTGCGGCTGATCCACGTGGTGGAGGAAATGGCGTACCTCACCGGGTACGATCAGTTCGGCGGCTACGCCGGCGACCTGCTCAAGGTCATGCGCGAGACCGGGGGCAGCATCCTCGCCGAGGGCCTCGCGAAAGCGCGGGGGGCCGGCATCGAAGCCGACGAGGTGCTGTACGACAGCCTCGGCGAGCGGCTTCCCGAAGTGGTCGCGGAGGAAGCGCGCCGCTGGAACGCGGACCTGATCGTCGTCGGCACCCACGGGCGGCGCGGTGTCGGCCGCATTCTCATGGGCAGCGGCGCGGAGCAGATCGTGCGGATGGCGCCGGTGCCGGTGCTCGTGATCCGCTCGCCGCAGCCCGAAGCCGCCGCGGCCTGACCGTGGCCTACCGCTGCGGGCAGCCCTGGGGCCGCTCACCCGGCTGGAACGGACACTGGTTCACTTCGGCGGCGCTCTTGCAGAGCACCACCGTGAGCGCGTTCGACACGGCGCCGATCACCCAGAACACGAAGAAGGCCAGGGTGTAGGTGCCCAGCCGCGAGAACGGCAGGGGTTGGCCGGACCAGTGCAGGTCGGCCGGGTCCATCACGGCGAACACGACCAGCTCCAGCACGCACGCCGCCAGGAAGGCGGGCCAGACCACCCGCATCACGTTGAGGTTGGTCATCGCTCGCCTCCTTCGGATTGCAAAGGCCGGACTTTACTGCGGTTGCGCCGGCGGCGTCGCCGCGTGGTTGCGGCCCTGCAGCGCCGGCAGCAGCGCCTTGTCGCGCGCCAGCGTCTTGTTGATCTCGATGCCGCGACGGTAGTAGTCGGCGTCGACGACGGGGTCCGGGGTGCGCACGGCCAGCCAGAGCGTCACGACGCCGGCGACGATGACCGCCGCGGGGCCGGCGATCAGCAGCCAGACATGGCCATAGGCCCACCAGGGGCCGCTGCGGTCGGGGGAAGACTTCATCTGGTTTCCTCAGCGGGGCACGAGGAACACGGACTTCTCGCTCACGTGAGCGTCTCCCGCGGCCGTGCCGATGTTGAAGTGGATCGGGTGCGAGCCGGACGGCGCCGACCCGTACGGAATCTGCAGCCGCACCGCGACCCAGCGCGCCTCCGCCGGGCCGACCTGCACCTGCGCGTCGGAAGCGACGACCAGGCCCGGCAGCCCCTCGGCCGCGATGCCGTAGCGCTGCGGCTCCTCGGTGGCGTTCATGATCTGCAGGCGGTAGACGTTCTCCAGCTTGCCGCCGGCCACGATGCGCGACAACGCGGCGCGGTCACGCACGACGTCCACCTTCAGCGGCGTGCGCGCCACCAGGCTCACCACGAGCGCGAGGCACAGGGCCGCCAGGACAGCGCCGTACACCAGCACCCGCGGGCGCAGCACGCGGCGCCACATCTGCTGCCTCGTCCAGCCGTTGGCGATGGCGTTCTGGGTGCTGAAGCGGATCAGCCCCTTCGGGTAGTTCATCTTCTCCATCACGGTGTCGCAGACGTCGACGCAGGCCGCGCAGCCGATGCACTCGTACTGCAGGCCGTTGCGGATGTCGATGCCCGTCGGGCACACCTGCACGCACAGGCTGCAGTCGACGCAGGAGCCGAGCGAGAGCGCCGCCGGATCGGCCTTGCGCGAGCGCGAGCCGCGCGGCTCGCCGCGCGCCGCGTCGTAGCTGACGATCAGCGTGTCGGGATCGAACATCGCGCTCTGGAACCGCGCATAGGGGCACATGTACTTGCAGACCTGCTCGCGCAGGAAGCCGGCGTTGCCGTAGGTGGCGAAGCCGTAGAAGAACACCCAGAAGGATTCCCAGGAGCTGATGCGCAAAGCCAGCAGGTCGGCGCCGAGCTCGCGGATCGAGGAGAAATAGCCGACGAACGTGAAGCCGGTCCAGAACGCGACGGCGATCCAGACGGCGTGCTTGAGCGCCTTGCGTCCGAGCTTGCCGGGCGACAGCGGACCGGCGTCCAGGCGCATGCGCGCGACCCGGCCGCCCTCCACCTGGCGCTCGATCCACATGAACATCTCGGTGTAGACGGTCTGCGGACAGGAGAAACCGCACCACAGGCGGCCGGCGACGGCGGTGAACAGGAACAGCGACAGCGCGCTGATCACCAGCAGCGCCGTGAGGTAGATGAAGTCCTGCGGATACAGCACGTACCCGAAGATGTAGAAGCGGCGCGCCCCCAGGTCGAACAGCACGGCTTGGCGCTGTCCCCATTCGAGCCAGGGCAGCCCGTAGAAGATCAGCTGGGTCAGCCAGACGAAGGCCCAGCGCCAGCGCGCGAACAGGCCCTTGGCCTCGCGCGGGTAGATCTTCTTCTGGGCTTCGTAGAGGGAACCGCCGCCGGACCCGGTGTCAACCGGGACCGAGGCGATCGGGATCACCTTGCGGCTGGCCTGCGACTGCACCCGCGCTCCTCAAGGCTTGGCCGGCACCGGCTTGTTGCTCAGGCCCCAGACGTACGACGCCAGGACGTGGATCTGCGCCTCGGTCAGCTTGCCCGATTGCGCCGGCATCTCGTTGGTCTTGCCGGTGGTGACCATGTTGACGATCGCCTGCTCGCCCCAGCCGTGCAGCCACACGTCGTCGGTGAGATTGGGTGCGCCCATCGCCTGGTTGCCCTTGCCGTCCATGCCGTGGCAGGCGGCGCAGGCGGTGAACTTGGTCTTGCCCAGCTGGGCGCGGACCGAGTCGTGCGGGCTGCCCGACAGGCTCAGCACATAGTGCGCAACGTTCTTCACGTCCTCGGGCGTGCCCACGGCCGCCGCCATCGGGGGCATCATGCCCTTGCGGCCCTGCGTGATCGTCTCCCGGATCTTGTCCGGCGTGCCGCCGTACAGCCAGTCGGCGTCGGCCAGGTTGGGGAAGCCCTTGGTGCCGCGGGCGTCGGAGCCGTGGCACTGCGCGCAGTTGTTCATGAACAGGCGCTCGCCGATGGCCATCGCGTTGGCGTCGCCGGCCAGTTCCTCGGTCTTCTTCGCCGTGAACTGCGCATAGAGCGGGCCCAGTTCCCTGTTGGCCTGCTGCACCTCGGCGTCGTACTCGCCGCGCGTCGTCCAGCGCAGCTCGCCCTGGTAACTGCCCAGTCCCGGGTAGGCCACCAGGTACAGCAGCCCGAACACGATGGTGATGACGAACAGCCACATCCACCAGCGCGGCATCGGGTTGTTCGCCTCGCGCAGGTCGTCGTCCCACACATGGCCCGTGGTGTTGTCGGCGGTGGCGGAGGCCGTCTTGCCGCGGGCGGTGATCCACAGCAGCAGCAGGCACGCGATGATGCTCACCACGGTGAGGCCGGCCACGTACACCGACCAGAATCCGGTATTGAAGTCGCTCATGAAGTCCCCGGCTTATTGCTCGTGGTCGAAGGGAATCCGGGCCGCTTCGTGGAAGCGGCCGCGATTGCGGCCGGCATAGGCCCACCACACGATGCCCAGGAACGCGGCGAAGCTCGCCAGGGTGGCGGCGATGCGCAGGAAGGTGATGTCCATCGTGGAAACCCTGTTCTCTTATTTCAGCGTGCGGCCCATGCCCTGCAGGTAGGCGATCAGGGCCTCCATCTCGGTCTTGCCCTTGACGGCGTCGCCGGCGCCGGCGATGTCGGCGTCGGTGTACGGCACGCCCACCGTGCGCAGGGCCTTCAGGCGCTGGGCCATCGAGGCCGGCTCGACCGTGTTCTTCTCCAGCCAGGGATAGGCCGGCATGTTGGATTCCGGCACCACGTCGCGCGGATTGACCAGGTGGATGCGATGCCACTCGTCGCTGTACTTGCCGCCCACGCGGTGCAGGTCCGGGCCGGTGCGCTTGCTGCCCCACTGGAAGGGATGGTCGTAGACGAACTCGCCGGCGACGGAGTAGTGGCCGTAGCGCATGGTCTCCGCCCGGAACGGCCGGATCATCTGCGAGTGGCAGTTGTAGCAGCCTTCGCGCAGGTAGATGTCGCGGCCGGCCACCTGCAGCGCGCTGTAGGGCTTGAGGCCCGCGATCGCCTCGGTGGTCGACTTCTGGAAGAACAGCGGCACGATCTCCACCAAGCCGCCGATGGCGACCACCAGCAGGATCAGCACGATCATGAGGAAGTTGCTGGTCTCCACCTTCTCGTGGGTGAAACCAGGCTGCGAATGCGTGTTGTTGCTCATTGGGTCTGCTCCGTCAGGCGGCGGCGGGGATGGCCACCGGGACGCGCACCGAACGGCCGCGCGCCACGGTCATCCAGGTGTTCCAGGCCATGATCACCATGCCGGTGAGGTACAGCAGGCCGCCGAGCGCGCGGATCATGTAGAAGGGATAGGTCGCCTTGACCGATTCGACGAAGGTATAGGTCAGCGTGCCGTCGGTGTTGACCGCGCGCCACATCAGGCCCTGCATCACGCCGGCGATCCACATCGCGGCGATGTACAGCACGATGCCGATGGTGGCGATCCAGAAGTGCAGTTCGATGGCCGGCACCGAGTACATCTTCTTCTGGCCGTACAGGCGCGGCACCAGGTAGTACAGCGAGCCCATCGAGATCAGTCCGACCCAGCCCAGGGCGCCGGAGTGCACGTGGCCCACGGTCCAGTCGGTGTAGTGCGACAGCGCGTTGACGGTCTTGATCGACATCATCGGGCCCTCGAACGTGCTCATGCCGTAGAAGGACAGGGACACGATCAGGAACCGCAGCACCGGGTCGTCGCGCAGCTTGTGCCAGGTGCCCGACAGGGTCATGACGCCGTTGATCATGCCGCCCCAGCTGGGCGCCAGCAGGATCAGCGAGAACACCATGCCGACCGACTGGGTCCAGTCGGGCAGCGCCGTGTAGTGCAGGTGGTGCGGGCCGGCCCACATGTAGGTGAAGATCAGCGCCCAGAAGTGGACGATGGACAGGCGGTAGCTGTAGACCGGACGCTCGGCCTGCTTGGGGATGAAGTAGTACATCATCCCCAGGAAGCCCGCTGTCAGGAAGAAGCCCACCGCGTTGTGCCCGTACCACCACTGGATCATCGCGTCCTGCACCCCCGCATACGCCGAGTAGGACTTCATCCAGCCGGCGGGAACGGCGGCGCTGTTGACCAGGTGCAGGATGGCGACGGCCAGGATGAACGCGCCGTAGAACCAGTTGGCCACGTAGATGTGGCGCACCTTGCGGATGCCGATGGTGCCGAAGAACACGATGGCGTAGGACACCCACACCAGCGTGATCAGGATGTCGATCGGCCACTCGAGCTCGGCGTATTCCTTGCCCGACGTGTAGCCCAGCGGCAGGCTGATCGCGGCGGCGACGATCACCGCCTGCCAGCCCCAGAAGGTGAACGCCGCCAGCTTGTCGCCGAAGAGGCGCACATGGCAGGTGCGCTGCACGACGTAGTAGCTGGTGGCGAACAGGGCGCAGCCGCCGAAGGCGAAGATCACGGCGTTGGTGTGCAGCGGCCGCAACCGGCCGTAGCTGAGCCACGGAATGCCGAAATTGAGTTCGGGCCAGGCGAGCTGGGCGGCGATGAACACCCCCACCAGCATGCCGACGACCCCCCACACCACCGCCATCAGCGAGAACTGGCGCACGACGGTGTCGTTGTAAAGCGCCGTCTCGGCTCCCTGTTTGTCCATGGTTCCTTACCCGTTTTTCGTGACCCGCCGGAGTTTTGCTGCGCCGCCGCGGAAGACTTTTGACGTAGATCAAACTCGCCGGAAAAGTTTGATCAGGATCAAACTTTTGCCTGATCAGTCGGAGCGCAGGATGCGCTCTCCTTCGGCGTCCACGCCCTCGAACTGGCCGCGCCAGACGGCCCATCCGAGCGCCCCCAGGATCAGCAGCGCGAGCGCCACCGACAGCGGAATGAGGATGAAGAGAATGTCCATCGTTACCTTGTGAGTTGAAGCAGTTCAGCCGTCGATCACGTCAGGCCGGCGGCCGCGCGGCCAGCGGCGTGGGGCGCGGCGTCAGCCCCCTGCCGGCCCGCATCCGCGATGCGCGCCAGCCGCGCCGAGTTCGCCACCACCAGCAAGGAACTGGCCGCCATGCCCAGGCCGGCCAGCCACGGCGGCATCCAGCCCGCCACCGCGAGCGGCACGCAGACGGCGTTGTAGGCGGCCGCCCAGGCCAGGTTCTGGCGCACGATCCGCCGGGTGCGCCGCGCGTGCGCGAGCAGCGCGCTCACCGCCCGCAACTGGCCGCCCAGCACGACGAAATCCGACCTGGCCTGCGCCAGCGGCACGGCGTCGCCCATCGCCACCGACACGTCGGCCCGGGCCAGCACCGGGCCGTCGTTGACGCCGTCGCCGACCATCGCCACGCGCCGTCCGCCCTCCTGGATCCGCCGGACGCGGTCGAGCTTGTCCTCCGGCGAGCAGTCCCCGTGGGCCTGGTCGATGCCGGCCCGCCGCGCCAGCCGCTGCACGGCAGCGCCGCCGTCGCCGGACAGCAGCCGCACCTGCAGGCCCTGGTCCCGCAGCGCCGCCACGGCCGCCGCGGCATCCGGCCGCGGCGCCTCGTCGAGCTCGAAGCTCGCGAGCCAGCCGGACTCGTCGGCCAGATGCACCACGGACCGGCCGGCCTCGGCCGCGCCCGGCGGCGCGTCGCAGAAGCCGGCCGAGCCGAGCCGCAACCGCCGCAAGGACGCGCCATCCTGGGCGGCGACGCCGCCCTGCACGCCGCGACCGGCCAGCTCGCCCACCTCGGTGGCGGCCCAACCCGCGTTGCCGGCCGCCGCCGCGATGGCTCGCGACGCCGGGTGCAGCGAATGGCGCGCCAGCGAGGCCGCCAGCGCCAGCGCCTCGCCGGCATCGGTGCCGGGGCGGGTGCGCGTCGCGGTCACGCCCATGCGATCGTGTGTCAGTGTTCCGGTCTTGTCGAAGACCACCGTATCCACCGCGGCGCAGCCCTCCAGCGCCTGCAGGCGGCGCACCAGCACGCCCTGCCGCGCCAGGGCGCCGGCCGCCGCCAGCGTGGCGGCGGGCGTCGCCAGCGACAAGGCGCAGGGACAGGTGACGATCAGCACGGCCACGGCCACGCCCAGCGCCTGCGCCGGCCCCCCCGCCCACCACCAGCCCGCGGCCCCGGCGGCAGCCGCCAGCACCGCCAGCAGGAACGGCGTGGCGATGCGGTCGGCGATCCGGGCCAGCCGCGGCTTGTCGACCGAGGCCTGCTCCATCAGCGCGACGATCCCGGCGAACCGGGTATCGCCGCCGGCGCGCTCCACCCGCACCAGCACCACGCCGTCCAGGTTCTGGCTGCCGGCGATCACGGGCTGGCCCGCGCCGCGCCGCAGCGGCCGCGACTCGCCGGTCAGCAGCGACTCGTCCACCCGGGTCTGCCCCTCCAGCACCTGGCCGTCCGCCGGAACCACCTCGCCCGGCAGCACCCGGATCAGGTCCCGTGCCGCCAGGCGGCGCACCGGCACGCGCTCGAAGCCGCCGTCCGCCCGCTGCCGCTCGATGGTCTGCGGCAAGCGGCGCATCAGCGCCTCCAGCGAACCGGCCGTGCGATCGCGCAGCCGCTGCTCCAGGAGCCGCCCCGACAGCAGGAAGAAGACAAACATGGTGACCGAGTCGAACCAGACCTCGCCGCCCAGCACGCCGGCCGGGGCGAACGTGGCCGCGGTGCTGGCGCCGAAAGCGATGGCGATGCCCAGGGCGACCGGCACGTCCATGCCCAGGGCGCGATGGCGCAGGTCGCGCAACGCCGCGGAGAAGAACGGCCAGCAGGAGAACAGCACCACCGGCAGCGTGAGCACCCAGGAGGCCCAGCGCAGCAGGGAAGCGATGTCGGGCGTGATCTCGCCCGGCTCGGCCACATAGGCCGGCCACGCGTACATCATCACCTGCATCATGCAAAAGCCCGCCACCAGCCAGCGCCACAGCAGCAGGCGCTGCTCCTTGAGCCGCGCGACGGCGTCCACCAGGTCGCCCGCGGGGACCGCGCCATACCCAGCGCGCTGCAGCGCCGCGAGCCACTGCGAAGGCCGGCTCACGGCGGGCGACCAGGTGATGCGGGCGGTGGCGCTGGCGCCGTTGACCTGCACGCGCTCCACGCCGGGCAGGTGCGCGAGCGCCTGCTCCACCGTCAGCGCGCAGGCTGCGCAATGCATGCCCTGGATGGCCAGGTACGACTCCTGCCAGCCTTCGCGGTCGCGCACGGGCCGGCTGAAGCCGGCCCATTCCTGCGGATCGTCGAGGGCGAGCCACGCTCCGGCCGGCGCGTCGGGCGCGCGTCCAGGGTCGGTCGAAGCGGCGTCGAATTGCATGGAACGAGGCTAGGCCGCGTGTGAGGGCACCCCGTTGACATTGATCAAGGGGAACCGGCTCCTGGGGTCTAAGCTCAAGGCGCGGCGCTTACTCTCATGCGTCGCGGAGCACAAGAATGTACCGAAAACTGCTCGTGGCGACAGACGGCACGCCTTTATCCAGGAAAGCCGTAAGGAGTGCCATTGACCTGGCCGGCGCCGTCGGCGCGGAACTGGTAGCGCTGTACGTCGTGCCGCGCTATCCCGTCAGTTACTTCGAGGGCGGCATCAGCATCTCGCCGCAGGAAGTGGCGCGGATCGAGAAGCAATGGGTCGACAAGGGCCAGGGCGTGGTCGACGCGGTCGGCGAGGCCGCCGGCGCCGCCGGCATCAAGGCCAAGGCCGTGGTCGCGCGCTCGGACCTCGTGGCCGAGGCCATTCTCTCGGCCGCGAAGAAGCACCGCTGCGACCTGATCGTGATGGCGTCGCACGGGCGCAAGGGAATCAAGCGTATCCTGCTGGGCAGTGAGACGCAGCACGTTCTCACCCACAGCACCGTGCCCGTCCTCGTGCTGCGCTGAAGGATGGCCGGGGAGCGAGAAAGAAAGTACCAATGAAGATCCTGTTTGCGGCCGACGGCAGCAAGTTCACGAAGAAGGCCCTGGCGTTCCTCGCCACCCATGAAAACCTCGCGGGTCCCAATGACGAGGTGCTGGTGCTGCACGTGCAGCCGCCGGTGCCGCCGCGGGTCAAGACCATGGTCGGCGCCGGCATCGTCAACGACTACTACCAGGACGAGTCGGCCAAGGTGCTCAGCCCGATCGAGCGGTTCCTCAAGCGCCACGCCGCGCCGTACCGCACCAAATGGGTCGTCGGCTCCCCGTCCGACGAGATCCTGAAGGCGGCCAGGCGCGACAAGGCGCACATGATCGTGATGGGCACCCATGGCCATGGCCTCATCAGCCGGGCGCTCATGGGCAGCGTGGCCCAGAAGGTGGTTGCCGACGCCGAGATCCCGGTGCTGCTGGTCAAGTAGCACCCGCGGTGGCTGATCGAGGCGCGGAACGCGTGGCGAAAGGCCGATGAAAAGCTGGACCCTGACCGCGAAGCTGTACGCCAGCGGCCTGGGCCTGCTGGTGGTCGCGCTCACGTCCATCGGCCTGACGCTGTGGGTCACGTGGACCCTCGAAGGCGGTGCCGGCGCCGTCAACGAGGCCGGCCGCATGCGGATGCAAACCTACCGGCTGGCGCTGGCGGCCTCCACGCACGGGCCCAGCCGCGAGACCCTGGCCCTGATCCGCAGCTTCGACGCCAGCGTGGCGCTGTTGCGCCACGGCGATCCCTCGCGCCCCCTGTTCGTGCCCTGGTCGCCCGATTCGCGGCAGCGGTTCGCGCTGATCGCGGACAACTGGCGCCAGGTGCGCGCCAGCTGGACCGCCGACCGCCCGTCGCCGCAGGAGGCCGCCAGCGACGCCGCGCGGTTCGTCGCGCTGATCGACGGCTTCGTGGCGGCGATCGAAGCGCAGATGGCGCGATCGACGACGCTGCTGCAGGCCGTCCAGCTCGCCATGATGGGGCTGGCCATCGCCGGCGTGGTCGCGATGCTGTACGCCGGCTACCTGTTCGTTCTCAACCCGCTCGCGCGGCTCAAGCGCGGGCTCACGTCGGTGCAGCAAGGCGATTTCTCGGCGCGGGTCGAGGTCGACGGCCAGGACGAGTTCGGCCAGCTGTCCGCCGGTTTCAACGAGATGGCGCAGACGCTGCAGTCGCTCTACGTCAGCCTGGAGGACAAGGTCCGTGAGAAGACCGCCCGCCTCGAGGTCAAGCGCCAGCGCCTGGCAGACCTGTACGAGACCAGCGCCTTCCTCGCCGAGGCGCCGAACCTCGATGCACTGGCACGCGGCTTCGCGCAACAGGTCCGGCGCATCGCGAGGGCCGATGCGGCCGCCGTCCGGTGGTCCGACGAGGGCAACCAGCGCTACCTGCTGATCGCCGCCGACGGCCTGCCGGCGGCGCTGCTGCAGTCCGAGGCCTGCCTGGACACCGGGGCCTGCTACTGCGGCCAGCGCCGCGCCGACGCCGCCATCCGCACGATCCCGATCATCCCCGCGGAGTCCATGCCGATGGGCTATTGCCGGCGCGCTGGCTTTCGCACGCTGGTCTCGGTGCCGGTGAAACTGCACGAGCGGGTGCTGGGCGAGGTGGACCTGTTCTACGCGAGCGAAACCGCCCTCGACGACGAGGAGCGGGACCTGCTCGACACGCTGGCGACCCACCTGGCCAGCGCCATGGAGAGCCTGCGCGCGGCCGCGCTGGAGCGCGAGACGGCCGTGGCACAGGAGCGGGCCCTGCTGGCGCAGGAACTGCACGACTCGATCGCGCAGTCGCTCGCGTTCCTCAAGATCCAGGTGCAACTGCTGCGCGACGCGATGCGCCGCGGCGACACGCCGGCGATCAACCGCGTCATCGGCGAGCTCGAGACCGGGGTGCGCGAAAGCTATGCCGACGTGCGTGAACTGCTGGTGCATTTCCGTACCCGCACCAACGAGGAGGACATCGAGCCGGCGCTGCGCACCACCCTGTCGAAGTTCGAGCACCAGACCGGCATGGCCGTGCGCCTCGAGATGGAGGGTCACGGCGTGCCGCTCGCGCCCGACGTGCAGGTGCAGGTGCTGCACATCGTCCAGGAAGCGCTGTCGAACGTGCGCAAGCATGCCGCCGCGCGCCGGGTGGTGCTGCGCGTGTCGCGCACGCCGCACTGGCGCTTCGAGGTGCAGGACGACGGCCTGGGCTTCGACGCAGCGGCCGGCGATGCCGACGACACGCATGTCGGGCTGCGTATCATGGAGGAACGCGCCCAGCGCATCGGCGCCCGGGTCCGGGTGGCCTCCAGTCCGGGCCACGGCTGCACGGTCGTGCTCGACCTGCCGGCGGCCGCCGGGCCGGAAGCGGCGGTGCCGGCGCTGGGAGCTCTCACATGAAGGAAGACGGATCACCCCCGGTGCGCCTGCTGGTGGTGGACGACCACACGCTGTTCCGGCGCGGCCTCGTGGCCCTGCTCGCCGGGGACCAGACCCTCGCCGTGGCCGGCGAAGCCTCCGACGCCGGCGAAGCCGTGCGCCAGGCCGCGGCGCTGCAGCCCGACGTCATCCTCCTGGACAACCACCTGCCCGGCGTCACCGGCATCCAGGCGCTGCCCGGCCTGAAGGAGGCGGCGCCGCGCGCCCGCATCATCCTGCTCACCGTCAGCGAAGACGAGCAGGATCTGCAGGCGGCACTGCGTGGGGGCGCCCACGGGTACCTGCTCAAGACCATCGAAGGCGACCTGCTGGCCCAGGCGGTCCACCGCGCGATGCGCGGCGAGCCGGTGATCAGCCACGAACTCACCGGCAAGCTCGTCTCGGCGTTCCAGACGTCGGCCGCGCCGCTGCCGGCCCCCGCCGAGCGCGATCCGCTGGCGCAACTGTCCAGCCGCGAGCACCAAGTGCTGGAACAGATCGCCCTGGGCGCCAGCAACAAGGAAATCGCGCGCACGCTCCAGATCGCCGAGACGACGGTGAAGATCCACGTGCAGCACATCCTGCGCAAGCTGGACCTCACCTCGCGGGTGCAGGCAGCGGTCTTCGCCGCCGGCGCCGTCAAGGCCCACGGCGAGCCTCGTCCCTGAGCGGCGCAGCCGGCGCGGCCTCGCGCCCGATCCTGCGGGTCGTCCGGAAGGACTAGTCCCGAAGAACGATGGCCGCGCCGCGACCATCGTTCTTCCGGCGTGCCCCGGCTGACCCACGGAAGGATGGTCCCGCGAAGGGCCGGCGTCCATAGTTCGCTCCAGGCAAAAACAGCCCCAGTGGAGCGAACCCATATGCACCAGAAGACCCATCCGCACGTCGTGGTCAGCGGGAAGTCATGGTCGGTCCTGGCCGTGAGCACCCTTGGATTCACGGTGTGCTTCATGGTCTGGATGATGTTCGGCGTGATCGGCATCCCGATCAAGAAGGCGCTGAACCTCAACGCGACGGAATTCGGGCTGCTGACGGCGATGCCGGTGCTGACCGGCTCGCTGATCCGGGTGCCGCTGGGCATCTGGACCGACCGGTTCGGCGGCCGCATCGTCATGACATTGCTGATGGCGGCCACGGTGCCGGCGATCTGGCTGATGGCGTATGCCACCCAGTTCTGGCATTTCCTCGTGATCGGCCTGTTCGTCGGACTGGCGGGCGGCTCGTTCTCCGTCGGCACGCCTTACGTCGCGCGCTGGTTCCCCAAGCAGCGCCAGGGCATGGCGATGGGCGTCTACGGCGCCGGCAACTCCGGAGCGGCCGTCAACAAGTTCGTCGCGCCGGTGCTGCTGGTGGCCTTCGGCTGGACGGTGGTGCCGCAAGTCTACGCCGCCGTGATGCTCGGCACCGTGCTGCTGTTCTGGTTCTTCAGCCACAGCGACCCAGGCCACCTGGTGCCCAGCAACGTGAAGTTCGTCGACCAGCTCAAGGCGCTGAAGGACCCGAAGGTGCTGCGCTACTGCCAGTACTACAGCATCGTGTTCGGCGGCTACGTCGCGCTGTCGCTGTGGATGGTGCAGTACTACGTCGGCGAGTTCGGCCTCGACATCCGCGTCGCCGCGCTGCTGGCCGCCTGCTTCTCGCTGCCGGGCGGCGTGCTGCGCGCCATCGGCGGCTGGCTGTCGGACAAGTACGGCGCCCACAGCGTGACCTGGTGGGTGATGTGGGTGAGCTGGATCTGCCTGTTCCTGCTCTCCTATCCGCAGTTCGACCTCACGCTGATCACCACCAACGGCCCGAAGAGCTTCAGCCTCGGCCTGAACGTCTACGCCTTCACCATCCTGATGTTCGTCCTGGGCATCGCCTGGGCCTTCGGCAAGGCCAGCGTGTTCAAGTACATCAGCGACGACTACCCGCACAACATCGGCACCATCTCCGGCATCGTCGGCCTGGCCGGCGGACTGGGCGGCTTCGTGCTGCCGATCATGTTCGGCGCCCTGATGGACCTCACCGGCCTGCGCTCCAGCGCCTTCATGCTGATGTACGGCGTGGTCTGGGTGTCGCTCATCTGGATGTACTTCACCGAAGTGCGCCGCACCGAGGTGATGGGCGCCGCCGCCCCCGACGGCCCCTCGTTCCCGCACCTGCACCTGCCGTCGCTGTCGCCCGACGGCCAGGCCACCCTCACCGCGACCCTGCGAAAGGCCTGATCATGAGCACCACCACCCTCCCGGCCCGCCGCCACGGCCGCGTGCTGTCGATCTGGACGCCCGAGGACAAGGCGTTCTGGGAACGCGAAGGCGAGGCGGTCGCGAAGATCAACCTCTGGATCAGCGTGCCCGCGCTGTTCCTCGCCTTCGCCGTCTGGCAGGTCTGGAGCGTCGTCGCCGTGGGGCTGCCGGCCCTGGGCTTCAAGTACTCCACCAACCAGCTGTTCTGGCTGGCCGCGGCGCCGGCGCTCTCCGGCGCGACGCTGCGCATCTTCTACTCGTTCATCGTCCCGGTGGTCGGCGGCCGGCGCTGGACGGCGCTCTCCACCGCCAGCCTGCTGATCCCGGCGATCGGCATCGGCTTCGCGGTGCAGGACAACACGACCAGTTATCCAACCATGCTGATGCTGGCACTGCTGTGCGGCTTCGGCGGCGGCAACTTCAGTTCCAGCATGGCCAATATCAGCTTCTTCTTCCCGAAGGAACGCAAGGGCTCGGCGCTGGGCGTGAATGCCGGCCTGGGCAACCTGGGCGTCTCGGTGGTGCAGTTCCTCAGCCCCCTGGTGGTGACGGCGGGCGTGTTCGGCATCTTCGGCGGCGACGCGCAGACGATCGTCAAGAACGGCCAGACGGTGCAGGTGTGGACGCAGAACGCGGCCTTCATCTGGGTGCCGTGGATCCTGCTGGCATCGCTGGCCGCCTGGTTCGGCATGAACGACATCGCCGACGTGAAGGCCTCCTTCGCCACCCAGGCCACGATCTTCCGGCGCAAGCACAACTGGCTGATGTGCGTGCTGTATCTCGGCACCTTCGGCTCCTTCATCGGCTACGCCGCGGGCTTCCCGCTCCTGATCAAGAACCAGTTCCCCGGCGTCAACCCGCTGGCCTTCGCCTGGCTGGGCCCGCTGGTCGGCGCCCTGATCCGCCCGTTCGGCGGCTGGCTCTCCGACAAGCTCGGCGGCGCGCGGGTCACCTTCTGGAACTTCATCGTGATGGCCGCCGCCGTCGCGGGCGTCCTCTACTTCCTGCCCAGCGGTCCGTCGGGCGGCAGCTTCACCGGATTCTTCCTGATGTTCCTGGTGCTGTTCCTGACCACCGGCATCGGCAACGGCTCCACGTTCCGGATGATTCCGGTGATCTTCCTGAACCAGGCGCTGGCCCGCGTGACGCAGGCCAGCCCGGAGGCGAGGGCCGCTGCCGTGAAGGAAGGCAACACCGAAGGGGCGGCCACGCTCGGCTTCACGGCGGCCATGGCGGCCTACGGCGGCTTCTTCATCCCCAAGAGCTACGGCACGTCGATCACGATGACCGGCGGCCCGGAAGCCGCGCTCTACACGTTCATCGTCTTCTACCTCCTGTGCATCGCCATCACCTGGTGGCACTACGCGCGCAAGAACGCGCCGATGCCGTGCTGACACCCTTTTCATGCCGGGCCTGGCCCGGCATGGCCGCATCAGAAGGATCCGAAAAATGAGCCACTTCCTCGACCGCCTTACCTACTTCTCGCAAACACGCGAGCCGTTCTCCGGCGACCACGGCCAGACCACCGGCGAAGACCGCACCTGGGAGGACGCCTACCGCGACCGCTGGGCCCACGACAAGATCGTGCGCAGCACCCACGGCGTCAATTGCACCGGTTCGTGCTCGTGGAAGATCTACGTCAAGGGCGGCATCGTCACCTGGGAAACCCAGCAGACCGACTACCCGCGCACCCGCTGGGACATGCCCAACCACGAGCCGCGCGGCTGCGCGCGCGGCGCGAGCTACAGCTGGTACCTGTACAGCGCCAACCGGGTGAAATACCCGATGGTGCGCGGCCGCCTGCTCAAGGCCTGGCGCGACGCGCGCCGCACGATGGCGCCGGTGCTGGCCTGGGCCACGATCGTGGGCGACGACGCCAAGCGCCGCGGCTGGCAGCAGGTGCGCGGCATGGGCGGCTTCGCCCGCTCCAGCTGGGAAGAGGTCAACGAGATCATCGCGGCCTCGAACATCCACACGATCCGCCAGCATGGGCCCGACCGCATCATCGGCTTCTCCCCGATCCCGGCGATGTCGATGGTCAGTTACGCCGCGGGCAGCCGCTATCTCAGCCTGCTCGGCGGCGTCTGCATGAGCTTCTACGACTGGTACTGCGACCTGCCACCGGCCAGCCCGCAGATCTGGGGCGAGCAGACCGACGTGCCCGAATCGGCCGACTGGTACAACTCCAGCTTCATCATCGCCTGGGGCTCCAACGTGCCCCAGACGCGCACGCCCGACGCGCACTTCTTCACCGAGGTCCGCTACAAGGGCGCCAAGACGGTTGCTGTCACACCCGACTACTCCGAAGTCGCCAAGCTGTCCGACCTGTGGATGCATCCCAAGCAGGGCACGGACGCGGCCGTCGCGATGGCCATGGGCCACGTGATCCTGAAGGAGTTCTACTTCGAGAAGCGGTCGGCCTATTTCGACGACTACGCCCGGCGCTACACCGACCTGCCGATGCTGGTGCTGCTGAAGGAACAGCAGTTGCCGTCGGGCGAGAAGGTGATGGTGCCGGACCGCTACCTGCGCGCCTCCGACTTCAACGGCAAGCTGGGCCAGTCGAACAATCCCGAGTGGAAGACCGTCGCGTTCAACGACGACGGCAAGGTGGTGCTGCCCAAGGGCGCCATCGGCTTCCGCTGGGGCCCCGACGGGCGGCCCGACGCCGGGCAGTGGAACCTGGAGGACAAGGAGGCGCGCAACGACCAGCAGGTCAAGCTGAAGCTGTCCGTGCTGGAAGGCGCCGGCCGCAGCGCCGAAACCGCGCAGGTCGCGTTCCCGTACTTCGGCGGCACGCAGACGCCGCACTTCACGCACAACGCGCAGGGCGGCGACGTCCTGGTGCGCAAGGTGCCGGTGCGCACGATCGCCCTGGGCAAGGCCGGCGAGGAGCGCCGCGCGCTGGTCGCCACCGTGTTCGACCTCCAGGTCGCCAACTACGGCGTGCCGCGCGGGCTGGATGGCGAATTCGCCGCCACGAGCTACGACGAGGACACGCCGTACACGCCCGCCTGGCAGGAAAGGATCACCGGCGTGCCGCGCGAACAGGTGGTCACCGTGGCGCGCCAGTTCGCCGACAACGCCGACCGGACGCACGGAAAGTCGATGGTGATCATCGGCGCGGCGATGAACCACTGGTACCACGCCGACATGAACTACCGCGGCGTGATCAACATGCTGATGCTGTGCGGCTGCATCGGCCAGAGCGGCGGCGGCTGGGCCCATTACGTCGGCCAGGAGAAACTGCGGCCGCAGACCGGCTGGACCGCGCTGGCGTTCGCCCTCGACTGGATCCGGCCGCCGCGCCAGATGAATTCCACCAGCTTCTTCTATGCCCACACCGACCAGTGGCGCTACGAGAAGCTGGGGGTCGAGGAGGTGCTCTCGCCGCTGGCGGACCGGGATGCCTACGGCGGCAGCATGATCGACTACAACGTGCGCGCCGAGCGCATGGGATGGCTGCCGTCCGCGCCGCAATTGCAGACCAGCGGCCTGCAGGTGGTGCGCGACGCCCAGGCCGCCGGCATGGAGGGCAAGGACTACGTCGTCAAGGCGCTCAAGGACGGCTCGCTTCGCATGAGCTGCGAGGACCCCGACCATCCGGCGAACTGGCCGCGCAACCTGTTCGTGTGGCGCTCCAACATCCTGGGCTCGTCGGGCAAGGGGCACGAGTACTTCCTCAAGCACCTGCTGGGCACCAGCAACGGCGTGCAGGGCAAGGACCTCGGCGCCGACGAGGCGAAGCCGACGGAAGTGGTGTGGCATGACCAGGCCCCCGAGGGCAAGCTCGACCTGGTGGTGACGCTGGACTTCCGGATGAGCACGACCTGCCTGTATTCGGACATCGTGCTGCCCACGGCCACCTGGTACGAGAAGAACGACCTCAACACCAGCGACATGCACCCGTTCATCCACCCGCTGTCCACGGCGGTGGATCCGGCGTGGCAGGCCAGGAGCGACTGGGAGATCTACAAGGGCTTCGCGAAGAAGTTCAGCGAACTGTGCCCGGGCCACCTGGGCGTGGAGCAGGAAGTCGTGCTCTCGCCCCTGATGCACGACACGCCGGCCGAACTGGCGCAGCCCTTCGGCGTCGCGGACTGGAAGCGCGGCGAATGCGAGCTGATTCCCGGCAAGACCGCCCCCAACATCGCCGTCGTCGAGCGCGATTACCCCAACGTGTACAAGCGCTTCACGGCGCTGGGCCCCTTGATGAACAAGGCCGGCAACGGCGGCAAGGGCATCACCTGGAACACGCAGACGGAAGTCGAGCAGCTGGGCCAGTTGAACGGCAACGTGAAGGAGCCAGGCGCGACGCAGGGCATGCCGTCGATCGACACCGACATCGACGCCTGCGAGGTGGTGCTGCAACTGGCGCCCGAGACCAACGGCCACGTGGCCGTGAAGGCCTGGGAGGCGCTGTCCAAGGCCACCGGCCGCGACCACGCGCACCTGGCGCTGCACCGCGAGGACGAGAAGATCCGCTTCCGCGACGTGCAGGCGCAGCCGCGCAAGATCATCTCGTCGCCGACCTGGAGCGGGCTGGAAAGCGAGAAGGTCTCGTACAACGCCGGCTACACCAACGTGCACGAGCTGATCCCATGGCGCACCTTGACGGGACGCCAGCAGTTCTTCCTGGACCACCCGTGGATGGCGGCGTTCGGCGAGCAGTTCTCCAGCTACCGGCCGCCGGTGGACCTGAAGACGACCGCCGGCATTGCCGGCATCAAGCCCAACGGCAACCCCGAGATCCAGCTGAACTTCATCACGCCGCACCAGAAGTGGGGCATCCACTCCACGTACAGCGACAACCTGATCATGCTGACGCTCAACCGGGGCGGCCCGGTGATCTGGCTGTCGGAGGAGGACGCCAAGCGCGCCGGCATCGCCGACAACGACTGGGTCGAGTTGTTCAACATCAACGGCGCGATCGCGGCCCGCGCCGTGGTCAGCCAGCGCGTCAATCCCGGGATGGTGCTGATGTACCACGCCCAGGAAAAGATCATCAACACCCCCGGATCGGAGATCACCGGCCAGCGCGGCGGCATCCACAACTCGGTCACCCGCATCGTCCTCAAGCCCACGCACATGATCGGCGGCTACGCGCAGTTCAGCTACGGCTTCAACTACTACGGAACGATCGGCACCAACCGCGACGAATTCGTGGTGGTGCGCAAGATGAACAAGGTGGACTGGCTCGATGAACCTGCGACCGTTCGCCCTGAGCTTGTCGAAGGGCTTCGACAGGCTCAGCCCGAACGGAGCCAAGGAGAACACGCATGAAAGTCCGCGCACAGATCGGCATGGTCCTGAACCTGGACAAGTGCATCGGCTGCCATACCTGCTCGGTGACCTGCAAGAACGTGTGGACCAGCCGTCCCGGCATGGAGTACGCCTGGTTCAACAACGTCGAGACCAAGCCGGGCATCGGCTACCCGAAGGAATGGGAGAACCAGGGCAAGTGGAACGGCGGCTGGGTGCGCAAGGACGACGGCTCGATCGAGCCGCGCCAGGGCGGCAAGTGGCAGCTGCTGATGAAGATCTTCTCCAACCCCAACCTGCCGCAGATCGACGACTACTACGAGCCCTTCACCTACGACTACGAGCATCTGCACACGGCGCCCGAGATGAAGGCGGCGCCCACGGCGCGGCCGCGCAGCCTGATCACCGGCCAGCGCATGGAGAAGATCGAGTGGGGCCCGAACTGGGAGGAGATCCTGGGCGGCGAGTTCGCCAAGCGCGGCAAGGACGCGAACCTGGCGGACTTCGACCGGGTGCAGAAGGAGATGGTGGGCCAGTTCGAGAACACCTTCATGATGTACCTGCCGCGCCTGTGCGAGCACTGCCTGAACCCGGCCTGCGTGGCGTCGTGCCCCTCGGGCTCGATCTACAAGCGGGAAGAGGACGGCATCGTCCTGATCGACCAGGACAAGTGCCGCGGCTGGCGCATGTGCGTCTCGGGCTGCCCGTACAAGAAGATCTACTACAACTGGCAGTCGGGCAAGGCCGAGAAGTGCATCTTCTGCTATCCGCGCATCGAGGCCGGCCAGCCCACCGTCTGCTCCGAAACCTGCGTCGGCCGCATCCGCTACCTGGGCGTGGTGCTGTATGACGCCGACCGTATCGAGCAGGCCGCGAGCGTCGAGAACGAGAAGGACCTGTACCAGGCCCAGCTCGACATCTTCCTCGACCCGAACGACCCGAAGGTGATCGAGCAGGCCCGTCTCGACGGCATTCCGGACACCTGGATGGAGGCCGCCCGCCGCAGCCCGGTCTACAAGATGGCGATCGACTGGAAGGTCGCGCTGCCGCTGCATCCCGAATACCGCACCCTGCCGATGGTGTGGTACGTGCCGCCGCTGTCGCCGATCGCCTCCGCCGCGCATGCCGGCCACCTGGGCGCCAACGGCGAGATCCCCGACGTGCAGCAGATGCGCATTCCGGTGCAGTACCTGGCGAACCTGCTCACGGCGGGCGACACGGGCCCGGTGATCCGCTCCCTGGAGCGGATGCTCGCGATGCGCGCCTTCCAGCGCGGCAAGCACGTCGACGCCGTCGAGAACGTCGCCGTCCTGGAGCAGGTGGGCCTCACGCCGGCCCAGGTCGAGGAGATGTACCAGGTGATGGCGATCGCCAATTACGAGGACCGTTTCGTGATCCCGAGCACGCACCGCGAGTACGCCGAGAACACCTTCGACATGAAGGGAGGCTGCGGCTTCTCGTTCGGCAACGGCTGCTCCGAAGGGCAGTCCGAGGCCAGCCTGTTCGGCGGCAAGAAGCCCCGCACCATTCCCATCAAGTCCGTCGTCTGAGGGCGCCATGAAGAAGAACCGCCACACCTTGCGCGCGCTGGCCCTGCTGCTCGGGTATCCGGATGCGCGGCTGCGCGAAGTCCTGCCGCAACTGGCCCAGGCCATCGATGCCGAGTCGGCCCTGCCCAAGGCGCGCCGCGCCGAGCTGCGCGCCTTCATCGGCGAGATGCAGCGAACGGACCCGATCGACCTGGAAGCCGGCTATGTCGAACTGTTCGACCGCGGCCGGGCGACATCGCTGCACCTCTTCGAGCACGTGCACGGCGACTCGCGCGACCGCGGCCCGGCCATGATCGACCTCACCCAGACCTACGAGAAGGCCGGGCTGTTCCTGGGCCCGCACGAGCTGCCGGACCACCTGTGCGTCGTGCTCGAGTTCGCGTCGACGCAGCCGCCCGCCGTCGCCCGCGAGTTCCTCGGCGAGATGGCGCACATCCTCAACGCGATCTTCAGCGCGTTGCGCAAGCGCGAGAGCCGCCATGCCAGCGTGCTGGCCGCGGTGCTGGAGCTCGCCGGCCACAAGGCCGAGGCGGTGCCGGTGGCCGAGGACGCTCCGATCGACGAGAGCTGGGCCGAGCCCGAGGCCTTCGGCGGCTGCAATTCGCAGGGCCAGGCGGCTCCGGGGCAGCCGCAGCCGATCCAGATCGTCCGCAAGAACACTCCAGCCCGGGAAGCACGCGCATGAAATACCTCAACGAATTCCTGTTCGGGGTCTACCCGTACATCTGCCTGACGGTCTTCTTCCTGGGCAGCCTGATCCGCTTCGACCGCGACCAGTACACGTGGAAGAGCGACTCGTCGCAATTGCTGCGCGCCGGGCAGCTGCGCTGGGGCAGCAACCTGTTCCACGTGGGCATCCTGTTCCTGCTCGCGGGCCACGGCGCCGGCCTGCTGACGCCGCACTTCCTGTACGAGCCGTTCGTCTCGGCCGGCCACAAGCAGTTGATGGCCATGGTGTCCGGCGGCCTGTTCGGCCTGCTGGGCTTCATCGGCGTCACCATCCTGCTGAACCGGCGCCTGACGGACCCGCGCATCCGCGCCACCTCCAGGACCAGCGACATCATGCTGCTGGCCCTGCTGTGGGTGCAGTTCGCGCTGGGCCTGCTCACGATTCCGCTGTCGGCCCAGCACATGGACGGCAGCATGATGATGAAGCTGGCCGAATGGGCGCAGCGCGTGGTCACCTTCCGCGCCGGCGCGCCCGAACTGCTCGCCGACGCGGGGTGGCTGTTCAAGGCGCACATGTTCCTGGGCATGACGCTCTTCCTGGTCTTCCCCTTCACCCGCCTGGTGCACGTCTGGAGCGGCTTCGGCACGCTGGCCTATCTGGTGCGGCCGTACCAGGTCGTGCGCACCCGGCGGCTGCTCGAGCCGGGCCGTGCCGCGGGCGCCGCCCCGGCGCGCGCTCCGCAAGCGCCCGCGCTGCCGGAACTGGCGCTGGAACCCGGGAAGACCGCATGAACGCGGCCCTCACCGGCTGCGGTGGCGGTGGTTGCGGCTGCGGCGGGCACGCGGCGCAGGATGCCCCCGCCGCGTCCGTCAACGGGATCGGCCTCGCAGCCGACGGCGAGCGACTGGCCGGCGACGCGCTGCGCGAACGCGCGTGGGGCGAGCTGCTGCGCCAGGAAGCCGTGCGCCAGGGGCTGTTGCCGCCGCACGGCGACAGCGAGGCGCCGGCGCTCTCGGCGGGCGACCAGCAGGTGATCGAATCCATGCTCGAGCGCTGCGTGCCGGTGCCGCCGCCCACGCCGCAGGAGTGCCGCCGCTATTACGACGCGCGCCAGTCGCAGTTCGTGCAAGGCGCGCAGGTGCACGCGAGGCACATCCTCTTCGCGGTGACCCCAGCGGTGGACGTGCACAAGCTGGTGGTGCGCGCCGAGCAGGCGCTGCTCGAATTGAGCCGCAAGGACGTGCCGGCCGGCCGCTTCGCCGAGCTGGCGCGCGAGCTGTCCAACTGCCCCAGCGGCGCGCAGGGCGGCGACCTGGGCTGGTTCGGCCCGCACGAATGCGCCGACGAGCTCGCCAACGAGTTCTTCCATCAGAAGAACCCGCTGCGCGGCATCGGGCTGCGCCCGCGCCTGGTGCACAGCCGGTATGGCTTCCACATCGTTGAAGTGCTGGGCCGGCGCCAGGGCCGGCAGGCCACCTTCGGCGAGGTCCGCGAGCGCATCGCCGTCCAGCTGGCGCAGCAGACGCGCGCCCGCGCGCTGCACCAGTACATGCAGTTGCTGGCCGGAGTCGCGGACGTGCAGGGCGTCACGCTCGCCGGCGCCGAATCGCCATTGGTGCAATAGGCCGCTTGCTCCGGCTCCCCGGGCGGCGGATGATGGCGGATGGCAGGCTGGCCCCGCAATGTCCCTGTTCTGCGTGGGCCTATCATCGGCTCCAGGCAAACCTGTCTGTGTAACGGCAGGGAGAAATCCTTGTCTTTGACGCATCGCAAGAAAAGCGCGTGGTGGCTTCGATAGCCTCCACCGGGTGGAACTGGTCCATGGCTAACGATCTGGAGCACGAGTGGATAAATCTTTGACCGATGATCAGGGTGCGAATCCCTGCATCGGTGCGGTGGCAGCCGCTGAATTGCAGGCGATTGCGGCGGCTTCCGGTCTTCGGCCGTGGCAGTTGGGTGGACGGGAGCTGCTTCCCGTGGTGCAAGGCGGCATGGGCGTCGGCATTTCGGCCGGCGGACTCGCCGGCACGGTGGCCGGCCTCGGCGGCGTCGGCACCATTTCCTCCGTCGACCTGCGCCGGCATCATCCCGACCTGATGGAGCGCACGGCCAGCGTCGCGCGCCAGCCCGACGCCAAGGAGCGCGTGGACGCCGCCAACATCGAGGCGCTCGGGCGCGAGATCGCGCGCGCGCGCAAGCTGTCCGGCGGCCGCGGCATGATCGCCATCAACGTCATGAAGGCGGTGATGGAGTACGAGCACTACGTGCGCCACTCGCTGGCCTGCGGCATCGACGCCGTCGTGGTGGGCGCTGGCCTGCCGCTGGACCTGCCCGAACTCGCCCGCGAGTACCCGAAGACGGCGCTGATCCCGATCCTGTCGGACGCGCGCGGGGTGCAGCTGCTGGTGCGCAAGTGGGAAAAGAAGGGACGCCTGCCGGACGCGATCGTCATCGAACACCCGCGCCTGGCCGGCGGCCACCTCGGCGCCGCGAAGATCGCCGACCTGCAGGACCGCCGCTTCGATTTCGACGTCGTGCTGCCCGACGTGGTGGCGTTCCTGCGCTCGGCGGGCCTCGAAGGGAAGATCCCGCTGATCCCGGCCGGCGGCATCTCGTGCCTGCAGGACATCCAGCGGCTGCAGGGGCTGGGCGCCTCCGCCGTGCAACTGGGCACCGCGTTCGCGGTGACCAGGGAATGCGACGCCCACCCCGAATTCAAGCGCATCCTCGCCGGCGCCAGGCCCGAGGACATCGTCGAATTCATCAGCGTGGCGGGCCTGCCCGCGCGCGCCGTGCGCACCCCCTGGCTGGACAAGTACCTGCGCCAGGAAGCCAAGCTCAAGGAGAAGGCGCGCGTGCAGCCGAACTGCAACATGTGGTTCGACTGCCTGGCCCACTGCGGCTTGCGCGACGGCAACGCCGCCTGGGGGCAATTCTGCATCGACAAGTACCTCGGCCACGCAATGGCCGGACAGGTCAACCAGGGACTGTTCTTCCGCGGCGCAGGCCGTGTACCCTTCGGGTCGCAGATCCGTTCCGTGCAGGAACTGATGCAATGGCTGCTCGGCGGGATTCTGCCTCCGGGCGTGAAGGAAAATGAGCTCGATGGCTGGCCGGCGCTGGAGCCCGCCGAAGCCATGGCCGCAGAACAAGAGGATTGAAAGAGCATGAAGCGTGACGAAGTCCTGGCGCCCCTCGCGGTGCAGCCGATCACCCGTGATGTGCTGCAGGAAAAGTACCTGAAGGAAGGCGAGACGGACGTCGAGGAACTGTTTGCCCGCGTGGCCACCGCGCTGGCCTCGGTCGAGAAGGAAGACCAGCGCGCCGCCTGGCAGGCGAAGTTCCACGCCAACCTGCGCAACGGCGCCATCGGTGCCGGCCGCATCATGAGCGCGGCCGGCACCACCTTGAACGCGACGCTGATCAACTGCTTCGTGCAGCCGGTGGGCGACTGCATCCAGGGCGTCGACGGCGGCGGCTACCCGGGCATCTACGAGGCCCTGCGCGAAGCCGCCGAGACCATGCGCCGCGGCGGCGGCGTCGGCTACGACTTCTCCCGGATCCGCCCGCGCGGCGCCGAGGTGAAGGCGACCGCGTCGGTCGCTTCCGGCCCGTGCAGCTACATCGACGTGTTCGACCATTCGTGCGCCACCGTGGAAAGCGCCGGCGCGCGCCGCGGCGCCCAGATGGGCGTGCTGCGCATCGACCATCCGGACGTGGTGGAGTTCATCACCGCCAAGCGCACGCCCGGCCGCTGGTCGAATTTCAACGTGTCGGTCGCCGTCACGCAGTCGTTCATGCAGGCGCTGGAAGCAGGCGACGACTGGCCGCTGGTGCACGTCGCCCGCCCGGGCGCGGCGCTCATGGCGCAAGGCGCCCACCAGCGCGAGGACGGCATGTGGGTGTACCGCAGGGTCCCCGCCGCGCAGTTGTGGGACACGGTGATGAAGTCGGCCTACGACTTCGCCGAGCCGGGCATCCTGTTCCCGGACACCATCAACCGCGACAACAACCTGCGCTACTGCGAGCAGATCTCGGCCACCAATCCCTGCGGCGAGCAGCCGCTGCCGCCGTACGGCTGCTGCGACCTCGGGCCCGTGATCCTGACGCGCTTCGTGCGCCATCCGTTCGGATTCACCGGCACGCCCGACTTCGACTTCGAGGGCTTCGAGGCGGCGGTCGCCCTGCAGGTGCGCGCGCTCGACAACGTGCTGGACCTGACCTTCTGGCCGCTGGACCAGCAGCGCAAGGAAGCGATGGCCAAGCGCCGCATCGGCGTCGGCTTCACCGGCATGGGCGACACGCTGGCCATGCTGCGCCTGCGCTACGACGAGGCCGACGGCCGCGAGATGGCGACCACGATCGCGCGCCGCATGCGCGACGCGGCCTACGCCGCCTCGGTGGAACTGGCCAGGGAAAAGGGCCCGTTCCCGATGTTCAACGCGGACGGCTACTTCGGCGAAGGCACGTTCGCCAGCCGCCTGGACGAGCCGCTCAAGCAGCAGATCCGCCAGCACGGCATCCGCAACAGCCACCTGCTCTCGATCGCGCCGACCGGCACCGTGAGCCTGGCGTTCGCCGACAACGCTTCCAACGGCATCGAGCCGGCGTTCTCCTGGACCTATCGCCGCCGCAAGCGCGAGGCCGACGGCAGCACCAGCGAGTACGACGTCGAGGACCATGCCTGGCGCATGTTCCGGGCGCTCGGCGGCGACACTGCCAAGCTGCCGCCCTACTTCGTGTCGGCGCTGGGCATGCCGGCCGCCGCGCACATCGCCATGATGGAAACGGTGCAGCCGTTCGTCGACACGGCCATCTCCAAGACCGTCAACGTGCCGGTGGACTACCCGTACGAGGACTTCAAGAACCTGTACCGGGAGGCCTGGCACGCCGGCCTGAAGGGCCTGGCCACCTACCGGCCGAACACCATCGTCGGCGCCGTGCTGCAGACCGACTCGCCCCAGCAATCCGCCGCGGCCGCCGTCGCCGCCGTCGCGCCGGCCGACCCGATGTACGAGGTGATCGCGAGCCGTCCCAAGGGCGGCCTGCCCGCGGTGGCCGAGAAGATCGAATACTGGACGCAGCAGGGCCGCCAGCACCTGTACCTGGTGGTCTCGTTCCTGCCGCTGCCGGACGGGCGCGAGCGCGCCATCGAGTTCTTCATGCCGGTCGGCCAGACCGGCGAGTCGCAGCAGTGGGTGACTTCCAGCATGCGGCTGCTGTCGCTCGCGGCTCGCGGCGGCTTCCTCGACCGCGCCCTGGCGGACATGCGCAAGGTGGCGTGGGACCGCGGCCCGGTGCGCCTGGGCACGTACACCAAGTCCGACGGCACCCAGGTGCCGATGTGGCATGACTCGGAAGTGGCCGCGCTGGCGTACGCCCTGCAGAACATCATCGCCGGCCGCCGCGGCGACGCGCGGGCCGAAGACGCCCTTGCGGCCGACACGCCGGCCGAGGTGGCGACCAGCGTCGTCGCGCCGATGACCGGGCGCAAGTGCCCGGAGTGCGGCGCCTACGCCACCATCCGCAAGGACGGTTGCGACTACTGCACGCATTGCGGCCACATCGGGGCCTGCGGCTGACGCGCCGGCCCGCGTGACCGCAGCCGCCGCCCGGCCCGGCGCGTGGCGCTGGCGCCATCTGCTCGACGGGCCGCACCGGCTCGGCTTCTTCCTGGCGATGGTCGTGCTCGGCGCGGCCGCCGCCTGGTGGGCGCTGGTGCAGCTGCAGCGCCTGGGCGCCCTCCCCGCGACGGAGACGGCGCTGCCGCCTTCGCTGGTGCACGGCGCGGTGATGACCTTCGGCTTCTTTCCGCTGTTCTTCGCCGGGTTCCTGTTCACCGCCGGGCCGCGCTGGCTGGGCGTGCGCGGGCCGACCGCCGCCACGCTGCTGCCGCCGCTGGCGGCGCAGGCGGCGGGCTGGCTGGTCTGGCTGGCCGGCAGCCAGGTGCACGCCGGCGTCGCGCTCGCCGGGCTGCTGCTGGCCGCGTCCGGCTGGCTGCGCACGACGCTGCTGTTCTGGCGCCTGATCCGCGCGAGCACGGCACCCGACCGGGTCCATCCCAAGCTGATCGGCGTGGGGCTCGCCGTGGGCGGCGCGTGCCTGGGCGGCTTTGCCGCCGCCCTGCTGCTGGGCGCGGACGCGGTGGCGCACAGGCTGGTCGCCAGCGGCCTGTGGGGCGGCATCGCCCTGGTGTTCGTCACCGTGGCGCACCGCATGATTCCGTTCTTCGGCGCGCCGCCAGGTTCGCTGCTGGATGCCGGCGGCGGCTGGCGGCAGCTGGGCCTCATGGCCGGCGTCGCACTGTTCGAAGCGCTGGCGGTGTGGCTGCAGGAACCCTTTGCCGGCGCGCCGCCGTGGCAATTGGCCCGTGCGCTGGTCGAACTCGCCGCCGGCGGCGTGCTGCTGTGGACCGCGGCCGCCTGGAGCCGCGCGCAGAACCTGCGGATCCGCCTGCCGGCGATGCTGCACCTGGGCCTGGTGTGGTTCGCCCTGGCACTGCTGCTGCAGGCTGGAGCGGCCCTGCGGGCATGGCATTCCGGCGACGCGGGGCTGCCGCTGGCGGCACTGCATGCAATGGCCATGGGCAGCCTGGCGTCGCTGATGGTGGCGATGGTCACCCGCGTTTCGGCCAGCCACGCCGGCGAACCGGTGGCCGCGCAGGACCTGGTCTGGGTGCTGTTCTGGCTGTTGCAGGCTGCCGCCGTGCTGCGCATCGCCGCCACGCTGCCGCGCCTGCCCGGACAGTCCCTGCTGGCCGCCGCCGCGCTGCTGTTCGCGGCAGTGGTGCTGATCTGGGGAGTCCGCTATGGTTCAGGGTATGGACGTCCTGCCGCCGCCCCCCGCCACCGCTGACCCCGCTGCCTCGGCGCAATGGGCCTGGGCACTGATCCAGCACCGGCAGACCATCCTGCCCAGGCGCCTGGGCGACCCCGGCCCCGACGAGGAGCAAGTGGCGATGATCCTGCAGGCGGCGGCCGCCGCGCCGGACCACGGCGAACTGCTTCCGTGGCGGTTCGTGGCGATTCCGGCCGCGGCGCGCGAGCGCCTGGCGGCCGTGTTCGCCGCCGCGCTCCTGGAGCGTGATCCGGCCGCCGCGGCCGAGCAGGTTGCCCGGGCCCGGGAAAAGGCCTTCCGCGCGCCGGTGCTGATGCTGGCCGTGGTGCGCCTGGGCCGGCCGGACGACGAGGTGCCGGCGGCGGAACGGCTGCTGTCCGCCGGCTGCGCGATCCAGAACATGCTGCTGATGGCGACGGCGTTGGGGTACGGCTCGGCGCTCACCAGCGGCAAGGCCCTGCCCTCGCCAGGGCTGCGCCGCCTGTTCGGGTTGCGGGACGACGAGCAGGCCGTCTGCTTCGTGAGCATCGGCACCGCCGTCAAGCGCAAGCCGGGCCGCCAGCGCCCGCAGCCGGGCCAGTTCGTCTCCACCCTGTCTGCCGAACCATGACCCAGCCCATTCGCATGTCGTCGCTGTTGCCGGGACCGGCGCCCGGGTTCGAGCAGCCCTTCGAGATGCTCGAGGCCTGCCACGAACGCGTGCACCGCACGCTGGACCTGCTCGACCGGTTGCGGGAACACCTGGCCGGCCACGGCCCCGACCAGAGCGCCCGCGACGCGGCACGCGACGTGATGCGCTACTTCGACCAGGCGGCCCCCAACCACCACCGCGACGAGGAGCTGCACGTGTTTCCGCCGCTGCTGGCGCAGGGCGACGAACGGACGGTGGCGCTGGTGCGCCGGCTGCAGCAGGACCATGTGGCGATGGAGTCGGCCTGGCAGGCCGCGCGCCAGGTGCTCGAGCGCATCGACGGCGGGGAACTGCAGGTGCTCGCGCCCGCCGACGCGGCCGCCCTGGACGCCTTCGCGGGCCTCTACGACGGCCACATCGAAGCCGAGGAAGCGATCGCCTATCCGGCGGCCGCGGCGCTGCTGGACGAATCCGCCCGGACGGCCATGGGCGAGGAGATGATGCGCCGGCGCGGCGTGCGCTGACCGGCTACCGGACGCGCGGCGGCGCCGCGAGCTGTTCCGGCGTCGTGAAGTAGGCAGCCGACGCTCCCTGGCGCTCGCGCGCCAGGGCCAGTTCCTGGCGCGCGACGGTGCGCAGGTGCACCTCGTCCGGGCCGTCCAGGAAGCGCATGGCGCGGCCCCAGGTCCACAGCCACGCCAGCGGCGTGTCCGGCGACATGCCCATCGCCCCGAAGATCTGCATCGCGCGATCCACCACGCGCGTCTGCAGCCGCGCCGCCACCACCTTGATGGCGGCCACTTCCGACCGCAGCGCGCGCGACGGCGGCCCCTCGTGCTGGTCGAGGCTCCATGCCGCGTGCAGCACCAGCAGCCGGGCCTGGTCGATCTCCAGCCGCGACTCGGCGATCCAGTCCTGCACGTTGGACTGGTCGGCCAGGTACTTGCCGAACGCGCGCCGCTCCAGGGCCCGGTCGCAGGCCAGTTCCAGCGCCAGTTCGCACTGGCCGATCGTGCGCATGCAGTGGTGGACCCGACCCGGCCCCAGCCGGGCCTGCGCCATCGCGAACCCCCTGCCCCATTCGCCCAGCAGGTTCTCGGCCGGCACCCGCACGTTGCGCAGCACCAGCTCGCCGTGCCCCTCGGGCGATCGGTGTTGCATGATCGGGATGTTGCGCACGACCTCGACGCCCTTGGTGTCCAGCGGCACCAGCACCATGCTGTGGCCGTCGTGGGCGGCGGCATCGCCGTCGCCCTCGTTGCGGCACATCACGATCAGCAGGCGGCATTGCGGATGCGCGACGCCGGTGATGAACCACTTGCGGCCGTTGAGCACCAGCTTGTCGCCTTCGCGCCGCACCGCCGTCTGCAGGTTGGTCGGGTCCGACGACGCGACGTCGGGCTCGGACATCGCGAACGCCGACCGGATCCGGCCTTCCAGCAGCGGCACGAGCCACTGCAGCCGCTGGGCCGGCGTCGCGTTCTGTTGCAGCAACTCCATGTTGCCGCTGTCGGGCGCGCTGCAGTTGAACACCTCGGCCGACCACGGCAGGCGGCCCATCGCCTGCGCCAGCGGCGCGTAGTCCAGGTTGGACAGCCGGGTGCCGGGCTCGTCCTCGCGCAGCGCCGGCAGGCACAGGTTCCACAGCCCTTCGGAGCGGGCCAGGTCCTTCAGGTCCTGCAGGAACGGCGGTACCACCCCTTCGGCCGCGCAGCGGTGCCACGCCGCGTTGTAGGGCAGCACGAAGCGCTCCATGAAGGCCTCGAGCTGCTGCAGCCAGGCGCGCGCGTTCGGTGATGGCTCGAAATCCATCGGACCAGCTTAGGGCCCGCCGGCCGCCGCCCGGATGATTTCCGTCAAGGTTTCCGGCGCGCCGATGTCGCCTACGCTACAACCATGACCCGCACGGCCGGGTCCTTGCGAACCACCTCGACGCCGACGCTGCGCTCGTGCCGCTGCAGCAGCACGTCGACACTCGGCCCCGGCGCGCCGAGCTGGTTGATCCGCAGCCAGTCGATGAAGTGCGGCAGCCGCGGCGCCCGCAGCACGATCTGCGGCCCTTCGCCGAGGATCTCCAGGCCCAGGCAGGCCTGCAACATGCCGAACACGGCCGCCGCCGCCCAGGCCTGCGGGGCGCACGCCACCGGATACAGCGTCGGCCCGCCCCCGGGGCGGCGCTGGAAGCCGCAGAACAGCTCGGGCAGGCGATGCGCATCGAAGAAGAGGCTGGCGTCGAAGGTGCTGGCCAGCAGCTGCATGGCGCTCTCGGTGCGGCCGTAGCGCGCCATCCCGGCCGCGATCAGGGCGTTGTCGTGCGGCCAGATGGACCCGTTGTGGTACGACATCGGGTTGTAGCGCGGTGCGTCGGTGGGGATGGTGCGGATGCCCCAGCCGCTGAAGAAATGGGGGGCCATCAGGCCATCGACGATGCGCTGGGCATGGTGGTCCGCCGCGATGCCGCTCCACAGCGCGTGGCCCGCGTTGGACGACCCCACCTTGCACTGCCGCTTGGCGCCGTCCAGGGCGATGGCGTAGCTGCCGATGTCCTCGCACCAGAAGGCCGCGTGAAAGCGCTCGCGCAACTGCCCCGCCTCGCGGCCGAGCCGCTCGGCCAGCGCGGCGTCGCCCAGTTCGCGGGCCAGCTCGGCGGCGCCGAGCTTGGCGTCGTACACGTAGCCCTGCACCTCGCACAACGCGATCGGCGCTTCGGCCAGCCGGCCGTCCGCATGGAAGATGGAGTCGTGCGAGTCCTTCCAGCCCTGCTGGACCAGCCCCTCCTTGCTGCGGCGGGCGTACTCGACGAAGCCGTCGCCGTCGACATCGCCCCACCGGTCGATCCATTCCAGCGCCCGCAGGACGTTCGGCCAGAGGCGGCGGATGAGTTCGGTGTCGCCGGTGCGGCGCCAGTAGGCGGCCGCCAGCACCACGAACAGCGGGGTCGAGTCGACCGAGCCGTAGTAGCGGCCGAACGGGATCTCCCGCGTCAGCGCCATTTCGCCATGCCGCGCCTCGTGCAGGATCTTGCCCGGCTCGGCATCGTTCTGCGGATCCGATTCGGTCGCCTGCGTCTGCGCGAGGAATCCCAGCACGCCGCGCGCCATGCCGGTGTCGGCCCACAGGCATTCCAGCGCGGTGATGATGCCGTCGCGCCCGAAGGTGGTGGAGTACCAGGGCACGCCCGCGAACGGATACGACCCGCCGGGCAGCCGCGTCGTCAGCATCGCCAGGTCGGCCACGGACCGCCGCAGCCAGAGGTTCACCAGCGGGTTGGACGTGCGCAGGTGGCAATGGTCCTCCAGCCAGGCCTCGCGCGCGGCGGCATTCTGCTTCAGCGCGACCGCATACGAGGCAGTGGGCTGTCGGATCTCGCCTTCGCAGTCGCACCGCACCGTGCAATAGATGTGGTGCTCGGCGCCCGGCTCGATCTGCACCTCGAACCGGGCCCGCCGCGCGTCGAGCGAGTCGGGCGCGGGGTCGAATTCGATGCGGGTGCGCCGCAGCCTGTCGTCCAGGCCCCGGTACGAGAGCACCACGCCGGTACGGTCGGTCTCGGGCGGCAGCAGCTCGCCGCGGCGCTCGCGCCGCATGCCGCGCACCTCGAACAGGTCGACGAAGTCCGCTTCGAACAGGAACTCCAGCCGCACCCGCGCCGGCTGGCTTCCGTGGTGGGTCACGCGCACATGCTCGTGGCACCCGTCCTGCCACAGCAGCTTGGCGCGAAACAGGTGCAGCTCGCCCTTGGGCAGCGGCGGGCGGTCGGCCTCGCCCGGCAGGTCCGGGTTCATCATGTCGATCGCGAGCAGGCTGTTCGCCTCCTCCACCGACGAGCCCAGGTGCAGCGGCCGCACGCCATTGATCAGGAACTCATGGTGCGACAGGTAGCGGGTGTCGTTGTGATACAGCCCCTCCTTGCCGGGGCCCAGCACCTGCGCGTCGCCGAAGCGGTCGAACATCGCGAAGGTGTGGTCGTTCTTCAGGACCTGCGGCTGTTCCTGGGCCAGCTCCGAGGTCGCCGCGACATACCACTTGTCGCCGATCTGGATCTTGTTGAGCATGCGCCGGGCTCTCCTAGGCCGCGACGGCCGCGGCAATGAGTTCGCGATACACGTCGACGTAGGCGCGGGCCATCACGCGGGCGGAAAAGCGCCGCTCGAAGGCCTGCCGGCACCGCTCCCGGTCGATGCGCCCGATGTTGCGTGCCGCCTCGATCGCCTGCCGCTGGTTCTCGACGACGAACCCCGTCACGCCGTCCTCGACGATCTCGGGCACCGCGCCATGCCGGTACGCGATCACCGGCGTGCCGCACGCGAAGGCTTCGATCATGACCAGCCCGAACGGCTCCGGCCAGTCGATCGGCATCAGCAGCGCGCGGGCATTGCCGATCAGGTCGTCCTTGCCGGCGTCGCCGACCTCGCCGAGGTAGCTCACCAGCGGATCGTCCAGCAGCGCCTCGATCGTCGACGCGAAATAGGCGCGGTCGGCCGGGTCCACCTTGGCCGCCACGCGCAGCGGCGTGCCGCAGGCCTTGGCGATCTCGATGGCCCGGTCCAGGCGCTTTTCGGGCGAGATCCGGCCGACGAAGACGAAATAGTCCTGCGGCTGCGGGTGGAACGAATACAGCCCCAGCGGCAGCCCGTGGTGGATCGTCGCGCGCCAGTTCAGCCACGGCAGCGGGCCGCGCTGGCTGGCCGAAATCGACACCATCGGCTGCTGCGGAAAGCGGCGGAACAGCGGCGCCAGGTCCGGCAGGTCCAGCCGCCCGTGCGCCGTCGACAGGCACGGCGTCGGGCAGCGCCCGACCAGCGGCAGGTGCAGCACATCGGTATGGAAGTGGATCACGTCGAACGACGGCGCCGCCTTCAGCACCATGTCCAGCATGATCGTGTGCCAGACCAGCCCGTCGGGCCGGGCCGGGTCCAGCCGCAGGCTGCGCGGCACGACCGGGACCAGGCTGGCGGACGTGACCGAATCGCCGCTGGCGAACAGCGTGACGTCATGGCCCATCTCCACCAGCGCTTCCGTGAGATATGAAACGACGCGCTCGGTTCCACCGTAGGCCGTCGGCGGCACGCTCTCGTACAGCGGTGCGACCTGGGCGATCTTCATGTAAAAACTCCCGCCCTGCCGCTGGCCGCGGCGCGGCGGGCGGCGGGGATGGGAGAAGGTAGATCGCTCCAGGCCCGGCCGGTGTAGGACAAGTCCTCAAGCGGGACGGCGTGCCGCCCCTTCGCCTGCCTCAGCCGGGCGAGTTCACGCGAACAGCCGCTTGTGCTGCTCGCGCAGCAGGTTCTTCTGCACCTTGCCCATGGTGTTGCGCGGCAACTCGCCGACCACGAAGCAGCGCTTGGGGATCTTGAAGTTGGCCAGCTGCGACTTGAGCCGGGCGACGATCGCCTCGCCGTCGAGCGTGGCGCCGGGCTTCGGGATCACCACCGCCACGCCGACCTCGCCGAAGTCCGGATGCGGGACGCCGACCAGCGCGCTTTCCGCGACGCCGGGGATCTCGTTGATGTAGCCCTCGACCTCGGCCGGGTAGACGTTGTAGCCGCCGCTGATGATCAGGTCCTTGCTGCGCCCGACGATCGTGACGTAGCCGTCACCGTCGATCCGGCCGACGTCACCGGTCTTGAACCAGCCGTCGTCGGTGAACTCCTCCCTGGTCTTCTCGGGCATGCGCCAGTAGCCCTTGAAGACGTTGGGACCCTTGACCTGGATGCCGCCGATCTCGCCGGCCGGCACGTCCTGTCCGGCATCGTCGCGCACGCGAACGCCCACGCCCGGCAGCGGGAATCCCACGGTGCCGCCGCGGCGGTCACCGTCCCCGGGCTCGTACGGGTTCGAGGTCAGCATGATCGTCTCGCTCATGCCGTAGCGCTCGAGGATGGTGTGGCCGGTGCGCTGCTGCCATTCGGTGAACGTCTCGATCAGCAGCGGCGCCGATCCCGAGACGAAGAGGCGCATGTGGCGGGCCTGCTCGTGCGTCAGCGACGCCTCGCCGAGCATGCGCACGTACAGCGTGGGCACGCCCATGAACACGGTGGCCTCGGGCAGCTTGCGGATCACGAACGTCGGGTCGAACTTGCCCAGCCAGATCATCTTGCTGCCGTTCAGCAATGCGCCGTGAATGGCGACGAAGAGCCCGTGCACGTGGAAGATCGGCAGCGCATGGATCAGCACGTCGCCGGCGCGCCAGCCCCAGTATTCCTTCAGGACCTGTGCGTTGGAGAGCATGTTGCCGTGCGTGAGCATCGCGCCCTTGCTGCGCCCGGTGGTGCCGCTGGTGTACACGATGCACGCCAGGTCATCGGGGCCCATGCGCGCGACCTCGTGGCGGTCGCTGCAATGCGCGGCCCGCTCCAGCAGCGACCCGGTGCGGTTGTCGTCGAGCGTGAACACATGCCGCGTGCCGGCCTTGAACGCGAGCTTGCCGACCCAGCCGAAGTTCCTGCTGGTGCAGACCACGACCTCCGGCTCCGCGTTGCCGATGAAGTACTCGATCTCCGCGCTCTGGTAGGCCGTGTTCAGCGGCAGGAACACGTGCCCCGCGCGCAGCGTCGCCAGGTACAGGATCATCGCCTCGACCGACTTCTCCACCTGCACGGCGATGCGCGAGGACGGCGGCAGGTCCAGCGACTGCAGCAGGTTGGCGACCATGGCCGTCGCGCGGTCGAGATCGCGCCAGGAGTACACGAGGCCGGTGTCGGTCTCGACGGCCGCCGCGTCCAGGTCGGCGGGAAAGGCCGCGCGCAGGGCGGCAAACAGGTTGTCTTGCTTCATGTTCACGCTTCTTCGGAAATGGTGCGGCACGCCGGCCGCGCGACCGGCGCCGCACCCGGTTGGCCGCCCTGTTCTTGCTTGCCTGGACGCCGCCGGCCCTCAATCGATGCGCGCCCCCGACACCTTGACGACGGTGGCCCAGCGCTTGATCTCGCCGTTCACCAGCGCCGCGAACTGCTGCTGGCTGAGATTCGGGAACTCGGCGCCCTGGCTGGCCCAGATCGCCTTCACCTCGTCGGCCTGCACCGCCTTGCGGACCTCGTCGATGATGCGCGCCTGCGCATCCCCCGGCGTGCCCTTGGGCGCCCACAGGCCGTACCAGGTGGTCACGGTGTAGTCGGGCAGGCCCACTTCCGCGGCGCAAGGCACATCCGGCAGCGCCGGGTTGCGCCTGGGTCCCGACACCATCAGCGGCTTGATGCGGCCACCCTTGATGTGGCCGGCCGAGGAGCCGAGGCCGTCGAACATCATGTCGACGTTGCCCGCGATCAGGTCCTGCAGCGCCGGTCCGGCGCCGCGGTACGGAATGTGCGTGATGAAGGTCTTCGTCTGCTGCTTGAACAGCTCGCCGGCCAGGTGGTGCGAGGTGCCGCTGCCGGCCGAGCCGTAGTTGTACTTGCCGGGGCTGCGGCGCAGCGTCTCGATGAAGGCCTTGATGTTCGGCGCTTCGACGCGCTTGGGGTTGACCACGACCACCTGCGGCACGGTGGCGACGACGGTGAGCGGCACGAAGTCCTTCTCGAGGTCGTAATCGAGCTTCGGGTACATGGACGGCGCGATCGTGTGGTGCACGGCGCCCATGAACAGCGTGTAGCCGTCGTTCGCCGCGCGCGCGGCCAGGCTGGCGCCCACGGTGCCGCCCGCGCCGCCCCGGTTGTCGATGACCAGCTGCTTGCCGGTCTGCCTGGCGAACTGCGCCGCCAGCGGCCGCGCGAAGGCATCGGTGCCGCCGCCGGCGGGGAACGGAACGATCACCGTCACCGGCTTGGCCGGCCAGGCCTGCGCGTGGGCCGGGGCAAGCAGCGAAGCCGCGCCGGCGGCCCCCGCCGCGCGCAGGACATCCCGCCTTGAAAGGTTGCGGTTCATGGCTTGTCTCCTCGAGTTGTGATTGAACGAACGCGACTATAAATACAGGTCTTCGATGGCGCCCGCCACCGGGATTTTCCCGCTGGCCAGCACGGTGCGGTGCTTGTCCAGGCGCTTGAGGTCGTACAGGTAGTTGACCATCAGCCCGTACGACTGTTTCAGTCCCTTGGTCGACGGATCGCCGGCCCAGTTCAGCCGTTCGACGCGGGCGCCATTGCCCAGGTGGAATCGCGCCACCGGGTCGAGCGGCTTGCCGTCCTGCAGCTCGCGCCCCAGATACTGCGCCGCGCCGCGCAAGAGCAGCAGGCGCACCGGCGACTTGCCATCGAGCTGCAGCGGCTTGTCCCAGGCCGCCAGCAGTTGCTGCGCCGTGAGCTCGCCCCCCAGCGCCTTGGCCAGCTCGGCCTGCGGCTTGGCGTCCAGGCGTTCCAGGAGCGTGCCGGCGTTGCGCGTGATCCAGGCGCGCAGGCCCGGGATCGGCGACAGCGTCGCGAAGGTCTTGAGCCTCGGGAATTCCTGCTTCAGGGTTTCCACGACCCGCTTGATCAGGGAGTCTCCGAAGCTCACGCCGCGCAGGCCGGCCTGCGTGCTGCTGATCGAATAGAAGATGGCGGTGGTCGCGCGGCCCAGGTCGCTCGGCGCCGCGGCCTCGTCCAGCAGCGGCGTGATGCAGCCGGCCATCTCGTCGACCAGCGCCACCTCCACGAAGATCAGCGGCTCGCCGTCCAGCCTGGGGTGGAAGAAGCCGTAACAGCGGCGGTCGCTGTCCAGGCGGTTCTTCACGTCCGCCCAGCTGCGGATGTCGTGCACCGCCTCGTACTTGATCAGTTTCTCGATGAGGGAGGCCGGCGAGTCCCAGCTGATGCGCCGCAGCTCCAGGAACGCGACGTCGAACCAGGTCGAGAACAGGTTCTCCAGTTCCGCGTCCAGCGGCGCCAGCCGCTTGTCGGATTTCAGGTGCGGCAGCAGTTCCGCGCGCATGTCGACCAGGAAGCGCATGCCTTCGGGGAACACGGCAAAGCGCTGCAGCAGGCGCGTGCGCGGCGACACGAGCGCCTTGCGCAAGCGGATTTCCGCCTGCCCTTCCTCCGTCGTGCCCTGCGCCGCTTCGTAGTGGTCGCGCACCGCCTTGAGCTTGCGTGCGTCGGGGGCGAACTGCTCGCTCATGAGCAGCCAGGCGTCGCGCCGTTCGTCCGGCGTGGCCTGCGCATACCAGTCGGCGAAGGCTTTGGCGCGCCGGCCCGCCTCCACCTCGCTCACCTGCGCCTCGACGATTGCCTGCAACTGCGTCAGCGTGCGGCGCAGCACCCGCGGCGACAGCGCTTCCTGGCGCCGGCGCAGCGTGGCTTGCAGGCGCTCGCGCGTGGTGCGCGCCGGCGCGGCCGTGCCTTCGTCCGTGCCGGCGGCGCGCGGCGAAGCCGCCGCAGCGGTTTCAAGAGTCGGACGCAGCAGCGCCACGCTGCGCGCCAGCCAGTCGGTCGCGTTCATTCGGCCCCCCTGGGTTCGCCGCGGCGCAAGGCGAAGGTGCTCGCGCGGTGGCCTTTCATCAACGGCGCTGTCATGGCGCACGCCTTCCCAGGCGGTTGCGCGCGAGTTCGCGCAACGCCTCCTGCTGGCGGTTCAGGTGGGTGCGCATGGCCGCTTCGGCCGCCTGTGCATCGCGCGCCTTCAAGGCGGCGAACACGGCCATGTGCTCGGCCAGGCTTTCTTCCAGCCGTCCGGGCGCGTGCAACTGCTGCAGGCGCGCGAGCTTCATGATCTTGCGCAGGTCGCCGATCACCTGCGCCAGCCAGCGGTTGCCGGCGAGCGTGATGATGGCCTCGTGGATGGCGTAGTTGGCAGCGTAGTAGTCGGCGATGCGGCGCGCCTTCGCGTGCCGGTTGAGCCTGTCGTGCAGCACTTCCAGCGCCACCAGGTCGGCGTCGCTCGCATGCTGCGCCGCCTCGAATGCGCAGCGGCCTTCCAGCAGGGCGAGCACCGGGAAGATGTCGTCCAGGTCCGCATCGGTGACTTCGTTGACGAAGCAGCCCCTGCGCGGCTCGTGGCGCACCAGCCCCTCGGCCGTCAGCACCTTCAGCGCCTCGCGCAGCGGCGTGCGCGAGATGCTCATCTGCTCGGCCAGCGCGTGCTCGTCCAGGAAACTGCCGGGAAGCAGCTCACCCGAGAAGATGCGCTCGCGCAACTGCTGCGCCACCTCGTCGTGCAGGGAGTTGGGCACCAGGCGCATGGTCGGGCTTCGCATAATTCTCCGTAATTACGGAAAATTATGGCAGCCGCGACACGACTTGTGTCCCCCGCGCGGGTAACTACCTAGGCCGGCGCGTCTCGGGCGGCGCCGCGCGCCGCGGCGCCGCCCCGACCGGGACGGGCGCGGCCCGGTGACCGAACCAGAGCCACAGCGCCACGCCGGCCAGCGCCATCGGCAAGCTCAGCCATTGCCCCATGCTCAGGCCGAGCGACAGCAGGCCGAGGTGGTTGTCCGGCTCGCGGAAGTATTCGGCGACGAAGCGCAAGGCGCCGTAGCCGGCCAGGAACGCCGCGGCCACCTGCCCCTCGCGCCGCTGCCGGCGGGCATAGAGCCACAGCACCACGAACAGCAGGAGCCCCTCCAGCAGGAACTGGTACGCCTGCGAGGGGTGGCGCGGGACCAGGGAGCCGCTCTGCGGGAACACCATGGCCCAGGGCAGCGACGGGTCGGCGGCACGGCCCCACAGCTCGCCGTTGATGAAGTTGCCCGCGCGGCCGGCGGCCAGGCCGGGCGGCACGCAGGGTGCGATGAAGTCCATCAGCTGCCAGAACGGCTTGCCGCGCGAACGCGCGAACCACCACTGGGACGCGATCACGCCCAGCATGCCCCCGTGGAAGCTCATGCCGCCCTGCCAGACATAGAGGACCTGCAGCGGGTGGGCGAGGTAGAACGCCGGCTTGTAGAAGAAGCAATACCCCAGGCGCCCGCCGATCACCACGCCCAGCACGCCGAGGAACAACATGTCCTCGACGTCCTTGCGCTCCCAGGCGCCCGGCCCCCGCACCGAGGCGAACGGCTCGTGGTGCAGCCGCCGGTACGCGAGCAGCATGAACAGGGCGAACGCGGCCAGGTAGGTCAGGCCGTACCAGTGGATGGCGACGGGACCCAGCCGCAGCGCCACGGGGTCGATCTGGGGGAACGTGAGCATGCGCCGATTGTGCGGCAAGGGCGCGCGGCCGCGCAGCGGCGCGCCCGGCTGCCCGCCGCGCCGCATGCGTGCTGGGGGCTTCGCCGGCCGGGCGCGGCGCCTGGGGCATACTTGCCGGCTCCAGCGGTCGCCACCGCGCAACGACATCCGCACCATGGACATCAAGACCATCCAGATCAACCGTCGCAGCAGGAACATCACCGAGGGCAAGTCGCGGGCGCCGAACCGCTCGATGTACTACGCCATGGGTTACGAGGAATCGGACTTCCGCAAGCCGATGGTCGGCGTCGCCAACGGCCACAGCACGATCACCCCGTGCAACAGCGGCCTGCAGAAGCTCGCCGACGCCGCGATCGCCGGCATCGAGGAAGCCGGCGGCAACGCCCAGGTATTCGGCACGCCGACCATCTCCGACGGCATGGCGATGGGCACCGAGGGGATGAAGTATTCGCTGGTGAGCCGCGAGGTCATCTCCGACTGCATCGAAACCTGCGTGCAGGGGCAGTGGATGGACGGCGTGCTGGTCGTCGGCGGCTGCGACAAGAACATGCCCGGCGGCATGATGGGCATGCTGCGCGCCAACGTGCCGGCGATCTACGTCTACGGCGGCACGATCCTGCCGGGACGCTGGAAGGACCAGGACCTGAACATCGTCAGCGTGTTCGAGGCCGTCGGCCAGAACGCCGCCGGCAACCTGAGCGACGCCGACCTGCGCGAGATCGAGATGCGCGCCATTCCGGGCTCGGGCTCCTGCGGCGGCATGTACACGGCCAACACGATGTCCTCGGCCTTCGAGGCGATGGGCATGTCGCTGCCCTGGTCGTCGACGATGGCCAACCCGCACGACGAGAAGGAAAACTCGGCCAGGGAATCGGCCAAGGTGCTGATCGAGGCGATCCGCAAGGACATCAAGCCGCGCGACATCGTCACCCGCAAGGCGATCGAGAACGCGGTGTCGGTGATCATGGCCATCGGCGGCTCGACCAACGCCGTGCTGCACTTCCTGGCGATCGCGCACGCCGCCGAGGTCGAGTGGACCATCGACGACTTCGAGCGGATCCGCCAGCGCACGCCGGTGATCTGCGACCTCAAGCCGAGCGGCCGCTACCTGGCGGTGGACCTGCACCGCGCGGGCGGCATCCCGCAGGTGATGAAGGTCCTGCTCAAGGCAGGCCTGCTGCACGGCGACTGCATGACGATCACCGGCAAGACGATCGAGGAGACGCTCAAGGACATCCCCGACGCGCCGCGCGCCGACCAGGACGTGATCCGCACGATCGACAACCCGATGTACGAGCAGGGCCACCTCGCGATCCTCAAGGGCAATTTGTCGCCCGAAGGCTCGGTGGCCAAGATCACGGGCCTGAAGAATCCCGTCATCACCGGCCCGGCCCGCGTCTTCGACGACGAGCAGTCGGCGCTGCAGGCGATCCTGGACGGCAGGATCAAGGCCGGCGACGTGATGGTGCTGCGCTACCTCGGCCCCAAGGGCGGCCCGGGCATGCCGGAAATGCTGGCGCCCACCGGCGCGCTGATCGGTGCCGGCCTGGGCGAGAGCGTCGGCCTGATCACCGACGGCCGCTTCTCCGGCGGCACCTGGGGCATGGTGGTCGGCCATGTGGCGCCCGAGGCGGCTGCCGGCGGCACCATCGGGCTGGTCAACGAAGGCGACTCCATCACCATCGACGCCCACCAGCTCAAGCTCGAGCTCAACGTGCCCGAGGCCGAGCTCGCCAGGCGCCGCGGCGCCTGGAAGGCGCCGGCGCCGCGCTACACGCGCGGGGTGCTCGCCAAGTTCGCCTTCAACGCCTGCAGCGCCAGCCGCGGCGCGGTGCTCGACAACTACTGACGGGCGCCGCCACGGCCGCGCGGCTGTGGCTCCCGTCCTACACGCCCCGGCCGCGGCAGCGGCCTAGCATGGTTTTTCCCCACAAGGAGAAGAAGCCATGGACACGACTTCCGTGTGGCGCGCCACCGCGCCCGAATCGGGCCACGGTCCGCTTCGGGCGGATGTTGCGACGGACGTGCTGGTCGTCGGCGGCGGCATCACCGGGGTCACCACGGCGCTGCTGCTGGCCCGCGAGGGCCGCGCCGTGGTGCTGCTGGAAGCCGATCGCCTCGGCAGCGGCGGCACGGCGAACTCCACCGGCAATCTCTACGTCACCCTGGCCCACGGGCTGGCGGCGATCGCCGACCGATGGGGCGCCGACGTGGCGCGGCAGGTCGTGGCGCAGCGCCGCGACGCCATCGCCTTCATCGAGGGGCTGGCGGCGCAGGCCGGCGCGGGCTTCCGCCGCTGCGCCCAGCTGGTGTACGCCATCGACGAGCAGCAGCGCGAGCAGATCCCGCGGGAATTCGACGCGCTGGCCAGGGCCGGCGCCAGCGTACGGCTGGACACCACTGTCCCGGCGCCGCTGCCCAGGCCGGTGGGCGACGTGCTGGTCCTGCAGGACCAGGCGCAGTTCCATCCGCAGGCCTACGTGAACCTGGCCGCCCGGCTGGCGGCGCAGGCCGGCGCCAGCATCCATGAGCATTCGCGGGTCGTGGAGCTGGACATCAAGGCGAAGCGCGCCGCGACCGCGACCGGCACGGTCCGGGCCAGGGAGGTCGTGCTTGCCACCCATTCGCCCAAGGGTTTCCACCTGGTGCACGCGGAAATGCCGGTGCATCGCGAGTACGGCATCGCGCGGCCGCTCGCGGGTCCGGATCCAGGGGCGGGCATCTTCTGGTGCCGCGGCAGTGAAGGACTTTCGGTGCGGACGCTGGAAGCGGGCGGACAACGCTACCTGATCTGCATCGGCCAGGAGCACAGGGTCGGCGTACACAACGGGAAGGCCAGCCTGATGGTTGTCGAGGCGGCGGCCGCGAAGCACTTCGGGCCCGGCCCGGTCAGCCACCGCTGGTCGGCGCAGAACTATCGCTCCGCCGACGGTCTGCCCTACATCGGGCGCGATGCCAGCGGCTGCCTCGTCGCCACCGGCCTTGCGACCGACGGCCTCACCTGGGGCACGGTCGCGGCCAGGGTCATCGCCGAGCAGCTCATGGGCCGCACCCCGGCGTTCGGCGAGTTGTGCAGGGCGACCCGCTTCTCGCCGGTGAAGGGCGCCAGGGGAATGATCGAGGAGAACGCGGCGACGGTGAAGGCCCTGGTCAAGGACTACCTGACGCACCGCCAGGCCCAGCACCTGGACCGCCTGGCGCCGGGCGACAGCGCGCATGTCGACGCCGAGGGCGAGTCGTTCGCCGCGTGGCGCAGCCCGGAGGGCGAGTTGTTCGCGGTGTCGCCGGTCTGCACGCACCTGGGCTGCAAGGTGCACTGGAACAGCGTCGAGACGACCTGGGACTGCCCTTGCCACGGCAGCCGCTTTCACGTGGACGGGACGGTGATCGAAGGTCCGGCGCTCGCGCCGCTCAAGCGCAAGCACCTGGACATGGGCAGCTGAGCGCCCCGGCTAGCGCTTCTTGCCGATGCCCAGCGACTGGCGGCTCTTGTCGATGCGGGCCTGCTTGCGGGCCTCCTCCTTGTCCATCGCCTTCTTCTTGGTATAGCCGGACCAGTCGGCCCACGCCCACCAGGCCACGGCGGCCGCGAACGGCGAGAGGACCCACCACCATTCCCAGGCGGCGACTGGCCCGATCTCGAGCAACTTCAGGGCCAGCAAGACGATGCCCAGTCCCAGCAAATACATCACGTTCTCCGAAGATGCGCCTTGAAGCCGTAGGGGGATCGCCGACCCTGTCAACGGCCCTCACTACAATCGCGTTCAGCAATGTAACCCAACCTTATAGGATATACCGATGAAGCGTGCCCTGTTCGCCCTGATCGCCGCCGCGGCCTGCCTGCCCGCGATGGCCGACCAAGCCCTTGCCACGTCGAAGAACTGCATGGCCTGCCATGCCCTCGACAAGAAGCTGGTCGGCCCCGCCTACAAGGAAGTCGCGGCCAAGTACGCCGGCCAGAAGGACGCCGCCGACAAGCTGGCCGTCAAGATCCAGAAGGGCGGCTCCGGCGTGTGGGGTCCCGTCCCGATGCCCGCCAACCCGCAGGTGAGCGAAGCCGAGGCCAAGAAGCTGGCCGCCTGGGTCCTGAGCCAGAAGTGACGCCGAAGGCGCCGCCCGGGCTCTGAGCCGGGCGCCGGCGCCTCGCGAAAGAAGCCCCGCCTGGCCGCGGGGCTTTTTCATTGGCGGTCGATGGGCGTCAGAGCTTCTCTGCGAGCTGCTCCAGGATCGCCGGGTTTTCAAGCGTCGAGGTGTCCTGGGAGATCGCCTCGCCCTTGGCGATGGAGCGCAGCAGGCGGCGCATGATCTTGCCGCTGCGGGTCTTGGGCAGGTTGTCGCCGAAGCGGATGTCCTTGGGCTTGGCGATCGGTCCGATCTCCTTGGCCACCCAGTCGCGCAGCTGGCTCGCGATCTGTCGGGCCTCCTCGCCGGTCGGGCGCGAGCGCTTGAGCACCACGAAGGCGCAGACGGCCTCGCCCGTCAGGTCGTCCGGGCGACCCACGACGGCGGCTTCCGCCACCAGGTCGGTCTTGGCGACCAGCGCCGATTCGATTTCCATGGTGCCGAGGCGGTGACCCGACACGTTCAGCACGTCGTCGATGCGGCCGGTGATGCGGAAGTAGCCGCGGTCCGCGCTGCGCACCGCACCGTCGCCGGCCAGGTACAGCTTGCCGCCCATTTCCTCGGGGAAGTAGCTCTTCCTGAACCGTTCGGGGTCGCCCCAGATGGTGCGGATCATGGCCGGCCAGGGGCGCTTCACCACCAGCATGCCGCCGGAACCGTTCGGAATGTCGTGACCCTGCTCGTCGACGATGGCCGCCATGATCCCCGGCAGCGGCAAGGTGCACGAACCCGGCACCAGCGGCGTCGCGCCCGGCAGCGGCGTGATCATGTGGCCGCCGGTTTCGGTCTGCCAGAAAGTGTCGACGATCGGGCAGCGCTCGCCGCCGACGTTCCGGTAGTACCACATCCAGGCTTCCGGATTGATCGGCTCGCCCACGGTGCCCAGGATGCGCAGGCTGGCGAGGTCGTAGCGCTCCGGATGGATGTTCCGGTCGCCTTCCGCCGCCTTGATCAGCGAGCGGATCGCCGTCGGCGCCGTGTAGAACACGCTGACCTTGTGGCGCTGGATCATTTCCCAGAACCGGCCGGCGTTCGGGAAGGTCGGCACGCCCTCGAACACCACCTGCGTCGCGCCGGCCACCAGCGGGCCGTAGGCGACGTAGGTGTGCCCCGTCACCCAGCCGATGTCGGCCGTGCACCAGAAGACGTCGGACGGCTTGATGTCGAAGGTCCAGTCCATCGTGAGCTTGGCCCACAGCAGGTAGCCACCGGTGGAATGCTGCACCCCCTTGGGCTTGCCGGTGGAGCCGGACGTGTAGAGCACGAACAGCGGGTGCTCGGCGTTCACCGGCTCCGGCGCGCACTCGCTGCCCTGGCCCTGCAGCACCTCGGTGAAGGTCTTGTCGCGGCCGGCCATCATCGCGCAGGGCGTGGCGGTGCGCATGTAGACCAGCACGTTCTTCAGCGTGTCGCAGCCACCGAGCGCGAGACTCTCGTCGACGATCGCCTTCAGCGGCATCTCCTTGCCGCCGCGCATCTGGTAGTTGGCGGTGATCACGGCCACCGCGCCGGCATCGATGATCCGCTCGTTCAGCGCCTTGGCCGAGAAGCCGCCGAACACCACGCTGTGCGTGGCGCCGATGCGGGCGCAGGCCTGCATCGCCACCACGCCTTCGATCGACATCGGCATGTAGATGATGACGCGGTCGCCCTTGCGGATGCCCTGGGCGTGCAGCGCGTTGGCGAACTGGCCGACGCGCGCGAGCAGCTCCTTGTACGTGATGCGGGTCACCGCGCCGTCGTCGGCCTCGAAGATGATCGCGGTCTTGTTCTCGACCGGCGTGCCCATGTGCTTGTCCAGGCAGTTGGCGCTGGCGTTGAGCTCGCCGTCGTCGAACCAGCGGTAGAACGGCGCCTTCGATTCGTCCAGCGTGCGCGTGAAGGGCTTGGTCCAGCGGACGTTCTCGCGCGCCAGCCGTGCCCAGAACCCCTCGAAATCGCGCTCGGCCTCGGCGCACAGCGCGTCGTACGCTGCCATGCCCGAAATGCGCGCGGCCTTCACCAGCTCCTGCGGCGGGTTGAAGACGCGGTTCTCGACCAGGACGGACTCGATTGCACTCATGTTTGTGTCTCCGGAAATGGTGAATTTCGCGCGGAACTGTCCCCGCCCCCACTTACAAGGCACTGACGGCTCGCCGCATGAAATCTACCCTGATCCCGGTCCCCGGCGCCGCAAATCTACAATCGCCCCCATCCGTAAAAACCCCCTCCCGATGGCCGACCCCAACCCCCTCCAAAGCGTCAGATCCCCCCTGCGGCCCCTGCCAGGCCTCATCTTCGCCAGCCGTTGGCTGCAGCTGCCGCTGTATCTCGGCCTGATCGCGGCGCAGGCGGTCTACGTGTTCCACTTCTGGGTGGAGCTGGTGCACCTGCTGGAAGCCGCCTTCGGTAGCCAGAACGCGCTGCAGCAGCTGATCACGAGCATCGGCTACAAGCAGACGGCGCCGATCACGTCGCTGAACGAGACGGTGATCATGCTGGTCGTACTGGCGCTGATCGACGTGGTGATGATCTCGAACCTGCTGATCATGGTGATCGTCGGCGGCTACGAGACCTTCGTCAGCCGCATGAACCTGGAAGGCCACCCGGACCAGCCCGAGTGGCTGAGCCACGTGAATGCCTCGGTGCTGAAGGTGAAACTGGCGACGGCGATCATCGGGATCTCGTCGATCCACCTGCTCAAGACCTTCATCAACGCCGACAACTACACCGACCGGGTGCTGATCGCCCAGACGGCGATCCACATCACGTTCCTGCTGTCGGCGATGGCGATCGCGTACACCGACAAGCTGATGGCCGGGCCGGCGCCGGCGGGAGCGAAGGGGCACTGAAAACCTAAAACCCAACAGCCGGACGCAGAGGACGCGAAGGGTACGCAGAGGTCGCAAAAGGATTCAGAAAAAGGAGCCTTCGGTCCTCGCAAGCAGGCATTCGCTCGCGACGGACCAAGTTTTTTCCCTTCTGCGTCTTCTGCGTACCCTTTGCGTCCTCTGCGTCCGGCTGCCCGAATTCGGCTGTCCGCATTCGGCTGTCTCACCGCCCCACCATCTTCTCCGGCCGCACCCACTCGTCGAACTGCGCCGCGGTCACGTGCCCGGAGGCCAGCGCCGCCTCGCGCAGGCTGCTGCCTTCCTGGTGCGCCTTCTTCGCGATCTGGGCCGCCTTGTCGTAGCCGATGTGAGGATTGAGCGCGGTCACCAGCATCAGTGACCGGTCCACGAGCTGCGCGATGCGTTCGCGGTTCGGCTCGATGCCCACGGCGCAGTGGTCGTTGAAACTGGCCATGCCGTCCGCCAGCAGCCGCACGCTCTGCAGGAAGTTGTGCGCGATCATCGGCCGGAACACGTTCAGCTCGAAGTTGCCCGACGCGCCGCCAAAGTTGAGCGCCACGTCGTTGCCGAACACCTGGCAGCACAGCATGGTCACCGCTTCGCACTGCGTCGGATTGACTTTGCCGGGCATGATCGACGAGCCGGGCTCGTTCTCGGGAAGCGTGATCTCCCCGATGCCGCTGCGCGGCCCGCTGGCCAGCCAGCGCACGTCGTTGGCGATCTTCATCAGGCCGGCCGCCAGCGTCTTCAGGGCCCCGTGGGCATGCACCAGGGCGTCGGCCGCGGCCATCACCTCGAACTTGTTGGCCGCCGTCACGAACGGCAGGCCGGTCAGGCGCGCCAGTTCCGCGGCCACCCGCTCGGCGTAGCCCGCCGGCGCGTTCAGGCCGGTGCCGACGGCGGTGCCGCCCAGCGCCAGTTCGCACAGGTGCGGCAAGGCCCCGTGCAGGTGCCGGTCCGCCTGTTCCAGTTGCGCCGCGTAGCCGGAGAACTCCTGGCCCAGGGTCAGCGGCGTCGCGTCCTGCAGATGGGTGCGGCCGATCTTGACGATGTCCTGGAAGTCCTGCGACTTGGCGGCCAGCGTCCCCTTGAGCTTCATCAGCGAGGGTTGCAGCCGGTTGCGGATCGCCTCCACGGCGGCCACGTGCATCGCCGTCGGGAACACGTCGTTCGACGACTGGCTCTTGTTGACGTCGTCGTTCGGATGGATCAGCCGGCCTTCGCCGCGGGGCCCGCCGAGCAGTTCGCTGGCCCGGTTGGCCAGCACCTCGTTCACGTTCATGTTGGTCTGCGTGCCCGAGCCCGTCTGCCAGACCACCAGCGGAAATTCGTCGTCGTGCTGTCCGGCGAGCACTTCGTCGGCGGCGGCGATGATGGCCGACGCCTTGTCCTGGGACAGCAGACCCATCAGGTGGTTGACCACGGCGGCCGAACGCTTGACCTGCACCAGCGCCCGGATGATCTCGCGTGACTGGCGCTCCCCGGAAATGTCGAAGTTCAGCAGCGAGCGCTGGGTCTGGGCGCCCCAGAGGCGATGGGCGGGGACTTCGATGGGGCCGAAGGTGTCGCGTTCGATTCGGGTTTTCATGGAGTCCGGCCACCTCAGCTGTCAAAATACGGGGTTGCCGACCACCGTATCAGAGTTGCGCCGGCTTGTGTTACGTCCCCCTCACCGGAACCGCACCATGACCACCAGCATCAAGCGAGCCGACCTCGTCGAGTCGATCGCGGCCGCACTGCAGTACATCAGCTACTACCACCCGGCCGACTACATCGCCCACCTCGCCCGGGCCTACGAGCGCGAGCAAAGCGCGGCGGCGAAGGACGCCATCGCGCAGATCCTCACCAACAGCAAGATGAGCGCGACCGGGCACCGGCCGATCTGCCAGGACACCGGCATCGTCAACGTGTTCCTGAAGATCGGCATGGACTGCAAGCTCGATGGTTTCACCGGCAGCCTGGAGGACGCCGTCAACGAAGGCGTGCGCCGCGGCTACCTCCATCCGGACAACACGCTGCGTGCCTCCGTGGTCGCCGATCCGCAGTTCGAGCGCAAGAACACCAAGGACAACACGCCGGCCGTCGTCAACGTGGAACTGGTGCCCGGCAACAAGGTGGAAGTCACCGTCGCGGCCAAGGGCGGCGGCAGCGAGAACAAGAGCAAGATGGTCATGCTCAATCCGAGCGACTCCATCGTCGACTGGGTGCTCAAGACGGTGCCGACCATGGGCGCCGGCTGGTGCCCGCCCGGCATGCTGGGCATCGGCATCGGCGGCACCGCCGAGAAGGCCGTGCTGCTGGCCAAGGAGGCGCTGATGGAAGACCTCGACATGTACGAGCTGCAGGCGAAGTCCTCGCGCGGCGAGAAGCTGTCCAAGGTGGAAGAGATGCGCCTGGAGCTGATGGAGAAGGTGAACGCCCTGGGCATCGGCGCCCAGGGCCTGGGCGGCCTCACGACGGTGCTGGACGTCAAGATCAAGATGTTCCCCTGCCACGCCGCCGGCAAGCCGGTGGCCATGATCCCGAACTGCGCCGCCACCCGGCACGCGCATTTCGTGATGGACGGCTCCGGTCCCGTGTACATCGAGCCGCCGAGCCTGGACCTGTGGCCGAAGATCGACTGGGCGCCCGACACGCAAAAGAGCAAGCGCGTCGACCTGAACACGCTGACCAAGGAAGAGATCGCCACCTGGAAGGCCGGCCAGACCCTGCTGCTGAACGGCAGGATGCTGACGGGCCGCGACGCCGCGCACAAGCGCATCCAGGACATGCTGGCCAAGGGCGAGCCGCTGCCGGTGGACTTCACCAACCGCGTCATCTACTACGTCGGCCCGGTCGATCCGGTGCGCGACGAGGTGGTGGGCCCGGCCGGCCCGACGACCGCGACCCGGATGGACAAGTTCACCGAGATGATGCTGGCCAGGACCGGACTGATCGGCATGGTCGGCAAGTCCGAGCGCGGCCCGGAGGCGATCGAGGCGATCAAGAAGCACAAGGCGGCCTACCTGATGGCCGTGGGCGGCGCGGCCTACCTGGTGTCCAAGGCGATCAAGAAGTCCAGGGTGGTCGGCTTCGGCGACCTGGGCATGGAAGCGATCTACGAGTTCGACGTGGTCGACATGCCGGTCACGGTGGCCGTGGACTCCGGCGGCACCAGCGTGCACACCACCGGCCCGGCCGAATGGTCCAAACGCATCGCCGCCGGCGAGTTCAGGAACATCCCGGTCGCGGCGGCCTGAGCCGGCCGTCCGCCGTCACGCCGACAGCGCGGCCTCGCGGCCGCGCTGCACGTTGATCGGCATCAGCAACGCCAGTCCGGCGGCGAACAGCGCGGTCGTCGACAGGATCGCGAGCCGCTGGTTGCCGCCGGTGGCCCACGTGATCGCGCCATAGGTCAGCGGGCCGATGATGCTGGCCAGGCGAATGGCGAAGGTCCAGAGCCCATAGAACTCGGCCAATTGGCGCGGCGGCGCGAACATCCCCGCCAGGGCGCGCCCGGCCGACTGGCTCGACCCCATGCACAGCCCCGCGATCGCGGCCGCCCACCAGAAGCCGCCCTTGGTCGTCGTGAGCGCCGCGATCACGCAGGTGGCGATCCAGCCAACGAGCGTGCTGGCCAGCGCCGCCTTGTGGCCGACCCGGTCCTGCAGGTAGCCCCAGGCGAAGGCGCCTCCCGCCGCGGCGAGGTTCAGCACGAAGATCAGCACCATGGTCTCCTGCTGCCTGAAGCCGATCACGGTCTCGGCGTAGATCGCCGCGAGCGTGACCGCCACGGCCACGCCCCCCTGGTAGCAGACCGCGCAGGCCATCAGCCACATGAAGTCACGGAACCGCCGCGCCTGCGTGAACGTGCGATGCAATTGGCGCAGAGACGCTGCGAGCCCGCCCTGGCGCAGGGCCTGCGGATTGGGTTGCGCGCGCTCGCGCAGCAGGCGGAATGTCACCAGCGACGCCGCGCCATAGAGCACGGCGGTGATCAGCATCGTGACCGGCACGAACTGCGCGGCCGGAATGCCGCGGCCCTGTGCCCAGATCACGTAACCCAGGCACAGCCCGAGCGCCAGCATGCCGCCGAAGTAGCCGAAACCCCAGCCCCAGCCGCTCACCTTGCCGAGCGACTCCGCGCGGGCGAGCTCCGGCAGGAAGGCCGCAGTGAGCGACTCGCCGTACGAGTAGAACGTGTTGGACACGATGATCAGCGCGATGGCCAGCCCCACGCTGCCCGGCTGCGCGAGCGCCAGGGCGGCCGTCGACAGCACGCAGCCGGCCGTGAACAGCGCCAGCAGGCGCTTCTTGGCCGCGCGCAGGTCCGCATAGGCACCGATGCTCGGCATCGTGAGCATCACGATGGCATAGGAGACGCTGAGCGCGGCGGTCCACGCAAAGGTCGCCCATTGCGCCTTGCCGGCAATGGCGCCGACGAAGTACGCGGCGAACACCGCCGTGAGCACCACCGTCGTGTAGCCGGAGTTGGCGAAGTCGTACATCGCCCACCCGAACACCTCGCGCCGGCGCACGCCCGGGTTCAGCGCTTCCCGCGAAAAGACCGCCATCGGTGTGTCCCTCCTGCACCAAGAGGACGGGGCCGCTGCGGGCCCCGTCGTCTCCCTCGTCAATGCAGCCGGCGCGGCCGGCGTCCGCCGCCATGGCCCGAGCCGCTGCCGCGCGGCGGCTTGCCGATCTCCAGCGAGTTCACCAGCGCGTCGAAGCGCTGGCTGAACAGCTTGTCGATCTCGGCGACGACGCCGCCGAGTTCCGCGCCGTCGAAGTGGCGCTCCATCAGGTTCACGACGTCTTCCACCAGCAGGTCGCGCTGCACCTGCATGATCGCGGCCGGCGTCGGCCCGACGAACAGCATCAGGAAGTCGTCGCGCGCCTCGGCCTCGGGCGGCTCTTCTTCCTCGTCGAACTCCGCGTCGTAGAACGTGACCTCGATCGCGGCGCCTTCCTGCGACAGTTCGTTGAGGCTCATGCACATCTCGTCGAGCGACTGGCGGAAGTCCTCGTCGCCAGGCACCGTCCAACACATGCGCAGCATGTGCTCGGGCGCGTCGAACTTGATTCCGGGCTCTTCCTCGTAGGCGCTCTCGGCGCCGTCGGCCAGCGAACGCGCGCCGGCGTACGCCCACAGCGGCTTCAGCGCGTCCTGCAACTGGGCATAGGTCACGTCGGGGCGAAGCGGCACATCGCCGTGGACATGGATTTCAAACGGGGCGTTGTAACTTGACATGTGATGGGATTGTCTCCCGCCTGGACAGGCAGAGCTCCGGGCGCCCCGGAACAGCTCGCGCGGGGCGGACTCTTGGGCTGAGATTGTGCCACCGCCGGCGCGCGGCAAAGCGACCATGTGTCGGAGCGCATTGCGCGGTGCGATGTGCTGCGCGGTCGATTCGATGCGCCGCGCACGGCTATGATCCCCTGGCTGCGCGGGTGGCGGAACTGGTAGACGCAGCGGGCTTAAAACCCGCCGCCCACCCGAAAGGGAGCGTACGGGTTCGATTCCCGTCCCGCGCACCAGTCGCCTCGAGCCGTTCAACGATCCGGCACAAGGACGCGGGCGTACGACGGCACGGCCAAAACAGAACAGCCCCGGCACCAGTGATGCGGGGCTGTCGATGCTGGAGGCGCGTACCGGAGTCGAACCGATCTAAACGGATTTGCAATCCGCTGCATAACCGCTTTGCTAACGCGCCGTGTCATGCACAAAAAAGGGAAGCCTGGGCTTCCCTTTTTCTATGAAATGGAGCGGGAGACGAGTCTCGAACTCGCGACCTCAACCTTGGCAAGGTTGCGCTCTACCAACTGAGCTACTCCCGCGGAAGACCATGATTATAGCCACAAATTCTGGCTCATCCGTCGACGCGCCGATTTTTTTGTCGGGCGCATCGACGCGATCATCAGTGCTTCACGCGCACCGGTGCCGCACCCGGCTGCGTGCCTTGTGCCGGCGCCGCGATCGGGGCTGCGGCGGGCGCGGGTTCCTCTTCGGGCAGCGGCGTCGGCCGGCGTTCCAGCGCCACTTCGAGCACCTTGTCGATCCACTTCACCGGCACGATCTCCAGGCCGCTCTTCACGTTGTCGGGAATCTCCTGCAGATCCTTGGCGTTCTCCTCGGGGATCAGCACCGTCTTGATGCCGCCGCGAAGGGCCGCGAGCAGCTTTTCCTTCAGGCCGCCGATCGCCGTCACCTCGCCGCGCAGCGTGATCTCGCCGGTCATCGCCACGTCGCTGCGCACCGGAATGCCGGTCAAGGCCGACACCAGGGCCGTCGTCATCGCGGCGCCGGCGCTGGGGCCGTCCTTCGGCGTCGCGCCGTCGGGCACGTGGATGTGCATGTCCTTCTTCTCGAACATCTCCTCGGCGATGCCGAGGCGGCGTGCCCGGCTGCGCACCACGGTGCGGGCAGCCTCCACCGACTCCTTCATCACGTCGCCGAGCGAGCCGGTGCGCAGCACGTTGCCCTTGCCGGGCATGAGCGCGGACTCGATCGTCAGCAGGTCGCCGCCGACCTCGGTCCACGCGAGGCCGACCACCTGGCCGACCTGGTTCTGCTGCTCGGCGCGGCCGTAGTTGAACTTGCGCACGCCCAGGAAGTCGTTGAGGTTCTCGCCGGCGACGACGACCTTGGGCTTCATCTTCTTCAGCTGCAGCCCCTTGACCACCTTGCGGCAGATCTTCGACAGCTCGCGCTCGAGCGAGCGCACGCCGGCTTCCCGCGTGTAGTAGCGCACGATGTCGCGGATCGCTTCCTCCGTGACCTCGAGCTCCTCGTCCTTCACGCCGTTGTTCCTCATCTGCTTGGGCAGCAGGTACTTGATCGCGATGCTGGTCTTCTCGTCCTCGGTGTACCCCGAGAGGCGGATCACCTCCATCCGGTCCAGCAGCGCCGGCGGGATGTTCATCGAGTTGGAGGTCGCGACGAACATCACGTCCGACAGGTCGAAGTCGACCTCGACGTAGTGGTCGCTGAACGTGTGGTTCTGCTCCGGGTCCAGCACTTCGAGCAGCGCGCTCGAGGGGTCGCCGCGGAAATCGGTCCCCAGCTTGTCGATCTCGTCCAGCAGGAACAGCGGATTGCGGGTGCCGACCTTCGACAGGTTCTGCAGCACCTTGCCCGGCAGCGCACCGATGTAGGTGCGGCGGTGGCCGCGGATCTCCGCCTCGTCGCGCATGCCGCCCAGCGCCATGCGCACGTACTTGCGGCCCGTCGCCTTCGCGATCGACTGGCCGAGGGAGGTCTTGCCGACGCCCGGCGGGCCGACCAGGCACAGGATCGGCGCCTTCACCTTGTCCACGCGCTGCTGCACCGCGAGGTATTCGAGGATGCGGTCCTTGACCTTCTCGAGGCCGTGGTGGTCCTCGTTCAGCACGTCCTCCGCATGCCCGAGGTCGTGCCGGATCTTGGTCTTCTTGCTCCAGGGCAGCGCCGTCAGCACGTCGATGTAGTTGCGCACGACGGTCGCCTCGGCGGACATCGGCGACATCAGCTTGAGCTTCTTGAGCTCCGAGTCCGCCTTCTTCTTGGCGTCCTTGGGCATCTTGGCGAGCTTGATCTTCTTCTCGATCTCCTCGATGTCGGCGCCCTCCTCGCCCTCGCCGAGCTCCTTCTGGATGGCCTTGACCTGCTCGTTCAGGTAGAAGTCGCGCTGGTTCTTCTCCATCTGGCGCTTCACGCGGCCGCGGATCTTCTTGTCGACGTTGAGGATGTCGACCTCGCGCTCGATCTGCTCGAACAGGTTCTCCAGCCGCAGCTTGACGTCCGCCAGGTCGAGCACGATCTGCTTGCTGTCAAGCTTGAGCGGTAGGTGCGCGGCGATCGTGTCGGCCAGCCGGCCGGGATCGTCGATGCTGGAGATCGACGTGAGGATCTCCGGCGGGATCTTCTTGTTGAGTTTGACGTACTGGTCGAACTGCTGCATCACGGCACGGCGCAGCGCCTCGGTCTCGCTGGACTTCGTGTCGCCGTCTTCCGCGGCCATCGGCGTGACGTTCGCGACGAAATGCTGGTCGCCGTCGTCGATGCGGTTGACGCGCGCGCGCTGCTGGCCCTCGACGAGCACCTTCACGGTGCCGTCCGGCAGCTTGAGCATCTGCAGGATGGTGGAGACGCAGCCGACCTCGAACATGTCGGACACGGAGGGCTCGTCCTTGGCGGCGGCCTTCTGCGCGACCAGCATGATGCGGCGCTCGGCTTCCATCGCCGCTTCGAGCGCCTTGATGCTCTTGGGCCGGCCGACGAACAGCGGGATGACCATGTGCGGAAAGACCACGACGTCGCGCAGGGGCAGCAACGGCAGGTCAATCGGCGTGGCGGGCAGTGGAACATGTCCGGACATGGCAAATCCTCAGGTTGAACCAGTCGAATATGGACTGGAAAGACGGATTTTCAACCCACGGCCATGGGATTGGCGGCGTGAGGGTTGTATACCCGGGAAATTCACGGTCGCCGCCGCGGGAGGCCCGCGACGGCGACCCGTCGTGTGGACCGGGCGGGCGCCCGAGGCGGCGGCCGGTATGGCTCAGGCCTTCTTGGCCGCCTCGCGGTACACGAGCAGCGGCGGCTTGTTTTCGTCGATGGTGGACTCGTCCACCACCACCTTGTCGACGTTGGTCGTGTTCGGCAGTTCGAACATCGTGTCGATGAGCGATTGCTCCAGGATCGAGCGCAGGCCGCGCGCCCCGGTCTTGCGGGCCAGGGCGCGGCGCGCGATGGCGCGCAGCGCATTGGGCCTCACCTCGAGGTCCACGCCTTCCATGGAGAGGAGCTTGGCGTACTGCTTCACCAGCGCGTTCTTCGGCTCGGTCAGGATCTGCACCAGCGCGTCCTCGCTCAGCTCCGAGAGCGTCGCCACCACGGGCATCCGGCCGACGAGTTCGGGGATCAGGCCGAACTTGATCAGGTCCTCGGGCTCGACCTCGCGGAACACGTCCGTGAGGCTGCGCTGGGCCTTGCTCTTGACGGCGGCGGAAAAGCCGATGCCCGAAGCCTCGGTGCGCTGCTCGATCACCTTTTCGAGGCCCGAGAACGCGCCGCCGCAGATGAACAGGATGTTGGTCGTGTCGATCTGCAGGAAGTCCTGGTTCGGGTGCTTGCGCCCGCCCTGGGGCGGCACGCTCGCCATCGTGCCTTCGATCAGCTTCAGCAGGGCCTGCTGCACGCCCTCGCCCGAGACGTCGCGGGTGATCGACGGGTTGTCGGACTTGCGCGAGATCTTGTCGATTTCGTCGATGTAGACGATGCCGCGCTGCGCGCGCTCGACCTCGTAGTTGCAGCTTTGCAGCAGCTTCTGGATGATGTTCTCGACGTCCTCGCCGACGTAGCCGGCCTCGGTCAGCGTGGTGGCGTCGGCCATCACGAACGGCACGTCCAGCATGCGCGCCAGCGTCTGCGCCAGCAGCGTCTTGCCCGAGCCGGTGGGGCCGATCAGCAGGATGTTGCTCTTGGTGAGCTCGACGTCGTCCTTCTTGGCCTTTTCCTTGTGTCGCAGGCGCTTGTAATGGTTGTAGACCGCCACCGCCAGGCCGCGCTTGGCCGCCTCCTGGCCGATCACGTAGTTGTCGAGGTTGTTCTTGATCTCCGCCGGCGTCGGCAGGTCGCCGCGGGCCTCGCGGCTGTCGTCACCCACCGGCAGTTCGTCGCGGATGATCTCGTTGCACAGGTCGATGCACTCGTCGCAGATGAAGACCGAGGGGCCGGCGATCAGTTTCTTGACCTCGTGCTGGCTCTTGCCGCAGAAGGAGCAGTAAAGCGTTTTCTCGCTGGAAGAGCCTTTTTTCTCGGCCATGGATGTGCCTGCTATGACTTGAGATTCAATGATAACCACAGATGCCGCACCCTCGCGCCGGCGGCGGGGGCGGCGCGCTGTGGGGCGCGGCCGCAAAACAACAGGGGCCGCCCGCGGGCCGCAGGGGGCTGGAGACAGTGGATTCGGCAGGTTCGACCACGTCGCCGCCGCGGGGTTCCGCCGGAATCAGGGTCGCTTGGCGATCACCTGGTCGACGAGGCCATACTCCTTGGCTTCGTCGGCCGAGAGGAAATAATCACGCTCGGTATCGCGCTGGATCTTCTCCAGCGGCTGGCCGGTGCGCTCGGCGAGGATCTTGTTCAGCACCTCGCGCGTCTTGAGGATGTCGCGGGCGTGGATCTCGATGTCGGTGGCCTGGCCCTGCATGCCGCCCAGCGGCTGGTGGATCATGACCTTGGAATGCGGCAGCGAAAACCGCTTGCCCTTCGCGCCGGCGGCGAGCAGGAACGCGCCCATGCTGGCGGCCATGCCGGTGCACAGGGTGGAGACGTCCGGCTTGATGAAGTTCATGGTGTCGTAGATCGCCATGCCGGCGCTGACGCTGCCGCCCGGCGAGTTGATGTAGAACGAGATGTCCTTGTCCGGGTTCTCGCTCTCCAGGAACAGCAGTTGCGCCACCACCAGGTTGGCGGTCTGGTCGTTCACCGGGCCGACCAGGAACACCACCCGCTCGCGCAGCAGGCGCGAATAGATGTCGTAGGACCGTTCGCCGCGGCCGGACTGCTCGATGACGATCGGCACCATGCCGAGGCCCTGCGTATCAAGTGAACTCATGGGGGAAATGCCTTCCGTGTGCTGTGCCTGTACTGTAGCCCCAGGAACATGGGGCCGGAGGGCGGGAGCGCAAGCCCGCCCTGGCCGGGCGGCCGGCAGGCCGGCGCCCGCCGGCGGGTGCGATCAGCCCTGCTGGCCCATCAGCTCGTCGAAGGGCACCTGCTTGTCGACGGCCTTGGCCCTGGACAGGACGAAATCCGTGACATTGTTCTCGACGACGATCGCCTCGACGTCCGCCAGGCGGCGGTTGTCGCTGTAGTACCAGCGCACCACCTCGGCCGGCTTCTCGTAGCTGGCGGCCAGCTCCTCCACGTGGGCCTTGATCTGCTCGGGCTTGGCATGCAGGCTGTTGGCGCGCACCAGCTCGGCCACCACCAGGCCCAGCCGCACGCGGCGTTCGGCTTGCGGGCGGAAGATGTCGTCCGGGATCGGTGCCTTGTCCGCGTCCTTGATGCCGCGCTGCTTCAGGTCGGCACGGGCGCCTTCGATCATGCGGTCGAGCTCGGCCTGGACGATCGACTTGGGCAGGTCCAGCTCGGCCTTGGCGACCAGGGCATCCATGACGGCCTGCTTGTTGCGCGCCAGCAGGCGGAACTTGACTTCGCGCTCGAGATTCTTGCGGATGTCGCTGCGCAGGCCGTTGACCGTGGCGTCCTCGATGCCCAGCGACTTGGCCAGCGCGTCGCTCACTTCCGGCACATTGGCCGCCTCGACCTTCTTCACGGTCACCATGAAGTCCGCGGTCTTGCCGGCCACGTCCTTGCCGTGGTAGTCGGCGGGGAAGCCCAGCTGGAAGGTCTTGCTTTCGCCGGCCTTCATGCCGCGCACGGCTTCCTCGAATTCCTTGAGCATCTGGCCGTCGCCGACGATGAACTGGAAGTCGTCGGCCTTGCCGCCCTGAAACGGTTCGCCGTCGATCTTGCCTTCGAAGTCCACCGTCACGCGGTCGCCGTCCTGCACCGCCGCGTCAGCGGGACGCTGGGCGAAGGTGCGGCGCTGCTTGCGCAGGATGTCCAGCGTACGGTCGATCGCCGCGTCGGTCACCTCGGTGCCGATCTTCTCGACCTCGGCGGCCGCGAGATCGCCGATCTTCACCTCCGGATACACCTCGAAGATGGCGTCGAACGCCAGCTGGCCTTCCGGCGCGCCCTCCTTCTCCGTGATCCGGGGCTGGCCGGCCACCCGCAGCTTGGCCTCGTTGGCGGCCTGGGCAAACGCCTCGCCGACCTTGTCGTTCATGACCTCGTAGTGCACCGAGTAGCCGTAGCGCTGGGCCACGACGTTCATCGGCACCTTCCCCGGGCGGAAGCCGTCCATGCGGACGGTGCGGGCCAGGCGCTTGAGGCGGCTGTCCACCTCGGACTTGATGACGTCGACCGGCAGGGTCAGGGTCATCTTGCGTTCGAGCTTCTCGAGGGTTTCTACGTTCACGGCCATGTTGCTCTCTCTTCAACTGTCTTGAAAAAGGTGTCTGGTGCGCGGGGCCGGACTCGAACCGGCACGCCATCGCTGGCGTCAGGACCTAAACCTGGTGCGTCTACCAATTTCGCCACCCGCGCGGTGCTTCAACGAGAAAGCGGGCGTCCAGATGCCTGAACGCCCGCCCGTTCGGTCAACCTTTTATTTTACCCGGTCAGCGGATTGCGCTTCGGTGTGGTGGCTGGTTCTCGAACGATCCATTGAACGAAGAGGTCGCAAAGGATGCGTCTCCCGCGTTCAGGAAGGCGCTGCTCCTGCGGGGCGGCTCCGGCGCGCGAGCGACAATCCCCGCCGTGAAAGCCCCCGCCAGCGCCCTCCCCGACGTCCGCACGCCCGAGGAGAACTTCCCCGTCGCCTCCTGGCTGTGCCCGGCGCGGCTGCGCCCGCCGATCGCCGCGATCTACTGGTTCGCGCGCACCGCCGACGACATCGCGGACGAGGGTTCGGCCACGGCTTCGCAGCGGCTGGCCGATCTCGACGCGTACCGGGCCGACCTGGCCGCCTGTTGCGCCGGCCGCGCCGTTTCGGCGCGCTGGCGGCCGGTGTTCGGGCGGCTGGGCGCGGCCGTGCGCGAATTCGAGCTGCCCGAAGCGCCGCTCGCCGCGCTGCTCGACGCCTTCGGCCAGGACGTGGTGAAGACGGCGGCGGGCACCGGCTATGCCGACCGGGCCGAATTGCTCGATTACTGCAGCCGGTCGGCCAGCCCGGTGGGACGCCTGCTGCTGCACCTGTACCGCGTGGCCGAGCCACTGGCGCTGGAGCGCAGCGACGCCATCTGCACCGCGCTGCAGCTGACCAACTTCTGGCAGGACCTGAGCGTCGATCTCCCGCGCGGGCGGCTGTACGTGCCCGCGGCGGACCTGTGCGAGCACGGGCTCGACCCGCTGGCGCCCCGGCGCTGGCCGGCGCATCCCGCCGCGCCCGCCCTGCTCGCCGGCCTGGTGGCCTGGACCAGGCAGACCATGGACGCCGGCGCGCCGCTGGTGCACCAGGTGCCGGGCCGCGCCGGCTGGGAACTGCGCCTGGTCGTCCAGGGCGGGCTGCGCATCCTGGAGCAGATCGAGGCCGGCGGCTTCCGTTCCTGGAGCGCGCGGCCCCGCCTGCGGCGCACCGACCTGGTGCCGCTGCTGTGGCGGTCGCTGCAGATGTGACAATCGCGCCGTGAATCCCGACGAATACGTCCGCGAAAAGGCCATCGCCTCCGGCAGCAGCTTCTACTACGCCTTCCTCTTCCTGCCGGAGGAACGGCGCGAAGCGATCACCGCTTTCTACGCCTTCTGCCGCGCCGTCGACGACGTGGTGGACGAAGTCACCGATCCCGGCGTCGCGGCCACCAAGCTGGCGTGGTGGCAGGCCGAGGTGGCCAGGATGTTCGCCGGAACGCCCGGTCACCCGGTGATGAAGGCGCTGGCGCCCGGCGCCGCCGCCTTCGGCATCGGACAGGAGCAGCTGCAGGCCGTGATCGAAGGCTGCCGGATGGACTTGCAGCAGACCCGTTACCTCGACTTCCCCGCGCTGCAGCGCTATTGCCACCTGGTGGCCGGCGTGGTCGGCGAAGTGTCAGCCCGCATCTTCGGCCAGAGCGACCCGCGCACGACCGAATACGCGCACCGGCTGGGGCTGGCGTTCCAGCTGACGAACATCATCCGCGATGTCGGCGAGGACGCGCTGCGGGGGCGCATCTACCTGCCGATGAACGAGCTGCAGCAGTTCGACGTCAAGGCCCACGAGATCCTCGACCGCCGGTACTCGGAGCGCTTCGCGGCGCTGATGCGCTTCCAGGCTCAGCGCGCGCACCGGCTGTACGACGAAGCGCTGGCGCTGCTGCCGCCGGCCGACCGGCGCAGCCAGAAGCCGGGGCTGATGATGGCCAACATCTACCGCACCCTGCTGCGCGAGATCGAGCGCGACGACTTCCAGGTGCTGCACCAGCGGGTGAGCCTGACCCCGCTGCGCAAGTTCTGGCTGGCCTGGAAGGTGCAGGCGCTCGGGCGGATGTGATCGCATGAAGCTCGCCGTCATCGGCGGCGGCTGGGCCGGCATGGCGGCCGCCGTCTCGGCCACGCTCGCCAGGCATCGCGTCACGGTCTTCGAAGCCGGCCGCCAGCTGGGCGGCCGCGCTCGCGCCCTCCCCGCGCGCGGTCCGGGCGGCGGCGAGCTGCGCCTGGACAACGGCCAGCACATCCTGGCCGGCGCCTATGGCGAGACGCTGCGCCTGATGCGCACCGTCGGCGTGGCGCCCGAGCGCGCCCTGCTGCGGCTGCCGCTGACGCTGCGCTTTCCGGACGGCGCGGGGCTGGGCTTCCCGCGGTGGCCCGCCCCGCTGGACGCCGCCGCCGGGATCGCCCTGGCGCGCGGCTGGAGCGCGGCCGACAAATGGTCGCTGTGGCGCGCCGCCCGGCGCTGGCGCGCCGGCGGATTCGAGTGCCCGCCCGCGACGTCGGTCGCGGCGCTGTGCGACGGCCTCACCAGCACCGTCCGCACCGGGCTGATCGAGCCGCTCTGCGTTTCCGCGCTCAACACGCCGGCCGCACGCGCCAGCGGGCAGGTCTTCCTGCGCGTGCTGCGCGACACCCTGTTCGAACGCGGCGGCTCCAACCTCCTGCTGCCGCGCTGCGACCTCGGCGCGCTGTTCCCCGAGGCCGCGGCGCCGTGGCTGCGCGAGCGCGGGGGCGTCGTGCACACCGGACGGCGCGTGCAGGACCTCGCGCGCGGCGAGCCGGGCTGGCTGGTCGACGGCCTGCCGTTCGACGCCGTGCTGCTCGCCTGTCCACCGCGGGAAGCCGCGCGGCTCGCCGAAGCCACCGGCGCCGCCCCGCCATCATGGCTGGCCCGGGCACGCGGCCTGCAGCACGAGGCGATCGCCACGGTCTACGCCACCGGCGGACCGCGCCTGCCGCTGCCGATGCTCGCGCTGCGCACCGGAGCGCGGGCGCCGGCCCAGTTCGTGTTCGATCGTTCGCAGCTCGGCGGCCCCGCCGGCCTGCTCGCGTTCGTGGTCAGCGCGTGCCCGCCGGACGACGAACGCATCCAGGATGAAGTGATGCGGCAGGCGCACGCGCTGGGCTGGTCCGGCGCCGAGCCGCTGCAGACCGTGATCGAGAAACGCGCCACCTTCGCCTGCACGCCGGGGGTGGAGCGCCCGCCGCCGCGGATCGCGCCCGGACTGCTGGCTTGCGGCGACTACGTGCAGGGTCCGTACCCGGCGACGCTCGAAGGCGCCGTCCGCTCCGCGCTGGGCGCCGTCGCGGCGCTCGCCGGCGACCTCACCTGAACAAGGCGCAGAGTTCGTCCAGGCTGGCGAGGGTGACGTGCGGCTCCGTTTCATGGGGCCACACCTGCTCGAAGCGATTGACCCACGCCGCCTGCATGCCGGCGTTCAGGGCGCCCAGCGCGTCGAGCGTCGCGTCGTCGCCGACGTGGAGCACCTCGGCCACCGTCAGGTCCAGCGCGCCGGCGGCCGCATGGAAGATGCGGGGATCGGGCTTGCCGATGCCGAACTCGCGCGCGGAGATCGCGGCGCGGAAGAACGGGGCCAGCCCCACGCGGCCGACGTCGGCGTTGCCGTTGGAGATGCACACGAGCGGAAAGCGCTGCGACAGGAACCGCAGCGTCGGCAGCGCATCCTCGAACAGCGTCACGCGCTGGCGCTCCGCGTAGAACACCTCGAAGGCCTCGTCGGCCAGCAGCGGGTTCTCGCCGGCGCGGTACAGCGCCAGCCGGATCGACTCGCGCCTGATCGCGCTCAGGTCGTGTTTCAGCTCCGGCCGGTTGGCCTTCATGTGGTCGCGGATCTCCTGCAGCGCCTGCGGGCTCGAAAACAGCGCCGCCGCCATCGGGGCACGCTCCACCAGCCACTGGTGCAGCATCCGCTCGGCCCGTTCGATCGTGGGCAGCACCGGCCACAAGGTGTCATCCAGGTCCAGCGAGACGGCCTTGATCCGCGTCAGGTCCAGCATATCAGTCTCAGCCCGGGGGGCAGCGAACGCAAGTGGGCGGGTGGTGCACAGTCGGTGAGAATACCTCATGCTCCCAGCCTCCCCCTTCGACCCGGAACCGAGCCTGCCGCACGGCCTGCCCCCCCTCACCGGCCTGCTGTATTGCAACCTGGGCACACCCGACGAACCCACCACGCCCGCGGTGCGGCGATACCTGGCCGAGTTCCTCAGCGACCCGCGGGTGGTGGAGATCCCGTCCGTGGCGTGGCAGCCGCTGCTGCGCGGCGTGATCCTGCCGCTGCGTTCCTCGAAGTCCGCCGCCAAGTACGCGGCGATCTGGACGGCAGAAGGCTCGCCGCTGAAGGTCTGGACCGGCAAGCAGGCCACGCTGCTGCAAGGCTGGCTGGGCGAGCACGGCCACCGCGTCGCGGTGCGCGCGGCGATGCGCTACGGCAATCCGTCCATCGCCTCTCAGCTCGACGCGCTCAAGGCCGACGGGGCGACGCGGATCCTGGTGCTGCCTGCCTATCCGCAGTATTCCGGCACCACCACCGCCAGCATCGTCGATGCGGTCGGTGCCTGGAGCCAGCGCCAGCGCAACCTGCCCGAGCTGCGCTTCGTCAACCGCTACCACGACCACCCCGGCTACATCAAGGCGCTGGCCGCGCGGATCGGCCGCCACTGGCTGGAGCACGGCCGGCCGGAGCACCTGGTCATGAGCTTTCACGGGGTGCCGGAGCGCACGCTGCAGCTGGGCGATCCCTACCACTGCGAATGCCAGAAGACGGCGCGGCTGCTGGCGGGACAACTGGGGATGCTGCCCGACCACTACAGCGTCACCTTCCAGTCGCGCTTCGGCAAGGCGAAGTGGCTGGAGCCCTACACCGAGCCGAGCGTGCGTGCGCTGGCGCAGCGCGGCGTCGGCCGGGTGGACGTGGTCTGCCCCGGTTTCACCGGCGACTGCCTGGAGACGCTGGAAGAAATCGGGATGGAAGTACGCGACGCCTTCCTCGGCTCGGGCGGCAGGGAGTTCCACTACATCCCGTGCCTGAACGACGAGCCGGCCTGGATCGCGGCGCTGGGCGCGATCGCCGAGCAGCACCTGGCCGGCTGGCCGACGCAGGAGGCACCGAAGGCGGAAGCGCTGGCCGCGAGCCGCGAACGGGCGCTGGCTATGGGAGCGAAGCAGTAGCGCCCTGCTCGCTCCGCTCGATGAAGGACGTCACCAGTTCCAGCTGATCGGGCACGTTCAGGGCCGGCGCATGGCCGCAGCCGGGCACCTCGACGACGCGGGTGAGACCGCGCAGGCCGGGGCCGCGCCGCATCATCTGCCCGGTCGTCTCGCGCAGCACCAGGTCCGATTCGGCGCCGCGCAGGCACAGCACCGGCACATCGATCGCGTCGTAGTGCTCCCAGACCTCGTAGTCGTTCGGATGGTCGGTGAACTGGCGCACCATGGCCGGGTCGTAGTGCGGGGTCACCCGCCCGTCCGGCAGCCGCCGGGTCGAGGTCTCGGTGAGGCGCCGCCACTGCGTGTCGCTGAGCCAGCCATACGGCTTGTAGACCTGGCGGAAGAACGCTTCCAGCTCCGCGACGGTGGCAAAGGCCGGGGGATTGCCGGCATAGGCGCGGATGCGCTCGATGGCGGGCTCGGCCAGGTGCGGCGCGTTGTCGTTCAGCACCAAGCTCCTGATGCGGCGCTTCAGCTGCGGCTGCAGCAGGCCGCCGGCGCACGCCATGCCAATGGCCCCGCCCATCGAGGTGCCAACCCAGTGGGCGCGCGCTATGCGCAGGCCCTCCAGCAGTTCGGCGGCCAGCCGGGCGTAGAACGCCAGCGTGTATTCGTTGCCGGGGTCGGGACTCCATTGGCTCAGGCCCCGTCCGATGGTGTCGGGACAGATCACGCGAAAGCCGCGCCCGGCGAGATGCCCGGCCAGTTCGTCCATGTCCCGGCCGGTGCGGGCCAGGCCGTGCCAGGCGATGACGACGGGCTCATGCCCGGCGCCCCACTCCATGTAGTGGATCTCGCGGCCGGCGCAGGTTGCGTAACAGGAGTTCGATGGCATGGCGGACACCTCCGTGAACGTTTCGCGGTGCGGTCAGGCGCGGCGGCGCATCGCGCGCAGCCGGCCCACCACCCCCGCCGGGAAGTAGTAGACGGACAGGACGAACAGCAGGCCGAGCCAGAGCAGCCAGCGGTCCGGCGACAGCAGCGCGGCCAGCCAGGGCCAGCCCGCCGCGGCGTCGCTGCCCAGCTTCAGCAGGTCCTGCAGGTAGCTCTGCGCCACCAGGAACACGCCGGAGCCGACGGCGGCGCCGTACATCGTCCCCATGCCGCCGATCACGACGATCAGCAGTACGTCGAGCATCAGCTCGAAGGACAGCGAGGTGTCGGGCCCGTTGTAGCGCAGCCAGAGCGCCAGCATGGCGCCGGCCACGGTGGCGAACAGCGCCGAGAGGATGCTCGAGGTCGTGCGGTACACCACGACCCGGTAGCCGATCGCCTCGGCGCGGAACTCGTTCTCGCGGATCGCCTGCAGCACGCGGCCGAACGGCGAGTTCACGATGCGCAGCAGCGCCAGCAGCGAAGCCAGCGCCGTCGCGAACAGCAGGTAGTAGGCGATCAGTCGCCCGTCCAGGCTCGCGCCGAGGAACGGCGTGTCCGAGAGCTCGAAGCCGGGCGACAGTGCCTCGGGCACCTTGAACGTCAGGCCGTCCTCGCCGCCCGTGATCTCGGACAGCTGCGAGGCCAGTGTCTGGAACGCGGCCGCGACGGCCAGCGTGATCATCGAGAAGAAGATCGCCCGCACGCGCAGCGAAAAAAGCCCGATCGCCAGCGCCAGCACGAACGACAGGACCAGCGCGGTGCCCAGGCCGGCGCCGACCGCGCTCCAGCCCGGCCCCATGCGCGTGCTGGCGATCGCGATGCCGTAGGCGCCGATGCCGAAGAACATCGTGTGGGCGAAGCTGACGATGCCGGTGTAGCCCAGCAGCAGGTCGTAACTCGCGACCAGCACGACGAACACCAGGATCTTGGCGGCGACGTTCAGCGCCTTGACGCCGGGAAGCGCGAACGGCACGAGCGCCAGCGCGACGAGCATCGCCACCAGCAGCGCGGCCAGCAGCCGGTTGCGCGGAAAATCGGCGGAGAGGATGCGGGTGAGCATGGGCCTTCCGTCAGCGGCCCGCGCCGTAGACACCCTGCGGCCGCCACAGCAGGATGGCCATCATGAGGGCGATGTTGGAAAAAAGCGCCGCCTTGGGCACCAGGAAGCCGGTGTAATTGGCCATCAGCCCCACCAGCAGCGCGCCGATCAGCGCGCCGGTCGTCGAGCCGAGCCCGCCGATGATCAGGACGATGAAGATCAGCACGTTGACCTGCGCGCCCATCTGGGGCACCACGTTCTGCTGGTACAGGCCCCACATCACGCCGCCGAGCCCGGCGAGGGCGCTGCCCACCATGAACACGCCGATGAACAGCGTGCGGATGCGGTAGCCGAGCGCCTCCACCATTTCCCGGTCCTGCACGCCGGCGCGGATCAGCAGGCCGACCTTGGTGCGCGTGAGCACCCACAGCAGCGCGCCGAACACGGCCAGCCCGATGACCACCGCGAGCAGCCGGTATTTCTCGACGGCCGCGTCCCCGAGCAGCAGGGCCCCGCGCATGCCTTGCGGCAGCGGCAGCGGGATCTGCAGCGGCCCCCAGATCACCTTGATCAGCTCCTCGCCGATGATCATCCCGCCCATCGTGATCAGGATCTGCTTCAGGTGGTTGCCGTACACGGGCCGCACGATGAAGCGCTCGAACGCCAGGCCGACGGCCGCGGCGACCAGCATCGCCACGAGCATGGCGGGGAACACCGCCATCAGGTTGGTCCACAGGCTGCCCGAGGCGGTGTGGTCGGCCATGGCGCCCAGCACGCTGGTGGCGACGAAAGCACCCAGGGCGATGAACACGCCATGGCCGAAGTTCAGGATGTCCATCAGGCCGAAGACCAGCGTCAGGCCCGAGGCGATGACGAACACGATCATCCCCATCGCCAGCCCGGCCACCGTGAGCGTGACCCAGGTGGATGCCGAACCGATGAACGGCAGCACCAGCAGGGCCAGCAGCGGCACCAGCGCCAGCGGCTTCCAGTCCATGTCCTTCACAGGGCCAACCCCAGCAGCGAGCGCTGCAAGGCCTCGTCTTCGGCCAGCGCCTGCATGGCACCGGCATGGACCACGGCGCCGTTGTCCATGACGGCGACCATGTCGCCCAGGCGTTTGGCGAAGTTGATGTTCTGCTCCACCAGCAGGATCGTCACGCCGCTCGCCTTCAATTGCGCGAACGCGTCGATCATGTTGTTGATGATGGCCGGCGCGAGGCCCTTGCTCGGCTCGTCGACGATCAGCAACTGGCGCGGTTCCACGATGGCGCGCGCCACGGCCAGCATCTGCTTCTGCCCGCCCGAGAGCTTGCCGGCGGGATGGTTCCAGAACTTCTCGACGGCGGGGAACAGCCGGAAGATCCACCGCAGCCGCTGCGAGTCCATCTGCGCGGCGGTGCGCGCCGCGCGCGCCGCCAGCAACATGTTCTCCTTCACCGTCAGGTCGGCGAAGATGCCCATGTTCTCCGGCACGTAGGCGACGTCCAGCGAAGCGATCTGCTGGGTGTCCAGCCGCGTGATGTCCCGCCCGTCGAAGACGATCCGGCCGGCGGACGCATGCCACAGGCCCATGATCGTGCGCAGCGTCGTCGTCTTGCCGGCGCCGTTGCGGCCCAGCAGCAGCGTGAGCTGCCCGCGCGGCACCGCGAAGTCGACCCCGTGCAGGATGTGGTACGCCCCGATGTGGGTGTGCACGCCCTCGAGCGTGAGCAGATGATCGCCCATGGCTTAACGCCCTCCGCCCGCGTCTTCACCCCCTCCCCCTCGAGGGGGAGGGTTGGGGTGGGGGGGAGCGTCATCGCGGCGGGCGCCGGCGGCATCGCCGGCTGAAGCGTCCTGGGGCGCCAGCCCCAGGTAAGCTTCCTGCACGATCGGGCTGGCAATCACCTCCGCCGGCTCGCCGTCCGCGACCAGCTGCCCGTTGTGCAGCACGATGATCCGGTCGGCCAGCTCGCGCACCACGTCCATCTTGTGCTCCACCAGCAGGATCGTCTTGCTGCGGTCCGCCTTCAGCTGCCGGATCAGGTTCAGGATCACCGGCGCCTCGGCGGCGTTCATCCCGGCGGTGGGCTCGTCGAACATGAACACGGCCGGCTCCAGCGCCATCAGCAGCGCCACTTCCAGCTTGCGCTGGTCGCCGTGCGGCAGGCTGGCGACCAGTTCGTGCTCCTTGGCCTTCATGTCCACCGCCGCGAGGATCTCGTCGGCCCGTGCCACGAGCTGGGGGTGATCACTCCAGATGCTCCACAGGTTGAAGCCGCGACGGTGCGCACCGTCGCGCGTCGCCTGCACCGCCAGCCGCACGTTCTCGAGCACGGTGAGCCGCGGAAACAGGTTCGTGAGCTGGAACGCGCGGCCGAGGCCGGCGCGCGTGCGCTCCGAAGCGGACAGCCGCGACAGGTTGCGCCCGTCCAGCGTCACCTCGCCCGCCGTGGCCCGGAGCTGGCCCGAGATCAGGTTGAAGTAGGTCGTCTTGCCCGCGCCGTTCGGGCCCACGATCGCCGTCAGCGTGCCGGGCTCGAAAGCGCAGGTCACGCCGCTGACGGCGACGTGGCCGCCGAAACGCACGGTGAGATCGCGGGTGGCGAGTTGGCTCATGGCATCGTGATGGCGCTGGGCAGTCGCGCGGCCGCTGGGGGGCGCAGCAGAAAAGCCAAGAGCCGGACGCAGAGGACGCGGAAGATACGCAGAGGACGCGAAAGAACAGCCAATGAAATTGTTCTTTTCTTCTTGTCTTCTTCTGCGTCCTCTGCGTACCCTTTGCGCCCTCTGCGTCCGGCTGTTGGGGTTGTTGTCGTCCGGACTACCGCTTGTTGCGGATCGGCACCTGCATCTCTTCGGGCTTGATCTCGCGGACCAGCTCCGGCACGCCCCACGCGAAGGCTGGATCGGCCTTCACCTTGAAGTGGTACATGCTCTGCATCGCCTGGTGGTCCTCCTTGCGGAAGGTCATCCGGCCCTTGGGCGTGTCGAAGCTCATGCCTTCCATGGCGGCGATCAGCTTGTTCGCGTCCGTCTCGGCGCCGGTCTTCTTCAGCGCCGCGACGACCGCCATCGCGGCGGAGAAACCACCGGCCGTGAAGAAGTCCGGCGGGCTCTTGAACTGCTTGTAGTGGCTGGCCACCAGGGCCTCGTTCACCGGATTCTTGGGGATGCCGAAGTAGTAGTAGGTGGCGCCTTCCATGCCCGGGAACTGCTTGTACGAGGCCATCGCCGGCAGGATGTTGCCACCGGTGGCGATCTCGATGCCATGGCGCTTCAGGTCCAGGTCGGCGATCTTGAACGGATTGCCGGCCCCGGCCCAGACGATCCAGATTACCTTGCGGCCGGGCAGGTCCTTGAGCTTGTCGATCAGCCGCTGCGCGCCAGCCGTGAAGTCCGTGGTGTTGGCGGGCAGGTACTCCTCGTGCACGATCCTGGCCTTCTTCACCGCTTCCTTGAATGCCTTCACGCCGTCGCGGCCGAAGGCATAGTCCTGCGCCAGCGTGGCGATCGTCACGCCCGGCTTGTCCAGTGCCACCGCGTTGGAGATCGCGTCCTGCGAACTGTTGCGGCCAGTGCGGAAGATGTACTTGTTCCACTTGTCGCCGGTGATCGAGTCCGCGACGGCGGGCTCGACCAGCAACACCTTCTTGTATTCCTCGGCCACCGGCAGCATCGCCAGCGCGACGCCGGAGGACGTGGGACCGATCGCGAGGTCCGCCTTGTCGTCGGAATAGGCGGTCGCCAGCAGCGACTTGCCGAGGTCCGGCTTGCCCTGGTCGTCCTTCTCGATGACGACGATCTTGCGTCCGTTCACCGCCATCGTGCCGCCCGTCGCGTAGTCGAGCCCCATCATCAGGCCGGTCTGCGTCTGCTTGCCGTAGGCCTCGAGCGGCCCGGTGCGGCTGTAGACATGGGCGATCCGGATCTCCTTGGCCTGGGCGAAGGCCAGCGGAGCGGCGAGGCTGGAGGCGGCGAGCGCGGCGAGCGCGACCCAGGTGCGGCGTTGCATGGATGTCTCCTGTTGGACTGCGGATATGGGGAAACCGGAACGCATGGTCCGTGCCAGTTCGGACGTCCTTGATTTCAAAGGATTATTTCTCAGCTGACCGATCGATTGCCCGGAAACAAGGCAGAGTCGACTGTCCATATTTCAGGCATTGTTTGGCCTTCAGACATTACCCCCAGCCGCTCGTACAGCTTCGCCCGCGAGATCCCGAGCAGCTTCGCGGCGGCCAGCTTGTTGCCCCCGGTGGCCGCCAGCGCCGCGGCGATCGCCTGGCGTTCCACTTCGCCCACCTGCTCGGCGAGCGGGCGCAGCGCCGCCGCGCCTGCCGGCGGCGCGGCCGGCGCTGTGACGATCGGTGCCACGATCTCGCGAATGCCGGCGTCGCGCAGCACCGCCGCCACCTGCGCCGCCTCGATGCGCGCGGTATCGCTGCGCATGGCCGCCTGTTCCAGCACGTTGCGCAATTCGCGGATGTTGCCGCGCCAGTTCTGCGCGGCCAGCAGGCCCATGGCCTCGGCGCTGAGCTCGGGGGCGGGCGAGCCGCCCCGCAGCGCGATGTCCTCGGCGAGCACTTCGACCAGGGACGGGATGTCGGCGCGGCGCTCGCGCAGCGGCGGCACCCGGATCGGCAGCACGTTCAGGCGGTAATAGAGGTCTTCGCGGAACCGGCCCTCACGCACCAGGGCCGCCAGGTCGCGCGAGGTCGCGGCGATCACCCGGGCATCGAACGGCACCAGCCTGTCGGATCCGAGCGGCTCGATCTCTCCCTCCTGCAGCGCGCGCAGGAGCTTCGGCTGCAGCGCCAGCGGCATGTCGCCGATCTCGTCGAGGAACAGCGTGCCGCCGTCGGCCAGCTTGAACTTGCCCACGCGCCCCTTGCGGTCCGCGCCGGTGTACGCGCCGGGCGCGACGCCGAAGAATTCCGCCTCGAGCAGCGTGTCGGGCACGGCCGCGATGTTGACGCCGACCAGCGGCCCGTGCGCGCGCGGCGAAGCGGCGTGGATCGCGTGCGCCAGCAGTTCCTTGCCGGTGCCGGTCTCCCCGAGCAGCAGCACGGGGCTCGACGACACCGCCGCCCGCCGCGCGTGCCGCTTCACCTCCACGGCCGCCGGGCTCGCCCCGACGAAACTGGCCAGCGTGTACTTGGTGCGGCGCTGGCTCGCCAGCTCGCGCCGCGCATCGTCGAGGTCGCGCTGCAGCCGCGCGAACTTGCTGATCAGCGGCTGCAGCGTGGTCTCGGGATGGTCGAACAGCACGATGCCCATGGCGCCGATCAGCTCGCCGCTGCCCTCGTCGCGCAGCGGAATGCGGCTGACGACGAAGGTGCCGGCACGATTGGTCAGCAGGTCGACCAGGATCGGCTGCCCGGTCTCCAGGACGCGCCGCATCTGCGTGTTGGGCACCACGTCCTCGATCATGTGCCCCACCACGTCCTGGGCCGACGCGAATCCCAGCGCGGGCAGGAAGCGCTTGTAGCCTTCGTTCAGCCAGACGATGCGCCCCGTGCGATCCACCAGGAACATGCCCTGGCTGATGCTCGAGAAAAGCTGGAACATGGACCGCGCGGCCAGCGCCAGGATGCTCTCGCCGTCGAGCGGCAGGACCGGCGTCGAGGGAGTGGAGGCTGCCATCGCGTGATGATCGAACGCCGTGGCGCGCGGCTCAGTGGCCCAGGATCTTCGAGAGGAAATCCCGGCTGCGCTCGCTTTGCGGATGATTGAAGAAGTCGTGCGGCGGGGCGCTCTCCACGATCTGTCCTTCGTCCATGAAGATCACGCAGTCGGCGACCGCCTTGGCGAATCCCATCTCGTGCGTCACGCAGAGCATGGTGATGCCCTGGCTGGCGAGTTCGATCATGACGTCGAGCACCTCCTTGATCATCTCGGGATCGAGCGCCGAGGTCGGCTCGTCGAACAGCATGATCTTGGGCGTGAGGCACAGGGCGCGGGCGATCGCCACCCGCTGCTGCTGGCCGCCCGAGAGCTGCAGCGGGTACTTGTTGGCCTGGTCGGCGATGCGCACGCGCTCGAGCTGCTGCATCGCCTTTTCCACCGCCTCCTTGCGCGGCAGCTTGCCCACCCACATCGGCGACAGCGTCAGGTTGTCCAGCACCGTCAGGTGCGGGAACAGGTTGAACTGCTGGAACACCATGCCGACCTTCTTGCGCACCTCGTCGATGGCCTTCACGTCGTCGGTCAGTTCCACCCCGTCCACCACCAGCCGGCCCTCCTGGTGCTCCTCCAGCCGGTTGATGCAGCGGATCAGCGTGGACTTGCCCGAGCCGGAGGGGCCGCAGATGACGATCTTCTCGCCCCGCGCCACCTTCAGGTCGATGTCGCGCAGCACGTGGAAACTGTTCCCGTACCACTTGTTGACTTTGTCGAAGCTGATGATCGGTTCGGTCATGGAGTTCCGGTCAGCGGCGCCGGCCCGCGTTGAGCTGCCTCTCCACCCACTGGCTGTAGCGGGACATGGCGAAGCAGAAGAGGAAATAGATCAACGCGATGAAGAAGTAGCCCTGCAGCTTGAACGGCTTCCAGTTCGCGTCGGCGTTGATGGCGAGGTCCAGCGCGCCGGTCAGGTCGTACAGGCTCACGATGCTGACCAGCGAGGTGTCCTTGAAGATCGAGATGAAGCTGTTGACGATGCTGGGCACCACCATCGCCAGCGCCTGCGGCAGCACGATCTTGCGCTGCGTCTGCCAGTACGACAGGCCCAGCGTCGCCGCCGCCTCCACCTGGCCTTTCGGCACGGCCTGCAGGCCGCCGCGGATCACCTCGGCCAGGTAGGCCGCCGCGAACAGGGTGATGCCGACGAGGACCCGGATCAGCACGTCGATCGTGAGCCCCGGCGGCATGAACAGCGGGAACATGAACGAGGCCATGAACAGCACCGAGATCAGCGGCACGCCGCGGATCAGTTCCACGTAGATGGTGCAGAAGGCGCGGATCGCCGGCAGGTCGGAGCGCCGCCCGAGCGCCACCAGCAGCGCGATCGGGAACGCCAGCACGATCGACAGCGACGACAGCAGGATCGTCAGCGGCAGGCCGCCCCAGCGGTCGGTCTCCACCTTCGACAGGCCCAGCACGTTGCCGTACATCAGCACGAAGAACGCGACCAGCACCCCCGCCCACAGCAGCACCAGCCAGCGCTTCCAGAACGGCCGGGTGCAGCTGGCCACCAGGATCGCCACCATCAGCACGGTCGCCACCAGCGGCCGCCACTGCTCCTCGAACGGATAGCGGCCGAAGATGATGACCCGGTACTTCTCGGCGACGACGCCCCAGCAGGCGCCGACGCCTTCCATGGCCTTGCACGCCGCGAGGTCGGGTGTCCACACCGCGCGCAACAGCGCCCAGTCGACCAGCCTGGGCAGCAGCCAGAGCATCAGGGCCCCGAGCACCACGGTGCCGGCCGTGGTCTGCCAGCTGCCGAACAGGTTGGCGCGCATCCAGGGCCATGCGCCCTCGGTGGAGCGCGGCGCGGGCCGGGCCGGAACCGGCCGGAACCCTGCGGCGGAGGTGCCGGTGCCGTCCATCAGCGTTCCTTGATGGCCACGCGGGCGTTGTACCAGTTCATGCCGGCCGAGGTCAGCAGCGAGAGCGTCAGGTACACCGACATCAGGATGGCGATGCACTCCACCGCGCGGCCGGTCTGGTTCATGGCCGTGTTGGCGATCGAGACGATGTCCGGATAGCCGATCGCGACCGCGAGGGACGAATTCTTGGTGAGGTTCAGGAACTGGTTGGTCAGCGGCGGGATGATCACCCGCAGCGCCTGCGGCAGCAGGATCAGGCGGATCTCCATCCGTCGGTCCAGGCCCAGCGCCGCCGCCGCCTCGCCCTGCCCGGCCGGGACCGACGCGATTCCCGAGCGCACGACTTCGGCGATGAAACCGGCCGTGTACATGGTCAGCCCGAGCAGCAGCGCCAGGAACTCGGGCGTCAGGGCGCCGCCGTTCTCCACGGCGAACTCGCCCTTCACGGGATAGTCCAGCACGGTGGAGGCGCCCCCCGCGAGCCAGCCCGCGAGGGCGGCGGCCAGCACCAGCGCGAGCGGCATCCAGAACATGCTCCTGGCGCGGCCCGTCAGGTCGAACTGGCGCCGCGCCCAGCGCCGCCAGAACCAGGCCAGCGCCAGGCCGGCCAGCAGGCCGGCGCCCAGCCAGGCCTCGCCGGGCGCCCAGACCGGCGCCGGAAAGTTCAGGCCGCCCTTGCTGAGGAAGAATGGCCCCAGCTTCCAGGCGTCCTGGATGGCGGGGAAGACCTCCGTCAGCACCAGGTACCACACCAGCAGCTGCAGCAGCACCGGGATGTTGCGGAAGCACTCGACGTAGGCCGAGCACAACCCGCGCACCAGTCCGTTGCGCGAGAAGCGGCCGATCCCGATCAGGGTGCCCAGGATCGTGGCGAGCACGATGCCGGCGATCGCCACGCGCAAGGTGTTCGTGAGGCCGACGCCGAACGCGCGCAGGTACGACTCCGCGGAATCGAACGCGTAAAGACTCTCGCCGATCGAGAACCCGGCCGGCTGGCTCAGGAAGTCGAAGCCGCTCTGGATGCCGCGCACCCGCATGTTGGTGAGCGTGTTCGACCACAGGAACCAGGCCGCCAGGCCGATCACGGCCATGGCGGCGACCTGGTAGATCAGCCCCCGGAAGGCGCGGCTGCGCCAGGACCAGGGGCTCTTGCGAGGCGGGCTCTTGGTGGACATGCGGGATCAGGGCAACGCCGCCGGGCGCGCGACATCAGCGCCGGCGGCGAAGGCGAAGCAAGCGCGGGCGGCGCTCAGCGCATCGGCGGGGCATACATCAGCCCGCCCTTGTTCCACTGGTTGTTGATGCCGCGCGGCAGGCCCAGCGTCGACTTGGGGCCGACGTTGCGCTCGAAGATCTCGCCGTAGTTGCCGACGGCCTTGATCGCGCGGGCCATCCAGTCCTTGTCCAGGCCGACGAGCTTGCCCATGTCCTCGCCGGTGCCGAGGATGCGCTTGACGACCGGGTCCTGGCTCGATCCCTTCAGCTGGTCCACCGTGGCCTGGGTGATGCCGTACTCCTCGGCTTCGATCAGCCCGTAGATCGTCCACTTGACGATCGCGAACCACTCGTCGTCACCGCGGCGCACCAGCGGCCCGAGCGGCTCCTTGGAGATCAGGTCCGGCAGGATCACGTGGTCGGCCGGGTTCTGCGCCACCTTGTTGCGGATCGACGCCAGGCCCGAGGCGTCGGTGGTGTACGAGATGCAGCGGCCGGAGAAATAGGCGGCGGTGGCGGCTTCTTCCTTCTCGAACACCACGGTCTTGATGTTCAGGTTGTTGGCCTTGGAGTAGTCCGTCAGGTTCTTCTCGGTCGTGGTGCCCGACTGCACGCACACGGTCTGGTTCTTGAACTGCTTCGGGCTCTTGATGTTGCTCTTCTTGGGCACGATGAAGCCCTGGCCGTCGTAATAGGTCACCACCGTCTGGTTCAGGCCCAGCGACGCGTCGCGCGTCAGCGTGAACGTGGTGTTGCGCGACAGCAGGTCGATCTCGCCCGACTGCAGCGCGGTGAAGCGCTGCTGCGCCGTCAGCGGCACATACTTCACCTTCTCGGCGTCGCCCAGCACGGCAGCCGCGACGGCCCGGCACATGTCGACGTCCAGGCCGGACCACTTGCCGGTGGAATCGGCCGCCGAGAATCCCGCCAGGCCGGTGTGCACGCCGCAGACCAGCTGGCCCTTCGACTTGACGCCGTCCAGCGTCTTGCCGGCCATCGCCGCCGGCGCCGCGGTGGCCAGCGCGCCGAAGGCGAGCGCCAGCGGCAGCCAATGCTTGGTGAGTGTTCTCATGGGTCGTTCTCCTGTTCCTGTATGAACTTGTCGGATCCCCGGCCACGGGTTGCGCGGCGTCGGGGGGCGGGAAAGAGGATAGCCGAACTCGGCCGTCGCCCGGCTTGGCGTCAACCCGAATCCGCCGCGTGTTCGCGCCGGAAGGTGGCGCGCAGGATCCGGGGCGCCACCAGTACCGACAGGATGACCACGATCATCACCAGCGACATCGGCCGCTGCACGAACACCAGGAAGCTGCCCTCGCCGATCGACACCGCGTTGCGCATCTGGGCCTCGGCCAGCGGGCCCAGGATCATGCCCACCACCACCGGCGCCGTCGGGAAGTCGTAGCGGCGCATCAGCACGCCCAGCAGCCCGACCCCGTACAGCAGCACCAGGTCGAAGGCGCTCTGGCGCATGCCGTAGGCGCCCACCGTGGCGAAGATGAGGATGCCCGCGTACAACTGGGGCTTGGGGATCTTCAGCAGCTTGACCCACAGGCCCACCATCGGCAGGTTCAGCACCAGCAGCATCACGTTGCCGATGTACAGCGACGCGATCAGCGCCCATACCAGCGCCGCGGAGGTCGTGAACAGCTGCGGACCGGGGTTGATGCCGTAGTTCTGGAACGCGCCGAGCAGGATCGCGGTGGTGTTGGACGTGGGAATCCCCAGGGTCAGCAGCGGAATCAGCGCCGTGGTGACCGTGGCGTTGTTGGCCGCCTCGGGGCCCGCCACGCCTTCGATCGCACCCTTGTGGCCGAACTCGGCCAGGTCCTCGCCCTTGGCCAGCTTCTTTTCCGCCGCGTAGCTCAGGAAGGTCGGGATCTCGGTGCCTCCGGCCGGGATGCAGCCGAAGGGCGCGCCGATCGCGGTGCCGCGCAGCCACGCCGGGATCGACCGCTTCCAGTCGCGGCCCGTCATATGCACCCGGGTCAGCCGGTTCTGCGTCTCCTGCACGCGGCCCTCGTACATCGCCGCGTACAGGACTTCGGCCACCGCGAACAGACCGACGGCCACCAGCACGATCTCGATGCCGTCCAGCAGTTCGGGGATGCCATAGGTGTAGCGCGCCTGGCCGGAAATCTGGTCCAGGCCGATCAGGCCGATGGCCAGGCCGAGCAGGAGCGCCGTCATGCCGCGCAGCGTGCTCTGCCCCAGCACGGCGCTCACGGTGGTGAACGCCAGCACCATCAGCAGGAAATACTCGGGCGGCCCCAGTTTGACGGCGAATTCCGCGACGTAGGGCGCGAACAGCGTCACGATCACGGTGGCGATGGTGCCGGCGACGAACGAGCCGATCGCCGCCGTGGCCAGCGCCGCCCCCGCGCGGCCGCTTTTGGCCATGCGGTTGCCTTCCATGGCCGTGACCATGGTCGCCGTTTCCCCCGGCGTGTTCAGCAGGATCGACGTCGTCGATCCGCCGTACATCGCCCCGTAGTAGATGCCGGCGAAGAAGATCATCGATGCGGTGACCTCGACCTTGGCCGTGATCGGCAGCAGCATCGCCACCGCGACGGCCGGGCCGATGCCGGGCAATACGCCGACGGCCGTGCCCAGCGCGCAGCCGACCAGCGCCCACACCAGGTTGACCGGCGAGACGGCCGTGGCGAAGCCCTGCATCAGGGCGTTGAGGATATCCATCAGAGCCACCCGGTGCCGGTGATGCCGGGCAGGTTGATCGCCAGGAACTGGGTGAAGGTCCAGAACACCGGCGCGGCGATCGCCACCCCGGTGGCCAGGTCCACGGCCAGGGTGCGCGGCCGCATGGCCGGCTGGCCGGCTGCGCCGCGCAGGCCCTGCACCGCCAGCAGGTAGCAGACGGCGCAGCTGAGGATGAACCCGATGGTGGTGATCAGCGCGGCGTTGGCGAGCAGGCCCGCCGAAACCCACGCGAACGCGATCCAGTTGGCCCGCGGCGCCCCGGAAGGCTGTTCCATGTTGCGAAAGCCGCCGGTGCGCGCCTCGCGCACGATCATGATGCCGGACACGGCCAGCCCGGCAGCGACCACCCAGGGCAGGAAGTTGGGGCCGACGCCGCCGTAGCCGGCGCCGGACGGAATCGAGACCGCGCCGGCGCCCAGCGTGAGCGCGAGCAGCAGCACTGCCAGGCCCACCAGGGTCTGGAGCCAGCGGGGATCGGGAGCCTGTGTCATCGCTTTCGTCCTTCAGGTCAAAAAGAACGCCCGGCTCGGCCGGGCGTTGCTCATCGCTCGCGCGCGGCCCGGCTTCAGATCATGCCGGACTTGACCATGGTCGCCCGCAGGCTGGCGAACTCGTCGTCGACGAACTTCTCGAACGCCGGTCCGCTCATCACCGCCGGAGTCCAGTTGTTCTTCTCCAGCGACTCGGTCCAGGCCTTGGTCTTCAGCGCCGCCAGCACGAGGTCGGTGAGCGCCTTGCGCTGCGCCGGCGTGATGCCGGGCGCGCCGTACACGCCGCGCCAGTTGCCGATCTCGACGTTGATGCCTTGCTCCTTGAGCGTCGGCACGTTGATGCCCTTCAGGCGGGCGCCCGACGTGACGCCGATCGCCTTCATCTTGCCGGCGGCGATGTACTCGGAGAATTCGCTGTAGCCGCTGCCCCCGACCGTCACGTTGCCGCCGAGGATGGCCGCCACCGCCTCGCCGCCTCCGCGGAAGGCCACGTAGTTGATCTTGGCCGGATCGACGCCCACTTCGCGCGCGATCATGGCCGCGGCGATGTGTTCGGTGGAACCGCGCGAGCCGCCGGCCCATTTCACGCTGCCAGGATCCTTCTTCAGCTGCGCGATCACGTCGGCCATGGACTTGTGCGGCGAGTTGGCCGGCAGCACGAACACGTTGTATTCGCTGGTCAGCCGGGCGATCGGCGTCGCCTGGCTCAGGCTCACCGGCGGCTTGCCGGTGATGATGCCGCCCAGCATCACGGCGCCCATCACCATCAGCGCGTTCGCATCGCCCTTGCTGGCGTTGACGAACTGGGCCAGACCCAGCGCGCCGGCGGCGCCGCCCTTGTTCTCGTAGCTCACGCTGTCGGCCACCTTGGCTTCCTGCAGCGCCTTGCCGAGCGCGCGCCCGGTCGTGTCCCAGCCGCCCCCCGGATTGGCCGGGATCATCATCTTCAGGTTGGCGGCCGCGGCGGCCGGCAGCGGCAGGGCGCCGGCGGCGGCCATCGCCGCCAGCGACTTGAGGAAGGTATCTCGACGCATCGGGTGCTCCTTGCTTGTTCGGTTCGGACGCCGGGATGATGCTCCCGCCGGCTGTCAAACGGCTGTCCGGGGGATTGGGGAAACTACTACAGTCCAGGACAATCCGACGTCCCGCCCGCCGATGAAGATCCTGCTTGTCGAAGACGACCCGACCATGCGCAGCACGCTCGAGCGCGCCCTCGCCCGCCGCGGCATGCAGGTCCAGGGCTGCGGCGACGGACTGCGGGCGCTGGCCGCCTGGCACGGCAGCGCCCCGGACGTGGTGGTGCTGGACCTGACGCTGCCGGGGCTGGACGGCCTGCAGGTGCTGGAGACGGCGCGCCAGCGCGGGCTGACGACGCCGGTGCTCGTGCTGACGGCACGCGGGACCGTGGGCGACCGCGTCATCGGGCTCAACAGCGGGGCCGACGACTACCTGCCCAAGCCCTTCGACCTCGACGAACTGGACGCGCGCCTGCACGCGCTGGCGCGGCGCCGCGGCGACGCCATGCCGGCCGCCGCGGACGGTGGTTGGCGGCTCGGCGCGCTGCGCTGCGAGCGCGACAGCGGCGCGTTCTACGTCCGCGACGAGGTGCTGGAACTCACGCCGCGCGAAGCGGCGCTGCTGCAGGCGCTGATGGCACGGCCGGGCCACGCGGTCTCCAAGGAAAAGCTGTTCGAACTGGTATTCCCGGGCGAGGCCGACGTCCAGTACGAGGCGATCGAGGTCGTGGTCTACCGGCTGCGCAAGAAGCTCGCGCACACGGGCACGGTGCTCATGACCTTGCGCGGGCTGGGTTACCTGCTGAAGGCAGCCTGATGTCTTCGTCATGAAGCCGCAGTCGCTGCGCCGCTACCTGCTGCTCGGCATCCTGCTGCCGGTGCTGGTGCTCATTGCCATCAACACGGCCAGCCTGTACTCCCAGGCGCTGGCCGCGGCGAACACCGCCTACGACCGGACCCTCCTCGCCTCGGCCAAGGTGATCGGCGAGCAGCTCGACGTCGAAGGCTACGACGAACTGGCGCGCGTGCGCGCCACCGTGCCGTACTCGGCGCTGGAAGCCTTCGAGGCCGACAACCGCAGCCGGTTGTTCTACCGGGTGTCCAGCCTGGACGGCGAGATGGTCTCGGGCTACGCGGAGCTGCCGTTCTGGCGCGGGAGGCTGCCGCAGCGCCCGCCCTACGCCGCGCTGGTGGACTTCTACGACGAGCGCATGGGCGACGAAGAAGTCCGCATCGCCGTCCTGCTGCAACCCGTCGTCAGCCAGACCGGCCGCGGCATGGCGGTCGTGCAGGTGGCCGAAACGCTGCAGCTGCGCCGCACCCTGGCGCGGCAGATCCTGGTCGACACCATCTGGCGCCAGGCGCTGCTCGTCGCCGTCATCGCGCTGGTGGTGGTGGTGGTCGTCCAGGCCGGCATGCGGCCGGTGCGCCGGCTCAGCGCGGAGCTCGAAGGCCGGGCCGAGAACGACCTGACCCCGATCAGCGCGCCCGAGGCGCCGCGCGAGGTGATGCCGCTGGTCGACGCGACCAACCAGGTGATGGCCCGGCTCGCCCACCTGCTGGACAACCAGAAGCGGTTCGTGCGCGACACCGCCCACCAGCTGCGCACGCCGCTGGCCGTGCTCAAGACGCAGGTGCAGTCGGCGCTGCACGGCGACGTCGAGCCACGCCAGGCGCTCGCCGAGATCAGCGACACGGTGGACCGGGCCACCACCCTGGCCAACCAGATGCTGGCGCTGGCCAAGGTAGAACAGCTGCGGCAACAGCCGGACGCACCCGTGCTCGACTTCGCCGCCGTGGTGCGCGACGTCGCGCTGGAGCTGTCGCCGCTGGTGGCCGGCAAGGACCTCGATTTCGAGATCGCCACGTCGCCGGCGCCGGTGCGGTCGCACGAGTGGATGCTGCGCGAACTGACGCGCAACCTGTTGCACAACGCCATCCGTCATTGCCCCGACGGCGGCCCGCTGTCGGTGCGCGTCGGCGCCGAGGCCGGCGAGGCCGTGCTGAGCCTGCGCGACTGCGGCCCGGGCATTCCCGCCGAGCTGGCGGCCCGGCTGTTCCAGCCGTTCTCGCCCGGCGACGCACGCACCGGGTCCGGCCTGGGACTGGCGATCTCGCACGAGGTGGTGGTCGCCCTGGGCGGCAGCATCAGCCTGGTCAACCGCGAAGTGCACGCCGCCGACGGCGCGGCACCGGCGCGGATCGCGGGCCTTGATACAACCGTGCGGCTGCCGCTGGCGGAGAATCCGGGGTAATGGACAGGCTTCGCATCGACAAGTGGCTATGGGCCGCGCGGTTCTACAAGACGCGGACCCTGGCCGGCGAGGAAGTCGCGCGCGGCCGCGTCGAGGTCAACGGGCAGGAGGTCAAGCCGGCGCGCGAAGTCCGGGCCGGCGACACCGTCACCATCCGCCAGGGGCCGGTGACGCGCACGGTGGTGGTCAAAGGGCTGTCGGGCATGCGCGGCCCGGCGCCGGTCGCCCAGCAGCTCTACGAGGAAACAGCCGAAAGCCTCCAGGCGCGCGAGCAAGCCGCCGAGCGGCGGCGCCTGGCGCCCGAGCCGGCGCTCACCATCGAGCAGGGCCGGCCCACCAAGCGGGGCCGGCGCGACCTCGACGCCGCGCAGCACGGCTGGGGCGACCGCTGGAGCGCCTCGCTGGACGACCAGGAATCCTGACACGCCCCCACGCTCACTCTCGTTCGCTGGACGGGCCGCGGCCTGAGGCCTTGGCTCTTCGCGCTGTCCAAGCCTGCGCAGGCAGGCTTGGAGCCGCAGCGCTCGGCCCCTTGGGGGCCTCAGCCTCCTTGAGGCGGCTCGGCGGAGGCTGAAGCGCCTCAGGCGAGCGCCGCGCGCGGCCGCATCCGCAGGCCCTGGGTGAACCAGACCAGCGCGATCAGCGCCAGCGCCGGCAGGTAGAACCAGTGCGGCGTCGGGCGGTCGGTCGGGACCTTCAGGGCATGCACGTCCCAACCCTGCTCCACGCCCGCCTTCTTGGCGCGCGAGCCGAACTTGACGGCGCCGATCTGCATCTGCTCGCCCAGCGGCATGAGCTGCAGGCCGGCGTCCGACAGGCGCTTGCGGCCGTCGGGACCGGCTTCGCCGAGCCGCACCGCCACGGTCTTCATCCTGTCCTCGCCCTCCAGCGTCATGCCCTTGATGACCATGACGAGGGCGCCATCGGCGGGGACGTTCTTCGCCACGTCGAAGATCCGCGCCGGCGGGACTTCGCGGTATTCGGGCGTGATCCGGTCCATGAAGAAATCGGGGCGGAACAGCAGCACCACGGCGACCAGCAGCAGGCCGGCTTCCCACCAGCGCATCTTCACGCGGAACCAGAACATGGTCAGCGCCGAGAACACCAGCATGGCGATGGTCGACGCGATCACCACGCGTGCCAGTTCCATGGAGTTGTTCACGTCAAGCAGCAGCAGTTGCGGGTTGAAGATCCAGATGAACGGCAGGATCACCGTGCGCAGCGCGTACAGCGAGCCCTGGATGCCGGTCTGGATCGCGTCCTCGCCCGAGATCGCCGCGGCGGCGAAGGTCGCCAGCCCCACCGGCGGCGTGATGTCGCCCATGATGCCGTAGTAGAAGACGAACAGGTGCACGCCGATCAGCGGGATGATGAGGCCCGACTGCGCGCCCAGTTCCACCACCACCGGCGCCATCAGCGTGGCCACCAGCACGTAATTGGCGGTCGTCGGCACGCCCAGGCCCAGCACCAGGCAGACGAACGCGATGAACAGCAGCATCGCGAACACGTTGCCCTGCGACACGAACTCGACGAAGTCGGTCATGCGCAGTCCCAGCCCCGTCAGCGTGATCCCGCCGACGATGATGCCGGCGGTGGCGGTGGCGATGCCGATGCCGATCATGTTGCGCGAGCCGTCGTGGAAGCCCTGCACCACCTCGTCCCAGCCGCGGGCCCAGTGGCCGCCCGCCGGCTGCTTGCGGAACATGGCGATCAGCGAATGCTGCGTCAGCATCAGCACGACCAGCACGACGATCGCCCAGAACGCCGACAGCGACGGCGAGAACTCCTCGACCATCAGGCACCAGATCAGCACGCCCACCGGCAGCAGGAAATGCAGCCCGGCCTTCACCGTGGGCCAGGTCATCAGCGGCTCGGGATTGTCGACGTCGATGTCCTCCGGCAGGTCGGGGCACAGCGCGGCCTGGCGCACGCAATACAGGTACAGCAGGGCCATGGACAGGCCGATCGCATACGGGGCTGCGCCGCCCAGCAGCGCGCCGACCGCCTCGAAGAAGTAGTACAGCGCGCCGATCACCGCCATCGTGCCGGACAGCCCGAGTCCCCAGGCCATCGCGCCCTGTCGCCACGGACGCGGCGCGCGGTTCACGATCGGGTTCATTCCCAGCTTCACCGCCTCCAGATGCACGATGTAGAACAGCCCGATGTACGACAGGATCGCGGGCAGGAACGCGTGCTTGACGATGTCCGAGTAGGGAATCCCGACGTATTCGACCATCAGGAACGCGGCCGCCCCCATCACGGGCGGCATGATCTGGCCATTCACGGAGGACATGGTCTCGATGGCGCCGGCCTTCACGCCGCCGTAGCCCGACTTCTTCATCAGGGGAATGGTGAAGATGCCGCCGGACACCACGTTGGAGACCGACGAGCCGGAGATCATGCCGTTGAGCGCCGACGACACCACGGCCACCTTGGCGGGTCCGCCGCGCAGGTGGCCCAGCGCCGCGAAGCTCACCTGCATCATGTAGTTGCCGCCGCCGGCGCGGTCCAGCAGCGCGCCGAACAGCACGTACACGAAGATCGCGCCCGTGGAAACGCCCAGTGCGATGCCGTAGACACCTTCGGTGGTCAACCACAGGTGCGAGATCAGGCGGTTCAGCGACGCGCCCTTGTGCTGCAGCACCTCGGGCATCCAGGGTCCGGCCATGGCATACACGATGAACACCATCGCCAGCACCGCCATCGGCCAGCCCACGGCGCGGCGGGTCGCCTCGAGCAGCAGCACGAGGCCGATCGTGGCGGTGACCACGTCCATCAGCGTCGGTTGCCCCGGACGCGTCGCCAGCTGCGCGTAGAACAGCAGCAGGTAGGCCCCGGCGAAGGCGCCGGCCAGGGCCAGCGCCCAGTCGATCAGCGGCACGCGGTCGCGCGCCGAGCCCTTGGACGCCGGCCACGCCATGAACGCGAGGAACATGGCGAACGCGAGGTGAATCGACCGCGCCTCGGTGTCGTTGAGGATGCCGAAGCCGAGCTCGAACGGCAGCGGCGACGCGTACCAGAACTGGAACACCGCCCAGGCGAGCGCGACGGCGAACAGGAGGGTGCCGGTCGCACCTGTCAACTTCCGGCTGCCGGTGTCGGTTTCCGCCACCAGCTCCTGCAGTTCGGTGGATGCTTTTTCGATATCTGTGGCCATGCCGGCTCCTCAGGCTCGCTGCAAGCGAGCGGACCAAAAAAAGGGCGAAGCCAGCTTCGCCCTTGTGGTTGTCGGACGGTGCCGGATTACTTGATCCAGCCCTTTTCCTTGTAGTAGCGCGCCGCGCCGTCATGCAGCGGTGCCGACAGGCCGTCCTTGACCATGTTCTCGGGCTTCAGGTGCGCCAGCGCCGGGTGCAGCTTCTTGAATTCCTCGAAGTTGTCGAACACCGCCTTGACCACCTGGTAGACCGTGTCGGCCGGGGCCTTGGTGGAGGCGACCACCGTCGCCAGCACGCCGTAGGTGTTGGTCGCGTCGGGGTTGTTCGGATACAGGCCGCCCGGGATCACGGCCTTGGCGTAGTACGGCTTGTCCTTGACCAGCTTGTCGACGGCCGGGCCCGTGACCGACACGAGCTTGGCACCGCAGCTGGTCGTCGGGTCCTGGATGTTGGCGCTGGGGTGGCCCACGCCGTAGAAGAAACCGTCGATCTTGCCGTCGCACAGCGCCGGGCCGTGCTCGTCGGCCTTCAGCTCGGAGGCCAGCGAGAAGTCGGTGAGCTTCCAGCCCATCGCGCCGATCAGCTCCTCCAGCGAGGCGCGGGTGCCCGAGCCGGGGTTGCCGACGTTGAAGCGCTTGCCCTTGAAGTCGGTGAAGTTCTTGACGTTGGCTTCCTTGCGCGCCACCACCGTGAAGGGTTCCGGGTGCACGGAGAACACCGCGCGCAGGTCGCCGTACGCCTGGCCCTTGAACTGGGCCTCGCCCTTGAGCGCGTTGTACTGCACGTCGGACTGGGTGAAGCCCATGTCCAGTTCGCCGGCCTTGATCGTGTTGACGTTGAACACCGAGCCGCCGGTGGATTCCACCGAGCAGCGGATGCCGTGCTTGGCGCGGTCCTTGTTGACCAGGCGGCAGATCGCGCCACCCGCGGCGTAATAGACGCCGGTGACGCCGCCCGTGCCGATGGTGATGAACTTCTGCTGCGCGGCGGCGGGTGCGCTCCACAGCACGGAACTCACGGCCACGGCCGCAGCCAGCGTTTGGAACAGGAATTTGCCAGACATGCTTCTTCTCCTCGTGAAATCAGATTGACTGGATCGCCGCGGCGATCGCAGCGTGCAGGCGCTGCGCGATCACGCCAAGCTCGGCTTGCGTCGCGATGAACGGCGGCGCCAGCAGGACGTGGTCGCCAACACGACCGTCGACTGTACCGCCCATCGGGTAAACCATCAAGCCGCGCGCCATCGCTTCCTTCTTGATGCGCGCGTGCAGCTTCGCCGCCGGGTCGAACGGCGCCTTGCTGGCGCGGTCGCGCACCAGTTCGATGCCCCAGAACAGGCCGCGGCCGCGGATGTCGCCGACATTGGGGTGGGCGCCGAAGGTCTCCTGCAGCAGCGCCTCGAATCGATCGCCGCTCTGGCGCACGCGAGCCACCAGGTTCTCGCGCTGCAAGACCTGCTGCACCGCCAGCGCCGCGGCGCAGGCCACGGGATGGCCGAGGTAGGTATGGCCGTGCTGGAAGAAGCCGGAGCCCTGCGACATGGCGTCGACGATCCGCCTGGCGGCCAGCACGGCGCCGATCGGCTGGTAGCCGCCGCCCAGGCCCTTGGCGATGACCAGCAGGTCGGGCGTGACGCCCTCATGCTCGCAGGCGTGCAGGTTGCCCGTGCGGCCCATGCCGCACATGACCTCGTCGAGGATCAGCAGCACGCCGTGGCGGTCGCACACTTCGCGCACCGCCTTGAAGTAGCCCGGCACCGGCGTCAGCACGCCCGCCGTCGCGCCGCCGACGGTCTCCGCGATGAACGCGATCACCTTGTCGGTGCCAAGGCGCTGGATCGTGTCGTCGAGCTCGCGCGCCAGCCGCTGCCCGTACTGCTCGGGCGTCTCGCCGGCCTGCTGCTCGCGATACGGATAGCAGGGCGAGACGTGCGTCGCGGGAATGAGGATCGGGGCGAACGGTTCGCGCCGCCACTGGTTGCCGCCGACCGACAGCGCGCCGAGCGTGTTGCCGTGGTAGCTCTGGCGCCGCGCGATGAAGTGGCTGCGCTGCGGTTGCCCGGTCTCGACGAAATACTGGCGCGCCATCTTGAGCGCCGCTTCGACGCCCTCGGAGCCGCCGCTCACGAAATAGGCGTGGCTCATGCCGGCCGGTCCGTGCTCGACCAGGTGCGCGGCCAGTTCCTCGGCCACTTCGGTGGTGAAGAAACTGGTGTGCGCGTAGGCCAGGCGGTCGATCTGCGCGTGCATCGCCGCGAGCACTTCCGGATGCGCGTGCCCGAGGCAGGACACGGCGGCCCCGCCCGAGGCGTCGAGGTATTCCTTGCCGTCGCTGTCCTGGAGCCACACGCCCTTGCCGCCCACCGCCACGGGCGGCGTGTGGTGCAGATGGCGGTGGAAGACGTGGGTGTTGCTCATGGCGGTCCTGGAGTGGCGGCGCGAAGGCCTGCGGTCTGCTCCGCGCCGGACCTTGCCGGCACGGGCGGACGCGCTGATTCTACTGTCGGGGACCACCCGGCGAGCCGATGTCCGGCCCGGCCGTCGGCGTTGTCCGACGCCGGCAGCGGTCGCGCTCCTGCACCGCAGAGCCATGTCGCCCGCGACACTCCTTGACTTGCCTCAGAGAACATGGAGATATGCATGAGTGAGCGGAAAACGGCGTCGATGCTGCAGCGGGTGCCGGTGATCCTCGCGGTCACGGCCGCCTCGTATGGCCTGCCGGTGCAGGCGCAGGCGGCGGCGCAGCGCAGCGCCGGCACGGAGTCGATCTCCCATCCGGCCGCCGCGCCCGGACACGAGCTGCAGCACCGTCGCATCGATCGGCAGCGCTGACGCCGTAGCACATCGCGGCAAGCCGCCCGCGGGCGGCCTTTTCTTTGGCGTGGCCGCGGGTGGCCGCACAATGCGCTGGGCTTTGCCTGCCTCCCGCTCCATGACGATGTTCCTCGTTCTCGCCGCCTGCGGGTTCGCCAGCAGCTTCTCGCTGCGCCTGATCGATCCGCTGATCCTGCCGGTGGCGTCGCATTTCGGCGTCGCGGGCGCCACCGCGGCGATGCTGAGCCCGGCCTACGCGCTGCCGTATGCGCTGTCGCAGCCCTTCCTCGGCCCGATCAGCGACCGCTTCGGGCGGATGGCGTGCATCCGGATCTGCATGGCGGGACTGGCGGCGACGCTGCTGCTGAGTGCCGTCGCTTCCTCGTTCGAAGTCCTGTTCGCCTCGCGCATGCTGGCGGGCATCTTCGGCGGCGGCCTGATCCCGCTGGCGCTGGCCGCGCTGGGCGACGCCTACGACATGCAGGGACGGCAGGTGGCGATCGGCCGGCTGCTGTTCGCCCTGATCAGCGGCCAGATGCTGGGCTCCATCGTCGCCGGCCATGCCGCGCAGACGGCCGGATGGCGGTCGGCGTTCTGGATTTCATTCGCGCTCGCGCTGGCCGCCGCCGCGCTGCTGTGGGCGGCGCTGCGGCGCGAACCGGCGAGCGCCGACCCGCGGGCAGCGGCGACGTTCCGCGCGCTGTACGGCCGGGTGTTCGCCAATCCCAAAGCCGCCTGGATCTACCCGGCCGTGTTCATCGAAGGCATGTTGTTCTTCGGCTTTTTCCCCTTCGCGGGCGAGGCGCTGCTGGCGATCGATCCGGATTCTGTCGGCGAGCTTCCGCGCCGCACCGGCTTCGTGCTCGGCGCCTTCGGCATCGGCGGACTGGTCTATGCCTTCACGGTGCGCCGGCTGTTGCGCGCGCTGGGCGTGGTCCGGATGTGCGTCGTCGCGTCGCTGCTCGGCGCTGCCGCCTATCTGGCGCTGGCGGTGGCGGCCGCCTGGTGGCAGGCCGGCCTCGCCATGCTGGCCGCGGGGCTGGCGTTCTACATGCTTCACAACTGCCTGCAGACCGAGGCGACCGAACTCGCGCCCGCCGCCCGGGGCTCGGCCGTCGCCCTGTTCGCGTCGGCGCTGTTCTTCGGCCAGGGCGCCGGCCCGCTGCTGTTCGGGCCGCTGGCCCAGGCCGCCGACCACGCCGGCGCCTATCTGCTGGTGGCGCTCGCGCTGGCGCTGCTGGGCCAGGTGGTGGTGCGGCGCATCGTCGGGCGGTAGCGCGCACAACAAAAACGCCCCTTGCGGGGCGTCTGTGTCTTGGCGGAAACGGAGGGATTCGAACCCTCGATGAGGCTCTACACCCCATACTCCCTTAGCAGGGGAGCACCTTCGGCCACTCGGTCACGTTTCCTGAGAGGCGCAATTATGCCCCAAACCGGGCTCTTCAGGCGCGCGGCTGGTCCAGGTCGAAGGCGCGGTGCAGGGCCCGCACGGCCAGTTCCATGTACTTCTCGTCGATGACCACCGAGGTCTTGATTTCGCTGGTCGAGATCATCTGGATGTTGATGCCCTCCTCGGAGAGCGCGCGGAACATCTTGCTGGCGATGCCGACGTGGCTGCGCATGCCGATGCCGACGATGCTCACCTTGCAGATCTTGGTGTCGCCCGCCAGGCTCTCGGTGCCCAGCGCGGGCAGCACCTTGGCCTTGAGCAGGTCCATGGCGCGGGCGTAGTCGTTGCGGTGCACCGTGAAGCTGAAGTCGGTCTTCCCATCCTTGGAGATGTTCTGGATGATCACGTCGACCTCGATGTTGGCCTCCGCCACCGCACCCAGGATGTTGTAGGCGATGCCCGGCTTGTCCGGCACGCCCAGGATCGAGATCTTGGCTTCGTCGCGGTTGAACGCGATGCCCGAGACAACGGCCTGTTCCATTTTTTCGTCTTCCTCAAAAGTGATCAAGGTGCCGGAGCGGGCTTCCTCGTCGATGTCGATGTCCCAGGGCGTGAAACTGGAGAGCACGCGCAGGGGAACCTGGTACTTGCCGGCGAATTCCACCGACCGGATCTGCAGCACCTTGGAGCCGAGCGACGCCATCTCCAGCATCTCCTCGAAGCTCACGGTGTGCAGGCGCCGTGCCTCCGGCACCACGCGCGGATCGGTCGTGTAGACGCCGTCCACGTCGGTGTAGATCAGGCATTCGTCGGCCTTCATCGCGGCCGCCACCGCCACCGCCGAGGTATCGCTGCCGCCGCGGCCCAGCGTCGTGATGTTGCCGTCCTCGTCCACGCCCTGGAAGCCGGTAATGATCACCACCCGCCCGGCGGCGAGGTCGGCACGCACCTTCTTGTCGTCGATCGACTCGATGCGGGCCTTGGTGTAGGCCTTGTCGGTGCGGATCGGCACCTGCCAGCCCGCGTAGCTCACCGCCTCCAGACCTTCGGACTGGAGCGCGAGCGACAGCAGGCCGACCGAGACCTGCTCGCCGGTGGAGGCCAGCATGTCCAGTTCGCGGCTGACGGCGTCGGTCTGCTTGCCGGGCGCCACTTCCTTGGCCAGGCCCAGCAGGCGGTTGGTTTCGCCGCTCATGGCGCTGGGCACGACCACCAGCTGATGCCCCGCGCGGACCCACTTGGCCACGCGCTTGGCGACGTTGCGGATGCGCTCCGTCGAGCCCATCGACGTGCCGCCGTATTTGTGAACGATCAATGCCATCGGAGGAGAACTTGTTGCGGCGGTTGGTGGAGTGTTTCGAGGCGGGCCGCACCGCGAAAAACACGGCAATTATAGAAAACCCGCGGCCGGCCCTTGCGCCGCCTGCGCCTCAGGACGCGACATCCGTGATGTAGCGCAACGTGCCGCCGCAAAGTTCCACGCGCCCCGTGGCCACCTTGATCCGGATGGCATGGCCGCGGGTGGCGCAGGCGGCCACCTGGTCCAGCAGCTCCTCCAGCTGGGCGGCGCTGGGCGCGGCCCCGTGGGCCACGCGCAACCAGTGCCGCAGCAGGTTGGCCTGCCTGGCCCGCGAGAGCGCGCGCACGGCGGCGACGGCCGGCGGCGAGCCGGCCAGGGCCAGGTCGGCGGCGGCCATCTCGGCCAGCAGCTGCTGCGCCTGGGCGGCGTGGCGGGCGCTGCGCGCGAAGGTCTCGCGGAACTGCGGGAAGGCGCGCTGCAGCGCCGGCAGCACCTCGCGCCGGATGCGGCTGCGGGTATAGGCGGGGTCCGCGTTCATGGGGTCTTCGGCGAACGGGATCGCCCGCGCCCGCAGCCACTCGCGCAAGGCGCCGCCCGGCACCCGCAGCAGCGGGCGAAGGAACACGACGCCGTGCCGCTCGAAGCGCGCCGGCATCGCGGCCAGCCCCGGCAGGCCGGCGCCGCGACTCAGCGCCAGCAACATGGTCTCCACCTGGTCGTCGGCATGCTGGGCCAGCAGCACAGACCCGATCCCGGCGTCGCCCGCGGCCCGCGCCAGCGCCGCGTACCGTGCCTTGCGCGCGGCGTCTTCCGGGCTCTCGCCCGGCTGGTGGCGGGCATCGACCGGCACGACGTGCAGCGGCACCTGCAGGGCCTCGCAGGTCGCCCGGCACTGCCGCTCGAACTCGTCCGCCGCGGCCTGCAGGCCATGGTGGACGTGGATCGCGTGGACCCGGCCCGGCCAGCGGGCCACCGCGGCGTACAGCAGCGCCGTGGAATCGGCACCGCCGCTGAAAGCGACGGCGCAAGGCAAGGGAAGGTCGAGGCCCCGCAGCGGCGCGAGGGCCGGATGGTCGTGAACGCTAGCGGGCGTCGGCCTTGGTGTCGTTGAAGCGGCCATAGCTTTGCAGCCGCTCGTAGCGCCGCTCCAGCAGCTCGCGGACCTTGATGTCGCTCACCTGCCGCCACGCGTCGTTCAGGGCGCGCTTGAGGAAGGCCGCCGTCTGCTTGTGGTCGCGGTGGGCGCCGCCCACGGGCTCGTTGACGATCTTGTCCACCAGGCCCAGGGCCTTGAGCCGGTGCGCCGTGATGCCCATCGCGTCGGCCGCGTCCTGCGCCTTGTCCGAGGTCTTCCACAGGATCGAGGCGCAGCCTTCGGGGCTGATCACCGAATAGATCGAGTACTGCAGCATCAGCACCTGGTCGGCGACCGAAATCGCCAGCGCGCCGCCGGAGCCGCCCTCGCCGATCACGGTGGTGATGATCGGCACCTCGAGCTGGCACATCTCGAAGATGTTGCGGCCGATCGCCTCGGACTGGCCGCGCTCCTCGGCATCGATGCCCGGATAGGCGCCGGGCGTGTCGACGAAGGTGAACACCGGCAGCTTGAACTTCTCGGCGGTCTTCATCAGGCGCAGCGCCTTGCGGTACCCCTCGGGCCGGCTCATGCCGAAGTTGCGCAGCGCGCGCTCCTTGGTGTCGCGGCCCTTCTGGTGGCCCAGCACCATGCAGGGGTTGCCGTTGAAACGCGCCAGCCCGCCGACGATCGACAGGTCGTCGGCGAAATGGCGGTCGCCGTGCAGCTCGATGAAATCGGTGAAGATCTCGCCCACGTAGTCGAGCGTGTACGGCCGCTCCGGGTGCCGGGCGATCTTGGTGATCTGCCACGGGCTGAGATCGCCGTAGATGTCCTTGGTCAGCTGCAGGCTCTTCTTGGAGAGCTGGTCGATCTCCTCGGAGATGTCGACCGCCGACTCCGTCTGCACGTACCGCAGTTCCTCGATCTTGGTCTCGAGCTCCGCGATCGGCTGTTCGAAATCCAGGAAAGTCCTCTTCGCCACGTTCGGCTCCTCTTCGCCCGCTGGTCCCCGCGCCGCCCCTTGCGGGGCGCGGCGGGCGCCGCGGCCATGGTTGTTCAATACTCGACCGGCAACGGATCCAGCGATCGCCAAATATACCAAGTGGCGACGCTGCAATACGGCGCCCAGGCGGCGGCCACTTCCCGGGCGTCGCTGCGGCTGACCGGGTCGCCCGAGAAATAGTTGCGGCTGATGCCGTTGATGAGCCCCACGTCGTCCAGCGGCAGCACGTTCGGGCGCATCAGATGGAAGATCAGGAACATCTCGGCGGTCCATCGCCCGATGCCCCGGATGCCCACCAGCTCGGCGATGATCTCGTCGTCGCTCATCGCCTGCCATGCGTCCGGCCGGATGGCGCCGCAGTCGAAATGCAGCGCCAGGTCCACCAGGTACTCGATCTTGCGGGCCGACAGGCCGGCCGCCTGCATGTCGTCCACCTTGAGCTTCAGCACGTTGGCCGCCGTCATGCGCCGCGGCAGGGTGGCGAAGCGGTCCCAGACGGTCTGCGCGGCCTTCACCGAGATCTGCTGGCCGACGATGCTGCGCGCCAGCGTGGTGAAGGCGTCGCCGCGCGAGCGCAGGCAGGCGTCGCCGTACTGCGGGATCAGCCGCTTCATCACCCGGTCCTTGCGCGTGAGGTGGCGGCAGGCCTCGTCCCAGTATTCGGGCGCCGGCACGACGATCGGCTCGGGCACCCCGCTCACGAGGCGGCCTCCCAGGTGGTGCCGGCGGCCGAGTCCTTCAGCACGACGCCCTGCGCCAGCAGGTCCTGGCGGATGCGGTCCGCCTCGGCGAAGTTCTTCGCCTTCTTGGCCGCGGCGCGCTCGGCGATCAGGCGCTCGATCGTCGCCTCGTCCAGGCGCGAGCCGGCGCGCAGGAAGGCCTTGGGATCCCCCTGCAGCAGGCCCAGGCACCCGCCCAGCGCCTTGAGCATGCCCGCGCGCTGCGGCGACTTGCCGCGATTGACTTCGGCCGCCAGGTCGAACAGCACCGCGACCGCCTCGGGCGTGGCGAAATCGTCGTCCATCGCGGCCTTGAACCTGGCGGCGAAGGGGTCGTTCCAGTCGATCGCCACCGTGGCCGGGGCGACCGAATCGAGCGCCGTGTACAGGCGCTTCAACGCGGCTCGCGCGTCCTCCAGGTGCACGTCGCTGTAGTTCAGCGGGCTGCGGTAATGGGCGCGCACGATGAAGAAGCGCAGCGTTTGCGCGTCGAACTTCTCCAGCACCTCGCGGATGGTGAAGAAGTTGCCGAGCGACTTCGACATCTTCTCGTTGTCGATGTTGACGAAGCCGTTGTGCATCCAGAACCGCGCCAGCGGCTGCCCGTTGGCGCCCTCGCTCTGCGCGATCTCGTTCTCGTGGTGCGGGAACTGCAGGTCGGCGCCGCCGCCGTGGATGTCGAACGTCTTGCCCAGCAGCGCGCACGACATGGCGGAGCACTCGATGTGCCAGCCCGGGCGGCCGCGGCCGTAGGCGCTGTCCCACTGCGCGTCGGGCGGCTCGGTCGGCTTCGCCGCCTTCCACAGCACGAAGTCCAGCGGGTCGTCCTTGCCTTCGAGCACGGCCACGCGCTCGCCGGCATGCAGCTCGTCGAGCGACTTGCCGGACAGCTTGCCGTAGCCGGGGAAGCGGCGCACCGCGTAATTGACGTCGCCGCCGGCCGCGCGGTAGGCAAGGCCCTTGTCCTCGAGCCGGCGCACCAGGTCCAGCATCTGCGGCACGTAGTCGGTCGCGCGGGGATCGTGCGTCGGCCGCTCGATGCCCAGCGCGTCGAAGTCCCGGTACATCTCGCCGATCATGCGGTCGGTCAGGCCGCGCACCGTCTCGCCGTTCTCCACCGCCCGGCGGATGATCTTGTCGTCGATGTCGGTGATGTTGCGCACGAAGGTGACGCGCCAGCCGCTGGCCTTCAGCCAGCGCTGGATCACGTCGAAGGCGACGTTGGCGCGCGCATGCCCGACATGACACACGTCGTACACCGTCAGTCCACATACATACATCCGCACATGCCCGGGCTCGATCGGAGAAAAATCTTCCGTGGCACGCGACAGCGTGTTGTAGATGCGAAGGCTCATGAACGGTTGCAGGCGCGCCAAGGAGTGGCCGCGCGGGTCGGAAAGCTGGTGTTGGGTCGGGAGTCGCCTGCAGCTCGCGCGGGGAGCTGGCGGCTACAATGCAGCGCAGTATATAGCCGCGGTTTGGCCCTTGTCAGCCTCCACACGCACTCCTTCGTCCATGTCCGCCGCGCCGCGTCGTCTTCCGCAGTGCCTGCGCCTGCTGGCCCTGGCCGCCGGCCTCGCGGGGGCGGGCCTCGCGTGGGCCGACGACTACGGCGATGTCCATGCGCTGATCCGCGCCGGCAAGGCAGCGGACGCCGTCGCGAAGGCCGACCAGTACCTCGCCGGCAAGCCGCGCGACCCGCAGATGCGTTTTCTCAAGGGCGTGGCCCAGACCGAGGCCGGCCGCAGCGCCGACGCGATCGCGACGTTCTCGGCACTCAACGCGGATTACCCCGAGCTGCCGGAGCCGTACAACAACCTGGCGGTGCTCTACGCCGGCCAGTCCCAGTTCGACAAGGCCCGCGCGGCGCTGGAGATGGCCGTCCGCGCCAACCCCGGTTACGCCGTGGCCCACGAGAACCTGGGCGACGTCTATGCCAAGCTGGCCGCCGTCGAATACGCGAAGGCCCAGCAACTCGACGCGGCCAACCCGACCGTCGGCGCCAAGCTGACGCTGGTGCGGCAGCTGTTCGCGCCGGCCGACCAGGCGCGGGCGCCGGCGGCGCCTGCCCGCTGACGCGCGCGAAGCCGCAGAGCTGCGGCCGCCGCGCGGGCCGGCTACCATCTCGGTTGCCCTTCGCCGCCGCCGCGCGCGCGACGTTCCGATCCCTTTGAAGGAGTGATTTGCCGATGACTGTCCTCACCCGCCGCGCGGCGGCCCTCATCTTGTGCCTCGGCCTCGCCGCCGGCGCCGGCGCGACCGCCGCCGATGCGCCGCAGGTCAGGTTCTCGACCACCGCCGGCGACTTCGTCGTGGAGGTCTATCCGGACAAGGCGCCGAAGACCGTGGAGAACTTCCTGCGCTACGTCAAGGACAGGCACTACGACGGCACGATCTTCCACCGCGTCATCGACAACTTCATGGTGCAGGGCGGCGGCTACGATGCGCGCTACTCGCAGAAACCGACGCGCCCGCCGGTGGCCCACGAAGGCCGCGAGGCGCTCGCCAAGGGCGGCCCGAAGAACGTGCGCGGCACGCTGGCCATGGCCCGCACCAACGATCCGAACTCCGCGACGGCGCAGTTCTTCGTCAACGTGAAGGACAACGCCTTCCTGGACCCGATCCTCATCCCGCCGGGCGACCCGGTGCCCCGCTTCGAGTACCAGGGCCGCGTGTACCTCAACGAGCCGCGCGCGACGCTGGAAAAGGCACCGCAGCTGTACGGCTACACCGTGTTCGGCAAGGTCGTGAGCGGCATGGACGTGATCGACCGGATCAAGACCACCCCCACCGGCGCGGGCGGCCCGTTCCCGGGCGACGTGCCCACCACGGCGGTGGTGATCAATTCGGCGACGCTGGTCAAGTAAGCACTTTCGCGGCGGCGCCGCCTCCATTCACAGCAAAGGAATTCCCATGAGCAATCCCAAGGTCGAACTGCACATCGCCGGCTACGGCGTGATCACCCTCGAGCTCGACGAGCAGAAGGCGCCCAAGACGGTCGCCAATTTCCTCGAGTACGTGCGCCAGGGGCACTACGACAACACCGTCTTCCACCGCGTGATCCCCGGCTTCATGGTCCAGGGCGGCGGCTTCGAGCCCGGCATGAAGCAGAAACCGACCGGCAAGGAGATCGAGAACGAAGCCGCCAACGGCCTGAAGAACGGCACCTACACCGTGGCGATGGCCCGCACGCAGGCGCCGCACTCGGCCACCGCGCAGTTCTTCATCAACGTCGCCGACAACGAGTTCCTGAACCACACGTCGCCGACGCCCCAGGGCTGGGGCTATGCGGTGTTCGGCAAGGTCATCGGCGGGCAGGACGTGGTGGACCGCATCAAGGCCGTGAAGACCGGCCGCAAGGGGTTCCACGACGACGTGCCGCTGCAGGACGTGGTGATCGAAAAGGCCGTTCAGGCCTGAAGCGCATCCCGTGGAAGTCCGGCCGGACCCACCGCCGTTCGCCGAAGTCGCGTCGCCCGCGGCGTGGCGCACGATCGACTTCATCTCCGACCTGCACCTGCAGCCGGGGGAGCAGGCCACGTTCCAGGCGTGGCGCCGCTACATGGCCGGCACCCCGGCCGACGCGGTGTTCATCCTCGGCGACCTGTTCGAGGTGTGGGTGGGCGACGACGCGGTCGAAAAGGCCGGCTTCGCGGCGCAATGCGCGCAAGTCATGCAAGCGGCCGCGGCGCGCGCCGCCCTCTTCTTCATGCCCGGCAACCGGGACTTCCTGGTCGGCGCGAAATTCCTGAAAACCTGCCGCGCGCGCCTGCTGCCGGATCCTTCGGTGCTGCAGTTCGACGGGCGCCGCTGGCTGCTCACGCACGGCGATGCGCTGTGCCTGGCCGACGCCGAGTACATGGAATTCCGGGCGCAGGTGCGCGACCCGCAATGGCAGCGGCAGTTCCTCGCCAAGCCGCTGGCCAGCCGGCAGGCGATCGCGCGGGCGCTGCGCCAGCAAAGCGAGGACCGCAAGCGCCGCGAGGCCGAGTACGCCGACGTGGACGACACGGCGGCGCTCGCGTGGCTGGACGCGGCGCGGGCCCAGACGCTGGTGCACGGCCACACGCACCGGCCGGGCGATCACCTGGTCGGCGCCAGGGGCTGGCGGGCGGTGCTCAGCGACTGGGATGCGCAGGCCGACCCGCCGCGCCAGCAGGTGCTGCGGCTCACCGGCGCCGGGCTGCAGCGGATCAACCTGAGCTGATGTTCGACTGGCTGCGCCGCCGCCCGGCCGCCCCGGCGATCCCCGAAGCGCTGTGGCAGGACATGCTCGCGCAATTCCAGTTCCTGGCCGCGCGGCCGGCCGGCGACCTCGCCCGCCTGCGCGCGCTGGCCGCGCAGTTCCTGGCCACCAAGCAGTTCCACGGCGCCAACGGCTTCGTCATCACCGACGCCGTGGCCCTCGCCATCGCGGCGCAGGCCGTGCTGCCGGTGCTGCGGCTCGGCCTGGCCTGGTACGACGACTTCGTGGGCATCGTGGTGCACCCGGGAGAGGTGCTGGCGCGCCGCACCGCCACCGACGACCTGGGCGTCGTCCACCACTACGACGAGGTGCTCTCGGGCGAGGCGATGCACCAGGGGCCGGTGATGCTCAGCTGGTCCGACGTCGCCAGCGCCGGCGCGGCCGCCGAGGAAGGCTACAACGTGGTCATCCACGAATTCGTGCACAAGATCGACATGCGCGACGGCGCCGCCGACGGCTGCCCGCCCCTGCCGAGCGCCGCCGCGCGGCGCCGGTGGCTGGCGACGATGCAGGCCGAATACGACGGGTTCCGCGAGCGCGTCGTGATCGCGGAACGCTTCGGGGGCCCGCCGACCTGGCTCGACCCCTACGGCGCCGAATCGATCGATGAATTCTTCGCGGTCGCCTGCGAGGCCTTCTTCGTCAACCGGCCGCGGTTCGAGGCCGAGTTCCCCGGCCTCGTCCCGATGCTCGATCGCTTCTTCAGCGCCGCAGCAGGGTCCTGAGCGCGTTCTGCAGGCGCCGCGCGGCGCCGGCGTCGTGGCCCGACGCGAGCACCCGGGCCACGTCCTGGCCCCAGGTCTGGGCCGGCGACGGATCGTGGCGGCGCGTCAGCAGCTGCAGCTGCAGCGCGCGGCGCGCGGCCAGATGCTCGGCCGGCGTCGGCGCCTCGGACGCGATCTCGAGCCGCAGCAACGCCTCGGCCGCGTCGCCGCCCGGTGCCGCGGCGAGCGCCTGGCTCCAGGACGCGCGCACGGCGGGGCTCACGGCCTTGCCGAGTTCGTGGGTGCCGGGCAACTGGTCCGCGGAGCGCTGTTCCCACGCGGCGAGCAATTGCGTCAGGGCTTCGCCGTGCGCCTGCGCGGCCAGCTTCTTCAGCGCCATCTGGGCATGCTCGAGGGCGTCGCGCTGCGCGCGGAACGCCACGTCGCCAAGCCGCGGGCCGCGCTCCTCGACGCCGCGGTCACCGAACCGGCCGCCGGCGCGGCCTTCGCCGCGGGCATCGCGCCCGCCGCGGTCGTCGCGCCGCTCGCCCGGCCGTCCGGGGCCGCCCGGGCCCTTGCGGTCGCCGAACCTGCCGCCGCGTGCCGGCACCGCCGGCTCGGCCTTCTTCATGCCCGGTCGGTCGTCGCCGCGCATGGCGATCACCGGCTTGGGCGTCGGCTTGGGTGGCTCCGGCGGTGCCGCGGCCTCCTCGGCAGCGGTTCCGGACGGCGCCTCGGCCGTGCCTTCGGCCGCCGGCTGCGCCGGCTCGGCGGCGGGCGCCGCGGCCTCGGGCACCGGCGCGCCGCTGTCCTGCCCGGCGGCGGCCACCGCCGCCGCGGCCTGCGCCTGGCCGCGCAGCGCCGCTTCCAGCGCCGACATCGCGGCCTTGATCTTCTGCGCGTCGCCGGTCGCATTGGCCGCTTCAAGGGCCTTCGATGCCTCCAGCACCACGCGGTCGCGCTCGCTCAGCGCGGCGGCGGCGCGTTCGCGCTCCTGGGTCTTGCGGTTGAACGCCTCGTCGATCGGCTTGCGGAACGCATCCCAGAGCTTCTGCTCGTGCTTGCGATCGAGCGGAATGCCCTGTGCTTCGGCCTGCCAGCGCTGCTGCAGGGATTTCACGGCGTCGATGCGCAGCTGCGGCTCCGCCCCCAGCGCCCGGGCCTCGTCGATCATCGCGTGGCGGCGCTCCAGGCTCTGCTTCTGCATCGTCTCCAGCGGCGCGGACGCACCCCGGATGGCTTCCTTCCATTGCGGCTGCAGTTCGGCGAACGCCTTTTCGCTCAGGTGCCCGGCCTCGCGCCAGCGGTCCTCGAACTGGTGCAGGATCCGGTTGAAGCCCTTCCAGTCGTCGTCGCGCGCGGTCTGGTTCTCGGCAGCCCAGGCCTTCACTTCCTCGATGAGCGCCAGGCGCTGCGCCTTGTGCTCGGCGGCCTCGGCCTTGACCTTGTCGAGCCAGGCCTCGACCACCTTGTAGGCCTCGTTGCAGGCGTCGTCGAACCGTTTCCACAGGGCGTGGTTGGGCGGGCCGCCCTGGTCGGTCTGTTTCCACTGCTCGCGCAGCGCACGCAACTGCTCCTGCATCTTGCGCCCGCCGTAGCGGGGCTTGGGCGGCTGCGGTTCCTGTCCTTCGGCCGGCGCGGCATGCTCGAACAGCCCCTCGGCCTTGGCGACGAGTTCCTGGCGCAACTGGTCCGCGCGCCAGCGCTGCCAGCCTTCGAGCTCGCCGGCGGCGGCCAGCGCGGCGTGCGCCTGGTTCTCCAGCTTGTCGTCGATCAGCTTGCCGTGTTCCTTCAGCGCATTGCGCAAGGCGCCCGCGGCACCGGCGCTTGCCTTGCCGTGGCCCTCGGCGACCTCCTGCTCCAGCCTGCCGAGCGCCTCGCGCACTGCCTGCGTGGCCTGGGCGCGCACTTCGGGGTCCACTTTCGGCTTGGCCGGCTTGGGGGGCGCCTCGGCCGGCACCCCGCGGGCCACGCGCAACTCGTCGGCCCACACCGGCACCGGCGGCAGCGGTGCGGCGGCATCCCCGGCGGCGGCCACCGCCTGCGCCAAGGCGCTCTGGAACGCGTCCGACACCATCTGCAGCTGCGCCCGGGAGGACTCGAGCAGCGGCGGGAACTTGTTGTCGACGCTGCTCCAGTTGGGATCGGCGAGCAGCGCCTCGGCCTGGCCTTGCCAGGCGGGCACATCGGCCGCCAACGACTCCGCCGCCGCGCTGGCGTCCTGCCAGGACTTCGTCGAGAGCACCTCGATGCGCTGCGCCAGCAGCACGGCGGCCTCGCGCTGGACCTGCACCCGGTGCTGCAGGTCTTCGATCCCCTTCACGCGGTCGGCCAGCTGTCCCTTGATCGCGGCAAGCGGTTCGCGGCTCAGCGGCGCGCCGGCCTTGGCGGCATCGCGCTGCCACGCCAGGGCGTCGGCGATGTTCAGCTTGGGCTGTGCCAGCAGCGCCCGCGCCTTTTCCGCCCACTCCGCGGCCATGGCCTCCTGGCCCTTCGCGCGCTTGATTTCGTCGAGCCGCTCGCGCAGCAGCCGCGCGGCACCCTTGTCGCGGCCGCTCAGTTCGCGGAACACCTCCTGCATCTGCTCGGGGCCGGGATTGCCGGCGAGCCATTCGCGCACGCGTGCTGCGCGCTCGCCGGAGGTCGGCGCCGAGAATGCGCCGCCGGTCAGGGCGTCAAGGGCGCGGGTGTCGTTGGGTTTCAGTGTGGCTTGGGTCACTGCGTGTCTTCTGTATGGGCGCTCCCCGCAAGGGGCAAGAGCGCTATTCTCGCCGCGATTGGCGCCGCGCCAATCCGGCGGGCCGCCACGGCGACCATTCGTCGCCACCACGCCCAATGAAAAAGCCCGGTAGGCGGGGCGAACCGTCTGCCGGGCTTGACGGCTGACCGAAGTCATTGCCGTCTGGTTGCAGCCTGGGAGATTGAAGTCCCTGACTGCGCGGAAGCAAGAGATTGCTTCCAGGAAGGGCCGGTCGCGCCACCTTCGGCGGTGCTCCCGGCGAGACGCCTGATCACTCAGGCATGGAGAAGGTACTGCAGCGCAGCGCGGCTTTCAAGCGCGAGTTTTCAATGACCCGCACGCGCGCGATTGCGCCAATTGCATTGACAAAGCGATCGCAAATCGATCCGTCGCCTGATCGCGATCGGCGCCAATTGCGTCGGGTTCCCGCCGAATGCGGCCGCTCACCGACCTCGTCCATGGCATCCGGCCGCCGCGTCGCGGGGGCGTGCTGCAGAAAACGGAGCAATAACAGGCAGAAACCGCCGTGTCGGCAGCCGCTGACAGCCACAATCAGGCGCTTCCGACGCTATATAGCATAAAAACTAATCTTGTTATTCTTGACCGCGTATGAGAGCGCCCCCTAGAATCCGCCCGTCCCTGGCACACGAACCAGGGCGACCGAACCGCTGCCGAACCCGGCTGAACTCAATGGCCGCGCCACAAGAAGCGCGGCGTTGACGGCGTACCAATCCAAACGAGGGGTCTGACGGTGCAATGCTGCTTTCGCAGCGTTGCCTGGCGGGCCCCGCGCGTAGAAAGGAAGTGCTATGACAGCGCTGGAACAGACAATGCGTGGCTTGCGAACATTCGCATCCGACATTGGTCAGGGATTCTTCGAGATCACCCACAACGGCTTTGCCCTGGTCGGCCTCGCGACCGTCTTCTGCGTGATCGCCCTCACGGCGCGGCCCGACCTGCGGGAAGCCGGCGAGGCCAAGCTCATGACCTGGCTGCAGGCCAGGCAGGTGACCGCGCTCGGCATGCAGGTGGAGCTGGACGCGATCGACCGCGCCACGGCCGCCAATCCGCAGGACCTGCCCAAGCAGCAGGCGGCGGTCGCATATTGGCTCAGCAAGAAGTACCGCGTGGCCCCGGAGCCGCTGAGCGCGCTGGTGGCCGAGGCCTACGACATCGGCGAACGGGTCAAGCTCGACCCGACGCTGATCCTCGCCGTGATGGCCGTCGAATCGGGATTCAACCCGTTCGCGCAGAGCCCCGTGGGTGCCCAGGGGCTGATGCAGGTGATGACGAAGGTCCACAGCGACAAGTACGAGAACTTCGGCGGCAAGCTGGCGGCCTTCGACCCGGTGAGCAACCTGCGGGTCGGCGTGAAGGTGCTGCAGGAGTGCATCCAGCGCGCCGGCTCGCTGTCGGCCGGCCTGCGGTTCTACGTCGGCGCCGCCAACCTGGAAGCGGACGGCGGCTACGCGGACAAGGTGATGGCCGAGCACGAGCGCCTGAAGCAGGTCGCCTCCGGCCGGTCCGTGCCCGTGATGCAGACCCAGCCGGCACCGATGCGCACCGTGGCGCCCGCACCGGCGGAAGCCCCGGCATCCGAGGACAAGGTCGCCGTCCTGTGACGCGGTCCGGTACACTCGCACCGGTACGCGACTGGCGATAGGCGCGCAGCCTCCCGAGCGGGGCTGCCGGCGCTGACGTGGAGAGAGCAACGCGGGGCGGCCGGTTTTCGGCCCCGGCTTGGCCAACCACTGGGAAGCGTGCCGCCGGGCCAGCCCGGCGTTCAGCCGTTCGCCTGGGCAGCCCTTGTCTCGGACAAGGACCATCGTCGCACAGGACTGCCATGTACCAACGAAACATCCTCATCGAGCAAGCGGACCCGCAGCTGTGGTCCGCGATCCAGGCGGAAAACCGCCGCCAGGAAGAGCACATCGAGCTGATCGCCAGCGAGAACTACGCCTCGCCCGCCGTCATGGCCGCGCAGGGCACGCAGCTGACCAACAAGTACGCCGAGGGCTACCCCGGCAAGCGCTATTACGGCGGCTGCGAGCACGTCGACGTCGCCGAGCAATTGGCGATCGACCGCGTCAAGCAGCTGTTCGGCGCCGACGCGGCGAACGTGCAGGCGCACTCGGGCGCCCAGGCCAACGAGGCGGTCTTCCTGGCGTTCCTCAAGCCCGGCGACACGATCATGGGCATGAGCCTGGCCGAAGGCGGCCACCTGACCCACGGCATGGCGCTCAACATGAGCGGCAAGTGGTTCAACGTCGTGTCGTACGGCCTCGATGCGCAGGAAGCGATCGACTACGACGCGATGGAGCGCAAGGCGCATGAGCACAAGCCGAAGCTGATCATCGCCGGCGCCTCGGCCTATTCGCTGCGCATCGATTTCGAGCGCTTCGCCAAGGTGGCGCGCGACGTCGGCGCCATCTTCATGGTCGACATGGCGCACTACGCCGGCCTGATCGCCGCCGGCGTGTACCCGAACCCGGTGCCCCACGCCGACGTGGTGACCTCGACCACCCACAAGAGCCTGCGCGGACCGCGCGGCGGCATCATCCTGATGAAGTCGCAGCACGAGAAGGCGATCAACAGCGCCATCTTCCCCGGCTTGCAGGGCGGGCCGTTGATGCACGTGATCGCGGCCAAGGCGGTGGCCTTCAAGGAGGCGCTGGCGCCCGAATTCAAGACCTACCAGCAGCAGGTGGTGAAGAACGCCCAGGTGGTCGCCGAAACCCTGGTGCAGCGCGGCCTGCGCATCGTCAGCGGGCGCACCGAGAGCCACGTGATGCTGGTCGACCTGCGCAGCAAGGGGATCACGGGCAAGGAAGCGGAAAGCGTGCTCGGCCAGGCCCACATGACGATCAACAAGAACGCGATCCCGAACGACCCGGAAAAGCCGATGGTCACCAGCGGGGTGCGCATCGGCACGCCGGCCATGACGACCCGGGGCTTTCGCGAGGAGGAGGCCCGCCTCACGGCCAACCTGATCGCCGACGTCCTGGACGCGCCGCGCGACGCCGCCAACATCGCCGCCGTGCGCGAGAAGGTCAGCGCCCTGACCCGCCGGTTCCCGGTCTACGGCTAGGAGCGGCAGCCATGAAGTGCCCCTTCTGTGGCAAGGACGAGACCCAGGTGGTCGAGACCCGGATGGCCGAGGACGGGGACTTCATCCGGCGACGGCGCCAGTGCATGGCCTGCGAGCGCCGCTTCACCACCTACGAGCGGCCGGACGTGAGGTTGCCGGCCGTCGTCAAGAAGGACGGCCGGCGCATCGACTACGAGCGCGACAAGGTCGAGGCGTCCATGAAACTGGCGCTGCGCAAGCGCCCGGTGAGCACCGAGCAGATCGACAGCGCCGTGGAGCGGATCGAGGAGAAGCTGCTGGGCCTCGGCGTGCGCGAGATCCCGTCGACGCGCATCGGCGAACTGGTGATGCGCGAGCTCAAGAAGCTCGACAAGGTGGCCTACGTCCGTTTTGCCAGCGTGTATCGCAGCTTCGAGGACGTCGACGAGTTCAAGACCCTGGTCGACGAAGTCCGGCGCTGACCGGTCAGTCGCCGCAGCTGGCCTCGGTGAGGGCGTGCACGCGGGGCCGACCTGCCGCATTGAGGATGATCTGCCGTCCCTGGAAGGCGCGGCCGGATTTCCAGCACACCGTCAGCGTGCCGGCCTGGAAGCCGCCCCCCACCAGCTTCGTCGCGCCGGTCGGCACGAAGGAGACGTACTGGGCCACCGACAGATTGCCGCTCAGCCGCACCGCGGGCGGCAGCGCCTGCTGCCGTCGCAGGATCGGCTCGGGCTCGTCGCGCGTGCCGTTGTTGTTGCCGTCGTGGAAGATGATCCAGCCCTGATCCCAGCCGCCCGCGGCGGCGCAGGCGACGCCGTCCGCCGATTTGCAGAGCACCACCCGGTCGCGGCGCTTGATCGCCTCGCTGCGCGCGAGGTGCAGGCCCGAAACGAACGCGTCGGTGGCGGCCGACATCTGCAGTTTCCCGGCGAAGGCCCGCCAGGAGGGGACGGCGACGGCGGCAAGCACGGTGGCGATGGCGCCGACGACCAGGAGCTCGACGAGGGTGAACCCGCTCGCGCAAGGCGGCCGCGCGCGATGCGGGCGACGGGCCCGGGTACGACACAGGCAATTCGGGAGTGCCGGCGTTTCCATGCCGGCACTGTACGATTATGAATACTATCCGTCTAGCTATTTATTGAATACAAAACCAAATAGCTCATATCACGAGCATGACCCCGTGGTGGCCTTCTCGACCGACGTCCTGCCGGTCGCCGCCAGCCGCAGCGTGCGCTCTTGCCGACCCGGCTCCGGCGTCGCCCGGCACAGCGACAGGGTGACCGGCGAGCCGCCGCCCGTGATCCGCGCCCCTCCGGTAGGCAGAAAATCCACCGAGTAGGCGTTGCCGGTGAAGTGATAGTCCGACGAGAGCGCCTGCTGCCGCTGGATGACTTCATCGGCGTCGACGGTGTCGTCGTTGTCCGCGTCGCGCCAGAGGATCCACCCCTGCTGCCAGCCGCCGCTGCCGGCGCAACTGGCACCGTCGGCCGACCGGCACATGACGACCGTGGCATTGCGCTTGATGGCCTCGCTGCGGGCGAGTTGCGCGCTGGCGACGAAACTGTTGGCGTACGAGGCCAGCTTGTTGCCGAGGATGGCCTCGTTGAACGAGGGCGCCGCCAGCGCGGCGAGCACCGCCAGGATGGTGACGGCCACCATCAGCTCGATGAGCGTGAAGCCGGCCGCCGGGCGCCGCAGGGGACGGCGCGCCGCGCAGCCGGGAATCGGGCGAACGCGCATCGGCTACTTCTGGATGTACCAGTACAGCCGGCCCTTGGGCTGCACGACGGAACTCATCGAGGTCGGCAGCTTGCCTTCCAGCGGGGAGTCGGGGCTGCAGCCGATGCAGAACGGCACCGTGCGGCCATTGTCCAGCGTCACCTGGCCGGCCACCGGCGAAGGCGGCAGGCCGTCGCCGGCCACGTCCTCGAAGCGGTTGGCCGTCCCGTTGGCGCTCGCGGCGTTGGTGTAATTGATGTTGTAGACGCGGGTGGTGCCCAGGTTCGAACTGCAGGTGCCCGGCGTCGGGGTGGCCGGGGCCGGCTGGTGCGTGCTGTAGGTCACCACCCCGAAGATCGTCACCGCCGAGGTCACCACCTGCTCGGTCGGCGCAAGCGACAGGGCCCAGCCCTTCTTGGTGGCGATCTGCGCGGCCGTCGGCGTGGTGTTGTCGCTGATCGGCCAGAGCGACGCCAGGCAGATGATCGCCGCATCACAGTCGTTGTTGCCCGGCCAGGTGCCCGTCGTCGTGCCTGCCGCCAGGGCTGGCTTGTCGTTGAACATGAAGAACTTGTTCGCCACGGAATTCGAGCCCGGATAGATCGCCGCCGCGAGCGGCTTCTCGCGGTCGCCGGAGCCGAGCATGATGCCGTAACCTTCAGGCAGGGCCACGACGCTGGGGGCGAACATGAACTTGCGGTTGGCCGTGCACGCGGCAGTGCTTTCGCAGCCCAGCGCGGCGATCTGGCGGATCGTCCAGTCGGCCGGCGGGCCGGCGAACGTCAGGCGGTAGACGTTCCCGCCCATGTCGGCGGTGTAGCCGTAGATCAGCTGCCCGGCGTCGTCGCGCACCAGCGTCACGTCGGCCACCACGCCGCGCGAGCGGCCCGCCGCGCTGGCGCCGAGCGCGGCGTCCAGGTCGAAGGCCTTGACCAGCGCGCCGGTGTCGGCGTCGATCACGTACACGTAGTGGCCCTTGGAACTGCTGGTGCAGTTGTTGTTCGCGCCGCTGGCGTCGTAGTCCTCGCAGCTGTCGTAGCCGCCGCCGAAGATGAGCAGCGGCGCCGTGCCCGAGCCGTAGCCGGCGGTCGTGAACGGCTTCAGGGACGACCAGGTCTGCCCGACGCCCGCCATGCCGGTGCTGCAGTCGGCGTCCGAGCCGCCGGCGCAGCCGATCCGCCACTTCAGCGACGGGCTGGTCGGCGTCGTGAGGCTGTTGGTGACGTCGAAGCCGTAGATCGACCGGCCGCCGCGCCGCATCGACGCATAGACGAACGTGCTGGATGCGCCCTTGAACGCCGTGATCGGGCCGTCCATCCCATACGGCTTCGGCAGCGCGCTCGCGGCCGCCACCATGCCGGTCGCGTAACTCACAGGAATGAGGTTCTCGCGCAGGCGCTTGATCTTCCCGTAGAACTCGGGCGGCATGAAGGACCACATTTCGGCGCCCGCCGCCACCCCGCCGATCGCGCCGGACCGGTTGCCGTTGACGGCGCGCAGCGCGCCGTCGTTGGCGCCGTAGAACACGACGACCTGCGGGGCCGTGTCGGTGCCGAAGTTCACGGCCACCGGGCGCGAGTGCACGACGTCGCCATGCGCCGACGGCCGCTTCTCGGTCTCGCGCGCGCCATTGATGTTCTCGTCGCCCGGCAGGCCGGTATCGAGCCCCTTGGCGTAGTTCAGCAGCGCGGTGTGCTCGGTGGCGGTCAGTGCTCCCATCGCCGCGGCGCTGGCGCTGGAGGAGTCGAACGCCACCAGCGAGCTGCAGGCGCTCATCGTCGCGCCGCAGGTCTTCATGTTGCGGCTCGCGTCCAGGCGCAGCATGTACGCTTGGGCGCCCTTCTCGACGATGTTGCCGTCCGGGGAATTGGAGTTCTTGTACGCGTCCGGCGAGGCACCCGTCGGCAGGCAGAAGGTCGTGCCGCTTGCCCAGCTCATGAACTGCCAGTAGGAATCGGCGGTCGTGGGCGTCCAGTAGCTGCGCGCGCACTCGGTGATGAATCCGGTCAGGTTGTTGATGGCGGAGGCATTTCCGGCATCGAGCAGCTTCAGCGCCGTTCCCACCTGCCCCAGCTTGTATTGCTTGAGGTTGCCCGTCCACCGCGGCGACGCGTCGTTGTTGGGCCGGAACATGCCGATGTAGACCTGGTTCAGGTAGGTGCCCTGCGTGTTCACGCTCACCGGCAGCGAAACCGACGCGAACACGCTGTTGACCGACTGGATCTCCGACAGGATGTTCTTGAGCGCCCGCTCGATCTCCGCGCCGACCGTCGACTCCTCGCCGTTGATGAAGAAGTACTTGCCGGCGCCTTCGGATGCCATGCTGCGCAGCAGCGCGGTGTTGTTCGCATCGCCCCCGCCCATGGCCACGTCGATGGTGTAGGTCGAGATGCCGTAGCTGGAGGCCTTCATGAACCGGGCCCACTCGTTCGAGTAGTTGGCGGTATCGCCCACCGGCGAAATCGGGATCTGGGTCGTGCTGCCGCCGGCCGCTGTCAGCATGGCGCCCGACTGCGCCGTCTCGGCAATGCTGTCCTTGGCCACGTTGCCGCCGGCCGTCGTGTTGCCGATGTAGATGATGAAATTCTTCTGGCAGGGGTCGGTGATCGGCGTGCTGTACGTGGTCGCGCCGGCCGAGGCCAGCGCATTGAGCGGAAGCGCGTGAACGAGATCGGTCATGGCGTCGCCGCCGGTATTGGCGGCATAGTCGCGCTTCTTCTTGATGCCGCCGTAGACCGCCCCGGCCGAGTAGTAGCGGTACGCCTCGGCCATGGCGAGGCCCAGGGCGCGGCCGTTGCCCTTGTCGGCGTTGCGATCGAAGGCGCCGATCATGTTCGCATACAGCCCGCGCGTGGTGGCGTCCATCGTGCGCAGCGCGGCCCTGACATAGGCGCCGCCCGGGTCCGGGTTGTCGTTGCCGGTTTCCGTGAACATCATCAGCCCGACCCGGAACTTGTCGGCCGGCAGGCTGTTGAAGATGTTGACCAGCGCGCCCTTCTCGGCGGTGAACGCCGTGTTCCAGTTGGCCGAGTTGTCCAGGACGATCAGGACGTTCGGCAGCGTCGTCGGCGTCGGGTTGGGCTGCGAGAACAGGTCGATGTCCTCGGCCCGGCCCGACAGAGGCGCGGACAAGACGAGGACGACTGCGAGCAGGTTGAATAGCTTGCGGAACATGGTTGAACCCCCTCTTGTTCTTCAGGGACAGGCCGCCGCCCGTTGAGACTGCGACAGCAGCACCCGCACGCCTTGCCTCACGCGCACCCTGGCCCCCGTCGCGGCGTCGGTGACGGTGGCGGCGATATCCCAGTCGGTGTTCCAGGTGCTGCCGCTGGACATGCCGGGCCCCAGCTCGACATCGCTGGGCGCCGCGAACGCCGACTGGGTCGCGCGGACGCAGGTCGGCGCGGCCACCGCCACGGTGTAGTCGGTCGTGTCGTCCTTGTTGATGTCGACGGTGACGGTCTGGGCCACCAGCGATGACGTGAAGTTGGAGCTGATCACCTGCTCCACGGCCTGGTTCGCGGCGGCCACCGCCTCTTCGCGCACCTGCATGTTGCCGACCGACTTGAGGTTGGACGAACTCAGCGTGAAGGCATTGACGACGATCAGGCTGATCAGCACCAGCAGGATGAGCCCGATGATCAGCGTGGCGCCGCGCTGGCGGGCCGTGCCGGCGGCACGGGAGCGGCGCGTGCGCGGCGGGTTCATCATGGCGTTTCCCTGCGGTTCGAGACGTTCACCAGCCGGATGGTCTGGGTGAAGAGATGCCGCTTGTAGCCGTCGCTGAACGGGCCGACGCGGTCGGCGGCGGTGGCGCAGCTGCCGGTCATGCAATAGGTCTTGGCGTCGGTGTAGCCGGCCGTCGCGCTTTCGCCGCGCGCCAGCACGTACAGCTTGACGGCCACGGCGTTGACCAGTTCCAGCGCCGAGCAGGGCGACGCCGTGGTGCAGTGCCTGTAGGTGTCCGGGTTGCCGTCGCCGCGGTTGATCGGCGATGTCAGCGTCGTGGGGCTGGACCACGTCACCGTGGCGGCCTGCCCGCTGGGCAAGGTCGCGCCGGCGTACGGGGCGCTCGCGATGACGATGCCGGCCGGACTGACGTTGAACGTCTCGGTGGTCAGCAAGGCGCCGGAATCGCTGCGATTGTCGATGCCCAGTTCCACCCGGAACGACTCGATCCCCTCGATCAACGCCTGCGGCGCGCCGAAGCCGCAGGTGCCGCTGGCACAGCTGAAGTCCGCGCGCATCAGCGTCGGAACGTTGTCGCCGTCGGCGACCGCGAAGCGCCGCACGTAATAGAGGCTCGAGACGAACTTGTGCCGCGGCGCGAAGGCGCCGGCCGCGCAGTTGGCGCCGCGCACGCGGTGCGGCAGGAGCGCGTCCACTGTCCCTGCCGTGTACTGCTCCAGCGCATAAGCGGGCGTCGGCATGGCATTTCCGCACTGCGCCATCTGGAAGTAGAGCTCGTTGTTGGCGAAACCCGCGCACCCGGCCTCGCCGACGGCGCAGGTCTCCACATGCCGCACGAACAGCACGTCGCTGCCGGGCTGGGGGGCGGTGACGCGGCTCGCGCACACCGGCACCGTGGGCGACGGCACCACGGCGGGGATTTCGTAGGCCTGCACGGCGATGCCCAGCAGGTTGGACTTGTACACCGCCATCGCCGCCGGGTTGGCGGCCAAGGCCGCCCAGTCGGCGCACGGATCCGGCACTGCCGTGACGGCGGGCGGCCCGGCCTCGTCCCGAGGCACGTCCGCCGGCATGCCGGTGGCCGTGAGGTCGTCGAACAGCGGCAGGAAGCCGGCCCAGAACCCGGCGTGGGAGATGTCGCTCTCGAGCATCTGGATCGAAAAGCGCCCGTTCTCGATGACGCGGTTGGTCTTCGTCATTTCGCTGTTGTTGCGGTTGACGTTGATCAGCAGCGTCAGCAGCGCCAGGACGACGAACAGTCCCAGCACCATCGAGATCATCAGCTCCACCAGCGTGAAGCCGGACTGCGGCCGCCGGGCGGCGGGCGTGGGAATGCGGCGGCTCATAACAGGGTCGCGATCCGCACCAGTGTGGTGACCGTGCGGCGGCACAGGTCGTTGACGCACGGCGACCCCGCCGGGCCGTTGTAGCTGTTGGCGCCGCAGCCGACCGAAGCCGGCGGCGCCGCGATCGGCGTCAGCCCCTGCCAGGCCACCGTCACCATGATGTCGCCGCCTACGCTCTCGACGCAGCCGCGGCCGCCGATCATGGCGCCGGCGTTGTTGCTGTCCAGCACTTCGCCGGCGCCCTTCAGGCCCTCGCACCATTCCTTGAGGTCGCGCTGCGCCTGGGTGCCGGTAGAACCCGGGCAGCTCATGCCGGCGCCCAGCGGGGACGCGGCCGCCACGGCATAGCTGCCCGCCGTCGCGGCCGTGCGGTTCGTGGCGATGCGGTTGGCCATGTCGTTCAGCAGCAGCAGCGCCTGGCTGCGCTGGTAGGACTCCACTTCCGACACCTGCAGCCGCATCTGCAGGCCGGCCATGCCGAGCAGGCCGAAGGCGATGATGACCAGCGTCACCAGCACCTCGACCATGGAGGTGCCCAGCTGCGGTTGCCGCCGCCGGATCACGAGGCTCACCATTTGTCGGCGGGGGCCTTCACGCCTTCGCTGTTGAAGGTGAGATTGCCGTCGCTCTCCTGGGTGCCGGTCGCGGTGAACGTGATCGTGAACGCGGGCACCGTGCCGGTACCGACAGTGATGTCGTAGCCGTATCGGTCGCTCACCTCGCCGGGCAGGTTGTAGCCGCTGCTCGTGAGCTGGGCCTTGCTGGCATACGCCCTGTTGGCCAGCAGGAACTGCTGCTGCCGGTTGGCGATGTCCAGCATCTGCGCCTGGGCCGCCCGCCGGTTGCCCTTCTTCACATGATTCGTGTACGACGGATAACCGACCGCCGCCAGGATCGCGACGATCGCCACCGTGATCATCAGTTCGATCAACGTGAACCCGTGGTTCCGACCTGTCCTCATGCCGACTCCTCTTGACCCATTCAAGCGATCTGAACTTAGCCCAGGTCCCGTCGCGCGCCCTGCCGCAACCGACGGCCGGTCAGCCTCCGGCGCCGAATGGTCGGGTTTGACGGGCAGATGCCGCAGAATAGGCGCGCTATGCATCCGCACGATCTCTTCATGCAGCAGGCGCTGGCGCTGGCCCGGCGGGCCGTCGGGCTGTCGGAGCCCAATCCGCGCGTGGGTTGCGTGCTGGTCGCGCCCGACGGGCAGCGGGTGCTCGGCGAAGGATCCACGCAGCCCGCCGGCCAGGCCCACGCGGAGATCATGGCCCTGCGCGATGCGGCCGCCCGCGGCCACCCGGTCACCGGCGCGACCGCCTATGTCACGCTCGAGCCCTGTTCGCATCACGGGCGCACCGGCCCCTGCTGCGACGCGCTGCTCGCGGCGGGGGTGGCCCGGGTGGTGGCCGCCCTGCCCGACCCGAATCCCCTCGTGGCGGGCCAGGGCTTCGCCCGACTGCGGGCCGGCGGCATGGAAGTGGTCGTCGGCCCCGGCGCCGAAGATTCGCGCGAGCTCAACATCGGATTCTTCAGCCGGATGGTGCGCGGCGTTCCCTGGGTGCGGATGAAGATCGCCGCCTCGCTCGATGGCCGCACGGCCCTGGAGAACGGCGCCAGCCAGTGGATCACGTCGGCCCAGGCGCGCGCCGACGGCCATGCCTGGCGCGCGCGCGCCGGCGCCGTGCTCACCGGCATCGGGACGGTGCGCGAAGACAATCCCCGGCTGGACGTGCGGGCGGTGGCGGCGCCGCGCCAACCCGACGTCGTGGTCGTGGACAGCCGCCTCGAAACCCCGGTCGGCGCCAACGTGTTCCAGCCGGGCCGGCGCCTGTTCATCTATGGCGCGGCGGCGGACCCGCAGCGGCAGGCGGCCTTGTCCGCGCAGGGCGCCGAAGTGGTGCTCAAGCCCGGCGCCGGCGGCAAGGTGGACCTGCCGGCCCTGCTGCGCGACCTTGCCGGCCGGGAGATCAATGAATTGCATGTCGAAGCGGGTCACAAGCTCAATGGATCGCTGCTGCGCGAAGGCCTGGTCGACGAACTGCTGGTGTACCTGGCGCCCAGATTGATCGGCCTGGGCCGCGAGATGGCCCATTTCGGCCCGCTGGCGGACCTGGGCGCGGCGGTTCCCCTCGAGTTCAGGTCCAGCGAGCGTGTCGGGCCGGATTTGCGCGTGGTGGCCCGGGTGGCGGACCGGGACCGCTTCGCACCGCCCCGGCCTGCCTGAGAGGGTGCCTTTCGAATCCCTGCGAAAATGGCGGGATGTTCACCGGAATCATCACCGGCGTCGGGCGCATCGTCGCCGCGGACGACCTGGCCAGCGCCACCGCCGTGGCCGAAGGCCCATCCCCGTCTTCCTACGGCAAGCGCCTGACGGTCGAAGCGCCCGCGGCCTATCTCGACGACGTCGGGCTGGGCGACAGCATCGCCCTCAACGGCGCCTGCATGACCGTGACCGGCATCGACGCGGCGCGGCAGCGCTTCACGGTGGAGATCTCCGCCGAGTCGCTGGACAAGACCGCCGCCCTCGGCGAGCCGGGCCGGATCAACCTGGAAAAGGCCCTGCGGGCGCAGGAGCGCCTGGGCGGCCACATCGTGTCCGGTCACGTCGACGGCGTCGGCCGGGTGACGCATTTCTCGCCCGTGGGCGAGAGCTGGACGCTGCGGCTGCTCGCCCCGGCCACGCTCGGCAAGTACCTGGCCTACAAGGGCTCGATCACCGTCAATGGCGTCAGCCTGACGGTGAACACGATCGCCGACTCGCCCGATGGCACCGAGGTCAGCATCAACCTCATCCCGCACACCGTGCAGAACACGGCGCTCGCCGAACTGCGCCCCGGCAGCCGCGTCAACCTGGAGATCGACCTGATCGCCCGGTACGTGGAGCGCATGCTGACGGCGCCCTCCCCCACTCAGAAAGGCAGCGCATGAACGCCCCCGAACCTGTCGCCGGCATGGCCATCTCGTCGGTGGACGAGATCGTCGCCGAAATCCGGGCCGGCCGGATGGTGATCCTCGTCGACGAGGAGGATCGCGAGAACGAGGGCGACCTGGTGCTCGCCGCCGAGCATGTCACGCCCGAAGCGATCAATTTCATGGCGCGCTTCGGCCGCGGGCTGATCTGCCTGACCCTGACGAGCGACCGCTGCCATCGGCTGCGCCTGCCGCCGATGGTGACGCGCAACGGCGCCAAGCATTCGACGGCGTTCACGGTGTCGATCGAAGCGGCCGAGGGCGTGACCACCGGCATTTCGGCCGCGGACCGCGCGCGAACCGTGCAGGCGGCCGTGGCGAAGGACGCCAAGGCCGATGACCTCGTCCAGCCCGGACACATCTTTCCGCTGCAGGCGGTGGACGGCGGCGTGCTGATGCGCGCCGGACATACCGAGGCCGGATGCGACCTCGCGGCGCTGGCGGACCTGACGCCCGCGGCCGTGATCTGCGAGATCATGAAGGACGACGGCACGATGGCGCGGCTGCCCGACCTGCAGCTGTTCGCCGCCGAGCACGGGCTGAAGATCGGCACCATCGCCGACCTGATCCACTATCGCAGCAGCAACGAGACGCTGGTCGAGAAGATCGCCACCCGCCCGCTGCGCACGGCCCACGGCGAGTTCATCGCCCACGCCTGGCAGGACAAGCCCAGCCATGGGCTGCATCTGGCGCTGGTGATGGGCCGGTGGTCGCCCGAGGAGGCGGTGCCGGTGCGGGTGCACGAGCCGCTGTCGGTGCTGGACGCGCTGGAAACCAACCGCTCGATGCACTCCTGGAACCTGGACGCCAGCCTCGGCCACATCGCCGCGCAGGGGCGCGGCGTCGCCGTGCTCCTGAATTGCGGCGAGGATGCGCAGCAGCTGCTGGCGCAGTTCGAAGGCCGGGCCAAGGCATCGCACGCCCCCGAGCGCGGGCGCATGGACCTGCGCACCTACGGGGTCGGCGCGCAGATCCTGCGCGAGTGCGGCGTGCAGCGCATGTTGCTGCTGGGCACGCCGCGGCGCCTGCCCAGCATGGCGGGCTACGGCCTGGAGATCGCCGGCTACGTCGCCCCCAACCCAGTCAACTGAAGGAATACATGTTTGGCGCAGAACAAGGCCGGCCGGCCACGCTCGACGGCAACGACCTGTACATCGGCATCGTGCAGGCCCGCTTCAACGAAACCATCACCGACGCGCTGGCGCAGGCCTGCCTGCAGGAGCTCGCGGCGCTCGGCGTCGCGACGGACCGCATCGAACACGTGCGGGTGCCGGGAGCGCTCGAAGTCCCGATCGCGCTGCAGGCCATGGCCGAAAAAGGCGGCTACGACGCGCTGATCGCGCTCGGCTGCGTGATCCGCGGCGAGACCTACCACTTCGAGCTGGTGGCCAACGAGTCGGCCGCGGGCGTGAGCCGCGTGGCCCTCGACTACCAGCTGCCGGTCGCCAACGCGATCCTGACCACCGAGAACCTGGAGCAGGCGGTGGCGCGCCAGACCGAGAAGGGCCGCGACGCCGCCCGCGTGGCGGTCGAGATGTGCAACCTGCTGGACGAGCTGGGATGACCGAAGAGCACAGGCAAGCATCCGACCGCCCGCCGCGCGGCAGCCGCACCGGCCTGAAGGCCACCGGCACCCGCAAGGCCGCCGCCAAGTCGGCGCGCAGCCGCGCCCGCGAATTCGCCGTGCAGGGGCTCTACCAGCACCTGGTCGGCCGCAACGACGCCGCCGCGATCGATGTCTTCACGCGCGACCTGGCGGGCTTCCACAAGGCCGACTCGGTGCACTACGACGCGCTGCTGCACGGCTGCATCGGGCAGGCGGCGGACCTGGACGCGCTGATCGTGCCGCTGCTCGATCGCAAGCTGGAGGAGATCTCCCCGATCGAGCATGCGGTGATGTGGATCGGTGCCTACGAGTTCCAGCATTGCGCCGACGTGCCGTGGCGCGTGGTGCTGAACGAGTGCATCGAGCTGGCCAAGGAGTTCGGCGGCACCGACGGCCACAAGTACGTGAACGCCGTGCTCAACGGGCTGGCGCCGCGGCTGCGGCCGCTCGAGGTCGAGGCCGACAAGGCGGCCGGAAAGGCCCGCTGATGCGAGTCTCCGCGCGAGCCCGACGCATCGAGCCGTTCTACGTGATGGAGGTCGCCAAGGCCGCCTCGCAACTGGCGCGCGAGGTGGCCCGCGGCGACCGGCCGATGATCTTCCTGAACATCGGCGAGCCGGACTTCACCGCGCCGCCGCTGGTGCAGCAAGCCGCCGAACGCGCCATCCGCGACGGCGTCACCCAGTACACGCAGGCGACCGGCCTGGAGCCGTTGCGCGAACGCATCAGCGGATGGTACGCGCAGCGCTTCGGCGTCGACGTGCCGGCGCGGCGGATCGTGGTGACGGCCGGCGCTTCGGCCGCCCTGCAGCTGGCCTGCCTGGCGCTGATCGACGCCGGCGACGAGATCCTGATGCCCGATCCGAGCTACCCGTGCAACCGGCATTTCGTCAGCGCCGCCGATGGCACCGCCGTGATGCTGCCGACGACGGCGGCCGAGCGCTATCAGCTCAGCGCCGCGAAGGTGGCGGCGAACTGGGGCGACAGGACGCGCGGCGTGCTGCTCGCCTCGCCGTCGAACCCCACGGGCACCTCGATCGATCCCGGCGAACTGCGCCGCATCCACGAGATCGTGAGCGGGCGCGGCGGCATCACCCTGCTCGACGAGATCTACCTGGGCCTGAGCCACGACGAGGCCTTCGGGCGCACCGGCCTCGAGCTGGACGACCAGGTGATCAGCATCAACAGCTTCTCGAAGTACTTCAACATGACCGGCTGGCGCCTGGGCTGGATGGTGGTGCCGGAAGCGCTGGTGCCGGTGATCGAGCGCCTCGCGCAGAACCTGTTCATCTGCCCGAGCGCCGTGGCGCAGTACGCGGCGCTCGCCTGCTTCGAGCCCGAGAGCCTGGCCGAGTACGAACGGCGGCGGGCGCAGTTCAAGGCACGGCGCGACGCGTTCATCCCGCAGCTCGAAGCCGCGGGGCTCGCGGTGCCGGTGGTGCCGGACGGCGCGTTCTATGCGTGGGCCGACTGCTCGCAGGCGGCGCGGCGCCTGGGCGTCGAAGGCAGCTGGGATTTCGCGTTCGAGCTGATGCGCCGCGCCCATGTCGCGGTGACCCCGGGCCGCGATTTCGGCAGCGCCGACACGCATCGGTTCGTCCGTTTTTCCACCGCCAACTCGATGGCGCACCTGCAGGAAGCGCTGGCGCGCCTGCGCGCCGTGCTCGGCTGAAGCAGACACTGTGGCGGCAGTCTCCGGCGCCGCCGGCGCCGGCTGCTCGCGGGAGGTCCGATGTCCTTTGAGTTTCCGATCCGCGTCTACTGGGAAGACACCGATGCCGGCGGCATCGTGTTCTACGCGAACTACCTGAAGTTCTTCGAGCGCGCGCGCACCGAGTGGCTGCGCTCCCTGGGCATCGGCCCGCAGGCCCTGCGCGAGCGCTCCGGCGGCATCTTCATCGTGAGCGAAACCAACGTCCGCTACCATCAGCCCGCCCGGCTCGATGATGAGCTTCTGGTGACGGCGCGCATCGAAACGTCGGGGCGCGCCTCCATCCTGCTGGCGCAAGAGGCCTTCCGCGCCGCCGGGCGCGGCCTGCTGGCCGAGGGCACGATCCGCATCGGCTGGGTCGACGCCGCCACCCTGAAGCCTGCGAGAATCCCCGCCAACCTCCTGGAAGCACTCAACCCATGACCCAAGACCTCTCCATACTGCAACTGGTGCTCAATGCCAGCTGGGTGGTGAAGCTGGTGATGCTGCTGCTGGTGGCGGTGTCGATCGCCAGCTGGGCCGCCATCTTCCGCAAGCTGTTCGCGCTCAAGCGCGTGAACACGCTCAACGACGACTTCGAGCGCGACTTCTGGTCCGGCACCAGCCTCAACGACCTGCTGGCGGCCGCGGCGCAGAACGCCAAGCTGGCCGGGCCCATGGAACGCATCTTCGCCAGCGGCATGCGCGAGTACCACAAGCTGCGCGAGCGCCACATCGCCGACCCCGGCACCCTGCTGGACGGCGCCCGCCGCGCCATGCGGGCCAGCTTCCAGCGCGAACTGGACGCCGTGGAAAGCAACCTGTCGTTCCTCGCCTCGGTCGGTTCGGTTTCGCCGTACGTGGGCCTGTTCGGCACGGTGTGGGGCATCATGCATGCGTTCACCGGACTGGCCAGCCTGCAGTCGGTGACGCTGGCCACCGTCGCACCCGGCATCGCCGAGGCGCTGGTCGCCACCGCGATCGGCCTGTTCGCGGCGATCCCCGCCGTCGTGGCGTACAACAACTTCGCCCGCGACATCGACCGCGTGGCGATCAAGCTCGAGACCTTCATCGAGGAGTTTTCGAACATCCTGCAGCGCAACCTGGGCGCGCATTCGGCGTCGGGGCACTGACATGCCGGCCACCGTCTCGCGCGGCCGCGGCCGCCGCACCATCAACGAGATCAACATGGTGCCGTTCATCGACGTGATGCTGGTGCTGCTGATCATCTTCATGGTGACCGCGCCGCTCATCGCGCCGAGCATGATCAACCTGCCGACCGTCGGCCGGGCCGCGACCCAGCCGGACCAGGTGATCCAGGTCGTGATCAACAAGGATGAAGGCCTGGACCTGAAGCTGGAGAACAGGACGCAGCGCCTGCCGCTGCAGGCCATCGCGGCAGCCGTCACGCAGGCGCAGGCGGGGCAGCCGCCCGGGAGCAGCGCCGTCGTGATCAGCGCCGACCGCGACGTCAGGTACGACAGCGTGGTGAAGGTGATGGACACCTTGCAGCGCGCGGGCGTGCAGCGGGTGGGCCTCGCGGTCCAGGTCGCGAAGTAGACGGCAGCCCATGCCGGCCGCGCACGAACGCATCGAATTCGCGCCGCCGCCGCCGCCGGGGCGGGCGCGGGCCCTCGCGCTCGCCCTGCTGGCCCATGTCCTGCTGATGCTGGCCCTCACCTGGGGCATCACCTGGAACCGCCAGTCGCAGGACATGTCGGTCGAGGCGGAGCTGTGGGCCAGCGTGCCGCAGGAGGCGGCGCCGCGGGCCGCACCGCCCCCGCCGCCCCAGGTCGTCCAGGCACCGCCGGTGCCCCAGCCCCCGCCGCCGGAGCCGAAGGTGGAGGCCCCACCGCCGCCCGCCCCGCCCAGGCAGCCCGACATCGCCGTCGAGCGCGAGAAGCGCCGCCAGGAGGAGGCGGAGCGCCGCCGCGCCGAGCTGGAGCAGCAAAAGAAGATCGAGGCCCGCAAGCGCCAGGAAGAACTCGAGCGCGAGAAGAAGCTGGAAGCGCGAAAGAAGAAGGAGGAGCAGGACAGGCGCGAGCTGGCCGAGCGCAAGGCGGCCGAGAAGAAGAAGCAGGAAGAACTGGCCAAGGCGAAGGCCAGGGAGCAGCAGGACGCCAAGGTGCGCGAGACGCTGCGCCAGCAGCAGATGGAGCGGATGCGAAGCCTGGCCGGCGGCACCGGCAGGGACGATGCGAAGGGCACCGCCGACCGATCGGCGGGACCGTCCGACAGCTACGCCGGACGCATCCGCGCGCGCGTGAAGCCGAACATCGTGTTCACGGACGACATTCCGGGCAATCCGACCGCCGAGATCGAGGTGCGGATGGCGCCGGACGGCACGATCACCAGCAAGCGCGTCGTGAAATCGAGCGGCGTGCGCGCATGGGACGACGCCGTGCTGCGGGCGCTGGACAAGACCGAGGTGCTGCCGCGCGACGTCGACGGCCGCGTGCATTCGCCGCTGATCATCGAGTTCCGGCCGAAGGGCTGAATGCGGGTACCGGACGCAGAGGACGCGAAAGATACGCAGAGGACGCAAAAAAGAAATGAAAGGTTTCTTTTGCGCTCTCTGCGTACCCTTTGCGCTCTCTGCGTACCCTTTGCGCCCTCTGCGTCCTTGTCCCCGCTCCCGCATTCTTGCAGCGAGCGAAGGATCACTCGTAGACGATCTGCGCCTGGCCGCCGTCGGCCTGCGCCATCCAGCTGGCCAGGGCCGCGTCGCTCGGGAAGAAGCGCGCGTCGTCGCTGAGTTGCAGCTCCGCCGTCGCCTGCTCGCGCCTGACCGCCAGGCGGATGCCGAGCCCGCGCACCAGTTCGCCCTGCTCCGACATCTCGCGCCGCGCGGGAAAGTCGCGCAGCAGGCGCCCGATGTCCGGCGCCACCCCGTTCACCGCCACGCGCAGGAATTTGCCGAAGCGGCACCGGGCGGTCGCGAGGTCCCACACCTGCTGCACGTTCAGGCGCAGGCCCCCCGAGAAGCGGTCCGGCTGCGCCTTGGCCATCACGATCACCAGTTCGTCGTCCCGCAGCAGGTTGCGGTTGGCGTTGATCACCGCTTCGTCGGCCGTCGCCTCGATCGTCTCGGACTTGTCGTCCAGCTTGAAGATCGCGAGCTTGCCGCGCTGGCCGTTGATCACGCGAAAATCGCTGACGATGCCGGCCAGCAGCTGCGGCTCGCGCGTGTCGATCAGGTCCTCGATCCTGCGCTTGACGAACCGGCGCACCTCCAGCGCCACCTCGTCGAACAGGTGGCCCGAGAGGTAAAAGCCGACGGCCGTCTTCTCGTGCGTCAGCCGCTCCTTGACGCCCCAGGGGCTGGCTTCCACCAGCGGCGGCTCCTGCGTGCTGGCGGCGTGCGAGTCGGCCATGTCGAACAGGCCGCCCTGGTTGACGTTGGCCTGGACCGCCGCCGCGAACTCGAAGGCGCGGTCCACCGATGCCACGAGCGACGCGCGATTGAGCTGGATCGCGTCGAAGGCACCGGCCTTGATCAGCGCCTCGACGGTGCGCTTGTTGATGCGGGTGCGATCCACCCGCAGGCAGAAGTCGTACAGGCTCGTGAACGGCCCGCCTTCGCCGCGCGCGGCGACGATCGCCTCGATCGCCTGCTGGCCCGTGCCCTTGACGGCGCCCAGTCCGTACCGGATCGACGTGTTGGACACAGGCTCGAACCGGTAGTTGCCGCGGTTGACGTCCGGCGGCTCGAATTCGAGCCGGAAGTTGTTGACCGCGTCCTCGAACAACACCTTGAGCTTGTCGGTGTCGTCCATTTCCACGGTCATGTTGGCGCAGAAGAACTCCGCCGTGTAATGGACCTTGAGCCACCCCGTGTGGTACGCGAGCAGCGAGTACGCGGCGGCGTGCGACTTGTTGAAGCCGTAGCCCGCGAACTTCTCCATCAGGTCGAAGATCTCGTCGGCCTTCTCCTCGCCGATGCCGTTCCTGGCCGCGCCGGTCCGGAAGATCTGGCGGTGCTGCGCCATTTCCTCGGCCTTCTTCTTGCCCATCGCGCGGCGCAGCAGGTCGGCGCCGCCGAGCGAATAGCCGCCCAGGATCTGCGCCGTCTGCATCACCTGCTCCTGGTAGACCATGATGCCGTACGTCTCGGACAGCATCTCGGCCACCATCGGGTGCGGGTACTCCACCGGCTCGCGGCCGTGCTTGCGCGCGACGAACGACGGGATCAGGTCCATCGGGCCCGGCCGGTACAGCGCGTTCAGCGCGATCAGGTCTTCCAGGCGCGTCGGCCTGGCGTCGCGCAACATGCCCTGCATGCCGCGGCTTTCGAACTGGAACACCGCCTCGGTGCGGCCGTCGGCGAACAGCTTGTAGGTGGCCGCGTCGTCCAGCGGGATGCGCTCGAAAGCGAAGTCCTTCTGCCCGGGATGGCGCGCGGCGATGAATTCCTTGGCGATCTCCAGGATCGTCAGCGTGGCCAGCCCCAGGAAGTCGAACTTCACCAGCCCGGCCGCCTCGACGTCGTCCTTGTCGTACTGGCTCACCGCCGAGTCGCTGCCCGGCTGCTGGTACAGCGGCGTGAAGTCGGTGAGCTTGCCGGGGGCGATCAGCACGCCGCCCGCGTGCATGCCGACGTTGCGCGTGAGGCCCTCCAGTTTCTGCGCCAGGCCCAGCAGCGTCTTGACCTCGTCCTCCTTGTCCAGCCGCTCCGCCAGCACCGGCTCGGCCTTGATGGCGCCGTCGATCGTGATGTGCTGGCCCGGCTTGTTCGGAATCAGCTTGCTGATGCCGTCGCAGAACGTGTAGCTCATGTCCAGCACCCGGCCCACGTCGCGGATCGCCGCTCGCGCCGCCATCGTGCCGAAGGTGGCGATCTGGCTCACCGCATCGCGGCCGTACTTTTCCTTGACGTACTCGATCACCCGGTCGCGGTTGGCCTGGCAGAAGTCGATGTCGAAGTCGGGCATCGACACCCGCTCCGGGTTCAGGAAGCGCTCGAACAGCAGCTTGTACTGCAGCGGGTCCAGGTCGGTGATCTTCAGCGCGTAGGCCACCAGCGAGCCGGCGCCCGATCCGCGCCCGGGCCCCACCGGGCAGCCGTTCTTCTTGGCCCAGTTGATGAAGTCGCCGACGATCAGGAAATAGCCGGGAAAGCCCATCTTCACGATCGTGCCCAGCTCGAACTCCAGCCGCTCCAGATAGCGCGGCATCTGGGCCTCGCGTTCCTTCGCGTCCGGGTAGAGGTGCAGCATCCGCTCCTTCAGGCCCTCATGCGAGGCGAAGCGGAAATACTCCTCGATCGGCATGCCGTTGGGCGTCGGGAAGTTGGGCAGGCGCGGCTTGCCGAGTTCCAGCACCAGGTTGCAGCGCCTGGCGATTTCCGCGGTGTTGGCGATGGCGGAGGGAACGTCGGCGAACAGCGCCTCCATCTGCGCCGCCGACTTGAAGTACTGGTCCCGCGTGAACCGGCGCACCCGGCGCTGGTTGCCCAGGATCTCGCCCTCGGCGATGCACACGCGCGCCTCGTGCGCCTCGTAATCGTCCTCGTGCGTGAACTGCACCGGGTGCGTCGCCACCACCGGCAGGTTCAGGCGGGCGGCGAGCTGCACCGCACCCGCCACCTGCGCCTCGTCCTCGGCGCGGCCGGCACGCTGCAACTCCACGTAAAACCGGTGTGGAAAGACCGATGCGAGCGCCAGCGCCACCTCGGCGGCGCGCTGCCCGTCGCCCTGCGCCAGCGGCTGGCCCAGCGGCCCGGCCTGTGCGCCGGACAACGCGATGAGCCCCTGTCCCAGCTCCCGCAGCCACTCCACGCGGCACACGCCCTGGTTCTTGACCACGTTGACGGTCCAGGCGCGCGCCAGCAGTTCGCACAGGTTCAGGTAACCCTGCCGCTCCTGCACCAGCAGGACGATGCGGGAGATCGCCGCCGGGTCCTGGCCCAGCCCCTGCAGCATCACCTCGGCGCCCAGGATCGGCTTGACGCCGGCGGAGCGCGCTTCCTTGTAGAACTTGATGGCGCCGAACAGGTTGTTCAGATCGGTGATGGCGAGCGCCGGCTGGCCGTCCGCCGCCGCGGCTTGCACCGTGTCATCGATCCGGTTGGTGCTGTCGACGACGGAAAACTCGGTGTGCAGGCGCAGATGGACGAACATGGTTGCATTGTAGAAAACGCGCGCCCCTTGACGCCGCCTAAAATCGCGCGCTCGTGAATTCCGTCCTCAATATTTCCGCGTACCGTTTCGTCGCGATCGACGATCCGCCCTCGCTGCGCGAGCGCATGGCCGGCTGCGCCCACCGCCTGGGCCTGCTGGGCACCATCCTCATCGCCGGCGAGGGCATCAACCTGTTCCTGGCCGGCACGGCCGAAGCGATCGAGGCCTTCCTGCGCGACCTGCGGGCGGATCCCCGATTCGCCGCGATCGAGCCCAAGGAGAGCTGGTCCGCGCGGCAGCCGTTTCGCAAGCTGCTGGTCAAGGTCAAGCCGGAGATCATCCGCATGAACCACCCGGCGATCAGGCCGGCCGCGGGCCGCGCGCCGGCGCTGGACGCCGCCACGCTCAGGCGATGGCTCGACCAGGGGCGCGACGACGCGGGCCGGCCGGTCGTGACGCTCGACACGCGCAATGCCTTCGAGGTCGACCATGGCACGTTCGACGGCGCGATCGACTGGCGGCTGCGCAAGTTCAGCGAGTTCCCGGCGGCGCTGGCGGCGCACCTGCCGCAACTCGCGGACAAGACGGTGGTGAGCTTCTGCACCGGCGGCATCCGTTGCGAGAAGGCGGCCATCCTGATGCGCGAAGCCGGACTCGAGCATGCCTGGCAGCTCGATGGCGGGATCCTGAAGTACTTCGAGACCGCCGGCGGCGCGCATTTCCGCGGCCGCTGCTTCGTCTTCGACGATCGCGAGCTGCTCGACGCCGGACTCGCGCCGGCGGCCGGCCCTACGAAATCGGCTCCGGCGGCGTGAAGGGCCGCGGCGGCAGGGGAATGAATTCCTGCTCGCCGGGCACGCCGCCCATGCGCTGCGCCGCCCAGTCGGCGCTGGCCTGCGCGATGCGGTCGGGCCGCGTCGAGACGAAGTTCCACCACAGGTGGCGCGGCCCGTCCAGCGGCGCGCCGCCGATCACGACGAACCGGGCCTCGGAGACGGCTTCGACCAGCGCCGGCTGCGGTCCCAGCACCCCCATCGTCCGCTGCGCCAGCGCCTCGCCGTCGACCAGCAGGTCGCCCTCGACCGCGTAGATCGCCGCTTCCTCGGCCAGCGCGGGCAGCAGCAGGCGCCCGGACGCAGGCAGGCGCACATCCACGTAGACCGTCTCGGACAGGGCGGGCACCGGCGACCGGGCGCCGAACGCCTCGCCGACCAGCACCCGCACCTGCGCGTCGCCGGCGGCGGCCTGCGGGATCGCGGCGGCGGGCGTGTGCGAGAAGGCGGGCTCGTCTTCCTCGTGTTGGGCGGGCAGCGCGGTCCATAGCTGCAGCCCGTGGTTCACGTACCGCTGCCCCTGCAGATGGGGCGGGCGCCGCTCGGAGTGGACGATGCCCCGCCCGGCCGTCATCCAGTTGATCGCGCCCGGCTCGATCAGTTGCCCGGTGCCGAGGCTGTCGCGATGCATCATCGCGCCCTCGAACAGGTAGGTCACGGTAGCCAGGCCGATGTGCGGATGCGGCCGCACGTCGTGGTCGACGCCGGGCAGCTCCAGCGCCGGCCCGAAGTGGTCGAAGAAGATGAAGGGGCCGACGCTGCACTGCCGCGCGGCGGGCAGGAGTCGGCGCACGAGAAAGCCGCCGCCGAGGTCCTTCTCGTGACCGGAAAGGTGCAGCTGGATGGCCATGGCAGGTCCCTCAGCGCTGCAAGCGCGCCGCGATCTGCGCCACGCGGGCGCCGAAGAGCCGCGCCGTCTCCAGGTCGCCGCGCGCCATGTCGTTCGTGCCGCCGTCGGACGGGGACTGCGCCATCGCGCCGCTGTACGACACCAGGAAATTGACGTTGTCGCGCCGCGCCGCCTTGGTATTGGACGGCATCAGGCCCTGGCTGACCCAGATCATCGAGTGCTGCATCGCCAGGGTGAACATGGTCGTCAGGGTGGAGAGCTTGTCGCCGCTCATGCCGGCGCTGTTGGTGAAGCCCGCCGCGAGCTTGTCCTTCCAGTCCTGGCGGAACCACTGCCTGGACGAGGCGTCGGCAAACTTCTTGAACTGCCAGCTGACGCTGCCCATGTAGGTGGGCGAGCCGAAGATGATCGCGTCCGCTTCCTGGAGGCGCTCCCACCCGCCGGGCGGCAGGTTGCCGTCGGCGTCGATGGCGACCAGTTGCGCGTTCGCGCCGTCGGCCACGGCCTGCGCCATCCGCTGCGTGTGGCCGTACCCGGAGTGATACACGACGACCACATCCGTCATGCGGCCTTCCTCGCTGCGCGGGCGGCCGGGGTGGCGTCCGATGGGTGCATTGCAGGCTCCTTCGTGGTGGACTGGAAATTCAGCCGACTCGGTCGAACACTGTGAAACAAATTCCGCCCGCCGTGCCCGGCCCCGGCCCGTTCTCCCCATGCGCGTACGGTCTTGCGGGCCGGCAGTCCCGCCCTGGCAAGGCTCGTGCCCATTGCTGGCCGGCTGGCGAAGCGTTCCCGCTGTCATCATGCCAAAACAGGGAGCGCTCCGGCCGCGCATCGGCGTGCCGGCGCCCGGTTCGCACCCGGGGCCCTGCCGGGCGCTGACCGATCAGCACCGCATGCCACAATGAAGCACACCATGACAGCATCCCAGAAAAAGATCGCCGTGGTCGGCGCCGGCATCGCCGGCATCGCCTGCGCCCGCACCCTGGTCCAGGCCGGCCACACCGTCACGCTGCTGGAAAAGCGCGCCGCCCCCGGCGGCCGCATGGCCGCCTGCGAGACGCCGTTCGGCAGCTTCGACACCGGCGCCCAGTACTTCACCGTCCGCGACGACCGGTTCGAGCGGGCGCTGGCCGCCACCGGCGTCGCGCGCCAGCCCTGGAACGCGAACGCGGTTCGGGTGCTGGACGAGTATGGCCGCGTGGCGCAGGCCGAGCCGCCCTTGTCCGAGTCGCACTGGGTGGGCGTGCCCGCCATGGACGCCATCGCCGCGCAGTGGCTGCAGCCGCTGGCCGCCGCCGGCTGCGTGCAGCTGGAAACGCGCGTGACCCGCATCGAGCCGGACGCCCTGGACCGCCGCCGCTGGCAGTTGCACACCAGCGGTGCGCAGGACTCGGTGCACGTCTTCTCCGGCTTCGACGCCGTGCTGCTGGCGCTGCCGCACGGCGTGGCGGGCGGCCTGTTGCGACAGTCCGGAATCGCACCCCGATTCGTCGACCGCCTCGACCAGGTGCGGGTCGCGCCGTGCTGGACGCTGATGCTGGCGTTTCCGCAGGCGGTGCAGCCGACCTTGTCCCACCTGGGGCCGGCCTGGAACGCGGCGCACAGCAGCCACCACCGGGTGGCATGGGTCGCGCGCGAATCGTCCAAGCCCGGCCGCTCGCCCGTGGAGCGCTGGACGGTGCAGGCCAGCCCTGCCTGGTCGCAGGAGCACATCGAAGACGACGAGGCGCGGGTCCGCGCCAAGCTGCTCAAGGCCTTTGCCGAAGTGACCGGCATCCGGGCCCAGCCGGCCCATGCCCAGGTGCACCGCTGGCTGTGGGCCAAGACCGAGCAGCCGCTCGGCGTCAGCCACCTGTGGGCGCGCGAGTCCGGCATCGGCCTGTGCGGCGACTGGTGCGCCGGATACCGGGTGGAGGACGCCTTCGTGTCCGGCCTGGAGCTGGCACTGGCGGTGCACGCCGGCTGAAGGCGCGCATCGCGACGGCATGGGTTCGGCATACGTCGGCCGCTTCGCGCCCTCGCCCACCGGTCCGTTGCACGCCGGTTCCCTGGTCGCCGCGCTCGCGAGCTGGCTGGACGCCCGGGCGCATGGCGGCCGCTGGCTGGTGCGCATCGAGGACATCGACCGCCCGCGCTGCGTCGCCGGCGCCGGCCGGCTGATCCTGCAACAGCTCGCCGCCTGCGGCCTGGTCCCCGACGAGGAGCCGGCGCGGCAGTCGGACCGCTCGGCCAGCTACCAGGCCGCCCTCGACCAGCTGGCGGGCAGCGGGCGGGCGTATCCCTGCGGCTGCTCGCGCCAGGACATCGAGCGGGCCCTGGCCGCGCAGGGCCGGGAGCGCGAGCGCCACGGCGAGCTGGTGTATCCCGGCACCTGCCGCGATGGCCTGCATGGACGCGCGCCCCGGGCGTGGCGGTTGCGGGTGGACCCGGGCATCGTGCACTGGACCGATCGCCGGCTCGGGGCGCAGCAGCAGGACGTGGCCGCGGCGGTCGGCGACTTCGTGCTGCGTCGTGCCGACGGCCTCTGGGCGTACCAGCTCGCGGTCGTCGTCGACGACGCGCAGCAGGGCATCACCCAGGTGGTGCGCGGCGCGGACCTGGCCGACAACACCGCCCGCCAGATCCGGCTGCAACGGGCGCTGCGGTTGCCCACCCCCGGTTATCTGCACACGCCCCTGGTCATGGGCCCCAATGGCGAGAAGCTGTCCAAGCAGAACGGCGCGCAGCCGCTGGACACGGCCGACGCCCTGGCAACGCTCAACCGCGCAGCCGCCGCGCTCGGCCTCGGCAGGCGCACGGGCCCGGCCGGCGACGCCCTCGCCGCCTGGCAGCGCGAATGGCGCGGCTCCTACAATCTCGCCGGTGACTGAACCCGGCCCTACTCCCGCTCCCGCACCCGCCGCACCCGCCGGCATCGCCCACCCCAGAAGCATCCGCAGCTTCGTGCTGCGCACCGGACGGATCACCACCGGACAGGCGCGCGCGCTGGCCGAGCACGGCAGCCGCGTCATCCTGCCGTTTCGCCACGGGCAACTGGATTTCGCGGCAGCGTTCGGGCGCCAGGCGCCCACGGTCCTGGAGATCGGCTTCGGCATGGGCGAGGCGACCGCGCAGATCGCGACGACGCTGCCCGGCACCGATTTCCTCTGTTGCGAAGTGCACGACCCCGGGGTCGGCGCGCTCGTCAAGCGCATCCAGGACCAGAACCTGCCGAACATCCGGATCGTGCAGCACGATGCGGTGGAAGTGCTGGAGCACATGGTGCCGCCGGGCAGCCTGGCCGGCGTGCATGTCTTCTTTCCGGACCCCTGGCACAAGAAGCGACACAACAAGCGCCGCCTGATCCAGCCGCCGCTGGTCGCCTTGCTGGCGTCGCGCCTGAAGCCCGGCGGCACCATCCATTGCGCCACCGACTGGGAGCCGTACGCCCAGCAGATGCTGCAGGTGCTCGGCGCCGAGCCGGCCCTCGAGAACACCGCCGAGGCCTATGCGCCCAGGCCCGGCTACCGGCCGCTCACGAAGTTCGAGAACCGCGGCCTGAAGCTGGGGCACGGGGTGTGGGACCTGGTGTTCCGCAAGCGGTGATGAAGCCCTGGACGAACCCGGCCGGCCGTTACGGGAACGCCTGCCGCAGCAGCGCGTTCAGGCGCGCATAGGCCTGTTCGCGCGCGACCGGGTTGGCGCCGGCATGCACGCCGATGCCGGGGTTCACGCCGTTGGGCACGTCGCGCAGCAGCCGCACCTGCCCGCGCGGGTTGTCGAAGCCGTGGTAGCTGTCGGCGTACACGTTGACCTCGGCCCCGGTGGCCCGGCCCAGTTCGACGCAGGGCTTGGCCGGCGTCCAGTCGTCCAGCTCGGCCAGCATCAGCACCAGCGTCGTGCCGGGTCGGTAGCCCGAGCGCAGCGCGGCGCTGCATCCCGGGTAGAAAGCGACCGCCAGGGCCGGCCGCACCGCCGCCTGGCGAACCGGCGCGTACGCCAGGTCGGTGGCGGCGAGTACCGTGGTGCCGCCGTGGGACCACCCCAGCAGCGCGATCCGGTCCGGCCGGGCCCAGGATTGCGCGGCCACCCAGGACAGCGCCGCCAGCGCATCGGCCCGCCGCGCCGTCTGGCCGATGCTGCGGCTGGCGAACGGCTGCGTGCACAGCTCGGTCTGGTCGCGCGGCGACAGGCTGTCGGGAAAGACGACGGCATAACCCTGCCCGACCAGCATCTCGGCCATCGCGCGGTGCCGCGCGCTGAGCCGGCTCCTGTCGGAGCTGCGGCGCGCGTACAGCCCCCCGCAACCGTGCAGGGCGACCACGGTGGCTTTCGGCCGCCCCTCCGGCAACTGCACCCAGGCGGTGATCGTGGTCCCGTCCAGGCTCACGAACGCCACGTCGCGCGGCGGCGGCGGCTCGGCCCGGGCCGGCAGCGCCGCGCACCCTGCGGCCGCCAGGACGGCCAGCCAGCAGCGCAGGCGCCGATTCATGTCCTCAGGCCCGTTCGGCCACCCAGCCGCGCACCGACTGCAGGGCGCCGGCCAGCTTGCTCGCATCCGTGCCGCCGGCCATCGCCAGGTCCGGCTTGCCGCCGCCCTTGCCGCCGACCTGCTGGGCGACGAAGTTCACCAGCTCGCCCGCCTTCAGGCTGCCCATGCGGTCGGCCGTGACGCCGGCCGCCAGTTGCACCTTGGAGCCGTCCACGGCAGCCAGCACGATGGCCGCGCTCTTGAGCTTGTCCTTGAGCTTGTCCATCGTCTCGCGCAAGGTCTTGGCGTCGGCGCCTTCCAGGCGGGCGGCCAGGACCTTGATGCCGTTGACGTCGACGGCCTGGGCCACCAGCTCGTCGCCCTGCGAGGAGGCGAGCTTGCCCTTGAGCTGCGCCACCTCGCGCTCCAGCGTGCGGACCTGCTCCAGCACCTGCGAGATGCGACCCTGCACCTCGGTCGGCGCGGCCTTGAGGGCACCGGCGACGCCGCTCACGGTGGATTCGAGCTGCTGGGTGTAGGCCAGCGCGTTGGCGCCGGTCACGGCCTCGATGCGGCGGATGCCGGCGGCCACGCCGCCTTCGGCGACGACCTTGAACAGGCCGATGTCGCCGGTGCGCTGCACGTGCGTGCCGCCGCACAGTTCGCGGCTGGAGCCGATGTCCAGCACCCGCACCGAGTCGCCGTACTTCTCGCCGAACAGCATCATCGCGCCGGTCGCCTTGGCGGCCTCGATGTCCATCACCCGCGCCTGCGTGGGCTGGTTCACGAGGATCTCGGCGTTGACGCGCGCCTCGATCTCGCGCACCTGCTCGCCGGTCACCGGCTGGTTGTGCGTGAAGTCGAAGCGGGTCTTGTCGGGGTCGACCAGGGAGCCCTTCTGCTGCACATGCGAACCCAGCACTTCGCGCAGGGCCTTGTGCATCAGGTGCGTGACGCTGTGGTTGCGCATGGTCGCGTGGCGCTTGGCCATGTCGACCTTCGCCGTGACGGCGGCGCCCACCTTCAGCACGCCCTGCGGCAGGTGGCCGTGGTGGCCGTACACGTCGGCCTTGATCTTCTGCGTGTCGTCCACCTCGAAGCGGAAGGCGCCGAACTCCAGCGCACCCGCATCGCCGACCTGGCCGCCGCTTTCGGCGTAGAAGGGCGTGGTGTCCAGCACCACGACGCCATCCTGGCCCGCCTTCAGTTCGGCCACCGCCGTGCCGTCGACGTACAGCGCCATCACCTTCGCCTGCTCCTCCAGCTTCTCGTAGCCGGTGAAGACGTTGCCCGATCCGGTGTACTCCAGGCCGCGGTCCATCCTGAACTTGCCGGCCGCGCGGGCCTGGGCCTTCTGCCTGTCCATCGCCGCCGTGAAACCGGCCTCGTCCACCGCCACGCCGCGCTCGCGGCAGACGTCGTTGGTCAGGTCCAGCGGGAAGCCATAGGTGTCGTGCAGCTTGAAGGCGACATCACCAGGCAGGCTCTTCGGAGCCTGTCCTGAGCCTGTCGAAGGGGCCAGCGCGGCGTCGAGGATCTCCATGCCGTTTTCCAGCGTCTCGTAGAACCGCTCCTCTTCCGCCTTCAGCACGTCCATCACGCGCTGCTGGTTGTCGCGCAAATTGGGATAGGCGTCGCCCATCAGCACGGCCAGCTCCGGCACGAGCTTGTGGAAGAACGGCGTCTTGCGGCCCAGCTTGTAGCCGTGCCGGATGGCGCGGCGGATGATGCGGCGCTGCACGTAGCCGCGGCCCTCGTTGGACGGGATCACGCCGTCGGCCACCAGGAAGGCGGTGGCGCGGATGTGGTCCGCGATCACCTTCAGCGACGGGTTGGCGAGGTCGGCGACGCCGGTCTCGCGCGCGGCTGCCTTGATCAGGCGGTCGAAGATGTCGATCTCGTAGTTGCTGTGAACGTGCTGCAGGATGGCGGCGAGGCGCTCCAGGCCCATCCCGGTGTCGACGCAAGGCGCCGGCAGCTTCTTGACGCTGCCGTCCGGCTGCATGTCGAACTGCATGAACACGTGGTTCCAGATCTCGATGTAGCGGTCGCCGTCCTCGTCGGGGCTGCCGGGGGGGCCGCCCGCGATGTGCGGGCCGTGGTCGTAGAAGATTTCCGAGCACGGACCGCAGGGGCCGGTGTCGGCCATCATCCAGAAGTTGTCCGAGGCGTACTTGGCGCCCTTGTTGTCGCCGATGCGCACCACGCGCTCGGGTGGCAGGCCGATCTCCCTGGTCCAGATGTCGTAGGCCTCGTCGTCGTCGATGTAGACGGTGGCCCAGAGCTTGTCGGCCGGCAGCTTGTACACCTCGGTGAGCAGTTCCCAGCCCCACTTGAGCGACTCGCGCTTGAAATAGTCGCCGAAGCTCCAGTTGCCCAGCATCTCGAAGAAGGTGTGGTGCCGCGCCGTGTAACCCACGTTCTCCAGGTCGTTGTGCTTGCCGCCGGCCCGCAGGCAGGCTTGCACCGAAGCGGCCCGCACGTAGGGCCGCTTGTCGGTGCCCAGGAACACGTCCTTGAACTGCACCATCCCCGAGTTGGTGAACATCAGGGTCGGGTCGTTGCCGGGCACCAGCGGGCTGGAGGCCACCACGGCGTGTCCCTTGGACGCGAAGAAATCCAGGAAGGTCTTGCGGATGTCGGCAACGGTGAATTTGGGGCTCATGACCTGCGGTTCCGTGGCGCCGGTGGTGGATTCCTGCCGGCGAGGCAAACCGTTGATTTTACCGGCCGTCGGGCCGCCCCTGCGCCGCGCGGGGCAGATCATCGCCGTCCTGCGTCTCGCGCCCCGCCAGGCCTTCGCCGCGCAAGTACGAAAACACCGCGCCGTCGGTGCAGAACGCCACGTTGAAGCGCAACCAGGCGCTGGGCGCGAGGTCGGTCGAGAACAGGTGGCCGGGCCCCAGCATGATGTCGCGTTCCGCCGCCCGGTACGACAGCTCGGCGGCGCTCGGCACCCCGGGATGGCGGGCCCACAGGAACATTCCCGCCTTCGGCTCGCAGAACAGCTCGAATCCGAGCTCGATCAGGCCCTGCGCCGCGCTCTGGTGCGCCCGCGCCAGCCGCTCGCGCACGCTCTTGAGATGCTTGCGCCAGCGGCCGTCGAGCAGCGCGCCGTAGGCCAGGCGCTCGGTGAACTCCGAGGAGGTCAGCCCGGACAGCATCTTCATCTGCGCCAGCTCCTCCAGCAGGTCGGGCTGCGCGGCCAGGTAGCCGACCCGGATGTTGGGCGAAATCGTCTTGGAGAAGCTGCTGATGTAGACCACCCGCTGCAACTGGTCCAGGCTCGCCAGCGACGGCCGGGGCTCCGGATCGAGGTCGACGTAGATGTCGTTCTCCACCACGATGAAGTCGTACTTTTCGGCCAGTTGCAGCACCCGGTGCAGGTGTGCGAGCTGCGCCGTCGAACCGGTGGGGCTCTGCAGCCGCGGATGGGTGAAGAACACCTTCGGCCGGTGCTGCCTGATTCGCTCCTCCAGCAGCTCCAGGTCCCAACCCTGCGGCGTGCGCGGCGCCCCGATCAGGCGCGCCCGCAGGAAGCGCAGCGACGACAGCAGGTTGGCGTAGCCCGGTTCGTCCACCAGCACCGGATCGCCCGGCCCCACCAGCCGGCGCGCGGCCAGGTCCAGGGCCTGGCTGGAGCCGTGCGTCAACAGGATCTGTTCCGCGGTGGCCGCCACCTGGTGCTCGGCGAGTGCGTCGCGCACCAGCTGGCGCAGCGGCGGATAGCCCTTGGGCTCGCCGTAGCCGCCCAGGTCGATGCTCTCGTCGCCCGCCACCGTGCGCAGGCTGCGCTTGAGGCCGTCGGCGAACAGCCAGTCGTTGGGCAGCCAGCCACAGCCCGGTTTGCTGGTCAGCGAACGGTTCTCGAAGATGCGGCGCATGTACCACATCGAATCGAAGGTGTAGGTGCCGCGGGTGCTGGTCTGCGCCAGCGCGCCGATGGCCCGGCTGCGCACGAAGAAGCCCGAGTGCGCGCGCGACGCGAAGAATCCCAGCGCCACCAGCCGGTCGTAGGCGTCGACCACGGTGTAGACGCTGACCTGGTGCGAATGCGCGAACTGGCGGATCGACGGCAGCTTGGTGCCGGGGCGCAGCTGGCCCTCGCCGATCATGCGCCGGAAGCCGTCGACGATCTGCGTCACCAACGGAGTCGACAGCTGCGGATCGAGCGTGAACATGGGCAGGCCAGGGTCTCCATACGCCGGGCCTGCACAGTGCATCGGCCATCCGGGGCGGTCCTCGTATGGTAGCGGCGGGCCGCGCGCGCGCCGGCCGCGCCGCCGGCCGTCCCGCCCCGGCGGCCCGGGCAAGGGTTTCTATGTAGTGGTCGCCCGGCCTGCACAGTACATCGGCGGGCCGGGGTGGTCTGTACCTGTCGGCAGCGCCTCGAGCTGCCTACAGTCGCCCGATCCGGTGAAGACCCGGGAGAAGGACAGATCATGCAACGCGAGAGCCAACCCAGCAACGCCGCCCCGCCGGCCCGGCGGCAGGCCAGCGGCGCGCTCGTGGACGAAGGGCTCGGCATCGCCGCCGACGCGCCACACCATGCCGGCGCGCACTGAAGCCACGCCCGCCGAGCGGGCCCGGGCCGAAGGCGCCGTTCGCCCGGAAGCGGCCGATGCCCGCGGCACCCTCAAGCTGCTGCAGCCGCCACTGGTGAGCTTCGCCGGCGTTCAGAAGAGCTTCGACGGCACGGCGCTGGTGGTGCGCGACCTGGATCTGGACATCCGGCGCGGCGAGTTCCTGACGCTGCTGGGCCCCTCCGGCTCCGGCAAGACCACCACGCTGATGATGCTCGCGGGCTTCGAAACGCCCACCGAGGGCGAGATCAGCCTGGCGGGCGTTCCGATCACGCGCACGCCGCCGCACAAGCGCAATTTCGGCATGGTGTTCCAGAATTACGCGCTGTTCCCGCACATGACGGTGGAACAGAACGTGGCCTACCCGCTCACGGTGCGCCGCGTGCCGCGCGACGAGCAGAAGAGGAAGGTCGCCGCGGCGCTGGACATGGTCCGGCTCGGCCCGCTCGGTTCGCGCCACCCGGCGCAGCTGTCGGGCGGCCAGCAGCAGCGCGTGGCGCTGGCGCGCGCGCTGGTGTTCGAACCGCAGCTGGTGCTGATGGACGAGCCGCTGGGCGCGCTGGACAAGCAGTTGCGCGAGCACATGCAGCTGGAGCTGAAGGAACTGCACCGGCAGCTCGGGCTCACCTTCGTGTACGTCACCCACGACCAGTCGGAGGCGCTCACCATGTCCGACCGCGTGGCCGTGTTCAACGACGGGGCGATCCAGCAGATCGACCGCGTCGACCGCCTGTACGAGGCGCCGGCCAACCGGTTCGTCGCCGGCTTCGTCGGCGACAGCACGACGCTCGAAGGCGTCGTCACGGCGGTTTCCGAGACCGGCTGCACCGTGGGCCTGCCCAACGGCACCCGCGTGACCGGCGTCAACGTCAACGACGCCCGGCCGGGCGATCGCGTGGTCTGCGGCATCCGCCCGGAGCGGGTCGAACTCACCGGCGTGCTGAACCAGGCCAACACCTTCGAGGCCACGGTGCTCGACGTCGTCTACTTCGGCGACCACCTGCGCCTGCGCTGCAGCATCCCGGACCAGCCCGAAGCGATGGTCAAGCTGCCTCTGGCGCGGCACGACCCGCCCGCTCGCGGCGACATCGTCTTCCTCTATGCAGCCGAGGAATACCTGCGCGTCTATCGCTGACCATTTCAACCCCTGGAGAGAGACCATGAGACTCAGAACCCTTTCGCTCGCCGTCGCCGCCGCGCTCGCGCTGCCCGCGCTCGCCCAGACCCAGATCACCGTGGTCAATTTCGGCGGCGCCAACGCCAACGCGCAGAAGAAGGCCTTCTACGAGCCGATCGAGAAGAACGGCGTGAAGGTCGTGCCGGTCGAGTACAACGGCGAGCAGGCCAAGATCAAGGCGATGGTGGAGAGCCGCAAGGTCACCTGGGACGTGGTCGAGGTCGAGTCCCCCGACGTGGCGCGCGGCTGCGACGAGGGCCTGTTCGAGAAGCTCGACTACGCGAAGATCGCGCCCAAGGGCGATTTCGTGCCGGCCGCCGTCACCGAATGCGGCGTCGGCATCTTCGTGTGGTCCACCGTGATGGCCTACAACGGCGACAAGCTCAAGACGCCGCCCGTCACCTGGGCCGATTTCTGGGACGTGAAGAAATTCCCCGGCAAGCGCGGCCTGCGCAAGGGCGCTCGCTACAACCTGGAGTTCGCGCTCATGGCCGACGGCGTCGCCCCGGCCGACGTGTACAAGGCGCTGGCCACCAAGGACGGCGCCGAGCGCGCGTTCAGGAAGCTCACCGCGCTCAAGCCCAGCATCCAGTGGTGGGAAGCCGGCGCGCAGCCGCCGCAGTTCCTGGTGGCCGGCGACGTGGTGATGAGCACCGCCTACAACGGGCGGATCGACGCGGCCAACCGCGAGGGCAAGAACCTCAGGATCACCTGGACCGGCGGCATCTACGACCTGGACTACTGGACCATCCCCAAGGGCTCGCCGAACAAGGACGCGGCGATGAAGTTCATCGCCTTCGCCAGCACGCCCGACGCGCAGGCCGAGTACGCCAGGAACATCGCCTACGGCCCGACCAACACCAAGTCGCTCGGCAAGCTCGATCCCAAGGTGCTGGCCAACCTGCCGACGGCGCCGGCCAACGCGAAGACCGCGCTGCAGTTCAACGTGAAGTTCTGGGCCGACCAGGGCGAGGAACTCGAGAAGCGCTTCGCCGCGTGGGCCACGCAGTAAGTCCATGACGACGCTGGCGGCCACCACCCTTCCCGGCATCCGGGGGCCCGGGCTGCGCCGGGCGCTGGCGCGCGTGCAGCGCCGGCGCACGCTGCGCGCCCTCGCGCTGACGCTGCCGCTGCTCGTGTTCCTGCTGCTGACCTTCCTGGTGCCGATCGGCGCCTTGCTCAAGCGCGCGGTCGAGAACCCGGAGGTGGCCAACGCGCTGCCGCGCACGGTGGTCGCGCTGGCGCAGTGGAACCGGGTGGACGTGCCGCCGCCGGAAGCCTTCGCCGCGGTGGCGGCGGATCTCGGCGCGCTGCCGGACCGCGCCGACGCCGGCGCGCTGGCGCGCCGGCTCAACACCGAAGTGGCGGGGGCGCGCTCGCTGGTGATGAACACCTACCGCGCGCTGCCCCTGCAGGACACCGCCGACGCCGACGCCGTGAAGGCCAGGCTGATCGCGCTCGACGAGCGCTGGAACGAGACCAGGTACTGGCAGGCGATCGCCAAGAACGGGGCGCGCTGGACCGGCGACTACCTGCTGGCGTCGGTCGACCTGCGCCGCAGCGCGCAAGGCGAGATCGAGCGCATGCCGCCCGACCAGCGGGTCTTCGGCGGCATCCTCGCGCGCACCTTCGGCATCAGCGCCGTGGTGACGCTGTGGTGCCTGGTACTCGCGTATCCGCTGGCGTACTGGCTCACCACCTTGCCCGCGCGGCGTGCCAACGTGCTGATGATCCTGGTGCTGGTGCCGTTCTGGACCTCCATCCTGGTGCGGGTGGCCGCCTGGATCGTGCTGCTGCAGTCGGCCGGCCTGGTCAACCGGGCGCTGGCCGGGCTGGGCCTGATCGAGCAGCCGCTGGCGCTGCTCTTCAACCGCACCGGCGTGGTCATCGCCATGGTCCACATCCTGCTGCCGTTCATGATCCTGCCGCTGTACAGCGTGATGAAGACCGTGCCGCCGACCTACCTGCGCGCGGCGGTGTCGCTAGGCAGCTCGCCCCTGGCGGCCTTCCTGCGCGTGTACGTGCCGCAGACCTATCCCGGCATCGGCGCCGGCGCGCTGCTCGTCTTCATCCTGGCCATCGGCTACTACGTCACGCCGGCCCTGCTGGGCGGCGCGGACGACCAGATGCTGTCCTACTACGTCGCCCAGTACACCAATGTCAACGTGAACTGGGGCATGGCCGCCGCCCTGGGCACGCTGCTGCTGGCGGCGACGCTGGTGCTCTACGCCGTCTACCGGCGCGTCGTGAAATCGGAACTGAGCCTGGGGTGAAACCGTGATCCGCAGACTGATGCCGGATTTCCCGGCTTATGCCACGCCGCTGGACAAGCTCGGCTGGTGGGCGCTGCGCGCGGCCTGCGTCGGCGTGCTCGGCTTCCTGCTGCTGCCCATCGTCGTGATCGTGCCGCTGTCCTTCGCCGACTCCTCGTTCCTGGTCTACCCGATTCCCGGCTGGTCGCTCAGGTGGTACGAAAACCTGTTCACGTCCGGCGACTGGATCCGCGCCGCCCGCAACAGCTTCATCGTCGCCCCGCTGGCCACCGTCATCGCCACCGTGCTGGGCACGCTGGCGGCGGTGGGGCTGGCGCGCACCGAGTTCCGGTTCAAGGGCGCGCTCATGGCCCTGCTGATCGCGCCCATGGTGGTGCCGATCGTGGTCGTCGGCGTGGCCACCTACCTGTTCTTCGCGCCGTTCGGCCTGGTCGACAGCTACGCCGGCCTGATCATCGTGCACGCCGCGCTGGGCGCGCCCTTCGTGCTCACCACCGTGCTGGCGACCTTGCAGGGCTTCAACCACAACCTGGTGCTGGCCTCGCTCAGCCTCGGGGCCAACCAGCTGACGACCTTCCGGCGCGTCACGCTGCCGGTGATCGCGCCGGGCGTCATCTCGGGCGCCCTGTTCGCCTTCGCCACCTCGTTCGACGAGGTGGTGGTGACCCTGTTCCTGGCGGGGCCCGAGCAGGTGACGCTGCCGCGCCAGATGTTCACCGGCATCCGCGAGAACATCACGCCGACCATCGCCGCCGTGGCCACGCTGCTGATCCTCTTCACCACCAGCCTGCTGCTGGTGCTCGAGTGGCTGCGCGGCCGGCGGGAGCTGAGATGAGCCCCTCGGCGGCGCGCGTTGCCGCTGCGCCCAACCAGCCGCTCAGCGGCAACGCGATGCCGCGCTTCGCTGGTCCGGCCACGATGATGCGGCTGCCGGCGACCGCGTCGGCCCAGGGACTGGACGCCGCCTTCGTCGGCGTGCCGCTGGACATCGGCACGTCCAACCGCGCCGGCGCGCGCTTCGGGCCGCGCCAGGTGCGCGCCGAATCGGCGCTGCTGCGGCCCTACAACATGGCCACCGGCGCGGCGCCGTTCGACACGCTGCAGGTGGCCGACCTGGGCGACGTGGCGATCAACACCTACTCGCTGGACAAGTCGCTCGCCATCATCGGCGCCTTCTACGACGGCGTGCTGGACAGCGGATGCCGGCCGCTGACCATCGGCGGCGACCACACGATCGCGCTGCCGATCCTGCGCGCCATGGCCAGGCGCCACGGCCCGGTGGCGCTGGTGCATGTGGACGCGCACGCGGACGTCAACGACGAGATGTTCGGCGAGCCGGTCGCGCACGGCACGCCGTTTCGCCGCGCGGTCGAGGAAGGACTGCTCGAGCGCGACAAGGTCTGGCAGATCGGGCTGCGCGGCACCGGCTATGCGGCCGACGACTTCGACTGGCCGCGCCGCCAGGGTTTCACGATCGTGCCGGCGCACGAGGTCTGGTACCGCTCGCTGGAGCCGGTCATGGCGCAGGTGCGCGAGCGCATCGGCCCCGACCACCCGGTCTACATCAGCTTCGACATCGACGGCATCGACCCGGCGTTCGCGGGCGGCACCGGCACGCCCGAGATCGGCGGGCTCACGGTGCCGCAGGCCCTGGAGATCGTGCGCGGCTGCCGGGGCCTGAACGTGGTGGGCGCCGACCTGGTCGAAGTGGCGCCGCCCTACGATCCGTCCGGAAACACAGCGCTGCTGGGGGCCAATCTGCTCTACGAAATGCTGTGCGTGCTGCCGGGCGTACGATATCGGTAATGCCGAACGGAGAGCCCACCATGGACATGAAGACTTCCCCCCTTTCCCTGCTCAAGGACCCCAGCCTGCTCAAGACCGACGCGCTCGTCAATGGCGAGTGGGTCGGCGGCAGCGCGCGCTTTGCGGTGCACGACCCCAGCAACGGCAACAAGCTGGCCGAGGTCGCCAACCTCGGCCCCAGGGAGGCCGAGGCCGCCATCGCCGCGGCCGATGCCGCCTGGCCGGCCTGGCGCGCCAAGACCGCCAAGGAGCGCAGCATCATCCTGCGCAAGTGGTACGACCTGCTGATGGCCAACCAGGAGGACCTGGGCCGCATCATGACCGCCGAACAAGGCAAGCCCTTCCCCGAGGCCAAGGGCGAAGTGGCCTATGGCGCCAGCTTCGTCGAGTGGTTCGCCGAGGAAGCCAAGCGCGTCAACGGCGAGACGCTGCCGCAGTTCGACAACAACCGGCGCCTGATGGTGCTGCGCCAGCCGATCGGCGTGTGCGCGGCCATCACGCCGTGGAATTTCCCGCTGGCCATGATCACCCGCAAGGTGGCCCCGGCGCTCGCGGCCGGCTGCCCGGTGATCATCAAGCCGGCCGAGCTCACGCCGCTCACGGCGCTGGCCGCGGCTGAACTGGCGATCCGGGCCGGCATTCCGGCGGGCGTGCTGAACATGATCACGGCCGACGGCGCCAACAGCATTGCGGTGGGCAAGGTGTTCTGCGCCAGCGACGTGGTGCGCCACATCAGTTTCACCGGCTCCACCGAGGTCGGCCGCATCCTGATGGCCCAGAGCGCGCCCACGGTCAAGAAGCTGTCGCTGGAGCTGGGCGGCAACGCGCCGTTCATCGTCTTCGACGACGCCGACATCGACTCCGCCGTGGAAGGCGCCATGGCCAGCAAGTACCGCAACGCCGGCCAGACCTGCGTGTGCGCCAACCGCATCTACGTGCAGGAAGGCGTGTACGACCAGTTCGTGCAGAAGTTCTCGGCCAAGGTTTCCGCGCTGAAGGTCGGCAACGGCTTCGAGGACGGCGTGGTGCAAGGCCCGCTGATCGAGGATGCGGCCGTCGAGAAGGTGCAGCGCCATGTGGCCGACGCCGTCGCCAAGGGCGGCAAGGTGGTGGTCGGCGGCGCGAAGCTGCAGGGCCAGTTCTTCCAGCCGACGGTCATTGCCGATGCGACCGGCAACATGTTGTGCGCCAAGGAAGAGACCTTCGGTCCTCTGGCTCCGGTGTTCAAGTTCAAGACCGAGCAGGAGGCGATCGCCGCGGCCAACAACACCGAGTTCGGCCTGGCCAGCTACTTCTACAGCCGCGACGTGGGCCGCATCTTCCGCGTCAGCGAGGCGCTGGAATACGGCATGGTGGGCATCAACGTGGGCATCATCGCCACCGAGCACGTGCCTTTCGGCGGCGTCAAGCAATCGGGACTCGGCCGCGAAGGCTCCAGCCACGGCATGGAGGAGTACGTCGAGATGAAGTACCTCTGCCTGGGCGACATCCTGAAGTAGGCCGTCCCGGCCAGCCGCGCGCCTGCCATGGCGCGCTCCCGTCGAGCCGGTTCGGGCCTGCGTGCCCGGCCGGCTCGAATGCTTCGTGCCTCGGCGCAGGGTCGCGAGGCACGGCGAACGCGGTCACGGTATGCTCCGCGGCTCAGCCCACCGTGACCGCACCTCAGCACAGCCCGTCAATCCGCGTGAACCCGAAGCACATCCTGCGCTGGTGCGCGTTCGCCGCGGCTTACTTCGCGCTGCTGGCCATCCCCACCGCCTTGTACGGCGACAACCCCGCCTTGCGCGGAGCCAATGCGGTGGCGGTCTTCCTGCTGCTGCTGGAGCCCCGCCGCCACTGGCCGATACTCGGCCCCATGCTGTGGCTCGCGGCCGGCGCCGCCCGTGAGCTCACGCAAGCCCCGAGTCCCTGGCTGGTGGGTGGCTGCAACGCCCTGGAAGTCCTGGCCGTGGCGGCCGTCCTCCACGGCCGCCACGGACTGAGCAGTCCCTGGTACGGCAACCAGCAACTGCCGCGGCTGCTCCTGGCCGCCGGCGCCGTCCCCATCGTCAGTGGCGCGGCCGCGGCCGCGGCTCTCCAGGCCGGCGCCGGGATGCCTTTTGGTGCGCAGTGGCTCGCGTGGTGCCTCGCCTCCACGCTCGCCTATGTCACCCTGACGCCGCTGCTTCTGACCTGGACGAACCCGGCGCCGCGCAGCGGGGCCCCCGCGCAGGCGCTGGGACGGCGCATCGCGGGCATCGTCCTGATCGCGGCGGCCTGCGTGGGGCTGCTGCGCCAGGAACTGTATGCGCCGATGGTGCTGCTGTCGTTCCCGCTGGTCGTCCTGTGCACATGGTGGTACAAGCTGCTCGGCGCCACCACGGTCATCGCCGTCCTGGCCGTCACCGGCGGATGGTTCGCCGCGCGTGACTTCGGGGCGCTGTTCCATCTGCTGCCGCCCGGAACCGCAATGTCCGCCAGGGTCCAGGTGTTGCAGCTCTATCTGGGCGCCACCGTGCTGTGCGGCCTGCCGTTCGCGGCCTTGCTGGCGGAACAGGAGAAGCTCTGGGCCCAGCTGCGCCGCAAGAGCGACGCGCGCGCCGAGTTCCTGGCGGCCATGAGCCACGAGATCCGCACACCAATGACCGGGGTCCTCGGCATGGCGGACCTGCTGGCGGACCAGGAACTGACGGACGAACAGCGGCGGTATGTCGACTCGATGCGCTCGTCGGGCCGGCACCTGCTGAACGTGATCAACGACATCCTCGACTTCTCCCGCATCGAGACGGGCCAGCTGCCCCTGGAGACGATCGATTTCCGCATGTCCGAGCTGATCGAGCAGGTGCGTTCGCTGATCGAGCCCATGGTGCTGGAGAAAGGCCTCGCCTTCGACGCGCAGCTGGCGCAGGACTCGCCCGACGTGGTGCGGGGGGACCCCACGCGCCTGCGGCAGATCCTGCTCAACCTGGTCGGCAACGCCGTCAAGTTCACCTCGCAGGGCAGTGTCGATCTGCAGGTTTCCGGCGAGGCCGGCGCCGGCGGGCGCGTGCGATATCGCTTCCAGGTCCGCGATACCGGCATCGGGATCCCCGCGGACAAGCTGGGAATCCTGTTCGCCCCTTTTACCCAGGGAGACCGCAGCACGGCGCGCAAGTACGGGGGCAGCGGACTGGGGCTGGCGATCAGCCGCCGGCTCGCCGAGGCGATGGGCGGGTGGATCGGCGCGACCAGCAGCCACGGGAAGGGCAGCGTGTTCACCCTCGACATCCCGTTCCTGCCGGGCGATCCCGATCATCGCAGCGCCACCGGCAACGAAGGGCTGGAGGCCTCGCGGCCCCGGCGCATCCTGGTCGCGGAGGACGTCCAGATCAACCGCGACATCCTGCGGATGGCCCTGGGCGCGCGCGGACACCACCTGGTGTTCGCCCATGACGGTGCCGAGGCACTCGCAGCCGTGCAGCGTGAGGCGTTCGACATGGTCCTGATGGACGTGCAGATGCCGGTGATGGATGGCGTCGAGGCGACGCGGCGGATCCGCCGCCTTGCCGGCGACGTGCGGCGCATCCCGATCATCGGGCTGACGGCCAACGTGATGAGCCAGGACCGGGCGAGCTACCTGGAGGCGGGCATGGACGAATGCCTGATGAAGCCGATCGACTGGGACCAGCTGGCCGCGGCGATCGCGCGTCGCTCGTCCAGCGGTGTCAGCGAGCGGGCCCAGGGCGCGCAGGCTGCGGCGGACCGCGTGCCGGCGCCGCCGCCGATCGACGTGCCGCTGCTCGATGAGCGTCAGGTCGCGTCGCTGCAGGCCCTGGGAAGCGAAGCGGATTTCATGCTGGTGATGCGGCGCGTCATGGGGTCGGTGCAACGCACCGTGGACGAAATCGTGGCGGGCGCGGACGCCAAGCCGATGGGTGCCGCCGCGCATCGGCTGAAGGGGTCGGCCGGCATGGGCGGAATGGCCCGCGTCAGCACCATCGCCGGTTCGCTGGAGCAGGCTTGCGCCAATGGAGAGGATGTCCAGGGCCTGGTGCAGCAGCTGGCGGACGCGCTGCGGGAGACGCGCGCGACCCTGGTGGCCACCGGCCGGCTGGAGCCGTAGCGACCCGGCTCCTCTTCTGTCCGGCCGTCCGTTCGGCGGATGTGGCCGCCATCGCGCCAGCGTGCAGTCTGCGTCGCGAACAGGTAGGCTCGCGGAGTCATGGATCTCGTTCGCCTGGGCCAGGCCCTGCAGCAGGATGTCGTCATGGTCGTGTTCCTGAACGTTCTGCTGCAGCAGCTCGGCATGCCCGTGCCGGCCGTGCCGACCATGTTGCTGGCCGGCAGCCTGGCCGCGACGCCGGGGCACGCCGGGAAGATCGTGGCCGCCGCCGTGCTCGCTTCCGTGCTGGCCGACTGGGTCTGGTATCACGCCGGCAGGCTGTTCGGCTACCGGGTGCTGTCGGGGTTGTGCAGGCTGTCGATCAACCCGACCTCCTGCGTGGCGCAGACCGAATCACGCTTCACCCGCTGGGGCCTGCCGTCCCTGGTGGTGGCCAAGTTCGTTCCGGGGTTCTCGACCGTTGCCCCGCCGATTGCCGGTGCCCTTCGCATGAACCAGTTCGGATTCCTGCTGGCTGCCGGCGCAGGCGGGGCGCTGTGGGCCGGGCTGGCGGTCGGGTCCGGCTGGGCGCTCAAGGACGCCGTGCGGGTGGTGATCGTCACGCTCGACCAGCACATGGCCACGGCGCTGGCTCTGGCGCTGGCGGTGGCCGGAACGTGGCTGGCCTGGAAACTGTGGCAGAAGTACCGGTTCGGGAGGCTGCGTGCCGTTCCGCAGATCACACCGGCGGAACTCATCGCCGCCATGAGCTCGGAGCAGCCGCCGCTGGTGCTCGACCTGAGAGGGCCGGCGATGATCGCCGGCGCCGGCCCCATCCCGGGAACGAAGGTCGCCCAGCACAAGCATCTGCGAAAGGCCGTCGGCGACTGGCCCAGGGATCGGCCCATCGTGACGCTGTGCGCCTGCCCGGAAGACGCCGGCGCGATCCTGGCGGCACGCCACCTGCTCGACGAAGGCTATGTGTCGGTCAGGCCGCTGCAAGGCGGCTACGACGCCTGGATCGCGGCCAACCGGCCGGACGCCGCGGGAAGCGCCGGGCAGATCTAGGGCGCGGCGCCCAGCGCGATCCGCAACATGTCGATGAAGGCCCGCGTCTTGGTCGGCATCAGCTTGCGGCCGGGAAACACCGCCCAGGCGACGTGGCCCGGCGGGCACCAGCCCGGCAACACGCGCTGCAACAGGCCCTTGCGAACGTCGGGGAGCGCGAAGTCGTCCGGGACCGCCGCAATGCCGGCACCCGCCCTCGCCAGGCGAACCAGCAGCTCGGGCGAGTTCGCCATGAGGCGCCCCGGCGGCACGCCCTCCCATCGCTGGTCGCCCTGCGCCAGCGACCACGGCGCCGGCTCGCCGTTGGCGCCGGGCAGGCGCACGGCATCGTGTTTCAACAGGTCGTCCGGCGTCGCCGGCTGGCCGTGCTCCGCCAGGTAGTTGGACGACGCATAGAGGCCATTGGAGAGCGTTTTCAACTGGCGCGCGGCCAGCAGGCCGTCGTCGGGCAGTTCGCCGAAGCGCACCGCCAGGTCGAAGCCCTCGCCCAGCAGATCGACACGGCGTGGCGACAGGTCCAGCTCCAGCGTGATGGCCGGGTGCAGGGCCACGAACGCCGCCAGGGAGTCGGCCAGCACGAGGTTGGCGAAATCGCTCGGCATGGACACGCGCAGCCGTCCGCTGGGCGCGGCCTGGCGATGCGCGCTCAGCGCGGCGACCGCTTCGACCTCGTCGGCCACCTGGCGCGCGTGCCCCAGCAGTTGCTGCCCGAACTCGGTCAGCGCCTGGCGTCGTGTCGTGCGCAGCAATAGCCGTTCACCCAGGCGCTGCTCCAGGCCCGCAAGGCGCCGGGACACGGTGGACTTGGGCAAGCTCAACTTCTCGGCCGTGCGGCTGAAGCTCCCCAGTTCCGCCACGAAGGCAAAGATGAGGAGATCGTTGGGATCGATATCGGCTCTTGATTGTTCCATCCAGGGAACAATGATATCGAATCCAAGGGATTCTCAGGGCGATTTTTGCCAAATACAGTTCACACATCGCCATCAACCCCCCCGGAGATATCGCATGAACATCCTTCAAGTCAACGCCAGCGCCCGCCGCGACGGTTCCAACTCCACCCGCATCGCCAACACGATCGTCGCCCGCCTGCACAGCGCCAACCCCGGCGCGAAGCACACGGTCCGTGACCTGGCCGCGGCCTCCCACCCGGTGCTCGACGAAGCGGCCCTGGGCGCTCTGTTCACCCCGGCCAACCAGCGCAGCCCCGAGCAAGCCGCCCGGGTGGCGCTGGACGACGCGCTGATCGCCGAGATCCAGGCGCACGACACCATCGTGCTGGGCGTGCCCATGTACAACTTCGGCAACTCCGTGCAACTCAAGAGCTGGATCGACGCGATCTCCCGCGCCGGCGTGACCTTCCGCTACACCGAGTCCGGCCCCGAAGGCCTGCTCAAGGGCAAGAAGGTGTACGTGGCGCTGGCGCGCGGCGGCCTGTACCGCGGCACGGGCAACGATCACCAGGTGGCGCACCTGAAGACGGTGCTGGGCTTCCTGGGCATGACCGACGTCACCTTCATCTACGCGGAAGGCCTGGCCATGGGGCCGGAAGCGACCGAGAAGGGCTTCGCGCAAGCGCAGGCCGACCTCGACGCGGCTTTCGCCTGACCTCGACGCCACCCCAACTCAAAGGAGATCCATCATGTCCAAGTCCGCCCAGGACGCCTTCAATTTCGCCGCCCGCCTGCTGTTCGTCGTGATGTTCCTGCCCGCAGGCATCGGCAAGCTCACGGGGTTTGCCGGCACCGTCGGCTACATCTCGTCCGTTGGCCTGCCGTTGCCCGCCGTGGGCGCGGCACTGGCCGTGGTCATCGAGATCGCGGGCAGCATCGCGCTGCTGGTCGGATTCCGCACCCGCGTCACGGCACTGGTCCTGGCGGTCTTCACGCTGGTGGCCAGCTTCTTCTTCCACGCCTTCTGGTCCGCACCCGCCGACCAGGCCTTCGTCGTGCAACTGCTGTTCTACAAGAACATCGCGCTGGCGGGTGGCCTGCTGGCCCTGGTGGCGAACGGCGCCGGCGGCTGGAGCCTGGATGCCCGCCGCGCGCCGGCACCGGTCGGCCTGGCGGCGGCCCGATAAGGGTGCGCGAGGCAGCAAGGCAAAGCCATGACCGACACCACCGCCCCCACCGTCACGCTCTCCCGCTGCGTCGAGCGCCTGGTCGCCGGCCAGGCCACCTCCGACGGCGCCGGGGTCAAGCTCACCCGCCTTTTGACGCAGAACCTGCAGCACCGGCTCGACCCGTTCCTGATGCTGGACGCCTTCGGCAGCGACGACCCGCATGACTACATCGCGGGCTTTCCCGACCATCCGCACCGCGGCTTCGAGACGGTGACCTACATGATCGCCGGGCGCATGCGGCATCGCGACAGCGCCGGCCACGAGGGCTTGCTGCAAAACGGCGGCGTGCAGTGGATGACGGCCGGCAAGGGCGTGATCCATTCGGAAATCCCGCAGCAGGAACGCGGCGTGATGGAGGGCTTCCAGCTCTGGCTCAACCTGCACAGCAGCGAGAAGATGAAGGACCCGTGGTACCGCGATTTCCAGGACGCGCAGCTGCCCAGGCTGGTGACGCCGGAAGGCGTCGCCGTCACGGTGATCGCCGGCGAGAGCCACGGCGTGCAAGGCGCGGTGACGCGCGAGATCACCCAGCCGCTGTACCTGGACCTGCACCTGCCGCGTGGCGCGCGCTTCGAGCAGTCCTTGCCGCCCGGGCACAACGCATTCATCTACGTGTACCGCGGCGAGGTCGAGGTCGGCGGGACCATCGTTGCGGCGCAGAGGATGGCCCTCCTGGCCAACGATGCGCGCGCGGACGGCGTGGTGATCGAGGCCGGCGCGGATGCCAAGGCCCTGCTGATCGCCGGCCGGCCGCTGAAGGAACCGATCGTGCAGTACGGCCCCTTCGTCATGAACACGCAGCAGGAGATCTACCAGGCGGTGAGCGATTTCCGCAACGGCCGCCTCGGCGAATCGGCCCGCTGACGCCTGCCAGGCGCTGCCTGCGCGAGCCGGGCGGCGCGAGTCGCCGGATCGAATAAGATACGGTGCTGTCCCGCGGGCGTCGTTCAATGGCAGGACCTGAGCTTCCCAAGCTCAAGACGTGAGTTCGATTCTCATCGCCCGCTCCAGAAAATACCATAAGAATCAATAACTTAGAACCTCTGAACCGATGTCCTGGGACCAACTTGGGACCAAAACAAGAACGGCACCTATCTGGTGCCGTTCTTGTTTTGCAGCTGCAGTCTGCGAAGCAAGGGGACGGGCTATCGAAGGCGCCTTCCCTGGAGTTCCAACAGAGACTTCTTGTCTACGGCCCTTAGGTCGAAATCCTCGTTGCCGAACATCAGCTCGGTGTCCCTGCAGGCGCTTGATGGCCAACAAGTTCTGCAAGGTCATCGGCTCCCCCCTTCACCCACAGCTTGGACTTGTCCATCAGGTCACGCGCGAAGGCCTCGCCGCGGGCGACGCGCGCGGCGAACTCCGCGGCCGCGTACAGCACCGGGTTGACCTCCCGCTTCAGCGCTTCGTGCAGCGGATACAGCGCCGTGACGAGTTCGGAGAAGCCGACGTCGCCCAGTACCAGGAGGTCGATGTCGCTGCCATCGGATTGCGTGCCTTGCGCGATCGAGCCGAACACCAGCGCCACGTCGATGCGCCCGGAGAGCGGCGCCAGGGCCTGCCGCAGCGCGGGCACGATGCCGTGGGTCTTGCGGAACATGGCCGCCAGGTCCTCGAAGAGCGGATGCCTGGCGTTGGCCTGGTAGCGCACCTGGTTGCCCTGCTCGCTGCGCAGCAGCAGGCCGGCCTGGGTGAGCTTGTCCAGCTCGCGCGCGAGCGTGCCGGCGTGCGAGCCGGCGAGACGCGCCAGCTCGCGAAGGTGGAAGAGGGACTGCGGCTGCAAGAGGAGCAGCGCCAGCACCCGCTGCCGAGTCGCGGGGAACAGCAGGTCCATGAGGGCGCTGTCGTTGCTCATTAGGCGACGATTGTTGCCGATAAGGCGACAGATTGCCAGGTGGCGGCTTCGAGCTCCTCGGCCACGACGAGCAGGCCGTCGCCGATGACGCTGATCTGCTCCTCGGTGTCTCTGGTTGACGGACTCCACTAACTTCAGGCTGGTACGTCAGGCTGGGAGCAGGTCACGGCTAATAGCTCCAGTCTTCGGCTCCCAGCGGCGACCGCTGCAACTCCGCTCGGCGCTGCCTCCAATCCGGCAGGTGACGATCCATCAGCCGCGTGAAACCCTCGCCGTGGTGCCGCTCGCGCAGGTGAACCAGCTCGTGGACGACGATGTACTCGATGCAGGGCAAGGGCTTCTTCGCCAGCTCCAGGTTCAGCCAGATGCGGCGCGCATCGACCGTGCAGGTCCCCCACTTGGTCTTCATCTTCTTGACGCCCCAGCCTGACACACGAACGTCAAGAGGGCGCTGCCACTTGTCCAGCAGTTCAGGAATCAAGTCTTTCAACCGCGCTCGATACCAGCGCTCCAGAACCGACAAGCGCTGATCGGCGCCCGTCCCCGGACGCACGAACAGGTCCAGCATGCGCAGACCGCGGATCGCCACCCGCGGCGGCGCCTCGTGCTCGTGTACGCGTAGCCTGTACCTGCGGCCGAGAAAATAGTGGCTCTCGCCGCTGACCATCTCGCGCTTCGATTGGCGCGGTTGGCTGGCGAACGCGGCGCGCTGGCGCTTGATCCACGCCAGCTTGTCGATCACGGCGAGCCGGATGGCGTCGTCGCTCAGCGCCAAGGGTGCCGCGACCCGTACGCGACCGGTGGGCGGGTAGACGCCCAGGTGCAGGTTCTTGATGTCCTTGCGCACCACCTCCACTGCGAAACCAGCGACCGTGATGCGGCGCCCCTTAGTAGTCATTCTGGTTCTTCACCAGCGCCAGGATTCTGTCTGTCTCCGCGTCGAGGTCAGGAGTAGGAAGCGACGAAGCACCTGGTCCCTGCACACCCTGCGTGTGACTGGGCGGGTATTCGGCCGCCAGCACGAACCGGATGGCGAGCCGGACCTTCTTGGTCTTCATCGCGTTCTCGCGCCAGCCGTCCATCAAACTCGCCTTGACAGCCGAATCCACGGCAAGCGCCAGATCCGGACGCTTCGAGCCGAGGTTGTTGTACAGCGCCCGCTGTGCGGCCGTCTTCAACTCCGCCGGGTATCCGCCTGGTCCGCCGCCCGGGCTGGTCGCCTGCACCGTCAGCGCCGCAATCTTCTCGAGGTACTCCTTGTACCCCAGCACGCCCTTGCGCCGCTCCTCGATGAGCGCATCGAGCAGCTTCGACATCTTTTCGTAGTAGGCCGGGTCCACCGGCGACTCGTTGATGATCAGGCGCCGGACGTTGTTCTCGATCGTCTCCGCCACCGCCGTTTCGCTCTTGCGGATGCCGCCGGGAAGCGAGTCGACGGCCGCGGCCCCGCGCTCGACGATCAGCTGGATCAGGCTCAGGTCATCGAAGGCGGAGAGCTTCTCGCTCTCCTCCGCCCGGATGTACGTGTCGATCAGGTAGCGCATCGCCGGCTCGAAAGCCTTCAGGTCGACATAGTCGCCGCTGGCGAGCCTGACTTCGTCCCGCACTTTGGTGAAGTGGTCCACCTCCGCCTGAATGGCTGCGACCTCGGCTGGCGCGTAGCCCGCCTGATCGAGTTCGTTGGCGACCGCCGCGTAGGCACGCAGGAAGGTGGCGGTGAACTTGTACAGCTTCAGTCGCTTCGGCTCGTTGTCCTTCAACTGACTGGAGTTGCCCGATTCCTGCGCGCAGAAATACCGCAGATACGCCGCCGAATCGCGTGGTGCCAGCACCGGCTCGCACAGCGCCTTGACGGCCTCGCGCGCCTCCTCGAGGTCTTCGCGCGCGTTCTCCAACCTGTCTTCCAACAGTCCCTTGACGTCCTCCTTGTCGTAGCCGTCGAGCGCGCCGCTGGTGTAGTCCTTCACCGCACCCTCCAGGCTCTTGAACAGGTCCTTGTAGTCGACGATGTAGCCGTAATCCTTGTCGTCGCCGTCGAGCCGGTTGACGCGGCAGATCGCCTGGAACAGGCCGTGGTCGCGCATCTGCTTGTCGATGTACAGGTAGGTGGCCGAAGGCGCGTCGAAGCCGGTCAGCAGCTTGTCGACCACGATCAGCAGCTTCATCTGGCCGGGCTCGTCGACGAACTTCTTCTTGACCGCGAGCTCGAACTTGTCGGCCTTGTGGACCGCCGTCTCCGCCGGCTCGTCGAACCAGTCGGCCAGCATGCGCCGGTAGATCTCGTACTTGACCAGGGTGTCGGTTTCACCTTCGCCCGTGGTCTCGCCCTTGGCGTCGGCGACCTTCGGCGCATAGCTGGTCACGACCGCGCACCTGCCTTTCAGCTCGGTCTGCTCGAACAGCTCGAAATACTTGCATGCCTCGTAGATGCTGCCGGCCACCAGCATCGCGTTGCCGTGCCCGTCCGCGAGCCGCGGCTTCGTGTTCATGTCCAGCAGGATGTCGCTCACGATCCTCTGCAGGCGCGACTTGCTGGAGAGGACCCGCTGCATGGTCCCCCACTTCTGTTTCAGCTGGGCCTTGGCCAGGTTGTTGAGGCCCTTGGTCTTGGCCTCGAACCAGTCGTCGATCTTCTTCTGGGAGGTAATGGACTGGTCGACGTCACGCGCCTCGTAGCGCAGGTCCAACACCACGCCTTCGCGCACCGCCTGGTCGAACTTGTAGGTATGGATGTAGCGACCGAAGATCTCGATGCTCTTGCGCTTGTCGGCCTTCAGCAGCGGCGTGCCGGTGAAGCCGATGAACACCGCGTTGGGCAGCAGGGCCTTCATCGCATCATGCAGGTCGCCGCTCTGCGTGCGGTGGCACTCGTCGACGAAGACGTGAATGTCGCCCTTGGCCTGGAAGTCGCGCGGCAGTCGCTGCAGCGATGCGATGAACTCCTTCGCACCTTCGGCGGAAGCATCCTCCTCCTCGGATTCCTTCCCGCCGAACTTGTGCACCAGCGAGCAGATGAGCGAATCCTCGGTGGCGTTCAGCTTCTCGATCAGGTCCGCGCCGCTCTTCGTGCGGACGATCTTTTCGCTCACACCGATGAAGACCTTCTCGATTTGCTCGTCCAGCTCTGTGCGGTCGGTGATGATCAGCACCCGCGCCCCGGTGCGGTTGCCCAGGATCCACTTGGCCAGCCAGACCATCGTCAGGCTCTTGCCGCTGCCCTGCGTATGCCAGATGATCCCGCCTTCGCGACGCCGCACGAAGTCCTGCGCCGCCTTGACGCCGAAATACTGGTTCTGCCGGCACAGCTTCTTGATGCCGGCGTCGAATACCACGAAGTCGTGGATCAACTCCAGCAGGCGCGCCGGATGGCAGACCTGCAGAACCTGCCGATCCAGCAGGTTCGGCTCGGCGGCGAAGTCGCCATCCTCCTCGACCCATCGCAGGTAGTACTTTTCCGGCGTCTGGATCGTTCCGTAGCGCAGGCCCTCGGTGTCGTTGCCGGCCATGACCCACTGCATGGTCGAGAAGAACGGCTCGATGAACTCCTTCTTCTGGTTGTCCAGGTTCTGGCGGATTCCTTCGCTGACCGACACCGTGGAGCGCTTCAGTTCCAGCACGCCGAGAGCGATGCCGTTCACGTAGAGCACGATGTCCGGCCGTTTGCCGGACGCCTTGGCCGTCGCTCCGCTGACGGTGACTTCCTCGGCGAACGCGAAATGGTTCGCCCTCCAGTCCGCCCAGTCGATCAGCCAAACCGTAACGGCGTTCTCGCCGACCTCGGGCTTGAGCTTCACGCCGTAGCGCAGCAGCCGGTAAACCTCCGCATTGCGGTCGTACAGGCTCTTGCTGGTGTCGCCGCCGACCTTCTGCAGTTCATGCAGCGTGCGGCCGATGAGGCCCTCGGCGATGCCTCGCTTGGCGAGCCAGTTGCGCAGAAGGGCAGGTTCGATGTTCCGATTGTCGGCGCGATCGATCCAGTTGCCCAAGTAGTCGTATTGCAGGCGATCACGCAACAGTGCGACCAGCCGGGCCTGGGTCTTCTTTTCGATCTGGCCGACGGTGGTCATATCAACCTGATCCTCCCGGTGAGCAGTTCCTGCATCATTCCCTGCTTGAGGGCGCGGGTCTTGTCGCGGCGGGCTTCGAGGGCGGCGAGTTCGGCGTCAATGTCGGCCAGCACTGCCGCGATAGCGGTCTGCTCGTTGCGCCCTGGAACAGTGACCCGAATCGTGGAGAGTGCACTGGCGCTGATGTGAACAACCGCATCTCCCTGTCCGCGACGGGCCTTTTCCGCGTTGATCGCTGGAGTGTTTAGGTAGTAGCCCATAAAGACCGGGTCGGAATTCCAAGGGCGAAGAATGACGATGTCTCCGCCCGCGTATGCCTCGATTTCATCCAAGAAGGCGGCGCACTTTCCGATTTCCTCCTTCGTTTCTCCGGACGCAGCAAACAAGAGATCACCTCGTCGCAACCTTACAGCGATCCGCGCAACGTCTTCAGCGATCCACGAGTAATACGCCCTGATGCAGTCGTTGTGCTGGGTGTAGATTTCGCCGTAGCGGATGCAGGCAAGTTGACCACTGGACGCTTCATCCTTTCGAATGCCTCTCCCTTTCAGGAAATGGCCCAACCCGCCCAACTGCTTGCGCTCCCACTCGCCACCAAACCCGGGGAGGCGAGTTTTCCCAGTGAGGAGCTGCTGCATCGCGGCCTGCTTGAGATCTCGCTTCTTGGCGATAAGCGCATCCAGACTGCCGATCAGCGCTTCGGCATCAGACAAGGCCGCAGCGATAGCACGTTGTTCAGGCAGAGGCGGGCACTGAACCTCTTGCTCAAACAACGCCTCGGTTGGCAGTCTCTTCGTCCCGTGGGTCGATTCGGTGATCAGTGCCCGTAAGGCCTGCTTGTTCGCCTCCAGCCAATACAGCACAAATTCGCTGTCCACGCCGGCATGCGGCGCAAGAGCCTTGATGTCCTGGTTGAAGGCCATTGGCCGCTCTATCCGCGCGACTGGCAGCGAGTGAGCCAAGATCATTCCCCGTACAACGATCAGGACGGCGCCCGACGTTAGGACGCGCGCGCCATCGGCGATGGCTCGCGGACCTATGTGATCGATGGCATCCCACAAACGCGGCCGCTTCATATCCTTAGGGCTTACCCACGGGGTATCGCCCGACCAGTACGCCGGATTCCTCAAGCTTGGCGTTCCTCCGCTGAACCACTGCCCGAGGGCCCCAAGCGATTCAGGTTGCCAACTTGCCGAGAGCGTATGCCTGCCGTTCACAGCGCCTCCCCACCTTCATTCAATATGTTCAAGTAGGCGTCGTACACGAACACGCGATTCCTCCTCTGCCCCGTCAACTCCCGCGCAATTCCCATCTCCACCAGCGCGAGCATCGCCTTGCTCGCCGTCGGAAAACTGATCCCCGCGGTCGCACCAGCCTGACGCAGGCTGCACAACGGCCGCTGCCGCAAGGTATCGAGCACGCGCAGCATGTTGGCGTTGCGGCCGCCCGCCGCTTGCACGCGCTGCGTGTCCTGCTGGAACAGATCCACCAGCCTCCTGGCGGTCTGAACCGCGCCCTCGGCCGTCTGCTCCACGCCTTCCAGGAAGAAGTCGACCCACGCCTCCCAGTCCCCCTCGGTGCGCACCCGGTCCAGCAGGTCGTAGTAGACGGCGCGGTGCTGCTTCAGGTACAGGCTCAGATAGAGCAGCGGCTGACGCAGCACGCCGCCGTCGTGCAGCAGCATGGCGATCAGCAACCGTCCGAGACGGCCGTTGCCGTCCAGGAACGGGTGGATGGTCTCGAACTGCACGTGGGCCAGCGCGGCCTTCAGCAGCACCGGCAGCCTGCCGCCGCCGCGACGCGCGCCCTCGGTCGCGTCCGCGTCATGGATGAACGTTTCCAGCGCCGCCATGCACGCTTCGACATCGCTGGGCGGCGGCGGCACGAAGCGCGCGTTGCCCGGCCGCGTGCCACCGATCCAGTTCTGGCTGCGACGGAACTCGCCCGGCGCCTTGTCGCTGCCGCGCCCGCGTGACATCAGGCGCGCGTGCATCTCGCGCAGCAGGCGGTTGCTCAGTGGAAAGCCTTCACGCAGGCGCGCCATGCCGTGCTCCAGCGCGGCGACGTAGTTGGAGACTTCCACCACATCGTCGAAGGGAACACCCGGCACTTCGTCCAGTTCGAACAGCAACAGGTCCGACAGCGAAGACTGGGTGCCTTCGATCTGCGACGACAGCACCGCCTCCCGGCGCACGTAGGCGTACAGGAACAGTTGCGGGTCGGGCAGGAGCAGCGCGATGCTGTCGAGACGGCCCAGCGCCAACGTGGCCCGCTCCAGCAGCGTCTGACGCTCGCCGGTCAGCTCCAGCGGCGGGGCTGGTGGTAGTGGATGCGGAACGAAGGCGCGGACCGTTTCGCCTCCGGCCAAGCTGCTGGCGTAGCGCCCGGTGGCCTCACGGCGCATTGCGCGCCCGCCCGGCGAAGCTTGAATAAGAAAATCCGCTATTAAACACAGGCCGACTTTACTTTAATAAAGACCGCAACTCAACCGGAGTCGACTACGGTCGAGCGCCGCTTGGCCGAGTCCACCCGCTACCAGGCGAATCCCATCTTCTTCAGGTGCTCGTCCACCTTCGCTGAGAGCGCCTCGACCTCAGCCACGAGCCGCGGCACGGGTGTCGCGTAGCGCTCCGCCAGTTGCTTGACGCGGCCGGCGAGCGCCTGGCTGACGCGATCGAGCTCGCTCTGAACGTCCCGGCCCAGTGCGGCCAGCCACTTGTCGTGGACCACCAGCTGCTTGATGTCGCCGGACGTGAGCTGTGCGTAGCGGGCTGCCACCTTCGCATCCAGCGCCTTTTCCGCGTCCTTCACCTTCCTGCCGGCCGCGGCTTCATTCTCGATGAGCGCCAGATACTTCCGGAGCATCTCGATCTCGCCGGCTGCCGCGACATCGGCGCCGCCTTCCAGCGCCGCCGCCAGGCGAGTCTTGACGCTGGCCCTGGTCAGCTTGCCCTTTTCGTTCTGCGCCTCGAACAGCAGCCCCTCCTCGGCACCCTGTTCTTCCGCGAGTTCTTCCATCTGGCGCGACAGCGCGTCGCGCTCGGCTTCCAGCTGCTCGATCGCCTTGCGCTCGCCGCTGAAGTAGCGCGCCTCCACCAATGCCGCCGGGATCAGGTCCTTGTTGGGCTTCCCATCCTGTACGGCCTGCCACCCGTCGTTGGAAATCATCCAGGCGTCGTCGTGCAGGGTTTCGTCCCAGTAGTCCATGAGGTGCTGGTACACACCATACGGATCGATCAGCGAGGCTATGGCTCCGTCGCGCCTGAACGTTTCCAGCAGGCTCTCGGAGAGCGCTTCGATCAGCGCGCCGGGCCGCTGGCCCTTCTGCATTCCGGTGAGCAGCGGCGTGGCATCGGCTTCCCACTGGCCGAACAGCTCGGTCACGCGGGCGTTGAACGCGCTGAATTCAGGGTGGCCAAAGATCGTTGCCTTGACCTGGGCCGCTTCGACCTGGGTGCGGCTGTAGCCAGGCCGCTCGGCCGGGGCGAAGAGCTCCTTGCGCACGCCGGGGAGCACCTGCCAGTAAGCATCCAACCCGTCGATGTCGGCATCGGGGATGCCGCCCAGCAGGTGGGCGGCGATGTCCTGCAGGTCCTCAGGCTCGCTGCTGTCGATGTAACGCGGCAGGTTGAGGTTGAAGTCGTTGGACTCGATCTCCGCCTGCGGCACCAGGCGCGCGTATTTCGGCGTCTCCAGTTGCCTCACGAAGGTGTCCACGATCCGGTGGATGTCCTGTGCCCGCAGCCGGTTCTTGTTGCCGTCCTTGATGAAGCCTTTGCTGGCATCCACCATGAAGACGCCCTTGCGGCCGGCGGCGCCGTGCTTGTCGACGACGATGATGCAGGCCGGGATGCCGGTGCCGTAGAACAGATTGGCCGGCAGGCCGATGATGCCCCTGATGTAGCCCTGCCTGACCAGCCGCGTGCGGATGGCAGCCTCGGCGCCGCCGCGGAACAGCACTCCATGCGGCAGGATGACGGCCGCGCGCCCCGTGCTCTTCAGGCTCTTGAGGATGTGCAGCAGGAAGGCGTAGTCGCCGTTCTTGGCGGGCGGGATGCCGTATTCGAATCGGCCGTAGGGGTCGTGCGCCGGGTCCAATCCGCTGGTCCAGGCCTTCGTGGAAAACGGAGGATTGGCCACCACGAAGTCGAACGTCCTGAGCCCGCCCTCCTTGTTCTTGAAGTGCGGATCGGCCAGCGTGTTGGCCTGCCAGATCTCCGCCGTGGGGCAGTCATGCAGCACCATGTTCATGCGCGCCAGGGCGGACGTGGCGTTGTCCATCTCCTGGCCGTACAGGGCGAGGTCCAGGCCGGTGCGATGCTTCGCCTCGTCGTGCACCTTGAGCAGCAGCGACCCGGAGCCGCAGGTCGGGTCGTAGATGCTCTGGCTGGCGGTGGAGGCTCTGCCCAGTTCCAGCACCAGCGCCATCGTGCGCGAGACCTCCGCGGGGGTGTAGAACTGTCCCTTGCTCTTGCCCGACTCGGTGGCGAAGTGCCGCATCAGGTATTCGTAGGCGTCGCCCAGCAGGTCGTCGCCGCCGGCACGGTTGCCACCGAAGTCCAGGCCTTCGAAGATGCCCACCAGCTTGGTGAGCCGGTCGACCATCTCCTTGCCCTTGCCCAGTTTCTCCTCGTCGTTGAAGTCGGCGACGTTGATCGCGCCCTTCAGGCTTTCATTGGCATCTGCCAGTCGCCCGATCAGCTTGTTGATCTTGTCGCCGATCTCCTTGTCGTTCTTCAGCTTCACCATGTCGGCGAAGCTGCCGCCGGAGGGAATGTCCAGCAACGCGTTCGGGTCGCCGGCGTACTTGTCGGAGACGTATTTGACGAACAGCAGCACCAGGACGTAGTCCTTGTACTGGCTGGCGTCCATGCCGCCGCGCAGCTCGTCGCAGGATTTCCAGAGGGAGGAATAGAGTTCGGACTTCTTGAGGGCCATTGGGAAGGCAGGACAGGGCTGGGGATCACGGCGAAGCGTGCGCGCGCACGCCATTGTCGCCAAGAACCGGCGCGCCGGCAGCACCGCCGCTACACTCGGCGCTTTCATTCCCCGTCGCCGTCTTGAAGATCTTCTACGGCTGGCGCATCGCCGCGGCGGGCGCCGGCCTCCAAGCCCTCCACGCGGGCCTGCTGCTGCAGGCCTTCGGCGCCTACGTCGCCGTGCTGTCGCAGGAGCTCGGGTGGAGCAAGACGGCCCTGTCCGGCGGCGCGGCGCTGCAGTCGATCGAAGGCGCGCTGCTCGGTCCCGCGCTGGGCTGGATGATCGACCGGTTCGGCCCGCGCAAGATGGTGCAGACCGGCATCGTCGCCTTCGGCCTCGGCTTCATCGCGCTCAGCCAGATCCACACCCTCGCCGGCTTCTACGGCGCCGTGCTGGTGATCGCGCTCGGCGCCAGCCTGTGCGGCTATTTCCCGCTGTCGGTCGCGCTGGTGCACTGGTTCGCCAAGCGCCGTGCCCGCTCGCTGGCCCTGATGAGCCTGGGACTGGCCGCCGGTGGCCTGGCGGTGCCGCTGGTGGGCTGGGCGATGCAGAACCACGGCTGGCGGATCACGGCCTTCGCCTCCGGCGTGGTCGCCATCGCCATCGGCTGGCCGCTGGCCCGGGTGATCCGCGGCGATCCCGCGGAAGTCGGCGAGACGATCGACGGGCTGCCGCCGGTGCAGGTCGCGGACGTCCCGTCGTCCGACGCGCCGCCGCCGCCGCCCGAGTTCACGGCGCTCGAAGCGGTGCGCACCCGCGCCTTCTGGCTGCTGGGGCTCGGCCACGGCCTGGCGCTGCTGGTGGTGACGGCCGTCAACGTGCACGCCATCTCGCACATGAAGGAGGGGCTGGGGTACTCGCTGGCCGAGGCGTCGTTCGCGATCACGGTGATGACGGTGGCACAGGCGGCCGGCATGCTGCTGGGGGCCGCCGTCGGCGACCGGGTGGAAAAGCGCCGGGCGGCGGCCGCCTGCATGTTGATGCACGCGCTGGGGCTTTTGCTGCTCACGTACGCGACGAACGCCGCGATGATCGGCGGCTTCGCCATCCTGCACGGCGTCGCGTGGGGCCTGCGCGGGCCCTTCATGCAGGCGATCCGCGCCGACTATTTCGGCCTGCAGGCCATCGGGATGATCATGGGCCTGTCGGCCTTCATCATCGCCATCGGCCAGGTCGGCGGCCCCATGGTGGCGGGCGCGCTGGCCGACCTCACCGGCAACTACCGCAGCGGCTTCACCGTGCTCGCCCTGGTGGCCGCGACGGGCTCGCTGCTGTTCCTGGCGGCGACCAAGCCGCGGCGCGGCGTGGCCGGCCGCCCTGGCGCCTGACCACGCGCCGGGGCGCGCTCAAGGCAGCAGCCGCGCCTCGTGCACCCACCGCTGCGGCTGCAGCTTCAGCGGGCGGTAGCGCACGTCCGCCCATTCGCCGCTCATGTCGCGGTACCTCGGGCTGAACACCAGGCCGCTCTGCCCGGTCTGGTAGATGAACAGCGACTGCTCGGGGTCGGCCAGGTCGTAGATCGCGCGCAGGCTCGCGGCGTGCCGGTTGGCGAACGGCCGGCGCTGGTCGTTGGCCCAGTACTGGCCGACGTTGACGGTCCAGTTGTCGCCCCCGGTGGGCACCGCGACGTCGAAGAAGCGCGCCAGCGCGGCGACGTTCCCGAGCGGGCGATGGGTCGACTGGGCCGGGTGCCATGCGCCCCAGCGCCAGGCGGCGGGCGCCTGGCCCTGCTGCGCCGCGATCCGGTCCAGGGCGCGCTCCAGCGCCCGCGCCGACTGCTCCTGGCAGGCGCGCGGGCCGCACCATTCGGCGGCAGCTTGCGGATCGGCCAGGATGGCTTCCAGGCCGGCCCGGAAATGGCGCTTGCCGTACAACTGCCGGAATCGCTCCTCGCCGAGCCGGGGCGCGATGACGCCGCGAGTGAGCTCGTCGGCCCACACCGCGACGATGAGCGGCGCGGCGCCGTCGGCGGCCATGCGCCCGTCGAAGTCGCGCAATTGCGCCAGCGCCGCGGGCGCGAGCGCATGCTGGCTGCGGGTGGCCTGCAGCAGCGGCAACAGCGTCAGGGCCGCGCGCGAGACGATGTCGGCCTGCACGTCGCGCACGCTTTGCACGGTGTGCTTCGGCCGCGCCCCCAGCAGCGTCTCGATGCGCTCGAAGCGCTCGGGCGTGTGCCAGTCGCTGCCCAGGTACCGCGGAAAGTCGGCCGCGTGGACGCGCTGGTTGGCCGTCGCATGCCAGCCCCTGGCCTCGATGGCCGCCTGGCCGGCGCTCGGGTTCTCCTCGTTGGCCAGTTCGCCGGTCCAGTCGTACCGGCGTTCCCAGCCCGGCGCCGGCGCCACGCCGCGCAGGTCGTTGCCGGGTGCCCGGCGCGGCGCCCGGCCGATCGCCTGGTAGCGGACTTCGCCCCGCGTGTCGGCCGCCACCAGGCTCTGCATCGGCGAGTGGTAATTGGCGAAGGCCGCCAGCAGTTCGTCGACCGACTGCGCGCTATTCGCCTGCAGCCCCGCCAGCACCGTCTGGTTGCCGGCATCCAGCGCCGACCAGCGCAGCGCCAGCACGAAGCGGCTCGTGTCGAGCAACCGGGCGTGGCTGGCCTGCGCATCGCTCAGCACCGGGCCATGGCGCGTGCTGCGCACGACCAGCCGCTCGTCCGGCTGCCCCTTGACCTTGATGACCTCCTCGCGCCGGCCAAAGGCGGCCCAACCGTCGGGCGTGCGGTAGCGGGCCGGATCGGCCGGGTCGATCTGCTCGAGATAGAGGTCCTGCACGTCGGGGCCGAAGTTGGTGAACCCCCACGCCACGCCGGCGGTGCGCCCCAGCACCACCGACGGCAGGCCGGGCAAGGTGGCGCCGATCACGTCGACCGGCTTGCCGCCCGGCGGCGCCGGCGCCTGGACGCGCGCGAAATACCAGATCGCGGGGGCGCCCAGGCCGAGGTGCGGGTCGTTGGCGAGCAGCGGCTTGCCGGTCGCGGTGCGGCTGCCGGCCAGCACCCAGTTGTTGGAGCCCTTGCCCAGCGGGTCACCCAGGTGGCGCGCCCAGTCGTTGATGGCGTCGGCATCGGCCATGGCCCAGCCGGCCGCGGGACGCTGGTCCAGCGAACTCGTGCGGGTGGGCGGCGGGTCGCCCTGCCGGTACACGCCGAGGCCGCGATACAGGGCGGCGAGATCGACCGACGTGGCCGGGCGCTCGCCGGGATACGGCGGCATCAACTGCCACAGGGCCCGGGTATCGAGCCGTTGCGCCGCGGACAGGCGCGCGAATTCGTTGCCCCAGTTGCCGCCGAGGTCCAGCGCCATCATCAGGGCCCACGCCATGCTGTCCTGGGGCTGCCAGGGCCCGGGGCTGGTGCGCAGGAGGTGGAACTCCGGCGGCAAGGCCTGGCCGCCGGCGGCATGAAAGCCGTTGATGCCGGCGGCATAGGCCTGCAACAGCGGCTTCACTTCGGCGGGCAGGCGTTCCCACTGCGCCTGCGCCGCCGAGCTGATGCCGATGGTGCGCATCAGCCGGTCGGTCTCCAGGGTCGACGGGCCGAGCACTTCGCTCAGCTCGCCGTGCATCAGGCGGCGGTTGAATTCGAGTTGCCAGCCGCGCTCCTGCGCATGCACCCACCCCATCGCGAAATAGGCATCGGCCAGGCTGGCGGCCTGGATGTGGGTGACGTCGCTCGCGTCACGCCGCACCTGGACCGGCGCGCCCAGTCCCGGCGCGCGGATGTCGCCGTCGAGGCTCGGGAAGCTGCGCCAGACATACCAGGCGGCTGCCAGGACCAGCAACAGCAACAGGGCGGTCAGCGCGGCAAGGGATTTGCGGAACATGGGATCGTGACTGTGGCGGAAGCGGCCCGGGGGGCCGGCGCCCACATGGTAAGCGCACCGCCGGTCAGTGGAAATCCCGGCTGCTCCCGGGTCCCCGCCCGAGCCGGCCCAGCAGCGGCGTGAGGTCCCGCAGCCGGTGCGCGATCAGGTGGCAGACCTGGCCGCCACTGTCCACGTCGCGCTGCCAGATGCCTTCCACGGCCAGCAGCCTGGCCTGGAGCAGTTCGTCGCGCTGGCGCTCGCGCAAGGACTTCCAGACGATGACGTTGACCGGTCCGGTCTCGTCCTCGAGCGTGACGAAGATGGTGCCGTTGGCGGTCTGGGGCTGTTGCCGCACGGTGACGATGCCGCAGGCGCGGACTTGCCGGCCGTTGGGGACATCGTGCAACTGGCTGGAGGTCTGCATCTTCATGCGTGCCAGGCGTGCCCGCAGCAAGGCCAGCGGATGGCGGCGCAGGGTCAGCCCCAGCGATTCGTAGTCGAACACGATCTCCTCGCCCTCCGGTGCCTCGGGCAACGCCAGCGTTTCCTCGTTCAGCGGCGCACTGCGCAACATCCGCGTCGGACGCAGGAAGGCCTTGGCGTCCCAGACCTGCTGGCGCCGGTGGCCGGAGAGCGACCGCAACGCATCGCCCGCGGCCAGGGCATCCAGATCCTTCACGTCGAGCTGGGCGCGCAAGGCCATGTCCTCGGTGCTCGCGAAGGCGGCTTCCTTCCGGGCCTGCATCACCCGCTCGGCGCCTTGTTGCGTCAGCCCGGAGACCATGCGCAGGCCCAGCCGGACCGCCGGCCGCAAACAATTGGAATCTGACCCCAATTTGTTGGGTAAATAATTGGAATCTGACCCCGATTGTTCGAGGGTGCAGTCCCAGTCGCTCGCCGAAACGTCGGGCGGCCGCACTTGCACGCCATGGCGCCTGGCGTCCTGCACCAGTTGCGAGGGCGAATAGAAGCCCATCGGCTGCGAGTTGAGCATGGCGGCCAGGAAGCACTCCGGTTCGTGGCACTTGAGCCAGCTGCTGTCGTAGGCCAGCAGCGCGAAGCTGGCGGCATGGCTCTCGGGAAAGCCGTACTCGCCGAAGCCCAGGATCTGCTTGAAGATGCTTTCCGCGAACTGCGGCCGGTAGCCGTTCTGCAACATGCCGTCGAGCAGCCGGTCGTGGAACTGGTGCACCCCGCCGCGGCGTTTCCAGGCCGCCATCGAGCGGCGCAGGCGATCGGCCTCCTCCCCCGAAAAGCCGGCGGCGATCATCGCGATCTGCATCACCTGTTCCTGGAAGATCGGCACGCCCAGGGTGCGCTCCAGCGCCGGCTTGAGCGCATCGTTCTCGTATTCGATCTTCCCGCCCTTGCGCACGCGGTCCCGGCTCTTGAGGTAGGGGTGGATCATCCCGCCCTGGATCGGGCCCGGCCGCACGATCGCCACTTCGACCACCAGGTCGTAGAAGCGGCGCGGCTGCAGCCGCGGCAGCATCGACATCTGCGCGCGGCTCTCGATCTGGAACACGCCCACGGTGTCGGCGCGGCAGATCATGTCGTAAGTGGCCTGGTCCCGGTCCTCGATGTCCTGCATGGCGAACGGGCGGCCGCGCCGCTGGCTCACGAAGTCCAGGCAGCGGCGCAACGCGGTGAGCATGCCCAGCGCCAGCACGTCGACCTTGAGCAGGCCCATGTCCTCCAGGTCGTCCTTGTCCCACTGGATGATCGAACGGTCCCGCATGGCGGCGTTCTCCACCGGCACCAGCCGGGTGAGCTTGCCCTGCGTCAGCACGAAGCCGCCCACGTGCTGGCTCAGGTGCCTGGGAAAGCCGCGCAGCGCCGTCGCCAGTTCCAGCCATTGGCGCATCCGCAGCGAATCCATCTCGACGCCCGCTTGCGCGGCGCGCTCGCACAGGCGCTGCACCTGCAGGCCGTCTTCGTCGAACCAGAAATGCTCCTTGGCGAAAGCGTCGACCAGTGCTTCGGGAATGCCCAGGGCCTTGCCGACGTCGCGGATGGCGCTGCGGGTGCGGTAGGTCGCCACGACGGCGGCGATGGCGCAGCGGTCGCGCCCGTACTTGCGGTAGATGTACTGGATCACCTCCTCGCGCCGCTCGTGCTCGAAATCGACGTCGATGTCGGGCGGCTCCTTGCGCTCGCGGCTGATGAAGCGCTCGAACAGCAGGTTCGCCCGGGTCGGATCCACTTCGGTGATGTGCAGGCAATAGCAGACCGCGGAATTCGCGGCCGAGCCCCGCCCCTGGCACAGGATCTTCTGTTCGCGGGCATGGCGCACGATGTCGTGCACCGTCAGGAAGTACATCTCGTACCGGCAGTCGGCGATCAGCCGCAGCTCGCGCACCAGCTGGCGCCGCACCGGCCACGGCACCCCCGCGGGGTAGCGTCGCCCGGCCCCTTCGATCGTGAAACTTCGCAATGCCTGCGCCGGCGTCATGCCGGGCGGCACGCTCTCCATCGGATACTGGTACCTGATCTCCTCCAGGCTGAAGCTGCAGCGGCTGGCGACCACCAGCGTGTTTTCCAGCAGATGGCCCGGATACAGCGACGCCAGCGTAGTGCGCGAACGCAGTGCCCGCTCGGCGCTCGGCTGCAATGCCAGCCCGCAGGCGCCGACCGGCTGGCCCGCCTGCACCGCCGTCATCACGTCCTGCAGCGCCTTGCGCGAGCGCACGTGCATGTGCACGTCGCCGGCCGCCACCAGGGGCAGGCCGCTGCCCTCCCCCACCTGCCGCAGGATGTGCAGCCACAGCGCATCGTCCAGGCCCTGGTGCAGTTGCACGGCCAGCCAGGCGCTGGCACCGAAGAGATCCCGCGCCCATCGGGCGATCTCCAGCAGCCGGCTGGCCGCGTCCTCGTCGCTGGCGTCGCAGCGTTCGGGAGCGATCAGGATTTCGCATTCCCGCAGCAGCGTGAAATCGCTCTCGCCTCTGCTGACGCCGTACTCACCCTTGCCGGCTTCGCGCCTGGCGGCCGTGATGAACTCGCACAGGTTGCCCCAGCCGGTCACGTTGCGGGCCAATGCCACCAGCCGGAAGCCGTCGAACCTGAATTCGCTGCCGAGAATCAGCTTGAACGCCGTCCTGGTCCCGGGATCGAGCTCCCGCCATGCCGCGTAGGCCCGGACCACCCCCGAGACCGAGCATTCGTCCGTGATGGCGATGGCCGAATAGCCAAGCTTGCAGGCCCGCTCGACCAGCTCGCCCGGATGCGAGGCGCCCCGCTGGAAACTGAAGCAGGACAGGCAATGCAGCTCGGCATACCCCGGCAGGGAAAACGCGGCGTCGGTCATGGTGAAACCTGCCTTCAGGCATACATTCCATGCAGGTACCAGCGCACTTGCGCGCTTTCCTGCGGGACCGCCAGCCGTTCCCGGTAGATCCACAGCAAGCCGGCCTGCTCGCTGCGCGCGACGAAATAGTCGCGCACCGCCGGGCCGCCGGCGCCTGCATCCCACCACCCGGTCTCGATCCGCTGGGGACCCGCCAGCAGGCGCAACGGCCCCTGGAATTGCGGTTTCTCGGCCCGCACCTCCAGCCGCACCGGCTGCGGCAGCAGCCACTCGGGGTACAGCGCATCGGCGGGCAGCCGGTCCCGGCTCTGGCGGCGCGAGTTCGCCAGCAGGCTGGAACAGTCGGCGCCGCGGGCCGGCTGCCAGCTCTGCATGCGTTCCGGCCGGTGGTCCGCATGCGCCTGCGCCACCACGACATTGCCGGCGCCCAGGCGGACGCTGGCACGTTCGATGTACTGGTGCAGCGCCTCGCCCGGCACATCGTCCTGCGGCATGAGGCTCCTGCTGGCGCCGGCCCAGGCAACGGTTTCCAGCGAGCGCATCCGCAGATGGTTGGCCGGTGCCGACAGGCTGGCCCGGGCGAGATGTTCACCCAGGAGCCGGCGCAGATGCACGACGTCCTGGGTCGGCTGGGCGGTGCGGATCTGCAGCCGTTCCTGGCCCGGCAAGGCAACGCCATCGAGGCGCCGCAGGTCGAGCGTCCATTCCAGTTCCAGCGCGAGCACGCCGTGCTGTCGTGCCTGCAGCCACACCTGCAGTTGCGACAACAGTCGCTGCGCCGACCACATGAGTTCGGACGCGCTGGTGGCCAGCGCCGGCAGTTCCACCCTGAGGTCGAACTCCTGCGGCAATTGCAGCCACGCGTAGCTTTCCGGACGGTCTCCATACGCGCAATCCAGGGCCTGCAGCAGATCGGCGCCGAACCTTCGCGCGAGCCCGGCCCGCGGCAGCCGGCGCAGGTCGCCCCAGGTACGGCAGCCGATGCGTTCCAGCACGGCCAGATGCCCGCCGGCGGCGCTGAGCACATGCAGCGGCAGTTCGTCGGCCTTCATGGCCCGCGCCAAACGTCCATCCTGCCCGCATCGCAGCAACGCAAGCGCCTTCAGGGCCGTCGGCGCCTGCGCCCATGGCGCCGGCGACAAGGGCTGGGGATTGCCGAACAATCGTTCCAGCAGCCGCCGCCGACCGCCCCACAGGCGCAGGCAGGCAGAAGCCTCCAGGACCAGCGCTTCGTCGGCCACGGCGACCCGGGGCGTGAACTGCAATGCACGCCAGCTCCAGGCGGAGCGTTCGCCGTCAAGGGATGGCCGCAGTGCGATCCAGTACATGCGATCTTTCCGAAGCGGGAAGCGGTTCACGGGACATGGGGCGCAGGCTGCGCCGAGCCTGCAGCAGGGCCGCCATCCGCCGGGAAGTCGCCGGCAATTGCACTGGCAGCAGGAGCGGCGGACCCTTGCGCTTGAGGATCCGCACCTCGAGCTGGTCGATGCCTTCGACCAGCAGGCGCAGCGCGGCCGGCGACGCCTCATGGCGACTGCCGGCATTCCTGAACACGAACAGCAGGCGGTCATGCTGCTGCGCCGCCAGGTGCAGACGCCGCAGGTCCTCGTTCCTGGCTTCCGGCAGCCAGGCCAGCACGGCCGCAACCTGGGCGCAGCGCAGGGCCTGCTCGGCGGCCCAGAGCCTGGCTGCACGCTGGTCGGCCTGGATGCACAACAGGCGCTCCGGACGCACGCCCTGGGCCGTGAGACTGGGTCCGAACGGACGCCAGGGCGCCGCAATCAGGACAATGGGTCCGTCCTTCTCCTGGATGGTCCTGGCCAGGGCCGGCAGCAGCAATTGCCAGACATGGCGGCCTGGCGATCGCTGCAATACTTCGACCATGACGCCCGTCGGCCAGCCTCCACCCGGCAGTTGCGCATCGAGCACCGGCGCTCCCGAGGAAACGGTGGCTTTCCCGCGGGCAAGGTCCTCCACCCGCCACACATCCGGAAAGGCGGACAGATCGAGCCGGCAGACGCGAGAAACAGGAGACATGGCATCGGCGAGAAACAACTGTTCATTTATACAGTATTCCCACCGGCCCCACGCAATTCACCGATGGCCTGCCGTCAAAACTTCGCCTTCCGCCAACTTCTTCCAGGCACCCGCCCTGCCGCCCGGCCGTGAGAAAGATCCTCAGACCCGCTGACTTTGCCGGCGATTCCGAGGCGATCGCCCGGACCCTGATCGGCGCCGTCCTGCTCGTCGATGGCGTCGGCGGGCGGATCGTGGAGACGGAGGCCTACGACCGCGCCGATCCGGCATCGCACAGCTTTTCCGGGCCGACGCCGCGCAACCAGTCGATGTTCGGCCCGCCCGGCCGGGCCTATGTCTATCGCTCCTACGGCATCCACTGGTGCCTGAACTTCGTCTGCCGCGAGGAAGGCCATGGGGCCGGGGTCCTGATCCGCGCACTCGAGCCGCTGGAAGGCCTGGACCTGATGCGGCAGCGGCGCGGGGTGGAGGATCCGGGACTGCTGTGTTCGGGGCCGGGCCGGGTCGGGCAGGCCCTGGCCATCACCCATGACCTGAATGGCAGGCGGCTCGACCAGCCGCCGTTCAGGGTCTACGCCGCCGACGCAGCGCATGGCATCGTCGCGGGGCCGCGCATCGGCATTTCAAAGGCCATGGAACTGCATTGGCGCTTCGGCCTGGCCGGCTCGCGCTATCTGAGCCGGCCGTTTTCCGTGCCCCGCGAACCGCGTTCGCCCTGAGGACAGATCCGGGACCGAGGCTTTCAGCGCTGGCGCCTGTGGCGCGTCACTTCGCGGCGCTCCACGATGGTGCCCTGCGGATCGCGCAGTTCCGTGATCACGGTGCTGCGGGCGGGCGGGCCGCCCATGCGCGAGGTGTCCGGGGCGCCGGCCAGCGCCGCCGCCGGCACCGCATTCAGCGCCCCGCTGGCGGCCAGCACCGCCGCGGCATCGCGTGGCTGCACCATGACGATGGCGTGCGAGGCGGTCGCGGCGAACGGCACGCCCGTGTCCCGCGCCGCGGCGCGATCGGTCAGCAAGGGAGCGGGACCGGCCGCAGCGAACCGGCGCGGCGCTGCCGCCACCACCGCTTCGCACGCATCGGTCGTGTCGAAGACCATGTGCCCGCCCGGAAACCGCTGCGGCAGCGTGTCGTGCAGGGGCAGGCTCATGTCGACAGGAGCCTGCGTCGAGCGCCAGGCCACCCGGCCGGCCCCGTCGTAGACCGTGTAGCAGGCCTGCGCCTGGGACGCGGCGGCGGCCACCAGCGCGACCAACAGTGATTTTCGGAATTTCATGCGACCTCCGGCCGGACAGCCATGGCACGGCCGATGGTGCGGCAGCCCGGCGGTCGCCGTTGCAGTCCGCCGCACCGAAGCGGTGTCAGCCCGCGGCGACGCCTGGTAAGCAAACGCGTCTGCGGAAACAATGAAGCCGCGGCACGCCGCGGCTTCGCGCTCCGGGCCGCAAAGGCCTCAGTGCAGCTTCACGCCGGTCTTGGACTGCAGGTAGTCCATGGTCACGCCGGGGGCCATCTCCACCACCTTCAGGCCCTGCGGCGTCACGTCCATGACGGCCAGGTCCGTGATGATTCGGTCGACGACGCCGACGCCGGTCAGCGGCAGCGTGCACTTGGGCAGGATCTTGAGGTCCTCGCTGCCGTCCTTCTTCCTGGCGACATGTTCCATCAGGACGATCACGCGCGGCACGCCGGCCACCAGGTCCATCGCGCCGCCCATGCCCTTGACCATCTTGCCGGGGATCATCCAGTTGGCGAGGTCGCCGTGCTCGCTCACCTGCATCGCGCCGAGGATCGACAGGTTGATCTTGCCGCCGCGGATCATGGCGAAGCTGTCGTGGCTGCCGAAGATCGACGAGCCGGGCAGGGTCGTCACGGTCTGCTTGCCGGCATTGATCAGGTCGGCATCCACCTCGTCTTCGGTCGGGAAGGGCCCGATGCCCAGCATGCCGTTCTCGGACTGCAGCCACACCTCCTTGTCCGGCGGCACGTAATTGGCCACCAGCGTCGGGATGCCGATGCCGAGGTTCACGTAGAAGCCGTCCTGCAGTTCCTGCGCCGCGCGGGCGGCCATCTGTTCCTGGGTCCAACGCATTTCGATCCCCTTAGTCAGTTGGGGACAGAGCTGAAGATCTGTCCCGCAAAGTGTTTAGGCCTTTTCGGTGAGCGTGCGCTTCTCGATGCGCTTCTCGGGATGCGGGTTGTGCACGATGCGGTGCACGTAGATGCCGGGCAGATGGACCTGGTCCGGCACCATGTCGCCGGTCTCGACGACGTGCTCGACTTCCACGATGCAGATCTTGCCGGCCATGGCCGCCGCCGGATTGAAGTTGCGGGCGGTGAGGCGGAACTGCAGGTTGCCCGACTTGTCGGCCACGTGCGCCTTGACCAGCGCCACGTCGGGCACCAGCGCCCGTTCCATCACGTAGGTCTCGCCGTCGAATTCGCGCAATTCCTTGCCGTCGGCGACGATGGTGCCGACGCCGGTCCTGGTGAAGAACGCCGGGATGCCGGCGCCGCCGGCGCGCAGCTTCTCGGCCAGCGTGCCCTGCGGCGTGAACTCGAGTTCCAGTTCGCCGGCCAGGTACTGGCGCTCGAACTCCTTGTTCTCGCCGACGTAGCTGGAGATCATCTTGCGGATCTGCCGCGTCTCGAGCAGCTTGCCCAGGCCGAAACCGTCCACGCCGGCGTTGTTGGAGATGACGGTGAGGTTCTTCACGGCGCTGTCGCGCAAGGCCTCGATCAGCGCCTCGGGGATGCCGCAGAGCCCGAAACCCCCGACGGCCAGCAGCTGGCCGTCGCGCACGACGTCTTTCAACGCCGCCGCCGCGGAAGGATAGATCTTGTTCACGAGAAGTCTCCTGAAGGGAAGCCGGTCGGAATGCTCCGGATTCGGTACGATACTACCTAATGAGCTACGTAGTTCCTCGTAGAGATTAGCACTATGGACGTCGACTACCGCGTTGCGTTCAATCTTGCGCCGGTCGGCCTGTGCCTGTCGCGCAACCGTGCCATCGTCGACTGCAACGAGCAGTTGTGCGAGATGTTCGGCTCCTCGCGCGAACTGCTGATCGGTCAGTCGTTCCAGGTGCTCTACCCCAGCGCGGACGAGTACGAGCGCCTGGGCGCCCGGATGGCGCCGATCCTCAATGCCAAGGGCCACTACTCCGACGACCGCATCATGAAGCGCGCGAGCGGCGAGGTCTTCTGGTGCCATGTCACGGGCCGGGCGCTCAACCGCGAAGCGCCCCATGAGGCCGGCATCTGGGCGTTCGAGGACCTGAGCTCGCAGCGACCGGTGAGGGCCGAACTGACGGCGCGCGAACGCGAGGTGGCGGCGCGGCTCCTCGACGGCATGACGTCCAAGGAGATCGGCCGCACGCTGGCGATCAGCCACCGGACGGTGGAGATCTACCGGGCCCGGCTGATGCGCAAGTACAAGGCGAGCACCACGGCCGACCTGGTGCACAAGCTGATGGCGGGGACCTGACGGCGACTGCGGGAGCGAGAGGCCAATGCGGGAGCGGACAGCCGGACGCAGAGGACGCGAAGGATACGCAAAGGTCGCAAAAAGGGACCGAAGGAAGAAAGACTGAATTTTTTCAACTGGAATTCTTTTGCGCCCTCTGCGTACCCTCTGCGTCCTCTGCGTCCTTGACCCCGCGTTCAGAGTCGCCGAGCCGATAGCGCGCCGGTCGCCAAGGCGCTACGCTGGCGCGATACCCGCCAAGGAGATGCCATGACGAATCGCTATCCCATGCCCGAACTCAAGGACCTGCCCGAGGACATCAAGGCCCGGGTGCTGGAGGTGCAGGAGAAGGCCGGCTTCGTGCCCAATGTGTTCCTGGCGCTGGCCCGGCGGCCCGCCGAGTGGCGCGCGTTCTTCGCCTATCACGACGCCCTGATGCTCAAGGAGGAGGGCTCGCTCACCAAGGGCGACCGCGAGATGATCGTGACGGCCACCAGCGCGGCCAACCAGTGCCTGTACTGCGTGGTGGCGCACGGCGCGATCCTGCGCATCTACGAGAAGAAGCCGATGGTGGCCGACCAGGTGGCGGTGAACTGGCGCAAGGCCGACATCTCGCAGCGGCAGCGCGCGATGCTGGATTTCGCGATGAAGGTGTGCCTGCGCGCCCACGAGATCGAGGACGCCGATTTCGAGCCGCTGCACGCGCACGGCTTCTCCGACGAGGACATCTGGGACATCGCGGCGATCACCGCGTTCTTCGGCCTGTCCAACCGGATGGCGAGCTTCTCCAACATGCAGCCCAATCCGGAGTTCTACCTGATGGGCCGAGCGCCCAGGCAGAAGGGCTGACGCCTCACTCCAGGTGGGCCCGGAACCAGTCCGGGATCGGCACCGACTTCTGCTTCGGGAAGTCGACCCACACCGTCGTCGCCCCGCCGGCGGCGTACACCACGCCCGGGTCGTCCACGCGCTCCATCGTCGCCCAGCTCTCGAAGCTGGTGCGGCCGACGTCGCTGACGTACATCTTCACCACGATGTCGCCGGGATATTCGAGCTGCTTGTAGAACGTGCAGAAGGCGTTGACGATCACCACGCCCTGCCCTTGCGGATCGGGCTGGCAGCCGATCGAACGGACCCAGTCGATGCGCACGGTCTCGAGGTAGCGGAAGTACGTCGTGTTGTTGACATGGCCCATCGCGTCCATGTCGCCCCAGCGGATCGGCAGGCGCGCTTCGTAGACCAGTTTCTTGTGCTCGGGGAGTTCGATCTTCATTGGTGAGCCCGGACGGAGGCGATGATGCCGAAAGTGAAAAGGACGCAGGCCGCCGCCTGCGCCGCCGTCGGCCAGCGGCCGTCCCAGGCGAAGGAATAGGCCAGCGCGAACAGCGTCTCGCTGACCACGAGCTGGCCGCACAGGCTGGGCGCAAGCCGCCGGCTCGCGACGTTCCACAGCACCGAGGCGAGCCAGGCCGACCCGAACCCGGTGGCGATGCACAGGGCGGCGAACAGCGCGGCGTCCGGGCGCGCGGCGAGGCTGCGCACATCCGAACCGGCGATGCTCCACAGCACCAGCGCCCCCACCCCGGTCGCCACGCCCAGCCAGTTGGCCCAGACGGTGGAATTGACTTCCGGGTGGCGCTTCAGCCACGCCGCGTTCAGCATGGCGAAAGCGGTCCAGCTGGCCAGCGAAGCCACGGCCAGCGCCATGCCACGCACGAAGTGCTGGCCAGCGGCGACACCGCCCGACAGCGAGGGCGCCGTCATCAGCGCCAGACCCGCGACCGTAAGCGCCAGTCCCGGCAGCAGGGCGCGCCAGCGCAGTCCGCGCGGCTTGCCCAGCACCATGAGCCAGAGCGGGATGGTGCCGATGATCAGCGCGGGCACCTCGGTGCCGGCGTCGCGGATCGCCATCACCAGCAGCAGGTAGTAGCCAGTGGCGCCCAGTGCGCTCAGGCCCAGGGCGGCCAGCGCCTGGCCGGGCGTCGGCATGGCCCGCGTGCGCGGGACCAGCAGCATGACCAGCGCCGCCACCACGCCGCAGGCCGCGAAGCGCCCGGCCGTCAGGTCCAGGGACGAATAGCCGCCGACCATGCGCGGCGCGACGAACACCAGGCCCCACAGCGCGCCCGCCGCCAGACCGGCCAGATTGCCCGTCAGCAGCGCCCGGCCCGCCGCCTCAGACACCGAAGCCGTCGTCGGCCGCGATCACCGCGCCGTTGATGAAGTGGCTCTCGTTGCTGGCCAGCATGACGATCAGCGCGTCCAGCCACTCGGGCTGGCCCACGCGCTTGCGCGGCAGCATCTGCATCAGCTTGCGGCCCTGCTCGGTATCCCAGTGGTGGTGGTTGATCTCGGTGTCGATGTAGCCGGGGCAGATCGCGTTGACGTTGATGCCGAAGCGGCCCCATTCGAGCGCCATCGCCTTGGTCATGTGCACCACCGCCGCCTTGCTCATGGCGTAGGCGCCGATCTGCGGCAGCACCTTCAGGCCCGCCATCGACGCGACGTTGATGATGCGCCCGCCGGTGTAGGTGCCCGGCGCCGCGCCGCTCGCGCGCGCCAGCATGCGCTTGCCCACCTCCTGCGCCACGAAGAACGCGCCACGCACGTTGGTGTCGAAGATGTAGTCGTAGTCGTCCTCGCTCACGTCCTGGATGCGCTGCGTCGTGCTCACACCGGAGTTGTTCACCAGGATGTCGATCGAGCCCATCTCGGTCTCGGCATGGGCCACCGCCGCCTTGATGCTGTCCACCGAAGTGACATCGAGCTGCACCACGTGCGCATCCTCGCCCGTGGCCTCGATCTGCGCGCGCAGGTCCTTCAGTTTCTCGACGCGGCGGCTGGCAAGCACCACCGCGGCGCCGGCGCGCGCCAGGGTGCGGGCGAACTGCGCGCCGAGGCCGCTGGAAGCGCCGGTCACGAAGGCGACGCGGCCGGACAAATCGATGCTGTAACTCACGAGACTCTCCTGCCAGAATGCCGGGGCAACGGGGACGAACGGCCGTTCGATTCTGGCCGCCCGCGCAATAGAATGCAATGCGTCGCGAGGGGCGCGCACGCGCACTGGCCGCGAACGGACATTATCAGCGAGAGCACACATGACGAACGAAGAGATCCTGGCGCAGTTCGGCCCGCGTGAAGCGATGGAGTACGACGTGGTGGTGGTGGGCGGCGGCCCCGCCGGCCTGTCCGCCGCGATCCGGCTGAAGCAGCTCGCCGCCGAGCATGGACAGGACGTCTCGGTCGTCGTCCTCGAAAAAGGTTCCGAGCCCGGCGCGCATATCCTGGCCGGCACGATCATGGACCCGCGCGCCCTGTACGAGCTCTTTCCCGACTGGAAGGAGCGTGGCGCGCCGATGGAAAGCGAAGTCACCGAGGACATCTTCCTGTTCACCACGGAAACGGGCGCCCAGCGCACGCCCAACTTCCTGCTGCCCAAGTGCTTCCACAACGAAGGCTGCTACGTGCTGAGCCTGGGCAATTTCACGCGCTGGCTGGCGCAGCAGGCCGAGGTCCTGGGCGTCGAGATCTTCCCCGGCTTCGCCGCGGCCGAGGTGCTGTACAACGAGGACGGCTCGGTCAAGGGCGTGGCCACCGGCAACTTGGGGCTAGGCAAGGACGGCGAGCCCACCGGCAGCTTCCAGCTCGGCATGGAGCTGCTGGCCAAATACACCATCTTCGCCGAGGGCGCGCGCGGCCACCTGGGGCGCCGGCTGATCGACCGGTTCAAGCTCGACGAGGGGCGCGACCCGCAGACCTACAGCATCGGCGTCAAGGAGCTGTGGGAAATCGATCCGTCGCGCCACAAGCCCGGACTGGTGCTGCACAGCGCCGGCTGGCCGCTGGACAACGACACGTACGGCGGCTCGTTCATGTACCACATGAACAACAACCAGGTCGTCTGCGGCCACATCGTTGGGCTCGACTACAAGAATCCGTGGCTGAGCCCGTTCGAGGAATTCCAGCGCTGGAAGACCCATCCCAACATCCGCTGGTACTTCGAAGGGCCGCAGGGGGCCAAGCGCATCGGCTACGGCGCGCGCGCGCTCACCGTGGGCGGGCTGCTGTCGCTGCCCAAGACGGTGTTCCCCGGCGGCGCGCTGGTCGGCTGCGAAGCGGGTTACCTCAACGCGGCGCGCATCAAGGGCAGCCACGCGGCGATCAAGACCGGCATGCTGGCCGCCGAGGCGGCCCATGCGGCGATCCGCGCCGGGCGCCAGCACGACGAACTGACGGCCTATCCCGAGGCGTTCGAGCAATCGTGGCTGTACGGGGAGCTGAATCAGGCGCGCAACTTCAAGTACTGGTTCAAGAAGGGCCGCAACGTCGCCACGATCATGACCGGCGTGGAACAGTTCCTGCTGCGCGGGCACATCCCGTGGACATTCCACCGGCAGTACCCGGACCACGTGTACCTGAAACCCGCGTCCGAGTGCCAGCCGATCGAGTATCCGAAGCCCGACGGCAAGCTCACCTTCGACCGCCTGTCGTCGGTGTTCATCTCCAACACCAACCACTCCGAGGACCAGCCGGCGCACCTCACGCTGAAGGACCCCGCCGTGCCGGTGCAGGTGAACCTGGCGCAGTTCGCCGGGCCGGAAAGCCGCTACTGCCCGGCCGGCGTGTACGAGTTCGTCAAGAACGAGGACGGCAGCGACCGCCTGCAGATCAACGCGGCCAACTGCGTGCACTGCAAGACCTGCGACATCAAGGACCCGACGCAGAACATCGTCTGGGTCACGCCCGAAGGCGGCGGCGGGCCGAACTACACGAACATGTAGCGCCTGGGGCGGCGCCGGCAAGAATTTTCGGCAGCCGCGCGCCCTCGTTTTCCCTGAGTCCAAAGTTGTCGGACAACTTTTTTTCTCTGGCAGAATTGCCGGGTCCATTCTTTTCGTACTGGAGACAGTCAGTGAAACTCTCGCAAGTCGTCCTGGGCGTGACACTCGCCTTCGGCCTGGTCGCCGGCGCCGCCGCGCAGACCGTCATGAAGATCAACATTTCCACGTCCCAGAACTCGCACCAGGGCGTGGGCATCGACACCTTCGCCAAGGAGGTCGAGAAGCGCACCAACGGCCGCTACAAGGTGCAGACCTTCTACAGCGGCTCGCTGGGCGGCGAGCGCGAGTCGATGGAGGCCGTGCAACTGGGCACGCAGGAGCTGACCCTCACGTCGACCGGTCCGGTGCCCAATTTCGTGCCGGAAACCAAGATCCTGGACGTGCCCTTCCTGTTCCGCGACAAGGCGCATGCCCGCGCGGTGCTGGACGGCCCGATCGGCGCCGACCTGCTCAAGAAATTCGAGGCCAAGGGCTTCAAGGCGCTGGTGTGGGCCGAGAACGGCTTCCGCCACATGACCAACAGCAAGCGCGACGTCAAGGCGCCCGAGGACCTCAAGGGCCTGAAGATGCGCACCATGGAGAACCCGGTGCACATCGCCGCCTACAAGGGCTTCGGCATCATCACGACGCCGATGGCGTTCCCGGAAGTGTTCACCGCCCTGCAGCAAGGCACCGTGGACGGCCAGGAGAACCCGCTGTCGGTGATCATCGCGTCGAAGTTCGACCAGGTGCAGAAGCACCTGTCGCTGACCGGCCATGTCTACTCGCCCTGCGTCATCGTCATGAACAAGGCCGCGTTCGACAAGCTGTCCAAGGCCGACCAGCAGGCCTTCATCGACGCCGCCAAGGAAGCCGCCAAGGCCAACCGCGCGCGAGTCGACGAGGACGATGCCAAGGGCGTCGCCGACCTGCGTGCCAAGGGCATGAACGTGATCGACAACGTCGACAAGGCCAAGTTCGTGGCGGCGCTCGCGCCGGTGAACGCCGAGTTCGAGAAGCAGTTCGGCAAGGCCAACCTCGAGAAGATCCGCAACTTCAAGTAAGCGGCCCCTCGCGAGCCCCGACGCCCGCAGGTCCTGCACTTGCGGGCGTTTCGCCATACAAGGCCGGTCCGCCGGTCCCCCAAGGATGAAAGAAACCTTCCTCAAATTCGAACGCTGGACCACCGGCGCCGCCATGGCCGGCGCCTGCCTGATGATGGTCGTGGCCGCCAGCCTGGGCGTGTTCCAGATCGTCACGCGCTTCGTGCTGGAGCAGCCGGCCGAGTGGTCGGAGATCCTGATCCGCATCAGCCTGATCTGGATGGTGTTCCTCGGCATTCCCGCCGCCTTCCGCTACGGCGCGATGGTCAGCGTCGACGTGCTGTACCGCTGGAGCCCGCCCAAGTTGCGGCGCGTGCTGGACTGGGTCGTGTGCCTCGCCGCCCTGACGCTGATCGGCATCATCATCTGGTGGGGCTGGGACTACGCCCAGCGCGGCAGCGTCCAGTCCATGGCCGGCCTGGAAAGCGTCTCGATGCTGTGGGCCTACCTGGCACTGCCCGTCGGCGGCGTGTTCTGCGTCTTCGGCATCATCGGCAACCTTCTCGATCCCGTCCGCATGGAACTGGAGACCGCGCAATGACCTCCGCCATGATCGGCACCATGGTGCTGTGCTTCGCACTCACCGTCTCCGTGGCCGTCTCGATCGGCCTGGCGTCCGTCCTGGGCATCCAGGCCTCCAACGCCCACATGCTCATCTCCGTCAAGGAGATGTTCAACTCGATCAACAAGTTTCCGCTGGCCGCGATCCCCTTCTTCATCCTGGCCGGCAACCTGATGGAGACCGGCGGCATCTCGCGCCGGCTGGTGGAGTTCGCCAAGAGCATCGTCGGCGGCGTCCAGGGCGGCCTGCCGATGACCTGCGTGCTGACCTGCATGATCTTCGCCGCCGTCTCGGGCTCGTCGGTGGCGACCACCTTCGCCATCGGCGCGATCCTGATCCCGGCGCTGATCAAGCACGGTTATCCGGTCACCTATGCCGCCGCCCTGCAGGCCACCAGCGCCGAGCTGGGCGTGATCATCCCGCCCTCGATCCCGATGATCCTGTACGGCGTGAGCGCCGAAGTCTCGATCGGCGAGCTGTTCATCGCCGGTTTCGGTCCGGGCCTGCTGATCGGCGGCGCCCTGATGCTGTTCTGCTGGGTCTACTGCAAGATCAAGGGCTGGGGCAAGAACGACGGCGACGGCCGCCTGCCCTTCGGCAAGGCGACGCTGCAGGCCGGCTGGGCCCTGCTGATGCCCGTCATCATCCTGGGCGGCATCTACGGCGGCATCTTCACGCCCACCGAGGCGTCGGCCGTCGCCGTGCTGTACGCGCTGGTGGTCGGCATGCTGGTCTACCGCGAGATCCGCATCGTCGACCTGTACGCGATCCTGCGCAAGTCGGTCGTGTCGTCGGCGGTGATCATGTTCATCATCGCCAACGCCGGCCTGTTCGCGTTCCTGATCACCCGCGCCGGCGTGCCGGAGGCCATCGGCCTGTGGTTGCAGGACGTGCTGAAGACGCCCGCCTATTTCCTGCTGGGCGTCAACGCCGCGCTGTTCCTCATCGGCATGTTCATCGAGACCAGCGCCTCGATCATCGTGCTGGCGCCGATCCTGGCGCCGGTGGCGGTGCACTTCGGGATCGACCCGGTGCACTTCGGGCTGATCATGGTGGTGAACCTGGCGCTGGGCATGATCACGCCGCCGTTCGGCGTGAACCTGTTCGCGGCCTGCACGGTGGCACGGATCTCGCTGGACCGGATCATCCACCAGCTGATTCCGTTCGTGCTGGTGGTGCTGGGCTGCCTGATGATCATCACCTACTTCCCCGGCCTCTCGCTGGGCCTGCGCGACCTGGTCTACAAGTGAGCGGGCGACGCGTGCGAGCGGCTACAATCCGCAGCGTCAGGAGAGAGTTCCCCCGCGGAACCGCCGAAGGCGCAGGGACCACCCGAACGCTCAGGCAAAAGGACTGACACAGCGCCCCATCCGGGGCGCTTCCTTGCTGGAGAGAGGCGGCGCCCGCGAGCGCCGCCCACCGAAGGAGCAAACCCGCCAGCGGGTGAATCTCTCAGGTAAAGCGGACAGCAGGGGCAGGCCCATGGTGTGTACCATGGCTCGATCGCCCCTGGAGCGCCGCGTGACAGAGCAACAGAACCTCCTCGCAACGCCGTTGAACGCGTTGCATCTCGAACTGGGAGCCCGCATGGTTCCCTTCGCCGGCTATTCGATGCCGGTGCAGTATCCGGCCGGCCTCATGGCCGAGCATCACCACACGAGGACCGCCGCCGGCCTGTTCGACGTCTCGCACATGGGCCAGTTGCGCCTGGTGGGCCCGGACGCCGCGGCCGCATTCGAATCCCTGATGCCGGTGGACGTGATCGACCTGCCGGTGGGCAAGCAGCGCTACGGCCTGATGCTCACGGATGAGGGCACGATCATCGACGACCTGATGTTCGTGAACCGGGGCGATGACATTTTCGTGATCGTCAACGGCGCGTGCAAGGCCGGCGACATCGCCCACATCCAGGCTCGCATCGGATCGCGCTGCCAGGTGATCCCCATGCCCGAGCGCGCGCTGCTCGCCCTGCAGGGACCGCAGGCGGTCGATGCCTTCAGGCGCCTGGTGCCCGGCGTCGAGCAGCTCGTGTTCATGACCGGCAAGCGCTTCGAATGGCAGGGCGGCGAGCTGTTCGTGACCCGCAGCGGCTACACCGGCGAGGACGGTTTCGAGATCTCGGTGCACGAGTCGCAGGCGCAGGCACTGGCGCGCGCCCTGCTGGCGCAGCCCGAGGTGAAACCCATCGGCCTGGGCGCGCGCAATTCGCTGCGCCTGGAAGCCGGCCTGTGCCTGTACGGCAACGACATCGACACCACCACGACGCCGGTGGAAGCCGGCCTCACCTGGGCCATCCAGAAGGTCCGCCGCACCGGCGGCGCCCGCGCCGCCGGCTTCCCGGGCGCGGACAAGGTGCTCGGCCAGTTGCAAGGCACCGTGCCGCTCGAGCGCAAGCGGGTCGGCCTGGTCGCGCTGGAGCGCGTGCCGGTGCGCGAACACACGGAACTGCGCGACGCGGCCGGCCAGCGCGCCGGCGAAGTGACCAGCGGCCTGCTGGGCCCCAGCATCGACAAGCCGGTCGCGATGGCCTACGTGGCGCCGGCCCTGGCCACCCCCGGGGCCCGCCTGGATGCCATCGTGCGCGGCAAGCCGGTGCCCATGGAGGTAACCGGCATGCCGTTCGTTCCCAACCGCTATTACCGCGGATGAAGACTTTTTTTCCCAGGAAACCCAACAGGAGCAGCACATGACCGTCAAGTACACCCAGGAGCACGAGTGGATCCAGCTCGAGGACCACGAGGCCGCCGTCGTCGGCATCACGCTGCATGCGCAGGACGCGCTGGGCGACGTGGTCTTCGTCGACCTGCCGGAGGTCGGCCGCACGTATGCCAAGGGTGAAGTGGCCGGCGTCGTGGAATCGGTGAAGGCGGCCGCGGACGTGTACATGCCGATCGCCGGCGAGGTCACGGAAGTCAACGAAGAGCTGCGGGCGAACCCGGCCCTGGCCAACACCGACCCCATGGGCAACGGCTGGTTCTTCAAGATCCTGATCAAGGACATGAAGGAATTCGACGGCCTGATGGACGGCCCCGACTACGAGAAGTTCGCCAAGAGCGCCTGACCAACCGCTTGGCACGGCGGCCGCGGCGGCCGTGCCTGGATGCCGGCCGCCGCGGCCGGCATGACAGAACCCCGGAGCCCCCATGTTGATGCAATCCGCCCGCCCGCTCGGCGAGCTCGAAGACCAGTCCGAATTCATCGCCCGCCACATCGGCATCGGCGCCGCCGACGAACAGCACATGCTGTCGGCCATCGGCGAGCGCTCGCGCCGCGCGCTGATCGACGGCATCGTGCCGCGCTCGATCGCGCGCCGGGACCCGATGAAGCTGCCGCCGGCCGCCACCGAAGCGGCCGCGCTGGCCGAGCTGAAGGCCATCGCCGGCCGCAACCAGGTCTTCAGGAGCTTCATCGGCCAGGGCTACCACGGCACCTACACGCCGCCCGTCATCCTGCGCAACGTGCTGGAGAGCCCGGCCTGGTACACCGCCTACACGCCGTACCAGGCGGAGATCAGCCAGGGCCGCATGGAAGCCCTGGTGAACTTCCAGACGATGGTGTGCGATCTCACCGGCATGCCGATCGCCAACGCCTCGATGCTGGACGAAGCCACCGCCGCGGCCGAGGCCATGACGCTGGCCAAGCGCAGCGCGAAGGCGAAGTCCAGCACCTTCATCGTCGCCGGCGACTGCCATCCGCAGACCATCGAGGTGGTGCAGACCCGCGCCCGGCCGCTGGGCATCGACGTGCTGGTGGGCCACGTGCCCGACCTGATGAAGCAGCACGATTGCTTCGGCGTGCTGGTGCAGTACCCGTCGACCGGCGGCACGATCTGCGACCTGCGCTCCGGCGTCGCCGAGGCGCATGCCAAGGGCGCCGCGTTCTGCGTGGCGGCCGACCTGCTGGCGCTCACGCTGCTCACGCCGCCCGGCGAATGGGATGCCGACATCGTGCTGGGCACGACCCAGCGCTTCGGCATGCCGATGGGCGCCGGCGGCCCGCACGCCGCCTACCTCGCCTGCCGTGACGAATACAAGCGCTCGCTGCCGGGCCGCCTGGTCGGCGTGAGCGTCGATACCCACGGCAACCCGGCCTACCGGCTCGCGCTGCAGACGCGCGAACAGCACATCCGCCGCGAGAAGGCCACGTCGAACATCTGCACGGCGCAGGTGCTGCCGGCGGTCGTCGCCAGCATGTACGCCGTCTACCACGGGCCGGCCGGGCTCAAGCGCATCGCCAGCCGGGTCGCCTCGTACACCGCCATCCTGGCCAAGGGCCTGCTGGAGATGGGTTGCCGGCTGACGTCGGAGACCGCGTTCGACACCCTCACGGTGCAGACCGGCGACGCCACCGACCTCATCGTCGGGCGGGCGCATGCCGCGCGGGCGAACCTGCGGCGCGCCGGCCCGACGACGCTGGGCATCAGCCTGGACGAGACCACCACGCGCGACGACATCGCCCTGCTCTGGTCGTTCTTCGCCAAGCCGGGCCAGCCGCTGCCCGAGCTCGCGCGCTTCGAGAAGGGCGTCGAGCCGCTGATCCCGCAGGCCCTGCGCCGCACCAGCGACTTCCTGGCGCACCCGGTGTTCAACACGCATCATTCCGAGACCGCGATGCTGCGCTACCTGCGCGCGCTGTCGGACAAGGACCTGGCCCTGGACCGCAGCATGATCCCGCTGGGCAGCTGCACCATGAAGCTGAACGCGACCAGCGAGATGATCCCCATCACCTGGCCCGAGTTCGCGCACCTGCATCCCTTCGCGCCGCGCGACCAGCTGGCCGGCTACGCCGAGCTCGACGAGCAGCTGCGCGCCTGGCTGTGCGAGGCCACCGGGTACGCGGGCATCAGCCTGCAGCCCAACGCCGGCTCGCAAGGCGAGTACGCCGGGCTGCTGGCGATCAAGGGCTTCCACGAGAGCCGCGGCGAGGCGCACCGCAACGTGTGCCTGATCCCGTCCTCGGCCCACGGCACCAACCCGGCCAGCGCGCAGATGGCCGGCATGCAGGTGGTGGTCACGGCCTGCGACGCCAGCGGCAACGTGGACCTGGCCGACCTGCGCGCCAAGTGCGAGCAGCACAGCGCCAACCTGGCGGCCGTGATGATCACCTACCCGAGCACCCATGGCGTGTTCGAGATGCAGGTGCGCGAGCTGTGCGAGATCGTGCACGGCCACGGCGGGCGCGTGTATGTCGACGGCGCCAACATGAACGCGCTGGTCGGCGTTGCGGCGCCGGGCGAGTTCGGCGGCGACGTCAGCCACCTGAACCTGCACAAGACCTTCTGCATCCCGCACGGCGGCGGCGGCCCCGGCGTCGGCCCGGTGTGCGTGGTGGCGGACCTGGTGCCGTTCCTGCCCGGCCACCACGCTGCCTCGGCCAGCGGCGCCTACGTCAGTTCCATGGGCAGCGCGCCGACGCCGCCGGCGCGGCGTGCCGGCGACAAGCCGACCGGCCTGGGCGCCGTCTCGGCCGCGCCGCTCGGCAACGCCGCGGTCCTGCCGATCAGCTGGATGTACTGCCGGATGATGGGCGCCGAGGGGCTGCGGCTGGCGACCGAGATGGCGATCCTCAACGCGAACTACATCAGCGCGCGCCTGCGGGATCACTATCCGACGCTCTACGCCAGCGAGAACGGCCGCGTCGCGCACGAGTGCATCCTGGACCTGCGGCCGCTGAAGGAAACCAGCGGCGTCACGGCCGAAGACGTGGCCAAGCGCCTGATCGACTACGGCTTCCACGCTCCCACCCTGAGCTTCCCGGTGCCGGGCACGCTGATGGTGGAGCCGACGGAAAGCGAGACCCGGGACGAACTGGACCGCTTCATCGCCGCGATGATCGCCATCCGCGAGGAGATCCGGCGCGTCGAGCGCGGCGAATGGCCGCAGGACGACAACCCGCTCAAGCACGCACCGCATACGGCCGCCAGCCTGCTCAAGTCCGAGTGGCGGCACGCCTACCCGCGGGAGGCCGGCGCCGCGGTGCTCGACGAGCGCCGCCACGCCAAGTACTGGCCTCCCGTCGGTCGCGTCGACAACGTCTACGGCGACCGCAACCTGTTCTGCAGCTGCCTGCCGGTGTCGGCGTACGAGTAACCGCCTATCGACACCCTGATCCTCACCGTTGCCGGCGTGGCGGCCCTCGCCGGTTTCGTGCAAGGGCTGTCGGGGTTCGGCTTCGGCCTGACGGCGATGACGCTGTGGGCCTGGACCCTGGAACCGCGCCTGGCGGCGCCGCTGGCGGTGTTCGGCGCCCTCACCGGGCAGGTCATCGCGGCGGTATCGGTGCGGCGCGGTTTCGACATGAAGCGGCTCGCACCCTTCATCGCCGGCGGCCTGCTGGGTGTGCCGCTCGGCATCTTCATCCTGCCTCGGCTGGACATTCCCCTGTTCAAGGGACTGCTGGGCCTGCTGCTGGTCGTGATGTGCCCCTTGATGGCGCTGGCGCCGCGCTTCCCGCATGTGCGCGGAAGCCGGCTGGGCGATGCGCTCGCGGGCCTGTCCGGCGGCGCCATGGGAGGCCTGGGCGGCTTCACCGGCGTGGTGCCGACCCTGTGGTGCACCTTGCGCGGCTTCGACAAGGACGCCCAGCGCGCCGTGATCCAGAACTTCAACCTCACGATGCTGGTGGTGTCGTTCGGCGGCTACCTCGCCACCGGCCTGGTGACGCGCGACATGGTGCCGCTGCTGGCCATCGTCGCGCCGGCGATGCTGATTCCGTCGCTGCTGGGGGCGCGGCTGTACGCCAGGATCAGCGACACCGGCTTCCGGCAGGTGGTGCTGGGGCTGCTCACCCTCTCCGGCGTGGCGCTGCTGGCCGCCGCCGCCCCGGTGCTGTGGCAGCGCTGGGCCGTGGCCGGCGGCTGAGCCGGCACCCTTGAAAACGGCGGTGCCGCCGCTACCTGCGATTCGCGCGGCGCGCCGCGCGCGCAACAACGGCCAATCCGCTTTCGTCTCAAGGAGAACTGTGATGATCAATGCATCATTCAGGCCTGCGGCGGACCTCTTTTCCGAGTGGAACCGCTTGCAGAGCATGCTGGACCAGGTGTTCCGTCCAGCCGAACGGTCGAGCATCCGGGGCCTGACCGGCTCCAGCTTCCCCGTCATCAACGTGGGCACGACGCCCGAATCGATCGAAGTCATGGCGCTGGCGCCGGGGCTCGAGCCCGACAGCCTGCAGCTGAGCGTCGACCGCGGCCTGCTGGTGATCGCCGGCGAACGCGGCAGCCAGGTCCCGCCGCCCGGCGACAGCACCAGCGTGTACGCGCAGGAGCGCTTCGCCGGCGCCTTCCGGCGCGTGGTCAGCCTGCCCGAGGACGCCGACGCCGCCAAGGTGAACGCCACCTATCGCGACGGCATCCTGCGAGTGAGCGTCGCCAAGCGCGAATCGTCGCGGCCGCGCCGCATCGAAGTCGGTTGATTGCCAAGGAGCCTGCCATGGACAGCAACATCCAGACCCGCGGCCGCCAGGCCGACGTGCAACAGCGGCCGCAGGAAGAGCCCGACCGCAACATGCCGTTCGTCGTGCCGCCGGTGGACGTCTTCGAGGACGAGTCCGGCATCACGCTGCTGGCGGACCTGCCGGGCGTGTCGCGCGAGCGGCTCGGCGTTCGCGTCGACGGCGACAGCCTCTTCATCGAGGCGACGGCCGCGGCGACCGGCCCGGACAACATGGAACTGGTGTACGGCGAGGCCCAGGTCGCCTCGTACCGCCGCCAGTTCACGCTGAGCCGGGAGCTCGACACCGCGCGCATCGAAGCCGCGCTGAAGGACGGTGTGCTCAGGCTCACCATCCCGAAGCTCGAGGAGGCGAAGCCGCGGCGCATCGAGGTGCGCGTCGGCTGAGGCAGCGCCGCGCGATCCGTCAGGGCGACCCGAAGGGCTGCCGGCGCCGCCGCGCTGCCCCTCCCGCGCCGAAAGTCAACCGGACTTCACCTGCCCGCCGGGCGGCTCCCCGGGGCCGCCCGCACCCTGGGTTCTGGGCACAATGTGCGCTTGCGCCCCGCAGGCAAGGAGACCGGGTTGACCCTCAAGGCGTTCATCGTGGAAGACAACCCGTCGATTCGCGAGAGCCTGGGCGAGGCACTGTGGGAGCTTGCCGGCATCGCCACCGTCGGCTTCGCCGGCAGCGAGAAGGCTGCCGCGGCCTGGCTGGCCAACCCGGACAACGACTGGGATCTCGCCATCATCGACCTGATCCTCGAGCCCGGCGGCAGCGGCTTCGGCGTGCTGCTGGCCTGCCGCCAGCGCCAGCCGCACCAGAAGGTGGTCGTGCTGACGGCGACGGCGAACCCGGCCGTGCGGCGCCAGTGCGAAGCGCTCGGCGGCGACGGCGTATTCGACAAGTCGATGGAAACCGACGCCCTGATCGAGTTCTGCGCCAGCCTGCCCGGCGCCGGACCCCAGGGCTGAGCGCGCGCTCAGCTCCCTGCGGCCACCTGCCGCAGCGCCTGCTCGAACACCTCGGGCGGCTGGCCGCCCTGGATCAGGTGCCGGTCGTTGATCACCACCGCCGGCACGGCATGGATGCCGCGGTCGGTGTAGAAGCGCTCCTGCTGGCGCACGGCGTCGGCGTGGGCGCCGCTGGCCAGCACTTCGCGCGCGCGCGCCGCGTCCAGCCCCGCCGCCGCGGCCGCCCGGACCAGGACCTCGTGGTCCTCCATGCTGCGTCCCTCGGTGAAGTACGCCGCCAGCAGCGCCTTCTTGAGCGCATGCTGGTGTGCCGGCACCTCGAGGCCGGCCCAGTGCAGCAGGCGGTGCGCGTCGAAGGTGTTGTAGATGCGGTCGCGTCCTTCCTTGCGGAATTCGAAACCGACGTCGGCGCCGCGCTGGCGGATCGCCTCGCGCGTGGCGGCCTGTTGCGCCGGGGTGCTGCCGTACTTGCGCGTGAGGTGCTCCGTGATGTCCTCGCCGCCGGGCGCCATCGAAGGATTCAGCTCGAAGGGCTGGATGTGCAGCTCGGCGCGCACCTCGCCTTGCACGCGCCGCAGCGCCTGCTCCAGGGAGGCAAGTCCGATCGCGCACCAGGGGCAGGAAACGTCGGAAACGAAGTCGATCTTGAGGTCGGCGGGCATCCACGCATTCTGCTGCAGGGCGCGCGTCCTTGCATGGAGACAGGAATACGGGTACCGGACGCAGAGTGCGCCAAGGGTACGCGGAGGACGCAAAAAATTCAGGAAGGAAAAGAATTCAAGCTGTTTGTCTTCATTCTTTTCTGGTCTTCTTTTGCGCACTCTGCGTACCCTTTGCGGCCTCTGCGTCCGGCTGCCCGCTCCCGCCTTCGGTCGATTGCCCACCTTGCCCGTCACCGGCAGCACGATGCCGGTGATGGAGCTCGAACAGACCGGCGCGGCCAGCGCGATCGCGCTGTCGAAGAACCTGGGCGGCCCGGGTAGGACGGGGCTTACCGCGCCGGCGGCTGCGCCGGCCGGGTGGCGCTGAGGTGGCGCTGCACCTCGCTGGGCTCATGGCCCGCATGGCGCACGGCTTCGCGCAACTGGTCGATGCTGACGTCGAAGATGCGGCACCAGTACGCCACGTCGCTCTCGCGGGTCAGGTCGATGGTCTGGCGCTCGGCAGGTGCGGGTGAGTCATGCATGACGGCTCCTGTGGCTGATATCGATTTGGATGGCGCGCGGCTCGGTTGAGCTCCTCACCCGCCGGTGAGTTGCTGCAGGCGGGCCGGATCGACCGGCTTCGTCCAGTGCTCGTCGAAGCCGGCCTCGCTCGCCATGCGCTTGTCCTGCTCCTGCCCCCAGCCGGTGAGCGCGATCAGGCGCGGCTGGCTCAGTCCGCGCAGTGCGCGCACCTGCCGCGCGACCTCGTAGCCGTTGATGTCCGGCAGGCCGATGTCCAGGAGCACGATCTCGGGCCGGTACTCGGCCACGGCGATCACGGCGGCGGTGCCATCGTTGGCGACGGCGACGTCGCAGTCCATCATCCGCAGCAGCTCGGCCAGCGTGGCGGCGCCGTCCACGTTGTCGTCCACGACCAGGATGCGTGGGCTGGTCCTGTCCCGCGGCCGCGACGCCTGCGGCGTGGTGCCGCCGCCGGTGTCGGCGACCGGCCGCTGGGACGGGCGCCGGGGCAGCCTGACGACGAATTCGCTGCCCGCGCCCGGGCCCGGGCTGTGCGCTTCCACGGTGCCGCCGTGCAGACGCACCAGTCCTTCGACCAGCGACAGCCCGATGCCCAGCCCGCCCTGCTGCCGCTCCGCCGGATGCGTCACCTGCGTGAACAGGCCGAAGATCCTGGTCAGCATCTCCGGCGCGAGGCCCTCGCCCGTGTCGCGCACCCGCACCAGCAGCGAGTCGGGCTCGGCCTCGACGATCACGTCGATCCGGCCGCCGGGTCGCGTGTACTTGCAGGCGTTGTTCAGCAGGTTGGCGAACACCTGCGCCAGGCGCACCGGGTCGCCGTCCACTTCCAGCGGGACCTGCGGCAGTTCGAGCGAGAGCCGGTGGCCCGCGGCCTCGATGTGCGGCCGGCTGGTTTCGATGGCGCTGCGCAACACCGACGCGAGTTCGACCGGTTCCATCTTCAGCTCGATCTTGCCGGTGCTGATGCGCGACACGTCGAGCAGGTCGTCGACCAGCCGGGCGAGCTGCGTCACCTGGCGCTCGATCATGCCGGCGACCTGCGCCACCCGCTGCGCGTCGTGCGGGGCCCGGGCGATGATCGTGAGCCCGTTCCACACCGGCGCCAGCGGATTGCGAAGTTCGTGGGCCAGCGTCGCCAGGAACACGTCCTTGGCGCGGTCCGACTCCTGCACCGCGCGCAGCAGCATCGCGTTCTCGATCGCCACCGCGGCCCGCTGCGCCAGGTCTTCGGCCAGCACGAGGTCGCTGGAGCGGTAGCGCCGCCGCGATTCGCCGGTGACGAAGGTGATCACGCCGAGCGTCCTGTCGCGCACGGACAGAGGCACGCCGATGTAGGAGTGCATGCCCAGCGAGCGCAGCGTCGCCAGATACTCCGATTGCGCCACCGCCCGGTCCAGCAGTTCGTCGGCAATCTCCGCGATGCGCTCGGACCGACCGGTGCGCAGCACGTTCATCGGCCCGGCGCCCGGGATGCGTTCCGGATCGGCGGAAAAGCGGCGGTGCAGCTCGTGCCCCATCCGCTCCTGGCGCGGATCGGAGTGCGCCATGGCCACCCGCTCCAGCGTCCCGTCGTCGCAGAGGATGTCCACCGTGCACCAGTCGGCGAACTCCGGCACTGCGAGATGGGCGATGCGGTCGAGGGTGCTCTGGTAGTCGGTCAGGCTGGCCAGTTCGGCGCTCGCCTGCGCCAGGAACCGCAGGTCGCTTTCCACCCGCTTGCGCCGGGTGATGTCCACGCAGACGCCGGCCACCGCCAACGGCGCCCCCTGGGCATCGACCAGGAGCTTGCTGCGCGCCTCCAGCCAGTGGACGCTGCCATCCGGCCACAGGGCGCGGTATTCGATGTGCTGGCCGCGCCCCTGCGTCACCGTGTCGCGCACGCCCTGCACGACGCGCTCGCGATCCTCCGGATGGACCAGTTGCCGGTACTGCTCGGTGCGGGGCGGCCGCACGCCGGGCGGCAGGCCGTGGATCTCGGCCATCCCCGGCCACCAGACGACCTGCCGATCGGGCAGGTTCACCTGCCATACGCCCATGTCGCCGATGTCCAACGCCAGTTGCAGCCGCTCCTCGCTGGCCTGCAGGGTCTCGTTGAGCAGTCGCAGCCTGGCGTCGGCCTGCTGGTGCTGCGTGCGATCGCGCAGGATCTTCACGAAGCCGGTCACCTCGCCCGTGGCGCCGCGCAGCGGCATCAGCTCGCCGGATGCCCAGAAACGCTCGCCGTTGGCGCGCAGGTGCCAGCGCTCGTCGCTGGCGCTGCCGGCGCGCAGCGCCTGCTCCAGTTCGCGCTCCACGATGCCGGCGGCGACGTCGTCCGGCGTGAAGAAGCGGTGCGCGGCCTGACCGATCACCTCCTCCGCGCTCCAACCGAGGATCCGCCGGGCCCCTTCGTTCCAGCTGACGACGCGGCCCTGCACGTCCATGCCGATGACGGCATAGTCGATCGCGCTCTCGACGATCTGCCGGTAGTGGCAGACCGGGTCCGGCGGTGTATCGGAACGAGGCGGCATTGCGCGGCGCAGGCTGTTTCCTACAGGGTAGCCGATTCCTCTGCAGTCGGCCATGCGCGCGCCGCGCGCCGCCCGCCCGCGAGCTGCCGCGCAACGGTCGAGCTACTCAGCAGGAAGAGGGAATCCCCGCCAGGGGCGGTCGCACGTCGGCGTTCTGGGCCCGCTGGCGCAGCGCGTGCTCCATCACCACCAGCGCGAGCATCGCCTCGGCGATCGGCGTCGCGCGGATGCCGACGCACGGATCGTGCCGGCCCTTGGTGACCACCTGCGCGCTCTCGCCCTGCAGGTTGATCGTCTCGCGGGGGCTCAGGATCGAACTGGTCGGCTTGATCGCGATCGACACCTCGAGATCCTGGCCGGTGCTGATGCCGCCCAGCACGCCGCCGGCGTTGTTGCTGCGAAAGCCCTGCGGCGTCAGCGAGTCGCCATGGGTGGTGCCACGCTGGCCGACACTGGCAAAGCCCGCCCCGATCTCGACGCCCTTCACCGCATTGATGCCCATCATCGCGTAGGCGATGTCGGCGTCGAGCTTGTCGAAGAGCGGCTCGCCCAGTCCCGCCGGCATGCCGCTGGCGGTCACGCGCAGCCGGGCGCCGCAGGAGTCGCCCGACTTGCGCAGGCGATCCATGTACTCCTCCAGGCGCGAGACGTCGGCCACGGGCGCGAAGAACGGATTGCGCTCGACATGGTCCCAACTCTCGAACGGGATCTCGATCTCTCCGATCTGCTGCATGCAGCCGCGGAATTCGATGCCGTGGCGCAGGCGCAGCCATTTTCGGGCGACCGCGCCGGCCGCGACCATGGGCGCCGTCAGCCGGGCCGACGCGCGGCCGCCGCCGCGCGGATCGCGCAGGCCGTATTTCTGCAGGTACGTGTAGTCGGCATGGCCCGGCCGGAAGGTCTGCGCGATGTCGGAATAGTCCTTGCTGCGCTGGTCCGTGTTGCGGATGAGCAGGCAGATCGGCGTGCCGGTGGTGCGCCCCTCGTAGACGCCTGACAGGATCTCGACCTGGTCGGCCTCCTGCCGCTGGGTCACGTGGCGGCTGGTGCCGGGACGGCGCCGGTCGAGCTGGGGCTGGATGTCGCCCTCGGCCAGTTCCATCCCGGGCGGACAGCCATCGATCACGCAGCCGATGGCTGGCCCGTGCGACTCACCGAAGTTGGTGACCGCGAACAGGGTGCCGAAGGTATTGCCGCTCATGCGTGGTGTTCCTGGACTGCGCTCGCGCAGGCGCTCGGGGCGAGCGCCTGCGGCGGTCCCGGATTATCCCAGAGCGGCGGTGCGGCCTACAGATGAGGCTCGGACGCCTGCTCCTGCTCCTGGCCGACCGGCCAGTCGCGGATGTAGGCCTTGAGCATCCGGTTCTCGAAGTTCTGGCTCTCGACGATGGCGCGCGCCACGTCGTAGAAGCTGATCACCCCCATGAGCGTGGTGCCCTCCATCACCGGCAGGTACCGGGCATGGCTCTCCAGCATGAGGTGTCGGACCTCGTCCAGTTCGGTCTGCGGCCCGCAGGTCTTCGGCTGCTGATCCATCGCCTCGCGGACCTTGATGTTCGAGAGCACGCCGGCGTGCTTCACGGTGCACCCGATGACCTCGCGGAAGGTGAGCATGCCGGCCAAGGCGCCGTGCTCCATCACCACCAGGGAGCCGATGTCCTTCTCGGCCATGACCTCGATCGCGCGGGAGAGCGGTTCGTCGGGGCCGACGGTGTACAGCGTATTGCCCTTGACGCGCAGGATGTCGCTGACTTTCATGCTGTCTCCTCTCAGTAGCCCGGGTGTCTGCCGGTGGACCAATATAGCCCACAATCCTGGGCACCACCAGCATGGAGTCATTGAGGAGAATTTGCAATGCCCGGTTACTCGGATCCCGGCTTTGACACACTGGCGCTGCATGCCGGCGCCGCCCCCGACCCCGCGACCGGGGCCCGCGCCGTGCCGCTGCACCTGACCACGTCGTTCGTGTTCGAGTCCAGCGAGCACGCGGCGGCGCTGTTCAACCTGGAGCGGGCCGGCCACGTCTATTCGCGCATCAGCAACCCGACCAACGCGGTGCTGGAGGAGCGGGTCGCGGCGCTGGAGGGCGGGATCGGGGCGATCGCCACCGCCAGCGGCCAGGCGGCGCTGCACCTGAGCATCGCCACCCTCATGGGCGCGGGGTCGCACATCGTGGCCAGCACGGCGCTCTACGGCGGCTCGCAGAACCTGCTGCACTACACGCTGCGGCGCTTCGGCATCGAGACCACCTTCGTCAAGCCCGGCGACATCGACGGCTGGCGCGCGGCAGTGCGGCCGAACACCAAGCTGCTGTTCGGCGAAACCGTGGGCAATCCCGGCCTGGACGTGCTGGACATCCCGATCGTCGCGCAGATCGCGCACGAGGCGGGCGTACCGCTCCTGGTGGACTCGACGCTCACGTCGCCCTACCTCATGCGGCCGCTGCAACTGGGCGCCGACCTCGTCTATCACTCCGCCACGAAATTCCTGTCGGGGCACGGCACCGTCATCGGCGGCATCGTCGTCGACGGCGGCAGTTTCGACTGGGAAGGCCGCGCCGCGGCGGGCCGCTTCGTCGAACTCACCCAGCCGTACGACGGCTTCCACAACATGGTGTTCAGCGAGGAGTCCACCGTGGGCGCCTTCCTGCTGCGGGCGCGCCGCGAAGGCTTGCGCGACTTCGGCGCCAGCATGAGTCCGCATACGGCCTGGCTGATCCTGCAAGGCGTCGAAACCCTGCCGCTGCGCATGGAACGCCACATGAGCAACACGCGCAAGGTGGTGGAGTTTCTCGCCGGGCACCCGTTCGTCGCGCGCGTCGGCCATCCCATGCTCGACTCGCACCCGAGCCACGCACTGGCGCAAAAGCTCCTGCCCAAGGGGGCCGGCTCGGTCTTCAGCTTCGACCTCAAGGGCAACCGCGAGCAGGGCAAGCGGTTCATCGAGACGCTCAAGCTGTTCAGCCACCTGGCCAACGTGGGCGACTGCCGTTCGCTGGTGATCCACCCGGCCAGCACGACGCATTTCCGGATGACGGACGAGGCGCTGGCGGCCGGCGGCATCAGCCAGGGGACGATCCGGCTGTCGATCGGCCTGGAGGACCCCGACGACCTGATCGACGACCTCAAGCGTGCCCTGAAGGCCGCCGAGAAAGCCTGAGGAGGCAAGCCAATGGAACTGACCGTCAACTCAGCCAAGACCTATTGCTACACGGGCGGCAAGGCGTTCGACGCCGCCCGGCCCACCGTCGTGATGATCCACGGCGTGCTCAACGACCACAGCGTGTGGATCCTGCAATCGCGCTGGCTGGCGCACCACGGCTGGAACGTGCTGGCGGTCGACCTGCCGGGGCATTGCCGCAGCGAGGGCGAGGCGCCTTCCACCGTGGAGGAAGCGGCGGACTTCGTCGCCGCGCTGCTCGACGCGGCGGGCGTGAAACAGGCCGCACTGGTCGGCCACAGCTGGGGCTCCCTGATCGCGCTGGAGGCCGCCGCGCGGCTGAAGGAGCGCGTCTCGCACCTGGTGCTGATCGGCACTGCCTATCCGATGAAGGTGTCGGCGGCGCTGCTCGACAACTCGCTGAACAATCCGATGAAGGCGCTGGAGATGATCAACGTGTTCTCGCGCAGCACGCTGGCGCCGCCGCCTTCCGCGCTCGGCCCGGGCACCTGGGTCTACGGCGCGAGCATGGCGCTGGGCCGGCGCGTGCTGGCGAGCAACACCCGGGTCAACGTCTTTCACCGCGGCTTCAAGGCGTGCGACCGCTATGCCGGCGGCGAGGCCGCGATGGCCGCCCTCACCTGTCCGGTACTGTTCGTGCTCGGCGCGCAGGACCAGATGACGCCGCCCAAGGCGGCCGGCTCGCTGCTGGCGGTCGCGCGCGAAGCCGGCAAGCGGGTGCAGGTCGCGAGCCTGCCGGTCGGCCATCACCAGATGACCGAGACGCCGGACCAGACGCTGCTCGCCATCCGCGATTTCCTGAAGGCATGACCGGCGCCAGCGCCGGCCGGCCGCCGATGGCGTGTCGCACGCTCAGCCCGCCGCCGCGTCGACGACGTCCCTGAGGTAGACCGACGAGAGCTGGCCGCTCTTCCACAGCGTGGCGGTCGCCTCGGTGTGCGGCAGCAGCAGGTGGCGGATCAGCGGCTCCAGCGCGGTGGACTGCACGTCCGCGAGCAGCACGTAGCGCGTGTCCTCCTGGTCCTCGATTTCATTGACCCGGCCGACCCAGTCCAGCTCGACCAGCGTCTCCAGAACGGGCTCGAGCTGCACGGTTTCGAGTTCCAGCATTCGCGCCAGTTGCGGCGCGCTGAGGCCCCGCCGCGCCGTGATGCGGGCGCGTTCCAGTTCGCGCAGCACCTCCAGGGCGACCTGGAACTGCCAGCCGTGGCCGGAGCGCCGCCGGGTGCCGGCCAGCAGGCTCGGCAGGTAGGCGGCGACCACGGCCCCGAGCAGCACGATCACCCAGGCGACGTAGATCCAGATCAACAGGATGGGCACGGTGGCGAAGGTGCCGTACACGACCGAGTACCCCGGCACCTTGGCGATGTACCAGGCCAGCAGCCGCCGCGCCAGTTCGATCCCCGTGGCGGCGAACACCGCCCCCGCCCAGGCATGGCTGCGCCGCACCGGCGTATTGGGCACATACCGGTACAGCGCCGCGAGTCCGGCCGCCAGCAGGAAGAATTCGATGGCGTCGAGCACCACCTGCACCAGGCCGGGGATGCCCGACACCAGCCCGCGCGAGGCCGAGATCACATACGACGTGAGGCTCAGGCTCGCGCCCAGCAGCAGCGGCCCCAGCGTGAGGGCCGCCCAGTAGATCAGCACGCGCTGCGCGATGGGCCGTGGCCGCTTCACGCGCCAGATGCCGTTCAGGGTGCGGTCGATGGTCAGCATCAACGCGAGGGCGGTGACCACCAGCGCCGCCAGGCCGAAGGCACCCAGGCGGTTGGCCTTGCCGGCAAACTGGGTCAGGTAGCCCAGGACCTGGCGCGCGATCGACTCCGGGATCAGGCTTTGCACCAGCCACGCCTGCAGGGCCGCCTGCAACTTGCCGAAGATCGGGAACGCCGTGAAGATCGCCAGGGCCAGCGTGAAGAACGGGACCAGCGCCATCACCGTGGTGAACGTGAGGCTGCTCGCCGTGACGCCCAGCCGGTCTTCGCGGAACCGCTCCCGCAAGGTGACCGCGGTCGGCTTCCAGGGGAAGTGCGAGAGTTCGGCGAGCAGCTGGCGCGGTGGCATCGGCCGCTATGATGCCATCTCGCATGACGACCACCGACCCCGCACCGCCCGCCCCGAGCCCCGTCGTCGCGTTGAGCCGGTGGCTGGCCGTGGGCAGCCTGCTGGGCCTGATCGTGCTCGGACTCGCGTGGGAGCTGTGGCTGGCGCCGCTGCGCCCGGGCGGCTCGTGGCTGGTGCTGAAGGTGCTGCCGCTGTGCATTCCGCTGGCCGGGTTGCTGCGCAACCGCCTGTACACCTATCGCTGGGTGAGCCTCATGGTGTGGCTCTATTTCACCGAAGGTGCCGTGCGCGGCGCCAGCGACCGCGGCCTGAGCGCGCGGCTCGCCTGGGTGGAGGTGGCGCTGTGCCTGTTGTTGTTCGCAGCCTGCGTGCTGCATGTGAGAAAGCGCCTGAAGGCCAAGACATGAACGGATTGATCGAAGCGTTGCGCCGAGTCGTCGGCGCGAACCACGTCCTGGTGGACGGCGACCTGACGGCCTGGGAGCAGGACTGGCGCAAGCGCGAGCGCGGCAAGGCGCTGGCGGTGGTGCGCCCGGGCAGCACCGAGGAAGTCGCGCAGGTGGTCAGGGCCTGCGCCGCGGCGGGAGCGCCGATCGTGCCGCAGGGCGGCAATACCGGGCTGGTCGTCGGCTCGACCCCCGACGCCAGCGGCAGGCAGGTCGTGCTGAGCCTGCAGCGCCTGGGCGCCGTGCGCGGCCTGGACGCCGACAACCTGACCATCACCGTGGAAGCCGGCTGCGTGCTGCAGCGCGTGCAGGAAGCTGCGGAAGCGGCCGGCCTGCTCTTTCCGCTGAGCCTGGCGGCCGAAGGCAGTTGCACCATCGGCGGCAACCTCGCGACCAACGCCGGCGGCACGCAGGTGGTGCGCTACGGCAACTCGCGCGACCTGTGCCTGGGGCTGGAGGTGGTCACGGCGCAAGGCGAGGTCTGGCACGGCCTCTCGGGCCTGCGCAAGGACAACACGGGCTACGACCTGCGCGACCTGTTCATCGGCAGCGAAGGCACGCTGGGCATCATCACCGCCGCGACGCTGAAGCTCTATCCGGCGCCGGCGGCGCGGCTCACGGCGTGGGCCGCGGTGCCGAGCCTGGAGGATGCGGTTCGCCTGCTGGGCCTCGCCCACCGCGAACTGGGCGCCGGCCTCACGGGCTTCGAGGTGATGGGCCAGTTCGCGCTCGGCCTGGTGGCGCGCCACTTCACCCAGTTGAGGGTGCCCCTGTACGAGCAGGCGCCGTTCTGCGTGCTGCTGGAGAAATCCGACGACGAATCGGAGGCCCATGCACGCGAGCGCTTCGAGCGCCTGCTGGAAATGGCGCTCGACCAGGGTTGCGTGGTGGACGCGGTGGTCGCGGAGAACCTCACCCAGGCCAACCAGTTGTGGCACGTGCGCGAGAGCATCCCGCTGGCGCAGGCCGAAGAAGGCCTGAACATCAAGCACGACATCTCGGTGCCGGTGTCGCGCATCCCGGCGTTCTGCCGCGAGACCGACGCCCTGCTGCAGCGGCTGATTCCGGGCGTGCGGCTGGTGAACTTCGGCCACCTGGGGGACGGCAACCTGCACTACAACGTGCAGGCGCCCGAACATGGCGACCCCGCCGGCTTCCTGGAGCAGTGGGAAGCGCAGGTGAACTCGCTCGTCTACGACTCGGTGCAGCGCTTCGACGGCTCGATCTCGGCCGAGCACGGCGTCGGCAGCCTCAAGCTGGCCAAGCTCGAAAAGCACAAGTCGCCGGTGGCGCTGGAACTGATGCGCGGCATCAAGCGCGCGCTCGACCCGACCAACATCATGAACCCGGGGCGCGTGCTGCGCCCCTGAGCCGCCCTCTGCATAATTTCGCCATGTCCAGCCGCCCGGTCCGATCGCAGTACGAAGACTTCATGCGCCATGTGTCCACGCATGGCACGCCCAAGACCGACCGCACCGGCACCGGCACCCGCAGCGTGTTCGGCCACCAGATGCGGTTCGACCTGAACGAGGGCTTTCCGCTGGTGACGACCAAGAAGGTCCACCTGAAGTCGATCATCCACGAGCTGCTGTGGTTCCTGCAGGGTTCCAGCGACAACAACCGGCTCAAGGAGCGCGGCGTCACGATCTGGGACGAATGGGCGCGCGAGGATGGCGACCTCGGTCCGGTATACGGCGTGCAGTGGCGCAGCTGGCCGACGCCGGACGGCGGCCACGTCGACCAGATCGCGGAAGCCGTGAAGACGATCCGCACCAACCCGGACTCGCGCCGCATCATCGTGAGCGCGTGGAACGTGGCCGACATCCCGAAGATGGCGCTGGCGCCTTGCCACGCCTTCTTCCAGTTCTACGTGGCCCCTTCGGCAGGCTCAGGACAGGCTCCCAAGCTGTCGTGCCAGCTGTACCAGCGCAGCGCCGACATCTTCCTGGGCGTGCCGTTCAACATCGCCAGCTACGCCCTGCTCACGCACATGATGGCGCAGCAGTGCGACCTGGGCGTCGGCGACTTCGTCTGGACCGGCGGCGACTGCCACATCTACAGCAACCACCACGAGCAGGTGGAGCTGCAATTGAGCCGGGCGCCCTTCCCCTACCCCACGCTGAACATCAGGCGCCGCCCGGCGTCGATCTTCGAATACGAATACGAAGACTTCGAGGTGCTGGACTACCAGTGCCACCCGCCGATCAAGGCGCCGGTGGCCGTGTGATGAAGCTCGGGCTGATCTACGCGAAGGCCCGCAACGGCGTCATCGGCCGCGACGGCGTCATGCCCTGGCACCTGCCGGAGGACCTGGCGCACTTCAAGCGCACCACCATGGGCGCCCCGGTCATCATGGGCCGCAAGACCTGGGATTCGCTGCCGCCGAAGTTCCGGCCGCTGCCGGGACGCCGCAACATCGTGATCAGCCGGCAGCCGGACTGGCGCGCCGAGGGCGCGGAGGGCGTGGGGTCGCTGGAGGAGGCGATCCGGGCGTGCGCTGGCGCGCCGCGGGCCTGGGTGACCGGCGGCGCCGAGATCTACCGGCTGGCGCTGCCGCTGGCGGACACCGTCGTGGCCACCGAAATCGACGCCGAGGTCGAAGGCGATGCGTACGCGCCGGCGCTGGGGCCCGAGTGGCGCGAATCCGAACGTGAGCAGCACCAGGCGGCCAACGGCCTGCGCTTCTCGTTCGCCACGTACCGCAGGGAGCGGCAGGGCTGACGCCATGCGCCTGCTCATCGTCGAGGACGACCCCGCCCTGGGCGACGCGCTCGCCACCGGACTGCGCCAACTGGGACATGTGGTCGACCTGTTCACCGATGGCCGCCAGGCCGACGCCGCCCTGGGTGAGGTGCCATACGATGCCGTGGTGCTGGACCTCGGACTGCCCAAAGGCGATGGCCTGGAGTGGCTGCATCGCTGGCGCGCCCGCGCCCTGAAGCTGCCAATCCTGATCCTCACGGCGCGCGAAGGCGTGGACAACCGCATCGCCGGGCTGGACCGAGGCGCCGACGACTACCTGACCAAGCCGATCTCGATCGACGAACTGGCGGCCCGGTTGCGGGCCGTGATGCGCCGCAGTTCGGGCTTCGCGCATCCGGTCTGGCAGCACGGCGCGCTGGAGTACGACGCGGCGGCCAAGGCCGTGCGCTGGCGGGGGCAGCCGGTGGACCTGACGCCGCGCGAACTGGCGCTGCTCGAGGTGCTGCTGGCGAACCCGCAGCGGGTGCTGTCCAAGGCGCAGTTGCAGGACAAGCTCTACGACTGGAGCGGCTCCGAGCCCGAGAGCAATGCGCTGGAAGTCTACGTGCACCATCTGCGGCGCAAGATCGATCCGGGCATCGTGCGCACCGTGCGCGGCCTCGGCTACGCGCTGGGTTCGGGAGAGCCGGCGTCATGAGGCCCAAGGGTGCGCCCGTGAGCCTGCAGCGGCGGCTGATGCTGTACCTGCTGGTGGCGGCGCCGCTGGTGTGGCTGATGGCGGTGGCGGTGTCGGTCAACCGGGCCCAGCGCGACGTCAACGAGCTGTTCGACAGCGAACTGATCCGGCTGGCGCGCCAGGTGCAGGTGGTGCTGGCGCACGACGGCGGCAATGCCACTCCCCCGGAGGGCGTCGACAAGGCGTCCGCCATCGGCGAAGCCGACCTGCGCGATTTCGCCATCGCGGTATGGGACGCGCAAGGCCGGCTGTACCTCGCCGATCGCGAAGGCGGCGAGTTGCCGCGGCGCCTAGACGCCGCCGGCTTCATCAGCCAGCCCCTGCGCGGCGAGCTGTGGCGCGTCTATTACCTGCAGTCGCCGGGCGGAGAGTGGCTGGTGGCCGCCGGGCAGAAGGCGTACGAGCGCGACGAGCTCGTCTACGACCTCACCATTTCACAGGTGCTCCCCTGGCTGCTGGTCCTGCCCTTGCTGCTGGCGGCGCTGGCCTGGGCGGTGCGGCGCGCGCTGGCGCCGGTGGTGGCCGTCGCCGGCGAACTGCAGCACCGCGAAGCGTCGGACCTGCGGCCCCTGGCGGCCAACGGGGCGCCCGCGGAACTGACGCCGCTGCTGACCGCGATCAACGCGCAGTTCGCGCGCGTCGATGCCCTGCTCAAGCGCGAGCGCCGCTTCACGGCCGACGCGGCGCACGAGATGCGCACCCCGCTGGCGGTGCTGCGGGCGCAATGGGACGTGGTGCGGCGGGCGCGCGACGAGCGCGAACGCGCCGACGCGCAGGCGCGCTTTTCGGCCGGGCTGGACCGCATGGACCGCCTCGTCACCCAGATGCTCGCGCTCTCGCGCGTCGACTCGCGGGAGGTGGCGCCCCTGGAGCGCGAAGTCGACTGGCCGGCGGTCGCGGAACAGGCCATCAGCGAGTGCCTGCCGCTGGCGGAGCGGCGCCGGATCGAATTCGCCTGCGAATGGCCGCCCGGGCGGCGCGAGGCGCTGCCGCTCATGGGCGACGCGGAGCTGCTGGCCGTCATGCTGCGCAACCTGCTGGACAACGCCGCCCGCTATGCCCCGACCGGCACGCTGGTGACGGTGCGCTTCTCGCCCGACCGGGTGGAGGTGGAGAACGCCGGCGCCGCGCTGGAGCCGGCGGAACTGGAGCGTCTCGGCGAGCGCTTTCGCCGGCCCGGCGGCCAGCAGGAAAGCGGCAGCGGCCTGGGCATCTCCATCGTGCAGCGCATCGCGGCGCTGCACGGGCTGGCGGTGCGCTTCGGGCCGCGTGCCGACGGCACCGGCATGAAGGCGGCGGTGACCTTCGCCGACGCGCGGCCGTCCTGACCGCCCCGTCAACCGCGTTCGCGGCACGGCCGGTCCGTGCTGCATAGAATCATCCGGCATCGCAACTTCCCGCCCATACACATGTCCTCAGGCACCTTCCACGTCCACGGCCCCCACGACCACGAGCTGGAGCACGCCACGCAGCACGCCGCGCAGGGCGACGGCTCGCATCACGGCATCGGCGGCGGCAGCATGACCAACCAGATCGCCCTCTTCACCGCGGTCATTGCGACGGTGGGCGCGATCTTCGCGTACATGGGCGGCGCGACCCAGGCCAACGCGCTGCTGTACAAGAACAACGCCGCGATCAGGAAGACCGAAGCCTCCAACCAGTGGAACTACTTCCAGTCCAAGAGCACGAAGCAGTCGCTGGCGGAGGTGTCGCGGGACCTGTCGCCGCCCGACCGGCAGGCCGCCTACCAGGCCAAGGTGGACCGCTACGAGAAGGAGAAGAAGGAGATCGAGGTCGAGGCGCGCAAGCTGGAGGCGCAGGCGAAGGAGGCGGATCAGCTGAGCGACGCGCAGATGCACCAGCACCACCGCTGGGCGCAGGCGACCACGGCGCTGCAGGTTTCGATCGCGCTGGCGGCGATCGCGCTGCTGACCCGCAAGAAGTGGCTCGAGTGGGGCATGTTCGGCGTGGGCGCGCTGGGCGTGGCCATCGGCGCGCTGGCCGTGCTGCACATCTGACCGACGGATGCCGCCGATGAAGATCACCACCTGGAACGTCAATTCGCTGACGGCGCGCCTGCAGCACGTGCTGGACTGGACAGCCGCCAACCCGGTGGACGTGCTGTGCCTGCAGGAACTGAAGCTCACCGACGACAAGTTCCCGCTCGACGCCTTGCGCGGCGCGGGCTACGGGCATTGCGCGGTGTTCGGGCAGAAGACCTACAACGGCGTCGCCATCCTGAGCCGCCAGCCGCTGCGCGACATCGCCAGGAACATCGCCGGCTATCAGGACGAACATTCGCGCGTGATCGCCGCCACCGTCGACAGCCCGCATGGCGAGCTGCGCCTGGTCAACGGCTACTTCGTCAACGGGCAGGCGCCGGGCACCGACAAGTTCGCGTACAAGATGGATTGGCTCGCCGGCCTGGGCCGCTATGTCCGCGACGAGCTGCAGCGGCACCCGCGCCTGGTGCTGCTCGGCGACTTCAACATCGCGCCGGAAGACCGCGACTCGTGGGACCCCGAGGGCCTGCGCGACACGATCCACCACACGCGCGAGGAGCGCGAACATTTCCGGAGCCTGCTCGGGCTGGGCCTGTGCGACGGCTTCCGGCTGTTCGACCAGCCGGAGAAGAGCTTCAGCTGGTGGGACTACCGCATGCTGGGCTACCAGAAGAACCGCGGCCTGCGCATCGACCACATTCTCGTGAGCGAGCCGCTGCGCGCGCAGGTGAAAGGGTGCGGCATCGACCGCGTCCCGCGCAAGTGGAAGCAGCCAAGCGACCACGCGCCGGTGACGCTCGAGCTCTGAACCGGATTTGCGTTCGCGCGAGGAAGGCCCTTCGGGCGGAACCGTCGAAGCCCTGCTGCATGAACCGTTCGGGCTGAGCCCGTCGAAGCCCTCGCAGTAACGGCGCCCTTCGACAAGCTCCCTTCGACAAGCTCCCTTCGACAAGCTCCCTTCGACAAGCTCAGGACGAACGGTCGGCGTGCCTACTCCAGGCCCAGCTCCTGGATCTTGCGTGTGATCGTGTTGCGGCCGATGCCGAGTTTCTGCGCGGCCTCGATGCGGCGGCCGCGCGTGTTGTGCAGCGCGGTGAGGATCAGGCGCGACTCGAAGCGGCGCGTGAGCTCGTCCCACACCTCGGGCTGGCCGCGCGTGAGCATGTCCATCGCCTCGGCCTCGAGCCCGGCCTCCCAGGCCGTCACGCCGCCATTCGCGGCGGCAGGCGGATGCAGCATCGGGGCGGCCGGCACCGGCGGGGCGTCCATCCCGCTCGACGCCGCCGCCGGCATCACGGCCACGGCAGTCACCGCGCCGGCCGTCGCGCCGACTTCCGGCGGCAGGTCCTTCGGTTCGATCAGCTGGGCCGGCGCCATCACGGTGAGCCAGTGGCAGATGTTCTCCAGCTGCCGCACGTTGCCGGGAAAGCCGAAGGCGGCCAGCCGCGCCACCGCCGCCTCGGAAATCCGCTTGGGCTCCACGCCGAGCTGGCTGGCGCTTTGCTGCAGGAAATGGCGCGCCAGCATCGGGATGTCGTCGGAGCGCTCGCGCAGCGCCGGCAGGCGCAGCCGGATCACGTTCAGGCGGTGGAACAGGTCCTCGCGGAACACGCCTTCCTTCGCGCGCTGCTCGAGGTCCTGGTGGGTGGCCGCGATCACGCGCACGTTCGCCTTGACGGCCTGGTGGCCGCCGACCCGGTAGAAGTGGCCGTCGGACAGCACGCGCAGCAGGCGCGTCTGCAGGTCGAACGGCATGTCGCCGATCTCGTCGAGGAACAGCGTGCCGCCCTCGGCCTGCTCGAAGCGGCCGCGCCGCATCGCCTGGGCGCCGGTGAACGCGCCGCGCTCGTGGCCGAACAGCTCGCTTTCAAGCAGGTCCTTCGGGATCGCCGCGGTGTTGATCGCCACGAACGGCCCGGCGGCGCGCGGCGAGTGCTTGTGCAGCGCGCGCGCCACCAGTTCCTTGCCGGTGCCGGACTCGCCGGTGATCAGCACCGTGACGTTGCTTTGCGACAGCCGGCCGATCGCGCGAAAGACGTCCTGCATCGCCGTCGCCTGGCCCAGCATCTCGGGCGCCGCCGCCATCCGCTCCTCGGCGACCTGCTCGCGCTGGCTTTCCTCGACGGCCCGGCGGATCAGTTCCACCGCCTTGGGCACGTCGAACGGCTTGGGCAGGTATTCGAAGGCGCCGCCCTGGAAGGCCGAGACCGCGCTGTCCAGGTCCGAGTACGCGGTCATGATGATCACGGGCAGCCCGGGATGCTTGTCGCGCACCTTCGTCAGCAGGTCCAGGCCCGAGCCGCCGGGCATGCGGATGTCGCTCACCAGGATCTGCGGGCCGTCGTCCTCGGTCTCGCCATCGAGCGCCTGCAGCACCTCGCGGGCGCTGGTGAAGCTGCGCGTCGGCAGGTCCTCCCGCGCGAGCGCCTTCTCCAGCACGAAGCGGATGGATTGGTCATCGTCAACGATCCAGATCGGCTTCATGCCAGGTTCTCCATTGTGTTCGGCTCAGGGCAGCGGAATCAGGATCCTGAAGTCCGTCCGCCCCGGCACGCTGTCGCACTCGATCAGGCCATGATGCTGCTGCACGAATGTCTGCGCCAGCGTCAGCCCGAGGCCCGATCCGTCCTCGCGCCCGGAGACCAGCGGGAAGAAGATCCGGTCACGGATGGACTCCGGCACACCCGGCCCGTTGTCGATGACATGCAATTCCAGTGCCAGCCGGTAGCGGTGCTTGCCGAAGGTCACCTGCCGCGCCACGCGCGTGCGGAAGGTCAGTTGCGCGTCGCCGGCCGCGATGCGCTCGGCGAGGGCCTGGCAGGCGTTGTGGGCGATGTTCAGCACCGCCTGGATCAATTGCTCGCGGTCGCCGCGGAATTCGGGGATCGAGGTGTCGTAGTCGCGCACGACGGCCAGGCCCCTGGGAAATTCGGCCAGCACCAGCGAGCGCACCCGCTCGCACACCTCGTGGATGTTGACGTCGCCGACGACATGGGGCTTGCGGTGCGGCGCGAGCAGGCGATCCACCAGTGTCTGCAGGCGGTCCGCCTCGTGGATGATCACGCGCGTGTATTCCTTGAGGTCGCGCGAATCCACTTCCATCTCGAGCAGCTGGGCCGCGCCGCGAATGCCGCCCAGCGGATTCTTGATCTCGTGGGCGAGGTTGCGGATCAACTCCTTGTTCGCCTGCGCCTGGTCCAGCAGGCGCTCCTCGCGATCCTGCCTCGCCTGCGCCTCCAGCGGCAGCAGTTCGACGACGAATTCGCCGGGCCGGTCGGTCTGGGCGACGACCACCAGCACCGGCAGCGGCTCGCCGGGCACGGGACGCACCAGCCAGGCGTCGTAGCGCAGCGCCGCGAACTCGTTGGTGCGCGCCCCCTCCAGCGCGGTGCGCAGCAATCGCGGCTCGGTGAACGCGCGGCTGAAGTCGGAACCGAGGATGGCGCGCCGCGAACTGCCCAGGGCGTCTTCCAGCGCGGAATTGGCGAACAGCACCGAACCGTTGCCGCCGACGACGGCCACCAGGGTGGCCAGCAGGTCGAGCGACTGGAAGCGGGCGAGCGGGACGGCCGGGGGGTTCAAGCCCTCATTTTGACGCGGGCAGGCGCGCCAGTTCCCGCTTGATGCCGGCGATGTCGTTCTCGTTGCGGGCGATGTTCGCCTTCAGCTCGGCGACGCGATCCAGGTATTTCTGGTAGTTGCGGTGCTCGGGCCCGAGCTTCTCGGGTTCGCCGTTGTTGTATTCCTTGACGAGCTGGGCCTGCCGGGCCTCGGCCTTCTTCAGCTCGGCTTCGAGGATCGTGCGCGCCTCGGCATCGCGGGCCCGCTGCCCGTCGGCGTCGATGCGCTGGCTGGCCCCCGTCTGCGGCGCCGTGGCGACGCGCACGCTGGTCGTCCCGCTGCTCACCTTCGTGCCTTCGACCACCGTGATGTTGCCGCCTTCCATGGGCTTGCAGCCCTTGGCCTGGGCTTCGGCCTGGTTGTTGGTGTAGGTGTTGCCGCAACGCCAGATGCGGGTCTGGGCAGCGCCGGCGGCCGCGGTGGCGGCGATGGCGAGTGCGATCAGGAAGCGGTACTTCATCGGGCAGGCTCCTCGCGCCGAGGCGGCGCAGGACGGCCTTGCAGTATCGCGCAACTCTTCAAGAATGCCAACTAACTCGTTGATCCACAAAGAAAAGGACGGCGCGAGCCGTCCTTTTTTCACACTCATCCGTTCGACCGGCCCCTAGCGCAGGGCCCGCGACGAACGGACTGGCCGCATCACAGCGAGTAGTACATGTCGAACTCGATCGGGTGCGTGGTCATGCGGAAGCGCGTGACTTCGGACATCTTCAGTTCGATGTAGGCGTCGATCATGCTGTCGGTGAACACGCCGCCCTTGGTCAGGAAGCCGCGGCCCTTGTCCAGGTAATCCAGCGCCTGGTCGAGGCTGTGGCAGACGGTCGGGATCTTCGCGTCCTCTTCCGGCGGCAGGTGGTACAGGTCCTTGGTGGCGGCCTCGCCCGGATGGATCTTGTTCTCGATGCCGTCCAGGCCGGCCATCAGCATGGCGGCGAAGCCCAGGTACGGGTTGCAGGTCGGATCCGGGAAACGCACCTCGATGCGGCGGCCCTTCGGATTGGCGACGTACGGAATGCGCACGGAGGCCGAGCGGTTGCGGGCCGAGTAGGCCAGTTTCACCGGGGCCTCGAAGCCGGGCACCAGGCGCTTGTAGCTGTTGGTGCCGGGGTTGGTGATGGCGTTCAGCGCGCGGGCGTGCTTGATGATGCCGCCGATGTAGTACAGCGCGAAGTCCGACAGGCCGGCGTAGCCGTCGCCCGCGAACAGGTTCTTGCCGTCCTTCCAGACCGACTGGTGCACGTGCATGCCGGAACCGTTGTCGCCGACGACGGGCTTGGGCATGAAGGTGGCGGTCTTGCCGTACGCGTTGGCCACGTTGTGGATCACGTACTTCATCATCATGGTCCAGTCGGCGCGCTGCACCAGCGTGCTGAACCTGGTGCCGATCTCGTTCTGGCCGGCGCCGGCCACTTCGTGGTGGAACACTTCGACCGGAATGCCCAGCGATTCGAGGATCAGGGACATCTCGGCGCGCATGTCCTGCGTGCTGTCGACCGGGGGCACCGGGAAGTAGCCGCCCTTGGTGGTCGGGCGGTGGCCCTTGTTGCCGCCTTCGATCTTCTTGCCCGTGTTCCACGGCGCTTCGTATTCGTCGATCTCGACGAAGGAGCCGGAGGCATCGGCGCCCCAGCGCACGTCGTCGAAGATGAAGAATTCGGGTTCCGGACCGAAGAAGGCGGTGTCGCCCAGGCCGGAGGCCTTCAGGTAGGCCTCGGCGCGCTTGGCGATCGAGCGCGGGTCGCGGTCATAGGCCTTGCCGTCGCCGGGTTCCAGCACGTCGCAGGACAGGAAGATCGTGGTCTCTTCGAAGAAGGGATCGATGTTGGCGGTGTTCGGGTCCGGCATCAGCAGCATGTCCGAGGCCTCGATGCCCTTCCAGCCGGCGACCGAGGAGCCGTCGAAGGCGTGGCCCGAAGTGAACTTGTCCTCGTCGAAGTGCGAGATCGGCACGGTGACGTGTTGCTCCTTGCCGCGGGTGTCGGTGAAGCGGAAGTCGACGAACTTGACTTCGTTGTCCTTCACCATCTTCATGACGTCGGCGACGGTCTTGGCTGCTGCCATCTGGATTCTCCTGAGGGGGTCAAAATGTCTGGACGGCACCGGGGATGCACGTTCTGTGCCAAAGCTGGTGCATGGCGCCGCCGCTGAGGTGGGAGATTTTCCTCCAAGTTGGGGGCGTTTCCCGCGTGCTTCGTGACACTTTTCACCGTGTCACTGATCCATACTGGTGCATTCACGACGCACCAGTATGGTGCCAACTGTTCAGCGCACCAGTTCGGGGCCCAGCTTGACGCCCAGCGCCTGCAACCCGGCCACCAGTTGCCGGTAGGCGGGATCGATCGCGGCGGGGTCGCCCTTCACGCCCAGGTCGATATGCCGCCCGTACTCCGGATGGTCGACGCTGGGCAGGCTGAACACCTTCACGCCGGCATGGTCGCGCTCCACCGCTTCCATCAGCGGGGTCAGCGTCGCTTCCATCGACCCGAACACGATCACGGACTTCTCCACGTGCGGCTGGCGATGGAAAAGATGCGGGTACTGCTGGTCCAGGACCCACTCCATCATGGGCCAGGCCATCACCGGAAAGCCCGGCACGAAGTGGACATGGCCGACGGAAAAGCCGGGGATCTTGTTGTACGGGTTCGGGATGAGGCGCGCGCCGCGCGGGAAGACGCCCATGTTCAAACGATGCACGTTGTCGGCCCGGTCGGGCTCGTAGGGAACGCCCTGCTCGCGCGCGACGTCCTGCATCCGCTCGCGGATCAGGGCTTGCGCCTGCGGATGGAGTTCGATCGGCACGCCCAGCGCCCGCCCCGCGCATTGCCGGGTGTGATCGTCCGGGGTGGCGCCGATGCCGCCGCAGGAGAACACCACGTCGCCGGCGGCGAAGGCGCGCTGCAGCGTCGCGGTGATGCGCTCCGGCGCGTCGCCCACGTACTCCGCCCACGACAGCTGCAGGCCGCGCGCGGCGAGCAGTTCGATCACCTTGGGCATGTGCTTGTCGGCGCGCTTGCCGGAGAGGATCTCGTCGCCGACGATGACGAGGCCGAAGGCGCGCGGCTCAGGCGGAAGGGGTGCTTGGGTCATCCGGCAATGCTACCGGGACCGGCGGCGGCGTGCCGGCCGCGGGTGCCGAGCGCAGCTGCGCCAGCGCCGCCAGGCAGTAGTGGGCGAACCAGAGCGACGCGAAGGCGAACACCAGCGTATAGATCCAGATCGCCACCGGCACCAGGATGACGAAGGCGGCGGCGAACAGGGCGCCCGAGGCCCAGACGACGCTCGGCGCGGCGCCCAGGAGGCCCGTGATCACGCCGATGGCGAGCAGCGACAGGCGATGGGCGCGGAAGACCTCGCGCCGCTCGTCGCGGCTGGCGTGCTCGGCCAGCACGTCGAACGCCATCACCCGGTAGGTCAGCCAGCCCCAGATCAGCGCGGGCAGCAGCAGGATCAGCGGCGGGATCAGCCACAAGGGCAGCGACACCAGCATGGCGACCAGCGCGAGCAGCGTCGATGCGAGCGACCAGCCGATGCTGGCGAGCATGGAGGCGCCGCGCCGGCGCTCCAGATCCGGGAACCGCCGCCGGGCGACCAGGGCGGCCAGCGCCGGCGTCATGAACGTCGCCACCAGCAACAGGGTCCCGACCACGATCAGCGGGGTGGCCGCGAAGATCACGACCAGCGGCGCGACCACCGCCTTCAGGCCGGGGGCGCCGATGCCCTCGAGCCAGTTCCAGAACGGCCGCATCAGGTCGGACGACTCCAGCCAGCCGCGCACCCAGTCGACCCCGGCGTCCCACCAGAAATACCCGAGGCCCAGGGCCAGGCCCACCATGAGCAGCAGCGGCAGGAGCGACAGCGCGATCACGCGCGGGTGCAGGCAGTACCCGGCCGCGCGCCAGAGCGAATCGAGGAACAGGGTCATTGGTCGCAGCATAGCGGACACGCACCGAGGCCCCGTCCGTCCCGTACCATCGCCGGCATGCACACGATACAGGTCAATGGCATCGGCATCGAACTGCAGCGCCTGCCCGCGCCCGATGGCGATCGGCGCGCGCCGATCGTCTTTCTGCACGAGGGGCTGGGATCGGTCGCCATGTGGCGCGACTGGCCGGAGCAGGTGTGCGCCGCCACCGGCCGGCCCGGCGTCGTCTATTCCCGGCGCGGCTACGGCCGGTCGGATCCGGTGCCGGACGTGCGTGGCGCCGGCCGCCTCGGACCGGACTACATGCATCGGGAGGCCTTCGAGGTGCTGCCTGCCTTGCTGGACGCCCTGGAGATCCGGTCGCCGGTGCTGCTGGGCCACTCGGACGGCGGCACCATCGCCCTGCTCTACGCCAGCCGTTTCCCCGTCGCCGCCTGCGTGGTGATGGCGCCGCACGTGATCGTGGAGGACTGCTCGGTCAGCTCGATCGAGGCGGCGCGCGTCGCCTACGGATCGAACGGCCTGCGTGAGCGGCTGCGGCGCTACCACCAGGACGTGGACGTCGCCTTCTGGCAATGGAACGACATCTGGCTCAGCCCCGCGTTCCGCGACTTCGACATCCGCCCGGAGTGCCGGCGCATCGAGGCGCCGCTGCTGGCGATCCAGGGCGAGGACGATCCCTACGGCACGCTGCGCCAGATCGAGGAGATCGGGCCGCGCGGCCGCTACGTCAAGCAGGTGCTGGCGCAGTGCGGTCACTCGCCGCACCGCGACCAGCCCGAGCGCACCACCGGCGCCGTGGCGGATTTCCTGGCCGGCCTGCCCTGATCGGTCAGCCCGGCCGCAGCGCGGCCAGGTCGGCGTCCGTGAGCCAGCGCCAGCGGCCCGGCGCGAGGTCCGCCGGCAGCTCCAGCCGGCCGATGCGCGAGCGGTGCAGCCCCTCGACGCGGTTGCCGGCGGCGGCAACCATGCGCTTGACCTGGTGATACTTGCCTTCGGTGAGCGTGAGCCGCAACTGCCGCTCCCCGGTGAGTTCGCAGGCGGCCGCCCGCACCGGGTGCGGATCGTCGTCGAGCACCACGCCGGCCAGGAGCCGGCCCGCCTGCGCCGCATCGACCGGGTGCTTCGTCGTGACCTCGTACACCTTGGCAACATGCCGCCGCGGCGAGTTCATGCGGTGGATGAACTGGCCGTCGTCGGTCAGCAGCAGCAACCCGGTCGTGTCCTGGTCGAGGCGGCCCACCGCCTGCACGCCCACGGCACCGCCCTTCTGCGGCCGCTGGCGCAGCGGGCCCGGCAACAGCGTGTAGACGCTCGGGTAGGCGGACGGCTTGCTCGAGCACTCGGTTCCGGCGGGCTTGTGCAGCATGAGGTACGCTCTCTGGTGATACTCCCAGGGCACACCATCCACGGAAAAATGCAAGCCATCGGCCGCCAGCTCCGCAGCAGGATCGGTGACGGGCTGCCCGCCGATGCGCACGTGGCCCTGCTGGACCAGTCCGGCGCAGATGCGGCGCGTCCCGAACCCCTGGGTGAAAAGCATTTCCTGCAATTGCATGCCGCGAGTATCCGCCGGGCACGGCGCTCGCCGCCGGCCGGCGGCCGCGGCAGGGTCATGAAGACCCGCGGCGGACGCGCCGGGCTCGCGGCGGCGCTGCTGGCCGCGGCACCCTGCTGGGCCGCCCAGTGGTTCGCCGTCGGCAGCCCGCGGGAGTCGGCGCCGCGCACGCTGGTCGAAGTCGACCTGGAGACGCTGGGTGCGCGCCGCCACGGCGGCGGCGCGGTGATCCGCGTGAGCTATGCCGCCGACCAGGCGCACCAGAACGGTTTTCGCTTCCGCTCGTTCGTCGGCAACGCGCAATTCGACTGCCAGCGGCGCACCGTCACGCTGACCAGCGCGGCGTATTACCCGCAGGCGCAGGGCCAGGGCGAGCGCCTGGGCGCCGACAGCGCCGGCAGCGCCTCGGGCATGCCGGCCGCCCTGCTGCAGACGATTCCGGCCGCCGACCGGCAGGCGCTGTTGCGCGCCACCTGCGCGACGACGCAGCCCTCGTCCTGACGGGCGGCGATCGGCGCCAGCCGCCGCTCCAGTAGCGCCGCCGGCGCGCGCGACCCGCCGGGTACCATGGTGTCCCGAACCGCGCCACCGCCAGCCGCATGCTCCCAGAAGACCTCTCCGCCCGGATGCACGACCACGTGTTCGACGCCGGCAACGCGGCCGCCGAACGCGGCACGCGCCTCGTGTTGTGGATCACCGCGGTGACCATGGTCGTGGAGATCGCCGCCGGCTGGTGGTTCAACTCGATGGCGCTCACCGCCGACGGCTGGCACATGAGCTCGCACGCGCTGGCGATCGGGCTCAGCGTGCTTGCCTACGCCACCGCCCGGCGCTACGCCAGCGATCCGCGCTTCGCCTTCGGCACCTGGAAGGTCGAGGTGCTGGGCGGCTTCGCCAGCGCCGTCTTCCTGCTCGGGGTCGCCGCCATGATGGTGGCCGGCTCGGTGGAGCGGCTGCTGGCGCCGCAGCCGATCCTGTATCGCGAGGCCCTGGCGGTCGCCACGCTCGGCCTGATGGTGAACATCGCGTGCGCCCTGATCCTGGGCCAGGCGCAGCACCATGGCCACGCGCATGGCCACCACCACCATCACCACCACGACCTCAACCTGAAGTCGGCCTATGTGCACGTCATCACCGACGCCGCCACGTCGGTGCTGGCGATCGCGGCGCTGGCCGGCGGCTGGTGGTACGGCTGGTCCTGGCTGGATCCGGCGATGGGCATCGTGGGCGCCGTCCTGGTGGCGCTCTGGGCCAAAGGCCTGATCGTCGAGACCGCCAAGGTGCTGCTGGACCGCGAGATGGACCACCCGGTGGTGGACGAGATTCGGGCGGTCGTGGAGAACGGCGACACCCGCATCACCGATCTGCATGTGTGGCGCGTGGGCAAGCAGGTGTATTCGTGCGCCCTCACCGTCGTCACGAAGGATCCCGCCCTCACTCCCGACGAGGTGCGGCAGCGCCTCGCGGAGCACGAGGAGATCGTGCATTCGACGATCGAGATCCACCTGGCGCCCGCGCCCCCCCGGTCGCCCTGAGCGCGCCGGGCGGCCGGCAAGGAGCTGTTCGCCGATTGAACGGACCCGGACCCGTCAAACGTAGTCGATGCCGGTCTGCATCACGCCCATCAGCATCACGTGGCTGGCCATGGTGCTGGCCATGTAGTCGGCGGCCATCACGGCGAGGGCGGCCTTGGTCGTGTTGCCGGCGTTGAGGTCGGCCAGGAATCCGCTGGTGTCGCCCGTGTATCCCAGGTTCGCGGCCACCGTGCTGACGAAGTCCGCATTGGAGAAGGAGCCCGCCCGCTGCTGGAACTGGCTGGTGTTGGCGGCCAGTTCGGCGAGTTGCAATGCCGTGCGGCCCTGGTCGACCAGGCTGATGCCGACGCCGGCGTATTCCTTGATGCCGAGATAGCTCTCGCCGAACAGGGTCGCGATCAGCTTGGCCACGGTGCCCGCGCCCGCGTTCATGTCCAGGGCGTGCTTCATGTTGCCGAATTGCAGGCGCTCGACGCTCACGAGCGTGTCCACCTCGGCCCCGTGGCTCACCGTGAAGCTGCCGCCCGAACCCATGGCGATGCCGTATTCGGCACGCGCGCCCGAATACACCACGGTATCCATGCCGGCGAGCCCGTTGAAGGTGTCGCTGGTGCCGACCCCTCCGGCGGCGGCGGCGCTCGCCACCGTCGTGCCGGAGAAAGTCAGCGTGCCACCCCACACCATGTCGGCCTGCCCCTGCACAGTATCGTAGTAGGCGCCGTTCTGCGTGCGGTCGTAGGTGGCCGTCGTCGGGGACAAGCCAACGCCGTTGAGCGTCACGCTCTTGACGTACACGTTGCGGTCGCCGCTGTTCCAGTCGGTCTGGCTGTCGTTGGTGTACTGGATGGCGAAGCTGGTCGCGCTCGACGGCACGCTGACCGTCACCGTCTGCGTCGCGCCGGTGGCGTTGTTGGCGGTGACAGAAACATTCGCCTGGACCACGGCGCCGTTGACGAGAATGTTGACGTTCGGCCAGATCCCGCCATCGGCGGCACTGCCGGCCAGCACGAGCACCAGGCTCCCGCCGCCGCCCAGGTTCTGGAATGTGTCGTTGCCGCTGGTCCCGTTGAATTCAGCCATGTGGCGCCTTTCGTGAAGTGGACCCCGTCATGGGGTCGAGCCAAGTTTGAAAGGCACTCTATCCACCGGCGGTTGCCGCAGCCATAGCGCATTCGGACTACCGGGCTCGGGGCGGCAGAGCACAAGCGCCGCGCAGCCCATCCGCTGCCCGGCGCCGTCGCACGCCCCCTTCGGTCAGAAGCCCGGGATCACCGCGCCCTTGAACTCGGCCAGGATGAACTTGCGGACCTCTTCCGAGTGGTAGGCCTTCACCAGCTTGGCGACCCACGGTTTGCCTTGGTCGGCCTCGCGCACGGCCAGCAGGTTGACGTAGGGGCTCCTGGCGTTCTCCTGCGCGATGGCGTCCTTGCCCGGATGCAGGCCGGCGGGGATCGCGTAGTTGGTGTTGATGGCCGAGGCGTCCAGGTCGTCCAGCGAGCGCGGCAGCTGCGCCGCGTCCAGCTCCACGAACTTCAGCTTCTTCGGGTTCTCCACCACGTCCAGCGGCGTGGCCTTCAGGCCCGCGCCGGGCCTGAGCTTGATCAGGCCCTGGTCCTGCAGCACCAGCAGCACCCGGCCCCCGTTGGTCGGATCGTTCGGGATGCCGAAGCGCGCGCCTTCCTTCAGGTCCTTGAGGTGTTTCACCTTCTTCGAGTACAGGCCGATCGGGAAATTGACGGTGGCGCCCACCGACACGAACTTGTAGCCGCGGTCCCTGATCTGCTGGTCGAGGTAGGGCTTGTGCTGGTAGCTGTTGGCATCCAGGTCGCCGGCCGCCAGCGCGGCGTTGGGCTGCACGTAGTCGCTGAATTCGATCACCTGGATCTTCAGGCCGTCGCGCTCGGCGACCTTCTTCACCTGCTCGAAGATCTGGGCGTGCGGTCCGGCGGTGACACCGATCTTCACCGGCTTGTCCTGGGCCAGCAGGCCGGTGCTCGCCGCGGCGACGGCCAGGGCGATGGTCGACAGGAGCAGTTGGCGCTTGTTCATGCTTGTGGTTCCTTGGGAAAAGAAGTGGAAAGAGGTCGATTCATCGGTGGCCCAGGCGGCGCACCGCCCAGTCGCCCAGGCTCTGCACGGCCTGCACGAACAGCACCAGCACCACCACCACGGCCAGCATGATTTCCGGCAGGAATCGCTGGTAGCCGTAGCGGATGCCCAGGTCGCCCAGGCCGCCGCCGCCGATCGCGCCCGCCATCGCCGAATAGCCGGTGAGGCTGACCAGCGTGATGGTGAAGCCGGCGACGATGCCCGGCAGCGCCTCCGGCAGCAGCACCTTGAAGACGATCTGCGATGTGCTCGCGCCCATGGCCTGGGCCGCTTCGACCAGCCCATGGTCGACCTCGCGCAGCGAGGTTTCCACCAGGCGCGCGATGAAGGGCGCGGCGGCGATGGTGAGCGGCACCACGGCGGCGGCCGTGCCGATCGACGAGCCGGTGATCAGGCGCGTGAACGGGATGATCGCGACCAGCAGGATGATGAAGGGGGTCGAGCGCACGGCGTTGACCACGCCGCCGACCGCCCGGTTGACGCCGGCGTTCTCCAGCACGCCGCCCCGGTCGGTGAGGCGCAGGAACACGCCCAGCGGGATGCCGATCAGCGCGCCGGCCACGCCGGAGATGCCGACCATCACGAGCGTCTCCCACAGGGAGGACGCGAACAGCTCCAGCATGGCGGGCGTGAAGTTATCCAACATGGGCCACCTCCTCCACCAGCACCCCCGCGCCGCGCAGCTGCGCCGTGGCCGCATTGATCTTGTCGCGCGCCCCCCGGGCGAACACCGCCAGGCTGCCAAAGGGCTGGCCCTGCACCTCGTCGACCTGCCCGTGCACGATGCTCAGGTCGATGCCGTGGTCGCGGATCACGTCCGACAGCAGCGGCCGGTCGGCGCCGTGGCCGGCGAAGGCCAGGCGCAGCAGCCGGCTGTCCTGCGCCGGGCGTTCCGTCATCAGGGCGCGGATGCGCGCCAGCACGCTGTCGGGCAGCGCCTGCGGCACGATCTCCTCGATCAGGCTGCGCGTGGTGGCGTGCCGCGGCCGGGTGAAGACCTCGATCACCGGCCCCTGCTCCACGATGCGGCCGGCATCGATCACGGCAACGCGGTCGGCCACCTGCTTGATCACCTGCATCTGGTGCGTGATCAGCACGATGGTCAGACCGAATTCGCGGTTGATCTGCTTGAGCAGGCCGAGGATCGAGCGGGTGGTCTCCGGATCGAGCGCGGAAGTCGCTTCGTCGGACAGCAGCACCTTGGGCCGGTTGGCCAGCGCCCGGGCGATGCCCACGCGCTGCTTCTGGCCGCCGCTGATCTGCGCCGGATAGCGGTCGCGCATGTCAGTCAGGCCGACCAGGTCCAGCAGTTCGTCGACGCGCTGGCCGATCTCGGCGGGCGCCACCCCCGCCAGTTCCAGCGGCAGCGCGACGTTGCGCGCCACGGTGCGCGAGGACAGCAGGTTGAAGTGCTGGAAGATCAGGCCGATCTCGCGGCGCGCCGCGCGCAGCGGCGCCCCGGCCAGCGCGGTGAGCTCGCGCCCGTCCACGGTCACCGTGCCCGCCTTGGGCCGGTTCAGCAGGTTGATCGTGCGCACCAGCGAGCTCTTGCCGGCGCCGCTGCGGCCGATGATGCCGAACACCTCCCCCGGCGCGATCTTCAGGTCGATGCCGCGCAGCGCCTCGTGGCTGCCGTAAGCCTGGACGATGCCTTGCAGTTCGATCATTGCCAGACCGCCCGTGGCAGTGCGAGGGCCGGCGCGCGCAGGCTCACGCCCCAGGCGGCGGCCGTCGTGCGCAACAGGCGCAGCACCGAGGCGGGAAGAAGGATCGGTCGTGAATGGATCATGGAAAGCCTTTCGCGGGCACGGCGCGGCCCGCCGCCCGGGCGGGCGGAAACTGGTGAACGAGAAGTTGCGAAGGAGCGAGCCGTCAGGCGCTACATCGGCGCGGCAAGGGCGCAGGCGTGGACGGCGGATCGAAGCGCATGGGCGTATTGTGGAAGCCAGGCGGCCAATGACAAACGAATAAAAACGACAAAGCTTATGCACGCCCGCCGGTGGCGGGCGCGCGAACCGTCACTTCTTCGTGTAGATCTGGTCGAAGCTGCCGCCGTCGGCGAAGTGCGCCTTCGTCGCCTGCTCCCAGCCGCCGAAGGCCTGGTCGATGGTGAACAGGTTCAGCTTCGGGAACTGTCTCGCGTATTTCGCCTGGGCCTTGCCGGACACGGCCGGGCGGTAGAAGTGCTTGCCGGCGATGTCCTGCCCTTCCTCGGAATACAGGTACTTCAGGTATTCCTCGGCGACGGCGCGCGTGCCCTTGCGGTCGACCACCTTGTCGACCACGGCCACGGCCGGCTCGGCCAGGATGCTGATGGACGGCGCGACCACGTCGAACTTGCCGCCGAATTCCTTGGCCAGCAGATGCGCTTCGTTCTCCCACGCCAGCAGCACGTCCCCCTGGTTGCGCTGGGCGAACGTGATGGTCGAGCCGCGCGCGCCGGTGTCCAGCACCGGCACGTTGTCGTAGAGCCGGCCCACGAACTCCCTGGCCTTGGCGTCGCCGCCCCACTTGCGCCTGGCGAACTCCCAGGCCGCCAGGTAGTTCCAGCGCGCGCCGCCCGAGGTCTTGGGATTGGGCGTGATCACCTTGACACCGGGTTTGACCATGTCATCCCAGTCCTTGATGCCTTTCGGATTGCCGGCGCGCACCACCAGCACGATGGTGGAGGTATAGGGCGAGGCGTTGTGCGGCAGCTTCTTCTGCCAGTCGGCCCTGATCCAGCCGCCGTTCTTCACCAGCGCGTCGGTGTCGCCGGCCAGCGCCAGGGTGGCGACGTCGGCGTCCAGGCCGTCGATGATCGAACGGGCCTGCTTGCCCGAGCCGCCATGCGACTGCTTGACCACCACCTCCTGGCCGGTCCTGCCCTTCCAGTACTTCGCGAACGCCGCATTGAATTCCACGTAGAGCTCGCGGGTGGGATCGTAGGACACGTTCAGCAGTTCGACGCGCTGCTGGGCCAGCGCCGGGGCGCACCACGATCCCGCAACGGCCGCCGCTGCGGCCAGGGGAATCTTGATGATGTCGCGACGGAGGGTCATGGATGCTCCTGCTGGGCTGGATTGGATGCAGGACATTCTGCGCACCGGCGCGGCAAATCGGAACGAACGAATTCTCAGTTGCTTATCCCCATAAGCTCATGCCCGCGCCGGTCGCGCGGCGTCAGGCCGTGCGCGGCGTACGCACGCGATGCGACGCGCGCAAGGTCATCGCATCAGGCAAGGGCAGGCTCGGGCGACCCGCAGCACGGCGGCGCTAAGGCCCGACGGCGGCGACGAATCCCTGCAGGAACTGCTGCAGCTGGCCCCTGACCTTCTCGTCGGCCAGTTCGCCGCCGGCATCGAACACCTGGCCGGCACGCGACACCATCAGCCGGCCGCCGAACCAGGGTCGCGTGCCCAGGGTGCGCAGGACCGGCCACCAGGCATCCTGGGCCAGGATCGTTCCGAACCCGCCCGGCGAGGCCCCGATCACCGCGACCGGCCGCCCGCCGAACACCCGGCCGATGTCCGCCGCTGGACGACTGAGCCAGTCGATCGCGTTCTTGAACACGCCCGGAATCGAGTTGTTGTACTCGGGCGTCGCGAGCAAGAGGCCATCGCACGCCACGATCCGCTCCTTCAGGGCCTGCACCGCGGCCGGGATGCCGTCCTGCGCCTCGACATCCCCGTCATACAGCGGAATGCCCCCCAGGGTCGCGACCTCCAGCATGCTGCCCGCCGGCATCAGGCGGGTTGCGGCGCGCAGCAGCGCCGTGTTGTACGAGCCTGCGCGCAGGCTGCCCGAAATTCCCAGAATGCTTGCCATGCCGTGCTCCCTTGCTCGCCTTGCCGGTCCCGCGACCCTGGCTCATGCATGCCTGGTCGCGAGGACGACTCACGATAGCACCCGGCGCCGGCATGCGTGCGAAACGTCCATGCGGCCCGCCCGTCGTCTCGATGCGGAACTGGTGCCTCGACGGAGCATGGGCGGCGTGTACTTCCGACCGTCGCGCGGAAAGGTATCGCGCGCCCCTCAGCGCGGTCTCGCGTGCGCCAGCATGAAATCGGCGATGACGGCGGTCTGGTGCAGATCGAGCCGCTTCACACCAGCGACCGGCAAGGGACCGTCGCTGGCCACTGCCACGATCCCTGGCCACGCCGGCCACAGCAATGGCTTGCCGGCCGACGCCCGCCACACTTCCAGCTTCGGAAAGTCGTCGCCCTTGAAGCCCTCGACCAGGACCAGGTCGCATTGCTGCATCCGGTCCAGCAGATAGTCGAGCGGCGGTTCCGCGGCGCCGCGCAGTTCGTGCATCAGCGCCCAGCGGTTGTCGCCAAGCAGCAGGACCTCCATGCAGCCGGCTTCGCGCAGCCGAAAGGAATCCTTGCCGCGCCGGTCGATCTCGATGTCCTTGTGGCTGTGCTTGATGAGGGACACCGACAATCCGCGCGATTTCAGCTCCGGCAACAGGCGCTCGAGCAGCGTTGTCTTGCCCATGCCGGAATGGCCGGCGACGCCAAAGACTTTCATGGCGCCAGCCTACCTGCTGTTGGCGCCTCGAAACTGACAGACGTCAATCTGCAGCTCAGGACGCACCGGGTTTGGCGATCCCTCTGTTGATGGATTGCAATGGCCGAGTCGCGCACTTGGTCACTGGCCGAAGCGCTGACAAACCTTGACTCCCGTCAACGCGCGCTACCACCAGAGAGGCACATTCTCGAGCAAGAGAAAGCCATCACCGGAGGTTGCAGTCAGGGTCATCACAGGCGCGCGGGATTCCCAGGCGCGTCACTGACCGACGGGGTTTTCATCGCGCACGGACGCCGCGGGCTCTGACTCCGCGGCACAGGGGCTTCTGCGCCGTTGCAAGCCATTGCTTCGCCTCATCCGGTCCGATTGGCTGACTTCCAGTCATCGATCCGTTACCAGGAGCACACATGAGGCTGACACGGCGAACATTCATCATGGCGACAGGTGCCGGCGCGGGCCTGGCGGTATCGGGCTGCGCCATGCTGCCGCGCGCCCCGCTGCACAGCGCGCTGGTGCCGTACAAGGCCAAGCCGAGCAGGCCCGCGCAGGGCGAGTGGGTGGCCACCACCTGCCAGGGCTGCACGCAGTGGTGCGCGATCGAGATCTTCACGCAGAACGGCCGCGCCGTGCGCGTGCGCGGCAACCAGTCGAGCAAGTCCAACCACGGCTATGTGTGCCCGCGCGGCCACATGATCCCGCAACAGCTGTATGACCCGGACCGCATCAAGGTTCCGATGAAGCGCACCAATCCGGTCAAGGGCCGGGGTGTCGATCCGAAGTTCGTGCCCATCACCTGGGACGAGGCGATGGACATCGTGGCCGACAGGATGATCGAACTGCGCAAGGCCGGCGAGACGCACAAGCTGGTCTACCTGCGCGGACGCTACTCGCCGACGTCCACCGATCTGTTGTACGGCACGCTGCCGAAGGTGTTCGGCACGCCCAACTATTTCTCGCACAGCGCGATCTGCGCCGAGGCCGAGAAGATGGGGCCGGGCCTCACGCAGGGCTTCTTCGGCTACCGCGACTACGACCTGGAGAAGACCAACTGCCTCGTTGCCTGGGGCTGCGACCCGCTGGCCTCGAACCGCATGGTCCCGAACGCGATTCACCGGGTCCACGAGATCGCCAGGCGCGGCACGGTGATCGCCGTCGATCCGCGCCTGTCGAACATCGGCACCAAGGCGCACGAGTGGCTGCCGGTGAATCCCGGCACCGACGGCGCGCTGGCGGGCGCCATCGCCCATGTCCTGCTGGCCGAAGGCCTGTGGAACCGCGAATTCGTCGGCGACTTCAAGGACGGCAGGAACCAGTTCGTCGCCGGCAAGACGGTGGATGAGGCAGCGTTCGCCGAGAAGGAAACCCACGGCCTGGTGAAGTGGTGGAACCTGGAGCTGAAAGATCGCACGCCCGCCTGGGCCGAGAAGGAAACCCTGGTGCCGGCTGCCCAGATCGTGCGCGTGGCCAGAACCATGGGCAAGGCAGCGCCCAAGACGGTGGTGTGGATGGGCCCTGGCGTGGCGATGAACCCACGCGGCACGTATGCGGCCATGGCCGTGCACGCCCTCAACGGCCTGCTCGGCTCGATCGACGTCGAAGGCGGCGTGTGGCAAAGCCCCAGCGGCCCCAAGCTCGGGAGCTTCCCGAAAGCCGACGCCTACGTCGACGAGCAGGCCAAGAAAGCCGGCGCCGGCAAGAAGCTCGACGGCCGCGGCGCCAAGGACATGCCGGCGATGATGGGCGCCAAGCCCGGCAGCGGCGTGGTGACCAACAACGTGGCCAACGGCATGCTGAAGGACCCGGGCGCCGTGAAGGTGATGATCGCCTCCTGGGCGAACTTCAACTTCTCGTGCACCGGCGCCGACCGCTGGGACAAGGCGATGGCCAGGGTGCCCTTCTTCGTGCACATGGTCACCAACGCATCGGAGATGACGCAGTTCGCCGATATCGTGCTGCCGTCCACCTTCAATTCAGCCGAGGGCTGGTCGATCGTCACCAACATGGCCAACGGCTATGCCTATGCGGCGATCCAGCAACCGACGGTCAAGCGCCTGTGGGACGTCAAGCAGGAGGAAACCGAGGTGATGTGGCTGCTGGCGGAGAAGCTCAAGGCCAAGGGCTTCCCGAACCTGTTCGACTACTACTCGAAGGAATTCAAGGACCCGGAGACCGGCAAGGCGCCGGCCAGCGCGCTGGAGTTCTCCGAGGTCGCCACCAAGATGAAGAGCGCGCCGATCTGGGCGGCCAAGGACCCCATCAAGGGCGACGCTCCCGTCCAGGGCTGGGCCGAGTTCAGGAAGAGGGGCATGTTCAGCGGCGAGCGCTACCCGCTCAGGAAGGGCTGGGGCGGCAAGTTCGCGACGGCCACCAAGAAGTTCGAGTTCTACAGCGAGACCCTGAAGAAGGGGTTGCAGGAGCACGCGAAGAAATACGAGACGACGACCGACGACGTCCTGGCCGTGAGCGGCTATCTGGCGCGCGGCGAACTCGCGTTCGTGCCGCATTACGAAACGCCCAAGCGCCATGGTTCGGTGCAGGACTACCCGTTCGCCTTCGTCGACTACAAGTCGCGCCTGAACCGCGAGGGGCGTTCGGCCAACCTGACCTGGTACCAGGAATTCAAGAAGGTCGATCCGGGCGACGTGTCCTGGAACGACGTGGTCAAGATGAACCCCGTCGATGGCGAGAAGCTGGGCCTGAAGACCGGCGACATGGTGAAGATCACGTCGCCGGCCGGTGCCATCGTCAGCCAGTTGCGGCTGTGGGAAGGCGTGCGTCCGGGCACGGTGGCGAAATGCTACGGCCAGGGGCACTGGGCCTACGGCCGGGTGGCTGCCAAGGACTACGCCAAGGCAGTGTCCAACGGCGCCAACAACAACGAGATCCTGGTCGACGACTACGACCGCCTCAGCGGCTCCACGGCACGCAACGGCGGCTTCACCGGCGTGCGGATCCAGAAGGCCTGAGCACCACCGACCACCAGACATTGGAGCGATTCATGACAAGACTTGGAATGGTCATCGACCTCTCGAAATGCGTCGGTTGCGGTTCCTGCGCCTTCGCCTGCAAGGCCGAAAACAACACCCGCACCCGCGGTTCGGACCAGAGCTACAACTGGGCCGACTTCCTGATCAGGACCGAGGGCAAGTTCCCCAACGTCACCCACCAGGTGATGCCGGTGATGTGCAACCACTGCAGCGACGCGCCATGCGTCAAGGAGTGCAAGGCGAAGCCGAACCCGCACAAGGCGATGTACAAGACGCCCGAGGGCATCACCATGCACGACCCGGCGCTGTGCATCGGCTGCCAGCGCTGCCAGGAGGTCTGTCCGTACAGCAGCGAGAAACTGGGCATGCCCAGCCTGGACGGCAGCGCCTACAGCGTGATCAGCTTCAACTTCGACGACGAGCCGACGCAGCCGTTCTGGGCCGACAAGGCCTCGGTGATTCCGGGTTGCACGGCCTCGGGTGCCGAAACGGCCGCAAAGGCGGGGGCTCCGTTGCCGGCGATGAGCCAGTGGACCGCCGGCGACCTGCAGCCGGTGCGCAAGGACGGCGTGGTCGAGAAGTGCACCTTCTGCTACCACCGCACGCTCAACGGGCTGAAGCCCGTGTGCGTCGAGGTCTGCCCCTCGCAGGCACGCATCTTCGGCGACCAGGACGACCCCAAGAGCCAGATCTCCCAGATCCTGCAGAGCCAGAAGTCCTTCCGGCTGCTGGAGGAAAAGGGCACCAGGCCGAATGTCCACTACATCGGCAAGTACAGCCCGCGGGCCTGAGCAGCCGGGTCGCATGTCCAACGGGGCCGCGTTCGCGGCCCCTTTTTCATGCTGGAGTGACCATGAGGGCTGATCTCCTTGCCGCAGTCATTCAAACTCCCAGCCAATGCTCGATCTTCTCGCGGCTGGGTACTCCGCCAGCGTGGACCACCTTGCCATCGATCACCACGGCCGGCATGCTCATGACGCCGTAGGCCATGATGTCGCGCAGTTCGTCCACCCTGCCGAGCGTGACGCTCGCGCCCTTCGCCTTGGCAATCTGCTCGATCTGCTCCATCAGCGCGGCGCTGCTCTTGCCGGTAGCACAGCATCCCGTGCCCAGTACCTTGATCTCCATGAGAGCCTCCTTGAAAGTGTCGGGATAAGACGGCCTGTGTTTTCGCACCACTGCACTGCGGACGAGGCCCACGAGGCATCAGCCACAGCAACTTCCCTTGGCCCGTTGGTGAGGCGGCGCGCATGGTGCCGCTGCGGACGAACTGCATTCGGACGATGCTCGATCGGCAGCCGATGTGGACGAAATCAGCTCGCTGGCGGCAATCAGCCCGGCCTTGATGAACAGGTCCTGCGGAATCACCTCGAAGGTGCGGTCGCCCAACTCGAGGGTCCGGCAATCCGAGTCGCCGCAAACGGAGCAGCAGCGGCTCATCCCGACCCCGGCGCCAAGCCACTCCTCGACGGGCTTGCCCGCGATCCACACCCGGTTCGACTCCGAGGGATTGGCCTTGAACGTCGCTTCGTCGAGCTGCTGCATCTCCAGCCTGGGCTCGATCCCCAGCGGACTCAACGCGGCCGCGAGCTTGACCACCGCCGCCTCGAGTTCGCCGCGGGTATCCCCGCAACGGTTGCATGTCTCTCCGCTCTTGACCAGACGCGTCCATACGATCGGCATCGATTTCATTTCGCTTTCCCTGGCATTTCTGCTCGACAGACACTCATCAAATCCATGGCCGCTTCCCGCGCCGGCCCGGGTGTCGGGCGTGGCGCCGATGCCCTCACAGCACGGCATTGAAGACCAGACCGACGATCAGGATGCCGGTCGCCACAGTGCCGACGAAGGTCGCGATCAGTCGCACCTTGAGCACCCTGCGCAGAATGATCATCTCCGGCAGCGACAGCGCAATGACGCTCATCATGAAAGCCAGCACCGTGCCCAGCGCCGCGCCCTTGGCCAGCAGCGCCTGCACCACCGGGATCACGCCCGCGGCGCTGGAGTACATCGGCACGCCGATGGCCACTGCCAGCGGCACCGACCACCACGCTTCCTTGCCCATGATCGCGGCCATGAAGTCCTGCGGCACCCAGCCGTGGATGGCGGCGCCGATGGCGATGCCGGCGAGGACATAGGGCCACACCTTGCCCACGATCGTGCGCATGCCCTCGAGGCCCGCCTCGATGCGCTCGGCCAGGGCCAGGCTGCCCTGGACGGTGACCGCAGCGGCGGCGGGCATGTCGCGTACCCAGTCTTCCAGGTGTCGCTCCATCTTCAGCCGGCCGATGACCCAGCCCGCGACAATGGCGACGGTCAGGCCCAGTGCCAGGTACAGGAGGGCGATCTTCCAGCCGAACAGGCCGAGCAGCAGCGCCAGCGCGACCTCGTTGACCATCGGGGCCGAGATCAGGAAGGAGAACGTGACGCCCAGCGGCACGCCGGCCTGGACGAAGCCGATGAAGAGGGGTACGGCCGAGCACGAGCAGAACGGCGTCACGATGCCCAGGCACGCCGCCATCACGTTGGCGGCGCCTTCGGCCCGGCCTGCCAGCAGCGAGCGTGTGCGCTCCGGCGTGAAATACGAGTTGACGATCCCCATGACGAACACCACGGCCGCCAGGAGCATCAGCACCTTGGGCGCGTCGTACAGGAAGAACTGCAGCGCCCCGCCCAGGTGGCTGGCCCGGTCGATCGGCATGGCGGCCACGATCAGCTCGGAGAGCGGCCCGAGCGCCAGGTACGAGCCGGTCCAGGCGAAGGCCGCCAGCGCCAGGAACACACCGGGACGCTCCTTCGCCAGCCTGCGGGCGCGCGCCGGCAGCGCCAATCGTGTCATTTCAGTCTCCATGCTGATGGAGACGAACAACCCGCGAAAGGATGCAGGCGCCGCGAAGCCGGCCCGGCCCCGGCGCGCCTGCCCCCTTCAGGGTCCGGCCAGGGCGCCGTCCGCCGGCGCGGCTGCGTGGCAGCAGACATGGCCGTCGGCGTCGAAACGAACCCCGCAGGCCCGGACCAGCCGCTCCCGCAGGCGCTGGCGGGCCCGCAGCAGCCGCGACTTGGCGGCCGGCAGCGTCAGCGCGTGCGCCGCGGCGAAGTCGCGCTGCGACTGCCCCTGGATGTCGCAGGCGCGCAGGATCGCGGCATCGGCGGCCGGCAGGCTGTCCAGCGCCACGGTGAGGCAAGCCGCCAGCGCGTCGATCGGCGCCGGTCGTTCGGGCAGCGGCGCCTCCAGGTGGTCCTGGTGGTCCTCGATCGGATCGGCCGGGTGAGCCGTGCGGGTGCGGTCCACCAGCGCGTTGCGCGCCACATGGAACAGCCAGGCCCGCGGGCTGTCGAGCGAGCAGAAGGCGCTGCGCTGGCGCACCGCCTTGAGGAAGACGTCCTGCAGCACGTCGTCGGCCGCCGCCCGGTCGCCCAGCCGGTGCCGCAGGAACGCGAGCAGTTCGGCTTCGTGCGAGGTCCATGCCGACACGATGCACGGCAGGGAGCCGTGGTCGCCAAGCGCCGGCGACGGGGCCTTCATGACGTGCCGCCCAGGGGGCCCGCCCCTCGCTCGTACCAGCCCTTGCTCGAATTCACGATCCGCACCACCAGCAGCATCACGGGCACTTCGATCAGGACCCCCACCACCGTGGCCAGCGCGGCGCCCGACTCGAATCCGAAGAGGCTGATGGCCGCCGCGACGGCCAGCTCGAAGAAGTTGCTCGCGCCGATGAGGGCCGAAGGGCACGCGACGCTGTGCGACTCGCCCAGTCTGCGATTGAGCCAGTAGGCGAGCGCGGCATTGAAGAAGACCTGGATCAGGATCGGCACCGCCAGCATGGCGATGATCAACGGCTGGCCGAGGATCGCCCTGCCCTGGAACGCGAACAGCAGCACCAGCGTGGCCAGCAGCGCGGTGATCGACCAGGGGCCGATCCGATGCAAGGCCGCGTCGAACGCCGCCTGGCCGCGCGCCAGCAGCGCCTTGCGCCACCACTGCGCCAGGATCACCGGGATGACGATGTACAGCACCACGGACGTGATCAGCGTGTCCCACGGCACCACGATCGACGACAGGCCGAGCAACAGGGCGACGATGGGCGCGAAGGCGAACACCATGATGGTGTCGTTCAGCGCCACCTGCGACAGCGTGAACAGCGGGTGGCCGCCGGTCAGCCGGCTCCACACAAAGACCATGGCCGTGCACGGCGCGGCCGCCAGCAGGATCAGGCCGGCGACATAGCTGTCGGCCTGGCCGGCCGGCAGGTACGGTGCGAAGACATGGCGCACGAAGATCCAGCCGAGCAGCGCCATCGAGAACGGCTTCACGGCCCAATTGACGAACAGCGTCACGCCGATGCCGCGCCAGTGCTCGCGCACCTGGTGCAAGGCGCCGAAGTCGACCTTCAGCAGCATCGGGATGATCATCACCCAGATCAGCAGCCCCACCGGCAGGTTGACCCGCGCCACTTCCATGCGGCCCACCGCCTGGAACAGGGCCGGAAAGAGCTGCCCCAGCGCGATGCCGGCGACGATGCACAGGAAGACCCACAGCGTGAGGTAGCGCTCGAAGACGCTCATGGAGGCCGATGCAGGCGCCGGGGCGGAAAGCGTTGTCGTGTTCATGGCCGGGATTCAGTTGCTGCCGATGTCGGTGAGCGCCGCGATCAGTTCGGCGCGGTTCATCGTTTCCAGGGGCAGCTGCAGCAGTTGCAGCATGCGGTATCCGATGGCCTGGCGCGTCAATTCGAAGGCACGCCGCTTGCCGGCGTCGCCGCCCGGCGCATCGGAGGGATCCGGATAGCCCCAGTGCACCTTCACGGGTTGCCCCTCGCCACCGCCGCCGAAGAACACCGGACATGGCTCGGCGGCCGCGCTGTCGCACACGGTGATGACGATGGACAGCGGCGGGGCGCCGTCGCGCGTGAACTCGTCCCAGCTCTTGCTGCGGCAGCCGGTGGCATCGATACCTGCGCCCTGCAGCGCCTCGATGGCGAAGGGATTGATCCGCCCGCTGGGGGCGCTGCCGGCACTGTGCGCCCACACGTCCTTGTTCAGCCTGGCCGCCCAGTGATTGAGCATGCCCTCGGCCAGGACGCTGCGAGCCGAGTTGTGGGTGCAAAGAATCAGGACGTTGATGGTCATGTCCTGCATGAACCGGCCGGCAGTTCCTCGCAACCCGCGCCCAGGCAGCAATGGGCCGTCAGGTAGTCCATCAGCGCCGCCATGCGGTCGAGCGACGCGCGGTAGATCAGGTTCCTGCCGTCACGCTGCTGGGTGACCATGCCCGCGTGAACCAGCTCCTTCAGGTGAAAGGACAAGGTGGAAGGCGGGGCGTCCAGCATCGTCGCGAGGTTGCCGGGATTCATCCCTTCGGGACCGGCGCCCACGAGCGCCCTGAACACCCGCAGGCGCAGCGGCTGGGCCAGGGCGGCGAGGGAGACGATGGCGACGGACTCTTCCATTTTTCGATTTTACTCGAATCATGGAATTAGTGGCGTTGATCGAGGGTTCAGGCCGGCCCTGCGTTTCGGCATTCCGTTCACTCCCCGGCGGTCGCGAATCGCCGCAGCCACGGGTCGATGTGGGCGATGCCGAACGTCCCGGATTCGAGCATATTCATCATCTCCGGGCACGAAAAAGGGCCCGGAGAACATCCGAGCCCTTGTCGTAGATGGTGGAGCTGGCGGGAATTGAACCCGCGTCCGCAAGCCTTTTTCGTACAGTTCTACATGTGTAGCCGTCTGATTGGGTCTCGCCTCCTGGAGCGCGCAGCGGCACGCTCTCCAGGACGCCAGTAACCTATTGTCTCGTCCCGCACCAAGTTACCCGGCACGGAACCAGCCTATGTAAGTATCTTTGCAGCCGGGAGCCAGTGGCTTGCGCCAAAGACCCCTTGCCCAGCCCATAGGCCTGCTGTTGCAAAGCTCACCGGCAATTAAGCGGCGAGTGCGAAACGTTCGTCGTTTGCAGTTAGTTTGTTTGAATCTGTTTTACGAGCACATTCAGCTCGACATGCCCTGCCACGCGTCCGAACCCGCGTCGAAACCAGTACAGCCCCAAGAACTGCTATTTTAGGACAGCGCTCAGGATTTCAAGAGGGGCAGCAGATCAAGCGGGTCGGCCACATGGGCATGGGCGCCCCACAACATGCAGTCGGCGTTGCTGCCGAGGTAGCCGTAGGTCGCCGCCACCGTCGCCATCCCCGCGGCCCGGCCGGCGATCACGTCGCGCTCGTCGTCGCCCACGTAGACGCAGCGCGCCGGCGGCAGGCCCAGCTGCCGGGCCGCCTCCAGCAAGGGCGCCGGGTGCGGCTTGGCGTGCGGGGTGGTATCGCCCCCCACCACCGTCGAGGCGGTTTCGAACAGTTTCATGGCGCGCGTGAGCGGCCCCGCGAACCGCATCGACTTGTTCGTCACGACGCCCCAGGCCAGCCCCTGGTGCAGCAGCTGGCCGATGAGCTCGGGCACCCCCGTGAACGCGAAGGTGCGCTGCGTCATGCAGGACTCGTAATTGACGAAGAATTCCTCGCGCAGCTCCTCGTAGCCGGCGTCCTGCGGCGCGATGCCGAACGCCACGCCCAGCAGGCCACGCGCGCCGGCGCCCGCCATGGGCCGGTACTGCTCGAAGGGCAGCGACGGCAGCCCACGGTCGACGCGCATGCGGTCGGCGGCGGCGGCCAGGTCGGGGGCGCTGTCGATCAAGGTGCCGTCCAGGTCGAACAGCACCGCACGGACATCGGGGAACATCAGGCTTTCCGCGTGGCGAGCAGGTAATTGACGCTGGTATCGCCGGACAGCCAGTAGCGGCGCGTGATGGGGTTGTATTCCATGCCGCGCGTCTGCACCAGGTCGAGCCCGGCGCCGCGGCAGAACCCCGCCAGTTCGCTGGGCCGCACGAACTTCAGGTACTCGTGCGTGCCGCGCGGCAGCAGGTTGAGCACGTACTCGGCGCCGACGATCGCGAAGAGGAAGGCCTTGGGGTTGCGGTTGATGGTGGAAAAGAACACCCAGCCGCCCGGCTTGGCCAGCGCCGCGCACGAGCGGACGATGGAAGCGGGGTCCGGCACGTGTTCCAGCATCTCCATGCAGGTCACCACGTCGAAGCTGCCCGGCTGCTCGGCGGCCAGGGCCTCGGCGCTCACCTCGCGGTACTGCACGTTGGTGGTGCCCGCCTCCAGCGCATGCAACTGGGCCACCTTCAGGGCCTTGCCGGACAGGTCGATGCCCAGCACATCGGCGCCCTTGCGCGCCATCGAATCGGACAGGATCCCGCCCCCGCAGCCGATGTCGAGGACCCGGCGGCCCTCCAGCGGCACCTGCGACTGGATCCAGTCCAGCCGCAGCGGATTGATCTGGTGCAGCGGGCGGAATTCGCTGTCCGGGTCCCACCAGCGGTGCGCGAGATCGGAAAACTTCGCCAGTTCGGCGGGATCGGCGTTGACGGTGTCGCTCATGCGGCTATTTTCGGGCATAAAAAAGCCGCGTGGCCGCGGCTTCGGACAAAGAAAAGCCCCGCCGGGGCGGGGCTTCGCTGCAATCCGCGGGGGATTACTTGTTGGCGCGGGTGCCGACCACTTCGATTTCCACGCGGCGGTTCTTCGCGCGGCCTTCGGCGGTCTTGTTGTCGGCAACGGGCTGCTTCTCGCCCTTGCCTTCGGTGTACACGCGGTTCTTCTCGATGCCCTTGGACACGAGATAGGCCTTCACGGCTTCGGCGCGGCGCACCGACAGCTTCTGGTTGTAGGCATCGGTGCCGACCGAGTCGGTGTGGCCGACGGCGATGATCACTTCCAGGTTGATGCCCTTGACCTTGCCGACCAGGT